>ERZ791906.36-NODE-36-length-202468-cov-37.754887_pt1 | contig 202468 bp, 168 predicted proteins | sample MGYA00510146_ERZ791906 | MGnify/ENA primary metagenome ERZ791906 (study PRJEB30046, sample SAMN00792096) | human gut metagenome | study: EMG produced TPA metagenomics assembly of the A metagenome-wide association study of gut microbiota in type 2... | reverse complement strand
ACCCGGCAAGGCCGCTGGAAGCCCATCACGAAAGACAGAAAGAACAATACGCCAGCAACCCCGACATTGACACAAGCCGGAGTAAATACAACTTCCATATCGTCAAGCCGGAGGGACGATATTACCACTTCATTCAGAGCCGTATCGAGCAGGCCGGATGCCGGACGAGGAAAGACAGCACACGGTTTGTCGATACACTGGTAACTGCCAGCCCGGAATTTTTCAAGGGGAAATCCCCAAAGGAGATACAGGCGTTCTTCCAGAGGGCGGCGGCTTTCCTCATTGGCCGGGTAGGACGGGAAAATATCGTGTCGGCGGTGGTACACATGGACGAGAAAACGCCCCACCTGCATTTGACCTTTGTTCCGCTGACAAAGGACAACCGCCTGTGTGCAAAGGAGATTATCGGCAACCGGGCAAACCTGACGAAGTGGCAGGACGATTTTCACGCCTATATGGTGGAGAAATATCCCGACTTGGAGCGTGGGGAAAGTGCCAGCAAGACAGGCCGGAAGCATATCCCCACCCGGCTTTTCAAACAGGCGGTTTCCCTCTCCAAACAGGCCAGAGCCATTGAAGCCGCCCTTGACGGCATTAACCCGCTGAACGCCGGAAAGAAAAAAGAGGAAGCTCTCTCCATGCTGAAAAAGTGGTTTCCGCAGATGGAGAACTTCTCCGGGCAACTGAAAAAGTACAAGGTCACAATCAATGACCTGTTGGCGGAGAATGAGAAGTTGGAAGCAAGGGCAAAGGCCAGTGAAAAAGGCAAGATGAAAGATACGATGGAACGGGCAAAGCTGAAAAGCGAACTGGACAATTTACAGCGGCTGGTTGACCGTATCCCGCCGGATATACTGGCGGAACTGAAACGGCAGCAGCGGCAGTATGGAAAGGAAAGGTGATTTTATAAGTAACAATATCAGATACAAAAAGGAAACAGAAGTCGTGACTTTTCAGGGAAAGGAAATCACGCTGGAAAACCTCTCCCCGGTGTTCACGCCGGAGCAGGAAGCGACCAAACGCCGGGAACTGGAGCAGCAGCTTTATGAGGTGTTCCGCAAATATGCCGATAAGCGGCAGAAAGAGGAAGCCGGGGCATAAATCCCGAAGCCATCGTTGATTTGCGGGGCTGCTGGCGGTATAATAGAACTGTCAGCAGCTCCGTTTCTTTTTAAGAAAAGGAGCGACAAAATGAATAACAGGATAGACGCGATCTATGCAAGGCAATCGGTAGACAAAAAGGACAGCATTTCCATTGAAAGCCAGATTGAGTTTTGCAAATACGAATTGAAAGGCGGGAACTGTAAGGAATACACAGACAAAGGGTACAGCGGCAAGAACACAGACCGCCCGAAGTTTCAGGAACTGGTGCGGGATATTAAGCGGGGCTTGATTGCAAAGGTCATTGTTTACAAACTTGACCGTATCAGCCGTTCCATTCTGGACTTTGCCAACATGATGGAACTGTTCCAGCAGTACGATGTGGAGTTTGTGTCCTCTACGGAGAAGTTTGATACCTCCACCCCGATGGGGCGGGCTATGCTGAATATCTGTATCGTGTTCGCCCAGCTTGAACGGGAAACGATACAGAAGCGGGTGACAGACGCTTACTACTCCCGCAGTCAGCGGGGCTTCAAGATGGGCGGGAAAGCCCCTTACGGCTTCCACACCGAGCCTATCAAAATGGACGGTATCAACACAAAGAAGCTGGTGGTAAACCCGGACGAAGCGGCCAATATCCGGCTGATATTTGAGATGTACGCCCAGCCCACAACCTCTTACGGGGACATTACCCGGTACTTTGCCGAACAGGGGATTTTGTTCTACGGCAAGGAACTGATACGCCCCACACTGGCGCAGATGTTACGCAATCCCGTCTATGTGCAGGCGGACTTGGATGTGTACGAATTTTTCAAAAGCCAGGGTACGGTTATCGTCAATGACGCCGCCGACTTTACGGGGACAAACGGCTGTTATCTGTATCAGGGGCGGGATGTGAAGCCCAGCAAGAAAAACGACTTGAAAGACCAAATGCTGGTGCTGGCTCCCCATGAGGGCATTGTTCCGGCGGATATATGGCTGGCTTGCCGCAAGAAGCTGATGAACAACATGAAAATCCAGTCCGCCCGAAAAGCCACCCACACATGGCTGGCGGGGAAAATCAAGTGCGGGAACTGCGGATATGCGCTTATGAGTATCTTCAATCCGTCCGGCAGGCAATATCTCCGCTGTACGAAACGGCTGGACAATAAAAGCTGTCCGGGCTGTGGGAAAATCATCACTTCCGAACTGGAAGCGGTGGTTTACCAGCAGATGGTGAAGAAGCTGGAAAAGCACAAGACGCTGACGGGCAGGAAGAAAGCGGCAAAGGCCAATCCCAAAATCGCCGCCCTGCAAGTAGAGCTTCTCCATGTGGACAGCGAGATTGAAAAGCTGGTGGACAGTCTGACGGGCGCGAACAATGTCCTGCTCTCCTATGTGAATGTGAAGATAGCGGAACTGGACGGGCGCAAGCAGGAACTTGTGAAGCAGATAGCCGAGCTGACGGTGGAAACCATCAGCCCGGGACAGGTCAACCAGATTTCCGGCTACCTCGACACATGGGACGATGTATCCTTTGACGACAAGCGGCGGGTGGTGGATTTGATGATTACCACCGTTGCCGCCACAAGCGACAGCTTGAACATTACATGGAAAATCTGACGGGCGGTAATCCTCCCGTCAGACCGTTACCCTGTGTAGTCCCTTGTAAACTGTACTTTGCCAGAGTTGAAACATTATACGAGCTTTTCAATTTTGGAAAATGGAATGTGTGTTTCGATTTACTAAGTGTAATATTTCTCTTGTTTGCTTCTTTCAAAACAATTCGATACATTATAAAATCTTATGGAAACTCCAAATTGAATAAACTCAATTTAAAGAATGGGGAAATCCAAATCGATAATGACAAATCTATATCTACATCTATTTTCAACAAATACCTTGATGAGATATTGTATTTCTTTCAAGTGACTGCATACAATGTTGTAATTATCGAAGATTTAGACCGATTTAATACTCATAAGATTTTTCTGAAACTACGTGAGCTTAACCAAATTCTGAATGAGTCCAAAATTGTAGGAAGACACATAACATTTGTGTACGCAATAAAAGATGATATGTTTTCGGATGAAGAACGGACTAAGTTCTTTGATTATATTACGACTGTAATACCTGTTATCAATCCATCTAATTCAAAGAGTAAATTAAAAGAAGCATTAAAACGCCTTGATTTTGATGAAAAGGAAATAGCAGATGAAGACTTATCAGAAATGGGGTTCTTTATTCAAGATATGCGCATATTGACTAATATTGTTAATGAATATAAACAATATAGGGATAGACTGTGCGCACAAAAGGGCCAACAACTTAACTATACAAAGTTGTTAGCTATGATCGTTTATAAAAATTATTGTCCCAGTGATTTTGCCAATCTACATAGAAGAAAGGGAAAAGTTTATACTTGTATTAGCAGGAAAGGTGATTTTGTAAAACATATTCTTGAAGATTTAGATAAAGAGAAGGAAACTTTGGATAATATAGAAAAAGAATATAAAGCCACATTATACATAAAAGAAAAGGAATTGCGTTTGCTTTTTCTCGTAGAGTTAATTTCCAAATTACCAGAAAGTTACACTTACTTACAAATAGAAAATTCTAAATATACAATAAAACAAATAGCTGACAATGAGGAACTATTTAATAAAATTCGTTCAACAGATGTTGTTAGCTATTATTTTACAGATTATTATAACAGTAATGGAAGAAGTAACAAGAAAATAAATTTGTCAGAAATAGAAAAGGCTGTAAATTATTCATATAGAATAAAATCATTAAGAGCCGAAACGCCTTCATGTAGAGCAAGACGAGGCGAAATCAATCGTATGATAATTGCAGTAAAATCAAAGCCACTTAAAGATTTGATAAATGAATATAGCCTTGAAAAGTCTGATTTATATAAAGGAATTGGTTTATCCCCATTGCAAGATATTTTTATTCGTCAAGGATATATTGGGGAAGATTACTATGACTATATATCATACTTTTATGAGGGAATGATTTCTTTGGCAGACAGAGAACTTTTGTTAGCAATGAAGCAGCATATATATAAACCATATGATATACACATAGACAAAATTGAGAACTTTGTTAAAGAATTAAACGATTACCTTTTTGATAGTGATTATATCTTGAACAATGAATTACTTGATTATCTTGTAACTCATCCAGAATATAGAGAAAAATACAATCGTTTAATATTGCGAATAGAACGTAAGCACTCACCTTTGTCTTTCTTAGCTCAATATGCACAATATGGACACCAAGCTGAATTTGTATTCAAGCATTTTATTGAATGGAATAGAACGAATGTTTGGGAACAAATACGGACACACGCAGATGAGATTGAAAGGGCTATTTTAATAGCTACGTTCTTCAAATATTGTGGCGAGCTTAATAATACGGAATGCGAATGGCTAAATAATAACTATTCTTTTCTACCTGATCATGAAGAAGAAATCGGTGTGGAAAGATGCTATGAACTTATTATGGAATGTAGCTTTATCAACATAAATGACAAGAGCACAAATCTTTTGGATTGTGTTATTGATAATAGTAAATATGAAATTTCATTAGATAATCTATTGCTTATTACACGATATTTGTGTGGAGGACACATATCTATAACTGCTGAGAATTTAAATCTAACTCGCATTTGGAATACAAATAATGAGAGTTATAAAAACTATGTAAATAACAAATTCAGTGAAGTTTTTGTATGCCTCAAAGATACTGATAAGGATGAAAATTCTGATTGTATTATATATATCCTTAACAATTCGAATGTTGAAGTAGAAAGGAAGATTGCTTATCTTGAAAATCAAAAGAATCAAATTGGGTCATTTGAAGAAATAAGTAATACAGAGATGTACGATGTTGCTGTACGAGTATTTATAATTGAACCCACTTGGAGTAATGTATTAAAATATTACGCCTACAAAAAATCATTAGCACAAGAATTAGTTGAATACATCAAGCATTTCAAAGAAAGTTTGGCATCACAAAAATTTGTTGAAGAAACCGATTTTTCTTTTGATTTTTTCCATGCTTTGTTTTGTAGTGAAGTTTTGGATGTTAAGATGTATCAGGAACTTCTTCCCTTGTTCAATTATAGATTAGAATCAGCTAATAGCATTGTATCATTGACATCAGAACGGCTTAACATTCTTATAAAACACAATAATATTCCATTTAACCAAGAAATGTTGGCAGGAATAAATGGGACAGGCTCTCTTGCAACTTATTTGTTGCATTATCATCGTCAATTCGTGGAGCATCTTGATTGGGAATATGAAATAGACTGCGATACAGCAATGTCCATATTTAGCTCAACCTACTTCTCTGATAACGAAAAGCGTCTTTTTGTTAATATGATTAATAAGGAAGTGATGACTCATACTTCGACAATTTCAGATGTTGTCCTTTCGATAATCGTAAAATCTAATGATTACGATTTAGATGATGAATTTGTGCTTGCCTTAATCAAACACGGAAGAAACGAAAGGAATTGTGTAAAAGTGACTACATATAAAATACAAGCACCTAATGCAGACCCAAATATCATTAAAGACTACCTATCTGCATTAGGTGGTGATTACGAAGCCATAAACGATAATAGTAAAAAGCCCAAAATTGGTTTTGCAGAATACAATGTGAACTTATTAAATGCATTAAAAGACGTTGGCTATATTTCTTCTTTTAAAGAAGAGGATAAAGGAAAATCATTGCGAATATACCATAAAAATAAATCTTGAGCATCATAAATTCTATACCTTAAATTTGTGTGAAAGTTCGTATTGTTAATTTGAGCTTACAGGTTGCAATATTCTTTGTCTATTGCCCATAAGATTACAGCGAGATAACTGACAGCCAAAACTATCACCACAAATATGAGCTGTAATAGTCAAGACTTAATCTGACAGTTACGTATAAAAAGAATAAATTTGTAACAGAAAACAGATTGAGTTATGACCACATCAGAAAAAGTCATCAAGAACAAACTGGGATTGCTTGAACTCTCCCAACAGTTAGGAAACGTATCACGTGCTTGCAAGATTATGGGTTATAGCCGTGACAGTTTTTATCGTTTTAAGGAGCTGTATGAACAAGGAGGTGAAATCGCCTTGCAGGAGATCTCACGCCGTAAGCCTGTCATAAAGAACCGTGTGGAAGAACACATCGAGCAGGCTGTGGTAGGGATGGCGATAGACAATCCGGCATTGGGGCAGGTGCGTGTATCCAATGAATTGCGGAAGAAAGGCATTCTTGTTTCGCCGGGCGGAGTACGCTCCATTTGGCTGCGGCACGATATGGAGACCTTCCAGAAACGCCTGAAAGCATTGTCTGCCAAAGTGGAACAAGAGGGCATTATCCTTGATGAGAACCAAGTGGCTGCATTGGAGAAAGCAAAGGAAGAGAAACAGGCTCATGGAGAGATAGAAACCTATTATCCCGGTTTCCTTGTCGCCCAGGATACTTATTATGTTGGACACATCAAAGGTGTCGGACACATTTATCAGCAGACCGTCATTGACACTTACTCCAAAATCGGATTTGCTAAGCTATACGACAGGAAGAACGCCCTTGTCGCTGCCGATATGCTCAATGACAGGATAGTGCCTTTCTTCGAGCAGCATGACCTGAAGCTGATGCGTATGCTCACAGACAGAGGAACGGAATACTGCGGAAACAGAGAAAACCACGAATATGAACTGTATCTGGCTGTGGAGGATATAGACCACTCTAAAATCAAGGCGAAAAGCCCGCAGACAAACGGCATCTGCGAGAGATTCAACAGAACCGTGCAGAACGAGTTCTATGCAATCGCATTTAGAAAGAAAATCTATACCTCTATTGAGCAACTGCAAACAGACCTCGATGCGTGGATGAACTCCTACAACACCCAAAGAACCCACTCCGGAAAGTACTGTTTCGGAAAAACACCCATGCAGACTTTTATCGAAGGGATTGCCGTCGCAAGGAAATACAAACTCCAAAATCAGGAAACAATAAAACCGAATGGCGTTAATATAACACCATCCGGTTGTGAGAGTCAAGAAAGTTGCGTAACTTCGCAACAAACAGCTGACAGTTTTTTTGTCCGATACTAAACAAGCTGTCAGAACAAGTCTTGACTATTACATATGAGCCAACGGCTGGAAAGCCAAATGCCTTCATTGCTTTGTAGGTGTTTGGCTAATTTTTTACTATGTTCCTCCAATAATTCCTTTTCGGCTTTGATATGGTCGGCGGTACATTGATGCACTTTCGCCAGTTCTTCGGTGCCGATCGTAGCATGAATAACGGTGTGCTGTTCCGCTTTGAGAATGGCATGGTTGATGCCATCCACGATGTTGTCCGCGCTGTCTTTTGCCGCAAGCAAGGCATTGAAAGCCGTCCGTTCCCTTTGGACTGTGTGCTTCAAGCTGCCGTGTATGTCGTGCAATTCTTCTTTGAGCGCATTGATTTCTTTCAGCAGATTGCGAAACTCGATTAGTTGGTAATTGACTTCCTGAAGCAGTCCGTCAAGTTCCTGCTTGTCTTGTTCCAATTCATTTTCGGGTGTATAATTGGCAAGCCTCTCACGGAGAGCTGCCGTATCGGGTTGTTTCATTGCATTGCTGTTTTTTAGGTTTGTCATTTACGTTTCATTCCACCTTTTGGATGTCTGCCGATTCTGTTTGAAGCGGCCAACGCACATCTTTGGGCAAACTCAATCTCGTCCTCTTTCGGGTCGCGTCCCCATTTCAAGTCTGACTGCGAACCGCCGCCACCTCCGCCGGATGTCACCTCATAGGGTGAAGTTATAAGGGTGAAGTAAGCCATCGCAAGATTCTGTAAGGCTTGCCAGTTTGCCAGTTCCCGATGGTCGAACTCGTCATTAAAGAAGTCAAGTACCTTGTCCGGGAGATAACGCTTGTAGGTCTTTCCGTCATGCTCAAACTCCGTGGGCTGACAGTTCGGCTTGTAGGATGTGTAGTCCTCGAAAACTGGATTGCTCTGCCGTATAACAGGCTGTGGCTTTTGTTTCGTAGCAGTGGAAACGGATGGCTTCGGTGTCGGTACAACAGGCTGTTTGGCTGTAGTGCGGACTTGTTGCGCCTTATCCTGATGCAGTTTCTCCCATGTCTGTTTGATATGGGATGCGGTCAGGTTGCGCCCCTTTCCAAGTTCCGATGCCTTGAATTTCGTTTTGCCTTTGAGAAGGACATATCCACGAATGACATCTTTCTTGTCCTTGCGCAGATACAAGTCGTAGCCTTTGGCGGCAAGCTTTTCTTGGTAGCCATTCCATGACCATTCGTCCAGTTCTCGCAAGGCTTCCATGCAGTCGGTACTGACTTTCGGGATATTGTTCTCGTGTATGTGCTGTGCCGTAGTCCATCCCCTTTGCCGGGCAATCATTTCCGCTGCCCGTTGTGCGCGTAAGTGTATGGCGTGGTCGTTGTTGATATTCCCTTTCTCGTCCACCCGGCTGACGATGGCATGGAGGTGCGGTATGCCGCTCTTGGATTCCTCATGCAGCCATATGGAGGACTTGCTGCCTGATATGTTCGTCTGTGCGGAAACCACCTTGCCGTCCTTATCGCGGATTTCCTGCATGTCGAAAGCGGCGGCGAAGTCTTTCCACAGTTCTTGCCAATCGTCCAACGTGAAGTTTTCGGTATGCTCCATCGCCGGGCTTATCTCTATTCGGATAGCATTGTTCCTGATGTTCGGATGGTTCATCGTGGCAAACTTCATTTCCGTCCAGATTCCAGATGCGTCCATTCCTTGCGGCATGAAGTTGTCACAGATACGGGTAATCCTTTCGGGATGTTTCTTGTTCCTCGATTCTCCCGACACATACAGCATCGCCCTTATGCCGTGGGCTACGGCCTTTGCCTTGGCTATCATACGCCGCCCTCCTTTGCTTCTTCGTTTGTTGTCCCTGTCGGATAGCTGTTGGCAGTCTGTGCGGACTGCAAGAAGTCGGTGACACGGTCTGTGACATACGCCACTTTCTCGTACCAGTCAAGCATGGTCGGCTGGTGCCGGAAAAGTCTTATCTTCTCGTTGTCGGTCAATCCGTGCAGGGCGTTGGCGAAGTTCACCATGTCCGTTCGGCAAGCCGCAAGCTGGAGCAATCCGTCCAGTTCCGCATCTGAGAGCCGCTGCCGTGGCTTATAGCCGAGTGCCCTCGCACGGATGAAGTCGCTGCGTGTCATGCCGCATTGATTGGCGGAACTCTTGATTTGGGCAAGTTCCTGTTCCGTGACCTTGGTGACCACCACCTTGTCACGCCTTATAACTGGCTTCTCTTGCTTAGCTTTTCGTTGGGAGGTATCTTTATCATGTGTCATAACTAATGTCGCTAAAATAGTCGTGAAACGGTATCTATAAAAGGGATGGTGCGAGCCTGCGAGCGGCAAGGACAACAGCCTGAAAGGGTGTTGCGAGAGTGCCGGGGTATTGCTGTCCGAAGGCGGTAATACCTCGGCATATCTCGCAACTCAACGCTGACGCTCCACGCCATTCCTCTCTTACGTTTGCCACTGGAAAGACCGGTGTGTGCCGGATGTCTTGCAGATTGGGGAACAACGGGAAATCAGCCTGTAAGCCCGTTTGCAGCCATTCAGAGCGGTTCTATCCTTTCCCTTTGCTTGTGGATGAACGGGTTGGAAACTACGCTGCCATCCTTTGCCATCCATTGCAGGAGGCATGGAAAGGTCATCACGGATGCAACCTTTGAACGGCAGGTGTCTATGAGTTCCAGCCTTTCCAGTTCTTCCAACAGGCGGCGGATGCGCTTCCTGCCCATGCTCCATTGTGTTGAAAGCTGTTCTTCGGAATACTGCGCCTGACCGACTGAAAGCGTTAATGGTCTATGGAATCCTTTGGCTGTACCGTCCGCAAGAGCCATCCTTGCCAATAGGTCGGCAAACAATGTGAAGTTGCTGATTTCCCTGCCGTCATCGTCGGTCGTTGTTCCGTGCAACCATTGTAGAGCACCTACGGAGAATATGAACGCAAATGTTTCAATCCCTGTCGGGCGCAAGAAACTGTATTTTTCCTTGTCCATAAAATTTTGTTGTTATAAGTGTGATATAAATGTGATACTTCTGTGATTAGAGTGGAATGAAGCCGTACAAGTGTTTGTACGGAATTGTCCGTAGGCCTTTCGTTGTACCCTGCACGGCTTCATCCTTTTGCGTAATGCTTAAGTGGAAAACCGTCCAATCAATAAGCTGCAACCATTCATAAACGTGTCCCTATCCGAAATAAGGGAAGAAAAGGAACGGGTTGCAACCATATCCCTATTGGATTTCACATCGGCCATTTGCATTTCCCAACTGCATACGGGTCACTTTCCTGCGCCATTGGTGCCTGTGTTGTTGGGGAACGGTTGCCCCGGTGCAGGACGCTTGTCAAGGGAGGAAACGGCACGGCTGATGTCCGCCGAATCCACGGCGATGGATAACAAAGACCTGTTTACCGTGACCAACTGCCGCTTGTCGCAAAACTCGGTTATACGCTCCAATAACTGAAATGCACGGTTCAAGCGATGTTCCTGCGCATTGTCCGCAGTCATACGCTCGTTGTCCTTTCCGCTGTTGAGATAGCGGTTGAGCGCAAGACGGTCGTCCGCTGAAATGTTCGCTGCGGTGGTCTTGCCGTCGGCAATGGCTATGCCCACGCGCAATGCGTCCGCCTCGTAAACACTCAGGCTTTCCAGAAACGAGCGGATGGCCTGCACGTCCTTTCCGCTTGCCTCACGTTTTCTACTCTCATTCTTCTTTTCGGTAGGAATGCCCGAAGCTGCTCCGGACTGTTCCATGTTCTTAATCTGTTCCATAATTACATTTGATTTTGATGTGAATAAAATGGTTGTTTACTTCCTGCCTGTAAGATAGCGGTCGGCTTCCTCCGCAATTTCCTCTTGGGATGAGATGCGAACACCTGTAAGGAAAGCGTCCAAATCCTCTTTCTTGAAGAAACATAGCTTACCGCATGGCTTGTACATCGGGATAACCCGGCGCATCATCAGCTTGCGGAAGTAGGACAGCTTGAAGCCGCAATACTCGGCCGCTTCCTTGGTGCTTAAAAGTTTTCGTTGCTCTGTCATATTCGTATATTTTTAATGGATAATCGACTGCACCCTTGTCGTGGTGACAATGCAAAGGTATGGCGGCAGATTTCAATAGCAATCAATGTAAATGACACTATGACAGCATTTTGTAGATTATAAATGCGAGTATAAATGAGGCCAAAACGATGTATAAAGGAACTCTAAACACTCCATAATCCTAAATCATCCATACAAGGCAAGCCATCGGTGCGTAAAGAAACACGGGCGTTCACGGACGGGCATAAAAAAACCGCCATCGGCTTGCAATGACGGGAACAAGAAAAGTGGGTTATGAAAGTATGCGGTCAGAGTTTCTTGAACTCTTCAAGGTCGTATGTGTCAAGTCTCGGACGCAGCCGCGTGGCCTTACGCAACAACTTGGCGATATGCCTTTGGTGTTCGGACGGGTTGTCTTTGGAGGCGGCTTTGAGGTTGCTCGCTAACTGGGCGCCGTTGTTGAGCGGCCAGAACTTTTCAAAGATTACCCATTTGCCTTTTCTGATTTTGAGGGCGGCACACAAGGCATTGGCTATGTAGGCATAGAGCGTCTGATTGATTTCGTCATCCTCCTTTTTCATCAGCGGTTGGAAGTCAACATCCAAGTAACCGTCCTCCCGGAACAGCACGAGCAAGAACAGCGCATCATTGGTTTGCAACGCTTCGGGCAATTTCTTAATCTGTTCCGGCTGAACTTGTGAAATAAGATGGTCGTAGTGCAGGATTTCATCTTCCTGCTTCATTGAAACTGGCAGTGTAGGTGTTGAAATCACAGCTTCGATTTGCTTCTCCACTTGTTTGTCAACAGCCTGTCGCTTGTCTGGAACAAGCCTGTTCCACCGTTGGCGCAACCACGATTTTATCCGTTCCCCGTAAGCCATATCTATGATGCAGGGCAGCAGGAAAAGCACGGCAAAGAGTGATGCCATGACGATGAACGTACTCCAGTCCATGTGCTTGTCAGGCGTGAGGACGAAGGCAATCAACAGTGAAATCACAAACCAAGAGGCGGTCAAAACGGAGCGGTCTTTGGAAAGCCACTTGTCTATGATAATGTCGTACAAAAGGAAAAATTCTATAACCAGCCCAATCCAACCCACTATTGACAAGGCGGTAAAGACAAATGCAGCCGTGGTTACTTCCATACGGAAAGCAACGGCGGCTACCAAACCGAACGCGGTTGCGGCTACCACTGTAAGCGGCAACAGCATCGTAAGAAAATTTTCGGACAATCGTTTCATCGCATACAATAGGGTTAGTCTTTGAAAATGTCATTGACGCGGTTGACCGCCTCGTCTTTCTTTTGGTCGATAATCTTCGCGTAAATCTGCGTGGTGGAAATATTTTTATGGCCGAGCAGCTTGCTCGTGGTATAAATGTCAACATCCAAAGTCAGCATCATGGTTGCAAAGGTGTGTCTGCTTACATGGTAGGTTACGTGCTTGTTTATGCCAGCCGCCTTCGCCCATTTGTCAAGGATGATGCAGATGCGGCTTTCAGACGGGAGGTCGAAAACCTTGTCCTTGTCCTTTGCATCGCCACGCTCCGGCAACCATTTCATCGCCTGTTTGGATAACGGAAGATAAATAGGGTCGTTGGTCTTTTCCATTACGGTGAACACCCTCCACTGGTCGCCGTCCTTATGGATGTCGCCCCATGTCAGCCCTACTACATCGCTGATGCGCAAGGCGCAATAACAGGAGAACAGAAAAGCCTGCTTCACGGCAGGACGGGTAGGACATTCCGTTGCAATCAGCTTTTTCAGTTCGTCAATCTGCAGGAACTCGCGCTTGCTTTCGGGGCGGCGGATGCGGTCTGCTGCTGCAATATGCGTGAACGGATTTTCAGAAAGATAGTCATTCCGCACTGCCCAATTCAACATCGCACTAAGCACCGTGACATACCCGGTGGCGGTGGTCATGGAAATGGGGCGGTTCGTCCGTGCCTTGTAATCGTTCCGCAGGAAATTCATAAAGGCCATGCAATAGTCCTTGTCAAGCATCTTGATGGGAACATCGCCACGGAATTGGAATGTCGCTTTCCTTATGGAATTGACACCACGGAGGGATGACTTTTTGCCGTTGTCCTCCAGCCATCTTGCGTAGAGGTCGAGCAATTCCGACAGTTTGATACGACCACGCAATGTGGCGTTTGAAACTCCATTTTCACTGTTGGTAAGTTCAATGATACGGTCTGCCTTAATCTTGTTCGCCAAAGCCATGTTGTGTTGGTTCATGGCGCGGCTTGCCGGGTCAATCTCTGGCACGATATAAAGTTTAAGGAACTCATACGTCCGCTTTCCGTTGCGGTAAATATCCAGATAGATGGACTTGTTCCCGTTCTGCAATTCCTTGAAGCGGATGCGGACAGGCTCTTTCGCCTTGATAACTTTCTTCGGTCTGGGCATGGTGTTATATTTTTGTTGATTATTCGATTTTAACTGTTTCTTCCTTATCTTGCGGCAACCATTTTCATATATCCTTTCATCGTCTTGGGCGTGAAGCCGAGCATACAACTGACAGTTCCGATGTCGGTGCCAGTGATGAGCAACAGATATATAAAGGTGTTTTGCGCAAGCCTGAAACTCAACGGCTGTCCTATTCCGGCGTTCTTTCCCCATTGCAACAGTATGTTTCTGATTTCAGTATCTTTCGGCAAACCTTTGAATACAAGTCCGCGATGGTTTGTAGTTTCGGGTAGCCAGCGCATTGACACGGAAGTAAGCGGTATGGATGACTTTCTTGAATGTACTTCGATGGTCGTTTTTCCATTGTCCGTTTTTATGTCTTTCCATTTGAGGGAGAGGACATCGGCAAAAGACAAGTATGTGAAGATACTCAACATAAACGCTTGTTTGACTTGCGGCCTTGACATTACAGGGCATGGGGTATTCATCAAAGAGCGTATTTCATCAACGGCCAGAAACTTTTTCAGCGGACGTTCCCTTGTGATACGACCGTGAATATTCACGAAACGGAGAGGGTTTACGCCTATCACGCCATCCGTTACAGCCTTGTTGAGCGTACTGCTGAAAAGGTAGATGAAAGCCCTTGCGGTGGTCATGCTGATTTTCCCGAATTGTGCGGTGTAGTCCTTATGCAAGAAGTCAACCAAGCCGTCACAATAACTTTCGTCAATGTCAACTACTTTCGTATCTAATCCACGATAAGCATCTACAGCCTTTTTCATACTTCTTATATTACATGCAGTAGAAGCATCGCCCTTATCGAGCGTGATTTTCTCGTACTCGTCAATAGCCTCTCCAATACGCATGGCTGACGGCTCTTTGGTTTCTATACCGAAGCGCACGGCCAGCAACTCATTTTCCTTAGCGGCACGGGCAGCTTCGGCCTCTTTCATCGTCCGCTTGTTCGCTGCGATATTCCTCTTGGACGTTTCGGGTAACAAATAGAGGTGGAGGGCTTCGCGGATGCGCTTGCCGTCCTTGTAATAGTCAAGGTAGGCAGACTTCTTTTCGTTATCTATCTCCTTGTATTTAAGTGTGATATGTGATTTCCTTTCAATCATAAAACTCTATTTTGTTACTATACGGTCATTTTACAGATACAAAACTACAAAATATTTTTCAAAGTAACAAAATAGTCGCAAATAAAGTAACAAAATTAACCCGATTTAGCGAAAATGAGAACTCATTATCTTGCTGGATAAATTGCATAAAGTGTTGATATATAGCTATAATAAGTTCTTTTTAGTTCTCATTTATTCCAATGAAAAACTAATATAAAGATAATGGTGGAACATCTCGACATGGCTCTTGGCTTCCACGTCAAGCGTTTCCTCCATCGTCGTGCGGCGTACCAGTATAGGCACGTTGCTGTCCAGCACATACACCTTCTTTTGAGCGTCCGTAACCATCATGCGGGCCGTCCAGATACTCGACACGCTGATGATGACGCACCCCACGAGAAAGGCGGTGCAGATAATTCCGACCAGTTTGATTTTGTTCTCTAAATTCTTGATGACCATTTTGTTTGAATATTTATCGTTACTTTGTTATCTCATTACCGTACCCATTGCGCCCGTCGCCGTCATTTTGGCCTGCTGTGCCACGCCCTCGCCGAAGTTTCGGGTTGAGAACGCCGTGTCACCCTCCGGTATCATCCATGCCGCAAGGTCGGGGACGAGGTTCAGGCATTTTAGGGCCACGATGCTTGCCGCCATCAGATAGCCCGCCGAGAAGAAGGAGTTTTGCAGGTAAGCCGCCATCGTCTGCTCGCTTGCCGTTATCGCCGTTAGGTTCTCTACCTGTATGCAAAGTACGATGTCGAACAGCAGCAGCACGTAGAAGCCCACGAAGTATAGGGTTCTAATGGTGAAAATAAAGAAGTAAAATAGGAAAGAAAAGTAATGTAAAATACATTATATTAAGTATTTATGTTGTTTTCTTATTTTGTCTGGAATAGTATAAAATGCCATAGTTTTAACGATATTTTGTTGCATATTTGTTGCGCGTAACAGATTTAATTGTTAATTTTGCCCTCGCAAGACAGAGGAAAATCCTCTTGTTGAAATCAAATAAAAGAAAAGGAAAAGAACATGGCACGACCGAAGAAAGTACAAAAGGTAAAAGAACCCGTGCGCATCCGAAAGCGCAAGTTGGCAAACGGAAACATGAGCCTGTATCTCGATGTCTATGTGAAAGGGGTGCGTAAGGTTGAATCCCTCGGATTATACCTTGTGCCGGAACAGACACCGATTGACAAGCAACAGAATGCCCACGCCATGCAAGTGGCAGGGAAAATTAAGGCAGAACGGATTTTAGCCTTGCAGAACCACGGTGTGCGCCAGTGGAACAAGGTCAAGCGGTCGTGCATTACCCTTATTGATTTTCTGAAGGAGTACGAACAGGAGAAATTCGGTTTCTCTGCATCCACTTTGAAAGGCAGACGGGATTTGCGGCTCAAAGTCGAAACCTATCTAAACGAAACGTGCCAGCCCGATATTGTGCTTGCCAATGTGGATGCTGACTTTTGCCGTGGCTTCATCGCTTTTCTGCGCTATGCGAAAAACAGCGTGCGCAAGGACGGCAGCACCATCAGCAACGGGGCGGCACACCACCATCAAGCCGTGTTGAACGGGGCTTTGAACAAGGCTGTCCGAGAGGGCATATTGGCTTCCAATCCTTTGAAATCCTTGGCCTCGAAAGAGAAATACCAGCCCTCGGAAAGCATCAGGGAATATCTGACATTGGAAGAATTGAAAGCGGCGATGGCCGCTCCATGCCCCCGTGAGGATGTGAAAAGGGCATTTCTGTTCTCCTGCTTTACCGGGCTTCGGTTGAGCGATGTGCGCTCCTTGACATGGGGTAAAATTATAAAGGCACCGGACGGGCATACCTTATATATAAGGGTAAGGATGCAAAAAACACAGAAGTTGTTGAACGTGCCTCTGTCAAAGGAGGCTTTGGATTGCCTTTACCAAAAAGATGATGCCGACGAGCCTATTTTCATGCTTCCGGCAGGAGCTTCCAACATCGAAAGGAACTTGACGAAGTGGATGCAGAATGCAAAGATAACCAAGCACATAACCTACCATTGCAGCCGCCATTCATTCGCCACGATGATGCTTACGCTTGGTGCAGACATCTACACAACATCCAAGCTGCTCGGCCATGCCAACGTGAACACGACATCCATTTACGCCAAAATAGTTGACCAGAAGAAGATAGAAACGGTCGGACTTGTAGATAACTTCTTTTCAAGATAACAGCAAACAGAGGGAAAAAGATGAAAATAACGATACGCACACGGACGCTTCAGACGGGAAGTCGCTCGATATACCTTGACTTCTACGATAAGGGAAAGCGATGGAATGAATATCTTAATCTGTTCCTCATACCGGATGATGAGCCGGACGCGAAAAGGCTAAATGAGGCTGCTATGGCAAAGGCCAACGCCATAAAGTCCAAGCGTATGCTCGGCATAGAGGAGGAAACGGGAACAAACGACGACGAACAATCGGAACTCCCCAAGCGTGTGTTTGCTGACTGGCTTACCGACCATATAGAGGGGATTAGACGCAATCCGGCTTATGCCGCATCCACATACCGTAACTACCGTTCAACCGTAAATGTGATAAAGGCGTATTTGCAGCACCTGCACAGGCCACGGTTGCTGATGGCGAAAATAGACAAGGGCTTTGTCCTCGGCTTTATTGACTTCATAGAGCATAACTACCGTAATACCAAATCGCCAGACAATCCAAAGGAAATGTCGCCCCATACGCTGCATCTCTACCAGTCCACGTTGGTGCGTATGCTCAATGCGGCTGTAAAAGAGGGCGTATTGGATAGAAATCCGTTCTACTCGTTGGAGCGGAAAGACCGAATCGGCAAGCAACAGGCTGAAAAAGAATATCTGACCAAAGAAGAACTGAAAGCATTTGCCGAAGCTCCCACCGTCAATGAAACAACCAAACGGGCTTTCCTGTTCTGCTGCTTCACCGGGTTGCGGTACAGTGATGTGAGCGTATTGACATGGCGTGACATCAGGCAGGGAGATAACGGCTGGATGGTGTCGGTAAAGGCTATGCAAAAGACAGGTAAACAGGTGGTAATACCTCTGAACCAATCAGCGATAAGTCTGCTGCCGGACAGAAACGGATGCAAACCGAGCCAAAAGGTATTTGACATGACTTGCCTTAGTGCCTGCGACCGTTGTCTAAAAAAGATGGCTGCTGCCGCAAAGGTGGCAAAGAATATCAGCTTTCACACAAGCCGCCATACATTCGCAGTCTTGACATTGGCCGCAGGGGGAGATATTTATACGGTGGGCAAGTTGCTCGGACATACGAGCATTAACTCAACGCAGGTTTATGCCGATGTAGTAATGGAAACAAAGGTTGAAGCAATCAGCCGGATTTCAAGCTATTTTTCCCAATAATGCGATAGGTGTTAATGGATTTGTATTGCCCGAAACGGTAAAAAATCACACACTGTTTTGTTGTGTAATTGTGTAATATAGAATCGTGTTATACAAACATAAGTATATTCAATGAAAATATCGCTAATTTGTTTGCCCGATTCCCTTCTGTGGATATTGTGGCGATGGGATTTTGCAAAGATTGGCAAGATGAGCTATTGTGGCATATTTCCTAACGACGATATGGGATTTTTGAATACCTGATTTCTGTATTAGCTCTCAAAGTCTCTTTAATAAATCGTGTGATACTTATTATATCATATCCATCTTTAATGCATGGACCGATTGTTATTGATGTTATTGCTTCTATTGGTATAGAAAATTCAATGTATGGTTTTATAATACCTTTAGACATGATATGTTTGGGGATAGAACTGGTTTTACAAATAAAACGCCACTCCTTTTCTGAGATATAGGCTATATGCTTAGCAACTGTTGCTAAGTCTTGGATGTCTCGCATTATTTTTATTTCATCGGAATTGATTGAGTTTTTGATTTTCTTTTTATGCAGTAAGTAGTAACCAACTCGTTCAACCAGTGATTTATCTATTTTGCATTCTTCAGGTTGAAAATAGTTACATTCTTTTGCATCGTAAGTACGTTCCATCTTAAATTGATTTGATTTTGAGGTACTATAAAAAGCTGAAATATTATTAAAATCAAACTCAATGTTTGCTCCAACACCATTCCCTCCATACCCGCGCCACATATTTAAATCATCCTGATGCTCTGAAAGTGATATTATATATGAATCAACATCACAAAGTATATCAAGTTCTTTAAGTTGCTCGTTGTCCAATGGTGTATTGTGCTCTTGAGCATATATACTAACTGTTTTTTTCAGGGCATCAGTAAATAGTTCTCGCTCTGTTTCGTCGTTCAAATATTTAATATGTGTTGCCCACATATTCAGATACCGAACTTGAGTGTCTTTATCGCTAATAATTGATTTCTCTAACATATTGTAGAGAGTTTCGATTGATGTGTAATGATATAACTTATCCATAATATATAATTTCGAAGTAAAGATATATAATATTCTTCATTTCAACGAAGTAGTCATTAGATTTTTAGTATTGGCAATGTATTTACTATATCCACCGTCTGACAAGAGAGGATAATGACAGACAGCAGGAGGTCGAGGATATAACGGGGTTGCTCGTGCTCTCTTGACCAGTCGTTAGGGTCGTTCTTGATTTGGGATGCTTTGTCGATGGTGACGGCGTAGCGTTCCATTACCCAGTCGATGGCGGACTTGCCATTGACGATGTACTCGTAGGCTTTGAGTGGAATATTCTCAATGGTGATATGACCGTTGTAAATGATGCGGGTCTTATCAGCAACGAGCTTCCCATTCTCATCACGGACTTTGGCGAACTTCATCTTATCCACGGCAAAGTATTGATAGGTTTCATCCGTCCATTCGCTTTGCCAAATGTCGGTATCGCCAATAACTTTTACGCCAAAGAAACGATGTGCCAACATGGGCATTTCTGTGAAAAATGTATAATCGCCATCATGTCCTGCTGTTTGCACGTTGATGCCTTGCTCATAGTTCAAGTGTATGTCAGCAAGTTCCTTTCCGGCTTTATAAAAAGCCATGAAGTCCTGCACATTATCTACAATGGGGATGCGTGGCAATGATTTTTTCAAGTCATCGGCGAAACGCTCACGATATTGATTGGAGTGAAGCAATCCATACACATAATAGAAAATGTGTTCTTTGGTGATGGCTCGTGAGCCTCCAAAACGACTGCGGACTTCTTTCAATATCCAGTCGGTGATTCCGTCACGGCGGATATAACGGTTTGTTTCTGCGTCATCGAAAAGCGAGGCCTGCGGATTCTTGTTTTCTTCATACCAATATAAGGGAAAACATTGACTATTAAATAGTAGCTGATAATCAGATAATGTGTTTGAAATGAAGCACGAAAAAATCTTGTCGCCAATTCCTTTAACACAAATGATGAGATTATCTGATTGAAATGCAGTAGCTTGGATTCCTGGACGTTCTACTAAATCCTTTCCGTAGTATAAATTTTGCTTACAAAAGGGACGATACATACCTTGTTTTACATCTTCTGGAATATATATAGTTTCTTGATGTTTTGATGCTTTTAGACGTAATCCTGCAGTCCAACTAATTTTTGTTGGGTCATTAGTTATTTCATCCAGAGGATGTTGAATTTCTGAATTGTAATTCCAAACAAGTCTTTTAATATTATCGGCTAATCCGAATGAAGAATAATTATAGGCCCAACTATCTCTACCAGTAGCGATATTTGGTCCATTTACAATAAAAAGTGATTGAGAATTTTTGTTCAACTTTTTATCAGGAGCCAGAGGAATTAGGCTCATACTTAATATGTATCATATAATATACTAATAATCAGTTATATACGCAATATATGTTCTTATTTAAGTAACAAAATAGTAACTGTTTTTAATTAAATGATAGCGCCATGTATAAACAGATAAGAACAGAAAACGGAAATATGAGTAACAGGTAAAATATATCATGGAAAAGCTTTGTAATTCAAGATGATTTTTGTAATCTTTGTATATTGAAGAGTTTAGTTTTTTACAAAAGCCTATGAAATATATAAAAACAGGACAATGTATTTGGTGTGAAAAGAAAGAACCGGAAGTTTCATTTGAAAATAAGCCTCATGTTCTACCACGTAGTCTTGGAGGAAATGAAATAGGTTTTGATATATGCGATGATTGTAATGCTTATTTTGGAAAAGCGACATCAGGTAAGCCTGCCTTAGATTTTGTATTCAAAGAAATTTTTAACGCATATCGTTTTTTTAGTCAAAATCTAAACCCTGAATCTTACAAGAAATTTCATTCTGCTTTCTTCAATTATTATCATAAGAAGCATCTTATAAAAATTAAAAATAATTTTAATGCATCGATAATAACTCGGCAATTCAAGCGTAGTCTATTTTATGTATTTCTTCAGAAATATCATTATATAACGCAGAATGGAAATCATCATATGTTTGATTGTATCCGAAATTTTGTAAGATACGATATAGGTAACCCTAAGGTATTCTATGTTTTCAATAACATTATATTGGCTCCAGCCAATAAAGAACATCCAGAAGTCCCTATGAATACTAAACTAATAGAAGATATGATGTTTTCTGGGTTATATCCATTTTGGTGTATTGGACACTTATTTTACCTTGAAATTTTTCCGATGGCATTTAATGTTAATGGCCTTTCTTATTTGTATAAACAAACAAAAGAAATTTTATTACCTGTAGTAGGCAATGAAGGCATTTTTGAATTTAAAGACATTATGCAGATAGATTTTTTAATGCAAAGGTTTAATAGTCAAAAAACAAATCCATGAGACAATTAACAGAACCAGAACGGCAATTTGTAGAAAAGATTGTACAACTTAAACAAGCAGCAAGGTTTGAAGAGCTGCAAGTGGCAAGATTGTTACGTAAAGAATTAGAATGTTTTGCTTTAAAATGGGTATTGGAACCTAAGAAAACATTGCTTTTTTATTCCACTCAAAATAATATTGATTGGAATGCCTTAAGGAGAAATTATTTTCAAGTAGCAGACATCTTGTATCTAATAGAAGAACTTGAACAAAGACATTTTATTAAGATACAAACATTATCTTTTGAGGTTAAAGCTGACGAAGAAAGAGTTTTATATGATAGGGGAAAATACAAATATAAATCTTTGGGCGATACATTTTGGGGAGTGAGAGGTGATATGTCTTATTTAGTTCTTGTAAATGCCGAACATAAAGTTCATGTTGATTTTGTGGATTATTTGGAAAAATATGCAAACAAAGTGATTTATCCACTTCCTTTGCTTGAGGATTTTGTGGCAAATAATTACAAATCAATAGAACAAAGAAATTTTGAAAAACAAATAGAAGAAAATGAACGACATCATCAGGCTCAGATGAAAGCAAGTGCAGACAGGCATGAGAAACAAATTAGTAAAACAAATTGCTCTTTAGCAATTGCAGCGATAGCATTAATTACGTCCGCTGTTATGCCTTTCTTAGTAAATAAATGTACACCTCCCACAGAAATAGACAATGCTCAATTAAAGGCAATAGAACAAGCGATTATCAATAGCAAGACGACATGGCCCAATGCTATTAACATACAGTCATCTGATACATTAAAGATAAAAAACATATCCCCCACCCAGAAGTGAAATAGATATTAGATAGTGAACAAGCTGTGTATCTCATTTTACACAGCTTGTTTTATAAAATGTCAAATATTAAGCTTCGGCAGTGTATTTACTATGTCCACCGTATGGCAGGAGAGTATGATGACTGCCAGTAGCAGGTCGAGGATGTAACGAGGTTGTTCGTGTTCTCTTGACCAGTCGTTAGGGTCGTTTTTGATTTGGGATGCTTTGTCGATGGTGACGGCATAGCGTTCCATTATCCAGTCGATTGCGGACTTACCATTGACGATGTAATCGTAGGCTTTGAGCGGAATGTTCTCAATGGTGATATGACCGTTGTAAATGATACGTGTCTTGTCTGCAACGAGCTTCCCGTTCTCGTCACGGACTTTGGCGAACTTCATCTTATCTACGGTAAAGTATTGGTAGGTATCATCCGTCCATTCATTTTGCCAGATGTCTATGTCACCAATAACTTTTACGCCCAAGGAACGATGCGCAAGCATCGGCATATTTGCATAAAACAGATAATCACCGTCTTGGCCTGTAATCTGCTCATTGATGCCTTGCTCATAGTTCAGATGCAGGTCGGCAAGTTCTTTCCCGGCTTTATAAAAGTCCATGAAGTCCTGCACGTTATCTACAATGGGGATGCGTGGCAATGACTTCTTCAAGTCATCGGCAAAACGCTCGCGGTATTGCTTGGAATGGAGCAGTCCATACACATAGAAAAAGATGTGTTCTTTGGTGATGGCTCGTGAGCCTCCGAAACGGTTGCGGACTTCTTTCAAAATCCAGTCTGTGATTCCGTCACGGCGGATATAACGGTTCGTTTCGGCATCATCGAAAAGTGAAGCCTGTGGGTTTTTGTTTTCTTCATACCAATATAGGGGAAAACATTGGCTATTAAACTGTATCTGATAATCAGGTATTTGATTTGTTATTAGACAGCTAAAATTCTTATTACCAACACCGCTTAAACAAATCAGCAAATTTTCTGTTGTCGGTGTTGGAAATAATTTGGGTAATTGATACTGGCTCCAATTAAATGCTTTATCATAATAAAGCCATTGCTTGAAATATGGTCTATAAAGTGTCAATCGTATCTTATTATTATCAAAAGTATGACGAATGCCTTTCAAGGCATGTTCAAACAATTTCTGGTCCCATTTAATTTGAGTAGGGTCTGCGTTGACTAATGTCGCGATTTCATTTATGGTTTTGGCCTCTACGCATTTGCTTGCTTCTTGATTAAATGTTGTTATTGCTGTCTGCATTTGCATAGAAAGAGATTTGGTTGAAGAGTTATAACACCAAACATCACGGTGAGTTATATCTCCTGCCGAAAATATAGAAAAAACAGTTTGTTTACTATTTTTCTTATCACCCAATAATATCAAGTTGTCAAATACACCATCACGTTGATTTATCCAATCAGCCTTTTCATTAGGCATAATAATTTGCCAATCCAACTTCCGTGAAGAAATAGAGCGGAACTCTTTTACCATTTTAAGTTTTTGTTCGCGAGTAAGGTAATCGCCGATGTCGTGGTAATGTATAACAGCCTTTTGTCCTTTCTTAGTCGGATTTTTGACGAGGAAAGTAATGGCAATAGGAGTACGAGAACCACTACCAAAGATTTTACCACCCTCTTTGCGTGACAATTCACCTGAAGTGCGTTGATTTCCACGGAGATTTAGCACATAAATGGAGGTAAATTCTTCTTCAAAGCATCTGCGCATGCCATTTTGAGCATTTCCATCGAGCCACGCACCATTGCTTATAAATGCTACAACACCACCTTCATTTTGTGGAATACGGTCAGAAGCCCAGCGGAAAGCTTTAACATAGCTATCATACAGAGCTTGAACTGTACTGTTTTTATCAGTGATTCGTTGTATATATGTTGATGTAATTCGCTTTTCCAAATTTGGATAAGACAAGTTTTGGGCATTGTCATTTGCACTTTTCTGCCCGACAGAATACGGTGGATTCCCCACAATCACCCTCACGTGTGTGGCCATCTGCTTCTTCACCCTTTTGGAATTGTCTTGGAAGAACTCCGTGAAAAGTTCGTTGTGCTTCTTCTCCGCCAGTTGGAAAGTGTCCGTCAGGCAGATGCCGCTATACGGCAGGTATGTTTTCCGACGGGTAATGTCATGGAATACCGATTCAATGTTTACGTCGGCGATATAATAGGCCAGCAGCACGATTTCGTTGCAATGGATTTCATTCAGGTACTTGCGCTCCATGTCCTCCGGGCGGATAAGGCCGGACTGTAACAGGCGCGTGATGAACGTGCCAGTACCCACAAACGGGTCGAGGATATGTACATTCTGCTCGGTCAGCGAAGTGTCGAACTCCACCTTGAGTATGTCATTCACGGAATGGATGATGAAGTCCACGCACTCCACAGGCGTATAGACGATGCCCAGCTTCTCCACGGTGAGCGGAAACGCGCCCTTGAAGAACTTTTCGTAGAGATTCTTGATGATGGTCTGCTTGCCCTCCAGATTGTCTATGCCGCCTATATTTGTCCTCACCGACTGATAGAACTTCTCCAGCACTTCGGTATCTTTCTCGAAAGCCTGCTCTTGCAAGAGGTCTATCATGCGCTGCATGGAACGGCTCACGGCGTTGTTGTTCACGAACTGGTAATCGGCAAACAGCGCATCGAACACCGGACGGGTGATGATGTGTTGCGCCAGCATCTCGATGGCCTGTGTTGCATCCACGGACGGGTTTAGGTCGCGCTGCAATCCCTTGAGGTATTCGTTGAACGCCTTTTTGTGTACGCCGGACTGGATGAGTTTGGAAATGCGCTCGATGAACTTGTGCGCGATAAGTCCGATTTCCTTTGCCCAGTTCTCCCAATAGAGGCGGTCGCCGCACTTCTCCACGAGCTTGGCATACATGCCGTCCTGCAACTCACCGAAACGAAGTTCCAACTGCCGGGCGATTTCCGCATTCTCCATCTGCCGCGCTTCTTCCTCTCCCTCTTGAAAGCCCAATCCCGGCCTGCCGATGGTGACGGACGGCGTATAGGACTGTTTGTTTGGCTTCTGCTTGTTGAGTGCAATCTTGTTCACCATCGCATTGAAACGGTCGTCGTGGGAGCGCAGCGCGTTCAGGATTTCCCAGACCACATCGAAGGTCTTGCTGTTGTCAAGTGCTTCTTCCGCCGAAACATCAGACGGCACGACAATAGGGATGATGATGTAGCCGTACTTCTTCTCGTCAGGCAACCCCTTGTGGAAAGTGCGCATCACGCGGCCCACCGACTGTACCACATCCACCTGTGAGTTACGGGCGGAAAGGAACAGCACGGCATCGAGCGATGGTACATCCACGCCCTCGGACAGACAGCGCACATTGGTCACAACCCGGCACTCCCGGTCGTTGGCCGGCTCGTCCGCCAGCCATTGCAGGATTCCGTTGCGCTCCTGTGAGTTCATCGAGCCGTCTATGTGCTTTGCGGTTATCGAAACGGTATGCGAAAGGCTTTCCGCATCCAGATTCTCGTCGTACTTTTCAGATATTTGCGGCAGCACGGAAGCCACATATTTGGATGCGATACCCACTCTGCTTGCGCTCCTGTCAATGGATGAACAGAACGCCACGGCACGGCGCATCATGTGCGGGTCGGCATCCCATGTGCGGTGGTCATCACCCTGTATCATCTTTGACAGTCCGTTGATTACGCCGATGAGCTTGGACGTGTCGTCAAAATTCAGTTCCGTGGTCGTGTCGGTGACATCGCGCCTGATATTTTCCGGCACATCATCCTCACCAACGGTAAGGACAAGCACCTTGTAGTCGGTCAGCAGTCCGTTCTGTACGGCGTAGGAGAAATTCACGCGGTAGAACTCCTCCCCATACAGAGCCTTGTCGTCCATCGAACAGAGGATACAGTCTTTTTCCGATGCCTTTATCTTGGCCGATTCACCATACAGCCGTGGCGTGGCGGTCATGTAAAGCCGTTTTCTGCCTTGTACGTTGTCATCGGAGTGTATCTTGGTGAAGTTGCTCTCGTCCTTGTCCGACAGCTTCACGCCTGTAGTGCGGTGGGCTTCGTCACAGATGATGAAGTCGAACACACCATACCCGCCGTTTGTTTCGGAAAGTATCTCCTGTTGTGCCGCTGAAACGGCATCAATGGACTGGTAGGTGGAGAATACGACTACCAGCCCGTCATGGTTTCGGTATTTCTTCAACTGTGATGCGATGGACTGCGGACTGGTGGACGCTGGTACTGCAAGGTCAACCACACTGTCATCCATATCATCGTATTTATTCTGAATCTTTCGCGAAGCCTTGGAATCAGAACAGATGCAGACGGCCTTGATAGGCTTCTTCGCGTCCGCCGACCATGCGTTGAGCGACTGCCCCAACAGGGCGATGGACGGAACCATGAACAGCACCAGTCCCTTGCCGTTAAGCAACTGTTCAGTGATGAGCAGCGAGGTGTAGGTCTTGCCTGTTCCGCAGGCCATGATGAGTTTACCACGGTCATTGCCCTCTGTGATGTAGTGCGTGTATGCCTTGGATATGGCATCCAACTGGTGCTTGCGCGGTTTCTTGCCCTCCACGAGTGCGGAAGTTCCCGTAAGTCCGTCCATCAGTTTTTGCCAGTCCACACAGGAAGAGTTCAGGTCAATCAGCCCAACCCGTGAAAAAGGCGGGTCTTGGTGGCGGATGGCTTCCTCGGCGTTGCTCCCCCAATGGTTGGTGGTGGAAATCCAAATTCGTTTTGCAAACCGGGTGGTCTGGAAAGTCACTTCGTTGGTGAACGTGCGGCTGGAGGTGGCGAGAAACGAATCCACGGCAGGCTTGTCGATTACGGCATCCTCAGCATAGCATTTGCATTGGATAGCCCAATAGTCGCCCATCTCGGTCTTGGCCACGAGGTCGATTCCCGTGTCCGTGCCTCCGAAGTCCTTACGCCCCGGAAAATCCTCCCACAGCCACACCTTTTCAAGCTCGTTGTAGCGAGGGTCTGTCAATAACCATGAGCGCATCAGTCGCTCGAACTTTGTACCCTTTTCCCTTTCGGTGAATGATTCGGTACGGAATTTATGCAGTATGTCCTTGAAATTCATCTCTTGATAAGAGATACATTTCAAGAAAACAACTACTGGGAATCAATGCATTATTGGAAAAAACAGGTGGATTTACTAAACAATTCCGCATAAATTGTCCTTCATATCCCATTATAAATTAGATTCGGACACGGATTTTGCAATATTATGAGTACCTTTGCAATATCAACTGTAACTCTTATCAAGAGATTCTGATTTTCGCTAAACAAATTTCATTCGAAATATCTGCTCACAAATCTTTCAGGATAAGGCTATTCGCCTTGTCCACCACATTTGTGTCAAGCGATGCAAGATAGATGCGTGTGGTTTCCTCCGAATCGTGCCCCATTCCCTCGCTGATGACCGAAAGCGGTATGTTCTTGCTCTTGGCGATGCTTGCCCAGCAATGCCTCGCGCAGTGCATGGTCAGCGGCATATTCAATCCGGCTAAACGGGCGACTTCTTTCATCGCCACGTTAATACGGCTGATGGCATTGCGGTACTGCGTCCGCTCGTCTGCGCATGGGTTGGTGATTATCGGCAGCAGATATTGGGAGGTGGAGTAGCCGTCGTATTTGGCGATGATGTCCTCCATGCACTTCTCCCATTTGATGGTCAGTTGCTGCCCCGTCTTTCTCCTGCGGTATATGATGACACCGTTCTTCAAGTCCGATTTCTTCAAATAGGCCATGTCGATGAACGACATTCCACGGGTATAGAATGAAAAGAGGAACATATCCCGTGCATAGTCCAGATGCGGTTTCAAGGTCAGGTCGAGTTCCTTGATGCGCTTTATCGCTTTCAATGGGAGGGCACGTTTCACTGTCTTGCCGATACCCGTGTAAACATGCTTGAACGGATATTTCTGTTCCGTCAGTTCCTTTTCCACAGCACGGTTATAAACGGCACGGAGTATACGCATATAGAACGAAGTCGTATTGGGGCAGTTGCCGTTGGATTTCAGCCATGCTTCATAAAGCATCATGGTGTCGCTGTCTATCTCATCCAAAAGAATGTCCTGCCCCTCGCGGAATTTCATAAAACTGGCTAAGGCTGCTGTGTAGGTTTCCGATGTGCGCGCCTTGCCAAGCTGCTTCAACTGCCTTATGATGTCCTGCATGAAACCGAACAGCGATTGCCCGTTTGCGTGGCTGTTGAACTTCTCTACGATATTGTAAGCGGAGTAACTTCCGCCTTGGCTGTCGCATTGCGCGATGATGGCCTGCAACCGTCGGATGTCCCAACCGATATGTTCCGCAACGCTGTGGAGATACCGCTTCCTGTTCTCGTCGGTTTCAGGCATGATTCGGACAGACGATGCTTCCTTGTCCCATTCCGTATCAAGCACGCGGAAGTCCGTTCCGATTTGGCGGACTGTTCGCCCGTGAATTACCTGATAGTAGATGCTGCCCTCCTTGCCGTTTGTGGTAGAGGGACGATATTTTACCTTGATGGATGCCATTCACTTTATTTTTATTGTTTAGATTCTTTTTCTTCATTTCTCACTTGTTCCAACCGTTTGTGAAATACGGCCAGTGTGGAATCTGCTCCGATTGTTTCTGCCAGTTTTTCATAAACTTCAACGGTCACGGCCAGTTCCGGATATAGTTCATTGAGCATGACGGAAGTCACTTGGTATTTGTCTGCAACCATTCTCAGCCGCCTGTTTTCATCCCGGTATTCACGCCATTGCGCCCAACTGACGATAAACAGGGCAAAGAACACGAGCGTACTGATGATGCCAGTCCATGCGTAAGGGTTCTTGTACCAGCCATCGGGTAGCCTGTCCCATAGCCGCCTGATACCCCTTGTCACTCTGTCCGGTCGGATTGCCTGCCAAAGTTTCGCCCCAAAGCCTTGACTTTGCTGTACCTTTTCCGAAATCCGCTTGTCTTTCTCCACATGGTCGGTAAGCATTTCCAGTATCTTGCAAAGCAAATCCTTGGTGGTGGGGATTCCACGCTTACGCATGTCCTTGTCGTTGGCATCGGTATATACCTGCAGGCTCACAATCATTTCCTCACCCAATGATTTTTTATAGTCCTCGATGGCTTCCTTGCTCCCGAAAATGCCGTTGATGTTCTCCGGCGTGCTGCCGCCGAAAAAACGTATGACAGGCTCCAGCTTCACCGCAAGCCTTTTCACCGCCTCGTCCTTGTCCGAAGCGTCCTTTGTGGCCAGTATCTTCTTGATTTCCTCGATGTCCTCTGCCAATGCCCCGATAAGGTCGGATATGTTCTGTAAGTTGTCCTTCATCTTCTCATTTTTCTTGGTTTGTACTTGTTCTTCTCCTTGTCATTCTCGCCCCAGCCGCTTTCGTTTCCTCCACCGCCTCCGCCGGATGAAACCTTGGCTTGGTGAGGTTGGACGCACAACTCAACGAGTATGCCGATACCCACTTGGATGATGTCGGAGCCGGATTCAACAGAACTGCCGCCGTTGCCGTCCGTTGTCGCTCCGTCCGGTGACGGCTGTCCTATAAAAGTGCCTGCCGTATGACTGTCCACTGCCATGTTCGGCATGGTTGGCGGTGTCCGTCCGTCAAAGCTGTTGTCCTGTACACGTGGTTGCCATTCCATACCCTCGGCGATGCGTCCTCCCAACTGCTTGTCCAGTCTATAAAAGCCCATGCTACGGTCAATCCGTGAGCCGCTGAATGAAATGCCGTCTTTGGTGAATGACACGCCCACGATATTGCCGTTGCGCCTGTCGAGATTGAAGTTTACCCCGATGCCCTGCTTGGCCAGCCTGTCGCACAATTCCGACCAACTGCCGCAACGAGGCAGGGCTGCTTTGACGGCATCATGGATTTGGTATTTCACCTTGTCCTTTCCACGCAGACGGTCACGCTTCACTTTCTCTTTGCCTTTGGAGAAGTGCAGCCCGTATTCCCTCGTGAGAGCCTTACACACCGCCACATTGCGTATGGCATCGTTACGGTCGCTGATGGTGTTCCCGGCATTGTCAACCCTGTTGGCCACGATGTGCAGGTGCGGATGTTCCTTGTCGGTGTGACGGCATATAATATACTGGGTGTTCACAATGCCCATGCGCTTCATGTACTCACGGGCGATTTCGGCCATCAGCTCGTCAGTCAGTCTGGGCGCGTCCTCGTGGGCGAAGTCCAGCGAGATGTGGTACACCGGATTTTTCAGCTTGCGCCCCGGCTTGTCGTCCGCCTGCCCCTGCATACTCCTTGCGATGGCGGCGTTGTCGTCAAGACGCACATCCTTACTGTCTATAAGCCTTGCCTTTTTCGGGTTGTTCACGTAGTTCACCAGCCTTGCGAAGCTCGCCCGTTTTTTCAAGTCGCCCATCATATCTGCGTGATGATTCTGTTAAACTCTTCCAGCAGGGCGGTAATTCTCTCTTTGGTTCTGGGGAAGCCCTGTTGATGTGCCATTTTCGCCAGTTGGTTCAGGTTGTTGCATCCTCCCTCCAGCATACGGATTTGCTGCCTGTCCTCCTGTGTCCGTGCCGCCACGACCTTGCCCTGCAGCAGCAGTTCGCGCAGGAAGTGCGACGGCTTCTTGCCTGCGTCCGTTATCCTTTTCATGACCGTTTTCCACTCGGCCAGCGTGAGCCTTGTGGATATGGTCTTAGTCCGCGCCTTGCCCTTTACGGCTTTGGGGCGGCCTCCTTTATGATTGTTGTCTTGCTCTGTCATTCGCTTGTTGTTATTCCGTTATAAATGGGGTTTGTTTTTTAGGGCTGAATCATGGCTTTGCCGTTTTCCGCATGGTCGGGTCGCCGTTGGTGGCGTAGTTTTCGTGGACGAAAACATTAACTTGCCAGCCCTAAAAAACGCCTCTATAAATACTTCATTCCATACCCTATTTCCCACCTTTGTATAAGAGGTATTACAGTCTAAAGTATGCCCGTTTGCGTTGGTTGCCATGATGAATTATGGTCACGACATTGTTCCCCTGCATTATCGGTTGGGGGTTGCTCGGTTTCTTTTTTCCCTGTTATCGCATTGGCAAAGTTCTCTGAATCTGCTGATGTGTTGAACACATATCCGCCGTTCCCGTAGTCGCTCCAGTAGCCGTTGAACTCCCGTGCTCTTGGGTTAAATTTCCGTTCTCCGGCTGCTTCATATTCATTGGAGAAACGCACGGCGAAAATCTCCGCACCGCTCCTTGAGTGCGTCCTTTTTTCGATGATGTAAGGTGGATTTTGTTGTTCCGATTCGATGCCATTGCCAGATATGGATGTGCTTGCCTGTAAGTCATCTGTTCCACTTACTGCATCGGATTGTCCAACTTCGTTTTCGGGAGTAGGCTCGTAAGGAGAGCTGTTCCAATTTTTGGCCTCATGCCCGCTTTTTCGTTTGGGCGCATCCTTTGGCACTACGGAATCATTGAGCCATGATTTAATCTCCGTGCGCATGAAGTAGAGCTTGTTGCCCTGCTTACGGTAAGGTATGCGACGCTCGGAAGTCATGGCATAGATGGTGGAAACGGATTTGCACAGCATCGCCGATACATCCTCCACTGTCATTATCTCCGGCAAAGGCTGTGCTGCGTTTGCCGACATCAGTTTCTCCACCATTTCGGTGAGCGTGTCGATTTTGGAGTGGAGTTCTGCCACGGCACGGGGCAGATTGTCAAAAGACATATGCAATGGTTCGTTGTCTGTCATATCAATGAATTATTGAATGTAGGGATAATCAATCCGCACGGGCGAGCTTACGCATGATGGCCTGTGCTTCCTCCGAAACCTGTGTTTGTGATGCGACCGGGTTCTGCCGCAGCCATTTCAGAAGCTCTGATTTCTCAAAATAAACCATTTTGTTGTTCGGCTTGAAATAAGGGATGACTTGGTTATGGGTCATTTTGTAGAGCGAGCTTTTGGATATGCCGAGGAACATTGCAGCTTCTTCCAAGTTCAGCACTTCCTTTGAGGCATACACCACACTCTTAACCTTTTCAACCTCCTGTTTAAGCCCATCCACCATCTTTCGGAGTAAGGCGGTTTCGTTCGGGTTCTGTTCTGTTTTACACATAGTCTTTATCTGTTTAATTGTTGTTCTTAATCGTTGCCATTCGCTTGTGTTTCTTTAGGTTGGCAAGTGCAAAGTTAAAGCGAAAAGGATATGAAAACAATACTCCAATTTGGCTTTAACTAATTGTATAACAGTGATTTATATTGCAAATATCCAGCTAAAATGCCAACTCAAAAGATGTCGGTTTTCCGCACCAAGTGTACAAGTCATACAGCGGCAAAATTCCATTGGCAACATTCACTTTTAACCTTGCATACAGGTTTTTATAACAGCAGAAATTTGCTAACTTTGCCACAACCTTGAATATTGGAGTGTACAAGCATATTTTTGTCGGTTGCAGTGGCTAATGTGACAGTCCAAATGCCAACCCAAAAACATCTGACGGAAATGAAGATTTAACATTCATACTTGCAAGTCTGATTCTTAACATTCGATTACAATAGTGTTAAATACGGGGGAAATAGTTTTTCTGATTTTTGTTGCACATTTGTTACGCGAGCTAATTTGTAAAATTTACATGATTGATAATCAATAGGATACAAGCTAATAGAAACTTCCGAAGTAGAGCATCGCACCATAGAAATGCACCGTCAGATACCTTGTGAGCCACTTCGCCCATGCGCCTTCCCACTTGGGCAGGAGCGAGAACGCCCATTGGATAGGTCCGAAAATGGTGAGCATTCCCAAAAGAATTTGCTGACAATAGATGGTCGCCCACTATTCACTAAATATATTCAGTGAAATTCCAATTTATAGATTATCTTTGTATATCAGATATTTGCAGATATTTTCATTTGGTTTGAATACTCACGAAATTTCACGGTTTTAGAAAATATTGGTACTATTTGATACCATATTTCAGGATATATTTTGTACCTTTGCATCATAGTAACCAAGATATATCGCGTATGGATTTCATCTTCATCAAATCATCCAAGGCAGGAAAGGAAGACTACGGTTCCGTCTATGCCCGTGTGCGTACCGGAAAGGCGAACATGAAGGCCGTGACGGGCTTCACCATCAAGCAGCTTGAATGGGAAAAGTACCGCAGCCTGCAATACACCTCGTCAGCCCTGATGTCGAGCATCGGGATAAAGTACGGGCAGTTCGCCCAAGTCCTTGCGAGGATAAAGGCGGCATTCGAGGCGGATGGCTTCAATCCCAAGGAGGCAAAGAACATCATCGAGAGCGTGAAACACGACGTGCTCAACGGTATGATGCAGATTGTGGAGGTCAAACCCAAGGGCAAAATGCTGTTTGAGGATTTCCTAACCTCTTATATAGAAGACATGGAAACCGGACGGCGCACCAAGAAAGGCCGTACCGTGAAAGTATCACCTGCCTATATAAAAGGTCTGCGCATTATCCAAAAACAGATTCGCAACTACCAAAAGGAAACACACCGCAAACTCGGACTGGATGACATGACGATGGAGACACGCAATAGCCTTGTCGGTTACTGGAAGGAGCGTGGTCTGATGCCCAACGCCATCAACTCGTACATGACCGATGTCCGCACGGTGGCAAAGGCGGCCTACGAGGACAAGCTGACCAAATGCGATGATTTCCGTCATTCCGACTTCGTGCCGAAAAAGGAAGAGGTGGACAACATCTACCTCACGCCTGAACAGATACAGGAAATGCTCGACCTCGACCTTTCCACCAAGGAAACTGTGAAAAAGAAACTGGAATCACTTGACATCAGTGAGGACGAAAAATTGGCACAACTTTCCAAATGCAGGATTACCCACATAAGGACGCTGGAGCACGTGAGGGACATTTTCATCGTGGGCTGTCTGACCGGGCAGCGTGTTTCCGACTATTCAAGGATATGTGAGGACATGATAACGGAAATAGGCGGCACGGAGTTCATACTCATCACCCAGCAGAAGACGGAAAAGAAAGTCTATATCCCCGTTGACAGGCGCGTGAGAGCCATTCTCGCCAAGTATGACGGCAAACTGCCCCCGATTCATCCTAATGAAATGAACAAGCTGGTGAAGACCATCGGCCTGTTGCTCGGCTGGACACATGACTGCGGCTTTGATGAGAAGCGTCTCAACCCCAAACGTGGAAGGAGGTTCTGCGATATGCTCCTTTCCCATACAGCCCGAAGGAGTTTCGCCACCAACGCATATAAGGCTGGCGTCCCTCTGCCTTCCATCCAAGCCATCACCGGACACAGCAGCGAGGCGCAACTGCGCCGCTACCTGAAACTGGACGCGGAGGAAAAGGCTGTCATAGCGTTAAAGGATTTCAAGGGTATCATCGAAATATAAGGAGGTGCTTATGGAAAAATCAAGGTTTGACATCATTAGCGACCTGTTCAAGCTGTCCAACGTAATCAGTGAGAGCCTGAAACTTGCGGAATCGCTTGCCGGCAAGTCTTCCGGCAGTGGCGAAACGGATTGCAAGGATATTTGCAGGAACGTCCGATACAGCCTGAAACCCCTGCCTTCTCTTTTGGCCAGCATCAGGGAATATGTCACCGAACACGAGGATAAGGAGCTGGCACGGAAGTTTGTCGAACTTCACGATAACACGAAAAGGCTTCACGGTATCTGCTCCAAATATGCGGACTTGAACAAGGCGGTTTTCCGTACAGGGGTGGCTTACCTGAGCATGGAAGTCATAAGGCAATACTTCTTTCCCGAAAAAGAACAGGAGCAAGTATCGCCGGAAGGTTCTGATATTTCTCCCAAGCCAATGACACGTACCGAAGCCACCGACTGTATCGACACCATCCGTGCCGCCATACGAAAGTGTGCAAAGGATTCAGACGGGAACAGAGGGAAAGAAATGTATGCCATACTTGCCAAAGTGGACAAGGCGAAAATCCAAGCCGTCAAGGAGTATATTGTCAATGCCAACGACAAGGATTTGGCACAACTCTTCACGGAATATTTTGCAGAAGCCATCCACCTTTCCATGCTGCCCCAAAATGATGATGTGAAAGCACAGTCCGCAGGAATAAAGATGTTCCATATCGCCATGACGATGGGATATGTCAAGAGGAACGTACTGCATGAAAGCGCATCCAAGGCAATATCCCCTTGTATCGAAGAAGTATCATCCGGTTTTACCGCCACAGATACAATGCAAGGCGGCGCGTTCAGTACGACCGCGCAAGTTCCTGTTTTAAGGCTGTACCGTTTCCTTACCACTTTCACCGTGCAGAGCGGCCCCGACAAGGGCAAGCCGCTATTGGACGGCAATGCCGTTTCCGACCGGGACTTCCTCCGTGCCGTCATGCGTGCCGACTATTCCACGATATACGGCAGTTGCGTGAAGGGCAAGATGCGCTGTGTCGCCATCCTGCTGTCCAAAGCCTACTTCAAGGACTGGAAAGGTTACAGGGCATCCGCTGCCCGTTCCATGGGGCTGACACCCGAAAGCCTCGCCAAGTATAACGTGGAGAAAACCTTTATAGCGAAGCTCAAAGAGCTGCTTCCCATGATAAAATAGTGACATAACCCACAGGTGGCTACAATTCACCACAACCCACAGACTTCCACAAGCCGTTAAGCACCAGTTGTTTGACGGCTTTTTTCATGCGGTGTCATTTCACAGAATACCACAAATTCACAGGTTTTATTATTGCCCTACCTTTGCCTCCATGAACTTAAAATCAGTGAATTATGACAGATAAGACAGAAATGGTACTGGTATCGCGCGACGAGCTTCAACAGCTTATCGGCGCAAGCGTGAGGTGCGCGTTTGAGGAATACCAACAAGTACAGGCACCACAGGACACATCGGAGTATTACACCATCCGGCAACTGGCGGAGAAATGGGGCGTGAGCATAGCGACCATCTGGCGGCACGAGAAGTTAGGACACATCAAAGGACAGCGGATAGGACGGCGTGTCCTGTTTCCTAAGGAACAGATAGACCGTATCAAGAGCCTGAAAGCCACCAACAGGAAGGTCGACAAGAACGCCAAGGGATAATTTGCAAGACGCACAACAAAAAACATCAAGGCTTATGAAGAATTTGAAACAGCTTGTTTTGCCGTGCTACAAATTGGAGATGGCAATGTCCGTGGAGGCATGGTACTTCCTGCACGGGAGCACGGACGGGATATGCAACCTTACCTATCTTCTTTCCCTTTTGTCGAAGATGACAGTATCGGAAGTACAGAACACCAAACGGGGATTGGGCTATGCCGTCCATCCCGGACAGGCGGACGGCTCCATGCTGGTACTGGCCAAGGAATGGGGCATCGGCCGCAAGGCGGTGTCCCGCCTGTTGGAGGATTTCTCGGAACGCAAGCTAATCCGTGTTGATTCCAATCCTGTGACTTCCATCATAGACATGGTGTGCGTGAAGTCGTGGATGATAGCAGGGCGGCTCATCGAGAATCCGACATACCGCCAGACAGTCAAGGCATACGAAGGGGTACGGATTTTCCTTTTCAACGGGCAACAATTAGAGACCTTGCGCCGCAGTTCGGCAAGGAAGAGGAAAGAAAAACCGACAGAAGAAACGGCAGAGGGAACAGATGGCTTACCGTCCATGAATCCGACCCGTTCCAATCCTATTATAGAAGGTACAGGAACAGCGAAAACCGAAACGGCAGCAACAACCGAAAGCGAAGTGGAAAGCACTGTGGAAAATGCCGTTGTGGATGCCGACAACATACCAGTTTTAGAGGATGGCAGTACCTTATCCGGCTCACGGGAATGGAAACAACCACAGGAATGAAGCGGCAGGAAGGGCGGGCGATAGCATTTAAGAGGGATAATTTTTAGGGCTGGCAAGTTAATGTTTTCGTCCACGAAAACCACGCCACAAACGGCGACCCGGCCACACAGGAAACGGCAAGCCGCAAATTCAGCCCTAAAAAACAGAACGGTTTAACGAATAAAAGAAAACGGATATGACATATCAGGAGAACAGGAACAAGGGAGGCCGCCCCAAAACGGTGAAAGGCAAGGCGAGGACAAAGACCATATCCACACGGCTCACGCTTGCCGAATGGAAAGCGGTCATGAAACGGATAACAGATACAGGAAAGAAACCGTCACACTTCCTGCGTGATTTATTATTATACGGCAAGGTTGTGTCTGCACGGACACAGGAAGACAGGCAGCAGATAAGGATGCTGGAGGGAGGATGCAACAACCTGAACCAACTGGCGAAGATGGCGCACCAACAGGGCTTTTCTCTTTTGAAAGGCAAAATCATGGACTTGCTGGACGAGTTCAATAAAATCATCGAGAGGATATGATGGGCGATTTGAAAAAACGGGCGAGTTTCGCCAGAGTGGTGAACTACGTGAACAACCCGAAGAAGGCAAGGCTTATCGACAGTAAGGACGTGAGACAGGACGACAACACCACCATCGCAAGGAGTATGCAGGGGCAGGCGGATGACAAGCCGGGTCGCAAGCTGAAAAATCCGGTGTACCATATCTCGCTGGACTTCGCACACGAGGACACACCCAGGCTGACAGATGACCTGATGGTTGAAATCGCCCGTGAGTACATGCGGCGCATGGGCATAACGAACACCCAGTACATCGTGTGCCGCCATACCGACAGGGAACACCAGCATCTACACATCGTGGCCAACAGGGTGGACAATGACGGGAACACCATCAGTGACAGCAACGATAATGTGCGTAATGTAAAAGTATGCAAGACTCTCACGAGGGAATACGGACTGCACTTCTCCAAGGGTAAGATGAACGTGAAGCGTGACCGTCTGCGTGGAAAGGACAAGGTGAAATACCAAATCTATGATGCCGTCAAAGCTGCCTTACCCCATTGTAACTGCTGGTCGGATTTGTGCGATAGACTGGCAAAACAGGGTATCGGGGTGAATTTCAAATACAATAGAAACGAAGGTAAAATCATCGGAGTGTCGTTCACCAAGAATGAAATCTCGTTCAGTGGCTCACGGATAGACCGGAGCATGAGCTTTTATAAGTTGGACAGGTTCTTCGGGAACCAAATTGCCGAGGGCATGGAATGGAGGCCTCGTGTGCAAGAACAGCCACAACCAATCCGGCAGGATGTGGAATCTCACAACAATACGACAGATACTTTTATAAGAGAGCCATCACCGACTAAAACGGAAGCGGACGGCAACGGAAGCATCCCTGCTGAACCCGGTTCAAACATCGTTCAAGTGACCATCGGCGCACTCATGGAGTTGTGCGTGCAGCCACACCAAGCCAAGGTGTCATCCGGCGGCGGAGGTGGAGGAAACGAAAGCGGCTGGGGTGAGAATGACAACGAAAAGGACAAACATAAACCAAGAAGGAGAAAAAGATGAAGGACAACAAGCAGAACTTAACCGACCTTATCGGGGCATTGGCAGTGGACATCGAGGAAGTCAAGAAAAAACTGGACGCAAAGGATAGCCCGGACAAGAACGAGGCATTGAAAAGGCTGGAAGCGAAGCTGGAGCCTGTTATACAGTTCTTCAATGGCAATGCACCGGAAAATGTCAATGCCATTTTCGGAAGCAAGGAAGCCATCGAGGAATACAAGCAATCAATAGGTGATGAAGCGGTAGCAAGTTTACGGTTATACACTGAAGCCAACGAGAAGGATATGCACAAGCATGGAGTTCCCACTATCAAGGAGCAGCTCAACAAGATACTGGACCTGCTGACTGCCCATGTGGAGAAAGACAAGCAGGCTTCGGAACAGGTGCGGCAAAAGCAAGGTGTCATACCGGAACTGTGGCAGATAATCCGCCCGGACAAGGCAATAAGCGCAATAAGGCTGTTATGGAGCAAAGTTCCCGATGGCTGGCACAAGAACCCTTACGCATGGGCTGGTATCGGTTGTATGCTCGTATTCTTTGCCCTGTTTGCGGTCAGTTGGGTACAATGGCATGAGTACCGGGAGGAAAACAGACGGTTGAGAACGGTTGCAGACAAACACCATGTGACCACGGTTATGCTCAACGAACTGTACCCGGAACTGTCCGTGACCGTCGGGGCTTACGAGAAACTGGTGGATGTTGTCGGCGTGGATTCCACGCTGGCCATATTCAACCGGCAGGTCAAGATAGCGAGAGAAGAAGATAATCAATCCAAACGACAAAAATAAAGTGAATGGCATCGATCAAAGTAAAATACCGTCCTTCCACCGCAAGCGGCAGGGAGGGCAGCATATATTATCAGGTAATCCACAGGCGCATAGTCCGCCAAGTCAAGACGGACTACCGCATATTTGACACGGAATGGGACAAGAGAATTTCCTCTGTGAAAATCCTGTCCGAAATCGGCGAAAACAGGAAACGATATCTTCGTGAAGTGGCGGAACATATTGACTGGGACACCAGACGGTTGAAAGCCATAGTTGTCCAATGCGACAGGCAGGGAGGAATTTATTCCGCTGACAGCATTGTCGAGAAGTTCAACGGGCAAACGGGCGAACAATCGCTGTTCCGTTTCATGCAAGGCATCATAGGACAGTTAAAGCAGCTTGGCAAAGTCCGTACATCAGAAACCTATACGGCGGCATTGGCCAGTTTTATGAAGTTCCGTGAGGGGCAGGACATACTCTTGTGCGAGATAGAAGGCAACACCATGATGCTTTACGAGGCCTGGCTCAAAGGCAAGGGCATCTGCCCCAACACGGTTTCCTTTTATATGCGCATACTCCGTGCCGTTTACAACCGTGCCGTGGAAAAGGAGCTGACGGAACAGAAGCACCCTTTCAAACACGTTTACACGGGTATCGGGAAGACGGTAAAACGCGCCATCCCGTTGAAAGCCATCAAGCACATCAAGGAACTTGACCTGACCATGAAACCGCATCTGGATTATGCAAGGGATATGTTCCTCTTCTCCTTTTATACCCGTGGCATGTCATTCATTGATATGGCCTATCTGAAAAAATCGGACTTGAAGAACGGAATCATCACGTACCGTAGAAGAAAGACCGGGCAGCAGCTCACCGTAAAGTGGGAGACGTGCATGGAAGACATCATCGCCAAGTATGGAGAGAATACGGCCACCCGTTACCTCCTGCCGATAATTACAAACCCCTGTTCCGATGAACGGACACAATACCGTAATGCTATCTGCCGCATCAATGTGGCGTTGAAGGAAGTTGCCGGTCTGGCAGGATTGAATATACCGCTGACCATGCACGTTGCCCGGCACTGTTGGGCGAGCGTCGCCAAGAGCAAGAACATCCCTCTTTCTGTCATCAGCGAGGGCATGGGACATGATTCGGAAGAGACCACGCGCATCTATCTCGCATCGCTTGACGCAAGTGTGGTGGACAAGGCGAACAGCCTTATCCTGAAAGATTTTTGACCGGATATTTATGGTGAAATGTGTTGAGCGAAAAGACGAATCTCTTGATAAGAGATATAGTTTATTTCGCAAAGGTACGCATAATATTTCAAATACCGTGTTCATTCCTCATTTATAATGATATATGAAAGGCATTTTGTGAGAATCTGTTTTGTAAATCCGTCAAATCGGGTTCCTATAACACTGATTATTAGTGCTTATTTCTTCGGGATGACTCTCTTATCAAGAGATACTCATAAACCCGATATAAAATGCCTGTTGAAGTTGATATATTGGAAGATAGTATCTTTCGGCTTTCGCCCGAACTGTTGAATATCCTGCTCAAAGACCATACAACGAGCAAGAAGGATATTCAGCGCAATATCTTTTGGGCTACTTCCGATTATGAATATCTGGGCGAAGGGTATCAATATGATTCGCCAATTCTTCCCTGTCTTATTACTGGAGATAACGGGCATGTCATCATGCCGCGTATCCTCAAAAGTCGTGACACCCAAACCGCACGTTCGCGAGAAATGGCAGAGGTGTTCACTCCGTCATGGATATGCAATGCGCAGAACAACCTGATCGATGAGGCATGGTTTGGAAGAAAGGATGTGTTCAATACGGAATACACCGACGAACAGGGTTGTCATCGGTGGAGACCCAACTCAGAGAAAATTCAATTTCCGGAAGGTAAGACTTGGAAAGATTATGTACGTGACAACCGGCTGGAGATAACCTGCGGGGAAGCCCCTTATATCGTCAGTCGCTATGACACCACAACGGGAGAGACCATTCCTATTGAGGAACGCATCGGTTTGCTTGACCGCAAGTTGCGGGTTGTAGGCGAAAATACGGAAACTTCCGGCGAATGGTTGGAGTGGGCGCAGGAAGCGTACAAAAGTATATACGCTTACGAATGGCAAGGTGACAATTTGCTGATTGCCCGTGAATCCATGCTTATCTCCTTTATCGAATACTATCAACAAAAGTTCGGCAAGCGACCCTTGTTGAAATCCATCAATTATATCGCCTACATCATTTCATGGAACGTCTGGCAGATGGACGGGCTTAAAGGTGTCATCCCGAACAGCTGCGGTGAACGCCGGACTATTGTAGCCGACTTGTTCGGGACAAGGGAAGAAATCAGTCAATGCGAGGGCTGTCAGAAAGATGACATCCGCAGGCATAATGGTGTCTATTGCCAAATCAAGGACTGGCGGGCCAAAGACCCTGAAACGGGAAAAATGGGAAAACGAATCCGATTTATCGACCTCATAAAATAGTGCAGTATGAAATTCACATCTTCACTAAAATTAAAACTGATATATGTGTTCCGCATCAACGATGCAGCACATAGGGGATGTCTGAAAGTGGGCGAGGCCACTTGTGACAATGACAATGTTTTCGGTCTTGCACCGAACAGCAAACCACTTAACGAGTCCGCGAAGAAACGCATCAATCAATATACACAAACGGCAGGTATCGCGTATGACCTATTATATACGGAGCTTACCATATACAACAGCAAAAAGGGCTTGTGTTCTTTCAACGACAAGGAAGTGCATAGCGTTCTGGAACGTTCCGGCATCAGGAAAAAGATATTCGATACCGAGAATAAAGCCAACGAGTGGTTCATCACCGACCTTGAAACCATCAAGAGGGCAATTACAGCCGTGAAGGAAGGACGGGAATCATTGTCTTCGGCCGAGGTATCTCATGACCAAACGCCGATTGTATTCCGTCCCGAACAACGGGAGGCAATTGAAAAGACCAAGAAGCAATTTAGGAAAAGTAACCAGATGCTTTGGAACGCCAAGATGCGTTTCGGCAAGACATTGTCGGCCTTGCAGGTGGTGAAAGACATGGATTTCAGCCGTACTTTGATTCTTACCCATCGCCCCGTGGTGGATAGCGGCTGGTTCGAGGATTTCGGCAAGATATTCTATGACTGTCCCTGTTTTGCATACGGCTCAAAGAACAATGGTGACAGCCATGCTTCACTTGAAGCGAGAGCGAAGCAGTGCAAATGCCAATATGTATATTTCGCTTCCATGCAGGATTTGCGCGGTTCTGAACTTGTGGGCGGCAATTTTGACAAGAATAATGATGTGTTTGCCACCGCTTGGGATTGCATCATCGTGGACGAGGCGCACGAAGGGACACAGACGGAACTCGGCAAGGCTGTCATGCAGGAACTGACAAAAGCAAATACCAAGATATTGCGACTTTCCGGCACACCGTTTAATCTGTTGGATGACTTCAAGGAAGATGAGATTTACACCTGGGATTATGTGATGGAGCAACGGGCAAAAACTTCATGGGATTTGACCCATTTCGGTGATCCGAATCCATACGCCTCCCTGCCTACGATGAACATCTATACCTACGACCTTGGACGGTTACTCCATGAGTTCGTGGATGAAGATGTGGCTTTCAACTTCCGCGAGTTTTTTCGGGTCAATGAAGCTGGAAACTTTATTCATGAAAAGGATGTCAGCGCTTTCTTGAATCTTTTGACCGAAGAAGACAAGGACAGTTGCTATCCGTTTGCCAACGAGGAATATCGCAACATCTTCCGTCATACGCTATGGATGTTGCCGGGTGTGAAGGAGGCTCGTGCCATGAGTGCTTTACTGCAATCACATCCTGTATTCCAGCATTTCAAGGTGGTGAATGTGGCAGGAAACGGTGATGAGGACGAAGAGAGCAAGGATGCGCTTGCAGCGGTGGAAGAAGCCATCGGCAAAGATCCTGATGCCACCCGTACCATTACCTTGTCCTGCGGACGATTGACCACGGGTGTCAGTGTCAAGGCGTGGACGGGCGTATTCATGTTGTCCGGCTCTTATAATACCGCCGCATCAAGTTATATGCAGACCATCTTCCGTGTGCAGACACCTGCCACCATCAACGGACGCGTCAAGGAACAGTGTTATGTGTTTGACTTTGCGCCTGACAGAACACTGAAAGTCATTGCCGAGACAGCAAAGATTTCTTCCAAGGCAGGAAAAACCAGCGGTAACGACCGCAAGATTATGGGCGAGTTCCTGAACTTCTGTCCGATTATCTCCATCGAAGGTTCCAAGATGAGCCAGTTCGATGTACCCAAGATGTTGGAGCAGCTTAAACGTGTTTATGTGGAAAGGGTTGTCCGCAACGGTTTTGAGGACAAGAGCCTGTATAATGACGAGTTGATGAAGCTCAATGATTTGGAATTGCAGGAATTTGACGACCTGAAAAAGATTATCGGCCAGACCAAGGCAATGCCCAAAACCAATCAGGTGGACATCAATAATCAGGGGCTGACCGATGAGCAATACGAGGAACTTGAAGACCTTGAAAAGAAATCCAAGAAACGCGGCAAGGACAAGCAATCTTTGACGGAAGAAGAGAAGAAGCGTCTTGAAGAGCTGAAAAAGAAAAAGAACAACCGCGAGGCCGCCATTTCCATTCTTCGGGGTATCTCCATCCGTATGCCATTGCTTATCTACGGTGCAGAGTTACAAGATGAATCACAAGAGATAACCATTGACAACTTCGCTTCGCTCATCGACCCGCAGTCGTGGGAGGAGTTCATGCCCAAGGGCGTAACCAAACAGAAGTTCAACAGCATCAAGAAATACTATGACCCGGAGATATTCTGTGCGGCAGGCAAACGCATCCGTGCTATGGCCCGTGCCGCAGACAAACTTAGTGTGGAGGAACGCATCGAGCGTATAACGGGTATATTCAGCACATTCCGCAATCCCGACAAGGAAACGGTGCTTACACCTTGGCGTGTCGTGAATATGCACCTTGGCGACTGTTTGGGTGGATATAACTTCTTTGAAAAGGACTATGAAACCACCTTGTCCGACCCTCGTTTCATTGACCGTGGCGAAGTGACCGCCAATGTGTTTGCCCCGGATTCCCGAATCCTTGAAATCAATTCAAAGTCTGGATTATATCCTCTTTACATGGCATACAGCATTTACCGTGCAAGGCTCAAAGACTCCCTGTTTTCGGTGTCAAGCATTGAGGATGAGCAGCGTATATGGGACAAGGTTGTTGCCGAAAACATCTTTGTCATCTGCAAAACTCCGATGGCAAAGAGCATCACTAAACGTACCCTCATCGGCTTCCGCAAAGCAAAGGTAAACACCCGATATTTCGAGGACTTAATCAATCAAATCAAAAACAAACCGGAGCATTTCATTAAGCAGGTAGATAAATTCATCACAGAAAGAACAGGAATAAAGAATATGAAATTCAATGCGATAGTCGGTAATCCACCGTATCAGGAGGTTGTTGCTCAAAAGGAAAGTTCCAATGGACAAAAGGTTAGCGTTAGTATTTTCCAATATTTTCAAACAATAAGCGACAGATTAGGTAGATACACTTCTCTTATTTATCCCGGAGCAAGATGGATTCATCGTTCAGGAAAAGGACTTGAACAGTTTGGATTGTCACAAATAAACGACCCGCATTTGTACTTTCTGAAATTCTTCCCTGATTCAACTGATGTGTTCAAGGAAGTCGGAATTGCTGATGGCTTATCTATCGTAATGAAAGATACGCATAAAAAGAGTAATGGATTCAGATATGTCTATTCTAAAAAAGGGAAAGAAGTAACGATTGATGCCAATAGTCCAAAAGAAGAATTATTTTCATTAAATCCTCTCGATAATGAAATTGCAGATTCATTAAATAGTGCTATTATAAAATATGGTTGCTTACATGATGCCATATTACCTCGTAGTTTGTTTTCTATTGAAAGTGATTTTGTCGAACGGAATCCAACGCTTGTGAGAGAATATAACGATGGAGATTATTTTGACCCAAAATCAGAAATAAAACTTTTCACAAATGACAAAGCAGGTAAGAGTGGCAGAGCCAGATGGTATATCGCAAACAAAGAAGTTATCACTACTGGGCTTGAACACTTAAACAGATGGAAAGTCATCGTTTCAAGTGCCAATGCCGGAGGACAAAAGCGTAGTAATCAAATCGCCATCGTAGATGACCATAGTGCGTTTGGTCGCTCTCGTGTGGCATTGAAAACATTTGCTACAGAACAAGAAGCCAAGAACTTCTTCAAATACGCCACAAGTGAGATAATCCGTTTTGCCTTCTTACTTACAGATGAATCCTTGACCTCTTTAGCTAAGAAAGTTCCAGACTTATTGGACTACTCAGACGAGAGTGGTATTATTGATTACAATGGCGATGTGAACGCCCAATTATATAGGTTGTTTGGCATCAATAAAAACAACCAGTTATATATTAGGGAAGTGCTATCCACAAAAAAAGAGACAAATCTGTAATAGCCAAATTGTTAATATAACCAACGATAAAGTGGGGAATTCCAATCCCCACTTTGTTATTGGTTAATTGGTATCTCAACTTCAATCGGTGTTCGAATTATCGTTTCTATTTTATTTTTTACGTCTATATACATATCTATGTTTTCTACTGGAGTGTCCAATGATACTATTAGAGAATATCTAAGTTTATTATTATATTTTCTTAAATTTGTCCGCGTTTTCCACCAGCCACCAATAGGGTATACAGCTATTAAATTACATGCCGCTAATTGGGCAGCTGTCAGTTTTAACTCGTCAGAATGAATAGAACCTTTATTCCTAGTATCTGTTCCGATTGTCCAACGAGAAGAGTCGTTTTTTCCTCGTTCTTCATTTTCCTCAGCTTCAATAGCCTTATTGATTCTTAACTGAAATGCCCGACGATCTTCATTTTCGTTATTAACATCAAATCTTAGACCACATGATGCGTATCTATATTTATCTTTCCAACCTATTTCTCCTGGTGCGGGTTCTATAAAATATGACAAAGTAATCCTCATAGACACTTCAATCTCAGCTAATTGTTCTAAAATATCTTTAGGCCATGGAAATTCAAAGAAATGCATTTCGTTGATTTTTACAGCGCCACTTCCTCTTTCTTTGATAAACGGTTGTATAGTTTCTTGGGCAATGAATGTCAACCCGTTTCCATAACTATTTAACGCTCTGTCTTCGCAAGGCACTCCATATCCGCAAAAACGAAGTCTTCGCTCCATTTCGGCTCTATTTTGCGCAGGAAATTGTTCCTCCATACATTGTGTCCACTTAGCAGAATGAACAATAAGCCCTCTGATACTTTCTGCCCATAAATTCGGGTATTTATCTTGCAATTTTCCAGCAAATCTTGAGGCAAGTGCAGTAGCTGCACTAGTGGCATTTATTACATCAAAATAATTAACCTGATAGTTTTTGTTTGTCGTGAGAAGTTGCAATTCTTCATCTGCAGAAAATGGGAATTGAGCATCTTTTCTTATTGCTAAATTACCACCTTCGAACATTACTTCAGGTTTAATTAATGCGGTCTTCTTCCATAAGGACGAGGTTCGTGAAAATGGACTGATGCCGCCGCTTGGTGCCACTCGTTCATAGCCTTGTAATTTGGGACTATTATTAGCTATCAGAGTTGTATATGCACCAACAGTCACACAATTCCATGCTTGTGCAGGATTTTGAATGGGACGCAAACTATTTCCCGTTGGATATTGTTCTATGATGTCACGGTCTTGTCCATTTACATCACTAATATTTCCAGCTGACACCATAAATAGTTTGCCGTTATCACCGCCATTATATGATATTGTATCTATTGCTCCAGACCATGAAGAAGGTTTCCCGTGTTCACAATCTTCTGCTGTAATGGCCATACAATAACAGATATTTTTTCGTGGGAATATAACATCAGATACGGAAATAGCTTGCTCTGTTAAATAGCCCCATGATTCTTTGGGATTATCATTATTATGTGGTAATAACTTTACGGAAGAAATAAGGTTGTCAATAATAATAGGATTATTGTTTGCGATACAATGACTTAAATCTCCATATATCGTAATACCGCACATATTTGTTCCATGACCGTTCCTATCCGCACTACCTTCACCTACTACGGTTGCACAATTCCTATCTGGCACAATATCTGTAATAAGGGGATGTCCATTATTTAACCCTGTATCCAAAATACATACAACTGAATTACTATTAGTGTTTGTCACTACTCTATTACGCACATCATCAATCCATTCTAGTTGCTCGCTTCTATATTCATTAAGTAAAAAATTTGCCAATGTTTTTACTCCCCTAAATTCCGCTATTTGATCAGAACTTTGTAGTAGGTTTGTAAGTAGTTCTTTATTAGCATAAACAAGGATAACAGACCTTTCGGGAAAAGTTAAGATTGAGTTTGTTTTATAGCGTATTTGTAAGGTGTCCAATGTTTCAATAAATGTCTGCTGTTGATTTTCCAATGCTTCTGATTCGTTTATGCGTATCCATACCTCATACCAATCATTTTGTTCAGTTGGGAAATTACATATATCGTCTGTCCACAGAGACTTTAATAAGGCAATGTTTACGGATTCGATACTTCTGAAAAGTTTATCGTTCTTGGGCTTTCCAAATGGAGTATTTTCACTGGCATACTTTTGTAGTTTACTTATAAATTCCCCCTCTTTCCCATGAGGCACAAAAACTGTAGCAAAAGTTTGATTATCAGATTCATTAATAGGTGTATTTCTTATATTCAAAAGTCTAATTCCTGCCTTCTGATCTTCCAAACTTTTAGTCATTAAATCATTTGCAGGAGCTCCTGCAAATTCTAAATATGTACCAGTTCTTGCTGGCAGGGAAACTGCTAACATTTCCCCCTGAATTCTCTCATTATCAACACGAGCCATTTCAAAAAGTTGTTGAAGATGAGCTGCATGTTCGGTTCTATTTCTAACGGGAATATTTGATTTCCCTCCACCGGCTTTCCTTGGAGAAAAAACTATTGCCTCTTTAATTTGTTCTGGCGTTATTATATGTTCGTATCTTTCCATTATTCACATTCAATTTGATATGCAGATTTTCTTTCGTTAATGGTTTTAATAACCAAATTAAAATCTAAAGGAATTTCGTATATAATAGATGCCTTTATAACATCTAAACATACTTGATTTATTTCCGCATGACTCAAAGAGTCTAACTCTGGTAGCAATGCTTTAATCTCACCATTATTAAGATTTCCATTTAGGCGGTTTTTTAATAGTTGGATTTTCTCCTTATCAGATGGTAGTTTATAATGAATTACATCATCAAAACGCCTGAACAGAGCTTGATCAAGAAGTTCTAAATTATTTGTTGCTGTAATAATTAGACTATCAGAATGGTCACGTTCTATAAATTGTAAAAATGAGTTCAATACACGACGCATTTCTCCTACCTCATTATCTTTACCACGTTGTCCACCTATAGCATCAAATTCATCAAAAAGATATACGGCAGGGACATCTTCTATGAAATCAAATATCTGTCTAAGTTTTGCACTTGTTTCACCCATATACTTTGTAACAATCTTGTCCATAAGAACAACATATATAGGCATTTTTAACTCATTAGCAATAATTGATGCGGTCATGGTTTTTCCCGTTCCAGGGTGTCCGGAAAGCATAATTTTACGCCTATTTTCAAGACCATGCTTAAATAATTTGTCTTTATATGTAAACTCATTGATAATTCGTTCGATTCTACTTTTTATTTGCGGAGCAACAACCAAATCGGACAAACGCTCTTGAGGATATATTTCTAAAAACAAGTTTTGCAGATTGGGGTCTATATTTTTAAGTTTGGGTTTATTTGTTTTTGAAGCATCTATAATTTTACGAATGTCATTGGCAAGATTAGTATGACCTAATTTTGCTTCATGTGCCGCAATTTGCAATGCTATGGTATTAAACTTCTCGTTATTTTCTTCAAAATGACTTTTTACAAGCATTTTTAATTGTGTCGCAGTTGCCATATTATTGCTTATTAATAAGATTCATTTTTTCTACATCTTCTCTTGGAGAAAGAAGTTCATCAACCTCCACCTCTAATATAGAAGCGATTTTATATAGGGTTTCAATACTTGGCTGAGTTCTATTGTGAACATATGAATTCACCATATTAAAACTTTTGCCTAATTGTTCGGCCAACCATTTTTGTTTTATACCCTTTTTATCTAAAACCAATTTTATTCGATTCATTTTATGCCAGTTGTGATTTATATCTCATTTTATTTGGCAAATATACAAAATAATTTTGGATAAATTCTCGTTTAAGGGTGAATTATTGATAACTATCAACATTTTTATCAATCTTACAGCACCATCACAAGAAATACTGCAATAAAGAAATCTTGATAAATTGACATCAATTGCCCACATTGCTATTCATACCATCCGTTCAAATTATTTTGTGGTTGATAGATAGTGGTACTAAAATGGTGCTAAAATTTATTTTCTCTCCTTTATATAAATTATAAATCACATATTATCAATATATTAAGGAATATCATATTTTGTCGCCCACCAACCGATTCTGAATACTACAAGGGCTATCAGCATGATGATTTTGTCAATCCCCACGATTACCCCCGAAGTCAGCGAGGTGAACCACAGCTTCGCCGCATCCTTCTCCATGTTCGTTACCTCGTCCACACCTGTCTGTTCCATCGTTGCCTCGATAAGGTTTGGGTCCGACGTACCCGTATGGGCGACATCGGCCTGTGCCTGCAGGGCAGTGTACATCGTGTCGCGCACGTAAATCAACTCCTGCACTTCCTCGAACTTGTCCGAGATTTGCGAGGCTTCGGCCTCGTACAGGTCATGTGTGTACGAACCGACGCAGTTCGGGATATAGGAGAGGAAATCTAAAAAGCACCAGTTGCTCCCGCTGTTTGCCATGCCCGTGTCTGCCGGAGGATACCACCAGCAGAGGATAAGCGACACGGCCAGCGGTCTGAAGAGCTTCATCACGTCCAAAGGCTCGTGCTTGACCATCATTTTGTACGCCATGCCTGCCGCCATGATGATGGCGAATAGGGCGGCCAGTGCCATGCACATTTGAAGAATCCACCAGAAGGGACCTTGCGAGCCGGTAAAGGTCGCATCGGTCAGAAACTCGTTGGTCTGAAAAATCACGTCGTCGATTTCCTCTTCCAAGAGGTCGATACCGAAATCCGAAAGAATATTTCCGTCTGCCATACGTTGTGTGTTTTTAGTTCTTTCTGTTTACCGTCTCGTCTCCGTCTCCCGTATCAGTTTCGCCGCCCGATTGCGCCCCTCGCACGGCGGAACGCGATTCGTTCCACCGGCCCATCGCCTCGCGGACGATACCGCCCTTGTCCAGTCTCCGGTCGGCGGTTGCATTCAGCAGCCCGTTCGCAACCGTGGCGTTCTGTCTTCGGGCAAGGTAGCCGACCAGAATCTCGTTCTGCCGTACCACGTCCTCGTAGATTCGCAGGTACTCTTTCTTCCGTTGTGCGTTGGGCATGTAGGCGTCCTTCGTAGCGTCAATGGCGCACTGGTAGACGTGGTAGTATTCCGTCCACCGCTCCCTGTCGTCCGTTGTGCCCCCGGCAAGGGGGATGCGGTCGATGTTGCGCTGAAGCCGTTCCATTTGAGCGTTTATCTTATCGCCCTCGGCCAGCCACGCGAGGTCAATCTGCCGGTCGGCTACATTCAGTGCCTCGATTTCGGCCCGCTTGACCAGTGCCGAGTCGATGGCTTCCGCCTCGTCTGTCTGGTTGTACAGGTTCACACCCGCCAGCGTGCGGAACGACAGTTTGTTCTTGCTTGCCGCCGACTTCTTGTACTTGTTGTGCAGCAGCGTGTAATAAAGTTCGGGCGACAGAGCGCCCGTACCGGTTTCCATAACCGTAATCTGGTTCTGTTTCGGCGAGTCATGGTTGTAAGTAACCGACTGCGCCTTGACACCGCTCGTTGCAACTGCTGCAACCGCCATGAGTAAGAGAGTTCTGTTCATATTAATTTCCGGTTATTCATTATTTTACAGTTATTTATATCGTATAGTCATACTTTTTTTGAGCTTCCTTTACTGTCATAAATATTGGTATTCATTCCTGACTCGTTTCTCTCCTTGCGAGAAATATGTCTCGTCTTTTTCAATGCAAATACATTTTCTATTCGTATAGATACAGGCAATTGCGGTGCTCATGCTCCCCGAAGCAAAATCAAGGACAGTATCTCCTTCCTTTGTGTATGTTTTTATCAGATACTCCAATAATGCAATCGGCTTTTGGTTGACATGAATCGTTTTGCCTTCCGATTCCGCTGTTTTGAAGTATATCACACTTCGTGGATATCTTGTCCCTTTGTTTTCATGCCTGAATGTAGGATTGGGTACATTGTTTATCCCTGTCCAATTGCTTCCTCTCTTCGTGCGGTTCCCGTAAGGCTCGCCTTCCTCCATGATTGGATAATAAGGGGTTCTGCCTTTGCCAAAGACACTTATTAGCTCATGTGCTTTTAGAGGTTGTTTTTTAGCGAGAAGAAAATTGCTTGCTTTTGACTTTTCCCAAACCCAGTCATATTTAAATTCATCTAAATTGCCGCAGCGTAGAAAGCTGCTGAACGGTTCGCTGCCAAATAAGACCGTAGGTGCATTTTCTTTCCTGACTCTCCTGATCTCTTTCCACATTTCCGGGAATGGTATTATTTTATCCCACTGTGAAGCTGTAATTCCAAAAGGGGGATCGCATAAAACCAAATCAATGCTTGATTCCGGAAGAAAAGGCATCACTTCAAGACAATCGGCCTTATATAACGTAATGTCTTTTGCAAAAACAATCTTTTCCATTGCATCAATCTGAATGTCTTTTTATCCCTTGGTATAATCCCAATAGGCTTGTTTGTACTAAAAATTCTTTCTCTGTTTTTATTTCCCGATGTCGATGGCATGGAAGTCAAACTCTAACCTGTAGATAGTTTGCCTTCTTTCCCTTTTATCGTTCGTTAATAATCCAGCCGTCCCGCTTTGCGCCATCGTCCGAAAGCCCCGTCGATAATCTCCTTGACCTTGGGACGGTAAATCTTCGCTTTCCAGTAACCGATGCGCACCTGTATGTACCGCCACGTCTCGATATACGCCCGGTTCAGGTGCCGCTCGATGTCGTCCAGCGACGTGTTCACCGCTTCCAGCACCATCAGCAGGTCGGAGGTCGAACATTCTGCCGCCCCTGTGGCATACAGCACGAGGTCACTGACCGATTTGTAAAGCTGTTTCCCGTCATCGGCGATGTCCCGTATTGCCTTTTCGTTGATGGCCAGTATCACGGCATCGCCGGGGTCGATGCGCCCCCGTTTCACGATTCTATCGTTGAAGTCCTCCAGCAGTCTCTTGTAATCGCCGATACGGTCGCTGACCGCCGTATAGGTGCTTTTCACGTTCAGCACCGTCCGCAAGGACTGGTACATCACGTCGATGACGTCGAAGGCACGGGTGTAGCGGTCCAAGTCCACATTCAGTTCCTTGTACTCGCCGACCTCTTTGCGGCTGTACTCGTGCAGCAGCTTGTTGCTGTATTCCAGCGTACTGCGGGCCAGCAGCAGGCTGCGTTGCTTCTTGTGGTCGTTGATGTAGGCTTCTACCGACACGATGTCGAACGTCCATTGCGCCTTGGCAATGCCGGGCAGGAGAGCCAGCAGCACGACTGCCATCAGCAGGGCACGTTTCATGGCCGCACCTCCTTTCCGCTGCCTTTGCCGTTCCTGCCGTTTCCGCTCCGCAGGTTCCGCGCATTCTCCACCCAGCGTTCGTGGCATTCCTCCACGAGCGTCAGCCTGCGTCCCTCGTCCATATCCAATTCGGGCAGCACGTCCTTCAGCACGTCGATGATGCTCCGTTTGTAGTGCATCATCTTCTCCAGTGACACGAGGTCGGCATATATCATCGTAATCCGGGAATCCACTTCCCGTGCGATTTCGAGCCGGTCGCTTGACCACAGCAGATGGTACACCTCCCCGGTCGGAGTCTCTTCCAATGGTGGGGTACGGGCATATTCCGTCGTGATCTTGCACGAAGGATGCTCTCGTGCAATCTCCGCAATACGGTCGTTCACCAGTTTCGTTTTCTCCGCGTCCGACAGGTTAGGGTCGAGCGTCAGCACGTCGGCCACATACGTGTCGGTGTATTCCGTGGTCAGTTCCCAACTGATCTGCACGATGGCACGGTGTATCTTGATACCGAGGAAATATTTCGGTTTGCGGGCTATCGAGACCGTCGCCTTGAACGTGATGACCCCGTTGATGTTCGGCATGGTCGCCTTACGGACATAGGTGTAGCCGTTCCACGCCCCGCCGTCCTGCCACGACAGGCTGTAAGCCGTCTTGCAGTCCTGCATGATGGCCGGTATGCGGTAATAGTCGTCTGTTGCCACATCGTTATCGCCCGACGCCTCGGTTTTCGCGTCGGTGTATTCCCGTTGTTTCTTCTGCCATTCGGACAGCTCGCTTTTCAGGCGGTCTATCTGTGTCTTGTTCGCGTTGTACTGCTGCCGGTACACCGCCGCATCTTCCACGCTTGCCTCGGCGATTTTTTTCAGCAGGTCGGCATTCTCGCTCTCCAACGCGTTGATTTGCGACTGGATGGCGGCTACCTGATTCTCTGCCTCCTGCAGCATGGCGTCCAGCTCGGACAAGTCCAGTTCGTTCTCCGTAACCGTGGTCTGCATGGCACACTCCTTTGAATGGGCGTTCAGGGATTTGCCGCACGTTCGGCACTTGTACTGCGTCGTGCCCTGACCGAGCGTAGCCCCGTCCGAACAGGTTACACTGATGGTCACGCTCTCGCAGCCTTGCAATTTCGCGGCGTCCGTCGCCTGATAATAGTTCCGCGCGTCAGAAGCTATATAATAGGTATAACCTTCCTCGTTGTCGTTGAACTCCGAGAGTCGGGCGTTAAGCCCGGCTTTGAACGTGTTCAGGTCCATCGAGTAGGAATCGAACACCTCTTCATAGACGACCTCTTCCCGGTTCCAGCTTTTCTTCACATGGATTTCGTAGGCGTATGCCTTCTTCGTCTGTTTGCCGCCCCGGCTGATGATATAGCCGTTCTGCCAGTAGTTGATACTATAGGTATAGCCGTCATTCTGGTTGTTGAGCTGCTGTACCCGGCTTCTCGACCAACCGGCGTACCGTTCCGAATTGGCGAGCGCCTGCTCCCGTTGCGAGGCATTGGGATAAAAGTCGGGATCGGTTGTCTCGAAACGCGTCCATTCGCCGCCGTTCAGTATGCTGTTATCGTCCGTCGGCGGGTAGTAGTCGCACAAGGCGATACTCCCTTGCTCACGCCGGGCGATATACCACCGTTGCGTGTAGTAGTTTCCCGCCGTCTCGTCCAGATAGTCCGTCATCCAGGAGGTAAGGTCGTAGTTGCTGAAATCGAACAGTCCCGCCACGTTGTCCTCACCGCCCACCATGTCAATCAGCAGGCCGCCGAGGTCATGCTCCGCCTGCTCGAAGAGCGCACCGTAATGGTCATACAGGTCGATGACCTTGCTGACCCTGCCGCCCATCAGCTCATGGAACGAACTGGTTTGCAACAGGGCGTCACCAATGTTCCCGATACCTGCCGAGGCGAGACCGACACCCATGTTGTAGAGGTTGTCGATGTCGTGTTGCAGGTTCTCCTTGGTGAAATTGCCCGGCACGCTGGCGATGTCGTCCAGCATGTGCTGCCAGTCGATGTCGCCTATCTCCGAGAGTTTCAACAGAGGGGCGATGTTCCGGTTGATTTCCAGAAACACGATGTCCGAAAAGCCCAACGTGCTGTTCGTCACTACACTCTCGAACTGCATACACAGGCTTTTCGTTTCGTCGCAGATTTTCATCAGGTAGCTGCCCCAGTAGATAGCCGTTTGCGGTGAGCGGAGCATCAGTTTCGCCACCACCCATATCTTGGGTATGATCTTCTCCGAGACCATGCGGTAAATGCGGCGGTAGTAGTAGTTCTCCGTACTGCTGTTCCAGATACCGAGGTCGGAAAAGGCTTTATGCTCCAAGAACTTGGAGGCAAAAATCCCCGCCGTGGCCACTTCCGCCGCATTGTAGTGCTTGAGTATGTCATCGACCTGCTCCCGGTAATAGCTTTCCGCCACGGCTTCCGTACCGAAAGCGGTAGCCATTGCCGCCACGGTACGCGCATCGTAGTTCACGCTGTAATACTGCGCGTGGATGTGCTGTACGACAACGAGCGACAGGAGCATAAGGATAAGTGACAGCCGTTTCATCATGGATTCCTCCCCGGTTAAAAACAGCCCCCGTCAACGGCGCGTCATGCCTCTTAGTGCACGTATCAGTTCGTCGGCCTCATATACGGCGGAATTTGCCACCAGACGGTGGTGTATGAATACCTCCTTGGCTATCTCGTACCTGCGTTGTTCCCACTTCGCCTCTTCTTCCTCGTCCTGCACGGAATTTCCGATACCGGCGTATTCGTCCAGTTCCTTACCGGGCATTCCCAACCGGAGATTGTACCTTTCCAGAACATCCTCTATTTCCTCGATGCTTTTTCTTCCCATGTCGCGTACCCTTACCAAGTCCTTTCCGGGCCATTGGCACAAATCCCGGATGGTTTTGATGTCGAACTCACGGAATATCCGTTGGATACGGGCTTCATATTTGCTCCCGAACTCAAGTGTCTTCACGCTTTGGCTGATGTCTATCTTTTCCATTTTCTGTAATTGATGATTTGATTGTTATTGTTTTACATGAAGGTTCAATATCCGCCCGGCCTCGTTGACCTTTTGGGCGAACGGCAGGGATTTTCCGATACCGCTGGCGTTCCAATCCCGACAGTACGCCTCGATAGCTTCCTGATGGCTGCACCGCAATTCCCGCTTGTAGAGTTTCAGGGCTTCTTTCTCCGCCCGCTCGGTGGTGTAGGTCATGTAACACTCTCTTGGTTCTTCCACGCCGTACACGCCGCTGGTCGTCCCCCGGCGGATGAACACCTCTCGGAAGAAGCTGCGCCCTTCCTTGTTTTCCAGCCGGTTGATGGTGAATATCTTTTTGCAGTCCACGTCGGTAAGTCCGAGAATAGCCTTGATTTCATCGAACCGCTCGCGGAACTTGCTCTGGTCAAGCAGCATCACCACGTCGGAGTTGTTGATGATGGCTTCCTTGACGATAGGGCTGCCGATGATGTCCTGTATCTCCTGCGTCACCACGCCGACCGAGGCCCAGAACTTACGGGCCGTCTTGTACATAAACTTGATGTATTCGGCCATGAGCGGGCTGGCAATGGCCTTCCACGCTTCCTCTATGACCAGGACTTTGCGGTTCTTCTTGATACGCATCTTCTGTAAGAATACATCCATGATAATCAGTGTGACAAGAGGGAACAGGAGAGGATCATCCTTTATACTGTCAATTTCGAAGACGATGAACGTCTCATCGAACAATGAACTGTCCATGTTCTCGTTCAGCGTCTTTTCATGATTGCCGCCCCGATAGAAGTCCTTCATCATGTAACGGTACGTCGATATGTCGATGCCCGAAATATGGTTTTCGGCACAGATGTCGGGGATGCGCTGCACGGAAAATTCATAGAACGAGTTGAACGACAGCTCTTCCACTTTCAACTCCTTACGGCGGCGTTCCATCTCGTCGATCATGCGCTCGATACGCCCGGTCCGCTCTCCTTCGTCCTCGTCCTGCTTCTCGGCATGGTTACGGTCGTCGATGAGCAGCCCCTTACGCAAATCCTCCCGTTGCAGGGGTGTGAAGCCGTCGAACCCATTGAAATAAGTGTCGTAATACTCCGTGATGACCTGTTCTATCAGGCGGTCCTCTGTCTTTGTGACCGTACCCTGCGAGCCTTTCCAGATGAGCAGCACGAGGTTTTTCAGGAAGCCCGTCTTCTCCACATTCATTTCCGCCCGATTGATGCGGAATGGGTTCATCGTAATCGGTCTTTCCTCGGTATAGGAAATGTACTTGCCGCCGAGGTATTCGCAAAGTCCCTCGTAGCTGTTACCCGTATCGACCATCACCACGTCCGTTCCTTGCTCGTACAACTGGCGCACGACAGAGTTCATGTGGAAGCTCTTGCCGCTGCCCGAAGGACCGAGACAGAAAAAGTTCGAGTTGTCCGTCAGCTTGTTTTTCCCCTCCTTTCCCGTGATGTCGATAGCCACCGGCACGCCTTGGCGGTCTGTGTAGTAGATTTTCAGCGGTGTCTCCTCGCTGTGCTGTATGTGCTCCTTATACATCAGACACATCGCCGCGTCACCCAGCGTCAGGAAGCGGTCATAGTCCTCGTTCATGCCGTAACAGTTACCCGGAAACGAGTTCACGAACAGTTCCAGTTGGTTGTACGCCCTTTTGGAAATATGGATACCCATACGTCCGAAAGCATTCTCCAAGTGGTTCGTGCATTTTTGCAGGTCCGTATCGGCCGGTACGGCGACGATCAGGTTGAAATGGGTGTACACGAGCTGCTTGCTTTCCCGCGCGATGACCTCCTGCACCCGCTTGATGTCCTCCACGGCCATCTGGTTGCTCGGATTGGGAATACTGGCGTGCCGGTTCTTCTTTTTGTCCAGCAGGGCCAGTTCCCTTTTCTGGTTGGGCAGGAAGACAATCTGGTTATAGACGACCGTCTCCGCATTCGGAATGTTGTCGATGGCAGCCAGCAGGTCCACGGGCATATCCGTGTTATTGACCTCTATATTGGTGTAAGGCCGTATCAGTGAGGGCAGTGCGGCACAGTCCACATCGACAAGGCTATATACCTTGCAGCGTTTGTCGCCCATCGAGACCGTTTCGTCGTCCGCCTTGAAGTTGGTCATCGACACGATCCGCTCCTTGAAGTTCATGGCGAAATAGCGGTCCACGTATTCGCTCGCTTCGGCTTTGTTCAGGAACCTGGCCTGTACCCCGGCATCGTGCAGCTGGTCATGCACTTTGCGTATCTTGACCAGAAAGTCGCGCCACTTCTTGTTGTCGAACGAGAACAGGCGGCTCTTCTTCGCCTCCTGCGTGATGGTCAGGTAACACACGCTGTCCGTATAGTTACGCCCCTTGAAGTAACGGAAGTAGGCCGATGAGAGGAACTCGTGTTTGTCCCCCGTCTCGTTCTCGAACTGTTTCCGGATGAAGATGTCCTGTTTGTGCAGGGCATATCCTTCGCCGAGCGTCTGCGCGAGGGCGGTGAAAAGGTGCGTGAACTCGTAGTAGCTGTCGATGTTCGCACAGTATTTCTGCACGGGATTCTCTATTTTCAGGATGGCTGAATATTCGCCCGTCTTGGTGTACAGCACGCCCACGCCGTTCGTATCTTCCACAGAAAAATAGATGTCCTGAAAGATACGCTTACGCTTGCCTCCGGTACCGAACGCATAGACCGACAGGGCCATGCCGGCACACAAGGCGATAAAAAGTAGAATGATGTACAAGGTCATTTCAAAATACAATAAAAAAGGCCGGTCCACCCGGATTTCAGGCGGCCGGCCCGCGTTCAACATTCAACAAGACCACACGTTGCCCGTGATGGTTTTTCTTTTCTTCTCACAGTTTCTTCGAGTGGGCGTAGATATACACTCCGCGACCGTCTTTCTTGGTATGCAGCCCTTTCCGCTGTTTGAGCATGATAAGCGCAATACCCGTCGAGACGACCGCAACCAGCACGACCAGTCCGGCCACGAAACCCACGAGGCAGTAGGCGATGATAAATCCGACGATGGCTCCGCCGGCAACGCCCGCCGCCCAGTAGATGTAGCGTCCCTGAATACCCATGAACTCCAAAGGCCGTTGCAGGCCCTTGAACAGCGGGTAGTCGGGATAGCGTTCGTCCTTGCCTTTCATCGTGCGGGAGGGTTATGCGCCGATACCGAAGAACATCGGAAGTGCTTGTGCGGCAGCGATTAAGAAAATACATGCGCCAACGATCATCATAATCTTTTTCTTCACGTCCTGTTCCTCGTTGTTCATGGCGATGTACACCGAGATAGCGCCTACGATAGCCACTACACCGGCAATGGCGTAACACAGTTTGACCATGACGGGGACGTACTTGGCGATTTCCTCCGTCACGGTCGCCAGTGCGGTCGTACCGGCGGAGTAATCGCCTGCGGAGTTTTGGGCCATGACGGCCGTCGTGCCACACAGCAACATCAGTGTGAGCATCTGTACCTTTTTAGCAGAAAACATTCTTTTCATTTGTCTTTTTGTTTTTTGAAACATGATTATTTATTTTAGGGTAAGTATTGCAGTTCTTTCGAATCGTTATGGCGGCACCTCATTCCTGCATCCCGTTTCTATATGCGATAGCCGAAAAAGGCAGGAAAGACAAGGAAGGCACCGATCAGGAACAGGCACGCGCCCACAAGCGTTACGACGGACTTGGTAATACCGTCCTCGCCCGTGTTCATCTTTACGTAAATCTGGAATCCGGACACAATCACACAAATCCCGGCGATGGCACAACAGAGAGCTTGGACGTAGAACATCATCGTTACCACGTAGTCGTGCATCGTCGCCAGCGCATCCGCCCCCCAACTGTAATTCACGCTGCCGCTTTTCGCCAGAGCCGAACAGGGGATGATGGAACAAAGCGCACATAGTATCTTCTTCGTTTTCGACATCTTACAGCTTATCTTTGACCGGTCTCCATTTCAGGCTGGGACGGTTGTCCAAGCGTCCTTTGGAAATCATTGCCTTATACATCTCTTCGTCGGTAAAGCCGTCGGACAGGTAGGGTGCGACCTTTTCCATCTGTGCCTCTGCCTTGGCTTTCAGCCGTTCGAGCCGATCCTTGGCTGTTCCATCTTTTTTCCCGGTGTCGCCGTTTTGGGCGGCAGGCGAAGCGGCAGGTACAGTCTCCGTGCCGTATGTTTCATTTCCGATTTTGAACCCGGTCTCGTTCTCCGAAACCTCGACACTCTCTTCCGTGGAATCCATCGGACCGAGGTCGAAAACTTCCTCGTCAGTCTTCTCCGTTCCCTTCTTTCCATACAGGTCACGGATGATATTGACCGCGAAATAGACGATGTACAGCACCGTCAGTACAAGGGCGAATATAAAGTATGAACCCATCTGTTTTTAAGTATGAAATTAAACTTTAATTGAACTTTAAAAGTACGGTTGCAAAGAAAAATATTATATTTGATGTAACAAAAACTCTTTATATCAAACAGTATTTTATTACATAGAAATAAGTTTGAAACACTAAAATTGAACTTTAATTTCATACTTTGAGGTATCGAAGCAGAAAAATCGGGCATAAAAAAAGCCCTCCGGGAGGAGAGCTTTCAAGGGAAAGGGTAACGATGATGCCTTACCGTTTCTTTCCGCGTAGGTAATCGTTCAGGTCCTTGTATTCGCGATAACGGGGTGCTTCGTTGCGTACACGCCCGCCATACATGCCGGCGATGGTCTCTTCCGTTTTCTGCCCTGCGAGATCATTGTCGAGATAACAGTGGATTTCCTCGTACACCTGCAAGTGTTCCAATGCTTTTTTCAGGTTGTTCACCGAGTTCATCACGAGGTAATCACAAGGTGCGTCGATGCAGACCGTATCATCACCCGCCTGTTTCAGCGTCAGGTAAGAGAGAAAATCCATGAAGCCCTCGAACACGCAAACACGGTTCTGTGTTTCACCATGAGATTGCCTGATGACAGAGATGTCCTTACACCGGATACAGCCCTTATAATAAGGATTGCGCACCTCGTACCCGCCCGCCGCGTTGCCGAAGGCAAGAGCGAAGTAGCGCCGTTTACGTAATTCATAATGGACCTCCCGGCAGAACATGCGGCCGATGTCCCCGTCGATTCCACGGGAATGAAGGTACGAGAGTAGCGCATGGTGCTGCAACGGCACGACGAGCACGTCCTTCATGTCAGCTTCGACGGGACGGGGTGTTGTCCCCGGAATCCGCACTCTTTGTATCGGGGCAGCATTTTCATGTCTCCCGATACAGGCAAGCACTTCGCTCACGCTGTTCGTCCGGTACAGGTATTTGCCCAGTTCCACAAGGTCGCCGCCCGTCGCTGCGCCAAAGTCATACCATTCGTTGAGCCGGTCGTTGACCTTGAACGACGGAGTGCGTTCATCGCGCAGCGGTGACAGATACCAGTATTGTTTTGATATCACACTCTGGGGATGGTAGCCGAGACTGGCGAGATAGTCCACGATACGCAGTTGTTTTGCTTCCGCTATGGTCATGTCATTTTCTTTTCACTTGTTTTCAAAAAACAGTTTACTTTGGTTTTTCTCCTATATATACCCGGACCAAAGTAAACTAAATTATTTTTCACCTTCCGCTTCCTCGCATTCTTCGTCGAAAAGCAGGGCTTCGGTCGGGGTCACATCGTAATAAAAGAGCTTGTCCCGTTTGACGATCAGCTTCAGGTTTTCCGTCAGGTATTGCAGCAGTTTTATCATGACGCTGCGTCCCCGTTTGAACCCGATAGCCTCATAGGAAGCCATGAGGGCCTGCAGCACGTTCTCGAAACCTTTGATGGGCCTGTCCCCGAAAGCGGCGGAAAGTGCCTCCCGGTGCTGTTCGATGGACAAATCCATGAAGCTGCTCCGGGCTTTCGGTCTTACACTGCCGTCAAACGAATAGTTATCCACCATGACCGGCAACCCTTCGTCATCAACGGAAAAGGCGAACGGTTTGAACTCCTTCTCGCGGATATGCAGCGCATGAACTTCACTGATAACGGGATTCTCCGCACTTTTGGTGATGACCAGCACCGTTTCCGCCTTATTGCTCATTTCCGTACCGATATGCCCGCGCACATTGTTGTCGCCCTTGTTCAGGTGTAGCACACAATGGATGTGCAGGTCGTATTTCGACGACCACTCCATCATCTTGTTGATGACCTCCACCGATTCGCTGGTGCTGTTGATGTCGAGCATCAGGTCGCGGATGCCGTCTATGATGACCAGCCCATACCCCTTGTTCTGACGCAGGGCATAGTCGATAACCCCGATACGGACGGCAGGAGTGTATTCCCGCAGGCAAATGAAATCGAGATTCTCGTTGTCCGTCGTGGTGGGCAGCCCCGCCAGGCGGAGAATGCGTTCCAATACGTTGTGGCAATGGAAACGGCTCTGTTCAGTGTCCACGTACAGAATCCTGCGTTTGCCTTCGGGCAGGTGCGCCCGATAGTTCAAGACCTGCCGGCCCGCCAGCGACGCGGCGACGATGGCCGAGACGTTGAACGTCTTTTTCGCCTTCGCCTTACCCGTCGAAGCGCTGAAATTACCGAGCGTCGCTATGGTGGAGTTGTCAATCCATATAATCTGGGGCGGAGTCTCGTAGGTGTCCGTGGCCTTTATTTGCGATGCAGTGAGGATATCCGACAGGCGGTTCTCGTCCAGCTCCGCCCACGAGTTACGGTCAGTTCTTTTTTCGTTTTCCATAGCGCTTCTGGTTAAAGAACGGTTGGGTTGCGGACACTTCCGTCGCCATACGCATGGCATCGTCCACCGTAGGTTCGTAGTTTTGCAAGAGCCACGCGTCCAGCTCTTCCTTCGCAAAGTAGAGCATCTTGCCGCGAGGCTTGTAGTGCGGGATTTCCTTGTTCGATGTGAGTTTGTACAACATACTTTCGGACACGCCGATATACATGCACGCCTCTTGAAAAGTGAAGACCTTCTTGGTCGTGTAAATGGTATTTTCCAGCAAAGCCACACGCTCCAACAGACCTTCCACCGGTTCCAACTTCTTGAGAACCGCTTCTATGGCGGTCAGCCGTTCGCTCAACCGCTCCATGAATGTTGTTCTGTTTTGCATAAAATACATGTTAAAATTAGACAATGGAGAGTTACCTCCGTTATGCAGCGCGCTAACGGAGGTCAAAGTTATGTGATGTGAACCGGACAGCCGGAAATACCGGCGTGATACTATGCACGTATCACGGCAACTGTCACTGTTTTATCTTTCACATACTTGGCTTTTTGGCACTTCGTGTCATATTTTCAGTCGGCTGACGGCTTTTCGTATGCCGAGGTTTGCCGATGTAATGTTGTTCCTCGCCGCAGACAGGGCGGACGAGAGGCTTGAAGCGGTAACGTATCTTGTGCCGTCTTTGGACAACAGGAACCGCCCCTTGTCGAGAACCGACTGCCAGTGAGGCAGGATGAAGGTGTTTTCGAGCAACGCGTCGAACAGGACCGCCACATGGCGGATATTGTTCACACGTATGCAGAAGCCCTTCTTGCAGGCAAAAAGCGCTTCCATGTCCTCGATGCGGAGTGTGGAAACGCAAAACAGATGATAAGCGTTGGCGCAAGCCACAATACCTGTCATCTGTTCACGGGAAAAATTACAACCGAAGGAGAGAGGTGGATCGTTTCTGGAATCTTCTATACGTGAAGAGCCGAACCATACTCCGGCAATGTCGTACTTTCGTTTCAAGGCCATGCACTCCTCGAAAGAAAATGTTTCTGCGGTAAAGAGGCTTTTGACGAGACTTGTGCAATCGATCAACAGCCCTCTGATGATATGGATGTTCATTTCATGGCAATTCCTGCAAACCGCACTGTTGCAGTCGATGTACCGGTGACTGTTTATAAAGTCATCCACATAGCGGCCATACCGTTTGCCGCCTGCCATGACGTCTTGAAGATAAAGCTCCCTCGCTTCGGAGAGCAATTCGTAAAATTCTTCCGCTACATCCTGTTCCGTAGCGAAGTGGTGCAGATGTGGTCTCCCTTCAAAAAAAGAGAGGACCTGTTGTTTTGTCCTTTCATGTCGAATTGTTTTTATGGGTTTATACTTATTATAATAGTGGCATTACTTCGACTATTTGAAAAGTCGGAGAAAAGCCGGAAATATTTACCTGTAAATTGAATTTGACATGTATAACTACATCAGTCGAATAGCCCGTTGACCAAATTGACTGCTTCGTCTTTTTTCTGGTTGATGATTTTGGCGTACACCTGTGTCATTCTCACGGAGGTATGACCAAGCAGCTTCGATACGGTATAGAGATCCGCACCGAGCGTCAGCATCATGGTCGCGAATGTGTGCCGGGCCGTGTGAAAAGTAAAACGCTTGGTGATTCCGGCCGCTTCGGCCCACGGCTTGAGATACTGGTTGATGTTTGAAGGCAAGCTGAACACATGGTCATCCGCCGCCTTGTCCTCACGCTCCGGCATCCACTTCAACGCCTCGTTGGAGAGTGGCAGGTAAATCGGTTCTTTGGTCTTCTGCATAGCCACCGCCAGACGGTATTGGCCGTTATCGACAAAGACATTCTTCCATTTCAGGCCGACAATATCGCTGATACGCAGTCCGCAGAAGCAGGAAAACAGATAGGCGTTTTTAACCCTCCCATCCTGTACCGGAGTGGCAATCAACGCCCGTACCTCTTCGATGGTCATATAGGACCGCACGCTCTCCGGCATTTTGGGCTTCTCCGATTTTTCCATTTCATTAAACGGATTTCTCAACAACCGTTTAGCCCGGACGGCAGTGTTCAGGGCACCGTTGAATATCTGATAATAGGTATTGCGTGTAGATGCTGCTATCGGCTTTCCTTTAGGGCGGAAGGTCGTCAGCATGTAGTCGATATAGCCTTGGCAAAAAGCGAGGTCAACCCGATCCAACAAAAACCTTTCCCCTGCATATTCTTTCAGGATATGGGTAACGGCCTTGATTTGACCGATGCCTTTCTTGTCGCGTTTCTCTTGGTACTCCAAATAGGTTTGCATCCAGTCCAGCAGATAAACCTTATCTGTATGGTTCACGATACCGGCTTCGCCGCTGGTCAGTTCGATAATGCGTTTCGACTTGATGGCATTCGCAGCGGCCATTGTTATTTCATTCTGCCGACGGGTATTGTTGTCCGTTCCCGGGATAAGATACAGCTTCAGGTACTCATATGTCCGCTTGCCATTGCGGTATATATCCAGATACAGACTTTTGCTGCCATCGGACAAATCCTTCATCCGAAGACGGATGGGCTCTTTTACTTTTTTAGGCTTCTTTATTCGTGGCATAATCGTATTCTTTCATTCGTTCTTTTTCGTATGCAAATGTACGAATTAAAACCGAAATCAAGAAACAAACAAGGAACAAAAATGTACCCAAAAAGAACTAATTAACAGAAAATAGCGAAAAAAACTGAAAGAAACGATTTCTTTATAAATGTCTGATATAAAGCCTATTTGCTTGTACTTATTTGGATTTTATTTTCATCTTTAATATGTCTGTTTGTTTATTGGCAATATATAAAGAAATACTAGCATGAACACCCTTGAAATCCTCTTCTTCGTCCTCCTGTTCATTGTATTCTACACCTATGTGGGATACGGAATCCTGTTGTGGATATTGGTAAAAATAAAACAAAGTTTTCTTTTCTTCTACGATACGGACGAACCGGAGCAAGAAACCTGCCGGAACGGCAACAACACCGCCCTGCCCGAAATCACCCTGTTCATCACCGCCTATAATGAGGAACAGGTAGTAGACGGAAAGATGAAAAACTGCCACGAACTGGATTATCCCAAAGAGAAACTGCATATCGTATGGGTAACGGACGGCAGCAATGACCGAACCAATGAAAAATTAAAAGCATATCCCGATGTCACCCTATTGTTCGTCCCCGAAAGAAAAGGAAAAACAGCCGCTATGAACCGGGGAATGGGATTTGTCACCACGCCTTTGGTCATATTCACAGACGCCAATACATTTATTAATCCGCAGGCCGTTCGCGAGATAGTAAAATGTTTTAACCATCCGCAGGTGGGATGCGTGGCAGGAGAAAAACAGGTAGACATGTACAGTACCGGAGGAGCTGTTTCCGGAGGAGAAGGATTGTACTGGAAATATGAATCATGGCTGAAAAAAATGGATTATCAGCTCTATTCCGCCATAGGTGCTGCCGGAGAATTATTTGCCATCCGCACCCCGTTATATGAGGAAATGCCTGAAGATACCCTACTGGATGATTTTATGCTGTCCCTGCGTATCGCCATGAAGCAGTATACGATAGCATATTGTGATACGGCATATGCCTTGGAAAGCGGATCGGCCGATATGAAAGAAGAGGAGAAAAGAAAAATACGTATCTCGGCAGGAGGATTGCAGTCCGTCTATCGTTTGAAAGAACTGCTAAATCCTCTACGTTATGGAATCCTCAGTTTTCAATATGTCTCCCACCGCGTACTGAGATGGTCGGTAACCCCGGTTGCCTTGTTTCTGCTCTTTCCCCTGAATATCCTGCTGGTTGTCTGTAGTGAGAGCCATCCGGTTTACTTTCTTTTTCTTCTGCTGCAATCCGCATTCTACCTCGGGGGAGTTTATGGCAGCTTCCTGTCTGCCAAGTCCGTAAAGAACAAATTGCTTTATATTCCCTACTATTTCCTGTTCATGAACATCAATGTGATAAAAGGTTTCTTCTATTTGAAAAGACATGCCGGCGGAACATGGGAAAAATCCCGCAGGGCATAATATTTACTCACCAAAATATTTTTCTATCATCTCACGCAAAGCGGGAGCCATAATCGGCTTGGCCATATAATCGTCACATCCGGCTTCAAAAGCCTTGTCACGGTCACTGTCATACGCATTGGCGGTAAGAGCTATGATGGGAAGTGTCCCCCCTTTCAGACGAATTCTTCTGGTAGCTTCCAAACCGTCCATAACAGGCATCTTTATATCCATCAAAATCATATCGGGCCGGCAACCCTCAAATTTCTCAATAGCCTCCTGCCCATCGTGGGCACGGTAAACTTCATACTCCTTTCTTAAAATTATAGATAATAAGAGGTAATTACTTTCCGTATCTTCAGCTACCAAAATCTTTTTCATTTCTTCTTTTCATTGATTACCTTGCAAAATTACGATATAAAATGATATAAACAATATTTTTTTTGTATATTTGCTGTCAGTAACAAATATCACGCATCTAAATTCGCTAAGAGAAACAGTATATTGAGAATCATACTATTAATATGAAAATTCCGAGTAATATATTGCACGATAAGCAGTATGCAGACAAAATTCTGGAAATTACGGCTGATACTATGTTTTTCGTATATAAAGACGGCACCTGTTTAGACTTCAAGGCTAATACGACGGACTTCTTTATAAAAGAACAAGATATTATAGGGAGAAATATATTCTCTTATTTCCCTGTGGAAACGGCACGGGAGATGTATGCGGAATTCACCAAAGTACGGGCAGGAGACAAACTTTCCGCACGGAATTACAAATTAATATTGGAAGATGACGTAAAATACTACAAATGTATTATCAGCAAGTATGATGAGGAGCATTTTCTTTTTCAATACAGGGATATCACAGGCCGGAGTGTCGTCAGGCTGAAACTGGAAAAAAAGCAAAAAGATTTGTGCGAAATAGAAAAAGCCGCAAGAATAGGATTATGGGCATACGATTCGTCCACACGGTTCTTCACTTATTCGGGATACACCCGGATATTCTGTAACGATGAGGAACAGAAACAGATTTCCATAGATGAATACATGAACTATATGCACCTTGATGACAAGGCCCGTTTCAGTCAATGGCTGGAAGAAAATCTGAAGGAGAAGGATGCTTCCAATACCATAAACTACAAACTCCTTATTGACGGAAAGACCGTCAACATGAGAATAAAAACATATCATAAAGAGGTATATATGCAAAGGACCGTATTGGAAGGATATATACAGAACACATCCGAGATTGTTTGGAAAGCAGAACGCTCCAACCAGCTGAAATCTGCCTTCCTTGCCAATATGAGCCATGAAATCCGTACACCGTTGAATGCCATTCTAGGATTCTCACGCATTATAGCTGAAACGGAAAACGCCGAGGAAAGATTGCAGTATTACGATATTGTAGAAAAAAACAACATGCGCCTGCAGGAACTTATCAACGAGATTTTGGACCTGTCGAAGATTGAATCGGGCATGATGGAGTTCAACTATGCGCCTGTATCCCTTTATACTTTATGTGAGGATGTAAAAAACACGTATAGTTTCAGGTGTCAGCCTGGGGTGGAGCTTGTTTTCGAAGAGTCCGATCCGTCACTGGTTATCTCGACAGACAGGAACCGCTTGTTCCAGGTTTTCTCCAACCTGATAGGTAATGCTACAAAATTCACAGCCAAAGGTTCTATCAGCTTCGGATATAAATTGACGGAAAAAGAAATTGTTTTTCATATAGCCGATACCGGAAGCGGTATTTCCGATGACAAGATAGACAAGATATTCGACCGTTTCATCATGGCCAACAACCAGGTGCAAGGTACAGGACTGGGTCTTTCCATCAGCAAAATCATTGTAGAAAAGTTAGGAGGAAAAATAGCTGTACAATCAAAAATGGAAACCGGAACCACATTCACTTTTACATTGCCTTACATTTCAGCAAACGGAGATATGAAATGGGAGGAAAAACTTCCACCAGCTTCCGTTAAAGACAACAGCAGAACTTCCCATCAGGAGATGACCATCCTAGTGGCGGAAGACTATCAAAGCAATTATGACTTAATAGAGGCTATGATCGGAAAAATATACAAACTGGTGCATGCTCATGACGGCATGGAGGCTATCATATTCTATGAACAATACAAACCCGACTTGATTTTGATGGATATAAAAATGCCTAACATCAATGGTCTGGACGCCACCAGAGCCATCCGGGAAATGTCTGCCGACGTACCTGTCATCGCTGTAAGCGCATACGCATATGAAAAAGACAAAATAGCTGCCATAGAAAGCGGATGCAATGATTTTTTAACCAAACCGGTATCTGCCGACTTATTGAAAATGACTATAAACAAGTATCTAAAACAAAAGTAATTTATGGGAAGATTAGCCGTATACAAATTTGCCTATTTTTTATCTATCCTGTTCACAATCTTCATTCTGGGACTTTCCATCTTCGCTTATTTCTCAGGTAAAATAAATCCGGTAGAGAATATGTTCGCCGCGTACGTTGCTTTAAGCAAACCTATACTGGTGGTTGTCAATACGATATTATTTACTTACTGGCTCATCAGACTCCGGTATTGGTTATGGATTCCATTGACGGGGCTGATGGTAAACTACGAATACATCACTTCCATGTACCAAATTTATAACCCTACCAAGTATGCTAACGAAAACAGACTGAAAATAGTGACTTACAATGTCCACTCATTTGGAAATGAAATCACGGGATTCTCCGCCAAAGAGTTTGCCGAGATGATGAACAAGGAGGAAACGGACGTACTTTGTTTTCAGGAATATAGAGGTAATGGCGACTTTACGGAACAGGATTTACAGAATACGTATGCTAAAACATTCCCTTACTCGTTTATCCCCGAAGGATTGAGTCAGGCCATTTACAGCCGCTACCCCATCAAACAGTCACAAACAATAGAATTTCCAAATACCAATAACGGAGCCATCTGGGCCGACCTGGATGTAAAAGGTATGACGATACGCATCATCAACGTGCACATGCAGACTACCAACTTTGACAGAATGCGTTCCAAAGCAGCACAGGCTCGGGGAGCACAAGATGAGGAACAGGAAAGAGCCATTTATCTGGACTATTCTGACAACTTCCGGGAAAATACTGTCAGACGTGCCGGACAGGCTGAACAAATCAGTTCGCTAATCAATGCCACGGAATATCCCTTGATTGTATGCGGTGACTTCAATGACCCTCCGGGAACTTTTACTTATGAAACGCTGAAAAGCGGCTTGAAAGACGGATTTCAAACCGCAGGAGAAGGGTACGGAGCCACTTACCGGGGGGTTCACCATTTACTACGGATAGACTACTTGTTCCATTCCACCTTATTGGAAGGTATAAAATATAAGGTGATTCCTTATGATATGAGTGACCATAACCCGGTATATCTGGAGGTGGGACTTTGATAAATCACTTCTTCAAAGCTACCGAGAAAAAGAAAGTGGAACCTTTCCCCTCTTCAGACTCAAACCATAAATGCCCACCATTCTTAACAGCGAAATCCTGACATAACAACAAGCCTAATCCGGAACCTTCCTCATTATTCGTTCCGTATTTGCTGAAATGAGTTTCCGTGTTCAACAATTTCTTTTGATCTTCCTCACCCATGCCTTTTCCAGTATCTTTTACACTGACTATGACTTTATCACCCTCTATTCCAGCATTAACCAGAATTTCGGAATCATTATAGCTGAACTTGATCGCATTGCTGAGAAGATTACGCAAGATAGTCTTCATCATATCCATATCGGCATGTACCTCAATCTTTCCGTGCACCGGGAAGTTCACCTTTATATTCTTCATACCGGCTACCAGATTGAAAATTTCGATAACCGAAGCAATATTCCCCACAATATCAAAGTCCTGATAAACGACATTCAGCTTGCCTATCTGGCTTTTAGTCCATTTCAGCAAATTATCCAGCAAAGAGAAAACATCCTCCGTACTTTGATTGGCCATGCTCAGCATATCAAACATTTCCTTACCGATCTGTTCGGACGGAAGACTGAGTATCAACATATTGAGCACCATCTTAATGGATCCCATGGGTGAACGCAGGTCATGCGCGATAACAGAATATAACTTGTCGCGCCCCATAATAATCTTACGCAGTTCTTCCGTCTGCTCCATGATGATCCGTTTGGCGGCAACCAGGGATATCTGATGAGTAACACGGATCACAAGCTCTTCCTTATTAAAAGGTTTGGATATAAAATCATTCGCACCTACCTTGAAACCCTTCACTATATCGGCGGTGGTATTCAAAGCTGTCAGAAATATAATAGGAATATGTTGTGTTTCCGGATCGGCTTTCAATCGTTCGGCAACTTCAAAACCATTCATCTCGGGCATCATGACATCCAACAAAATCAAATCGGGGCGGGCATTGACCGCCTGAGATAATGCCTCCTTTCCATTACCGGCAGTTATCACCTTAAACTTCTCGTTTGTTAACAACACTTTTAACAACAAGACATTAGAAACCACATCATCCACAACTAAAACAGTGTACTCAGAATGACTTATTACAACATTTACATCCGATGTCATAGGTATATATTATTTAGCCAGAACACTTTTAAAATAATCAATCACTTTCGTCAGCCCCTCTTCCAGATGAATGTGAGGCTCCCAATCCAGCTTTTCTCTTGCCAGAGTAATATCCGGCCTGCGCTGACGAGGGTCATCATGAGGTAAAGGTTCGAAAATAATGTTAGAATGAGAACGGGTCAGTTCCAGTATCTTCTGAGCCAGTTCAAATATGGAAAATTCGCAAGGGTTACCGATATTCACCGGTCCTGTGAAATGATCTTCCGTAGCCATCATACGCATCATTCCTTCCACCAGATCATCTATATACTGAAAACTACGCGTCTGTTTTCCGTCTCCATAAATGGTTATATCTTTATCTTGCAATGCCTGTACCACAAAATTGGAAATTACACGTCCGTCATCGGTCAGCATATTAGGGCCATACGTATTGAATATGCGGATTATTTTTACCAAAACACCATGTTGACGGTAATAATCCATGCACAAAGTTTCGGCACAACGTTTTCCTTCATCATAACAAGACCGGTAGCCTATGGGATTCACATTCCCCCAATCTCCCTCCCTCTGGGGATGCGACAACGGATCACCATACACCTCACTGGTAGAAGCCTGAAGTATTTTTGCTTTGTTACGCTTCGCCAGTCCCAACATATTAAACGTGCCGAAGACAGCCGTCTTCGCCGTTTTGATAGCATCATGCTGATAATGTATAGGAGAGGCGGGACATGCCAGATTGTATATCTCGTCCACATCCGTCCAAAACGGATTAATTATATCGTGTTCTATCAGTTCAAAGCGCGGATGCCCGGTCAGGTAACTTATATTCTCTTTACTCCCCGTGAAAAAGTTGTCTAAACATATAACAATATTACCTTCCTCTATCAGACGAGTACATAGATGTGACCCTATAAATCCTGCGCCTCCCGTTACTAGGATTCTTTTCATTCCCCTTATTTTTACTTTATTTTATGTTTAGCAAAAATAATTGATTCCCTTCACTTGTGCAAACATTTAAAACAAGATTATTCGTTATCTTTGCAAATACTTTGTCAAAATGAGATTTATATGAAGAAATATCCTTGTGTATTAAGTATAGCAGGCTCCGATTGCAGCGGAGGAGCCGGTATACAGGCTGACCTGAAGACAATCTCCGCCTTGGGTGGTTATGCTGCGACAGCCATTACTGCAATCACCGTACAAAACACTTTGGGAGTACGTGCCATACATCCCGTACCACCGGTATATGTGCGTGGCCAGATAGAAGCCGTAATGGAAGATATCCGTCCGGATGCTGTTAAAATAGGTATGATTAATGATGTGGAAATAGTCAAGACCATAGCCTCCTGCCTTCGTACATACCGGCCCCGCTTCGTTGTGTTCGATCCGGTCATGGTATCGACCAGCGGACACCGGCTGATAGAAGAGGACGCCATCAGTGCACTGACCCGGGAACTGATGCCTCTGGCCAGCCTGATTACACCCAATCTGAGTGAGGCGGAAGTATTGACGGAACACCGCATAGGCTATGTGGACGAAATGAAAGCTGCCGCATCGGAATTATTAAAGTTCGGTTGCGGATCCGTTTTACTGAAAGGAGGACATTTGGAGGGCGACAAGATGTGCGATGTATTACAAATAGTTGGAGAAGACAAGCCTCATCTCTTTATTTCAGACAAGATAGAAAGCAAAAACACACACGGAACAGGATGCACTCTTTCTTCCGCCATTGCTACTTTTCTGGCACTGGGATATGATATGCCGCAGGCCGTAGAACATGCAAAAGCATATGTCACCAAAGGCATCCACGCCGGGAAAGACGTGCATATAGGCGAAGGACACGGTCCGCTGAATCACTTTTACGCACCTGTCCCGATGAAAATAATGAAATAATTTGTCTATGCGCTAATTACCATGCGGTACATAACGCAGCATATTAGCAAATTGCCTCATTATTATTCCGTAGTTCCGAAAGAAATAATTAACTTTGCAACGTTTTTAAACCAAAATAGGAAAAATATGAAAGCATTTGTATTCCCCGGACAGGGAGCACAGTTTGTAGGTATGGGTAAAGACCTGTACGAAAACTCGGCTTTAGCCAAAGAACTTTTTGAAAAAGCAAACGACATTTTAGGATACCGTATCACAGACATCATGTTTGAAGGTACTGACGAAGACTTGCGCCAGACTAAGGTAACTCAGCCTGCCGTTTTTCTGCACTCGGTAATTTCCGCTCTTTGCATGGGTGATGATTTCAAACCTGAAATGACTGCCGGACACTCGCTAGGCGAATTTTCCGCATTGGTTGCAGCCGGAGCATTGTCTTTCGAAGATGGTCTGAAACTGGTTTATGCACGTGCTATGGCTATGCAGAAAGCTTGTGAGGCACAACCCTCTACGATGGCTGCCATCATTGCGTTGCCTGACGAAAAAGTAGAAGAAATCTGTGAAGCGATTTCTAAAGAAGGAGAAGTGGTAGTGGCTGCCAATTATAACTGCCCGGGACAAATTGTCATCTCAGGTTCTATCGAAGGGATCAACAAGGCTTGCGAGCAAATGAAAGCTGCCGGTGCTAAACGCGCCCTGCCGTTGAAAGTGGGAGGCGCCTTCCACTCTCCGCTGATGAACCCCGCCAAAGTGGAACTGGAAGCTGCTATCAACGCTACTGAAATTCATACTCCGAAATGCCCAGTATATCAGAATGTGGACGCTTTACCTCACACAAATCCCGCTGAAATCAAGGCAAATCTGGTGGCTCAGCTCACCGCTTCCGTACGCTGGACCCAGACTGTGAAGAATATGGTTGCCGATGGTGCCGATGACTTTACTGAATGCGGACCGGGTGCTGTACTGCAAGGACTGATCAAGAAAATTGATGGATCGGTCAACGCACACGGTATTGCTTGATAAATAAATTTTAGTTATTATAAATTTTATACGGATTACCGGAATATGCTGAGTAATCCGTATTTTTTTATGGCATTTCACAAAAATATTCGTAAGTTTGTCGGTATCTAAACGAGATCAGACTATGAATGAATTTAAATATAACATTGGTTATGCCCTGAGCGGAGGATTTATAAAAGGATTTGCCCATTTGGGGATTATGCAGGCTTTGCATGAACATGGCATCAAGCCGGAAATACTTTCCGGAGTAAGTGCAGGTGCTCTTGCCGCCGTCTTCTATGCCGACGGCAAAGAACCTTTTCATATTGTTGAACTTTTTGAGCACCATTCATTCAAAGAACTGACCACTTTTTCTATCAACAAACAAGGTCTGCTGAAACTGGACAGTTTCATTGATTTCTTAAACAGCAACCTGGAGTCGAAAATGATAGAAGAACTAAAAATCCCCACTATTATTACCGCCACCGATTTGGATCACGGACGCATCGTTTCTTTTAAAAAAGGGAAAATAGCCGAAAGGCTGGCTGCTTCCTGCTGTATGCCTATCTTGTTTGCCCCCATACGCATCAACAATACATATTATGTAGATGGAGGAATCTTGATGAACCTGCCGGTAAGCCCCATCCGCAAAGAATGCGAGAAAGTGATAGCACTCAATGTAGACCCGCTGGTAGCAGATGAATATAGCAAGAATGTGGTAAGCATCGCACTCAGAGCCTATCATTTTATTTTCCAAGCCAATACACTGCCTCAAAAAGGGATTGCAGATTTGCTGATCGAATCATACGGACTGGAAGAATACAGCAACAGGGAGCTGGAAAGAGCCGAAGAGATATTCGAAAAAGGATACAATACGGCAACGGAACTCCTGGACAGATTACTCCTGGAGAATGGAACGATTTGGAGATAAACAAAAAAAGAATAAAATGGATACACAAGAAAAAATTATTATCTATCAGGTATTCACCCGTTTATTCGGGAACAACAGCCTGCGTTGTAAGCCTAATGGTTCTTTGGAGGAAAACGGTTGCGGAAAAATGGCCGATTTCACGACAAAGGCTTTAAGCGAGATCAAAACACTGGGTACTACACATATTTGGTATACAGGTATCATTGAACATGCTACCCAAACCAATTATACCCGCTATGGTATCAAACCCGATCATCCTGCAGTAGTAAAAGGAAAGGCCGGATCACCGTATGCCATCAAGGATTATTATGATGTAGACCCTGACTTGGCAACCAGTATCCCGGACCGTATGAAAGAGTTCGAGAATCTGGTAAAACGAAGCCACAAAGCCGGATTGAAAGTCATCATTGATTTTGTCCCCAACCATGTAGCCCGCCAATATGGTTCAGACGCCAAGCCTGAAGGAGTAACCGATTTGGGTGAAAAAGATGATATGACAAAAGCATTCAGCCCCAACAATAATTTCTATTATATTCCAGATACAAAACTGGAAGGTAATATCGACCTGCACCGTGGCGCAGCAGAACCTTACATAGAATTTCCGGCAAAAGCAACCGGTAATGACCGTTTTGACGCATGGCCCAACTCCAATGACTGGTATGAAACTGTGAAACTGAATTATGGTATAGACTACATGAACGGTCATAGCCGCCACTTCGAACCGATTCCGGACACATGGGTAAAGATGCGTGACATCCTACTGTTCTGGTCTGCCAAAGGCATTGACGGATTCCGCTGTGATATGGCAGAAATGGTTCCTGTAGAATTCTGGGGATGGGTGATTCCGCAAATCAAAGCCGAACATCCGGAACTGATATTTATCGCCGAGATCTATAATCCGGGAGAATACAGGAATTATCTGTTCAATGGTAAATTCGACTATTTATATGACAAAGTAGGTCTGTATGATACGCTACGCGCCATTACCTGCGGATGGGAATCGGCAACTGCTATTCCACAACGCTGGCAAAGCTTGGGAGGTATCGAAAAACGAATGCTCAATTTCCTGGAGAATCATGACGAGCAGCGCATAGCTTCCGATTATTTTGCCGGAAACGGCTCGAAAGCCATCCCCGCAATGATTGTATCGGCTTGCATGAATACCAACCCAGTCATGATTTACTTCGGGCAGGAATTGGGAGAACATGGCATGGATACGGAAGGTTTCAGCGGGCGTGACGGAAGAACTACTATCTTTGATTACTGGAGTGTGGACAGCATACGCCGCTGGCGCAACGGAGGCAAGTTTGACAATAAATTCCTGAATGAGGATGAAAAGCAATTGAAACAATTCTATACCCGCCTGCTGAATATATGCAACAGTGAAAAAGCCATACGGGAAGGTGTGTTCTTTGACTTAACCTATGCCAATCTGGCCGGATGGGTGTTCAACGAACATAAGCAATACGCCTTTTTACGAAAACAGGATGATGAACTGATATTAATTATGGTCAACTTTGACTCCATACCGGCACGTTCAGCCGTCAATATTCCGCAACATGCGTTTGATTATTTAGGCATCCATCGTTATGGAGAATATGAGGCAACCGAATTGCTGACCGGAAACACAGAGAAGCTCACTCTTATGCCGGACAAAACAACTCCCGTATTACTAGATGGAATGAATGGAAAAATTCTGAAATTCAAGCTATAGTTTCCCACTACAGATTACTCAGATTAACACAGATACAGATTGAAATAATCAATAAATCGTATTTCAATCTGTGTAATCTGTAGTGAAAAAATATTTTAATTCTAGGAAAATACAAATTCTTTCATTGTCCTATCTCTTCAACAGACCAATTTTCAAGTTCAGTTTAAAATAATAGACTCCGTTCTCACGTTCCAGATATCCGTATTTATCTTTTTCAGTGGAACTTTTCTCAAACCGGGAATTAACAAACAGGAAATCGGCAAAGACCTGACGGTCAGCCTTCTGATAACAAAGTATCTCTCCATTACCATCTACAAACAGAAAACCGGATATAGCAGAATCTATCCCATTAAAGATCTTGGCAGGACGCATTCCCAAAGCCAAAGCCATAAGAAACTGCTTCATCTTATATTCATAATAACTATGCTTATGAATCAATTCATCCTTTATTTTCAACGGATTGATTTGTTTGATTGCTTCTATCAGGTCACTAACTTTGGATATGCCATCCAAATGCATGACACGCAACATCTCGCCCAACATACGGGGAAAATGAAGATCTATCATGCAAAGATTACTGCGGAATACTTTATCGGCCACATCATTATATTTCAAGATTCCTCCCAAACGTTCTATCATCAACATACGCCCTGTCACATCGTCTTCTTCACCAAAAGCATTAATTTTGTTTACGGTAGGAGTAGCGAATTTAACACCTGTCTGCTCGAACTTCAAATTGGCGGCACGCCCTCCATCCAACAACGGGAACATAGTCCCCAAACGGGAACGAACGCAAAAACCTACCAACGGGGCCTCTATACCGTAAAAAGCAACATAAAAATCAGTACGGTCATCCGTCTTTGCTTCCAAGTCATAAATGGCGACTTCATCCAAAAATTCTTCCACACCGTCGGGAGACATCACATCATTCTCGCGACTCTCCTTGACAGCAGCAAAAACCAACTCTGCCACAGCCGCAAAATCCTCACGAGGTATCTGCTTATCTATCTTTTCCCCACAAATACGTACGGTCGCCTCATCCTCCAGAATATAACGGCGTGTCCCGTCATGTTCCTCACGCTGTACCATCGCCACAGGAAACTTTTGCACTTCATTCCTTTTCACATCAGGCGTACCTGCATACACATATCCGTCCGCTAACAAGCGGAAAAAGGCGTAAAGCTCGCCCCACTCTCTCTTTGTCGCTTCAAATGCCATATATTTTCTCTTTTTACTATCGTCAGCTATTTTTTAACGGCTGCAAAGATACGCAAAAGAAGTCTTAAAAAACAGGTTTTCGAGAAATACAAATATTAAACAATGTTATATAGCATACTTTTTAAGTTTGATTATTTGCTATTTTCCAAAAAGTCCGTATCTTTGCAATGTGTTTTTCATAGTATTAGATTTAAGGTTAACAAAGGTTGGAGCAAGGCGTTGCTCCTTTTTTATTTTATCCCCCTTATTTTTATGATAAAACAAGTATTTCTTTTAATCCACAAACCTCGATCTATCTTAAATCAGTTCTCAACAAAATCCCTCCGATAGGATAATCAGGTAGAAATTTATGAAGGGAACACGGATGTCATTTATATTCCAATTGAACCGATGAATTAGCATTTATCAACAAATGTATCACAAATCACTGCATTTCTATAAACCTGTTCCTTATCCGGTTTGTTCTAAATGGCAAAGACAATCTTTATAAATGATAGAATCATGAAATTAAAAAAAGGAAGTATTGCATTACTAACATTGGCAGGTATGTTCTATATGAGCGTACAAAAAGCGGATGCATGCACGCGTGCCGTCTATATCGGACCGGACAATATGGTAATAACTGGACGTACAATGGATTGGAAAGAAGATATTATGAGTAATATCTATGTTTTCCCCAGAGGAATACAACGTGCAGGATATAATAAAGAAAATGCCGTGAAATGGACTTCAAAATACGGCAGCGTCATTGCAACAGGATATGATATAGGTACGTGTGACGGAATGAATGAAAAAGGATTGGTTGCCAGTCTGTTATTTTTGCCAGAATCCGTCTTTGACCGTCAGGGAGATACACGTCCTGTCATGGGAATCAGTATATGGACACAATATGTACTGGACAATTTTGCCACCGTACATGAAGCTGTCGAGGAACTGAAAAAAGAATCATTCCGCATTGATGCTCCCCACATGCCCAACGGTTCAGCTTCCACTCTTCACCTGGCTATTACAGATGAAACAGGAAATACAGCGGTTCTGGAATATCTGGACGGGAATTTAAGCATACACGAAGGAAAAGAATTCCAAGTGATGACCAATTCTCCACGATATGATTATCAGTTAGCTATCAATGATTACTGGAAAGAAATAGGAGGATTGCAAATGCTGCCGGGTACAAACCGTTCCAGCGACCGCTTTGTGCGTGCCTCTTTTTATATACATGCAATCCCTCAGACTCCGGACGCTAAAATAGCTGTACCCAGTGTACTCAGTGTGATGCGTAATGTATCCGTCCCCTTCGGAATTACCACACCGGACAAACCTCATATATCTTCCACCCGCTGGCGCTCTGTATCCGATCAGAAGAATAAAATATATTATTTTGAATCGGTCATGACTCCTAATCTGTTTTGGTTGGATTTGAAAAAAATCGACTTTAGTCCCAAAGCCGGAATCAAGAAACTGCCTCTCACCAACGGAAAGATTTATGCAGGGGATGCCGTAAAAGATTTAAAAGACAGCGACTCATTCGTCTTTTTATTTCAAACCCCTGTGATGTAAAATAGTAAAATCAGTATGACGTTCATGCCTCATGAAAATCGGTTGAGAGCCTCGTGAACGTCATACATTTTTACGAATGTGCTCCCCCTCTGGCATTAAGTATCTTTTAAAATTCGTTGTTTTATAATAATACAAAAGCAATCATTTCCTCTCTGCTTCCTCATTACAAAAGAATAATTTATCTTTGAACGGATTTTAATATCCCATCAAAATCAGAACAAAAATAAAATAACTATGGAACAACCATCACTCAACGACCATAATAAACAGGAGTACCCTCCCATGCATACCACAGAGCATGTCATAAACAGGACAATGGTCAATCTTTTCGGATGCGGACGAGCAATATCCGCCCATATAGAACGCAAAAAAAGCAAGCTGGATTTTGCGCTGCAAACATGTCCGGAAGAAACGGATATTACAAGAATAGAAAACACCGTAAACGAAGTATTGCGAAGAAATTTGCCCGTTACAATGGAATTTATCTCTCAAGAGGAAGCTATAGGACGTTTTGACATGAAACGCTTACCGGAAAAAGCTTCCGAAACCGTACGGATTGTAAAAGTCGGCGATTACGATGAATGCCTCTGTATAGGTCAACACGTGAAAAATACGTCCGAAATAGGTACATTTAAAATTATAAGCTACGACTATAAAGACGGAATCTTCCGTATGCGGTTCAAGCTGATATAGAACGACTGTCAATCTGTCCCCCCTAAAATTACAAATTGGCAGTAGTCTTGACAATCAAATGTTTAAAGAGGCTTACCAACTTTTAATGCAAAGGTTCTAATCTTTAAGAAAACCTTTATAGGTTTAAAAGAGTGCAATATAAACCGCATATCATCGAACTAATGGTATGCGGTTTGCATTATGGATAGTGAATGACAAAACCGAAAGGTGAAGGAATTCAGAAATAAACAAAATGTTTAACCAAAACCTATAGGAGATTAAGATTATGATGCCAGTAAGAAGATCAAACCAAACATGGTTACCAAGTATTTTTAATGATTTCTTTGATAACGACTGGATGGTAAAAGCCAATGCAACAGCTCCCGCCATCAATGTTATTGAAAGTGACAAAGACTACAAAGTAGAAGTCGCCGCTCCGGGAATGACCAAAGAAGACTTCAAGATTCATATCAACGAAGACAACGACTTGGTTATCTCTATGGAAAAGAAAACAGAAAGTACTGAAGGTGATAAAGAAGGCAAGAAAGAAAGCCGTTACTTGCGTCGCGAATTCTCTTATTCTAAATTTCAACAGACATTGATCCTGCCTGATGATGTAGATAAAGATAAAATTGATGCAAAAGTAAACGATGGTGTATTAACTATCGAGCTGCCGAAGCGTACGCCGGAAGACAAAGAAAAAGCAGCTAAGGTTATCGAAGTTAAATAACATACTCTCAAATTCAGAAAAGAGGGATTGCCTATGAAAGGGCAGTTCCTCTTTTGTTTTTATAAAAGTCCGTTTCTATTTACTATAGGTTCATCGTAACCTTACAACCCAAAGATATAAATCTTTCACCTGCAAGATCTATAATCTTCCGGGGGTAAGATCTATAATCTTCGCATTGCATCCTCCCTTCCCTATTCTGGTCCATATTGTCGGCTGTCTTTACGCACTATACCTCGCTAATGTCTACTTAACATATTTATCCAACATTTTTTCCAAGGCATTTTGTGAAACCGGCTTAGTCAGAAAATCATCGCATCCGGCTTCTATAGCTCTGTCTTTGTCGGACTCAAAAGCAAAGGCAGTCAAAGCGACAATAGGCACTTCTTTTGAATAAGAACGAATCAGGCGCGTAGCCTCCAGCCCATCCATATGGGGCATCTTGATATCCATCAAAATCAAGTCAGGCTGATGTTCTTTAAATTGATTCACCGCATCCTCTCCATCCTTAGCCCATAGCAGATTACATCTTTTTCCTAACAATGTCTTTAACAGCAAAAAGTTGCTGTCCACATCTTCCGCCACCAGTACTGTTCTTCTTTGCAATACTTTTCTCAGTCCCGTACTCCCTGATTCCGGACACTTCGTACCCCTTCCGGATTCCGGACATTTTTTACCCGCCTTATAAGGAATCGTAAAACGAAAAGTAGAACCTTCATTCAGTTTGGATTCCGCAGTAATCTCTCCACCTATTTTTTCTACAATCACCCTACAAATCGCAAGCCCCAAGCCTGTTCCCTGAACAAAAGTATTCAGTTTCACGAAACGCTCAAAAATCATTTTAATCTTCTCCTCGGAGATCCCCATCCCTGTGTCTTTTACATAAAAATCAATATACTCCTTCCTCACTTCAAAACCAAAACGGATTTCCCCTTTGAAAGTAAATTTTATAGCATTGGTTATCAAATTTGTAACGACTTGCATAATTCGGTTCTGATCTTCATTGATTATCAAGCTGGTGTCTTTATTGTCTAATATCAAAACAACCCCAGTCTGCACCCGATCCTTGTGCATCTCATACACATTACGGCACAATTCTCCCAAGTCCATTGGATATCTGACGTATTCCAATGTACCGGCCTCTATTTTTGCCAAATCAAGAATATCATTGATTAATTGCAACAATATTTCCGAATTCTGGTTGATAATATCCGAATAAAGTTTTTCATCCGCCGCATTATCCGCCATAGTCATCAAACGGGAAAAACCTACTATTGCATTCAAAGGAGTACGGATTTCATGGCTCATATTGGCTAGAAAGGCTGTTTTCAGCCTGTCGGACTGCTCAGCCTTGATACGGGCCTGAACCAGCTCTTGCTCTATGTTCTGCATATTAGTAATATCCCACGAAATGCCAATAATAAGCGGTGCACGCCCTTCCAGAGGAACTAATGTTTTTAAAGTCTGCACGATGCGGGTCTCGCCTGTAGCCGTCACATACGTTTCCTGCATTTCCATGCGCTCTCGGGTACGGATCAATTCCAAATCATCCCGATGAAACTTCTCCGCATTCTCATGTTCGGGAAACACTTCAAAATCAATATGACCCAATGCCTTGGAAGCAGGAATTTTAGAGTGACTGGCAAATGCTTTGTTCCAATAAAGGTATCGGAAATCATCCTCAGGGTCTTTCACAAACAAATAAACAGGAATATTATTCAGTATGGCATCCATCAGATAATTCAGTTCACGCAATTCGTCACGGTTCTTGATAACATCCGTTATATCCTGCGTAAAGAACCAAATCATTTCCTCACCCTGATTTTGAATCATAAAAGCCGAAACCTGATGAACACGAAGTTTTGTTTCTCCCACACGGGTATATTTAGCACGATAAGCAAAATTACCTCCATTATCACGAATCTCTTGAACACGTTTATCAAATATTTCTTTGGTATTCAGAGAAACAGGTAAATCATAAACTTTTTGTGTGCCCAACTCCTCTTTCACTCCATATTCCTCAATAAACTGCCGGTTGGCATAAACTAAGGTTCCGTCAACCGATACAGCCAGAATACTATCACTGACCTTATCCAGTACCCGTTTAAATATTTCCAAGTTCTGCTGTGTGGCAACTCTTTCACTAATATCACGACACATTATCAGTACATATTCTTCATCTAAGGGGAAAATACGATTTTCATAATAATGAAGTGTCCCGTCCACATCCAATTCATGATGGGCGGTAGAACCTCTACCTGTCGCAATAGCCTTCTGAAGATTATTATGTATATTGTGATAAGCTTCTTTAGGAACCATATCCTGCATACGCATCCCTTTAAAATCATTGTTGGATACACCCACATGATTGGTTTCTTCATTAGACACCACTTCTATACCCGTTTCCTCATGATTGAATACGGTGAGCATATCCGGCAAAGAATCTAATATTCTTACCGCATATTTCTCCTTGAAACTAACGCTATCAAAGTTTTTTTCAGAAGAAGATAATTTTTCTTTCAGCAGCCTGTTCTCCTCTTTCAACGATTCAATTTCCTGCTCTAATGCTTTAAGCTTGTGTTCACAATCCATTTGTATTGAATATCTTTAGGATTCCTAATCGGACAAAATTAGGAAACTTTTTGTGAACAAAGAAAGAATAGTGAATAATTTTCTAATGAAAGAGAAGTCACTGATTAATAGTTAATGGAGTGCACTGTTATGCCGCACCCCATTAACCACACATCACTAAACATTCAAATCATTTATATTCCGCCCAGCTCTTGATAGCGATATCATCCACCGTCATGGTACAGAAGGCATTGATAAACGCGCTTGCCAGACGGGCATTGGTAATCAAGGGCACATTCAGGTCGATGGCGGCACGACGGATCTTGTACCCGTTATCCAACTCTCCGGCTGTCAGGTTCTTCGGTATATTGACTACCATATCTATCTCTTTCCGGTGCAGCATATCCAGTGCCTGAGGCTGCCCTTCCTCACTGGGCCAGTAGACACGGGTATTCTCCACCCCGTTCTCAGTCAGGAAGTGGGATGAGCCTCCGGTGGCATAAAGTTTATAACCTTTCTTCTGTAACATACGGGCAGCTTCCAAAGTATCCGCTTTCTGCTTGGCGTTACCAGTTGAAAGCAACACACTCTTTTCCGGAATACGATAGCCCACAGACAACATCGCCTTCAATACGGCACACGAAGTATCCGTACCGATGCAGCCGACTTCACCGGTAGAGGCCATGTCTACCCCCAATACGGGATCTGCCTTCTGCAAACGATTGAAAGAGAACTGGCTGGCCTTGATGCCCACATAATCCAACTCGAAAAGATTCTTGTTCGGTTTCTCTACCGGCAATCCGAGCATCACCTTCGTAGCCAGTTCGATAAAATTGATTTTCAACACCTTGCTGACAAAGGGGAAGCTGCGTGAAGCACGAAGGTTACATTCAATCACCTTGATATCGTTATCCTTTGCCAGATATTGTATATTGAACGGACCGGAGATATTCAATTCCTTGGCTATCTGACGGGAGATGCGCTTGATGCGGCGTACCGTTTCCACATACAGTTTCTGAGGAGGGAACTGAATGGTGGCATCCCCCGAGTGCACGCCGGCATATTCAATGTGCTCACTGATAGCGTATGCCACAATCTCACCATTCTGTGCCACAGCATCCATTTCCACTTCCTTAGCGTGCTCAATGAACTGGCTCACCACTACCGGATGCTTTTTCGATACGTTTGCAGCCAGTTTCAGGAAGCGTTCCAATTCCTCTTGATTGGAGCAGACGTTCATGGCCGCACCACTCAGCACATACGAGGGACGTACCAAAACAGGGAAGCCTACTTTATCAATAAAAGCATGGATATCCTCCATAGAAGTCAATGCGCTCCATTCAGGCTGATCTACACCAATGCGGTCCAGCATGGCCGAGAATTTATCACGGTCCTCGGCATTATCAATGCTCTTGGCACTGGTACCGAGGATATTTACATTTTGCGCATCCAAACGGAGAGCCAGGTTATTGGGAATCTGACCGCCGGTAGATACAATGACTCCGTGAGGGTTCTCCAGTTCGAGGATATCCATCACACGCTCAAAAGTAAGTTCGTCAAAGTAAAGACGATCGCACATATCATAGTCGGTAGAAACCGTTTCGGGGTTATAGTTGATCATGACACTGCGGTAACCCTCCTTACGGATGGTCTGTAAGGCCTGTACCCCACACCAGTCAAATTCCACCGACGAACCGATGCGGTAAGCGCCCGAACCCAGTACCACAATGGATTTATGGTCGCCCAAGTATTTCACATCATTGGCCACGCCGCTATAAGTCAAGTACAGATAGTTGGTCTGTGCAGGATACTCGGCTGCCAAGGTATCGATTTGTTTCACCACCGGAAGAATTCCCACCTGCTTGCGATGATTACGCACATACAGTATACCGTCTTCCATATCACCCTCGTAGCCAATGGCACGGGCTATCTGGAAATCGGAGAATCCCTGCACTTTCGCCTTTCGGAGTAACTCGTCCGGCATATCGGTAATCTGCTTATGGTTATTGCCCCATTCGTGCATCTCTTTAGAAGTGTCCATGATGTGCTGCAATTTCTGCAGGAACCATTTGTCAATCTTGGTCAGCTCATGAATCTGGTCTACCGTGTAACCTGCACGCATGGCTTTGCTGATCACGAAGATGCGCTTGTCCGTCGGCTCTCGAAGGGCTTTGTCCACATCCTCTATAACCAGTTCCTTATTCTCTACGAAGCCATGCATTCCCTGGCCAATCATGCGCAAACCTTTCTGAATGGCTTCCTCGAAAGTACGTCCGATGGCCATCACCTCGCCCACCGATTTCATGGACGAGCCCAACTCACGGTCCACACCATGGAACTTGCCCAAGTCCCAACGGGGAATCTTGCACACCACATAGTCCAGTGCAGGTTCGAAGAATGCGCTGGTGGTCTTTGTCACCGAGTTTTTCAAGTCGAACAACCCGTATCCCAAGCCTAATTTGGCGGCAACGAAAGCCAACGGATATCCGGTCGCTTTGGAAGCCAATGCAGACGAACGCGAAAGACGGGCGTTGACCTCAATGACACGGTAATCTTCCGATTCGGGATCGAAGGCATACTGTACATTACATTCGCCCACAATGCCGATATGGCGGATGATACGGATAGCCAGTTCACGAAGTTTATGATACTCCGCATTGGTCAGTGTCTGCGAAGGGGCGATCACGATAGACTCGCCGGTATGGATACCCAGCGGGTCAAAGTTCTCCATGTTACATACAGTGATGCAGTTATCATAACGGTCGCGGACCACTTCATATTCCACCTCTTTCCAGCCTTTCAAACTCTTTTCCACCAATACCTGCGGCGAGAAAGAGAAGGCCTTTTCAGCCAGAACATTCAGTTCCTCTTCATTGTCACAGAAACCAGAACCTAGTCCACCCAATGCGTAGGCGGCACGGATAATAACCGGATAACCTAATTCTTTAGCAGCGCGACGGGCATCTTCCAAGTTTTCCACCGCTTCACTCTTGATGGTCTTTACATTGATTTCATTCAGTTTTTCTACAAACAACTCACGGTCCTCCGTATCCATGATGGCTTGTACGGGAGTACCCAACACACGGACATTGTATTTTTCGAAAATACCTGCTTTGTACAGTGCCACCCCACAGTTCAAGGCAGTTTGTCCGCCGAAAGACAGGAGCACACCATCCGGACGTTCCTTTTCTATCACCTTTTCCACAAAATAAGGAGTAACGGGCAGGAAATAAATCTGGTCCGCCACCCCTTCGCTGGTCTGCACAGTAGCAATGTTTGGGTTGATCAGAACCGTTTCAATCCCTTCCTCCTTCAAGGCTTTCAGCGCTTGCGAGCCTGAATAGTCAAACTCTCCGGCCTCGCCAATCTTCAAAGCGCCGGAACCTAATAATAATACTTTCTTTATTTCGTCTTTCATACTTGTTCTTTTTAATACACGGTTTATAACAACTTCACAAATTCATCAAACAGGAACTCGGTATCCGTAGGTCCCGACGCCGCTTCCGGATGGAACTGTGCCGAGAACCAAGGTTTGGTTTTATGCCTGATGCCCTCGTTGGAACCATCATTCATATTGATGAACAGCGGTTCCCAATTGGTTCCCAATGTATTATTATCTACTGCATAACCATGGTTCTGGCTGGTAATGAAACAACGTTCCGTTCCCACCATGCGCACCGGCTGGTTATGACTGCGATGACCGTATTTCAATTTATAGATAGTAGCACCTCCTGCTTTTGAAAGCAACTGATTCCCCATACAAATGCCAAAGATAGGCTTGTCGCTCAAGCTCATCGCCTTGCGGATATGCTGTACCGCCTCATCACATGTATCCGGATCACCCGGGCCGTTCGAAATAAACAATCCGTCATACTCCATCCCTGTAAAATCATGGTTCCAAGGAACGCGGATCACTTCCACATCCCGTTTCAGCAGACAGCGGATGATATTTGTCTTTACACCACAATCCACCAACACCACTTTCTTCTTGCCGGCGCCTTCGTTGTAACGAATCACTTCCTTGCATGATACTTTATCCACATAGTTGATACCTGCATACGTTGCTTCGGGCACTTTATCGGGCTCATCATCAAATACGATCTTCCCCATCATCACCCCATGTTCGCGAAGAACTTTTGTCAGTTCACGGGTATCGATACCTGTAATGCCCGGCACTTGCTCACGCTTCAGCCAGTCGGCCAGACTTTCTTTCGCATTCCAGTGACTGAATTCTTCACTGTAATCACTTACAATAATCGCTTCGGCATGGATACGTTCACTTTCCATAAAAGTGGCCAAGCCGTTGGGTTCGATAGTAAAGGGAGGCACCCCGTAGTTACCGACCAACGGGTAAGTCAAGGTCATCAACTGCCCCGCGTATGAAGGGTCTGTCAAGCTCTCAGGATAACCGGTCATAGCGGTATTAAACACCACTTCACCGGCTACCGGTTTCTCATAACCGAACGACTTGCCCGGGAAACGGCTCCCGTCGTCGAGGATCAATGTTACATTTCTCATCTAATCTATCTTGAATGTTATTCTTTAGAATTGATATACTTTTTCTATATAATCTATAAACGCCTGGTTCACCAGCTTCACTCCACCCGGAGTAGGATAATCCCCACTGAAATACCAGTCGCCCGTATGGTTGGGACATGCTTCATGCAATCCTTCCAATGTCTGATAAACAATCTCCACTTTAGCTTGCGTACCTTTCGGAGTGAGAAGTTCCACCATTTTTGCCGCAATCTCCTCATTAGTGAAAGGAGCGTAAATTTCTTTCACATAATTCACCATCTGCTCTTTGGGTAACCCCACCTGGTCTTTCGATTTGTTGTAAGCACGGGCTATTACATCTTTCATATCTCGTTCTTTCAATAAATCGATAGCAGCCTTGAAAGCGATAAACTGATCCATGCTGGCCATATCAATACCATAATAGTCCGGATAACGCACCTGTGGAGAAGAAGAAACAATGACGATTTTCTTCGGATGCAGACGATCAAGAATACCGATAATGCTTTGTTTCAATGTAGTTCCCCGGACGATGCTGTCATCAATAATAACCAGATTATCCACATGAGGTATCAAACTACCGTAAGTAATATCGTACACATGGGCGGCCAAGTCATTCCGGCTGTTGCCTTCGGCGATAAAGGTACGCAGCTTGATATCCTTGATGGCCACTTTTTCGCTACGGATACGCCAGGACAGGATTTTTTCCAGTTCCTCGTGATTGGGATGATGTCCCAAAGCCTCTATCTTCTTTACTTTCAGTTCATTCAGATAATTGTCGAATCCTTCCAGCAGTCCATAGAAAGCCACTTCCGCCGTATTGGGTATAAAAGAGAATACAGTATGCTCCACATCATAGTCTACCGCTTTCAAGATAGGATTCACCAGTTTTTCACCCAGCAGCTTTCTTTCTTTATAAATATCCATGTCGCTTCCCCGGCTGAAATAGATTCGCTCGAAAGAACAAGCTTTCTTCTCTTTCGCCCGGTTGATCTGCGCCAGACGCATCTTTCCGGTCTTGCTCATCAATATAGCCTGTCCCGGTTGCAATTCATTGATGCTTCCGGCAGGCACATTCAAAGCAGTCTGAATGACGGGACGTTCGGACGCCAATACCATGATTTCATCGTCCATGTACCAGAAAGCCGGACGGATGCCCCACGGATCGCGTACCGCAAAAGATTCACCGCTACCGGTCATACCGCAGATCACATAGCCTCCATCCCACTCCTTGCTCGAAGTCTTGAGGACATTGCCCAAGTCAATGCGGTCTTCTATAGCGTGAGTGATATTCATACCCTTCAGACCTTCCTTCTCACATTCCACATAGAGGCGCTCCACCTCACGATCCAAACGGTGCCCCACTTGTTCCAACATAATATATGTGTCGGCATATTTACGCGGATGCTGGCCGTCAGCAGTGATACGTGCGAAAATCTCATCCACATTGGTCATGTTGAAATTGCCGCACAGTGCCAGATTCTTGGCACGCCAATTGTTACGACGCAAGAACGGATGCACGTAGGAGATACCACTTTTTCCGGTAGTAGAATAACGCAAATGACCCATGTACACCTCTCCGGCAAAGGGAAGGCATTTCTTGGCGTATCCGGCATCATGCAATTGTTCGGGCGCCAAATCCTTGAAATGATTTTGCACCGTACCGAATATCTCTGTTATCGCCCCTGAACCTAAAGCTCTTTCACGGAACATATATTCTTCACCGGGATTGGCCTCCAGTTTGACACAGGCCAGCCCGGCGCCTTCCTGTCCGCGGTTATGTTGTTTTTCCATCAGCAGATACAGCTTGTTCAAGCCATACATCCAGGTTCCATACTTTTCCTGATAATATTCCAGCGGTTTCAGCAGTCGTATCATAGCGACCCCACATTCATGCTTTAACGGTTCCATGCTCTCTCTTTACTCCTTAAATTAATATATCATTTTCAGATTCTTATAAAAACATCCCAAAGGTATGACAAGACCTTCTGTCGTTTTTCCAAACTTACGGCACATCTTTCAAGAATTATGCCGGAAACTTCCGGGAACTTCCTGCATAATCTCCGGCAGCATTGCCTTCTATTCTACTGTTACCGACTTCGCCAGATTTCGTGGCTGATCCACATTTTTCCCTTTGCAAATGGCTACATGGTAGGCCAATAACTGTAAGGGGATCGTAGCTATCAACGGTTCGAGGCACTCTAATGTTTCGGGCAACTCAATGCAATCATCAGCCAACTTGCTGATTACCGTATCTCCTTCTGTGACCAAAGCGATTACTTTTCCCTTCCGCGCTTTAATTTCCTGTATGTTACTCATTATCTTTTCATACATCGCATTATGCGTAGCTACCACAACAACAGGCATTTCGGCATCAATCAATGCGATAGGTCCATGTTTCATCTCAGCTGCAGGATAACCTTCAGCGTGAATATAAGATATCTCCTTCAACTTTAACGCACCTTCCAAAGCTACCGGAAAACTGTAACCTCGTCCCAAATAGAGGAAATTATGTGCATAGGTGAAGATACGCGACAGTTCCGCTATCTTGGGATTACTGATCAGAATCTTTTTTATTTTAGCCGGAATCACAGTCAATTCCCGAATCACTTCCAGGTATTTCTCATCCGTCATGCTCCCTTTCTCTTTTGCCAGGGTCAGCGCCAGCATGGTCAGCACAGTTACCTGTCCGGTAAATGCCTTAGTAGACGCCACTCCTATTTCCGGTCCTACATGAATATAAGAACCGGTATCTGTAATGCGCGGAATGGATGAACCTACCGCATTGCATATACCATAAATAAAAGCTCCTTTCTCTTTCGCCAGTTCTATGGCAGCCAATGTATCGGCCGTCTCGCCCGATTGCGAGATAGCTATTACCACATCATCTTCATGAATCACCGGATCACGATAGCGGAACTCGGAGGCATATTCCACTTCTACCGGAATACGGCAGAAACTTTCTATCAGTTGTTTCCCTATCAATCCGGCATGCCACGAAGTTCCGCAAGCCACAATTACAAAGCGACGAGCCTTGAGCAGACGTTCCTTATGATCAATAACCGCCGACAGTACTACTTTATCACCGTCCGCATTGATGCGTCCACGCATACAGTCGTTAATACAATCGGGTTGTTCGAATATCTCCTTCAACATGAAATGCGGGTATCCTCCTTTCTCCAGCTGTCCCAGATTCATTTCCACCGTACGTACTTCGGGATTTTGAAGCACGTTATCCAAATTGACGACTTCCAGCGCCTTGTCTCTGCGAATCACCGCTATCTCCCCATCTTGCAGATACACCACTTTATCCGTATACTCTACAATCGGAGTAGCATCCGAGGCCAAAAAAAATTCATCCTTCCCTATCCCTACCACCAGCGGACTGCTTTTACGGGCTGTAATAATCTCATCGGGATTATTCTTGTCAAGCACCGCTATGGCGTATGCACCAATCACCTCATGCAGAGCCAACTGAACGGCAGTAAGTAAATCTAAATGGTTGGAAAGCTGGAAAAATTCAATTAGCTGGACAAGAACTTCGGTATCTGTACTACTTTTAAAGATGAACCCTTTTTTTTGTAGTTTTTCTTTCAGGGTAGCGTAGTTTTCAATAATACCATTGTGGATAAGAGCAAGATTCTCGGAAGAAGAAAAATGAGGATGGGCGTTAGCCTGGCAAGGCTCTCCGTGAGTAGCCCATCGGGTGTGGGCAATACCAATTGTACCGGAAACGTCTTTTTGGGAAACAAAAGCTTCTAGGTCTGAGACCTTTCCTTTCGTCTTATAGACGTTCAACCTCCTTTTTTTATCAATCAATGCGACTCCTGCGCTATCATAGCCCCGGTATTCCAACCGCTTCAGGCCTTTTATGAGGACAGGGTAAGCATCTCGTTTTCCAATGTAGCCTACTATTCCACACATAATTTATATAAGTATATGTTCTGATTTGGCTGCAAAGATACAAATATCAATTAACATAAATGCAATAAAAGACCATAAATAATTGACGAAAGCGATAAAAAAGTAAGAATAGAAATCGAAAAGAAATGTTTTATCCGTTTTTAAAATAAATATGAAAACTTACATTATCAAAGCAATTTCGCCAAATCATGTTACGATTTAAAAGTAATAGACAGGCAGAATAAACAATATGTAAGCATCAAAAGCAGAAGAGCATCTTTTTACTAACACAGCTCATTTGTTTTATAGCAAAAAGAAATAAATTATCTACCTTTGCAAAACAAACTGAAATACAAATCAACATTATTACAAACTAAAGACAGTCATAATGGTAAAAAGAGAACAAAATGGTCTTTATAATGCAACCAACGAACATGATGCTTGTGGTGTAGGTATGGTAGTCAACATTCATGGCAATAAATCACATGAACTGGTAGACTCCGCATTAAAGGTACTGGAGAACATGCGCCATCGAGGTGCGGAAGGAGCTGACAACAAGACCGGCGACGGCGCGGGAATTATGCTACAAATCCCCCACGAATTCATCCTCTTGCAAGGTATCCCCGTACCCGAGAAGGGAAAATACGGAACCGGACTAATATTTCTGCCAAAAGATGAAAAAGAACAAGCCGGTATCCTAAGTATTATGATTGAAGAAATAGAACGGGAAGGACTGACACTGATGCATCTGCGCAATGTGCCCACTAATCCCAATTGCTTGGGCAAAGACGCACGAGCCACCGAACCGGATATCAAACAGGTGTTCATCACCGGAGTGACTGATGTGGAAAACTTGGAACGTACCCTTTATGTTATCCGTAAAAAGATTGAAAAACGTGTCCGGCATAAAGATTTCTATATCGTTTCACTATCGGGCAAAAACATTATATATAAAGGGATGCTTTCGTCCATGCAGGTACGCGAGTACTTCCCGGACTTAACACAACCTTACTTTACCAGTGGACTGGCATTGGTACACTCCCGCTTCAGCACCAACACATTTCCTACATGGAGTCTGGCACAGCCTTTCCGTCTGTTGGCGCATAATGGTGAAATCAATACCATCCGCGGCAACCGAGGATGGATGGAAGCACGCGAAAGTGTCCTCTCCTCTCCGGCATTGGGGAATATCAAAGCCATCCGCCCCATTATTCAGCCAGGTATGAGCGACAGTGCCTCACTGGACAATGTGCTTGAATTTTTTGTGATGTCGGGATTGAGTCTGCCCCATGCCATGGCGATGCTGGTTCCCGAATCATTCAATGATAAAAATCCTATCAGTGAAGAGTTGAAAGCGTTTTACGAATATCACTCCATCCTAATGGAACCTTGGGACGGACCTGCCGCGTTGCTGTTCAGTGACGGACGCTTTGCCGGAGGAATGTTGGACCGCAACGGCCTCCGCCCTGCCCGTTACCTCATCACCAACAATGACATGATGGTAGTGGCCAGCGAAGTAGGCGTGATGGATTTCGAACCGGGAGAGATTAAAGAAAAAGGACGTCTGCAACCGGGAAAAATACTGATGATTGACACTGAACAGGGTAAAATATATTATGACGGAGAACTGAAAGAACAATTGGCATCAGCCCGTCCTTATCGCACCTGGCTGTCTACCAACCGCATCGAACTCGATACCTTGAAAAGCGGGCGCAAGATAGACAACCGGATAGCCGGTTATGACCGTATGTTACGCACCTTCGGCTTCTCGCGTGAAGATATAGAACGTACCCTCATACCAATGTGTAACACAGGGGCCGAACCTGTCGCCTCTATGGGTAACGACACGCCGCTGGCAGTTCTCTCGGACAAACCGCAGTTACTGTTCAACTACTTCCGCCAACAATTCGCACAGGTTACCAATCCGGCTATCGACCCTATCCGTGAAGAATTAGTCATGTCGCTCACCGAATACATCGGCGCCGTAGGAATGAACATTTTAGTACCCAGCGAAAGCCATTGCAAAATGGTACGTCTGCCCCATCCCGTACTAAATAACACCCAACTGGACATTCTCTGCAATATCCGATATAAAGGATTCAATACCGTGAAACTCCCCATCCTATTCGAGGTGAGCAAAGGAAAAGCCGGACTACAGGAAGCGCTGAGTAATTTGTGCAAACAGGCCGAGCAATCCGTGACCGACGGAGTAAACTATATCATTCTAAGCGACCGTTCTGTTGATGCGGCTCATGCCGCCATCCCGTCACTGCTGGCGGTAAGCGCTGTTCATCATCACCTCATCTCGGTTCAGAAACGCGTACAAACCGCATTGATTGTAGAAAGCGGCGAGATTCGCGAAGTGATGCACGCCGCCCTGTTACTGGGATATGGTGCCAGTGCCATCAATCCGTACATGGCCTTTGCCGTACTGGATGAACTAGTGAGAAAAGGCGATGTGCAGATGAATTATGAAACGGCCGAAAAGAATTATATCAAAGCCATCTGCAAGGGCTTGTTTAAAATCATGAGCAAGATGGGTATCTCTACGATCCGTTCCTATCGGGGCGCGAAGATTTTTGAAGCCGTAGGGGTCAGTGAGGAATTATTGAGAAGCTATTTCGGCACACAGACATCCAGCATCGGAGGTATTCGTCTGGAAGAAGTCGCCAAAGATGCCATCGCCCTGCACGATGCCGGATTCTCTCCGAAAGAAGTGAGCGACATTTTACCGCATAACGGACTGTTCTCTTTCCGCAAAGACGGAGAACGGCACGCCTGGAATCCGGAAACCATCTCCACCCTGCAACTGGCCACCCGGCTGGGCAGCTACAAGAAGTTCAAGGAATTCACCTCCATGGTAGATGGAAAAGAGTCACCCCTCTTCCTGCGCGACTTCTTCGGACACAAACGAAACTCCATTGATATTGAAAAGGTGGAGCCGGTAGAAAACATCGTGAAACATTTCGTGACAGGAGCCATGTCCTTCGGCGCTATCAGCAAGGAGGCACATGAGGCGCTGGCACTGGCCATGAACAAACTGGGCGCACGCAGCAATACGGGTGAAGGAGGTGAGGACAGCGACCGCATTACCGGCACTTACCAGGGTATTTCACTTTGCAGCAAGACCAAGCAGATAGCATCGGGACGCTTCGGAGTCACCGCCGAATACCTGGTCCATGCCGAAGAGATCCAGATAAAGGTGGCCCAAGGCGCCAAGCCGGGAGAAGGAGGACAACTGCCGAGATTCAAGGTAGATGAGGTGATTGCCAAAACCCGCCACTCCATTCCGGGCATCTCGCTCATTTCCCCTCCACCCCACCATGACATTTATTCCATCGAAGATTTGGCCCAGTTGATATTCGACCTGAAAAACGTAAACCCACAGGCACGAATCAGTGTGAAACTGGTAGCCGAAAGCGGGGTGGGAACCATCGCCGCCGGCGTGGCCAAAGCGAAAGCCGATCTGATTGTCATCTCGGGAGCTGAAGGAGGAACCGGAGCGTCACCTGCCTCAAGTATGCGGTATGCAGGTATCTCGCCCGAAATAGGACTGAGCGAGACGCAACAGACTTTGGTGTTGAACGGACTCCGCGGACAAGTGAAACTGCAAGTGGACGGACAGTTGAAAACCGGACGGGATATTATCAACATGGCCTTGCTGGGTGCGGAAGAATTCGGTTTCGGTACCACCGCATTGATTGTACTGGGATGCGTCATGATGCGCAAGTGCCACACCAACACCTGTCCCGTAGGCGTGGCCACCCAAGACCCCGAACTCCGCAAACATTTCCGTGGGCATTATAAATATGTAGTGAATTATTTCACTTTCCTGGCACAGGAAGTACGCGAATATTTGGCCGAAATGGGATTCACCCGGTTGGAGGATATCATTGGACGGACAGACCTGATTGAAATACAACAAGCGCCAAGTGAGAAGAAATCCTCACTATTGGATTTCAGCAGACTGCTACACCGGGTGGACAACGGAGCTGCCATACACCATGTCATGGAACAGAAGCACGACATTGCCCATGTGAAGGATGTGACCATACTGGCCGCCGCCAGGGATGCCATAGAAAACGGAAAAGAAATTTCCCTGGAATACACCATCGCCAATACGGACCGTTCGGTAGGCGCCATGCTGGCAGGAGCGGTTGCCAAGAAATACGGGCAGGCAGGACTTCCGGAACAGACCATCCACATCAAATTCAAAGGTTCGGCAGGCCAAAGTTTCGGTGCGTTCCTGACCCACGGCATCAGTTTCAAGCTGGAAGGCGAAGCGAATGACTATCTGGGAAAAGGACTGAGCGGCGGACGCATTGCGGTACTGCCCCCCGTGCGCAGCAATTTCGATGCGGAAAAGAATACCATCGCCGGAAACACCCTGCTGTATGGCGCTACTGACGGCGAGGTGTATATCAACGGACGAGTGGGTGAACGCTTCGCAGTCCGCAATTCCGGAGTGACAGCCGTGGTAGAAGGTGTAGGCGACCACTGTTGCGAATATATGACTGGAGGACGAGTTGTGGTACTGGGAGAAACCGGACGGAATTTCGCTGCCGGGATGAGTGGCGGTGTGGCTTATGTATGGGACAAAAACCACAACTTCGATTATTTCTGCAACATGGAAATGGTGGAGCTCTCGCTTATCGAGGAGGCATCTTACCGGAAGGAACTGCATGAACTGATCCGCCAGCATTACCTCTATACCGGCTCCAAACTGGCACGAACGATGTTGGACAACTGGAACCGCTATGTAGATGAATTTATCCAGGTAGTCCCCATCGAATACAAACGAGTATTGCAAGAAGAACAAATGCGCAAGCTGCAACAAAAAATAGCTGATGTACAAAGAGATTATTAATACATCACACAAATTATCAACAAAGAAATACAACAAAAATATGGGAAATCCAAAAGCATTTTTAACCATTCCGCGCCAAGAAGCGGGCTACCGTCCCATTCACGACCGGATATCAGACTATAGTGAGGTGGAACAGACCCTGAACAGCCGTGACCGGAAACTTCAAGCTTCACGCTGCATGGACTGCGGTGTTCCTTTCTGCCACTGGGCTTGTCCGTTGGGCAACAAGCAACCCGAATTTCAGGACGCCCTCTACAAAGGCAAATGGGAAGAAGCCTACAAGATATTGAACGAAACCAACGATTTTCCTGAATTCACAGGCCGTATCTGTCCCGCCCTCTGCGAGAAGAGCTGTGTGCTGAAACTGAGCATGGACTCCCCCGTCACCATCCGCGAGAATGAAGCGGCCATTGCCGAAGCAGCCTTCCGCGAAGGTTATATCAGCCCCCGGCACATTGAACGCAACGGACGGAAAGTAGCCATTATCGGCGCCGGGCCTGCAGGACTGGCTACTGCCAACCAGCTCAACGGAAAAGGGTACACAGTGACCGTCTTCGACAAGAATGAGGCTCCCGGCGGCCTGCTACGTTACGGCATCCCCAACTTCAAGCTGCACAAGCCCATCATCGACCGCCGTATCCGGGTGATGGAAGAAGAAGGCATCCACTTCAAAATGAACAACGATGTGGATGTGCGGCAACTCCCCGAAGGTTTTGACGCCTACTGCATCTGCACCGGAGCTCCGACCGCCCGTGACCTCCCTGTCCCCGGACGCGAACTGAAAGGCATCCACCCGGCACTGGACATGCTGGCGCAACAAAACCGTATCCTTGCCGGCATGACGTTCCCGAAAGAACAACTGGTTACTGCCAAAGGTAAGAAAGTACTAATCATCGGCGGAGGTGACACCGGCAGCGACTGCATCGGAACCAGTAACCGTCAGGGTGCTGCAAGCGTCACCCAAATCGAAATCATGCCCCAACCGCCCGTAGGACAAAATCCAGCCACTCCATGGCCCCAATTCCCCCTTGTGCTGAAAACCACCTCTTCCCACGAAGAAGGATGCAGCCGCCGGTGGTCTCTCGCCACTCATAAGTTTCTCGGCAAAAACGGTAAAGTCTGCGGTGTGGAAGTGGAACAGGTGGAATGGATTCCCGGTCCCGACGGCGGCCGCCCTGTCATGAAGCCCACCGGAAAGGTGGAAGTGATTGAAGCCGACCTGGTTCTTCTGGCAATGGGATTCCTAAAGCCCGAACATCCCCAATTCGCCGAAAACGTATTCGTAGCCGGCGATGCAGCAAGCGGAGCCAGCCTAGTGGTACGCGCCATTGCCAGCGGACGGAAAGCGGCAACGGACATAGACAGTTATCTCAATAAATAAATCAACAAATACAATTATGTGTGGAATCGTAGGAATATTCAAGATAAAGCAACAAACGCAGGAACTGCGTCAGAAGGCATTGAAAATGTCACAAAAGCTCCGCCACCGCGGGCCGGACTGGAGCGGCATCTACGTAGGCGACTCTGCCATCCTGGCCCATGAACGCCTCTCCATCGTAGACCCTCAAAGCGGAGGGCAACCCCTATATAGTCCCGACCGGAAACAAATCCTCGCCGTGAACGGAGAAATCTACAACCATCGGGATGTTCGTGCAAAGTACGCCGGAAAATATGATTTCCAAACCGGAAGCGATTGCGAAGTCATCCTTGCCCTTTACCGTGACAAAGGTATTCACTTCCTCGAAGACCTGAACGGCATCTTTGCCTTCGCCCTTTATGATGAGGAGAAAGACGATTTCCTCATTGCCCGCGACCCCATCGGAGTCATACCTTTATATATAGGTAAGGATAAGGACGGCAAAATATACTGCGCCAGCGAGTTGAAAGCCCTCGAAGGGTTCTGTGATGAATACGAACCCTTCCTTCCCGGCCATTACTATTGGGGAAAAGAAGGCAAGATGACCCGCTGGTACGTCCGCGACTGGTTTGAATACGAAGCCGTGAAAAACAACAATGCCTATTCCCAGGACATACACGACGGACTGGAAGAGGCCGTTAAACGCCAACTGATGAGTGATGTGCCCTACGGCGTACTTCTTTCCGGCGGTCTGGACAGTTCCGTCATCTCTGCCATTGCCAAGAAATATGCAGGCAAACGGGTAGAAACCGACAATAAAAAAGATGCCTGGTGGCCTCAGCTCCATTCCTTTGCTATCGGTCTGGAAGGTGCGCCCGACCTAATAAAAGCCCGCGAAGTGGCCCGCTTTATCGGAACCGTGCATCATGAAATCCACTATACCATCCAAGAAGGATTGGACGCTATCCGCGACGTCATTTACTACATCGAGACTTACGATGTCACCACCGTTCGCGCCTCTACCCCGATGTATTTGCTGGCACGCGTCATTAAAAGCATGGGAATCAAAATGGTGCTGAGTGGCGAAGGGGCTGATGAAGTGTTCGGCGGCTATCTCTATTTCCACAAAGCTCCTACAGCCCAAGCCTTTCATGAAGAGACCGTGCGTAAACTAGGCAAGCTCCACCTCTATGACTGCCTCCGTGCCAATAAATCCCTCGCAGCGTGGGGAGTGGAAGGCCGAGTGCCTTTCCTAGACAAAGAATTTCTGGACATAGCCATGCGCCTCAATCCCGAAGCAAAGATGTGCCCCGGAAACACCATTGAAAAGAAAGTCGTTCGCAAAGCCTTTGCAGACATGTTGCCCGACAGTGTAGCATGGCGACAGAAAGAGCAGTTCAGCGACGGCGTGGGCTATAGTTGGATTGATACACTGAAAGCCCTTACCGCCGAAGCCATCAGTGACGAGCAAATGGCGCACGCAGCCGAACGGTTTCCTATCAATACACCGCAAAACAAGGAAGAATATTACTATCGCAGCATCTTCCAGGAGCACTTTCCCAGTGAAAGCGCAGCCCGCAGCGTGCCAAGCGTGCCCAGTGTGGCATGTTCTACCGCCGAGGCCCTTGCATGGGACGCCGCCTTCAAGAACATGAACGAACCAAGCGGACGGGCCGTGAAGGGAGTGCACGAAGAAGCATATGATTCATAATATGGCAACGTGAGTCTGATTCCAACAATTTCATGCATATCTTTACCGCTTCTCTTATAGCATGTATTCAAAGAAGAGATGCTTTGCACCCCGAAATCTTGCGCGGCCTTGCCTTCGAAAAGAGGAAGGCTGCGCGGTGCTTTTGCCAACGTTTTCGAAATAGAGTGGAAAAAACAGCCCTTTCCATGCCGGGTATCAGAAAAAAATGGTGTAACTTTGTATAGCTATAAAAAAGAGAAGAAGAAAGATGGAAACAAAGAAAGCGCCTCAAATCCCTTACGGCATCTCGGACTTTGTGCGGATGCGGACTGAAAATTATTATTATGTGGACAAGACCATGTATTTGCCCCTGATTGAAGATACAGCCAGCTATATCTTTATGATACGTCCGCGCCGTTTCGGAAAAAGCCTTTTCCTAAGCATGATGAAAGCCTACTATAACATCTTGCAAAAAGACCGTTTCGAAGAGTTATTCGGCGGACTATGGATTGGTAAGAATTCCACCGACCAGCGCAACCGTTTCCAAGTGATTTATTTTGATTTCTCAAAGGCAGGGGGGGGCATTAGAGAGACTGGAAGAATGTTTTGAAACTTATTGCAATGTTGTCCTCGACCTGTTCATAAAGGATTACGCTTCTTATTATTATGATGATTTTGAAGAAAAGCGCTGTATCTAGCTCAAGGAACCACGTTACATAAAGTCCTGATACAGTTCAAAGGATGGGAAGTGGTGAGAAGTGAAAAAGATACACATTAAAAACACAATTAACAGATAAAATAATGAAAACACCTTTTATTCCTAAATTGATTCTCTTTTTTATCCTATTTTTTCTTTATTCTGCTGGACATGCACAACAACGGGATTCAGTAACCATATGCGGACAAGTAACAGATTATAACGGACAACCCATTGACAGTTGTTCCATCTTTTGGCAAAGCCCCTCTTTTGATGACATTAAACAAGCCATCACTGACAAAAACGGATACTACACCACCCGTATTCCTAAAGGAAAGTATCAAAGTATGGGAGCTATCAATATGTCTACCTACCCACATACCGTAAAACCCGGACTAGCGGAAAAAGACCAACGTCTCGAATTTTGGGCATGGAATTTCATTGCCGATCGTGATACCACTCTCAACATTCGCTATCATCGTATGGAAGTCTATGGACTACGTATTTTCCACATCCCTGGAGGCATGCCCACCTATCAGATATATGTTCGCCCCATGAGTCTGACCCGTACCCTGCAATGGCAAAAAGAAGAAAAATCCTCACTTGTACATGCACAGGATTTTAGCAAGATTGAGCAAACAGGTTTAAGCAAACAAGCCAAAGGCGTTTTGCTGGCACCATCGGCTGACAAACTAAAAGCTATCGTTTGGATAGATGGAGAAGAAGTACCTGTTCTGATGAAACAAGAGATAAAAGAGTACTTCGATGCTACCGAATACGGCAATGCCTATCTGCTGACCGTGGATATGCCCAGACACCAGAAAAATATTCTCCCCTACCGAATATTTAAAGTAGAGTTAACAGATTTAGAGAATGGTGACCGTGGAGAAGGGCTTTATTATATGGAAAAAGAGAACTATATAAAATAAAAAGAAGCGGTATTCTACCGCTTCTTGAGCCGAAACCGGGACTCGAACCCGGGACCTATTCATTACGAATGAATTGCTCTACCAACTGAGCCATTTCGGCAACTGTTTTTTCTGCAATATCGGGTGCTTTTCTGAAAAAGCGTTGCAAATATATATCTTTCTTTCGAAATAAAGAAACTAAAAGCGGATAATTTTTCAGTTATCCGATTTTGTTATGTCAATTGATGCCGGATTTATTGGTAGGCTTCTTCATGTATCCCTTTCATGGCCCATCCGCTTGGTTCGTTTATGTTCTTGAAAGCGGTATCCCACGTAAGAGCTTCAACGGTAGAATTGTTTTCTTTTATGTAAAGATTATAACATCAAGGCGTAAAAACTATTTTACACTAATTGCTCTCCTCATCAAATACCCGTGATATACTGAAATTTACCCACTCCATACCCAAACAATTCAATATCCGTCAAAGTTTGATGGTCTTTACCTTACCCGGAATGATGGTCAGATGCACCGTTCCATCCTTTTCTATCTCCACCTTCTGATATCTGGCCTCCACCACCACTTTTCCATCCAGCGCCATCACCCCCCACTGGCAGGCATTCCCTTCAAAAGCACAATAACCGCCTACAGGAATACAGATATTCCGGTAACAAGGAGGCACTACGATACGATCTCCCCATTTCAGCCCCCACTTCATCCCCATCCGGAAAGGAAGGACATCTTTTATTTCCTCCAGCCTCTTCCGCCTTTTCTCTTCCTCATTCTGTTGCCGTTCCCGCTGTACGCTCTCCGCACGCCGCCCGGCTTCCTTCCTCAGACCTTCCACCACGGAGACAAAATCCGCTTCGCCCGCCTTAGGAGCATTACAAGCTATATACCGCTTCCCCTTTCCTTTCTCCACATGATAATAGCTTCCTTCCCCGTCCATCACCACAATGCTCCGATCCGCCAAACAGCCACAACACCAGTACACCTCTTCATCATCCCCTTCCAGCACGCAGGCGAAGACATCAAATATAGTAGACCACACAGGATCAACTAGCCGGAAAGACTTCGGAACACGGTAATCCGGTATCTTCAAGTAGAAACCATAAAAACAAAGACTGTCTTTGTGCAAACCATGCATAGAGGTATACGCCTTCCGCGTGCGGCTATGGAAAGTTTCCCCCACCCGCAGCAACTCTATGCCGCCGTATGAAAAAACCACCGGCCTCTCCTGATAAGTTCTGTTTGTCTTCAAATCGGTATAACAGTCACTCCCATCCTCTTTGGTGACAGAAAGAAGTTCTCCCTTCAGGAATCTCAATCTCCGGCAACAGCCTGTCACCACCATGAGGACTCCGGACTTATCCACCACCCCTGTCCGGCCATCTTTAAAACGGACAGCAGCCCAGTTTGCACAAATATCAAATACTTCCCGGTATTGAGGAATCACTGTGATTTTGTTCCCGCACCTCAAGCCCCACAAACCACTCTGCCGGTCACGACAGGCTTTCAAGGCCGTCCGTTGCTCCCCACCGACCGGACCGTCCTCTCCCAGACGAACCAAGTCCCCGTTCCGGACAGCATCCAGCAGACGGGCGTGTGTCATCACGACCTCCAGTTCTTCATTCCGCCTGCCATCCTCCGGCAACGGAACGGACACAGACAGCCCGTTGTTCTCCATCCGTGTCCGGGGCTGAGCATTTCCTGCCATCCGTCCTTCGAACATCGCCTCCCAGTCACGGTCACGGACAGGCAGACCGAATATCCGGTGCAATCCCACATTATCTATCAGCACACATGATTCCTTATTATCCGACTTCCGCAGCCCCCGGCCCACCTGTTGCAGGTATTTCGCCAACGAAAGCGTGGGACGTGCCAGCTGCACGAACTCCACATCGGGACAGTCAAAACCTTCGGAAAAAATATCCACATTGACCAACACGCTGATCTTTCCCCGCCTGAAATCCTCTACCAGTTCCTTGCGTTCCAGAGCGGGGGTCCTGCTGTCGATAGCAACAGACTCCACGCCATGCAGGCTGTAATAAGCCGCAATCTGTCGGGCGTGTGCGATGCTCACGGCATAGACTATCCCTTTCTTCCCGGCGGCATATCGACGGACGCTCTCATACAATTGGCGGATACCGGTCTCCCGGTTCAGCACCGCATTCATTTCCTTCACCTGATAATCCCCGTCCGCACCCCGCTTCTTCAACGAGTCAATCAGCCGCTGTTCCCTGCTGTTCGCACGGATGGACACATAGTCAAAGGACGACAACCAGCCCCTCCCGATAAATTCCGCAATACTCCATGAGGTAATCAGGGTATCAAACAAATCCGTGAATCCCTTGCGGTTCAGCCGACAGGGGGTAGCGGTCATACCCAATTTCCTCGCCTCCGGATAACTCTTCCAAAGCTCCCGATAAGTTTCTGCCAGGGCATGATGTGCCTCGTCAATAACAATCAAATCCGGCTGTCCGTTCACAATCTTCCGGTTTCGTGACAACCACTGGATGGACATCACCCTCACACTTCCGTCCTCCCTCCCCATTCCATAACGGGAAACCGTCTCCTCTATCTGCTCCACCAGTTCCCGACGATGCGCCACAATCCATACCCGGCTACCGGAACCACACAAGAACTCCCTCACTATGGCAGCCAGCAGGTGTGTCTTTCCCGTGCCTGTAGGCATCTGTACCATCACACTCCGGTGAAGCTCCCACTCTTCAAAGAGCCTGAGCTTCATCTCCTGCTGGTAGTCACGAAGACAATCGTTCTTGCAATACATTATACGGATGCCAGTCGCTACCGACAACAAAAACAAGGAAGGCCGCATACGTTATCGCATACAGCCTATAGTAAATATTCTATCTTTATAAATTTATTTTATCGGCGGTTATGAACTGTTCCTCCACCGAATTCAGACAGGACCTATTATTGTCTATCCCTCTATAATCCAATCACTCAAAGTGTGACTTTCCGAGTCAAAGTTTATCCCCACCTTCACTACGGGAAGTCCGCAAAACGGAAAAGAATAAAGGTAACGAACGGTAACCGTCATATTATAAGTATCCAACCCCTATGGCAATAGTCCTTATCTCCTGTATTCACTGGGGTTTGGGATGTATCGTAAGATTGAATTGTAAATATTTGATTTTAGCCACTGAAAAGTGCCTAAAAAACATTTGAGCTAATAAATTAAGCGATTTCTCAACGATTGGCCCATGCCAATCCGATATTATGGAGAAGGGTAAGATTAACAAAATGAAACATACTATTCCACCAACGATAATAAACTTTTCATCTTTTTGATTAAAAGTTCAGTTCGGTTAAAAAGAGGTTTTACATCTTCTTCAGCCCAATCGAACATGTCATCATAATCACCGGCATGACGCATATTCTGTAAACGAGAGACCAAACGCATCTCATCTTTGTCCAACAACCCTTTAGTTGCAAATTCCTGCCCCAACAAACAAATTACACCGCTATGGGTCTTAGATGTAAAACCTTTATCTATCAATAATGCGGAAGCCATGTGGAAGACAGCATAATACAAACGATTTGCAACCAAATTCCAATGATTCATGGTAGCATTGTCCGAAGCTTCAATAAAAACGCTATCAGCCTTTTGAACACGGTAAGCAATAATAGATTTCTTTTCTTCTATACTTAGTGGCATAATTCAATTCCCTCCTGTTCTACATTCTTATAAAAAAGAGTGAAACTCCGTCTTTGCCAATCTGTATAAGTATATATCAATGGATTGATATCCGCACCGATTTTCCAACCTAATTCAACCAGTGGATAAGCTACACGGTCAAAATCTTCATTATATATGCGAGATTTGTCCAATAAAATAAGAATATCCCAATCGGACTCATGATGTGCATCCCCACGAGCCTGAGAACCGAATAAAATGACACGACTCCCTGAAGGCATCACCTGACGAGCCGTTTCACGAATGGAATGGATAATCTCATTTTTTTGCATAATAGTATTAGCTTAATATATTGTATGACAAAGAAACAAATTATATTCCGCTTATCCAATAATGAAGCAATTATATTTTATTTTTTTATGTGTAAGCACTCAATTTAGGGCATCCCCCTTCGAAAGGGCACTTTTCAGTGCCCTAAACCGAGTTTTGTTAATTAATTAGTCTTGAATTTAACATTGGCTGGCAGCCAAAGTGATTTTGTCAGGAACCATGTTAACATAATCCCTGCACCCGTTAAAGATATTTTTGAAAAAAGTTCCGATGAAGTTCCAGATAGAACTGCCATGAAGCTTTACCGTTCCTATCACACTGTGATAGGTTGCTGCCATCTCTGCACCGGCATCACTACCATAATGAAGTGAATTGTTGCGTTGAGTGGTCAGCTTTCGAATGGTTCGCTCAGCCAGGTTGTTGTCTATCGGTAATTCACCATCATCCAAGTAAGCAAAGATCTCTTTCCAGAACCGGTTCAGATAATTGAGAGCTTCTCTATAATACCGGCTTCTAAATTCTGAATCCTTTGACTGTTCACTATCCAACAGGCTGCGCAGCTCTATCAGCAGCTCCTTCGTTTCCAGACTTTGCCTTTCCCGCAACCGTTCTTGGGAAGTTAATCCGGCATCATCGTATTTACGCTCCCTCATAAAGAACTCCTTTAAAATTTCGGAAAAGCGTTCTGCATTCGGTTCACCACCCTGATTGGAAGCCTTGACAAACTTGTTCTTGGCATGTGACATACAAACCTGGTGTACAGTATCTTTAAACCGGCCTGAGTTCAGCTCATTGCCGATAAATACATAAGCATTGTATCCGTCGGACATTATACTCTTCAATTCTGCATCGCCCAAAAAGTCTGTAAGTACATCACGACCACGCGAGCCATTCTCATAGAAGAAAATGGCTGTTTTCCGGGCCTTGTTGACCAGAACCCAAATGTAGCACTTCTTATAGTGATCGTATTTGCGCACTTTACACCAGGTCTCGTCGCAGTTCACTATCGAATCTTTTTCCAAAGCTATAGACTTCAATACACAGACCAGTTCGTCCAGGTATGTCTTACCTTTCTTAAGCCAGTTGCGCAACGTGTTTTTAGAAATGGTCATGCCCATATCTGTCAGCCATTGGTGAAGAAGACCAAAAGTCACATTCTTTACATAAACTTCGTAGGCGATAGCCTGCAGAAATTCAGGAGTGGCCCTAGTGCCTTCAAAACTGGTTACTACATCCGGATGGCCTTCAGAAGGGAAATAGCCCCACTTCGGCTTTTTACCAGGCTCTGCATAATGAACCATCTCAAAACATTCTTCCGTAAGGAAAGTACGGAAACTGAACACCCGTACCATTCTCCTTTCAATGATCCGACCGGGAACCTTTGTCAAATCGGAAGGATGCTCTGTCGCCTCTCCGGCTACCCCCATCGTTTTATAACCGTCAGGGCGATTGGACAAGTCACGGTCTTTCCCGGAAGGCTCTTTTAACTCTTGGGATGGAACATGACCAACCGAATCCGTGCGAAGCGTATCATCGGTTCCATCATAATCATCCTTCTCCTTCCGGCGGTCTGAATCACTTGTTTTAGCTTTAGATTGTATCTTTTGACGTCTATCACCAAAACGTTCCTGATTGGCATAATCAAGTTTTTCTTGAAGCGATTTTATCTTACGTTCAGCCGATTTGCGAAGTTTATGCTCTTCTGACAACCGATTCTCAAGGTCAGCATGTTTCGATTGCATGGATGACATCTGAGCCTTCAGTTCTTTCATCTGAGCCATAGAATCCTCTAAAACAAGCTTCATGGCATCACCTGTCAACCTGAGATCCTGATTTTGCTCAGCAAGGTATTGTATGTATCGGTCTTTCTGATCCTCTGCCATACCTGCACTATAATTTATAGGGTTGCGTGAGTAGGTTTCCCTACTCAACAACTCTCGTTTTGTTGTAATTATATCTTGCAGCTCGATCATACTTAAACCTTTGAGTTACAGCATTAAAGGTAATAAAATAATCGCAAAGCCGCAAGTGGATAAATAGATTGATTATCTGATTTTTAATGTTTTAACTATAGGATTCTCAAGAATCAAAACCACGTCCTTCCAGGCAATCCGATAAACAGTATCTGCCCCGCTCCGCTCCACTTTCATGAACTGATAGCCTGCTACAAACTTCTTTTCGAACAGACTATATGAACGATTATCAAATGAAAACATACGGACTATTCTGCGATTGCGAGACATGACTATAAAGACGTCTCCATCATTGGGCTCACGGTGAAGCCGTTCACGAATGACAGACAGAACACGGCTGTGTTTACAACGCATATCGGTGAAATCACGGACATAATAAAAATGATTCAGACCGGTAACACTCAACATAACCCCTCCAGTTTCTCTACCATACGAACCAAATCCTGGTAGCTTAAATTCTTTTGGAACAAATGCAAGCCATTGCTGATACGAATCTCAACCCAAATACGAACAGGGTGATCAGTTCTGCCTGGTGATACCGGTTGAGGTTGATCAATGGCACTGGATTGTTCCTCATGACCGATTACAGGAGCACCATCAACCTGGACTTCAACTACTTTTTTCCGGGTATCCCTGTACCATTTCTGAAAGATGTTATAAGGAACTTTGTTCTTAACACAAAACGATTGGAGAGATTCTCCATGAGGCAAAGCCTCGGTCTGGTATTGAAAGTAAAACCTTTCAAGATCTTCACTGCTATACATAAATTCTAAAATTTTTGTTCGCAGCGAAGATAGAGGTTTAAATTATGAGCCAATTTTTGACTGCTTACATTATTTCAGATGGACTTTCAAAACCAGTCCACCGGAAAAATAACGGCAACGGTTGAACTGAATTACTGCATTGATGTGGTCTTTCCAGAAACTATATTCCGCACCAAGATTGATCGTACGGGAATCGTATTCTGCCATGAGATTAAGACGATTGAGTGTTTCCGTCAGGAAGTGATAGTTGGGAAGAGTAAAACGAAAGTTGATGCCAATGGCAGGTCCGTTGAGGGGATAGTCTTTGCGACGATTGTAAACATACGCCGCGTGCAAGCCTAGCCGACCGATATTTTTAAGAGGGAGATGTTTAGTAAGAGCCAAATAATAACGGCTATAGAAACCATTCATCCGGGCGGAACTCATTTCTATCTTACTGCCCTCCGTCCACGAATTATTAAGAGCGTCATTCGCACCCAGCACAATTTGCGGAGTCCACAGTTTCCACCAGCCCTCCTTCCACAACCGTAACCGAACTGCAAAGTTACGATCCTGATTGACAAACCTCCCATACGTAGAAGGCACCCAGAAACCGGTGCCGTATGCCGGATCGTTTTCCACAGCCTTATGCAGTGTACAGATATATGCCACCTCCAGCCAAGGGAATATAGTCACGTTAAGATAATAATTGAAAGTATCGTACGTCCACCGGGCAGGAGTGGCGTGTTTCTCCAGAAAGCCACCGCCAACCATGAACGTCTTGTCACGCTGCATATCGGCAGTAGGCATATTCAACAGTCCTGTAGTCCCGTAGGTGAACTGGGCATGTGCCATACCACCCATTGCCCAGAGCAAGGACAAAGAGAGTATCAATTTCCTCATTGCAGGCACCGATTGTCATTGTCCTTGTACCAGTCTGCCAGCGCTTCCTCAAATGTATAGTGAAAAGGATAGCCCGAAGCGGCCAGCTTTTTTCCGCAGATATTCGTGGAGATTTGCAGCTTTCTCACCCGTGCCGGACAGATGCCCATCGGAGAACCTAACGCTCCGGCTATACCGGCAGCAGTCATGATCAGCCATCCCGGCATGAAAGGAACCTTTACCTTCATATTTGTCACTCTTTTCATGGATTCTACAATGTGCTCTATCGTATAGGCGGGTTCGTAGCAACAATTATACAGTTCCACCCCACTGTCGTGATGTTCCAGCCTGTAGAGCATGAACCGCACCAGTTCCTTCACATAGATACAGGCCTTGATGGTATCCTTGCGCCCCGGGTACATAAACTTATGCCCCCGAATACCCCAATACAGCCGGGTAAAATTACCGTTCTCCCCTCGCCCAAACACCACACCGGGACGGACAATGGTCAGCTGTCTTTCCGGACTCCCCGCCTGCCAGGCGACATGAATCTTTTCCGCAACCAGTTTGGATATACCGTAAGGAGTGTTGGGAGTAGGCAGCGTGGTTTCCTCCTTCAGTTCCTCGGCCGCACCGTAAGGGGCTATGGAGCTGGTAAAAACCATTTTCCGGATACCATGCCGATGGGCAAAGGCGCATACATTCTCCGCGCCACGGATATTTGTTTCAAAATAGGCAGGATCGGGATGACCGGGGGTGCGATGAACGGCAGCGAAGTTAAAAATCACATCATCGGGAGTGATGCTTACTTTTTCCAGTTCTATCGGTTGGCGCACATCACAATAGATGAATGTGGCTGCATGCTCCTCCCCTTTTCTTAAGACCGGTTTATAATTTTTCACAGTCGGCAACGGAGTACCCGGCTTTACAATATCCAAGTTGTAAATTTTTGCTTCGGGATGTACTTCGTGCAAAAGATGGGCGAGGTGGGTACCGATGAAGCCGGTACCACCTGTAATAAAGTAATTCATTTCAAATATATTTTTTTATAACATTACTACCCGTATATATTTCATCATATTGCTGCGCCATCAATTCCACATTGTAATTTTGCTCAACATCCTCCGAGGCATTCTCAGAAATAAGCACACCGTCAATCTTTCCATTTACTATGTCACATATTGCATTAGCGTATTCTCTAGCCGAATTACATATCAATCCATTTACACCATTTCTTATTACATCCCGATTGCCTATCACATTACTCACTAGACAAATCTTCTTTAGATACATTGCCTCAAGCAATGATATAGGCAGCCCCTCCCATAATGATGGTAGAATAAAGAAATCCACATCCTTTATGATACTCAGTGCTTCTCCCCGCTTTATCCATCCAGTAACACAGATATTAGAAGAGGTAAGTTCACTTTTCAACTCACCTTCACCAATCCAAATGAACTGCGCTTCAGGAAGTAGCCGTGCTATCTCATTAAAAAGTCGGGGATTCTTCTGATAGAGAATCCGTCCGCTAGTACATATCCTTATCGGATACCGAATCTTATCAATGGGACGAACATACTTTTCCAATTCACGAATATTAATACCATTGTTCACATAAGTCGAATCACCAGACAACTCAAGCGCCTCTTTGTATTCCCCTTCACTACAGGCAACCGTTATTGCCGACCTTTTAGCTGAAAAATATTCTATCAGCCAGAACAAAAAACGCTTGAACTTTGCCCCGTCTTTCATCAAGAACGAATAACCATGAGGTGTATAGAAGACAGGAAGTTTTCCACAAGGCAACGCCCACCTACCGACAAAGCCAGAAGCGGATGAATGTAAATGCACAATGTCAGGTTTTATTGCTTTATACCACCTGCGAAGATCACGATAAGCCTTAAAATTAACCACTGTCCCAATTGCTCCCATAAAAGAGTCAATCTTTATAAGATTTACCCGTTTATCAAATAAGTCTTCCACATTATCGGGAGTCAACGGACGAATGCCATAAAGGATATACACCTCATATTTTTCAACTTGCCGTTTGGTTATATCCACAAGGAAACTTAGGACACCCGTTGCAAAAGGTTCCGCCACATGCATTATTTTTTTCATGCAATATTTTTAAATATGTTAACGCCTTAAATATTTTGATATATAAAGATAGAAAAGATAAGATGTCATTTTAAATCCTAATAAGCAAAAAAGCGTTTTCGATTTTCTCACTTTAGGATGCAAATCATATTTTAATAGCCATTTATATTTCTTCAATTCTTTAATTCTCATATCTTTTGAAGAAGCATCAAGATACCTAACTTCTCCTGACAAAATACAGAAATTATAAGCGCAAAAAGATAAAAGTGCAGTTTTAGTTGCATCAGAATAATTAGCCCTGGATATATATTTCACAGAGTTCTCTAAAACATAAAAAAAATCATCATATTTTTTCAATGTCATATTCCCGGAAACAGAACTTTTTATTTTTCGATAACAATAAAAATATTCGTTAATGTAACGAATATTAGATGACTTTTCCAATAAGACCTGAAACCATAAAATATCTTCACCTACAATTCCTTTAGGAAACAGAATGTTATAATCAATAAGAAATTTTCGCTTTATTATCTTAGAGCATGGAGAAACAGAAAAATTTCCTGTTTCCACTAATGTTTGAATTAGATATTCTTTATCACATGCTTCCAAAATCGCATCTGAATAAGACGGCATTTTTTTCACATGCCCATTGTTCCAATGATATTCAATATTAAAACCTATAAAATCACATTCAGAGGAGGACATTACTTCATTAATTAATATTTCAAAGCAATTATTGTTTTTCCAAAAGTCATCACTATCCATAAAAATTACATATACCCCATTTGCTTCCATCAGACCGACATTACGTGAATCCGCAGCTCCTGTATTAATTTTATGTATTACCCTAAAACGGCTATCCAGAGTTACATATTGATCACAAATAAAAGATGAAGAATCAGAAGAGCCATCATCAATCAATATAACTTCATAGTTTTCAAATGTTTGATTCAAAACAGATTGTAAACATTCATCCAAATACAATTCTGAATTAAACACAGGAATTATCACACTCAAAGATACAATATTACTAATCATAATTTATCAACCATAGCTTAATTAACGGATAAAATATTTTATATATAAACTACTACATCCATAAATTTATAGAACCAGTATAATTAGTTATAAATAAAGTATCAAAATGGAACAAAGTATATATAAAATAAGTAATCAAAAACATACTAAACAGAATTTTCATATCTTTTTTCAATGGTATATAAGCAAAAGTAAACGGCGAGAAGAAAATAAAATAATAGGCAATACGGAATAAAAACAAAACTCCAAATGAAAAAACATAGAAGCTTAAATAAATTGCTGTTGCAATACATGCAGCCTTTTGATGATAATCAATCGTTTTAATATTAATATGCATAACCGTATACAAGAAAGAAGTAAATGTCAATGCAATTAAAATTCCTTTTTTATCTAATGATTCACCTTGAATAACTGCATCAACTAAATATTTATATTGATCAGGAACCCAATCGGCCCCATAAACTAATACAAATTTGATTCCTCCTAATAATCCGATAGCTAAACATAGGATTGGAATATATGTCATTTTTCTTTTCGTGAATAATTTATCCCTATAATTAATTGCAAACCATAAAACAATGGCTATGATTGACGCGGAATGCACAAAAGATAATAATACAAAAAGTATAAAAGAAAGTTTTTTATATCCTTTTAATTGTAACACAACAAAGTAAGTTAACATTGCGCTAGACAGCACTTGAACTATCACATTAGCACAAGATAGATAATGCAGAAGGAACAAACCAATCCAATACAAAATATTCTGAGAGCGATTTTTTATAAAATAGGGAAGAGATAAAGAAAGAAACAAGGCCGATAAAAAAGCAAATAAAGCATATAGTCCTTTAACAGACCATCCGAAATACGTACTGATTAAAATTAACAGTTGAGTAAATGGCTCAACCCATCCTACAAGCCCCTCATTATTGCCACTTAACATTTTATACATCGGTACATAAACAGCTGCATCATCAACAGAGCCGTTATTACGGAAAGCTATCAGGCTAAAGAAAACAAATGAACACAAAACAGCATTTTTTCTTTTTTGCTTAGGAGTCCATAATGTAGCTATAAAAACCACAATAGCCAATAAAATAATATGCAATATCATTTATACCGAAAATAGTCGTTATTAAGAGCCTTATAGAATTTAGAAATTAGCCGACAAGGCAGATAGAATAAAAATTTTGTCAGAACAAGTCTTCGTCTTACACTTTGCCCTCCATAAACTTCTATTAACTTCATGCGAGCCGCATCTTTCTTACCTTCCATTATCAAATGTCGAGCCATTGAAATTCTATTCACATCCACACACTCTTTCAAAGATTCTGTCAACCTATGATTGGGATTGTTTTCTATAAAAGTATCAGCTGTTTTCAAAAAAGGCCAATCATAATTCATTTTATGACTCCTAGTAGCAGTACTATCTTCCCTATGATATAATGTGGTCGATCTATTAATTAAAACAAACGGATACTGAAGTCCTATCCTATACCACAGATCTGTATCTTGTGATTTCGTACAACCCGGTAAGAATAAACCTGTTATTCGAAAAATCTCTTTAGGAATCATTATCGAATTTGTATGTATAGGGGGGTATTTGAAAGTATTACCTATGGCGAACGGATTATCATATAGCTTCCAAATACATTCTTCTTCTCTAAATAACGAAGAATAAGTTGCCTTCTTTACAGATATTCTTCTTCCATCAAACAAACTGATATCATAAGCTGTAGAATATAGGGCTTTTACTTTTCCATTCTCAATGTAGACCTCATACAACGATTCTAAATGATCTGAATACCATTCATCATCTGGGTCTAAAAATGTTATTAATTCAGCATGAGAACTAAGAATTCCACAATTTCTTGCAACTGATACGCCTGCATTATCTTGATAGATATATCTGACCCTATCATTATTGCAAAATTTCATACAAACCTCTTCTGAATTATCACCTGACCCATCATTTACAAGTATCAATTCATAATCTGTAAAAGTTTGATTCAGTACACTTCTGATAGCTCTTTCCAATACATCTCCTTTGTTATATATTGGTATGACAACTGCAAATAAATATGATGTATCCATTATCTTACTTTTTCTTCAATTCAAATATAAAAGGGAAAATCGCAAACAAAATTGTCTTAACATATTCTTTTAATGCAATAAATAAGCCATAATGCCTCCGATTAAAAACAAAAAATATATTAGGTGAAAACTTTACACTATACAATCGTTTCAATCGAGAAAATAAGGATATTTGGCATGACCACATTAAAGAATAATCTATATCATGACGTTCTGTGACACCAACATTCTTGGGAGTTAAATAGATCTTTATTCTTTTTTTTATAGCTCTCAATCCATAATCCCAATCACCTAAACCATGTGGAAAACACATATCTATAAATCCTAATTCTTCATATACACACTTCGGAACCAATACCAAATTTCCATTCATTAATGTAATTTCTTGATAGCTACCATCAGCAGCTAATATTATATTATTTTGATCTCTTCCACCATACGAAGCTTTTCCATCCCTACCACAAAAAGCACCGCTTATCAAACAATGCTCTCCTACATCTTTTATTCCTCCCAGCAATGTTACTAATGCATCATTATAGAGTTCCGCATCATCATTAAACCAAAGAAAATAATCATATATTATCCCTGAATTAACCGCTTCCATCCAAGCTGCACGCATACCACCTCCCCAATAAAGTTGACCATTACCTCTTATAATATTAATATTAGGAAATCGGCTAAATACAAGTTCCCTCGTTCCATCCGAGGAGCCATCATCTGTCATATATATATCAAAGACATAACCGACACCTAATTCTGCAATAGCTTTATAAAGTCCATTCAACGATGATAATGTTATTTCTTTACGATTAAACACCGTTAATATCACAGCAACATTTTTTACCATATGTAAATCAAAGGGATATTAAACATGTGTTAGATTTTACTTTTCATCCAAAAAATGATTCGTATCAAAGTGTATCCCAATAACGGGAATCTGAAAATCAAACGATATATCCATTTCTTAATTCCTGCTAAGTCTGTTTCTTTCCAAAGAGCACATGTAAAATCATGATTAAAAGCTAATACTTCTTTCTTGAAAATTGGATAGCGATCAATTCTTTTTAAATGAATTAGATATTTATCTAAAATTGCTGTATATATTTTCTTTTTCAGAATTGTCATTTTATTGTTTAAAGAGCATTCTAATTCAGACAGATACTTATCAAATAAATTGATATGAATCTTGTAAGCACTCAATTTAGGGCATCCCCCTTCGAAAGGGCACTTTTCAGTGCCCTAAACCGAGTTTTGTTAATTAATTAGTCTTGAATTTAACATTGGCTGGCAGCCAAAGTGATTTTGTCAGGAACCATGTTAACATAATCCCTGCACCCGTTAAAGATATTTTTGAAAAAAGTTCCGATGAAGTTCCAGATAGAACTGCCATGAAGCTTTACCGTTCCTATCACACTGTGATAGGTTGCTGCCATCTCTGCACCGGCATCACTACCATAATGAAGTGAATTGTTGCGTTGAGTGGTCAGCTTTCGAATGGTTCGCTCAGCCAGGTTGTTGTCTATCGGTAATTCACCATCATCCAAGTAAGCAAAGATCTCTTTCCAGAACCGGTTCAGATAATTGAGAGCTTCTCTATAATACCGGCTTCTAAATTCTGAATCCTTTGACTGTTCACTATCCAACAGGCTGCGCAGCTCTATCAGCAGCTCCTTCGTTTCCAGACTTTGCCTTTCCCGCAACCGTTCTTGGGAAGTTAATCCGGCATCATCGTATTTACGCTCCCTCATAAAGAACTCCTTTAAAATTTCGGAAAAGCGTTCTGCATTCGGTTCACCACCCTGATTGGAAGCCTTGACAAACTTGTTCTTGGCATGTGACATACAAACCTGGTGTACAGTATCTTTAAACCGGCCTGAGTTCAGCTCATTGCCGATAAATACATAAGCATTGTATCCGTCGGACATTATACTCTTCAATTCTGCATCGCCCAAAAAGTCTGTAAGTACATCACGACCACGCGAGCCATTCTCATAGAAGAAAATGGCTGTTTTCCGGGCCTTGTTGACCAGAACCCAAATGTAGCACTTCTTATAGTGATCGTATTTGCGCACTTTACACCAGGTCTCGTCGCAGTTCACTATCGAATCTTTTTCCAAAGCTATAGACTTCAATACACAGACCAGTTCGTCCAGGTATGTCTTACCTTTCTTAAGCCAGTTGCGCAACGTGTTTTTAGAAATGGTCATGCCCATATCTGTCAGCCATTGGTGAAGAAGACCAAAAGTCACATTCTTTACATAAACTTCGTAGGCGATAGCCTGCAGAAATTCAGGAGTGGCCCTAGTGCCTTCAAAACTGGTTACTACATCCGGATGGCCTTCAGAAGGGAAATAGCCCCACTTCGGCTTTTTACCAGGCTCTGCATAATGAACCATCTCAAAACATTCTTCCGTAAGGAAAGTACGGAAACTGAACACCCGTACCATTCTCCTTTCAATGATCCGACCGGGAACCTTTGTCAAATCGGAAGGATGCTCTGTCGCCTCTCCGGCTACCCCCATCGTTTTATAACCGTCAGGGCGATTGGACAAGTCACGGTCTTTCCCGGAAGGCTCTTTTAACTCTTGGGATGGAACATGACCAACCGAATCCGTGCGAAGCGTATCATCGGTTCCATCATAATCATCCTTCTCCTTCCGGCGGTCTGAATCACTTGTTTTAGCTTTAGATTGTATCTTTTGACGTCTATCACCAAAACGTTCCTGATTGGCATAATCAAGTTTTTCTTGAAGCGATTTTATCTTACGTTCAGCCGATTTGCGAAGTTTATGCTCTTCTGACAACCGATTCTCAAGGTCAGCATGTTTCGATTGCATGGATGACATCTGAGCCTTCAGTTCTTTCATCTGAGCCATAGAATCCTCTAAAACAAGCTTCATGGCATCACCTGTCAACCTGAGATCCTGATTTTGCTCAGCAAGGTATTGTATGTATCGGTCTTTCTGATCCTCTGCCATACCTGCACTATAATTTATAGGGTTGCGTGAGTAGGTTTCCCTACTCAACAACTCTCGTTTTGTTGTAATTATATCTTGCAGCTCGATCATACTTAAACCTTTGAGTTACAGCATTAAAGGTAATAAAATAATCGCAAAGCCGCAAGTGGATAAATAGATTGATTATCTGATTTTTAATGTTTTAACTATAGGATTCTCAAGAATCAAAACCACGTCCTTCCAGGCAATCCGATAAACAGTATCTGCCCCGCTCCGCTCCACTTTCATGAACTGATAGCCTGCTACAAACTTCTTTTCGAACAGACTATATGAACGATTATCAAATGAAAACATACGGACTATTCTGCGATTGCGAGACATGACTATAAAGACGTCTCCATCATTGGGCTCACGGTGAAGCCGTTCACGAATGACAGACAGAACACGGCTGTGTTTACAACGCATATCGGTGAAATCACGGACATAATAAAAATGATTCAGACCGGTAACACTCAACATAACCCCTCCAGTTTCTCTACCATACGAACCAAATCCTGGTAGCTTAAATTCTTTTGGAACAAATGCAAGCCATTGCTGATACGAATCTCAACCCAAATACGAACAGGGTGATCAGTTCTGCCTGGTGATACCGGTTGAGGTTGATCAATGGCACTGGATTGTTCCTCATGACCGATTACAGGAGCACCATCAACCTGGACTTCAACTACTTTTTTCCGGGTATCCCTGTACCATTTCTGAAAGATGTTATAAGGAACTTTGTTCTTAACACAAAACGATTGGAGAGATTCTCCATGAGGCAAAGCCTCGGTCTGGTATTGAAAGTAAAACCTTTCAAGATCTTCACTGCTATACATAAATTCTAAAATTTTTGTTCGCAGCGAAGATAGAGGTTTAAATTATGAGCCAATTTTTGACTGCTTACCTTCGTTGCTTAAATTTTTCTGACTGATATGAACACCATTGCTCATGCGGATATCCACCAGGATTCGAAGTTCGGTATGACAAAAAAGCCGAGGATCCGATTCTGACTTTTGTTCCGGGAGTGGCGAAGGACTTTCCGGCATTTCCGATTCCGTTGAGGGAGCACCCAAAACCAGAACGGGAATTATCTTCTTCCGGGTATCCTTGTACCATTTGGAAAATAGGTTATAAGGAACTTGGTTGGACATACAAAATTTTTATGTAGAAACACCAGCAGGAATCCCTTCCAATTTATAGCGCAAAAATAGACGCTCAAAATCATTGTAACTATACATAAACTTGGATTTTGATTTAACGAAAGCAAAGGTCTGACTTTTTTATCGGTTATCCTATACGTCATTTTTGGACGCTAACGAGATAGAATTCTATTATGAAATTCACTTCAGCAGCCCCTCTATTTCCATTGGATTATCAGCTACTCCCACCACGTTTTTACTAGAAAGTTCTCTTACACTTTCTCTAAAACCAAAACCGTAAGTTACAGCAATAAAATGAATATCAGCCTCTTCTGCTCCTTCCAAATCATGATATGTATCACCTACTAAAACCACTTCGCTATTATCCACTGACATTTCAGATATACAAAGATAAACAATATCACTCTTACGGAGTTTATTATCATTGTCTGCACCATGAACGACATCACAATATTCTAAAATACCAAAATGCTTTAGAATATCCATAGCATAATCTTCACGCTTATATGTAGCTACTCCAATAAGAAACCCTTTTTGCTTCAACTGTTTCAACAAGTCAATGATACCTGGATATAAAGCTGCTTTAAACAAAGCACAGTCTTTATAATAGGCACGAAATATATCCGCCCCCTTTTGAACATCTTCATCTGATAATCTAAAATGACGTTTTAAAGATTCTTGAATAGGGGGGCCTATAAATGTTGATACCTCGTCAGAGGATATAGAGGGGAGTTGCATTACAGACAGCGTGTGCAAGACACTACATGCTATTCCTTCACTTGTATTCAAAAGAGTCCCATCCAAATCAAACAGGACCGCTTTAATAGTTTGCTTATCTGACATCATACAAACTTTCTGTAATGAAATGAAGACGGATTGACTGATTTATTTTAGATAAATCATCTGACAAAAGATCATTATAACTTTCATCTTTAGTTGATGAAAGTTCGTAATCGCGATCATAATAATCATTAGGTGTATTGGTAAATCCATCAAAACCTGCAAGATATACTTCTGTGATTCCAATTCTTATTAAAGCCTTAAGCAACAAAACAAGAGCATTATCAGGATTTTCAGATTCTTTATTCAACAGTGACTCATAATTGAGAACATAATTAGGCATATAGTCACATGCGGTAACATTAGATGTAAGAATCAGTTTAGAGCCAATGCTGTCACCGTGCTGAATATCCACAAACTTAGCGTAACGCTTGGCATTACTTATAAAAGTATAATCAATAGAATAAAGTTTTGTATAGAAATTTACAGAAAAGACAACTGGATCATTCCCCGAAATGAATAACTCCACCCCTTTTTTTTGCTCCTTGACAGTATTGCCCGGACCAATTATCAATACAGGTTTGTCACTCGCTGCTTCAAGTTCAACTTTCAATTGCTGTAAAGCCTCAGTATCGTCCTTCGCTCGATTCTGATAATCGAGATATGCTTGCTCTATCCATTGTTTGTTATAAAGCAACTTTATTTCTTCAGGTATTGAAGAAAGAATTTCATTAATTGAGCTGACAGACAATGTACTCTTTTTGAGAAGATACTGGACATAGGACGGATGACATCGTTGCATCGAAGCAATGTAGAAATCATATTTGTAGCCCCAATAATGTTTCTGATAAATCGGCATCAAATCTGTATCAACAATCTCCAACAACTGGTTTAAATCGTAATGCCCTCCGTAATATTCGTTTAAATGCATCGCTAAAAGTTCGCTGGCACAATTTCCGGCACTTTTTCCCATGCCATAAACCGTAGAATCTGCCACCAGTGTTCTTTTGGTACTTTTCTCCAAAAATTTAATTGTATTGCTAAAGCCCAATTGGAAGTTATTGTGCTCATGATACCCCATTTTAATACTAGGGTCCAAATTGTTGTCTATCAAGTAGAAATATCGAGCCATACTGCTATTATCAAGCAAACCATAAGTGTCTACAATAGAAAAAGCATAAGGTTTAATTTCATTGATGCGATTTACATACTCAAGCATTTCAATGTCACTATAGGCTGTAATTGAAATGGCTTGTATGAAGAGCTTATAGCCTTTTTCCTTAATAGCTTTACAGAATGGCAAAGCTTGATCTATTTTTTCTTTCTTGAAGATAACTCGAATACCATCAATAAAAGTAGAATCACAAGAACCTATACTATCAAGAGAACAAGTGCCAAAGTCAATCATTGCTACAGGTATCGCTTTTCCTTTTTTTACTGAACCAAAGATTTTATTGATAGCTTCTGTACTTGGCATGATGGAACGATTTATATCAAATTCTCTTCTGTCATCCAAGAAACCCACTTCAATATAATCAGCACCTGCTGCTTCCAATCGCTTATAAATACCCGTAATAGTACTATGACCAAAATCCCAATCATTGACATAGCCACCATCACGTAGCGTACAATCTAACATTAATACTTTTTTTTCCATAGTTCAAGCTTGTTTTGTCACCATTATTTCTTTTACCTTCTCCAAGTCTCGAGGGGTATCAACAGAAAGAGATACTGAATCCACCAATTTATATTTGATGTGAATCTTATTCTCCAAAAATCGCTGAAGTGTTACATCCTCGATATTCTCCAGATAGCCTTTAGGTGTGGAGACAAAAAAATCTAAAGCTTGTTTATTATAGCATTCCACACCCACCACTTTTTTATATTTAAAAAGCACAGTCTTATAAGGAAACGGAATAGGTGCTCTTGATAACAATACACATTCATCTGAATCATTAGTCACAATCTTAATATTTGCGGGATCAATAACTTCTGCTGGTTCTGTGAAGTATCGACAGAGACCACCAACATACATATGACTATTATCAACATCTTGCGAAGGAAAAACAGCCTCTATTACATCCGGGCTAATCAAAGGTTCATCACCGCAAACTACAACATAATAGTCAGCTGCAATATTATCACTTACCTCATGAATCCTATGCACATGAGTTGGATGATTTGACTGGGTCATGATAAACTTCATACCATAATTCGAGCACACATCAGCAATTCGTTGATCGTCTGTGGCTACATAAACCTCTAAGAATTCTTTTACTTTAATTACCTGATTGTAAACCCACCAAATCATTGGTCTTCCAAAAATATCAGCCAATGGCTTTCCAGGAAAGCGTGATGATTGGTATCGCGCAGGAATAATAGCTATAATCTTATCCATAAATATAATGAGTTATTCTTTATATCTGCATCATTCAGCGAAATACCAATCAATCCCAAAACTTATTCCAGCAGCCTCTTCTTTTCTATAACTAACTTTTTATAAAGCTGCTCAGCAATATAGAAATCAAGAGGAGTATCAATATCAATGGACTCAATATCGCTTGTCTTGACGAATTGAGGATTTTTACCGATGATATTGGAGTTTTTGATAAGATCTTCTTTCCTGACTACTGTTACACCAAAATTCAACGCCACCACATCAGGGAGATCCTGGGAGTTAGGTGCATGAGCAGGGTCATAATTCATCGGATCACCATCAAGCCAAAGAAATTCTTTAACAGACGAAACAGTAGCCAAGCAATCGTAATCCGAAGTAGAAATAAATTGATTAATACACTGAGATACAGTTTCTGGTTTAATGAAGGGCGAAGTACAGGGGCAATAGACAAAAAGATCGGTATCTGTCACTTCACCTAAATGTCTAAAAAATTCACTTCCGCTACATTGTGAAGAGGCGTAATACTCTTCACGACGGTGAGTAGTCACCCCCCCCGATAACTTTTATTAACAATTTCTATTGCTAACTCCGAATTAGTGTTTACAACAATAGATGTAAGTTCAGGAACTTGCAGAAGATTTTTAATTTTCAGTTCCATCAAATTAGTATCCGCAAAGGCACGCAAGTTTTTATCCTTGACACGTTGTGATCCACTGCGAATAGGAATAACGGCAGTAATTTTCATTATTTTGTATTTTATACTTTTAGATATTCTATTATCTCACTCATTCGATTAAAGTAATACTTTTCATAATTATCAAATAATTCATCTGCGGACAAGCGTTTTTCTTCCGGATAAAGAGCCGCTTCATGTTCAAGCGCTTCTTGCGGATTCATTCTGAATCCCACAATTTTAGCAGGATTACCTGTAACAACAGCATAAGGAGGAATAGAAAAACGCAATACTGTTCCGGCACCTATTATAGCACCTCTTCTAATTTTCACTCCAGGCAAAATAGTCACAAAAGCACCGATGCGAACATCATCCTCAATAATAACATCTTGCTCATCCAGTTGCAAACAATCATTAAACAGTTTTCCTTTCTCTGAAATATGATTACCTGTAATAACAGTCAATCCTTGTGCTATCCCTGTATAATCACCAACTATGAATTTCCCATTTCTGATGATATAGTTAGCTTGTCCAAATATATGAGAGTGATTGCCTACAAATATTAAACTAGGATTAGCACAAGATATAGGTCCTCTAAGATAACTATCTTTTCCTAAAGCCCCTACGCGTTTTTCCCATTGGTCAGAATCATAAGCATATAACACCGACTTAAGAGTTCGAATCAAACTAAGGATTTTCATTGCAACTTATTATCTATCAATGTTACAATGGAAGATATATTCTTATCTATTTTCATAATATCCCTTAGAGTCAGACGGCAATTGAAATGCTTTTCAATTTCAACGACCAACTGAGTTTGTACGAGTGAACTCCAACCAGAAATTTCATCTGTAGTAGTCAACTCATTTAGATCCAGTTTTGTATCACCTATTATTTTCCCTAAAATCTGGTTTAGAGAAGTATAAATATCATGTCTTTCCATTATTTTATTTATTATGAGTCTTAAAAATTTCAATCAATTGTTTTCTATCAATCTTACCATTGTTATTTAGTGGAAATTGAGCAAGACTAATGATAGATTTTGGTATCATATATGGAGGTAACTGTTCACGCAAATAAACATAGACTTGCTTTTCGTCAACTAATCTTGATTCAACAAAACCAACGAGAATATCATCATTATTATCTTCCTTGATGGCAAGCACTACTGTATCACATTTAGTAAACTCTCTAATCTTACATTCAATTTCACCAAGTTCTACACGATAACCTTGAACCTTAGCCTGAAAATCAATTCTTCCAATATATTCAAGATCTCCATCCTTGTCAAACTGACACAAATCACCCGTTTTATAAAATCTATAATCCTTATTATCAATGGATATAGTAAGGAAAGCTTCTTTATTTTTTTCAAAAAGCTGCCAATATCCAGGAGTAACTTGTTCACCAGCCACACACAATTCACCAATTCCTTTATTCAGGACTATCCCATCGGGTGAAATAAGAACAGCTTTTATTCCACTCATAGGTTTCCCAATAAACAGAATATCATTTCGGTTTTTAGTTTGATTGATGTCATCAGGCAACTTATAATAAGTACAATAGATAGTAGCTTCCGTAGGGCCATAAAAATCATAAAGTTCAGCATTATACGCACATTTTTTCCAATCTTTCACCAAGGAGAGATTAGAAGCTTCGGCAGTTAGAATGCATTTCTTAAGAGATGACATATCCAATTCATCAAAATACGGTTTTAAAAATCTGACCATAGAAGGAGCCATAGCACCAAATGTAAGTTTGTATCGTTCTATTAAATCGGCAGAACAAGCATACTTCATACAATCTAATGGTAAAGTATAGACACATGCTCCATTTAATAAAGGCATCAAATAAGACTGTACAGACACATCAAATGTCAAATCAAAGCATTGCAAGCATCTATCTTCATGGGATAAAACGATACCAGCATTTTCAAAAGCGGCAACAAATGAAGTAATATTACGTCTGTTCAATTGAACACCTTTTGGCTTACCCGTGCTACCAGAAGTAAATAGAATATAGCACAATGCTTCATCATCTATGTTGTTAATGACAGGGAATACAACATCTGTATTGGAATTATTTTGTGGATATAGAACATTATATTTATCTACATAGCGTGACATCTCTGTAGAATCAATAATCAATTGAATATTCACTTGTTCGATAATGTCAATACATCTAGCAATAGGTTGCAAGGGATGCAAGGGAACATAAGCCAGTCCTTCATACCACAAAGCCAAGATAGAAGCATAGGTATAAATATCATCATTATTAACCAATCCTACCGGAGTCGTTTCAGTATACTGATTTCTTATCTCCTGTTGAATCTTTGCAGTTAAAATAGAAAGTTCCCGATAAGTATAATATTTATCCTTAATACAAAAACAATTTTGATCTAGATACTTAGCCATTTTTGTACTAAGTCTCTCCAACACATCAATCTTAAAGTTATTCATCTTCTCTCATTTATCTACGTTCGTAACTATCAATTTGTGACCCCTTAGTCAAATTATAAATATTAGCACCCAGATGATCAGCATATTTGCGACACTGTTCATGGGAAGCAAAAATATTGACTATGGTTTGCAATTCCTTAGTAAGTGAATTATGATAACCAAAAGCATCGGTTACAGGTATTATTTTTGGTTCATTTTCATAAAAATGCTGATATACATGTACAAGTTCATTCTTATCATTTACTTTCAAACCTTCGAGAAATGTATGATCAACACCATAAAGATAAATAGTACTATATCCCATATTAAGCATAGCAAAAATAGACTCAATAGCCACTGTTTGCGCATTAGGCATAGCATACCCTTTTCTATAACAGAAATGCCTTACATTATCCGAGGCAACGTATGATGAGAACGTATTCAATACCATAATTTTAATCTTTGGATTATTAATCTTTGAAAACTCACGAAAGGACTTTTCATATTGTACGGGTAGGAAAATTATCATTTCCCAATCAATACGATTGAAGGAATCAAATAGTACCTCCAATCTTTCCATATATCTATTCTCTCTCCTATTTGTAAAAAACAACGGATCCATCAATGTGTAGTATTGTGGTTTAATCTCCCAAAAAAGAGAATCGTTGGCCATAAAGTTTACCACAATAAAATCAACTCCTTTCAGCTTTTTAATAGTCTCCATATCATTTTTTAAAGAAGGTCCATTACATAACAAATACACGATTCGTTCTTGGCGACCTTGAAATTTAAGGCCAGAGAAAAGAGAGTAATGTTTTACAAGATACACGAAACATCCTATTAGGAATTTTAAATCTCGAAATAATCCACGTAATGTTATCATGATTGTTTAAATTTGATTTTATTTTTGAATAATTTTATAGCTAAAAATTTAATATTAAGACGTTTATCAAAATTACGAATAACTAGAGCAACGCCGAGAAATGCTACTAAAAGTGCCATTGTTCGAAACATCAAAGAATCGCCTATCGATAACGCTACAATAAAAGCAACAGCTAACAAACCTAAGAACAAATACTGTTCTTTTAAGTAGACAGAAACAAAAATCAAAGTATATTTAACCCTTAACAATGTCATGAGTGCATGAGAACAAACAATACTTATACAAGCTCCCATGATGCCAATTAACGGAATCAACAAAATATTAAGGCCTATAGTCAGCACAGCACTCCATATACTTGAATACAGATAATACTTACTTTTTCGTACAGCAGAGAATATGGGACTAATAATCGTATTCATGCATAAGAAAAAGAGAGCTAATGAAAGACACGGTATATAAGTAGACGAAGATAAGAAATTATTGCCTACAATAAAAGTTACCAGCCAATCGGAAATATAAGATAGGATGAGCACTCCAAGGCATGTAATGATTGAAAAAATGGCTAAAACACGATTGAAGAACAAGGGAAAATCGTTCATTTTGTATTCTTCCAATACTGAAATCTGCCATGAATTACCGAATATAGAAAACACTAACGAAGCTGCATTTGGAAAACGTTGCGCTACTGCTAAAATACCGATACCAGAAAGTCCCACTGTACCTTCTAAGATGGGTCTATTCAAAGAACCCAACACCCACCACATTAAAACATTAGGAATAGTTGGAATAGAGTATTTAAGCATTTCTTTTAAAGAAACCTTATTGAAGGATTTTAAAGAAACATATTTATATAATTTTGCTATAAAAAAAGTTGTAATGGCTACTACTACATTTGACAATACCATGGCAATAAGATATCCATAAACGCCGTTTTTAGGTATAAATATAAAAGAAAAGATACCAGTACATAATGTGAGAAGAATACCTATCAATGTAAATACATACATTTTATCTATACTCCTACAGAATTGTTGCAAATACGTCTGAATGAATGTAATAAATATCATTATATAAATCCAAACAGTATAATCTGTAAAACTATTGCTTACGCTGAATAGATTAAAACTTGATCTAACTATATAAAATAGAAATGCAGCTACTATAAATGCAAAAAAAGCAAATATCAAGCCAGAAGAAAAATATTCTTTTTGACGGTGAAATGCTACCCCTTTTGGGAATATAAATATTGAAGTTGAAATAGCGGCTGTTAGAAAATCGGTTAAAAGTGATTGGTATATTGATATCATATCTACTACGCCATAATCAGTTACGCTTAGCCACCGCGTATAAAACGGCAACATAATAAATGAGATAATTTTTGCGCCAAAACTTCCAATAAAAACTAACAGCGTATTCTTTCCTAACTGTTTGGTTCTCCCCATTTTATATCATAGTTATGTTATTGTTACATGAACGTTTCACAATATCGTTAAGCTCACTAATACTATTAGGATAATATATAGTAGAACCACTCTTTAATTTTATCTCTATTGAATCTTTAAGAACTGATTTCAATTTAAAATCTATATTCAGTAGATTTAAAATTGAGATACTACATTTACCAACATTTGCAGCTTCACTTAACAAAGTAGAACACAATCCAATATAGCAATCAAACAATGGAAGGATGAGATTGCCTGGTACATATTTAGGAATAGCAGGAAGCATTTTCTCAATCGATAATAAATCATCAAATCTTGGATGGCATTTTATCATAAATTTATCCTTTCCTAAAGCAGATAATATAGAATTTATAATTTTTCCATAATCAGTTTCATCACAAAAACCGGCTGTAATATTCGAACCTGTAACTAATAGAATGGAACGGTTATTATTATTCAAATTAAGTTTTTCACTTACATAATTATAAACCAACTCGTCATCTATCACAGCATTTTTATTTATTACATTATTTTTCTTAAAAAACCTAGGAGAAATAGAAGGTAATATATCATTACCATAATTCATTGGTACAATATCAGTATTATAAACAATCTTATAGACTAAAAACAGTTTTAGCGCCTTTAACGAAATCTTTTTTTTAAAACAAAAAGAAGGAAAAGGTGATTGAAAATAAATCGTAGTATTTCTACTATATTTAGAAATTAACCAAGTTGCCAGTTCGCCATATTCAGTATGGTAGAACGTAATACTTTTAATATCTATGTGTACAAGTTGATTCCATATAAATTGTTTTGCCTTATTAGCATTCTTCCAATTAATATTATGGGGATATTTTAGGAGCATACAATTATTCGGCAAATTGAGTTTGCCTAAGAACGTATATATATCAGGTATATCTACATAAATCAAGTAACGTTGTTCGGAGTTATTTAGTATTGTAGTAAGTACTATAGGAATAAACATGTTACTATTACAAATCAAAATATGCATTCTATTTATCTTTTACTGCAAATGTAAACTCTCAATCTCTTCCACTTCGCTAAGAATCAGCAAAGCAAAAAACTAAGCAATTAAAAAGTTATTTTAGTTTTGTCCAGAAGCTATTTGCCCCCTTGCAAATGACAGCTGCCTAATTGCCTGGCACCAATAACTGCTATTTTATATATTGTATTTTAAATTTATTTCAAATGCTTCACCATCTCTCTTGCCCTCGCTAATTCATCATGTTGACCAATATCCAGCCAATATCCACTAATTGGATAGCGAATCACTTTATGTCCCAGTTCAATGAGTTTATCCATGAAGTCGGTGGCATTAAAGAAGATATCATCAGGAATAAGGTCAAACAGTTTGCGTTTGATAAGGTATATACCGGCGTTTGCATAATAACTGATGGTGGGTTTCTCGGTAACCCCCTTGATTTCTCGTCCTTTGAGATTGAACACACCGTATGGCACTTTCACCACATAGGGCACAGCTGCCACACTCATGTCGGCATCATGCTGACAGAAATGAAGGAAAAAGTCCTCAAAATCAATATTCGTAAAGAGATCTGAGTTCATTACCAGCACCGTATCATTGTAAAAAGTTTCCACGAACTTGATACTGCCAATGGTACCTAGATATTTCGGTTCACGCACAGTAACTATCTTCACCCCATCGCGTTCCTCCTGAAAATGTTCCTCAATCTGGTCGCCAAGATAGTTAACCGTTACAGATATATGATTCAAACCGTATGAAAGCAAACGATCAATATTATAATCAATGATACACTTGTCACCTACCTTAATTAGGGGCTTAGGAGTTTTTTCCGTTAACGGACGAAGGCGTTCCCCCTTACCACCTGCCATTAGTACAGCATCAATCGGCAGTTTGGTTATATAACGTTCCAAATTGATAATCTCGCAAATATGATTATCTTCATCCAGTATAGGCACTAAACGCATCTTTAGCTCGCGCTGATGGTGGATATCCTCCACTCCATCGTTCACGCCACGACGGAGGAAGTTGAAGTCCCGGTGCATAACTTCTGCAATAGGAGCATCCACACCGACACCTTTAATCAAGGCACGCCGCACATCACCATCGGTAAGGGTTCCTCGCATAGCAGAGTTGGAATCGATGGCAAAAAGCACCAAAGGATTATTGTCAGTAATCTGATTGATTCGCTCTAATGCCCTCATTAATGATAAATCTTGCGATATAATATGTATAGATTCCATAATTATTTATTGTGGCTTTTCTACGTTTAGTATGCAGGTATTACCATATTTATCATTTGTTGCCACAACTATTTTCTCTACATTTGCTATTTCCACGGTATCTGCACAGAATGTATAACAATAACTTGTCTTATATACATTGAAGTCGAATGTATCATGTATGTAGTGACCTACGACATCTTTAATAGCCAAATAGGGCTGAGGACCAAATGGTTCTCCATTTACAACGTAAACATGAAGAACATTATCTTGCCATCTGTAATCAAGCTGGACTTTATTATCGATACATTCTTGCACTGTATATCCGATTACTTTACGGAATGCATCAACCGATTCAGAAAATTTAAACTTTACCTCAGGATGTCTTTTTGAAACGAATTGAAGCATATCACGGAATTCATTAATTTCATCAGACATCTCACGCCAATCATGATCAGTAATGCCTAAATAAACATTATCACCACCTTCCGCTTTTACAAAAGCTTTTTCAATTTCTTCTACGGTAATCGAACGATGACGTGCCATCATATTCAGAATACGTGCAACCCATCTATTCATATTCCCCGAACGTCTCCAATCATAAAAATCAGGATGATAAAGTGACCAATCAGCGGGTGCACCACGCCAATCTCCAGCATGACCATTAACCATGTCAGTCTGATATTTGGGCTGTTCTTCAGCATCAACTGCCTGATTGGCAGGATCAAAAGGAATCCATTGCTCTAAGAAGAAATTTGAATCAATACGCTCCGAATGAAATCCAGGCCGATTAACAACTGGGAAAATTCTTCTATCAATTAAACGGCGGGTGATAATACTATGCAGCGTAGGAAAACAATTCTCATAGTTATACGCTGTATGATTACAAACGCCATCAGGTGGAACTGGGTGAAAATGCCAGTGAATTGCATCCTCGGTAGAACTTGTAACCTTTATCATGTATTGATAGAAATCCAATACATTATGATAACCATAATCGCGATGTCTAGGATTGACAGAGTCAAAACCGACATGGTCCATAACGTGCCAATTATAAATCCATCCTCCACCAAACGAATCTTTCATTTCACTACGAAATTCCGGTCTCATAATTCGACTGAGCATCTCCTCAATCATTCCCCAGTTACGTTTAAAACCAACTGTATGGGGAGATACGGCATTGTAAATTTCAGCTTTCATTTTCTCAGGAACATTAATGTCTCCTGATTGTAACTTTTCCAGATTTTCATAGGTAGGAAGTAAGTCTATTCCATATTTTTCAAAATTAAAGATGTTACTGATTCTATCAAACAGTTCCTCAATATTTTCCCACATGGGACCTTCCGTGTCAATATGATGGCATATATATACAATTCCCTTAGCCATAACGATTTATATGTTTTAAATGTTAAATTGCCGTCCATCCTCCATCCACCATCAGATTATGACCTGTGATGAATGAAGCTTCATCAGACAATAAAAAAGATACAGCAGGAGCAATCTCTTCGGGGTGCCCCATACGTTTAAGAGGTGACTTTATAGAGTATCGCTCGATAAATGAAGGATGCTGCTTATCTATAATGCCCCCAGGAGATACTACATTAACACGCACTCCATACTTGCCAAAATAAGAAGCAAGGTAGCGTGAGAAGTTAATGATACCGCCTTTCACTGCGGTATAAGCAGCAGGAGATGTTCCACCATAGCCTTCGTAAATGGTGAAATCATTACCAACCACACCATAGATTGAACCAAAATTCACTATAGAACCGAATCCCTGCTCCTTCATTACAGCCAATGTCTTTTGGCATAATAAAAAGCAGGCATTGAGCTGCATATCAACATTCTTACGCCATGATTCTATAGGGATATCTTCAAAAAAGACTCCCCAATCTTTAGTACGGGGATAAGCCACATTTGCCATGCCATCGATTCTACCGTATTTCTCGTAGACCATATTGACGAGAGAAGTGACGGAGGTATCATCGGACATATCAAGATGATAACCCCCTTTATCAAGGTCGGTATCTACTGCAATATCTGCATTGATAACAGTAGCACCTTTTTTTCGCGCATCTTTCACACACTCACGACCAATAAGACCGGAGCCACCTGTGATGATGATGACTTTATCTTTCAGTATCATATCCAAAACAAATTTTTAAAACATTATTTGCGTCTTCAATACTATTGAAACTATGCTGATGATTCTGTACGCAGTCAATAAAATATTTCATTTGTGGGAAATAGGTATCTATAATTCTTTTATCGGAAGAGAATATCAGCTTACCATTTACAGCAATCGTATTGTTCGCCAAATCAATATTATAGGTAGCATCTTCACAAACAATTTCTAAAGTACGCTTATAATCACGACGATAGTAATTTAGAATAATATTAATATTATATTGTGGATACTCCAATAAATAATTCGCATAATCACAAGCACATATCTCCAAACTTGACTTATGAGAGAAAATTTTACGCATTCCTTCCGGATAACCAAAGAGCCAATAAATATAGTCTAATTCATGAATCAGGTCGAGATGTACACCACCTCCCATCTCCGGATTAGCACTATATACTGTATGGTAATCAACTTGAGGACGCCAGTCCGGCAGGTATGAGCCGCAATAGACATTAACTTCGTTTACTCTATGGTTTGTAATCAGACTTGGAACTTGTAATAAGCACTCATGAAAGCGTAAGTTACAACCTATATAGGTAATGATCCCTGCCTCTTTCACCTCGGATATTAAACAGTCCTGCACTATTTCTGATTGAAGTGGTTTTTCTATAAAAAGCGGTATCCGGTAGGGCAACAATTGACGAATGGCAGGGATATGCTCTGAAGTAGGATTGGAGATAATGGCAAAATCAAACTGATATGCATTCAGCTCGTTCCAATCATATAATGAAGTGATTCCGTTCCAGGATTTCGCCTCCTTATTAGAACGCAAGGCAAAAAGTTCAACAGAAGGGTCTATCTGATAAAGGGCAGCAATGTGCTTTTTTGCAATAGAACCCAATCCTACAACCAAGACTCTCATAGAGTGAAATCAAGTTTGTTATTTTCCAGTAAAAAAGAAATCATTTCGAAATCAATGGGATGGTCGAGATCGAAACAGGTATGATTCATCAGATAGATTAATGAACGGTCTGTAATGGCACCTTTGTAACCCAAGTCAAAAAAACAACGCTTATAAAAATAAAACGAAGCATTCATATCGTAAACTTTTGGAGCAGCCTGACGTGAAAGCACATTGATGTCCAACGCTTTCACTTGCGCGTAATAACCATTTTCTTTCTGCTCCACCTGATTGAAATAAGGATTTCTGCCCGGTTCACTTACCGAGAAAAGATTCACCGCCTTTTCATCAGACTGTATCAGGTTAAACGCCTCTTTCAAGTCCTCCAATGTCCGGAGCGGTGAAGTCACATCCAAGTCCAATATATAATCGAAGGTAATTCCTTGGTTCTTTTCTGAATAAAGCACGATATCCTTGATGGCATCAATCTTGCCACAGGTATCATTTGCCAGGTAATCGGAACGCTTATAATCCGATTGCAGACCACATTCTGCGGCAACGTGAATAATTTCGTCAGAATCAGTAGAGAGTGCTATGACAGTATTGCCTGTTTCGGCAGCAAATCGCTTGGCAACATCAATAGTATACCCTATCAGCGGTTTACCGCAAAGGGGTTTGATATTCTTGCCGGGGATTCCTTTGGAACCTCCACGGGCACAAATGGTAATGAGCATATTCATACTTCTATAAATTATAGAATGATTTATGTTTCAGTTCATCAAGCGGATATGTAGAAATCACGTCGAAAACTGATTGTGCCGTATTCTCTTTTTCGTAAGGATTGGAAGCTTTCAAAGCGATTTCTTTAAATGATGAAGAAAGCACCATGGCAAGACCCTTTATGACAGACTCTTTATCACTTGCACAATTGTATACCGAATCTCCATGAATACGTCCTTTCTGTCGATCGCCGATATTGAGTGTAGGAATATGTGTTGAGGGCACTTCCAATATTCCACTGGATGAATTGCCCACCACAGCCTCTACATATTGTAAGACAGAGAGATAGCGTTTCAAGCCTAAAGAGGAATAGCACTTGCAACGATTGGGGTGCATCGAACAATAAGTATCTATTGCTTGACGGATGATATCACCACCTTGGTCGGAATTAGGCATAGTAAACAATACCTTCAATCCCGGAAAAGCATCCAATGCACTGAGAAAATCATCGATTTCATCTTTGGAAGAACGATTGCCCAAAGTGATCGGATGATAGGTTACCAAAATGGTTTCTCTATCGAAAGTGAAGCTCAATGAATCTTCTAATTCCCGTTTGCTCAACAAAGGGATTATCTTCAGGTTTTCCACTCCGATAGCTCCCACATAGAATACTCTATCCGGCTGCTCACCTAATTGGATTACACGATGACGATAATCTTCAGTGGATGTAAAATGAAGAGAACTCATTTTTGTAATGGCATGACGAATGCTATCGTCTACGGCTCCTTCACTGATTTCCCCACCATGAAGATGTGCTATGGGAATCCGTTGCAACATGGCAACGGTAGCCGTTACCAGCATTTCATATCTGTCTCCCAAGATTACCACCATATCGGGATGGAGCTGGAGAAGTGCTTCATTCATGCCTTTCATCTCTTCTGCCATGGAATTAATCACCCCATAAGCGTCATCAGACAACTTTATCATAGGTACTTTAGTATCAATATGGAAACCGTCACGTTCTATCTCCTGATAGGTATTTCCATATTCAGGAAGCAAATGCATATTGGTAGCAATGACTTGAAGCTGACAATCTGCTGACTCATCAATTAAACGCATCAACCTGCTGAGTAATCCGTACTCGGCACGAGTACCGGTGGCTACGCAAATTTTTCTCATATCTCTATCAATTCATCTTCATTGAAGTCACGAACAGCTATCTTGCCTATTATTTCCGGCCATCGCATAGGATTTATACCACTACCCGGACGTTTCACCGTAAGGTTCTCTTCGGTGAACAACTCACCTTTCTCAATGTCTCGGGCAGCCACGATGCTCTTGCGTGCAACGGCTTTGTTCTTACGTTCGGAAGCGGAGACGGTTTTATGCCCCGTGCCGATAGCCTGCTCAATATTACGAATAGCAGTTACCATGGCTTTTAATTCATCAGGTTCTAATGATGCCTTATGGTCCGGTCCGGGAAGAGAACGGTCGAGTGTAAAATGCTTCTCTATTATCTCGGCTCCCATAGCGACAGCCGCAATGGGCACTTCTATGCCTTGCGTGTGGTCGGAATACCCTATCACTACACCAAACTGTCGACACATTTCATTCATTGCGGAGAGATTAACATCTACCATTGGCGTGGGATATTCGGTATTGCAATGAAGTACAGATATTTGTTCCTTCCGCAGACCGTTATCTGTCAACACCTTTATGGCTGCTTGTATTTCTTCCATAGTGCTCATTCCCGTGGAAATGATAACTGGTTCTTGATAATCCGCTATTTTCTTTAGATATGGATAGTTAGTAATTTCACCCGAAGGAACCTTCCATAAACCCAAATGAAGAGAAGCTAAATAATCTATGCTCTCAAAATCGAAGGCAGTGGAGAGAAACTTCACGCCTTTCTCACGGCAATAGCCTATGAGTTCCACATGCTGTTCGTGCGAAAGTTCGAGCTTTTTGAGCATATTATATTGAGAATTGTCATCATTACCCATATTGCGTTGCTGGTATTCAGCTTGCATGGCGGTCTTGGTGACAAGGTTCTCCGCCTTAAAAGTCTGAAATTTCACATAATCAACCCCCGCATCGGCAGCAACGTCAATCAACTTTCTTGCCAGTTCCATAGAACCATTGTGATTGACTCCGGCTTCGGCTATTATAAGTGTATGCTTCATGAGATTTTTTTCATGAGTATAGCGGGATTTCCCGCATAGACACCTGATTGTTTTAAAGATTTACGTATCATACTTCCGGCTGCAAATATGCAATTTGAAGGTACTGTCGTTGCATTTACCATCACACTCTGGCTGCCTATGAAAGTACACTCTCCCACCTTGCAATCACCATTTACAATCGCTCCGGTAGATACATGACAATAGTCACCAATTACGGCATCGTGTTCAATATTGGCAAATGTATTGATGATACAGCCTTTGCCAATATTAGCGCCCGCATTGACACAAGCCTGATGTAGTACAACTGTACCCGCACCCAGTTCCGCATATTTGGACACATGGGCTGTAGAAGCTACAACAGTAGCCAGATGACCGCCGGCCATCTCTATATTTTTATGAAGAGAAAATCGAATCCCCGGATTTTTAATGAATCCCAAGGTGACAATGAAATCACATTCCGACACAAAAGAAGGTATGTCATTGTCCGTACCGATAATAGTATAGCCCAGAACTTTTTCACCAACCTGTGAAGGAATATCTAAAATTCCCTTTATAAAGCAGCCTGCACTTTCGGCAGCCTCTATCACTGACTTGCAATGACCGCCACCACCGACTAAAATCAAAGGTCGTTTCATTATTCTGCTACAATCTTACTGAACTTGGAATATTAACCACCCGGTCAGCCAGCCACTCGGTATTACCCAGCCCGTCCGTCTCGCAATGCTCGAACATAGGCAATCGATTCATCAGCTCCCAAACGGGGCGGGTCATTACACCATGGTCGTTGGTGTATTCCAAGAATTCAAGTTGAGCTGCCTTATCCTTTAGTACCACCGCATTGAGCCAATAATTCGATTTGCAATCAGCAGGTTCAGTAAAGAAAGTAATATCTTCCTTACCCTTGAAAAACTCAACATAACGAGCGGCTGTCTCACGCTTATCTGCCACATAGCGGTCTAGATTCTCCAACTGGGCACAACCTAGAGCGGCATTGATATTCGGCATCCGGTAATTATAACCAATATGGTCATGACGAAACTCCCAACGATGAGGTATCTTAGCCTGGGTAGTAAGGTGCTTGGCGTATGCGCCCAGTTCTTCATCCTGGAAAAGCAACATGCCTCCACCACCTGTAGTGATGGTTTTGTTTCCATTAAAGCTAATAGCACCCACCTTTCCGAATGTACCGGTATGACGACCTTTATAAAAACTGCCGATACTTTCGGCTGCGTCTTCAACCAATTCGATATGCCACTCACGGCAGATATCCGCCAGTTCATCTATTTTTACGGGATGGCCGAAAGTGTGCATAGGAATACAAGCTTTTACACGACGACCGGTACGCTTGTTATAGCAAACTCCTTCTTTCAGTTCAGCATTCCTCTCCAGCCATGCCTTGACAGCTCGGGGCGAAAGTCCCATCGTTTCTTTGTCCACATCAATAAAAACAGGATATGCTCCGATATAACTGACAGCATTGCAAGTAGCGATGAAGGTCAGAGCTTGGGTGAGTACTTCATCATCGCGTTCTACACCTACAAGCAACATGGCCATGTGAAGGGCATTGGTCCCACTCACACAGACTACGGCACGCTTGGCACCGGTGTACACAGCCATATCGTGCTCAAAGCGGTCAACAAAAGCACCGACACTTGACACGAAAGTCGTATCAATACATTCGTTGAGGTATTTTTTCTCGTTTCCGATAAACTTGGGAGCACTCAGAGGAACAAAATCTTGTGTTCCAAAAAGATGGTGAATGAATTCACAGATTTCAGCGTTGTTATTCATAGCTGTATATCGTTTTAATTACATTTTCTGATCCAGATTCTTCCCCTTTTCCTCATGTTCAAAGTTGGGGATGAAACGCTTTATCGCCATAACCACCTCTTCTTTGGTAAAATCCGGTTCGGCAAATATATTCTCCATTTCAGTAAAGAATGCATCTATCTCAGTCATCGGCCGTTTCACCACTTCCTCAATCACCCCCAAGCTGCAAAAACGATCCATATTAATTTTCTCACCAGAAACATAGAACTCCTCGTATGCCTTCTCACCTGTCGTATCACTTTTGAAATACACCACAGGATAATCCTTATTATCAAAAGTCATGTCTGAGGCAAATTTCTTAGCCTCCTCATCCGTTGCAAACTCTTTCTTTTTGCAACCGACCACTTTTACATACTCATCACAAATGGAGGAAAAAGTGAGCATTTGTTTTTCACCCAACTTGGGGAAGAAAATTTCACCGTTCTTACCCAGTATGCATGCCAGCATACATATCTGTCCGCTTTCCTCTGGAGAAACAAAGTAGCGTTTCACATCATTGGGTGCAGCCAACGGCTGCTTTTTCATGACACGCTGTATCCAGCCATCCGGCAAAGAACCGTTGGAAAAAGCCACATTGGCAAAACGGGCGGTGGTCACCTTGAACTTGGAAGAATAAGCCATGATCATATCTTCCATGATGCGCTTACTAGCTCCCATAATGTTCACCGGATTGGCGGCCTTGTCAGTGGAAACACAGAAGAAATGCCTAGGCGGGTAAACGGCCAACAGGTCAAGGAATCTTTTTGCCTTGATATCATTGTTTTCAATGAGTGCCTGTACCGAATATTTGTCCTTCTCACTACGGACATGCTTGTGAGCCGAAAAATTCGCCACAATGTCAAAGCCTTTCTCCTCACGGAAGATCCTTTCAAAGATAGGATCGGCAAAGTTCAAGGTATATGCCCGATATTCCGCAGGTACATACATGCCGTATGTGGAACGCAGGTCACGTGTCAGTTCTGCCAATCCGTTCTCGTTCAGGTCTATTACAATCAGTTTGGAGGGCTTGAACGGCAAGACTGCTTTAATGAAAGAAGAACCGATGGAACCGGCACCTCCTATGACGCATACACTTTTATTCCTTATTTCTGCTTGAAGCGTTTCTTTATTAGCTTCAATATCTGCTGCAAACATACTTGTCGGACGACAAATCACATGGTCTGCAATGAATTGCTGTAAATTAAACATGGATTTATTAGGATTAGCATCTCATTTTGACACATCCTATAAAGAAAACCGCATTAAAGCAGTTTCCTTATAAATTGGGTCAAAAATTGGATTATCTTTTAATATTTATTTAACGAAAAAGTAAGATATATTCCCGAGCAAAGTAAGTGGACTTAAATCGCAAAGTAAGTGAATTTACTTTGCCCACGAACATATCTTACTTTTTTCCACACTTATCACCGGTTTTTCACCTCCGGTCATAACCGCTTTCTCGGTCGTCTTGCCCAAGCGTTATTGATACGCGCACGGATATTACTGACAGTCTTGCCCGATACGAACAAAGGTGTGAGAGGAAAAAACAACGAGATAAAACGCTCCTTCACCATCTCTTCCGAAGTAATCTTCGGTTCCCGTTCGCCCATCTTAACTATAACCCTGGCCAGTTCCACCGCATTGGTACATTCTGCTATCTGTACCAGATAGATACGTAAATCCTCCACCTTATTTATATAAGAGAAAAGGCGCATAGCCTCGGGAGATAAAGCAGGTTCCTTCTCCTTGCTTACATCATCCTTCTCTAGTTCCGCCTCATCACCATAATAATTCTGTGTGGCGGAAGTAGCATTGGGAAGAATCTGGTTGCTGCCTCCATAAATGTTGAAGACGATGCTGAAGTGTGTCTCACTATCCATAAGCTTATTGTTTGAATGATTCGTCAACGGGTAGTTAACGGTCAGTCAATAGCTAGTGAACGGCAGTCAACAGTTAGTAAACGATAATAAATAGATTTTTTTACGGTATTTCCCCGCATTAATTTTGTCGTGTCGGAAGGATGAACGAACATCCCGGAAACACAAAACTTTTAAACTTTATTTTATTATGATTGATTACAGTGTATTTATGATGGGCAACCCGATGGATATCGATGCCGCCCAAAAAGCGTATGCAAAAGCTCAAGTTTCTGAAATCATGCCATTCAGCCAGTTTGTCAAACACATTGCTGACCACAATGGCGTATTCACTCGCGGAACGGTAAAAGGTGTAATAGCCGATATGTGCGAGTGCCTTGTAGAAATGCTTCTGGAGGGCAAAAAAGTACAACTGGCAGAATTAGGTAATTTCTGGATTTCTATAGGCTCGGAAGGTGCGGAAGACCTGAAGAAATTTACAGAAAGCAACATCACCGCCGTCAACATTGTGTTCACGCCGGGAGAAGACTTCCAAAATCTTCGTTCCCGCGCCGCTTTCAATCCCGTAGCAAGCCGCATAGCCCAAGCCGCCACCCTGAAGGCCGAAAAGGCCGGTAAAGGCACAGTCGACTTGGATGCCGCCAAAGGAAAGACCCCGGCTTCCACGAATGAAAACAATCCGTCATTATGATAAAATACCACATTTTCTCGATGGGAAATGCGTCCGACAGGACGATGCCCAAGAAAGCATACGCAAAGTGTGTGCCCAACGAAACGGTTTCGCATAAGAAACTCGTAAAGAAAGTGACGGAACATCTCCGCTTTTTCCCACACGGCATGATGGAAGCGGTGCTGGAGGAAGTCTTCAACCGCCTGTCCGAACATCTTGCCCAAGGCGACCGAGTCACCCTGGACGGCCTCGGAACATTCAGTGTCTCCCTGAAATGCGAAGGAGCCGCTTCGGAGGCTTTGTTCTCCAAGAAAAACATCAAGGGCGCGCACATCGTGTTTGCCCCGTGTCGCAAACTCAAGGAGACATTTGCAGATATGGAATATAAAATGACTCCACGAATCTTTTAATGTCATGGAACTTATATTATTCATCTATTTAAAGACAAAGCGTATGAAAAAGAACTGGAAAAATGTACTGCTGTACATCGTCCGCATCATTGAACTGCTCATTACAGGCGCTGCCGGAGGAGCGCTTGGAAGCGGCTTATGAGAACGGTTTCGTTGATTATCGTGCACTGCTCTGCCAACAAGGCGGGCAGTGCCTTGCGAGCGGAGGACATTGACCGCTACCATCGTTCATTGGGCTGGAAGTGCTGTGGTTACCACTATGTGATTCCTACAGACGGAACGATAGAAGCCGGACGCCCGGAAGAGTTGGTTGGAGCACATTGCAAGAACCACAACAGTCACAGTATAGGTATATGCTACATAGGCGGACTGGATGATGGCGGAACAACGCCGAAAGACACCCGGACGGAAGCACAAAAGGCTACGCTGAGAAAACTGATTGAACAACTGCATCAACGTTATCCCAAGGCACTGATTGTAGGCCATCATGACTTGAATCCGCAAAAAGCCTGTCCATGTTTCCATGTCACAGCTGAATATATAGACTTGCAACCTTAGTTGCGTCTGTAGTCTTATCTGCCATCCATCGTCCTGCAAGGAATATATGGATGGCTTTAATTAAACTAATCAATTTTTTCAAACGGAAACGCATGAAGATAGCTCACTGCCACCGTCATATTGCCAAAAGCGAATACCAGCCTTGTATTGCGGTGCAAACGCATGATACATCCCTCTTTCCCCCGAAAGACACCACCGGTAATACGGATTCGTTGCTTTTTCTGAAGATAGTCCTCCAAAGGCCGGTTCATCAGCTCGATATTGTAAGGCATGGATTCATACAGATAGATAAATTCCTCCATCTGACGTTGAGGAATTACCGCCGCACGGTGTGTGTTATAGTCCGTCACCAGATACTGGCGGGGAAGCATGGCAGACAGAATACATTCCAACTGCCCCAAGGGAGCACATACAAACAGCCAACCGTTGCCTTCAATCCCTTTCTCGTTCGTCAACGTATTCAGTTTCTGAGTGGAGCCGGTAGCAAAAGCCTCTTTCACCACCCGGGCAGAGTCACGGCGAGCGGTATATTCCTCTTTGGTATAAGCACATTGCTCGAAACGTTTCCTATGATCGGTGGCAGTGTAAGAAAACACCTTGAAGCAAAAAAATCTCTCTTCTACGGTACCTGATGGTGTACGAAGCCGAACAGCTTTCCTGCCACTGAAAACACTGATATAGCGTTTCAGTTCTTTGTTGGAAAGATACAGATAATACCAGCTGAGTTCAGGGTGTTCTTTTCCTATTCCCGCCATTGGCGTGATTCCTTCATTTGACCCCAGGTCTGAGCCGGAAGCGATTGAACTGCAGAGCAGTAACTTAGGCGCTTCGCCCGTTATGTCTTGATTTGAAAGGAACGCTTGATTTTCAAGCTCCATACTATTTTCTGTTACCATCAAAACATTACTTTTTATGTATGTCTTTTTGGGGTTCTCTTAGTAAGAGAACCCCAAAAAGACATATACTACTGACAATAAGATATTTACACATAATCAGAGATGGATAATTTGCAAACAAATATTATAAGAATCCTTATCAGAGACTGATTCCTGAATAAAAGATTTCCGTATTTGGATTATTATAGCTACATTTGCAGCGGAATGGGGTTCTCTTACTAAGAGAACTCCATTTTTTTTATTCTAACAGATTCATTTTCAAGATAGATCCAAGAAAGACCAAAAAGGAACACATAAATTCCTTTTCCGCACTCATTAAAAGAACAAATGATAAAACGCAAAAGCGGCCACTTACGATAAAAATCGAAAGTGACCGCTAAAAAGAGATTTATTTCTCTAATATAAGGATCTAACAGTACGGAGTTACTTCACCACAAATCCTCTCTTATCCAAATAAGCTTTGAATTTATGCAAATATTCTTCATCCGGACCATCAAAGAAGGATACACCGGATGCCCCGTTATTGTATGCTTCATCCAGCGCCTCTTCAAAATTGTCCTTAATATCACCAAACATCAGTCCGGCATATATCTTGGCACGACCATTCACCGTTTCAACGCTTTCCTTTACTGAACGCCCGATCCATTCAGGACCTTCATAATAGAATTTATTATAAATCATCGGATAATAAGCATCCAGCGTCCATTCTCCCCAATCTTGGCGTACCATCTTACGAGCCATGGACGGTCCCGGGAACACGGCGGCAGAAATAGCTTTATGATCCGTTTTCACTGCTTTAGTGATGGCATCCACCACACGAGTGATGGCATCCAGACGGAAATTAATCCAACTCTGGTTTTCCATCGGATACTTTAATTCCAACGGATCCTGTCCTGTTTTAGCTTTAAACAATTCACGGCATACATCACAATAACAATAGTCATATTCCGGCAACTCTTCTTTCTGCTCGATACCATAGTTTTTCCATAAGCTGACAGGCAAGATTACATCCGGCATACGGACATAATCCAGATGAACACCATCCACATAAGGCTTATGGGCTTCCTTTACATAGTCTTCTGCCAGATATTCGGCCACACCTTGGTGATTAGGGCACAAGAAGCGATAATAATCCACGTAGGCAGGTTTGTCGTGACAAGACTCGCCTTTACGGTTCACAGCATACCAGTCGGGATGCTTGTCCAGCAGTTCCCTGCGGTTCATCGTCCATTTCCAATAATGCGCCTCCAATCCGGCTTCTTTGCAGAGGCGGTAAATATTCTCATTGTATCCCTCGAACATGACACCCGAAATACCACATTCTTTCAACAACGCAAACCACTTTTGCCATTCGGCATCCGAACGGTTATTCAGACGCATCCACAACCAGTTTTTAACTTCACGGGCAGGTATCTTTTCTGTCCGGAAACGTCCTTCATTATTGATCACATAACGAACTCCTTCAGCAGGATTGGTTATAGCTATCTGATACGTGTTCTGAGTCGCTTCCACCGCAATCCGGGCATCAGCCGGAAGATCTTTCAACTCTTTATCAGTCAAAAAGAATTGTTCTGTGGCACGCAGATAATTATGTTGTTTACTATAATTATCCTGTTGTGCGTAGAACATAGCCCATAGCAATTTATAGATAGCCTGATTGTACGGATAAACCAACTCATCTTGCGAGGTTCCCACTTTCTTGTCTACGAAATAAAGATATCCCCAACGGTCGGGCATGTGCATATCGATTCTTCCGGTAGGAGTCCATACCCAATTTTCCTCGGGTCCTTTCTCCTTCAGCCACTGTACACGCGAAAAGTTGATGCGCCAGGTATTGCCAGCCTTCAACGGATTGTTAAAGTTCATGGTCAGCGCCTGATGAGGAATGGCCATTTCCACACTCCAATACTTATCTTTATCTTTTGATTTATTCAGTGTACCTTCACAATGGATGGCGGTCTTCAATCCGGGGCAGTCCCATTGCACCATGAAATTTCCACCCGAACGATAAGGTTTGTCCAGCATCAGGTCGAAAATCACGCCACGCGCATTGGTTTCTATTTCAAAATAATTGTGTCCGTCGCTATCCGGATCAATAAACACTTCAAAGTCATTGTCATAATAGATGATGGTATCACGCTGGGTAAGACGCGCCTTGATATCCTCTTCTTGAAGAACAGCTCCTACATATAAAAATTCATCATCCCACAGCATCTTGGCGGTAGTTTCATATTTGGGAGTCGGGAATCCTTCTCCGCTTATATCTACAAACGGGGCAGTAGACGCCGCCTTATTCCAGGAACTTTCATTCAGTTTACCATCTATTTTCAACTTTCCATCCGGACGATAACATACATAAGTACGCGGTTCGGTCAGAAAACGCTCATATTGTTCAAAAAGGCTTTGTGCCATTGCCGGAAAAGTAACCAGCAGAAGTAACAGGGTATAAATAAGTTTCTTCATGTATTTTTCAGATTCAAGTTAGTTATTATCTTGCACTTGTCCCACTCCGCGATATAGTTTGATCGGTCCATCCAGCAACACGGCCAGCACGGTAATCTGCTCATCCTGCACCTGTTGGGGTACATCAATGTAGAGATTACCCGGCACTGAATTCCAATAATTTTTATTGTAGACCTTGTAATTCAACATAGCTCCGTTACCAACCACCCATATACGGTTCACTTTGTTCATCAGCCCTTTTACTTCCACCGGACCGTTAGGTTTGTAAGGGAGGTATAAATACAGAATATCCCCCGCCTTATTCAGTGTGGTATATCCCTGGAAATGCTCGGTAGGAATACCTGCGCGAGTTTCATAAATAGCTTCTTTATGCTTCTTGGTCCATCGGCCGAACTCCTTCAACACAGCGATCTGTTCTTCAGGAATGGAACCGTCCTCTTTGGGACCGATATCCAATAAAAGATTACCACCCATGCTCAGGCAGTCTACAAATGTACGAAGCAGGATATAGGGTGATTTATAGTTGCTGTCTGTATGCTGATATCCCCATGAATCATTCATGGTCATACAAAGTTCCCAATATTTATCTTCGGGACGCACCACCGGCACTCCTTGTTCGGGAGTGGCATAGTCACCATACCCCTGTATACGCGAGTTGATAATCACATTTTTATTATCCGAACGAAGCAAATCTACAATTCCTTTGGAATTCCATGCTTCCGAACTTTGCTCCCAATCTCCGTCAAACCAATACAGATCCGGTTTCCAGGTCTTGTTCAGCTCCGCCAATTGTCCGAAATTGAACTTGTTGAATCGGGCCCAACGTTCAGGATCATTTTTATAACGTACTTCCGTACGGGTTTTGTTAGGATAATCAGGATGCGACCAGTCCAATAAAGAATAATAGAAACCAAGCTTCAATCCTTGTTTTCTCACTTCCTTTACAAAGGGAGCGATAAGGTCACGTTTTGCCGGAGTGCTTTTCACGACGCTGATATCTCCTACTTTGGTATCCCATAACGCAACTCCGTCATGGTGCTTGGTGGTTATCACTGTGTATTTGGCCCCACTCTCTTTGATCAGATCCACCCAGTTTTTCGGATCATACTTGGAGGCTGTGAAACCTTTTTCCTGCTCCATGTATTCATCGTAGGGCAGGTAGTTGTTAAAGAAGGACCAGCTTTCGGACACTCCTCTAACAGAATAAATCCCCCAATGGATAAAAATACCCAACTTGGCTTGTGAAAACCATTCCATTCTTTTGTCCTTTTGCTCGGCTGTTTCAGTCTGCGGCGTATCCTGTGCCCGTAAAGGGGAAGCTGCAATCAGCAAACCCAGGAACGCTAACGATAATCGGTTCTTTTTCATATATAATAGGTTTGATTAGTTAGGATAGCATGTCGGTATTATTTAAATTTACAGCTATATCATAGGCAAAGATAATGTATTTTTATATTTTATTCTATCTTTGCACCCCTAAAACAGAACAAATATGAGCGCAAAGAAAAAGAAACAAGCGAACAGTCCCCTAAGAATCGTCATTATTTTAATATTGCTGGGACTTTTGGCCTATAAATATCAGTTGTTTGACGGGAAGCTGCTTGAAAATATCCCCGCTATCGAAAACAATGAAGAAAAGCCCGAAATACGTATTCCGACTCAGCATGGCGGTGCATTGGAAATCCCGACGATGCAATCGGGCACAGGCGGACAGATATTGAAACGTAAAGGATATACCCTGTCTTATAATGCCGATTACAAAACTCCACAATGGGTAGCATGGGAGCTTACTAAAAAAGAAACAAAAGGAAAAGAAGGGCGAACAGACAAATTCTTGCCCGACCCGGACGTACGTGGAGCCAAAGCATATACGGGAGATTATACAAAATCAGGATACGACCGGGGACACATGGCCCCTGCCGCCGATATGAAATGGAGCAAACAAGCCATGGAAGAATCTTTTTATATGAGTAACATTTGTCCGCAAAATCCTAATCTGAACCGCGGTGACTGGAATGACCTGGAGGAAAAGTCACGCCAATGGGCAAAAAAATATGGAGCTGTATACATTGCCTGCGGCCCCATATATGATACTAAACGCCCCAAACGAATTGGCAACAACAAAGTGGCCGTCCCCCATGCTTTCTATAAAGTCATATTGATAAATGATAAGAAAAATCCGCAAGCCATAGGATTTATCTTCCCCAACAGCGCCGGACATAAGCCGCTGAAGAAATATATAGTAACAGTAGACAGCGTAGAGAAAAGAACGAATATAGATTTCTTCGCTGCCCTGCCGGATGAGATAGAAAACAAAATTGAAGCGAAGTGGATACAAGAATTACCGTAATCCATCACATACGTACGTGTGGCGCAATATATACGTATGCATAGCCCTACACTGACGTATGTGAAGGGCTACACGTACGTACGTGATTTATTTCACTTCCAACACCACGATAGACTTGGCAGGAAGAGTCACTTTCAAGCTTCCCTTATTAACCTTGGCTCCGGTAAATTCTTTCGGGGCAACCACACTCGGTTTCTCGAAACTATTGTAATCACCTATATTGTTAGCGGTCAAAATACGGCCGGTAACACTCTTAGCTTTCACCTCACCCAGATTCAACTCTATTTCCTGCGATTCCTGCAAATCCACATTAGACAAGGAAATATGAATAAAACCGTTTGCATCCCGTGAAGCGGTAGCACTTACCATCGGAACAATGCGGTCGTCACGTACCACCTTGCGTTCACAGTTCAGTTCCAAAGGAAGATAAGTAGCATCTTGATGCACTTTATACATTTCAAAGACATGATAGGTCGGTGTCAAAACCATCTTGTCTTCCTTGGTCAGAATCATAGATTGAAGCACATTGGCAATCTGGGCAATGTTCGTCATCTTGATACGATCCGTATATTTATGGAAAACATCCAAAGTTAAAGAAGCCACGAAAGCATCACGCAACGTATTTTGCTGATACAAATGTCCGCGGACCGTTCCCGGTTCTTCATCCCACCAGGTTCCCCACTCGTCCACCATCAGGCCGATTTGTTTTTTCGGATCGTATTTATCCATAATAGCGATATGCTTCTTCAATACCGGTTCTATTTCCAGGCATTTGCCCATAGTCCAATAATAATCATCATTAGTGAACTCGGTAGCCGAACCTTTGCTTCCACTCCATCCGGTCACTGTATAATAATGAAGAGAAAGACCTGCCATGCGATGGCCCACATTTTTCATCAGCACTTCGGTCCAATTATAGTCATAATCACTGGCACCACTGGCTATTTTGAATAAATGATTGCCATCATAATTACGACAATAGGTAGAATAACGGCGATACAAGTCTGCATAATATTCAGGACGCATACTGCCTCCGCATCCCCAGCTTTCATTACCTACCCCAAAGAATTTCACTTTCCATGGTTTTTCACGACCGTTCTCCTTACGCAGTTTCGCCATCGGGCTACCTTGTTCGGAAGTCATGTATTCCACCCATTTCGCCATTTCTTCCACACTCCCACTTCCTACATTACCACTGATATAAGGCTCACAACCTATCAGCTCACACAAGTTCAGAAATTCATGTGTTCCGAAACTATTATCTTCTACTGTACCTCCCCAGTTATTATTGACCATCCGGGGACGATTCTCTTTCGGGCCGATACCATCCATCCAATGATATTCATCGGCAAAACACCCCCCCGGCCAACGAAGCACCGGCACTTTCAAGTCCTTCAAAGCCTGAAGCACATCATTACGATAGCCTTGGGTATTGGGAATTTTAGAATCTTCACCTACCCACAAACCTCCATAGATACAAGTTCCCAGATGCTCTGCAAATTGTCCATAAATATGTTTACTGATGATTTCTTTCCCTTGCTCGGGATGTACATTGATAGTCGCTTTTTGTTGAGCAAATACCGGCATTGCAGCGAACAATGCCAAGCCCATAAGTGCATTTTTCATGATTAAAAATAAAATAATTAATATACTATTTTGCGTTCTCGTTTTTTGTTTGGTCAAATTTACACATTTTACATCAACCGGATAGTGGACAAAATTGTATTTTTAGGGGTACAAAATCGTCAAAAGTAGAAAAGAAAGGGATATTTGCCTATATTTGCATACAAAAAAGCCCGATAGACTAAAATGAATAAAAAGAAACGTACTATTGTATGGATAGTTATTCTTATAATTATCCTAGCGGGAGCAGGTGGCGCAGGAAGTATATATTACTATTTCTTTGCCAAGCAGCTCCAACTTACAAAGACTACCTATATTTATATAGACAGAGATGATAACCTGGATTCTGTGTACCATAAAATAATCCGGAACGGACATCCTAAAAGTATGTTCGGTTTTCAATATCTGGCAGAAAAAGAGAAGTATGGCGACAATATACGGACAGGGCGTTACGCTCTCAATCCATCGGACAATATGCGCTATCTCTTCCGGCGTCTTTCTATGGGATATCAGACTCCCATTAATCTGACTGTACCCAGTGTACGCACCGTGGACAGATTAGTGCGGGCCGTTTCACGCCAGCTCATGATTGATTCTCTAGATATTGTCAAATTAATTTCCGACAGTGCTTACTGTGCACAAATGGGATATACCCAAGAGACACTCCCTTCCCTTTTTATTCCTAACACTTACGAGGTGTATTGGAATATGAGTGCTGACGCTTTTATGAAACGGATGCAAAAAGAACATGCCGCCTTTTGGAATGATGAAAGGTTGAAAAAGGCTCAACGTATCGGACTTACTCCTGAAGAAGTATCTACTCTGGCCTCTATCGTGGAGGAAGAAACGGCCAATGGTCCTGAAAAGCCCATGGTCGCAGGACTTTACATCAACAGATTGAATAAAGGGATGTTGTTGCAAGCAGACCCGACGGTAAAATTTGGTTTGCAGGAATTCGGATTGAAACGCATTCTTTTCAAACATCTGGAAGTGGACTCTCCTTATAATACCTACAAGTATGCAGGTTTGCCTCCGGGACCTATCCGAATCCCATCCATCCAAGGATTGGAAAGCGTACTGAACTATACACAGCATAATTATATTTATATGTGTGCCAAAGAAGATTTCTCAGGCACTCATAATTTCGCTGTCACAGCAGCCCAGCATCAAGCGAATGCAAGACGTTATCAACAAGCGTTAAACCGGCGGAAGATAAAATAAAAGGGAATACTTCCCTTTTATTGAAATCACCCTCGTTACAACTGTATGAACTGCACTCCTAAAGTTTTGTGTCCAACTTTTAGGGTGCAGTTCAACTTCTGTAACGAGGGTGATTTTTAGTTCATGAGGGTTTCGACACACCTTCCAAATGGATAGATAACTTAATGTCTACGTATAGAATCTTCTTCTTTGGAATATAAAACCAATACAGACCATTTCTCGCACCTATAAGTCTCTCAACAACCGTCCTTTGTATTGTCCTTTCTTCGCAGTAACTTTTCCATATTCCACAGCATGAACCGGACAAATATGATAACAAGCAAGGCATTGGGTACAGTTATCTCCCCAAACAGGACGATCCGTCACTTTTATATTATTCACAGGACAAGCTTTCTCACATTTTTTACAAGCAATACAAGCCTCTGTAGCATGAAAAGGTTTAGGAGACATCAGGAAAGTATTGAAAAACGGACGCAAAAAATAGGATTTAGTAAATGGAAGCGCACCTTCATGGCAATTATAATGTTTCGTTTGAACCCTTGATGCTATCTCCTCGTTAATAAAGCGTACACGGGCAACAGCATTATGCACTTTCCGGGTTTCCACATCTTCATCGTCTACATCAAAACCTGGCAAAGAAACATAAGTATTCGGCATGGTGACCGAGTAACCGGCAGCACACCGCCATCCCTTCCGGGCAACAGCAGAAGAAAAGAGTTGTGCAGTCCGACCCGTATCATCTCCACAAGTACAGACAAAGAAAAGATATTCCGGCTTAATCATCTTCAACCGACGGATAAAACGAAGTACAATCTCCGGAGGTCCCCATGCATACACAGGGAAGACAAAACCTACTTTTTCTCCTTCTCTTAGTTTATACTCCTTATTCTTATCTATTTCCACAGCTATGGAGAGTAATTCCTCATTCTGTCCTTCCGCCAGCTGCCTTGCCACCCAAGCTGAATTACCTGTACCTGAAAAATAAAATATCATATCCGTATTATTTTTATAAAAAAGAAGCGATGCTAATCTCTTGAATTAACATCGCCTTATAATGAAGCCGCACCAGTGATGCGATGAAACTCCGAATGACAGGTTTTGAGTGCTCTCCTCCTTTGTAATCCACCGGCATAAATGCTACCCGAAGGCGTGGCCCGCCATTGGAAGATGAAGCTATGTCTCGGTTTTCAGATTAGTTTGATGAGTTTCCCAATCCAACTAATGCGGCTCGCTTTTCATCTCTTTCCGTATGACAAATATACGTCCTTTTTATGATATAAACAAGAGTATAGCAGGATTTGTTTGTTAAAAATAATAAGCAAGAAAATAACTCTCTGTAATTCTGCTTATTGTTATTTCAAATTCTTAATGAAACATCACAAAGCATCCGCAATAAAAAAGAGCAACCTCATAGAGATTGCTCTTTTAATAAATCTTTATATCACCGTTTACAGAAGAATTAAGCTACTTTTGCTTTAGCAACAATTGCTTTGAATGCTTCCGGATGGTTCATAGCTAAATCAGCTAACACCTTACGGTTGATTTCGATACCAGCTTTGTGTAATGCACCCATCAATTTAGAATAAGACATTCCTTCCAGACGAGCCGCAGCGTTGATACGCTGAATCCACAAAGCGCGGAAGTTACGTTTCTTGTTCTTACGGTCACGGTATGCGTAGGTCAAACCTTTTTCCCAAGTGTTTTTTGCTACTGTCCATACATTCTTTCTTGCACCAAAATAACCTTTGGTAAGACCTAAAATTTTCTTTCTTCTTGCTCTAGAAGCAACATGATTTACTGATCTTGGCATAGTTTTAATTCTTTTTGAATGTTAGCGCCACTGTTTCACACGGTGAACTTCAAGCTAAAGACATTCGGTTAATACTTTAAATAATACGTTTACGCTTTCGTTGTTTTTAGATTACTTCATGCAAAGCAATTCCTTAACTTGATCCAAGTTAGCATTAGCTACTAGACCTGAGTGTACAAGGTTTCTTTTCTGCTTTTTAGTCTTCTTAGTCAAAATATGACTGTGAAAAGCGTGCTTTCTTTTGATTTTACCTGTTCCGGTAAGAACGAATCTTTTTTTAGAACCGGAGTTAGTCTTGATCTTTGGCATCTTGTTTTTAATTTTAAATTATTATTCAAATGGTGGTAACGCACTATACCGGCGCGTTACGCACTCTTTTTTTATTCTTTTGCTTCTACTGCCTTTTTCGGATTTTCCTTTTTAGCAGTATCCATTTCTGCCTTCTTCGGAGAGCCCGCTTTCTTCGGAGCCAAAGAAATAGTCATTCTCTTACCTTCCAACAAGGGCATCTGCTCTACTTTTGCATATTCTTCCAAGTCATTCGCAAAACGAAGCAATAATACTTCGCCTTGTTCTTTGAAAAGAATGGAACGACCTTTAAAGAACACATATGCTTTCACCTTGTCTCCGTCCTGCAAGAATCCGATGGCATGTTTCAACTTGAAGTTGTAGTCATGATCATCTGTTTGAGGTCCGAAACGGATTTCTTTTACGTTTACTTTTACCTGTTTAGCCTTTTGTTCCTTTTGACGTTTCTTTAATTGATAAAGAAATTTAGAATAATCAATAATTCTACAAACTGGAGGAACAGCATTGGGTGAAATTTCAACTAGGTCAGCCTCATGATCCTCAGCCATTTTTAAAGCTTGAGCTATCGGATAAACTGCCGGTTCTACATCGTCGCCCACTATGCGGACTTCTTTGGCACGAATCTGTTCATTGATTCTGTGTTGCCCTTTTAAACTGTCATTCTTCATTAAAAAACTTTTAGTTCCTGTTTGTTTCTTCTTATTTTAATTAGTATTTCTTTATCTTAACGCAAAAGAATACATAAAGGTTTAACAATGTGCTCTTTTGCAAACGGCTGCAAAGTTACCATTTATTTATCATATTAGAAACTTCTTCGGCAATATTTTTTCCGAATTCTTCTATTTTCATAGTTCCTTTGTCGCCTTCGCCCTGCTTGCGGACTGCAACTTCACCGTTTTCAGCTTCTTTCTCACCTACAATCAACATATAAGGAATACGCTTCATTTCGTTGTCACGAATCTTACGGCCGATTTTTTCATTACGGTCATCCACAATAGCACGAACATCGAATTTTCTCAGTTCTGCTTTCACTTTTTCCGCATACTCATTGAATTTCTCAGAAATAGGCAGAATAGCTACCTGATCAGGAGTCAGCCACAGCGGGAATTTACCGGCAGTGTGCTCAATCAATACGGCAACAAAACGTTCCATTGATCCGAAAGGTGCACGGTGAATCATTACCGGACGATGCTTTTGGTTATCTGAACCCATATATTCCAACTGGAATCGTTCGGGCAAGTTGTAGTCTACCTGAATTGTTCCCAATTGCCAGCGACGGCCGATAGCGTCTTTCACCATAAAGTCCAATTTAGGTCCATAGAATGCAGCTTCACCATATTCCACTTTCGCAGTCAGGCCTTTTTCTTCGCAAGCTTCAATAATGGCTTGTTCGGCTTTTTCCCAATTCTCATCACTACCAATGTACTTTTCACGGTTCACCTTGTCACGAAGAGAAATCTGAGCTTCCACATTCTCAAAATTCATAGACTTGAACACAATGTTAATGATATCCATCACGCGAAGGAATTCTTCCTTCACTTGGTCGGGACGACAGAACAAGTGAGCATCATCTTGCGTAAAACTGCGCACACGGGTCAGTCCGTGCAATTCACCACTCTGTTCGTAGCGGCATACGGTTCCGAATTCCGCGATACGCAACGGCAGGTCTTTATAAGAACGTGGAGAATTCTTATAAATCATACAGTGATGAGGACAGTTCATCGGTTTCAGGAAATATTCTTCCCCTTCTTCGGGTGTATGAATAGGCTGGAACGAGTCCTTACCATACTTGGCGTAGTGTCCGGAAGTGATATACAGGTTCTTGTTGCCAATAGGCGGACACATTACTTCCTGATAATCATAACGGGCCTGGATACGGCGCAAGAAATCTTGCAAACGGATACGCAAGGCAGTACCTTTCGGTAACCACATGGGAAGTCCCTTGCCCACCATATCGGTAAACATGAACAAATCCATTTCCTTACCTATCTTACGATGGTCGCGTTTCTTGGCTTCTTCCAGCATTACCAGATATTCGTCCAGCATTTTCTTCTTCGGGAAAGTTATACCATAAATACGTGTCATCTGCTTACGGTCTTCCTGCCCTCTCCAATAAGCACCGGCCACAGAAAGCAGCTTGATAGCTTTGATAGGAGCAGTAGAGGTCAAGTGGGGACCACGGCAAAGGTCGGTAAACGCACCTTGTGTATAAGTGGTGATGTGTCCATCCTCCAGTTCGGAGATCAATTCACATTTATAAGTCTCACCTCTTTCACCGAATTTCTTCAACGCATCCTCTTTAGCAATGCTCTGACGCACCAATATTTCTTTCTTTGCAGCCAACTCGGCCATCTTGGCCTCAATAGCTGGCAGATCTGCCTCCTTAATGATTGCTTCACCCGGGTCTACATCATAGTAAAAACCGTTTTCAATGGCCGGACCGATACCAAACTGAATGCCTGGATAAAGTTCTTGCAATGCTTCGGCCAGCAAGTGGGCACTAGTGTGCCAGAAAGCATGTTTGCCCTGTTCGTCTTCCCATTTATAAAGAACGAAGTTTGCATCTTCATTGATAGGGCGAGATAAATCAATCGTTTCACCGTTCACGCCACAAGCTAAAACATCTTGCGCCAGCCGTGAACTGATACTTTCTGCAATCTGCAGACCAGTAACTCCTTCGTTATATTCGCGAACAGAGCCGTCGGGGAATGTTATCTTTATCATAATCTTCTATTTATTTTCTTTCTTGAGGATGCAAAAATAACGAAATCTTTTTGACTTATCCTCTTTTTAGCAAAAAAATGTTATTCTTTTCGTTCCGTAAAGCGTTTGATTATATTGTAAGCAGAGAAAAGTCCCAACTCACCTGCTTTACTCAGGTCCTGTATACCTTGCCTGTTGTTACCCAAGAAAATATGTGTCAAGCCGCGATTGAAATAAGCATCCGCAAATTTAGGATCCAACTGGATGGCTCTGTCATAATCAACAATTGCCGCACGATAGTCTTTCAAGATAGAAAGCACATTACCTCTATTATAATAAGCATAGACAAAATCCGGAGCCAGCTCAATCACCTTGTCCAAATCGCGCTTTACCATTTCATAGTCCGCAGCTTTCACAGCACTCTTCTCTCCCGGATTGACTTTCAAATCATACTCTTTTTCCATCTTCTGGTATTCCAGCTGCTTATAACGGATTAAAGCACGATTGAAATAAACCGGAAAGAAATTACCCTCAATAATAATAGCCTGATTCAAATCTTCAATGGCACTTGCAAAATCCTGCACCAGATAAAAGTCCAATGAACGTGCAAAACGTTTGTTCACATCATTCGGATCAGCCACAATAGCAGCAGTCTGTTCGTCAATGGATGCAAAATGTTTTGTAGCTTGTTCTTCCGTCAGAGGAGCTTCCTCATTAGTTATAATCAGACGACCGGGAAGTACTTTCTGATTATTCAATGTTTCAATGAACTTATAATAGTTGACCTGTCGTTTCACATCATCGTGCTTTTCATAATAGGTAAGCACGAACATAGGCTGGGGAACAATATTCACATTCTTATCCTGCACGCGTCCACGATAGTCACTCTTATATTTTTCTTCTCCCTCTTCGTTGTCGGCAACCACAATCTTACGATAGTTGTTCATGTTTTTGTCGGACTTCTTACGGGTTTTATTATTCTCTGTATTATCGGCAGTCTGCTTATTAGGATCTACTCCGTTCTGTTTATCCAGTTGTGCTTTCAACACTTTGAATTCATCTGCATCAGCACCTTTTACATCCCCTATTTTCCTACGTGCCTGCGCTCTGTATTGATAGCCCAGCAAAAAATTGGGATATTCATTTATCACCGTAGAATAATCTTTAATTGCCCCTTTATAATCTCCTGTCTGATCCAATAACAGACCACGGTTGAAAATAGCCATCATATTGTCGGGCTCCATTTCGATAACAAAATTAAAGTCTTGAATAGCCCGGTTGTCATCGCCTACTTGTGCACGTAATAAGCCCCGGTTATAATGGCCGATGAAATTATTGGGATCAATATCCAATGCAATATCATAGTCACTCATCGCTCCTCTCAGGTTATTCTGATGGTAACGGGCCAAAGCACGATTGATATAGACACCTGAATTCCGGGTGGACAGACGGATGGCATGATCAAAATCAGCTTCCGCATCTTTATATCTCTGTTGCTGCAGACGAAGGATAGCACGGCTGGCCCATGTATCTGCATCATAACGGTCTATTTCAATCGCCTTACCAAAGTCTTTTTCGGCAGCCAAAGTATCCTTCTGCTTCAAATCCACCTCACCACGCATCAAATAGGCCTTTGTATATCGGGGGGAAATAGCGATCAGCTTATCCAGATCATTCTTCGCCCCCTTATAATCTTCCTGCCTGATACGGCAAAGGGCCATATTATGCCATACCCCTATATTCTCAGGATCAAACTCCAATGCCTTGGTATAATCTTCTATAGCTCCCGCAAAATTATTCTGTTGGATCCGTGCCAATCCACGTACCTGATAAGCACTTACCACAAACGGATTCCGCTCAATAGCTTCTGAACAGTCACTCTCCGCCCCCTGAAAATCATCCAAATTTATCTTCGCCAGACCTCTATAGAAATAAGGATCAGACAAATAAGGCTTTGCATTAATCACCTGATTAAAATATTGAATCGAAAGGACATAATCCTCAAAATAAAGCGCATTACGCCCTATCGCCATCACCCTGTCCGTATTTATCTGTGCCGAAGCTAGTACAGGGAACATTATTAATAATGTATAGAGTATCCGTTTTATCATTTTGTATTTATAAAAATACGGTTTTCCCCACAAATGCGCCACCTGTGGCGCATAAATCAAAATCGCGGAGTTATCATTTTATAGTCTTGACCTTATAGGAACAACGCGCCTTGCCCTTCAACATGGCCCCCAGCTTTCCTTTAATCATCTGTTTGCGTAATGCAGACAAATGATCAATGAACATTTTTCCGTCCAAATGATCAAATTCATGCTGCATGACCCTTGCCAAATAGCCTTCCACCCACTCGTCATGTTCTTTCAGCTCCTCATCCAAATAAGTCACATGAATACGGTCCGGACGTTTCACCGTTTCATGGATACCTGGCAAACTCAAACAACCTTCTTCCATGCTGACTTCTTCTCCACCCACTTCTAAAATATGAGGATTTATATAAGCCCGACGGAAATCCTTAAATTCGGGCAATTCATCAGACATCACATCCAGATCAATAGTTACGACACGAATAGGCAAACCAATTTGCGGAGCAGCCAGACCCACACCATCTGCACGATTCATGGTTTCAAACATATTTGCTATCAACTCTTTCAAATTAGGGTAATCCGGGGTAATATCCTCTGCTTCTTTACGCAACACCGGTTGTCCATACACATAAATAGGTAATATCATTTTTCTTAATCTGTTTTTATTTATTAAATATATTTCTTCGACTCCAAATAGGACTGTAAGATTATCGTAGCACTGATTTCATCAACTAAAGCTTTATTCTGCCTATCTTTTTTCTTCAAACCTCCATCCAACATGGCTTGGTGGGCCAATACGGACGTAAATCGCTCGTCAACAAACTCTATCGGTATATCCGGTAATTTTTTCCTTAGTTGATTGACAAAAGGGACAATATTACGCATATTTTCCGACTCTTGATTATTCATTTGCTTGGGATGCCCTACAATGATGCGTTCCACAGGCTCTTTTTCCACATATTTCAGAATAAAGTCCAGTAGTTGGTGTGTAGGGACAGTCGTTAACCCGTTTGCAATAATTTGCAAAACATCCGTCACAGCCACACCTGTGCGCTTTTTACCGTAATCTATCGCTAATATTCTACTCATATAGTTTGCAAAAATACAAATTTATTCCATACCTATTTTATATATAAAGATTAAAATATGCTTTTTCAACTGTTTTTTCAAAAGAAACGATTCATTTCGTTTAATTTTATTTGCTATTTAAAAAATAGTACTTATTTTTGCACCGAATATGTGGCTTAACGTAAGGGTCGCATAATGTTAAATTGAAACAAGTATTTGTTATAAAATGAAAAATAAGAGCTCTTCAAAAGGAGTTTTATATAGATGTTTGTTGTATTGTATAGCTATATTGTTGCTTGTTATGATTCCATTAAAAAGTTTCAGTCAATCAACAGGAGAATTAACAACAGATAGTCTTGTAAAAATGGGATTTGAAAATGTAAGATGGACAGATACTCCTGAAGAAAGAGTTTATGTGGTTGAAAACAGTGCTTACAAAATTCAAGCGTTGGGTATTAGAAAGGCTGTAGATATCATACAGTCAATGGGATTACCCAAGGATAAATCTTGTAAGTTGATTGTTACCAACTATAATATACCTCAGGTCTCACTGACCTATCAGCCTCTTGCCGGTGACACAACAGTGGTAAGTGGTGAAGATTGGAAAGTCAGTTATGATATAGGTGACAGTTGGGACAAGGTGAAGAAAGAAAAGAAAAAGAACAGTTCGCTGTTTAAAGTAGATATATTGGTATATCCGCAGCTATACTTTAAGAACTATATCATTACACAGATATATCAGGCTTTATTAGAGTTTAGCCCGGCGGTAGAGGTGTCGCTTTGGCCAGGAATGAAATTTACTGGACAGATTATTCTGCCTGTGTATAATGACGGATATGGAGAACTTGCAGGAAAAGTTCGTCTTGGATATCTAACCTTGGCACAACAATTTCGTCTGCCTTATAATATACTGGGAACAGCAACAATAGGTTTCTTTGATTATGATACATATGGTGCAGATTTAAATCTGTTTTATCCATTCAAGGATGAGCGATTTTCTATAGAAGGAAGATTCGGTTATGTCGGATTTGGATATTGGAGAGGTTTTAAATTTCGCTATAATGATAAGTACACTACTTATTGGTCTGTAGGGGGAAACTTTTACTGGCCAAGGTTTAATACACAGTTTAAATTGAGAGCTGAACAATATTTATTAAAAGAAAAAGGGGTAAGATTTGAAATGATCAGACACTTCCGCTATGCCAGTATAGGTTTTTACGCTGTAAAAGCTGAACATGCCAATAGTAATGGAGGGTTTAAATTCATCGTTGCATTACCACCTTATAAATATAAAAGACATAAATATATACCAAGGGTTTCTACTTCATTGGGTACGGGTATAACATATAATGCAGGAAATGAAAAATATTATTATAAAATGCCATATAGTAATGCAAGTGAAAATATAATGCAACAAAATAGTTTTAATCCATATTTTATTAAATCAGAATTATTAAATTTTTAATTTTATTGAGATGAAAAAGAAAAGTTTTTTGAGCGGTATTGGTGCTAAATTGGCATTGGCCGCAGTAGCTTTAACAACTGTAGTGTTCACAAGCTGCGAAAAGGAAGAATTTAATGTAGAACCAATCGAACAAGCACCCGCTAGTGCCACAATCTTTGCTACTGTGTATGATCAGACAACAGGCGAAAATCTAGGTACAGCAACAACAACTATTGCAGCTGGCGAAAATGGAGCTATCGCTAAACAAAAAGTTACTGTTACTTGTCCTTTCTCAAGTGCCGAGTATTTGCCCGTAGCTTCTATCGATGTTGAAGTTCCAGAAGTAGCAAAAGGTCAGATGATTCTTATTCCTGTAACTTTCTACGCACAGAAAATAGCATCTGCAGCACAGAATGTAAGTACTTCTAAAGATGAAGATTCAATTGAACAAGTTAAATCTGAATCCAACAAGACTTCAAAAGAATATACAGGTACAGGCAAGCCGCAAGAAGTTGAATACGATGCATTGGTAGGTACTAAAATTCTTAACAAAACAGAACTCTATTCATACATTGAAACTCTTGTAAACTCAAGAGCTATGAGCAACGACAATGTTATTGCTGTATTGAAAGCATTAGTAGATACTTATGATAACATGGCAACTAAGACAATCAAGACAAAAGTAACAATGACAGAAGGAGTAACATTTGTATTCAAACCTGTAACACCTATGACTGAATACGTTATGTCTATCAGCGCTACTGTTGACAATGTAATCTATACTATTCCTAATGTAAAAGTAAAAGAAGCAGGTACTACTGATGCAGGTTTGGAAGTATTATCACACGGTCACGGTCACGGAGACAATGGCAATGCAGGTGGTGGTGCAGCTGGTAAATAATCAATCAGTTTAAACCAACACGTAGAATAATAATTCACCAAAAAATTATAGTAAAATGAAATATAAAGTATTAACTCTGTCGCTTCTGATGGCAGGTGCTTGTGCTACTACTCTTAAAGCACAAGACACCAACTATTATACTCCGAAATGGAGCGATAACATCTTCGTCAGTGTAGGTGGAGGTATCCACGCTATTGAAAACGATGGTTTCAATAAGCTGGCTCCTCACTTCAGCATCTCTTTGGGTAAGTTAATTACTCCCACATGGGGGATACGTGGTCAGGTAAATGGTATCACACAACACTTGTGTTTGGATAACAGTTACTACGAACACAACAAGAACTACGTAGGAGCTAACATTGACGCTATGGTAAACTTGTCAACTCTGTTTGCAGGTGCTAATCCTAGCCGTTTTTTTGAAGTATATGGTTTTGCTGGTCCTATGCTTTCCGTAGCTAAGTCACAGAACGTAACAATCAAGAATGATGGAACAATGGTTCCCGAAGGTGAAAGCAAAGCAAGAGCACGTATTGGTGCATCCGCCGGTGTAGGCTTGAAGTTCAACATTAACAAATATTGGGCTATCGATGTTGAAGCTCGCGGCGCCATCGCTCCTTCTATCTTTGGTAATATCAGTAGCCACCGTAAAGCTGAAGGAACAGGTATGTTGACAGCTGGTGTCAGCTACATCTTTGGTGGCAAGAAGTTTGCTAAAGTTGAAGACCGTGTAGTAGAAAAAGAAGTGATCAAGGAAGTGATCCGCGAAGTTCCGAAAGAAGTAGTTAAGGAAGTGATTAAAGAAGTTCCTAGCGCTGCAGAAGTTGCTATCTTCTTCAAGATCGGTAAAGCAAAGATCAGTCCGGAAGGTATGGTTAATGTACAGTTAATGGCTAAAGCAATCAAAGCTAATCCTAACGCTAAGTACAAAATTGCAGGTTTCGCTGATAAAGCTACAGGATCTGCTTCATTCAACCAGACTTTGTCTGAAAAACGTGCTCAGGCTGTTTACGATGCATTGGTTGCAGAAGGCGTAAAAGAAAGCCAGCTTGAAAAAGTTGCTATGGGTGGAACAGATAACATGTTTGGTAAGAACTATTTGAACCGCGTAGTTATCTTGGAAGTAAAATAATCATTGATATACCTGATAAAACTCTGATAGATTAAAGAAGGGGGTATCGTAACAAACGATGCTCCCTCTTTTTCTTCAACTGCTTTTTTGATCACATAAGCAGCAACAGCAAATAAATCATATAACAAGAATCTACAGATCTTGGCTATACAATTCTGGAAACTTGAGGTAGTATTTACCGAATCTTGTAACAAGATATCGGGCTATACAAGCAAAAAACTGATACATAAAAACAACAGGACGTATTTAGAAAAGAACAAGAGCTTTTTTAAATACATCCTGTTGTTTTTAAAAAAGCTCAAGACGATTTTAAAACATTCTATCGTATAGTGACACAGACTAATATATAAGCAACATTATACAAACAAAAGCATTTACTATCCTCAATAGACCAGCTTCACATTGTCAACCCAAAGTGTATTTCCAGGAGAACCGATAAAAGCCCCCCCATGACTGGACGAAAATTGCAGTATCATGTGCGTAGGATTTTCATTGGCCTCCGCCCATCCTATTTCTTTAATCAAGACACTTTCTCCCTTACTATTTCTAGTATAATCCCTCTCTCTCAACCCCATTGTTTCATGATTATAAGACGGATGCTTGGTTATATCACCATACAGCACTTCATAAGTAGCACCATTTACCCAACCATCCGAATCCTTATCATATTTCATCACCATAGTTCCTACCCTCTTCGCCGTAATATTTCCTTCAGCGTCCTCCATACGTTTTTGCAAAAAGAAAACAGTTATCGCACAATCCTGCCCTGCCACCTGACCTTTCTTGCTGAAACCTGTCAACCGGATACGATCTTTCTCACCAGACATCTTTACCTTATAATCATAACGGACAGCTTTGGGACGTTGAGTAAAAGGAACTCCCCAGTTCATGTTCTTCTCAGCATTCTTAGTTCCTGTTATAGGCTCCAGCATATCACCTAAATAAATGGATCCGGCTGCCAATACAGTAATATTCACCATCCCCAATACTTTGACGCTCTCTATATGCGTTTCCAGGCGAGCACAATATCCATTGTCCCGTTTGTCTCTATAAACAGAATTATTTGTTTTAACAATGCCCACTACCTTAGCCATCACATTAGAGGTTCCCCAAGGAGACCCTCCCATATTTTTATAAGGTTTGTTACCATCTATTTCCTTTGTAGGACCTATCTCATAAAGAAGTTTGGTATTGCCGCCTATAACACCGGACTCATGAACCTTACGGATTATCCACTGATCCATATCTCCGTATTTTATAGGCACCACCTTTTCCTGGGCAAAGCCATACAGCGGTGCTATAGCCAAAAGAGCAATGACCGATAATCTGCCATAATATTTCATACCCTTAGTTTTTATTGTTGTTTAGAACCGACAAAGCTATAAAAAAAAGCGGCAACTTCACAGTTGCCACTTTTAATAAAGAAAAATAGACTATATTTTCTTCTTAATTTACCAAAAAGAAGTCATTAATATACTCTATATAGTAACCATGCCTTCTGGAAATCGTCACGGTTAGGATATTTTGCCTTAAACTCCTCCTTTGCCTGAGTAGCCTGCGCACGGTCATCATATGAAGATGCTATAACGCGATACATATTTCTTTCAGCATTATAAACCACTTTGGCATTATAACCTTGACCATCCAAATATTGTTTCAAACCTTCTGCATTCGCTTTCACACCAAAGCTACCACATACTACGCTATATGCTTTTAAGCCGTCACCTGAAACCAATTCTACTTTCTCTTCGCGAACCGGACCGGCAACAGGAGCAGTTGTCACAGGGGCAGATACTACCGGAGCAGCTTCAACCGGAGTTGCTTCTACCTGATCAGCAGGAGCTTCAGCCAATTCCTGTTGTTTTGCTTTTTCATAAGCCTTCTTGTAAGCACTTTCGCTAGATTTACATGAGGAAAATGCCAAGGCTACGCACAATCCCATACCCAACACAACTAATTTTTTCATGATTACTCAATCTTTTATAAATTAATACTCTAGTTTAATTCCATTATATTGGTGCAAAAGTAGCAATATATCAACAGCTTTCACATCAAGAATGGAGTTAAATTTAGTTAATCAGAGAAGAATCTCCAATTTCTATTCAAAAATAGACAAAATAAACAACAACATTCAGTTTTATTTGTTAGATTTGTAAGGTACAAAAAACAAAAAAACTATGAAAGGATTAAGTATTTTAGCTGCATTCCTAGGCGGAGCCGTAGTTGGTGCAGCAGCAGGTATTTTATTTGCTCCTGAAAGCGGAGAAGACACTCGTAGCAAAATTGCTGATGCTTTACGTAAAAGAGGTATCAAATTAAGTCGCACAGATATGGAAAATCTGGTCGATGAAATTGCAGCCGAGGTAAAAGAATAAGCAACGCCCACAAAAGTGTATTGTCATTCCGGATCCAAGTCCGGAATGACAATAATTTTTAAATCAAAACTCCACGCATGTTTGCAAACGATAAAAATATAGATAATCTGCAACAACTTCTGGCAGAGCTTAAAAAGTACGCAGAGTTACAAAAGGATTATGTAAAATTACATTTAGTAGAAAAACTTACTATACTGATATCAACCCTCATCCTTGTCTTTATATTATTGATATTAGGTATTATCGCACTTTTCTACTTGTCATTTACATTGGCCTATGTACTCGAACCTCATGTAGGCGGGCTTATGGCTAGCTATGGAATCATTACCGGATGCATTATTCTGCTGATTCTGTTAATCGTTTTATTCCGCAAACGGCTGATTGTCCAGCCTATGGTAAATTTCCTTGCCAACCTGCTTTTAAATGACAACTGATTATGAAAGAGAATACTCCTAATAAAACGCCCATCATCACTTTGGAAGTGATAGCACAACGAAAAGCTGAGAAGTTGGAAGAAGTACAGCAAGCTAAAAAAGAAATGGTACAAACCATACATGAACTTTTTGCGCCTGTAGAACAAAAAGGAGGCGTAGAAGGCATTATGCAACATATCAATACAGGAATCGCCGTTTATGACGGAGTACGGACCGGTATCAAGATCATGCAAAGAATCAGAGGATATTTCCTGAAAAAGAAGAAATAACTTAGTATTAACCACAACATTTTATCCACATGAAAAGACAGCTACTAGGTGTGGCAGCAATTTTGTTGTCAATTTCCACGTATGCACAGGACAATCCATTATGGATGCGTTATTGTGCCATTTCTCCGGATGGAACCACCATCGCATTCACCTATAAAGGTGACATCTACACAGTACCCTCTACAGGCGGCAGGGCCAGTCAGATTACAACCAACCCTGCCCACGACACCAAACCTATCTGGAGTCCTGACGGAAAAAAAATTGCTTTCGCATCAGACCGCATGGGAAGTATGGATATTTTTGAGGTAAACAAGGAAGGGGGTATCCCCAAAAGATTAACCACCCATTCGGGTAATGAAACACCGGTGGCTTATAAAGACGCCGGACACATTCTGTTTCTAGCCAATATAATGCCAACTGTAGAAGACGCACAATTCCCCTCCGGACAATTCCAACAAGTATATGAAGTTAATACCGAAGGAGGACGCCCTGCCCTCTTCTCTTCCATGCCGATGGAAGATATCAGTATCAATCACACAGGTAATACTTTGCTCTACCATGACAAAAAAGGATATGAAGATCCTTGGCGTAAACATCACACTTCATCCATTACCCGCGATATTTGGCTGTGTTCTCTGAATGGAAACCGTACCTTTCGCAAACAAACTACTTTCAATGGTGAGGACCGCACTCCCGTTTGGGCTTCAGATGATAAATCATTCTATTATTTAAGTGAGGAAAAAGGCTCATTTAATATTTTCAAACGTGATATTGACGGTAATACATCCAAACAAATCACCAACCATACCAAACATCCGGTACGCTTCCTGAGTGCCGCCTCCAATGGAACATTATGCTATGGATATGATGGCGAAATCTACACGGTAAAAGAAGGTGCCATTCCGCAAAAAGTTCAGATTTCCATTGTCACCGACAAGAACGACAAAGATCTCATCCGCCAGATTAAGCGTAGCGGAGCAACAGAAATATCCCTTTCACCCGATGCAAAAGAAATTGCTTTTGTACTACGCGGAGATGTATATGTCACATCAACAGAATACAGCACCACCAAACAAATCACCAATACTCCGCAACAGGAACGCGATATTCACTTTTCTCCGGACGGAAGAAGTATTGTTTACGCTTCCGAAAGAAACGGATTATGGCAGATTTATCAAACCAGTCTAGCTAAAAAGGAAGAAAAACAGTTCGCTTACGCAACCGATATCAAAGAGGAAAGACTGACCAATTCGGATATCACTTCATTCCAACCTCAATACAGTCCTGACGGCAAAGAAGTAGCCTTTCTTGAAAACCGTACTACCATCCGTGTTCTGAATCTGAAATCAAAAGCTGTACGAACCGTCATGGATGGCAACTATGAATATTCATACAGCGACGGTGACCAATGGTATCAATGGAGTCCGGACAGCAAATGGATTCTTACCAACTACATAGGTATTGGCGGATGGAATAACAAGGATGTTGCACTGGTCAACGCATCTGGCAACGGAGAAATTCATAATCTGACCGAAAGTGGATACAGTGACGGCAATGCCAAATGGGTATTGGATGGAAAAGCCATGATTTGGGAAAGTGACCGCGCAGGATTCCGCAGCCACGGAAGCTGGGGCGCTGAAGCGGATATCTACATCATGTTCTTCGACTTGGACGCATACGACCGTTTCAGAATGAGCAAGGAAGAACTTGCTTTGCTGGAGGAATCAGAAAAGAAAGACAAAGAGAAGAGTGAAGAGAAAAAGAAGGCTGATAATAAAAAAGATAAAAAGAAAGACTCCAAGAAAGAAGATGACAAGAAGGAAGTAAAACCACTGGTTTTCGACCTTGAAAACAGCCGTGACCGTGTGATTCGTCTAACTGTAAATTCTTCACGATTGGGAGATGCTGTATTAACTCCGAAGGGTGACAAACTATATTATCAAGCAGCCTTCGAAAGCGGATATGATTTATGGGAACACGATCTTAAAGAAAACAAAACTAAAATCGTCATGAAAAAAGTCGGTGGCGGAGCCCTGCTTCCTGATAAGAAAGGCGAGAATCTGTTCCTTTGCAGCCAAGGTGGTATCAAGAAAGTTACTGTCAGCAGTGGTGAAACCAAACCTGTAGAATTCGAAGCTTTCTTCGACTACCAACCCTATGGTGAACGCGAATATATTTTCGATCATGTATGGCAACAAGTAGAAGATAAATTCTACGTAAAAGATCTGCACGGAGTAGATTGGAAAGGCTATCACAAAGCATACGCACGCTTTCTTCCATACATCAATAACAATTATGATTTTCAGGAAATGCTAAGTGAAATGCTGGGTGAGTTAAACGGTTCACACACCGGAGCACGTTACTACTCAAACGGTCCTACACTATCCACAGCGACCCTAGGAGCATTCTATGACGAAACTTATGATGGTGACGGGCTAAAAATTAAAGAAATATTAGCAAAAGGTCCATTTGCCGTGAAAAAAACGGATGTTACTCCTGGTTGCATCATCGAGAAAATTGACGGCAAACCTATCGTAAAAGGACAAGACTACTTCCCGCTACTGGAAGGCAAAGCCGGAAGAAAAGTGTTACTGGCCATATATAATCCGGCTACCGGCAAACGTTTTGATATCACCATCAAAGCTATCAGCACGGGCGAACAAAGTAACTTGCTGTATAAACGTTGGGTAGAACGTTGCCGCAATATAGTCGATAAATTATCCGAAGGCCGCATAGGCTATGTACACGTAAAAGGTATGGACAGTCAAAGTTTCCGCGAAGTATATAGTGAAGTATTGGGACGCTGCCGCAACAAAGAAGCTATTATTGTAGACACACGCCACAATGGAGGCGGCTGGCTACATGATGACTTGGCCACTTTATTAAGCGGCAAGGAATATCAGCGTTTCGTTCCACGCGGACAATACATAGGCAGCGACCCATTCAATAAATGGCTCAAGCCATCCTGCGTATTGGTATGCGAGGACAATTACAGTAACGCACATGGCTTCCCATGGGTTTACAAGGAATTAAAGATAGGCAAACTGATTGGCGCACCGGTTCCGGGCACAATGACTGCCGTATGGTGGGAAAACCAAATCGATCCGAGCATTGTGTTCGGTATTCCTCAGGTGGGTTGCATGGATATGCGTGGACAATATGCAGAAAATCACCAACTTTCTCCAGACATTGAAGTTTATAATACTCCAGAAAAGGCATTGGCAGGTGAAGACCAGCAGTTGGAAGCAGCCGTACAAGAAATGCTGAAAACAATAGGGGAAAAGAAATAAAACAATCCCATCCTGATAAAAAAGAAAAAAGACAGATGCGAAAATATTTTCGCATGCCTGTCTTTTTTCTTGCTCTATTCACATCCGTCCAAGACAAAGATGGCTCATCCAACCTTTATAAAGCGATCATCCGATGAATATAAGACATACGCTTTATATCCGTCGGACGATATTATCAAAAGGAAACAATATGAAATAGTTCTTGATCAGAAGAAAGATTCTCAAGCCTCCTTCGCTCTTTTTTTCCAAAGACGAGTCATATCTTCCAAAGTCTTTCCTTTTGTTTCAGGAACCATCTTCCATACAAACAGAGCTGCAAGCACACAAATCACGCCATAAAGCCCATAGGCAAACACCGGACTGAATTCATACATGGCAGGAAAAGTGGAAGAGACCAGATAATTGAATATCCACTGGAAAGCTACAGCGATAGCCACTGCCTTGCCGCGGATAGTATTCGGAAATATCTCTGCAATCAACACCCAGCAGATAGGTCCCCATGACATCATAAAAAATGCAGCATAAACAATGATGGAAAGAACAGGAAGAATACCTCCCACCTGAAACTCATCACAAAATGCAACACAGAATGCACCTACAGCCATACCAATAGAACCAACAATCAACAAGGGTTTACGTCCCATCTTCTCTACGGTAAAGATAGCAACCAATGTAAAGAGAATATTAACTACCCCCATTACCACAGTCTGCATCATACCATCACCACCGCCACCGATTTTCTCAAAAATACGCGGTGCATAATAAAGCACAGCATTAATACCGATAGCTTGCTGAAATACAGAAAGCAAGATACCGACTACAATAACTGTCAACCCGTATGTAAGCAGTTTCTCTGTTTTCTCGGAAGTCACAGCCTTTATTTCAGACAAAATAGTTTTAGCCTTATCTGTTCCATTTACTTTTTCAAGTACAGAAAACGCTTTATCATCCTGATGGGTCATAGCCAAATAGCGCGGAGTTTCAGGAACCAAAAACAATAAAATGCCAAATAATGCAGCCGGAACCGCTTCTGAACCAAACATATATCTCCAACCATCGGAAACAAGCACTTCATCCGGCATACCATCTTTAATCATATAATTCACAAAATAGACTACCAACATGCCAAAAATAATAGCAAACTGATTACAAGAAACCAATTTACCACGAATTTCGGAAGGAGCAATTTCGGCAATGTACATCGGACAAACAGCAGAGGCAAGTCCTACACCGATCCCCCCGATGATACGATAAAAGTTAAAAGCAAGGATCAATGCAAACGAAGTATCTCCTTTAGAGAAAAATAAAAATTCGGGATAATAAGAGCCTAAAGCAGACAGAAAGAACAATAAAGCAGCCAGACGCAACGAATTACGACGTCCTAACCCCGAAGCAAAATAACCGGAAAAAGCACTACCAATGACACAACCTATCAATGCACTGGAAGCAGTCACGCCATGCCAGAAAGCATCTAATCCCAAATGTTTTTGCAGAGCCTGCTCCGCTCCCGAAATAACAGCTGTATCATAACCGAAAAGTAAACCGCCGAGAATGGCTATAAACACCACTCCCATCAGATAGAAATTGTTTTTCTTGTTTTTCATAATAAAAGAATTATAATAGTTTTCGTAATAAATACAATAACAAAGCTGTGCGAAATTAATCATTAATACGTAATTCTATTATAATTCTCCAACCATTTTAAATCTTTTTCACATCAAGGATAAACAAGATTATTTCGTCTGAACTGTTCTATGTCTTCCTTTTTTAATCCTATCTTATCCAATGACTTAGGAAGATTATGATCATTAAGATAATAACGCGGACGAATGAGATATTGTCTATTTGCTACCGATAGGCTATCTGCCCTATAAGGTGTCTGTATCCCTGCCAAATTCAGCATGGTATGAAACACAGAAGCATTTCCTGCTACCGGTTTTTCACGGTTCTGCAATATAGCTTCATGTACTTCCACATTCTCTTCTCTATATGCTTTGGACAACCAAATTAAAAATGGTACATGCAGTTGATAATAAGACGGGACCGGGGATGCATGTAAAAATAATTTTCGATTATCATCAAAAATATCCTCTCCATGATCCGAAGTATAAAGCATAGCCGAAAAAGAGTTCATTTTCTGCAATAAAGTGATCAAAGAAGCCAGAAAACCATCTGTATAACGGATAGTGTTATCGTATGCATTCATCAAATACTCTTTATTCTCATATTTGGCGTCTGTCAGATTATCCGGTTTAAAGACAGACATGGATTCGGGATAACGTTCTTTATAATTAAAATGTGATCCATAGGCATGCAGCACGATAAATAATTTTTGATGACCTGCCTTTAGCTCCTCTTCTACTAGAAACAATAGTTCGTCATCCGAAATATTGGCTCCTTTCGGAGTGTCTTTCTTGATAAACTTCCAATCATCTGCCTCCATCCCCAAAAAATCAATAAAAGAATGGTTAGGAAGCTGGTTCGAAAAAAAGGCTGTATGAAATCCTGCCTCCTTGAAAGCGGTAATGATTCCTTTCTGTCTATAAAGACAGTCATAATCCTCAGCCGAAGCTGCCGAAAGCAACATAGGCACACTTTTATGAGTAGTATTAGACTGGGTAAGCACATCCGTGAAAGTTACCAACCCCTCCATTTTATCAAGTAATGGAGTGGTATTCCTTTCATAACCATAAAGTCCGAAATTACAGGCACGGGCCGTTTCCCCTATCACCAAGACATAAACTTCCCGGCTGTCTTTATCATGTGCGGCACTGGCATTAAAAGTAAAATCCCTTGAAGTTTCCGCATATCCGGCAGTTTCGCCCGCACGTTCTGCAGCCAATACTAAATTATAACATACATTAGCCGGATACATTTCAATCTTTACTTGATAATCACGTTGCGTCGCATAGCAGATAACAGTCAATAACACTCCTGCAACAATGCCTGCCAAGGCATACTTACGTTGAGAACGAATAAAAGAATATTCCAACTGATTACCTCGGGCCCATGAGAAACCTCCCAAGACCAAAGCAGGAATGTAAACAACAAAAACACCAATTACAGCCGGCAGTAAATTATCCAACAGTTCCATCACCTCCCCGGAATTAGTAGTTGTCAGATTCAGGAACATATCTACTGCAATGATAGAACGCCCGAACAGGTATAGCAATACCAATTGGAATGCCGCAAAGAAAACAAACGGAAATAAGATCCAAATAGTCTTTCCAGGTTTACGCCCCAATGTCATAATCAACCAATAAACCGATACCGGCAGAATGACATTACAAATACGTGCCAAAAGTGTCATTTGTTGTTCTGTAAAAAACAATGCCACATTGGGAATGGCCAAGACAACGATGAACAGAACGAACAATCGTTGTGGCTCACAACACCACTGAATAAATTCTTTAAAATGCTTCATTTATATTAAAAATAAAACCAGACTGTCCATTTTTTCCAAATCCATAGTCCAGACGAACATTTACATTCTTTTTAAACTCCCAACGATAACCTATTCCATAATTAGGCAACACTCTGTCCATGCGCAAAGCACTGAACTTATTGAATACAGTTCCGGCCCCTATCCAAACTACAACACCATTACGTTTCCATACATGCTGACGCAATTCCACCTGCCCCTCTATTTTATGCTTGTCACGATAGCGCCCTTCGTAATAACCACGCATGGAATACGAATTTCCCAACAGCGCCATCATAGCCCACGACGGATTACCGAAATTAAAAGTACCGCGTAATTCTCCTGCCAACAATCCTCCTTCCCATACAGGATGATAATAACTGGTACGCAAATCCGTAGTACTGAATGCATAATCGTTTCCTAAAAACTTAAGACGGAAACATTGGGTAATATTCAAATAATATCCCTTATGGGGATTAGTCAACACATCGCGCGAATCATATGCCAAAGAAAGGCCCACTCCATAATTAGCAGTAGTAAGGTTCATTCCCTCCAGTAATCCGGGGCGTTCCATATTCTTACCATGCACATAATCATAAGATGCCATAGGACCTATATATAAATTATCCGCTATCCGAAACAAAAAACTAGCTTTAATTTGTGCTTGCCAGCGATCTAAATCAGATTCATTGGCATCTACATTACCCATATCGTACCCTATTCCCCAAAACTTGGAAGGAAAGGAATAAAAATAAAGAGTATAATCCAGCCGGTATTTGTCCTGCGGAAAGATATGAGTTCCGCGTATCCCCAACATATAGAAGCCAACAGTGGAAACATCTCCAAATAAAGATACATTGGACGGGGGAAGAAGCATGTCACTTCTATCAGCACGATAAAGCCCCGCTGCCACCAGTCCAAGCCCCAGTTTGGTATCCGTACTGTAATGTGGTCCGCCAATAATACTAAAATCAAATTTCTTATGATTCTTATCTTTATTAGCATCATTAAAATAGTCCAGAAATCTTTTGAAAAAAGTCCTTTTCTGTACTGTGCTGTCTTTGTGTTGCATTGTCGTATCTTCAGGCAAATAAAACAGACCGCCCTCTTGCGTGACTGCCAAAGCCGCATCTGCCATACATATAAAGATTACGATCAAAAATGATATTTTCTTCATTGTAACCTGTTATTTTTTCCACTGTTAAAACAAGCTTTACAGTAAACATAAACTGATAAAAACAAATAAAGCAGATTGGGATACAAAGATAGCCAAACCTGCTTTATTGTGACTTTTTTTATAATAAGAATCTGGTCTGAATTTACCTATTTCTGTCCTAAATACCTTATACCGGTCGCTTTTCTGTAATCAGCCAACGCAATCTTCTGCTCATAATAAGATTGGATAAGGTTTGTATATGCCTGTATCCATGTCAGCTGTGCAGAAAGCACATCCAAAATAGTCAACTTACCTTCAGTATAACTAAAAGTGTTCAAATCCAAATTCTCTTCTGCCAGTTTGCAGTTCTCCTCGGCAATACTTATCTGACGGGTATTCTCTGTCAGACTAGTCCACGCCTTCGCCACTTCTTTGCTTATTTGGTCTTGCTTATCTTGCAATGCATACTGCTTGCCCAATAAAATAGCCTTCTGTGCAGCCGTCGATTTAAAGCGGGCTCCCCAATGGAAAATCGGCAATTTAATAGAGGCATACACATTACTATTAAACATAGTTTCGCCCGAAATGTTCAACATCTGTGTTCCCCATGTCTCTTTAAAACCGATAGAAAGAGAAGGGTTGTACTTGGCGGCAGCCAGACTTACCTGTCTTTTCTGATAATCCACATCCAATTGGGAGATAGCATAATCGGGACGCACATTCAAGGCTGTTTCCGCTCCAACAAAGGCAGGCATAGGCAATATGGTAGAAATAGAATCCGTCAAATCCATTTCAGCCAGCGGTTCCAATCCCATCAGTACATTCATATTCTGCAAGGCGACCTGATAAGACTGATAGCTGCTGGAACGTTGCAATTCAGCCTCTTTCAAACGAGTCTGCATCTGAATGAGATCCGTCTTGCTGATATAGCCATCATCGTACTTATCTTGCAGCACTTTGGTCAACTGCTCAATAATCTGTACATACTGGCACATCGTTTCATACATTTCTTTTTGTGCGGCTGTTCCCCAATAACTGGCTTCAGCGGCATAGATAATATTATCCGTTGTCAAATCCACCGACTTATCCGCCATCTGAGTTTGTATTTGGGAAGCCTTATAATTGTGATAGATACTGCCACCGGCATAAATAGGTTGTGATACCCCTACTTCGGCACTGTATGAATCGTGCTCCATAGGAACAGCCATTCCGCCAAAATCCATCTCGTATTTGTTAATACGATACTGATAGCTTCCCGTTGCATCAACAGCCGGAAAGAAAGCGGTTTTTGCCGCTTTCATAGCCTTCTGCATAGCTGTACGTTGCGCCACACTCTGTTTTAAGGTTTGGCTATAATCCAGTACCTTTTGTTCAAAGGTAGAATAATCCACGACAGTCTGAGCCGAAAGTGTACCGGTCATACAAGCCATACTTATAATATAGATCATCTTAGTTTTCATTATCTGTCTGCTCTAATTTTAAAGAAAATACAATAAGTTACCGGAAGAACAAAAATGGTCAGTACCGTTGATACGAACAAACCACCCATAATGGTAGCCGCCATACCTGCAAACATGGCATCGCCCAACAATGGAAGCATACCCAGAATAGTAGTTCCGGAAGCCATGGTCACCGGAACGATACGCGTCTTGGTAGCCTCGACCACGGCAGGCACAGCACCCTTTCCATCCTTCAACTGAAGTCCGATTTCATCGACCAGCACAATGGCGTTCTTGATATTCATACCAATCAATCCCAACAGACCGAGGATGGCAAAGAAGTCCAATGACTTACCAAACAAAAGCAATCCCCATACCACACCAATAAACACCAGCGGCAACATAAGCATAATCAATACCGGCTTGCGGTAGTTGCTGGGGAAAAGAAACAGCAGAACCACATAAATCAACAGGAAGGTCAGCGGAATATTCTTCGCCAATGCAGCGTTACTCACATCCTGTGTTTCCTGCTCGCCGAAATATTTCATTTTATACCCTTCGGGCAACCGCATCTGCTCTTGTACGGCAGTGAGCACCTGTTTAAACGCAGCCATCGTATTGGCTCCACGTTTAGGTTCACATTGCATCATCATACAACGCTCGCGGTTAAAGCGGCGGACTACATTATAATCATAACCCAAAGCAAAATTATCGATCACCTGTTCCACTTTCACGGAATTTCCTTTCGTACTGAATACAGGCACACTTTTCACATCATTCAAGTTCATTTTTTCCACATCCTCATCTTTCAACAGAATAGGCAAGGAAACATCCCCCTCACGATATTCTCCCAAAGGCAGACCATTGGTAGCCGTACGGAATGAATTAGCAACCTGCTGACGGGTAATTCCCAAGCGTAAACCTTTCTGTTGAGAGAACATCGGTTTCCACACAGGCACCTTATCTCCCCAATTGGAACGGATATCCGTCACCATATCACACTGGCGGGCTATTTTCTTCGCCCTTTCAACCAATGCGGTCAATGTATCGGGATTCTCACCGATAAAACCGATCTCAATAGCAGCTTCAGGCACCGGAGACAAAGCAAAAAGTGCCGAACGGGTAATGATATTGGGAAAGTTCTGGGTCATGTGCTCATAAAACTGCTGTTCTACTTCGGCTGCATCTTCGGGGTCTTTAGTTTCCACCATCACATTAGCATAGTTAGACTTCGGTCCAAAAGAAGAACTTGCCAAATAGTAACGCAACGGAGTACCACCCAATGTCACCGAATATGATTTAACTTTCTCATGATTCTTCAAATAACCCTCCACCTTCATCACATCCTGATCTACCGCATGAATACTGAATCCCTCAGGGAATACCAGATCAGCACGAAAATAAGGCTTATTCATTTTCGGAAAAAAACTCTGAGGCATAACAGCCATAATAACCAAAGAAAGCACCAAAGTCACAAAGACGGTGGTCAATGTCACAAAACGGCGTTTAATCAGCAAGGTCAGAAACTTCTCGAATTTATGATAGAGTTTAGTATCATACGGATCTTTCATTGCACCGCCGGGAACAGCTTCTTTCAAAATAAAATTACCAAAAGTCGTAGTCTGGCACAAAGCCAGAATCCAACTCAATCCCAGTGACACAGCCAATACAACAAATAGCGGTTTCACAATCTCAGCCACGGATGCCGGTGCCAGATACAAAGGCAAGAAAGAGCAGATAGCAATAAAAGTAGCGCCCAGCAATGCCCACTGCGGCTTGATGGCCCCCTCTATCAATGACTGATAACGTGATTTTCCGCGCTTGATACCTATTTGCGCATTATCTGTCACCACAATGGCATTATCCACCAGCATACCCATGGCGATAATAAATGCCGCCAAAGAAGTACGGTTCAATCCTACTCCCCACATCAACATAATAAGCAAAGTACCACCTACTGAGAAAAGTAACGAACTACCTATCAGCATACCGGCACGCGATCCCATCACCACAAAGATAATCAGGATAACAATAACCAATGATTCTATCAAATTCAGGATAAAGCCATTATTCGCCTCATCGGCAATCTTATCCTCAGGATAAAGGGAGGCAAGTTCAATACCGATAGGCAACAATTGCTCTATTTCCGCCAACCTTTCGTCCACTGCTTTACCCACAGCTACCACATTATCCTTTGCTCCACTGGCCACACCTATACCAATAGCACGTTTACCATTGACCCGCATCAAGGTTGAAGGCGGATCATAGTATCCACGCTCCACTGTTGCAATATCCCCCAAACGGACTTCCCGTCCGTCCTTACTGATAATCAACTGATTTTCTATATCTTCCAGACTGGTATAAGTTCCTTCCGTACGCAAGCGCAACTGATAAATTTCTGTCGCTATATCTCCCGTATTCACCTGTATATTCTGCTTCTGCAAGATGCCCATAATTGAAGTGGGATCAATGCCCAGTGCCGAAAGTTTGGAGGTGGATATCTTGACATTGATCACTTCTGTCTGTTCCCCATACAACATCACTTTCTGCACTCCCTCAATCGGAGTCAACTGGGTACGGATACGCTGGGCCCAGTCACGCAAATCAGTATACGAGAATCCCTCATCAGCGGTCAAAGCATAATAAATGCCATACACATCACCAAAGTCATCATTCACTGTAATGGTAGACGCCCCACTGGGCAATTTGGGTTGTATATTCGCCACTTTACGACGTAATTCATCCCATTTCACAGGCATATAATCCGGATCAATCGTAGGCTGAAGTTCAATAGAAATCTTGGACAGCCCGAAATAAGATTCCGATTTAATCTGATATACATCTGTCATGGACTGAATTTCACGTTCAATCGGTTCCGTAATCAGTTTCTCCACTTCATGTGGGTTCGCTCCCGGATACTGGGTAACCAATACCGCAGTCTTTATCACAAAAGGCGCATCTTCTTTCTTAGGCAGCTTGAAGAAGGAGATTACTCCACCTATCAGCAAAATAGCCAAAAAGAAATAGATAACCTTCCGGTTCTCCAAAGAATATTTTGGAATATTCATGATATGCTTTCTCCTTTTTTATTCTGTTAATATTTTTACTTGCTGGCCATCCACAAGATAAGAGGCTCCGGCAGAAACGACCTGTTCACCCGCTTTCACATCTCCGGTAACAATCAAGTCATTACGTCCAACAATAGTACCCTTATCGTTGACTTTGCGTTGTTCCACTTTCTGTGTGGATGGATTATAAACAAATACTTTTTTACTATTCAATGTATTGTCAAACACTACAGCCGACAAAGGTACTGTAATCCCTTCTTTTACCACATCACTCTCAATATTGACAATAACACGACATGAGAACCCCACCGATACCTTGTATTTTTTCAAATCAAATTCCGGATCATCAATGTAAAGGAATACAGGAACTCCTGCCCCATCGGGAGAAGCCTCTACATACTCCTTTACTTTTGCTTGAAATAATTTTCCTTTATAGGCATCAAACTCTACGTAAATAGTAGAAGGAGAAGTTACATAAGAAATATTCGTTTCGGGGATAGTGAACTCCACTTGCAATTTAGCCGGATTAATCAAACACACTACTCCTTGTCCTGGTTGTACACGCTGATAGTTTTCAACGTATTTTTTTTGGATGAAACCATCAAATGGAGCGCGTAGCTTTGTGTCATTCAATGTGTTTTGCGCATCTTCAAATGCCGATTTGGCATTGGTATACGAAGCTTGGGTCGTTTCAAATTCTTGCATGGAAATGGCGTTCTTAGCCAATAGTTTCTCCGCGCGTTGCATCTGTGATGCCGCCTTTTGAAATGAAGCCCTCTTAGCGTCATAATCCAATTTGTAATCTGTCGGATCAATTTCGGCCACTACCTGTCCTTTCTTTACCCGCTGTCCTTCGAGTACATTCATTGCTACCAGCGGACCGGACATTTTAAAGGCCAAGTCACTGAACTGATCAGGCGACACAACACCTGAATACGATTTTTCGATCCTGCTTAACGAGGTCACTTCCGCCAATTTCACGGGACGGGGACCGCGTTCTTGTGCAGGTTGCTGTCCGCAAGAACAGAACACTGCTGCAATCATTGCCATGATAGACAAATTTTTACCTTTCATACTGTTAATCTTCACTATTAGTTTCCGCTGCAAAGTTCTCATAATTATTAAAGGCGTACAAGTGCTAACAGTAAGATATATTAGTCTATTTTTAAGCATTTTCTTTGTTATCTGCTTTAACTGTCCTATATTTGTGGTGCATAATCAAAATCTTCTTTATTTTTATGAAGTATATAGATGACATTAACCTATTTAAATCAAATAAGGATTTCGTTGCAGAAATTGACATGACAGGATCATTAGGCCGTATTTACCACTACCCGCAACGAATGGAAGGATGCTTGTTCCTTCTGTGCCTGCGAGGTGAATGTGACATAACGATCCATCTGTCTGAACACAAGATACAAAAGAACGACATTGTCACTATTTTGCCAGAAACCTTTGTACATGTCCACCGGCAAAGTCCCGACTGCCGTCTGTACCTGATAGGGTTCAACAAAGAGTTGCTGAATGGAATAAACCTCTTCAATTCCACCATGAACTATCTTTCAGCCCTGATTGACACGCCCATTATTCCTCTGCGTCCCGAAATAACCGAGTTGTTTCAAGACTATTTTATGTTGCTGATAAAAATGAAACGTATGGGAGCCAAGCCCAATAAAGACTTAATCAGCACCATGCTGCTCACTATATTGCATGGTGTAGGCAGCATTCATCAGAACACCAATGTAACCACACGTACTTTCAATCGTGGAGAAGAAATTGTAAAACGTCTGGTCCAATATATCATCAAACATTATACGAAAGAACGGAGTGTAGCTTTTTATGCCGATCTGCTTCATATATCCCCTCAGCACCTCAGCACTACTGTCAATAAGATTACGGGAAAAACTGTTACAGATATCATCGCCAAACTAGTGATAACAGATGCGGAAGCCAAACTAAAATCCACCGATCTTACTATTCAGGAGATAGCCTATTCACTTAATTTCCCAGATATCTCATTCTTTGGGAAATATTTTAAAAGATATACAGGAATGTCACCGAAACAGTATAGGGAAAACGGATAGTGAAAACAGACTCAGCCCACGTTAGTACGTGTAAGGTCATACATCAGTACGTATAAGCCTACACATACTAACAATGTAAAAACACATGTCCAAAGTCTCTTACACCATAAAAGTTATAAGTTTTTCGGCTTATAAATAGCGTTCCACCAAGTCGCATCGTCCTGCAACCATTTGGCAAACCAGGCAAAGATTGTATTCTGCCACTGGATCCTCTTGCCATAGTCTACAATATGATGATCTTGCCCCGTTACCGCCACAAAAGCTGTTTCGCGTCCCAGCAATTTCAGTGCTGTAAACATCTGAATACTCTCTCCCACCGGTACATTCACATCCGCATCACCATGCAGGAACAGCAAAGGCGTATGTATCTTGTCCGCATTGAACAACGGGCTTTGTTTTACAAAAAGATCAGGATTGCTCCACGGATAACTATCCGCCATGGAAACTTCACTATACGAATATCCCCAATATCCTTCCCCCCAATAACTGGTATGGTCACTGATACCGGCATGAGAGATGGCCGCTGCAAAAATATCGGTCTGTGTTTGCAGGTATTGTGTCATAAAGCCGCCATAGGACGCACCTATACAGCCTATTTTCTTGTCATTGACAAAAGCATGTTCTTTACAAAACAGCTTTGTACCTTCTATAATATCCTGTGCCACCCCTTCCCCGGCTGTATTGACGTGGCGGGCAGAGAATTCCTGTCCGAAACCGGTAGCACCGCTAGGTTCTATCACATACACCACATAGCCCAATGCCGCGTATGCATGATGCGGATAACGGCTTTCAAAATTACGGCTGACCGGACTGCACCCACCATAATAATTCACAATCATAGGATATTTCCGGTTAGCGTCAAAATGAGGCGGCAGGTAATAACGGCCGTAAATGGTATCACCACGCGAATTGGTAAAACTCCAAGCCTTGCATTCGCCCAGCTCCACATCTTTCAAGATGTCCTTACTTAAGTCTTCCAACAAAGATGATTTCATCTTTTTGGTATTCATGGTGTACAAACGGTCGGAATTTGAGGCGCTTTGTCCATAATAGGCCATAACCGGAGCATTTTGCGCCAATGAGAATGAATTGACCAAATCTTCTGAAACCTCCAGTTGCAGAATTTTCCCATCAGCGGGATTCATCCGGTACAAACTGTAACAGTCACGGTTCTCGGCCGTGAAATATATTTGCCCGTCGACCTTATTCCACACGGCACGCTGTACGCTGGGATTAAAATCTTTCGTCAGCGGAGTGACCCTCTTATCAGCTATATTCAGCAAATAAAGCTGACCGTCCGTCATACTCGGAGTCTGCCCCTCCTTTACATTTTTCCCTATTCCACCCAGCGATTCAGGCGAGCCGGATACCAATACCTGCGTTCCGTCAGGTGAAAAACGGGCTCCACTGATAAAACCATCTTTATCTATCAGCAATTCCGCCTGTAAAGTCTGCATATCCAACCGATATAGTGAGAATAAAGTAGTAGGACGCTTGGTCAGACGGCTCTGACTGGTCATCATCAAAAGATACCGGCCGTCATTGGAAATATCGGCAGCCCAGACATTGTGATAACCGAAAGTCAGTGGCTGCAACAAACCGGTCTTCAAATCATATTTAGCCAGATAAGAACGGTTACGCCATCCCGGCTGGCGGTCATCCGGCTCCAGTACCTCATAAATTTCTTTACGTTCTTTCGGTCCTTCCTGGGTCATGGTGAAAAGCAGGTAGTCTTCCGTAGGTGCGAACTGGAAATACCCGTCAGGTAATTTATTCACCAGCACGGCCTCCACTCCGGTAAGTGGATCCACAACTATCAGCTGCCTGCCATCCACTCCTGTACGGGTATAATAATAACGGTTAGAACGAGGCATCCATTGCATATTCTCAGTACGCTCCGCCAAAACCTTACCGCTGGCAAGTTCAGTAATACGCGTACTGCCGGCCGACCGGCCACCTACACAAGTCGTACGATAATTAGTAATCAGATATCTGCCATCAGGAGAAAGTCCTACTCCGGCAAAACGAGTTCCATGCAACACATCCGCCAAAGTATATAGCTTTTTGTTATCTTGCTTAAGTGAAATGCTTCCCTCTTGATCCGTATCCACACTCACTTTCAAGGAATCTGTTTTCCCTGTTTCAGAAAGATATTTAACAACTACAGAATGGGTGGCCGGCTCCAAAGCGAGTTCAGTCCCTTCCTGCTTTTTCCCATCTACATAAAGTTGGTATTTTTCCAGACCGTCAATCTTCAACTTGGCCGTAGCATAACGAGTATTCTCCAACACAAAGCCCACCATGTGCAAGGCATATCCCGAGTCACTTCCCGGCAAAACTCCGCCTGTAAATAAAGTTCCCTGCTGCAATACGTCCACAGAAAGATGAGTATCTAACAAACGTCCGGATACAAAAGTCTTTGAATTCACATCCACGCTGTCTACCTGAAAAGGAGCCTGTACAATGTAGGGTCCGGCATAACGGAAAGTAGTAATGTCAATCGTTTCAGCACCTGCCATCACAGCCCAGGCAAGAGCACAAGACAATAAGATTTGTTTCTTCATATTTCTAACAATTTGTGTTACACAAAGATACGAAATATAAAAGAAACAAAAACCTTTTTCTACGAATTTCAATGCTTCCTACAACATATTATTTCACCTCTCCCGGCAGATAGCGCAACTGCAAATACTGTTCTCCCGGTTTCAGATACCCCCCTTCGAACATTTCTTTCCTGATCCGGTAAACTGCCACCCTTTTCAATAAGTAATTTTCTACCTTCATCGGCTGCTTTTTACACCAAGAAAGCACTTTCAGACTTCCATCGGCATGAACATCCGCATAGACTTTTACCGTTCTTATCGGAGTCCCGTCCGCTATCTTACGTCCTCTTTTATAATCCACCCACAAAATAGCTTTCGCTTTTTCCCCCTCACATGTCCCAGCATACTTATCCGTTTCGGATGCGGTGGAAGGTGAAGAAGTTCCCTTACAACCTACAACCGCACATAAAATCAAAAGATATAAAATATAGCCCCCTCGTATTTTCATATCAATCGGATTAGTCTTTTATCTCTTCTATAGGAGTAATATCCTCTATTTCAGGCATACCCGGTTCTTTCTTCTGACGGAAGCGGATGATGTTTATCAAATCGGACAGTCCGTATACAATGCTGCTCACTCCCAGAATGATGAATGGAACAGCCGCCGCCGTAAATGGATTAAATAATACCACAATACCTGCAATCAGCACCAACACAGGTATCACAAAGAAACCTCCCGGTACCACCGTCCAACTACGCGCAGCAGACAAATTCACAATCTGACTGATTCCCGCCAGTACCAAAACAGCACCCAGCACATACATCAGAATACCGACAAAAAATGCCGGCATAATCATCAACCATAATCCGAACAAAAGGCTACCAAGCCCGGCAATAGGGAAACTGCTGCCATCCTGCTTGCCACGAATCAAATACCCAAATACAGAAAAGAGTCCCGGTACTAGAAACAGGACACCGATTGTAATAACCAGATAAAGAATGGCAGCTTCAGGCCATGCCACCAGCAACACACCGATGACCAATGCACAGATACATCTGATTATAGAATAATTCATTGTTTTCATATTCAATCATGTCTAATTGGTTAATGAAGCGAATATACTGATTATTTCTGAGAAGACAGATGCAAAATGGATATTAATTTTTCAGACAGAAGAACAAAAGAAGAAAGCCGGAACAGATTTTCCTGTCATAAGCTTAGAACTACATTCTATTGTTCTATAGACTTTAGCAAACAGAATATTCTACCGACTATTCCAATATGTTCTTTCGTACCCATGCCTGAAGATCATCCTTTTATCATATGGCAAATCACTCTATCTGTTCTGTTTCAGGCAGACTTTGTTCATTCTCGTCCTCATCGATCAAAATAGCCCAAAAAAGCCACCATAACAGCAATCCTGCCAACAACACGGCACCTATCCTTATCCAAAGTTTACGTTTCATACACTTCATTTTAATGATTTATTAACTGATGTATTAAAACCATTCCGCCACCCGAAATGTTCATTTATAAAACCAATTTAAAGTAATAAGATTATGAATAATGGAAAATTCTTTGCCGGACTGGCACTAGGAGCGCTGGTCGGCAGTGCATTAAGTTGTTTTGCGCACAGCAACAGAGGCCGCAAATTGAGAAGAGACGTGTATGATGCCATTCAGGACTTACAAGAAGATGCAAAAGACCTGGCTCATCATGCAAAACATAAAGCAGAACAAGTAAGCAGTGAAGTAGCCGGAAAAGTAGGTGAGAAAGTGGAAGAAGTGAAAGGGAAAATACACGAGGCTGCAAATAAATAAAAAAAAGTAAGTTTTTCTTTGGAGTTTAAAACAAAACGCTTACATTTGCCCCAAAATAAAAACAGATTTTATGAATAGAATCATGGTAAATACATATTGGTGGCGTTTCTTACAACTAAACAAGTCGTAAGGGAACCAGACCATGTATATATACCTGACATTCTAATAAGGATATTCAAACTGAAGGCCTGTCGTACTTACGACAGGTCTTTTTTCGTTAGTGCAATTAACAATCAAAATTTAATATAGAACGACAATGAAAACTTATCAGGTAAACAAAGAAGGTTATTATGGCGAATTTGGCGGGGCCTATATTCCCGAAATCCTTCATCGCTGTGTGGAAGAGTTAAAAAATGCCTATTCCAAAGTATTGGAAAGTGAAGGATTCAAAAAAGAATTCCACCAGTTACTACACGACTATGTGGGACGCCCTTCACCTCTATACCTGGCAAACCGGCTAAGCGAACAATACGGTTGTAAAATCTACCTGAAACGTGAAGATTTGAACCACACCGGAGCACACAAAATCAACAATGCCATCGGCCAGGTGTTACTGGCAAAACGTATGGGGAAAAAACGTATCATTGCAGAAACCGGAGCTGGACAGCATGGTGTGGCCACCGCCACGGTATGCGCTTTGATGAACATGCAATGCATTGTTTACATGGGCAAGACCGATGTAGAACGCCAGCATATCAATGTAGAAAAGATGAAAATGCTGGGAGCCGAAGTCCGCCCGGTCACTTCCGGCAACATGACACTGAAAGATGCTACAAACGAAGCCATCCGCGATTGGTGTTGCCACCCTGCAGATACTTACTATGTCATCGGCTCTACCGTAGGCCCTCATCCCTACCCTGATATGGTGGCACGTCTGCAATCCGTTATCAGCGAAGAAATCAAAAAGCAGCTGAAAGAACAGGAAGGAAGGGAATATCCCGATTACTTGATGGCTTGTGTAGGAGGAGGAAGCAATGCGGCAGGAACCATTTATCACTATATAGATGATGAACGTGTGCAGATTGTCCTGGCCGAAGCAGGAGGCAAAGGCATAGACACCGGTTTCTCGGCCGCTACCATCCAACTGGGGAAAATGGGAATTATCCACGGAGCAAAGACCTTGGTTATCCAAAACGAGGACGGACAAATAGAGGAACCTTACTCCATCTCTGCCGGTCTGGATTATCCGGGCATAGGCCCCATGCATGCCAATCTAGCCAAACAGCAACGCGCTTTGGTACTCGCCATAAACGATGATGAAGCCATCCGTGCCGCATTTGAACTGACCCGGCTGGAAGGTATTATTCCTGCATTGGAATCGGCTCATGCATTGGGAGCACTGGACAAAATGAGATTCAAGCCAACGGATATAGTGGTTCTCACCGTATCAGGACGCGGAGATAAGGATATTGAAACCTACTTGAAAGAATCCAGCACAAGGGCCTCCTTGCAATAACACATAGAAACCCACGAGAGTAAAAATCTTATACGGACAACTATAAACAGAAAAGAAACAATGAAAACTTTTACCTATACCACCCGATACAAAACCATACTGGGTGACCTACATACACCGGTCAGTACTTATCTGAAAGTACGCGACATTTTCCCACAGAGTGCGCTGATGGAAAGTTCCGACTATCATGGAAGTGAGAACAACCGTTCTTTCATCGGACTGAATCCTGTAGCCAGCATCGGAATCAACCATGGTATAGCCACTGCCACCTACCCTGACGGCAGCATGGAAGAACATCCCATCACCGAACATTTCCGGGCAGACCATGCGATCTCCGATTTTCTGAATCGTTTCAAGGTAAGCGGAGAATACAACAACTACTGCGGACTGTATGGTTATACCACGTTCAATGCCGTACGCTACTTCGAACATATCAATGTAAAAGACAGCCGTGACCCTAAGAACGATGCTCCGGATATGTTGTATATCTTATATAAATACCTGATCGTCTTCAATGACTTCCGCAATGAAATGTTATTACTGGAAATGTTGCAGGACGGTGAGGACAGCCATCTGGATTATGTGGAAAAAGCAATCCACAACCGTAACTATACCACTTACGACTTCCGTGCCGTGGGCGAAACTACCAGCACCCTGACCGATGAAGAGCATAAGGCGAACATCCGCAAAGGCATTGCCCACTGTATGCGCGGTGATGTTTTCCAAATCGTCCTTTCACGCCGTTTTATCCAACGTTACGAAGGAGATGATTTCAAACTTTACCGTGCTTTACGCAGCATCAACCCGTCCCCCTACTTATTTTACTTCGATTTCGGGGGCTTCCGTATTTTCGGTTCCTCTCCCGAGACCCACTGTAAAATAGAAAACGGACGTGCCACCATCGACCCTATCGCCGGAACCACCCGCCGCAACGGAGACAAGAAAATAGATGCTGAACTCACCGCCAACCTATTGGCTGATCCCAAAGAAAATGCAGAACACGTAATGCTGGTAGATCTGGCACGCAATGACTTGAGCCGCAATTGTCACGATGTACAAGTAGAATTTTACAAAGAAGCTCAATATTACAGCCACGTCATTCATCTGGTAAGCCGGGTCAGTGGCGAACTGAACCCCAAAGCCAATCCCATCAAAGCATTTATTGATACTTTCCCGGCCGGAACTCTGAGTGGCGCTCCGAAGGTAAAAGCCATGCAACTGATCAGCGAATACGAACCTCACAGCCGTGGAGCCTATGGAGGTTGCATCGGATTTATCGGGCTGAACGGCACATTGAACCAAGCTATTACCATTCGTACATTCGTCAGCCGCAACAACGAACTATGGTTTCAAGCCGGTGGCGGCATCGTAGCTAAGAGCAATGAAGAGTACGAGTTACAAGAAGTAAACAACAAACTGGGAGCACTTAAAAAAGCAATCATCCTGGCAGAACAAATGTAAAAACGAATCATCATGAAAACAGTAATTATAGACAACTATGACTCATTTACCTACAACTTGAGTCATTTGGTAAAAGAACTGGGAGCCGAAGTTACCGTATTACGTAACGATGCTTTCCAACTGGAAGAATTGGAAAAATTCGATAAAATCATTCTTTCACCCGGTCCCGGTATTCCATCAGAAGCAGGCCTGCTGCTCGAAGTAATTAAAAGATATGCCGGCAAGAAACCGATTCTGGGTGTATGCTTGGGAGAACAGGCCATAGGAGAAGCTTTTGGCGGCAAACTGACCAATCTGAGCGAAGTATTTCATGGCGTACAGACCCCCATCTCAATTAAAAAGAATCAATTAAAAGACAAAGGAGAGAAAACCGATTACATTTTCAACGGACTGCCGGATGAAGTGCCGGTAGGACGTTATCACTCATGGGTGGTAGATACGGACGGTTTCCCTGAGTGCCTTGAAATAACCGCAGTAAGCCGGGAAGGTCTCGTTATGGCATTGAAACATAAAGAATACGATATCCACGGCATCCAGTTTCATCCCGAATCCGTACTAACCCCCGATGGTAAAACCATGATAGCCAACTTTCTAAACGCATAAACCAAACCGTACATAATAAATATGAAAGCTATATTATCCCGCCTCTTCAATCACGAGGAACTGACCCGAAAAGAAGCAAAGAATTTGCTGCTCAACATAACCCGGGGAATGTATAACGACGCACAGATAGCCGCTCTGCTGACCGTTTTCCAAATGCGCGGCATCAAAGTAGAAGAATTGATAGGTTTCCGTGAAGCATTGCTCACCACCCGCATACCTATAGACTTTTCCGCTTACACCCCTATTGATATTGTAGGTACAGGCGGTGATGGAAAAAATACCTTCAACATCTCTACTTGCGCCTGCTTCATTGTAGCGGGAGCCGGATATCATGTTGCCAAACATGGCAACTATGGCGCGACTTCCGTCAGCGGAGCCAGCAATGTCATCGAACAACACGGCGTAAAATTCACTAATAATCCGGATAAGCTGACCCGTTCTATGGAAGAATGTGGAATGGTCTATATGCATGCCCAGTTGTTCAATCCTGCCATGAAAAGTGTAGGCCCTGTCCGCAAAGCACTGCAAGTACGTACCATATTCAACCTGCTAGGTCCGCTGGTTAATCCATGTCTTCCGGCTTACCAACTTCTAGGGGTCGCCGATCTGCCGCAAATGCGCCTTTACACCAACGTATTCCAGAAACTAGGCATTGGCTTTGCCGTAGTAAACAACCTGGACGGTTACGACGAAATCTCACTGACCGATGAATTCAAAGTGATGACCAATCGCTACGAAACCATCTACAAGCCATCTGAACTGGGTTTCTCCCTTGCCAGACAAGAAGAGCTTTATGGTGGGAACACTCCCGAAGAAGCGTCAAAAATCTTCAATAACGTACTGGAGAACAAAGCCACCAAAGCCCAGACAGACTGTGTGCTGATTAATGCTTCTTTTGCCATACAAGCCATGGAACCGGCCAAACCGATAGAAGAATGCGTGGCCATCGCCCGTGAATCATTGGAAAGCGGAAAAGCATTGAATACATTGAAAAAATTTGTGGAACTGAACAGTTGATTACACACCCAGTATTCCACTACCAAACGCCTCATACAATGACAGATATATTAACAGAAATCATCGCCTGCAAGCAGATCGAGATCGAACTGCAAAAGGCTGCCATCAGCAAAGAAATGCTGATAAACAATTGTAACGAACCCATGCCACGTATCAGTATGCGTGCCAGTCTTGCCTCTTCTCCTTACGGCATCATCTCCGAGTTCAAGCGTCGCTCCCCCTCCAAAGGATGGATAAAAGAAGACGCACAGGCAGATACTATTCCTCCCGCTTACGAGGCGGCCGGAGCCTCCGCACTTTCCATCCTCACCGATGAAAAATACTTCGGCGGCACTCTGAAAGATATCCGTTCGGCACGCCCCCACGTGCAACTTCCCATTCTAAGGAAAGATTTCATTATAGATGAATACCAACTTTATCAGGCACGCATCGTAGGAGCGGACGCTATCCTTCTTATAGCCGCCGCTTTGAAGAAAGAGCAATGCAAAGCCCTGGCGGTCAAAGCTCATGAACTGGAACTGGAAGTCCTATTGGAAATACATAACGAGCAAGAACTGGAGTATGTAAACGAGAACATCGACATGGTAGGCGTAAACAACCGTAATCTGGGCACTTTTCACACCGATGTGGAGAACTCTTTCCGTCTGGCGGAAAAACTACCCAAAGAAATGCTCTGGGTCTCTGAAAGCGGTATCTCCAGCCCCGAAACGGTAAAACAACTTCGGGCTGCCGGTTTCCGTGGTTTCCTGATAGGGGAAAACTTTATGAAAACACCCGAGCCGGGAGAAGCTTTAAAAGAATTTATAACCCAACTAGAAGTATGTTAATATTCACCACAGATTACACAGATTATTAAATCGAAGGTTAATCTGTGTAATCCGTGTAATCTGTGGTGAATAAAGAAAACAGCAACCATGATTGTCAAAGTATGCGGTATGCGCGAGCCCGAAAACATACGCGCCATAGAGCAAGCCGGAGCAGACTGGATGGGATTCATTTTCTTTCCCCATTCCGCCCGTTACGTGACGCATTGTCCGGAATACCTGCCGGAACAATGCCGCCGAGTCGGGGTCTTTGTCAACGAGAGCACCGAGAATATCTTGCTGAAAGCACAGGAATTCGGCCTGCACTATATCCAACTGCATGGCAGAGAGACACCGGAACAATGCCGCAAATTAAAAACCGCCGGATTAGGAATCGTTAAGGTGTTTTCCATTGCACGGGAAAGTGACCTGCGGCCCGTCGGCTGTTATGAGGGCATTTGCGATTACTTTCTTTTCGACACTGCCTGTTCCGGATATGGCGGTTCCGGCAAAACCTTCCACTGGGATATCCTGCAGGCCTATCAGGCAAAGACTCCTTTCCTGCTGAGTGGCGGCCTCCGTCCCGGCAGCCTTTCCTCTCTGTTGCAGTTCAAACATGAACAGTGGGCGGGTATCGACCTGAACAGCGGTTTCGAGACTGCTCCGGGGTTGAAAGACTCCGCCGCCGTCCATACATTTATAAACCAATTAAAACAAAAAATACAATGAACAGAATCAACCAATTATTCAGTACCAAGCAAAAAGATATCCTCTCTATTTATTTTTGCGCAGGCTTTCCTACTTTAGAAGGTACGGCAAGCACCATCAAAGCCTTGGAGAAAAAAGGGATTAACATGATTGAAATCGGTATTCCATTCAGCGACCCGATGGCCGACGGACCGGTTATACAACACGCCGCCACCCGCGCCTTGAAGAACGGTATGACACTGAAGCTGCTTTTCGACCAACTGAAAGAGATCCGCAAAGAGGTACAGATTCCGCTGGTGCTGATGGGATACCTCAATCCGATTATGCAATATGGCTTTGAGAATTTCTGCCGCACCTGCCGGGAGACCGGAATCGACGGAGTGATTATTCCCGACTTGCCTTTCAAAGATTATATGGAAGAGTATCGTTCCATAGCCGAGAAACAGGGAGTGAAAATCATTATGCTCATCACTCCGGAAACCAGCGAAGAACGTATCCGCCTGATTGATGAACACACCGACGGTTTTATCTATATGGTATCTTCCGCCGCTATCACCGGTGCTCAAAAAGATTTCAACGCACAGAAACAAGCCTATTTCCAACGCATCGCCGACATGAATTTACGCAATCCCCGCATGATAGGTTTCGGAATTTCCAATAAACAAACCTTCGAAACCGCATCCGCTCATGCCGCAGGAGCCATCATCGGCAGTAAATTCGTGACCTTATTGGACGAGGAAAACGGGAATGCGGAAAAAGCGGCAGACAAGCTGCTGGAAGCTTTGAAAAACTGATCTTCCACAACCCGTAAACGCAGACGCAGACGCAGCAGACGCAGGCCCTTTTTTCTCACACACGTGCGCGTACATTATATATGTAAATGTGTATCTATTTTTAATAACCTGTTTTAACTGTCATCAGAGAGGGAGGTCAAAACGAAGATGAACGCTCTGAAAAAGATACAGATTGTAACTGAACAACATAAAAAAGTTGTATCCTTATTCAAATGTAGAGTGAATACGACTCTTTTATTGTCGGTTGAAAGTACAAGTTTCAGATTCAAAGTTCATTTTCTCTAAAATAGGGTCTTCCACCTTACGGTAGTTTATTCTATTTCCCCACCTTGTATTATACGCGCACGTGTGTGAGAAAAAAGGGCCTGCGTCTGCTGCGTCTGCATCTGCGTTTACGGCATTCACTCATAATGCCCTCCTCTTCAAAGCTCACCTGAAAGGCCAGTACGATGAAGGTGAAAGATACAGTACCTTGCAGGCATAAGATTATATATCTTACAAGCATAAGATATATAATCTTACACGTAATCTTTCCATATCTTCCACCCACCCTATCCGGGAAAACCAGCCTCGGTCCATAGAGAAAACATTTTGTTATTTTTCCCTCTTATTTTTGTCATACTTATACATAATTACTATCTTTGTGCCAAAATTAAACAAGAGAAGCGCATGATACAGAGTGAATATCCTTCCGTTTTGCTAATATACACAGGCGGTACGATCGGCATGATTGAAAATCCTGAGACAGGTGCACTAGAAGCCTTTAATTTCGACCAGTTACAAGACAATGTCCCCGAATTGAAGCGGTTCAACTATCGCATCTCCTCTTACCAATTCAATCCCCCCATTGACTCTTCGGATATGGAACCTGCCTTGTGGGCCAAGTTAGTCAAGATCATCAAATACAATTATGATAATTTTGACGGGTTCGTCATTCTGCACGGTACAGACACCATGGCATACACCGCTTCAGCGCTCAGCTTCATGCTGGAAAACCTGAGCAAGCCGGTTATCCTGACTGGCAGCCAGCTGCCCATCGGCATGTTGCGCACCGATGGAAAGGAAAATCTGATCACTTCCATAGAAATAGCCGCTGCCAAACATCCGAACGGCACTGCTATTGTACCCGAAGTATGCATCTTCTTCGAAAACCATCTGTTGCGCGGAAACCGTACCACAAAAATAAATGCGGAGAATTTCAATGCGTTCCGTTCATACAATTTCCCTTCGCTGGCGACAGCAGGCATCCACATAAAATATGAATATGACCGTATTCACAAAGCCGATCCCAATCTGCCATTAAAACCACACTATCTTTATGATACCAATGTAATTATACTGACCCTTTTCCCGGGCATCCAGGAAAACATGATCAGCAATATCCTGCATACACCGGGATTACGCGCAGTGGTATTAAAAACCTACGGTTCGGGCAACGCTCCGCAAAAGCCATGGTTCATCGAACTTCTAAGGGATGCCACTTCACGGGGAATCATCATTGTCAACATCTCCCAATGCTCTACCGGAACAGTGGAAATGGGAAGATATGAAACCGGACTCCATCTGCTGGACGCAGGGGTCATCAGCGGCTACGACAGTACGGTGGAATCCGTTCTAACCAAACTGATGTTCCTTTTGGGACACGGAAAAAGTGAAAGAGAAATACGTTACCAAATGAGTATTCCAGTAGCCGGAGAGTTTACGAAATCATAATTTATTGCGTTCCAATTATTATCCGGCGGGATGATTACAGAATCATTAAAATGGTGTAATCTACGATGAAAACTTAACGATTTTATAACATGTAATCTTTTTGTAATATTTGTTTCATCAAATAGTAATAAAAATGCTCCATCTTTGCAATGCTGATCAGAAAAGATTAGTTTTGTAGTATTAAAAAGATGGATATATGAACGATTACCGCATTTTAGTAGTTGACGATGAAGAAGATCTATGCGAGATTCTTAAATTCAATTTAGAAAACGAAGGGTATTTTGTGGATACAGCAAACTCCGCCGAAGAAGCCCTGAAGATGGAACTGACCCAATACGACTTGCTGTTGCTGGATGTGATGATGGGAGAAATTTCAGGATTCAAAATGGCGAACATGCTGAAAAAGAATAAAGCTACCGCTTCTATTCCCATTATATTCATCACTGCTAAAGATACTGAAAACGATACTGTGACAGGATTCAACCTGGGAGCCGACGACTATATCTCGAAGCCATTTTCACTGCGCGAAGTTATAGCACGCGTCAAGGCTGTCCTTCGACGTACCAGTCCCACACAGGGAAAAGAAGTGCAGGAACAATTGCAATACAAAGGGCTTTTAGTCGACATCACCAAGAAGAAAGTCAGCATAGACGGTATAGAAATTTCCCTGACAAAAAAAGAATTCGAAATCCTGTTGCTGTTGTTACAAAACAAAGGCCGCGTATTCTCACGCGAAGATATTCTGGCTAAAGTATGGCAAGAGGAAGTCTATGTGCTGGACCGTACCATTGACGTCAACATTACTCGCCTGCGTAAGAAAATAGGCGAATACGGAAAATGCATCGTCACCCGCCTAGGATACGGATACTGTTTTGAATGCGAATAACCTAACCTGTACCTTTCCATGACTATTGAATTATCCAGCCACGTCCTGTCATTCAACAAGAAACTATTCTTGTCGGTAATCTCCTTATTCATAGCATTCGCCATCTGTTTCATGGCATTCCAATATCGCAGGGAGAAGGAATACAAAATAGAGCTGCTGAACACACAACTCCAGAATTACAACGACCGCCTGAATGATTTTCTCCGTGGCAGGGATACGCTGAATATTCAACAATTGGACGACTATGTATGCGAACACACCTTTGAAGATCTACGTGTGACACTGATCAACAAGAATGGTACTGTAATTTATGACAATCTGGAAAAAGATCCCAGCCACTTCGAGAACCACCATAACCGTCAGGAAATAAAAGAAGCCATCACTTATGGCAGCGGCTATTCCATTAACAGACAATCGGAAAGCCTGGGCGGTGAATTTTTCTATTCGGCCAAGTATTATCCTAACCTGGACTATATCATTCGTTCGGCCCTTCCCTATAATGTCAGTCTGATGAGACACTTGAAAGCAGACTCCCATTATGTATGGTTTACACTGATAATCAGCCTGATATTAATAATTATATTCTACCGGTTCACACATAAATTGGGAATGTCTATCACCAAATTGCAACAATTCGCCATGAAAGCCGACCGCAATGAACCGATAGACACTGATATGCAGGATACCTTTCCCAAAAACGAACTGGGCGAGATATCCCAACATATCATCCAAATTTACAAACGTCTGCATCAGGCAAAAGAAGATTTATATATCGAACGCGAGAAACTGATCACCCATCTCCAAATCTCGCACGAAGGTTTAGGCGTATTCAACCACCGCAAAGAAGAGATTCTGGTAAATAACCTGTTCACACAATATGCCAACCTTATCTCAGACAAAAATCTGAGTTCTACGGAAGAAATCTTCTCCATCCCCGAATTGCAGCCCATCACCCGTTTCATTACAAAAAACAAGGAACGCAGTATCGGCAAAGGAGAGAAACGGATGTCATTAAACATAGACAAAAACGGACGTATCTTTGCCGTGGAGTGCATTATCTTTCAAGATGACAGCTTTGAAATCTCCATCAATGACATCACTCAGGAAAAGGAGCAAGCACTTCTGAAAAAACAGCTGACACAGAACATTGCCCACGAATTGAAAACCCCTGTAAGCAGCATACAGGGATATCTGGAAACCATAGTAAACAACCCTACCCTGCCCCGTGAGAAAATCAATGCTTTTTTGGAGAGAAGCTATGCACAAAGTAACCGGCTGGCACATCTGTTACGGGATATCTCCGTACTTACCCGCATGGAAGAAGCTCCGAACATGATCGAGACAGAACCGGTAAACCTCACCACCATGATGCGGAATATCCTGAACGAAGTAACTTTGGAACTGGAAGAAAAGCAGATCACTGCCCACAATATGCTGCCTGAAAGACTGACCGTACAAGGCAATTCTTCCCTGCTATATTCCATCTTCCGGAATCTGACGGACAACGCCATTGCATACGCAGGAAGTCATATTTCCGTAACCATCCGCTGTTTCCGTGAAGACGAACGTTTTTACTATTTCAGTTTCTCGGACACAGGCGTAGGAGTAGATCCCGAACATCTAAGCCGTTTGTTCGAGCGTTTCTACCGGGTGGACAAAGGACGTTCACGCAAACTGGGCGGCACAGGCCTGGGACTGGCCATTGTGAAAAACGCTGTCATTCTGCATGGAGGAACCATTTTCGCCAAGAACACCCCCGGTGGAGGTCTGGAATTCATATTTACACTGAGTAAAGAATGAGAAGATGACAAGCACCTGTTTCTAAATTTTCTTCAAAATTTAAACAGGCTCTAAAAAATAAAGAAAGATAATTGTTTTCTTAAATATAAACTGTATCTTTGCGGTGCATCGGTTCATTTATCTCCCCTCCGAGGTGAATGATTAAAAGGGAATCAAGGTGAGAATCCTGAACAGTCCCGCTGCTGTATGTTTCACTAAACGCATAAGCAAAATGCCAATAACCACTGGGATAATTTCCGGGAAGGTGCTTATAGCGGAAACGAGTCAGAAGACCTGCCTGTGCATTTATCAAATCTGAAGCTTTCGAGGAAAGAGCTTGGAACACTGAACGTAAGGGATGCCTTTAATCACATCCGCTATTTTCTCCGTTTCACTGTCCGGAAAAGAGTATCAGGTAAAAAGAACATTTATTTTAAAGTAAACTCTGCCAAGTTTATTTGGAATGCTCAGCCGAAGTGATTCGCCTGAGCATTATTTTATAATCCAAGTCAATACAAAATCGGGATGAGTGACATAACGGACCCGGTAACGTCCCTGCCGGCCTGTACGATATTCGCATGCCTCGAACTCCCCCTCTTCCGACAGGCTGAAAGGAAAAATACGAAGATGACGAATGAAATCCACCTCCTCTACTCCCATCAGTTTGAACAGTGCCTCCTTGGCCGACCAATGGAGCAACAAAGCATAAACTTCATCTCCTTCCATCATTGTGGACTCTTCATCGGAACGAATAAAACGGGAAGCTACTTTCCGCACTCTGGTTCCATACTGCTCTATATCCATTCCCACCTCACAGGAAGAATGAAGCGCCACCGCCACATAACCACGAGTATGCGAGATGCTGATATACCGGCTTCCATCCTTTAGATAAGGCCTTCCCGAAGAGTAATAAGCTATCTCCTTTTCTTCTCCACACAAAGCCTTCAGCAGCACACGTACCGACAACCATTCATGCTTCCGTTTTTCGGAAAAAACAGCCAGTTTCTCCCTATACCAGTCTTTATGCTCCAACGATGCCAGCAGTTGTTCCGTTGTTTCATCAGACTTCCATATTCCAAGCAGAAATTCCCCTTCGCTATAAGTACGGTATAAAGGCATGATAAAATCTATTTCTTTCCTTCTTCCATTTCCATGGAGTGGGAAGGGTCAATGATAACTTTTACTTTCAAAATGCGGCGCGTATTCATTTCAAGTACCTCAAAATGATAATTCCCGTAATCCAACCGCTCGTGCAATACAGGAAACTCCCCTTTTATTTCCAGCAACAAACCGGCCAAAGTGTCCGCATCTCCTTCCACTTTCTCGAAAAGAGCGGGATCAGCTTTCATAATTTTATAAAAATCGGACAGTAAGGTTTTTGCCTCGAATATATAGGTACGGTCATTCAGTTTCACATACGTACGCTCTTCATCATCGTATTCATCATTAATCTCTCCCACAATCTCCTCGATGATATCCTCCATTGTAACAATACCCGAAGTACCTCCAAACTCATCGACAACGATGGCAATATGGATCTTGTTTGCCTGAAAATCACGCAAAAGGTCATCAATCATCTTTGTTTCAGGCACAAAGTAAGCGGGACGGACCAATGTTTGCCAACGAAAGTTGTCGCCTTTGCCCAAATGAGGAAGCAAATCCTTTATGTAAAGAATCCCCTTTATATTATCCCGCGATTCGGCATATACCGGAATACGGGAATAGGCATTTTCCACAATGCATTTCAACACTTCGGAATAAGGGGTATTGATTTCCAAGTCCACCATATCCAGCCGGGAAGTCATCACTTCCTTGGCCGTTTCCTCACCAAAACGGATAATACCTTCTAGAATATTGCTTTCCTCTGAAATCTCACTCTTGTCCGTCAATTCCAAAGCCTGTGAAAGCTCGTCGACAGAAATATTATAATTCCTTTTTGCCACACATCTGTTCACCAAAAAGGAAGAACGGACCAGCAATGCCGACAAAGGTGAAAAGAATTTCTTTAAAAAAGAAATGGCAGGAGCTGCCTTACGGCAAAACTTCAACGTGTTCTGTGCCGAATAAATTTTAGGCATGATTTCACCGAAAAGCAATAGCAGAAAAGTAAGGACAACCGTTATTAGCAGGAATTCCAGAATCACGGAATTTCCAAAGTGTATGGTGCTGGCAAAAAAATAATTGCACAGCATGATAATGGTTACATTGACAAAATTATTAGAGATAAGAATAGTCGCTAACAAGCGTTCGGAATCATTCAGCAGGGCGCTGATACGCCTGTCCGAAGTATGTTTTCCTTCCTCTATCTCACTTAAATCAACAGGTGAAAGGGAAAAGAAAGCTATTTCCGAAGCAGACACAAAGCCTGAGGCATACAACAATAAAACAGCTAATAAGATAGCTATGATGGCTCCTATGGTAGGAGCCGTTACGGTTACACCGTCAAATAAATCCGCCAAGCGGCATAAATACGAGTCAGGGTCCAAGGAATCTGGTTTTAGTTAAACATCAAGTTCTCTTACTTAAAAAGGTAAATCGTCTGTCAGGCTATTATCCGAAGTTTGCTGTTGTTGCGGAGCTACTTGTGCAGACATCTGCTGCCGGGATACCGCTTGTGCCTGCACATATCCCGTACCCGGTTGCTGTGAGGCGTTACGCGGGGTCAACATCTCCATATTATCAGCAAAAATCTCGACAATGGTGCGTTTTATGCCATTCTGATCATCGTATGAACGGCTACGGATTTTTCCTTCTATGTAGAGTTTGTCGCCCTTACGGACATATTTTTCCGCAGTTTGAGCCAACCCTCTCCATAACACGATATTATGCCATTCCGTACGTTCGGGAACCTGTGTTCCATTCTGCAACGTATAGGCACGATCGGTGGTAGCCAACGAGAAAGTGGCAACGGCAATGCCGGTATCCAAATATCTCACATCAGGGTCCTTTCCTACATTTCCAATCAAAATGACTTTATTTACTGACATTCTATTATTCCTTTTTAATTATTAGGCTCCAAAATTAGCGAAAAAAACTGATTCACCAAACGCGATACGGCAAATTTATGCAAATCTTCCACGCTTATTCTCTGATACTTCGCAAAAGAAGCCGAATTCTCAGGGAGAATCACTTCATAAAAATTTGCGTAAATCACCCGGTGGGACAACACGTGCTTCACCCCTTTCCGCACCAGCCGCACTATGGGCTCCTCTCCCCCGGACAGCATCCCGCGAAACTGTGGCGATGCATACAGTTCCTCTTCCGTCCATTCACGATCTGTTTCTACCAAAGGCGGTTCATACAAATTTTTCCATATATCATTTCCGCTGCGCTTATGTATAAAGGTATACGCGCCCATGCGTACATATATATAATTAAAATAACGATTGGTCACCTTGATTTTATGTTGCTTCACAGGCAAAGAGCTGGCAATCCCCTTCAGGCGCGCCACACAAGAATCGCTTAGCGGACAAAACAGGCAGTCGGGCGCCACCGGAGTACACTGCAAAGCTCCAAAATCCATGATAGCCTGGTTATAGAGACCGGGACACTCACAGTCCAGCAACTCATCGGCAATCCGGACAAACAGTTTCTTTCCTTCCGTCGAATCAATGGGAGTATCAATGCCCAACCAGCGGGACAGTACCCGGTACACATTACCATCCACCACAGCGTATGGCATATCGTAAGCAAATGAACAAATAGCCGCCGCCGTATATTCCCCCACTCCTTTCAAAGCACGCACCCCGGCGTATGTTACAGGAAACCCTCCTGCCTCTGCCATCCTTCTGGCCGCAGCATGCAAATTTCTCGCACGAGAATAGTACCCCAGCCCCTGCCAATATTTCATCACCTCATCCTCATCGGCTGCAGCCAGTGCGAACACATCAGGAAAACGAGTCACGAAACGTTGATAGTAATCATATCCCTGAGCCACACGGGTTTGTTGTAGAATAATCTCCGAAATCCATATCAAATAAGGATTTTTTGTCCTTCTCCACGGCAAATCACGTCCGTTTTCCCTGTACCAATCTATCAATTTTCTGCTAAAATTCTCCATATCAGTATTATATAAAAGTACATTCTATGCAATATTTCCGCAAAAGTAAACCAAGAAAATGGAAGAAGATGCTTTTTTTAGGAAATTTATTCTGAATATATTTCTTAAAGAGGGAGAAAAGCTATATATTTGCAGTCCAAAAAATTAAGATATAAGTATAACAATAATTATTTAGCGAAATGACTAAAGCAGATATCGTAAACGAAATTACGAAAAATACCGGTATTGACAAGGTGACAGTGTTAACCACACTTGAGGCTTTCATGGATACAGTAAAGGATTCATTGTCTAAAGAGGAAAATGTGTACCTGCGTGGTTTTGGAAGTTTTGTAGTAAAGAAAAGAGCTCAGAAGACTGCTCGCAATATTTCAAAGAACACTACAATCATTATTCCGGAGCACAATATTCCGGCATTTAAACCAGCTAAGACATTTACATTATCAGTAAAGAAATAATAAACAAGAGTATTAACCCATAAAATTTGAAGCTATGCCAAGCGGAAAGAAGAAGAAAAGACACAAAATGTCTACTCACAAGCGTAAAAAAAGACTAAGAAAGAACAGACATAAAAGCAAAAAATAATTTGTAGTCTGTCTGTGACGACAAATAAAGAACAAACCTTGCAAAGCAACAAAAGTCTTTCGGGTTTGTTCTTTGTTTAATGAGGAAAGTGAACAATTTAAGAATACAAAAGTGACAAGCGAACTAGTAGTAGACGTACAACCCAAAGAGATTTCCATCGCACTCCTTGAAGATAAAGCGTTGGTGGAATTTCAGAAAGAAGGGAGAAGTGCTTCCTTCAATGTGGGAAATATGTATTTGGGACGGGTAAAGAAACTGATGCCCGGCCTTAATGCCTGTTTCGTGGATGTCGGCTTTGAAAAAGATGCTTTTCTTCATTATCTAGACCTAGGTCCTCAATTTCATTCTTATCAGAAGTATCTGAAGCAAGTTTTAAGCGACCGTAAAAAACTTTTTCCCATCACAAAAGCTACTATGCTGCCTGATATCGAAAAGGAAGGGACGGTTTCAACCACCCTCCAGCAAGGTCAGGAAGTTATTGTGCAGATTGTAAAGGAACCTATCTCGACCAAGGGGCCCAGACTAACCTGCGAATTGTCATTCGCCGGACGTTATTTGGTATTAATCCCTTTCAACGACAAGGTTTCGGTATCACAAAAAATTAAATCGAGCGAAGAACGCGCCCGTCTGAAACAGTTATTGCAAAGCATCAAACCGAAAAACTTCGGAGTGATTGTACGCACCGTAGCGGAAGGCAAAAGGGTGGCCGAGCTTGATGCAGAGCTTAAAGTCTTGCTGAAACATTGGGAAGAAACAATCACTAAAGTACAGAAGGCTCCCAAACTGCCGGCATTAGTATACGAAGAGACCAGCCGCACGGTAGCCATGTTGCGCGATCTTTTCAATCCGTCTTATGAGAACATCTATGTGAACGATGAAACGGTGTTCCATGAGATTAAGGATTATGTATCACTCATCGCCCCTGAACGGGCCGAAATCGTAAAACTGTACAAAGGTCAGCTTCCCATATTCGACAACTTCGGTATTACCAAACAAATCAAATCCTCTTTCGGAAAAACCATTTCGTATAAGAGTGGAGCTTACCTGATTATTGAACACACAGAAGCGCTTCATGTAGTGGATGTCAATAGCGGAAACCGCTCCAAATCTGCCAACGGGCAGGAGGCTAACGCACTGGATGTAAACCTGGGTGCCGCCGACGAACTGGCACGCCAGTTAAGATTGCGTGATATGGGTGGCATTATCGTGGTTGACTTCATTGACATGAATCTAGCAGAGAACCGGCAGAAACTGTACGAACGTATGTGCCAAAACATGCAGAAAGACAGAGCAAAACATAACATTCTGCCCCTCAGTAAATTTGGATTGATGCAAATTACCCGCCAACGCGTGCGTCCTGCCATGGATGTCAACACCAATGAAACCTGCCCCACCTGCTTCGGGAAAGGTAGCATAAAGCCATCCATCCTTTTCACGGATACTTTGGAGAGTAAGATTGATTACCTAGTCAACAAATTGAAGATAAAGAGATTTACGCTGTACATCCATCCGTACATCGCAGCATACGTGAACCAGGGACTGGTTTCCCTGAAGCGCAAATGGCAAATGAAGTACGGATTCGGAATAAAGATTATCCCCGACCAAAGTCTGGCCTTCCTGCAATATCGGTTCACCGATGTTCACGGTGAGGAGATAGACATGAAAGAGGAAATTGAAATCAAGTAAAAGAAAAGGGAGTGATCGTGAGTCACTCCCTTTCTTTATTTCACTACTTTGGTATTCAAGGCTTGATTTCGAAATTCCACAAACTCGAACAACTTGTCACATTCTGCCGATTATAACTTGCCCAACCATCAACAAAACTGGCAAAACAACAGACCATCTGCTGCCTCTACTTTATTTGCCTTGCTTATAATCTTTCACTATTCCCTCCGCAATCCAATTTGCCAATGCCTGACGGTTATTCTTCAGAACCAGCCGCTGTTGGTCACGCTTGTTCCGGATATTTCCCAATTCCAGAAACACCGCTACAGGAGTAGTATTACGCAATACATACAAATTACGTTCACTCACCGTCCCGCGAAAACCACGGTTTGGCTGATGCTTATCATATTTCTTATCAAAGGTACGGTGCAAGTTGTTGGCCAACCGCTTGCCCTTTATACTCTTAGGAGCGTTATAAAAAAACACATCCGTCTGCTGTCCCTGGCTGCGACTGTCCACATGAATAAATACAGCTCGTTTGTAATTGCTCTTATCCTTCCGATATAGTTTATTCACCCAGTCACAACGTTGCTTCAAACGAGCCACCTGATTCAAGGGAATAGGGTCTCCCATGCAAGTTTCACGCTTACTGTTTGCCAGGACATGACCGTCACGAATACCATCCTTCTTATCTTGAATGATAATATGTACCTTCGCACCGCGTGACAACAACTCACGTGCCAACCGCAGAATAATATCGTATGCATACTCATCCTCATGCAACTGACGCCCCTGATAGATACCGATGGCCCCAGGATCAGGACCTCCGTGCCCACTCACCAAATAAAAACAAGCTCCGCTTAATTCATTAGATGTAATCTGATAGGTGGCATACTCCTTTCCAAATAAAGACTCTTTGCCGGTACGAGGCTTTTTCTTTGCCAGAAGCGGTGATAGAACAAAAAATAAAAATGTAACAAATAGTACCGATACCCTCATTGCCTGTTATTTTTCTCCCAACATTTCATCTATCTTCTTGCACAAAGAAGAAAATTCCTCTTCATTGTACAAACGGGTCAGCATGACAATCTTGCCCGCTTTGTCAATCAACACATTACGGGTGATACCCGCCTTACGATCCGCATATCTGGCAAAAATATCAGCCCCCGGATCAAGGGCCAACGGATAGGTCACGCCGGTACGTTTGGCAAAAGCCACTACAGTTTCCAAAGGTTCGTCCCGATCCACTCCAAAGAGAGCAAACGCTTTATTATCCTTATGTTTCAACCAGATATCTTTTTCAATAAAAGGCATCTCCTTTCGGCAAACTCCACACCAACTGGCAGTGAACTGAAGCATCACTACCTTGCCACGCAAATCAGAGAGTTTTACTTTCTGTCCGTCTGCCAGCTCCATTTCAAAATCGGGAGCCATATCCCCTACCTTTACTATATAACCAGCATTATCAGGAGTAACCTGTTGTGCCTTCACCGGCTGGCTCAGCAAACATGCGCAAACCAGCAACATCAGACTCATAAACTTCTTCATCGTTATTCTCTATTTTTATATATTCGCTACAAAGATAGGCTATTCCATCATTTTTTCGTAATTTTGCCACCCGAAGTTACGAAAAGAGTGTAATTTATTGAAAATGAGCGTAGGTTAATTGCTCTTGATAGTAATAGGTTACGATTTAGTTAGTTATCTACTGCATTATCCTTCTGCGCGTCGCGTAACCTTCAAAGAACTCTTTGTATGCAAAAGTAGCTATTTTATCCGAGATTTTGATATAAACTCCCGGATTTTTTATCACCTCATTCATTAGTTTTTCCGTAAAAGCGGTATTGTTCGTCGGAACACCATTGCCCAAAACGAGTTTAGAACAAACGTGTGCCGACTACCGCATAGCCAGAGAAAAGGGCATTGCCTCACGCCTAAACGATGTTTAGACTGATGAAGCAATGCCCCTTTCTTTTGCGTCTATGCCAAGAGGTGCTTTTACGGGCTACCAGATGATTTTTCTTTTTTAGCTGTTTTTTGTGCCGGAAGCGGAAAGTGAATGCAGAGAGTGTCAGCCTGCCCCATAAATGAAACAAGCGGCCACACACAGCGGGCAATCCGGGAAGAATGATTGTTGCCACCCGGCTGGACAAGTCCCGTCGGATCGGAAAACAATCATACTCCCTTTGTTGTGGTTTGCCCTTTTCACGCTTCCGGTGATGTCTTTTTCCTTTTGGT
>ERZ791906.32-NODE-32-length-214321-cov-28.087909_pt1 | contig 214321 bp, 196 predicted proteins | sample MGYA00510146_ERZ791906 | MGnify/ENA primary metagenome ERZ791906 (study PRJEB30046, sample SAMN00792096) | human gut metagenome | study: EMG produced TPA metagenomics assembly of the A metagenome-wide association study of gut microbiota in type 2... | reverse complement strand
CAGCTTGTTTATTATATCTCACTTGCAGTCGCTTGTCAACAACTTTTTTATTTTTCTTTTTCAAGAATTTCTGTCGTTTTTCGACAGCCAAAATAATTTATCATAATTTTCTTTGTCTGTCAACAACTTTTTAAAATTCTTTTTTGTTGTCTCAGCGACAACTCATTAATAATAACATTTCCGTTATTGTCTGTCAACAACTTTTTTTTTAAGTTTTTTAACTTTATATTTTGTTGTTTTCCTGCACTTGAGCAGTGCAAGAGATACTTTACCATTTTAGTAGAATAATGTCAACAGCTTTTTAGTTTTATTTTTTTGTTTCTATGATTATACAATTGCTTGCTACTACTTTGTTTTTGTTATACGCGACGAAACTTCATTTCCGCGCCTCTGTGTTCCTCCGGAGGATTTTTAATAACTGGAAATTCCGTTGGAATTTCCAGTTATTAAAAAAGGACTCAAACATTGTTTGAGTCCTTAACGGAGAAAGAGGGATTTGAACCCTCGCGCCGCGCAAACGACCTACACCCTTAGCAGGGGCGCCTCTTCAGCCACTTGAGTATTTCTCCTTGCCTGATTATTTATCAGTTATTTAATTACTGCACTTGTGCAGTGCATTACTTATTATAATATAGTAACATTTATTTGTCAAATATATTTTTAATTGTTTTTTGCAATTATTTCTATATTTGTTTTTCTTTTGTTACTTTACTGTTTTGCATATTCTTTTATTGCTGTTTCGTATAGGTTGTTTCCCTGGCTGTCTATTACAACTATTGCAGGAAAGTCTTCTACATATAACTTTCTTATTGCTTCTGTGCCAAGGTCATCATATGCAATTACTTCACTTTTTTTAATTGCTTTTGATAATATTGCTCCTGCTCCTCCTACTGCAGCAAAGTATACGCTTCCATTTCTTACGATGGCTTCTTTTACCTGTTCACTTCTTTTTCCTTTTCCTATCATGCCTTTTAAGCCTAAGTCAAGAAGCTTTGGAGCATATTTATCCATTCTGCTTGCAGTTGTAGGTCCGGCTGAACCGATTGGTCTTCCTTCTCTTGCAGGTGATGGTCCCATATAATAGATTATGTTGTTTTTCATTTCTATAGGAAGTTCTTCACCTTTTTCTAATGCTTCCCACATTCTTTTATGGGCTGCATCTCTTGCAGTATATATTGTACCTGTTATATATACATAATCACCGCTTTTTAATTTTTTTGCTACTTCATCTGATAATGGTGCTGTTATGTTTCTATTCATTATGGTTCTCCTTATAGTGTTCTGCTTATATGTCTGTTAACATGACAACAGATGTTTATTGCTACAGGTAAGCCTGCTATATGTGTAGGATATGTTTCTACATTAACGGATAATGCTGTCTGTGTTCCGCCTAAGCCTCCCGGTCCTATTCCTAATTTATTTATTTTAGTTAAAAGTTCTTCCTCTAATTCTTTTACATATGGAATTTCTGAATTGCTGTCTGCAGGCCTTGCCAAAGCTTTTTTTGCAAGTATTGCACATTTTTCAAATGTTCCACCTATTCCAACACCTACTACCATTGGAGGGCATGCGTTAGGACCGGCCTCTTTTACTGCTGTTAATACTGCATCTTTTACGCCTTCTATTCCATCTGCAGGTTTTAACATAAATACCTTACTCATATTTTCACTGCCAAATCCTTTTGGAGCTACTGTTATTTTTATATTTTCGCCCGGAACTATACTATAATGTATTACTGCCGGAGTATTGTCTTTTGTGTTTTCTCTTATTATAGGATCACTTACTACTGACTTTCTAAGGTAGCCGTCAACATATCCCTGACGAACACCTTCGTTTATTGCATCTTCTAAGTTTTCGCCTTCTATATGTACGTCCTGACCTATTTCAATAAAAACGACTGCCATTCCTGTGTCCTGACAAATTGGTATCATATCTTCTGCAGCTATTTTTAAATTTTCATCTAACTGCTCAAGTATCTGGCATCCTAATTTTGACTCTTCATTTTCCTTTGCTTTTTTAAATACTCTTTCCATATCCGGTGCTAGAAAATGATTTGCTTCTATGCACATTTCTTTTATGTTTTTTGTAATTTCACTTGAATCTATGTTTCTCATTTTACTTTTATCCTTCCGGCATTTTTATAAAGTAAAAGGCGACAATATAGTCACCTTTTAGTAATTATTAATTATCTTCAGAATTTGAATCTTCTGATAGTTCTTCACTACCTTCGGCTAATGTTTCATTTTCTTCTGATAATCTTGCTGCTTCTAATGCATCTGCTTCTGTAACACTTTCCTTAACTTTTGTTATACTTGCAACAACAATATCATCCTTGTCACCTGTATTCATTAATTTAACACCAAGTGTTACTCTTCCAAGAATTGAGATGTCGTCAACGAACATTCTAATTACAATACCTTCGTTTGTAATCATCATAATTTCGTTTCCATCATTTACTGCCTTAGCTCCTACAACCTCTCCTGTCTTATCGGATATCTTATAGCATTTTACACCCTTACCGCCACGGTTCTGTAACTTAAAGTCTGTAAATGGTGTACGTTTACCCATACCATTAGCTGATACAATAAGAACACATTCGCCATGTGATTCTAACTGCATTGAAATTACTTCATCATCCTGATTTAATTCAATACCTCTAACACCCATTGCTGAACGTCCTGTTTCACGGACATCTGTTTCACGGAACTTAATTCCCTGACCTTTCTTTGTAATAAGCATAATATTATCATTGTTATCTGAGATATTTACATCTATTAACTCATCGTCTTCACGTAAAGTAATAGCCTGAATACCACTCTTTCTAATATTTGTATATGCCATTATAGGTGTTTTCTTAATAGTACCTTTCTTTGTTGCCATAATAAGGTACTTGTCTTCTTCAAATTCTTTCATCTGTACCATTGCAGAAATCTTTTCGCCAGGCTGTAACTGCAATAAGTTTACAATTGCCATACCTCTTGCTGTTCTTCCTGCTTCAGGTATTTCATAACATTTCAGTTTGTAGATTCTTCCTGTATTAGTTAAGAAAAGAATATAGTCATGAGTTGAAACCATAAACATATCTTTCATAAAGTCTTTGTCTATAGTCTGCATTCCCTTTATTCCCTTACCGCCACGGTTCTGTGACTTGAAGTTGTCTACAGTCATTCTCTTTATGTAACCTAAGTTAGTCATTGCTACAACTGTATCTTCTTCAGGAATTAAATCTTCATCAGATAAATCTCCAACATTTATTCCTATCTTTGTTCTTCTCTCATCGCCAAACTTATCTCTAATAACTTCAATTTCTTCTTTTATTACTGTAAGAAGTTTGTTTTCATCTGCAAGAATAGATTTTAAGTAATCAATCTTTGCCATTAAGTCAGCGTATTCTGCTTCAAGGTCTTCTCTTGCCAAACCTGTTAACTGACGAAGTCTCATATCAACAATTGCCTGCGACTGTGCATCTGAAAGACCAAATCTTTCGATTAAGTTCTTCTTTGCGTCTGCAGTTGTTCTTGAACCTCTGATTATTTTTATTACTTCATCAATGTTATCCAGGGCAATTAATAAACCTTTAATAATGTGTGCTCTTTCTTCTGCCTTGTTTAATTCGAACTTTGTTCTTCTTGTTACAACATCCTTCTGATGTTTCAAATATTCATCTAACATCTGAAGAAGGTTTAATACTTTTGGTTCTCCGTCAACTAATGCTAACATAATTACACCAAAAGAATCCTGTAACTGTGTATGTTTATAAAGCTGATTTAAAATAACATTAGCATTGGCATCACGTCTTACTTCAATTACAACACGTGTTCCTTCCTGGTCTGACTCATCTCTTAAGTCTGTTATTCCATCAACTTTCTTTTCTTTTACAAGACTTGCAATCTTTTCTACTAACTTGGCTTTGTTAACCATGTATGGAAGTTCAGTTACAATAATTCTGCTCTTTCCATTGTCCATTGTTTCAATTTCAGAAACTGCACGTGTTTTAATTTTTCCACGTCCTGTTCTGTAAGCCTGCTCAATATCTTTTCTACCTAAGATTGTAGCACCTGTAGGAAAATCAGGTCCCTTAATAATTTCCATAATTTCTTCTATGGTTGTGTCTCTGTTTTCCTCTACTTTATTGTCAATTATTTTTACAATTGCATTTATTGTTTCTGTTAAGTTATGTGGTGGTATGTTTGTTGCCATACCTACGGCAATACCACTTGTTCCGTTAACCAAAAGGTTAGGATATCTTGATGGAAGTACTGATGGTTCTTTTTCTGTTTCATCAAAGTTTGGTGTAAATTCAACAGTGTCCTTGTTAATATCTGCAACCATTTCCATTGATATTTTGCTAAGACGTGCTTCAGTGTAACGCATTGCGGCAGCACCATCACCGTCTTCTGAACCAAAGTTACCATGGCCATCAACTAAAGGATATCTTGTATTCCATTCCTGAGCCATGTTAACCAATGCTCCGTAAATAGAACTATCACCATGTGGATGGAATTTACCCATTGTATCACCAACAATACGGGCACATTTTCTGTGTGGCTTGTCAGGTCCGTTATTAAGTTCAACCATTGAGTATAGTACTCTACGCTGAACCGGCTTTAAACCATCTCTTACATCAGGTAATGCTCTTGATGCAATTACGCTCATGGCATAATCTATATAAGAGGTTTCCATGGTTTCTTTTAAGTCTACTTCATGAATCTTGTCAAATATCTTATCGTCCACTTATATTTTCCTCCTATATATCTAAGTTTTTAACAAATTTTGCATTTGCTTCAATAAATTCTCTTCTTGGCTCTACATCATCCCCCATAAGTATTGTAAATGTCTGATCCATTTCTGATAATTTATCTTCGTCAATTTTTACCTGTTTTAAAATTCTTGTATTAGGATCCATTGTTGTTTCCCATAACTGACTTGCATCCATTTCACCTAAACCTTTGTAACGCTGAATCTTGTTCTGATTATCACGTCCGATTTCAGTAAGTATCTGATTTAACTCATCATCACTGTATGCATAATAGTTCTTCTTATTTCTTGTTACCTGATAAAGTGGTGGCATTGCAAGGTATACATGGCCATCCTTAATTAACTCAGGCATAAATCTATAGAAGAATGTAAGCATAAGTGTATCAATATGAGCGCCGTCAACATCGGCATCAGTCATAATAATAATCTTGTTATATCTAAGTTTTGTTATGTCAAAGTCTTCCTGAATCCCTGTACCAAAAGCTGTAATCATTGTTCTGATTTCCGCATTGTCCATAATCTTATCAATACGTGCTTTTTCTACGTTAAGAATCTTACCTCTAAGTGGAAGTATTGCCTGTGTTGCTCTTGTTCTTGCCTTCTTAGCTGAACCACCGGCTGAATCACCTTCGACTATAAATATTTCACAGTTTTCAGGGTTCTTATCTGAACAGTCTGCAAGTTTTCCCGGAAGGGCTGCCACTGATAATGCAGTCTTTCTTGTTGCTTCTCTGGCTTTTCTTGCAGCATCTCTTGCTCTTTTAGCCAAAACAGCTTTTTCACAAATAATTTTTGCAATTGCCGGATTCTGTTCAAGATAATAAGTTAACTGTTCACTCATTACACCTTCAACTGCAGCTCTTGCTTCACTGTTTCCAAGTTTCTGTTTTGTCTGCCCTTCAAACTGAGGATCTTCAATCTTTACACTAATGATGGCTGTAAGACCTTCTCTAAAGTCATCACCTGAAAGATTTTCTTCGTTTTCTTTTAAAATCTTGTTCTGTTTTGCATAGTTATTAAATGTTTTTGTAATTGCTCTCTTGAAACCTTCAACCTGTGTACCACCCTCAGGTGTGTTAATGTTATTTACAAAGCTTAAAGTGTTTTCTGTATATGCATCATTATGCTGCATTGCAACTTCAACATAAACATTATTAACTGTGCCTTCACAATAAATTACATCATCATATAATTCCTGTTTGCCTTTATTTAAGTAATTTACAAATTCCTTTATACCACCTTCATAGTGGAATGTTTTCTCTATTGGCTTTTCTTCTCTAACATCTCTCAATACGATTTTAAGATTTTTTGTAAGGAAAGCTGTCTCTCTTAATCTGATTTCAAGTGTTTTATAATCATAAACTGTATCTTCAAATATAGTGTCGTCAGGTAAGAATTTTACTTCTGTTCCTGTAAAATCAGGATCACAATCACCGATAACAGTTAGCGGTTCTACAACCTTACCATACTCATACTTCTGATAGTGAACTTTTCCACCACGACAAACCTTAACTTCTAACCATTTAGATAATGCATTAACAACTGAAGCACCTACTCCGTGAAGTCCACCTGATACTTTATATCCTCCACCACCGAATTTTCCTCCGGCATGAAGTACTGTAAATACTACTTCAACTGCAGGTTTTCCTGTCTTTGTATTAATGTCTGTAGGTATTCCTCGACCATCATCTCTTACTGTAATAGAATTATCTTCATTAATCTGAACATCAATAGTATCACAATATCCTGCCAATGCCTCGTCTACCGCATTGTCAACAATTTCATATACTAAATGATGAAGACCTCTTGATGAAGTTGAACCTATATACATACCCGGTCTTTTTCTTACAGCTTCAAGTCCTTCCAATACCTGTATCTGATCTGCTCCATATTCATTTTCAACGTTAGTATTGTTACCCATTCGTAACTCCTTTCAGTATTTGCAATAACGGATTATATTTTTTATTGCTTTTTAAACAGTTCTTTCTTCAATTTTGCCTTTTGTTACCTGGAAAACTTTATTTATACTAAATCGATTTTCAATAAATTCATCTAAACCTGTACATGTTATTACAGTTTGAATTTCATCTAAACTTTTTAGTAAGTGATTCTGTCTGTCCGAATCAAGTTCTGACAAAACATCATCTAATAATAACACAGGTGTGTCATTGATCAAAGACTTGACCAACTCTATTTCCGCCAGCTTAAGCGACAGAGCAACAGTTCTTTTCTGTCCCTGACTGCCATAGGTTCTAATATTAATATCTTTGTTAAAAAATAAAATATCATCTCTATGTGGACCTGCTGACGTACTTTTCAGCTTAATGTCTTTCTTTCTGTTTTCTATAATTTTGTTATAAAGCTCATCTTCATTGCAACTCTTTTTGTAAACAACTTCTATTTCTTCGCTGTTCTCTGTAAGTTTTCTGTGAATTGGCTTTATAATCTTGTTAATATCTTTTATAAACTGTTCTCTTCTCTTAATAACCTTACTTCCATACTCTGCAAGCTGCATATCCCATACATCCAGAGTATCTTCAAGTTCCGGTTTCATATATATGTCTTTTAATAACTGATTTCTTTGTCCCAAAACCTTATTGTAATTAATTAAATTATAAACATATATTTTATCTAGTTGACATAACTCCATATCCACAAACCTTCTTCTTTCAGCTGGTCCGTTTTTTATAATATCCAAATCCTCCGGGGAAAAAAATATTACATTAAATATTCCAAAAAGCTCACTGGCTTTCTTAATTGGTATTCCATTTATGGCTATTCCTTTTGACTTATTTTTTCTCAAATGAATGTCTATTCTATACTCTCTGCCTTTTTTGTTAATAAAAAGTTTTATGTGACCTTCATTATTTTCAAACTTTATAAGTTCTGCATCTTTGCTACTTCTATGTGATTTAGTTGTGCTGCAAAGATAAATAGCCTCTAACACATTTGTCTTTCCCTGAGCGTTTTTGCCATATAAAATATTAGTTTTATCATCTAATTCCAAACTAAGAGAATCGTAATTTCTAAAATTGCTAAGTTCTATCTTTGTTACAATCATTATTTTACAGTTACCACTGTTCCTTCAAACTCAAATGTATCTCCGGCATAAAGTTTTTTTCCACGTCTTGTGTCAACTTCTCCGTTGACTTTAACCTGACCATCCTGGATAACAAACTTAGCATCCACACCTGAGTCAACAAGACCGGCAAGTTTTAATGCCTGACCTAATTTTATAAAATCATCTTTTATAGTTATTTCCATTTTTATCCAAATTAATACAAACAAAAAATATTATTTGTACTATCTCCTCTCTAAACTATTTTACTGTACAACAGGAAGCACTACATAAATGTAACTGTTCTCATCATCTCTGATAAAACAAGGTGCCTTAGGATTAGTGAAATAAATGTTTACTTCTTCACTATCTAAAACTCTTAAAATATCAATAAGGAATTTTGGATTAAAGCTAATCATCATGTCAGAACCTTCTCTTACAATAGGGATACTTTCATCCATTGAACCAATAAATGTATTAATTGACAATTCCATTTCTGTATCCTTAATAGTTAAGAATACAGGTTTCTTGTCTCCTTCTTTTATTAAAAGAGTTGCTCTGTCAATACAGTTAGCCATTTCTTTTTTGTTAATAGTAATCTTAGTCTTATAATCATTACTAATCATCTTATCAGTATCAAAATAATTACTGCATTCAATTAATCTTGAAACAACTTTTGTTTCATCAAATTCAAATAAGATATGGTTAGATGTGAAATAAATATTTACCTCATCATCAACATCACCATTTAAGATTTTGCTAATTTCATTTAATGACTTACCGGGAACTAAAACTTTAAAGTTACCATAGTCCTCTTTTAATTCCATGTTTCTAATGGCAATTCTAAACTTATCAAGAGCAACAACTTTAAGCTTATTACCCATAACTTCAAACAATTCACCTGTTAAAATCTTATTCTTATCTGCATCATTAACAGTGAAAATAGTCTGTCTTATTAATTCCTTTAAAGCAAACTGTGAAAGAGTAATCTTATCTTTCTTTTCAATTTCAGGTAAATAAGAAAAATCATCTGCTGATTTTACAAGAATATTAAATTTTGAATTTTCACAGGTAATATTAGCCTTTGTTTCATCGTTAACTTCAATAACAACATCATTATCAGGAAGTTTACGAACAATTTCTGAAAAAATCTTAGCATCAATGGCAATACTACCAGCTTCAATAATTTCACCTTCAACTTTAGTTTCTATTCCCAATTCCATATCGTTAGCAGTAAATTTAATTACTCCTTCAGTTGCATCAATAAGAATGCATTCAAGAATTGACATTGTAGTTTTTGATGATACAGCTTTCATTACAATATTAATACCTGTAATCAAATCTGATTTTTTACAAACTAGTTTCATTATAAATCTCCTTTATCGTAAAAATAACGGTACGTAAGTACGCATAAATAAATATATATATTAAATAATAATAATAATAAGCAACGTTAATATGTTAATAAGTAGTCGAATCCCTTGTGAATAAAGGAAGTTCGAAAAATAATAACTTGTTAATAACTTGCAAATAATTAACCTAAAAATGTCAGTTACTAACTTTTGAGTTTTCAACAATTAACATCAAATTATGACAAATTGTTAATAAAAACAAATACTATCAACAAGTTATTAACACAAAAACTGTAAGTTATTAACTAAATTATCAACCAAATGTTAATAACTCTATTAAAAATGTTAATAACTAGTTAGGATTAATCTTCTTTTTAAGAACATCTATAAGATCTCTTGTCTTAGAGTCTGTTTCGATTTCTGATTTGATTTTGTCATATCCATAGCTAACAGTTGCGTGATTAGTTTTCTTTAAGGCAGCACCAATAGTTTCTAATTTTTCATCTGTAAATACTCTACATAAGTACATACAAATCTGACGTGGATATGCAAACTCACGACTCTTCTTTTTTGAACATATATCAGTAGGAGATATCTGGAAATGATCTGCTACTATATTAATAATGTATTCACATGTAATGGCATTCTCCTGATTAGGTGCCACAAGCTCCTGAAGTACACCTGATGCAAAATCAACTGTAATTGGAGAGTGACTAATCTTTGAAAATGTAATAACACGTGTAAGAGAACCTTCAAGTTCCCTGACGTTAGAAACAAAGTGGTTAGCAATATACTGCAATACACCTTCATCTATGTTATAGCCTGAAGTTTCAGCCTTCTTCTTTAAGATAGCCATACGTGTTTCATAGTCAGGGTTCTGAATATCAACAGTAAGTCCCTGCTCAAAACGGCTAATAAGTCTTTCGGCGATACCTTCCATATCTTTAGGCTTCTTATCGGAAGTTAAAACAATCTGCTTATGTTTCATAAATAAATCATTGAAAATATTGAAAATTTCTTCTTGTGTTCTGTCTCTACCGGAAATAAACTGAATATCGTCTATAAGTAAAACATCAACACTTCTGTATTTCTTACGAAATTCAATAATCTCTTCCTGATTAGTTTTCTTTTTTCTAAGTAAATCAATAACTTCGTTAGTGAATGACTCACTAGTAGTATACAAAACCTTAGCTGAAGGGTTGTTTTTTAATACAAAGTTACCAATGGACTGAATAAGATGAGTCTTTCCAAGTCCAACACCACCGTAAATAAACAATGGGTTATAAACATCGCCGGGAGACTCAGCTACAGCTAAAGACGTAACCTGAGCAATATTATTATTTGATCCTACTACAAAGGAATCAAAAGTATATTTTTTATTAAGATTTGCATCTAATATTCTATTTTCTAAAGAAATATCTTCCTGACTAACAGATGAAATCTTAGATGACTCATCTTCAATCTTAGACACTGTCTCGTTTGGAAGTATAATCTGAAGTTCAAGTTCCTGATTCAAAGTTTCTTCAATAGAAATCTTAAGTAATGCAAGATATTTTTTGTTAATATACTGAAGACCGGTCTTTCCACTTTCACCCGGGAAAACCAAAGTAATCATGTTATTATCAAAGGATTCCACTTCTAAGGGCAAAATCCAAGTTTTGAACGAAACATCAGCAATATCATATTCCTGTTTGAAAAAATCGAGAATTTCAGGCCATTTTTCTTTTAAATCGTCTAACATAATTCCCTCCTAAATATTCTAAAAGGTATAAAAGCCCATTCAAATAATATAATACATCAAATAAGGCGGATTTTCAATATATTTAGTAATATACTTTTTAATAGGAAGAAAGACATAACATAAAAGTTTATGAATAAAAAATAAAAAAATTAAAAAATAATAAAAAAACAGAAAAATACTTGTTTACATAAAATTAAAAAATTAGGAGATTTGATTTACATAAATTCGACATTTATCAACAAAAAATATCAAATGTTATTAACAAAAAAAAGTTGAAAAAGTTAAAAAGTGCTAAAAAATAACATTAAAAAATAAAAGTTATTAACATGTTATTAACATTCGGTTGATAACTTTATGTAAATCAGCAAAAATTTTATGTAAATCAAAAAAGAGGGATAAAATTAATATTTTTTCAAAAAAGTTGAAAATATATTTAAAATATGGTTTAATTAATGCTTGACTACGCATATTCTTACATTTATAATAATAACGATGTTTTACTATGAAGCAGAAAAGGAGGTGCCTTATTATGAAGATGACATTTCAGCCAAAGAAAAGACAGAGATCAAAAGTTCATGGATTTAGAAAAAGAATGAGCACTGCAGGTGGTAGAAAAGTTTTAGCTAGCAGAAGAGCAAAAGGAAGAAAAAAATTATCAGCTTAGGTCGCATTCAAATGTGACCTTTTTTTCTTTTTGTAACATTCTATGAGGTAAAAGATTACTTAATAGGAGAACTGGCAAAATGGAAATTAAGAAAAATTATGATTCATTAAAGAAGAACAGTGATTTTCAAAATGTTTACGTTAAAGGAAAATCAAAAGCAAACAGATATTTAGTTATGTATGTTGCTCAAAATAATTTAAGCATTAATAGATTAGGAATTTCAGTAAGTAAAAAAGTAGGAAATAGTGTAGTGAGACATCACCTAACCCGCTTAATAAGAGAAGCCTACAGACTAAATTCAAATATGTTCAATAGTAGTTTGGACATAGTCGTAATAGCACGTAACACTGCTAAGGACAAAACTTACAAAGAAGTTGAAAGTGCATTATTGCATTTGGCAAAGCTTCATAATATTTTGGATGAAAACTAGGTGGTAGTTTTTATATCTGAAATATTTATGGGAATTAGTTATATTTACACTTATAATTATAATTATTCTCACTTATTTATTATTGTAACTAATTGGAAAGATAAGCTTTCATTGTAAAGAAGTATTTTCACTGGGAAAAGGTGGTGAATGGAATGAAGGTTTTTAATAATATTGTAAAAGGGTTTGGAAAGGCACTGAATTTTATTTTAATTGGAATGGTAAAGTTTTACAGAATCTTTCTTTCACCTTTAAAGGGACAGCCCTGTTGCAGATATATACCTACATGTTCACAATATGCGTTGGAAGCTTTACAGAAATATGGGCCCTTAAAAGGTTCTTATCTTGCAATAAGAAGGATTTTAAGGTGTAATCACTTTCACAAAGGTGGTTATGATCCCGTCCCTTAAGGAGGACTAAGTGGAAAATTTTATATTAGCAACACAGACAGGTGGAATTTTAGGACCATTTGCATGGATTTTAGGTAAAATCTTAGAATTTATTTATGATGGTTTTGCTGCACTTGGAATATACAACATTGGTTTCTGTATTATTCTTTTTACTATTGTAGTAAGAATGTTAATGCTTCCAATGACTATTAAACAGCAGAAGTTCACAAAACTTAATGCTGCAATGAACCCTGAAATTCAGGAGATTCAGAAGAAGTATAAGGACAAGAAAAATCAGCAGTCACAGTTGGCAATGCAGGAAGAAATTAAGTCTGTATATGATAAGTATGGTACATCTCCTACAGGTAGTTGTTTACAGCTTATTATTCAGATGCCTATTTTATTTGCTTTGTACAGAGTAATTATGAATGTACCTGCATATGTTAAGCCTGTTAAAGAATTATATTTAAATGTTCTTTATGGATTAGATTTAAGTCAGATGAAAGAGTTTTTCGGTTTAAACAAGCTTGCAAAGAATCTTTCAACAGCAGATTTAAACAGTTGTATTGATGCAATGTCAGGTTATACTCGTGGAAACAGCAGTATAAAATTACAGAGTGGCATTAAGTTACAGGATATTCTTAATGTATCAGATAAGGCAGTAGCATCAAAAATCGAACAGTTTAACAACTTTTTCGGATTAAACCTTAGTATGTCACCTAGCACAATGTTTAATGCAGGAATGGTAACCATAGTAGTTGCATTAATTATTCCTATTTTGGCAGGTTTATTCCAGTTATTAAGTGTTCAGTTAACAACAAAAATTAACTCAGCAGCTGGTTCAGCAAACATGGCTGACAATCCTATGGCAGGTTCAATGAAAGCAATGAACATTATGATGCCACTTATGTCAGTATATATGTGTTGGATTTTATCAGCAGGTATCGGTTTGTACTGGATGGCAGGTTCGCTGGTTATGATATTACAGCAGATATTTATTAATCTTGTTCTTAAGAATGAAGACATAGATGAAATCATCGAAAAGAACAAAGATAAGGCTGCAGCAAAGGCAGCTAAGAGAAAAGAAAAAGAAGGTATTTATAGAGAAAAAGTTCTTGAGGCATCAAAAGTTAATGCTAAGAATATATCTTCAAACTCAGGTATGAGTGCTGCTGAAAAAGAAGAAAAAATCAGAAAAGCTAAAGAAGCAATGAGCAAGAAAGAAGGTTCACTTGCATCAAAGGTTAATATGGTTAGTGAATTTAACAAACGTAATGAAAAATAAATAAAGATTGAGGCAAAATTATGGAATTCAAAGAATATAAAGGTAAAAATGTTGATGAAGCCATAACTAATGCATGTATCGACCTTGGTATTGAGGCTGCAAAATTAGAATATGAAGTAATTGAAAAAGGTTCAAATGGATTCTTAGGAATCGGTAGCAAACCTGCAATTATTAAGGCTAAGAAAAATCAGTCTGTAGAAGATATTGCAAGAGAATTTTTAAACAAAGTATTCACAGCAATGGAACTTACAGTTAAGATTGATATTAAAATTGTTGAAAATGAAAAAGAAAACATTGTCAACATTAATATTATTGGAGAAGACATGGGAATACTTATTGGAAAGAGAGGACAGACTCTTGATTCATTACAGTATCTTGTAAGTCTTGTAATCAACAAAGAAAGTGAAAAGTTTAATAGAGTTAAACTTGACACAGAAAACTACAGAGAACGTAGAAAAGCTACACTTGAAAATCTTGCACGTAATATCTCTTTAAAGGTTAAGAGAATTAAAAAACCGGTAGCTCTTGAGCCAATGAATCCTTATGAAAGAAGAATTATTCATTCAGCTCTTCAGAACGATAAGTTCTGTACAACAAAGAGTGAAGGTGATGAACCATACAGACATGTTGTAGTTATGTTAAAGAAAGATGCCAGATAATTAAAGTATCTTATTAAAGACTCAGGGAAAAAATGCCCTGAGTCTTATTTTTTGGCAGGATTGTGTAAGCACGTAACAATCCGTGTAAATAAGATTTTTTTCTTTATAAAAAAGATGTTGTGTGCTATACTAGTTTAGATATATTAAGGTGGATTTTTATGTTTATTTGAAGAATAAACAGATTGGAGTTATATGAAAATTACGGATACAATAGCTGCTATTTCATCAGCAGCAGGTAATTCAGGAATAGGAATAATAAGAGTAAGTGGCGATGAAGCGATAGAAGTGGTAGATAAGATTTTCAGACCAGCTAACAAAAATAAAAAATTAGCAAATGTTGAAAGTCATACTGTTCATTATGGACATATAATGGATGGTGATAAAACATTAGACCAGGTTCTTGTTATTGTAATGAAAAATCCACATTCTTATACAGGAGAAGATACAGTTGAAATTGATTGTCATGGAGGTATGCTAATACTTAAAAAAGTATTGGATTTAGTTTTGAAAAACGGTGCAAGAACTGCAGAGCCGGGAGAATTTACAAAGAGAGCTTTCTTAAATGGAAGAATAGATTTGTCTCAGGCTGAGGCGGTAATGGATTTGATTAATTCAAAGAATGATTTTGCACTTAACAGCTCAATTGAACAGCTTAAAGGTGGAGTTTCGGATGCAATCAAGGATATTAGGAAAGATATAATTTATCATATTGCATTTATTGAGTCAGCATTAGATGATCCTGAACATATAAGTTTAGACGGTTATGACGAAGAAATCACAGAAATGCTTAATGAGAATATTAATAAGATAAGCAAGCTTGTAAACTCTTTTGATAACGGCAGAATTATGAAAGAGGGCATAAAAACTGTAATTTTAGGTAAGCCAAATGCAGGAAAATCTTCACTTCTTAACTTAATGTTAGGAGAAGACAGAGCAATTGTTACGGATATTGAGGGGACAACAAGAGATACATTAGAGGAAAATATTAACTTTAATGGTTTAAGTCTTAAGATTATAGATACTGCAGGAATCAGAGATACAGAAGATTTGGTTGAGCGGATTGGTGTTAATAAGGCTAAAGAGATAGCTAAAGAAGGAGACCTTATTATATACGTTGTTGACGGTTCAAGAGAGCTTGATGATAATGATAGAGAGATAATAAAGTTAATAAATGACAAGCAGGCAATAATTCTTGTTAATAAGTCTGACATGGATACTGTTATAAATATTGATGAGTTAAAGAAAGATTCTAACAGAGATGTAATTCTTTTTTCTGCAAAAAATGGAGAAGGAATGGACCAGCTTGAAGAAGAAATAAGAAATATGTTCTATTCAGGTAAGGTAACATATAACGATCAGGTTTATATAACAAACGCAAGACATAAAGAAGCGTTGGAAAATGCATTGGAAAGTTTAAAACAGGTTAAAAATTCTGTTGATGCAGGAATGCCTGAGGACTTTTATTCGATAGATTTAATGGATGCTTATACAGATTTAGGTTTAATAATTGGTGAAAGTGTTGAAGATGATCTTGTTAATGAGATTTTTTCAAAATTCTGTATGGGTAAATAATTTACTTAGTGGCTTTTAGGAGGCAGAGATGGCTAATTTAGTTGAAAATTACGATGTAGTAATAGTTGGAGCAGGACATGCAGGTTGTGAAGCAGCACTTGCTTCAGCACGTTTAGGATTAAATACAATAGTTTTTACTGTAAGTGTGGATAGCATTGCGTTAATGCCATGTAATCCTAACATTGGTGGTACATCAAAGGGACATTTAGTAAGAGAATTAGATGCTTTAGGCGGAGAAATGGGAAAAAATATTGATAAAACATTTATTCAGTCAAAAATGCTTAACAAATCTAAAGGTCCGGCAGTTCATTCTTTGCGTGCTCAGGCTGACAAGCAGGATTATACACGTGAAATGCGTAAAACATTAGAAAACACTGAAAATCTTACAATAAGACAAGCGGAAGTTGCAAAACTTTTGGTTGAAGATGGCGTTATAAAAGGTGTGGAAACTGTTTCAGGTGCAACATATTATGCAAAATCTGTTGTCCTTGCCACAGGAGTTTATCTAAAAGCTAAATGTATTTACGGAGATGTTTGCCAGTATACAGGCCCTAACGGACTTATGGCTGCTAATAATTTAACAGCATCTTTAATAGAAAACGGAATAAAGGTTAGAAGATTTAAAACAGGAACACCTGCAAGAGTAGATAAAAGATCAATTGATTTTTCTAAGATGGAAGAACAGTTTGGTGACGAAAGAGTAGTACCTTTTTCTTTTTCAACTGATCCTAAAAGTGTGCAGAAAGACCAGATTTCATGTTGGTTAACTTATACTAATGAGAAAACACATGAAATAATCAGAGAAAATATTAACAGATCACCATTATTTTCAGGAATGATTGAAGGAACAGGACCAAGATATTGTCCTTCTATTGAAGATAAGGTGGTTAAGTTTGCAGATAAGAACCGTCATCAGGTATTTATAGAGCCGGAAGGTTTGTTTACAAATGAAATGTATCTTGGTGGAATGTCATCATCATTACCTGAAGATGTTCAGTATGCAATGTATAAAACAGTTCCCGGACTTGAAAATGTAAAAATAGTACGTAATGCTTATGCAATTGAATATGATTGTATTGAATACGGACAGCTTTTGCCTAACTTGGAGTTTAAAAAGATTAAAGGATTGTTCAGTGCAGGACAGTTTAACGGAAGTTCAGGTTATGAAGAAGCTGCAGCTCAGGGAATTATTGCTGGAATAAATGCAGCAAGATATGTTCAGAATAAGGAATCAATTGTTTTAGACCGTTCACAGGCATACATTGGAGTGCTTATTGATGATCTTGTAACTAAGGAAAGTCATGAACCATATAGAATGATGACATCAAGAGCCGAATATAGATTGCTTCTCAGACAAGATAACGCTGACCTTAGACTAACAAAAATAGGTTACGAGGTAGGATTAGTGCCTCAGGAGCGCTATAATTATGTGTGCGAAAAAGAAAAAATGATTGAAAAAGAGATAGAACGTCTTGAAAATTATAAAGTTGGAGCAAATAAAGAGGTTCAATCAGTGTTAGAAAGCCTTGGAAGTACTACATTAAAGACTGCAACAACACTGGCTGAGTTGATTAGGCGTCCTGAACTGGATTATGACAAGATTGAACCACTTGATAAGGAAAGACAGCCACTTAATTATGATGTTATCGAACAGGTTAACATAAATATTAAATATAGTGGTTATATTTCAAGACAGAAGAAGCAGGTTGAAAACTTTAAAAAGATAGAAAACAAAAAAATACCTGAAGGTTTTGATTATACAAAGGTAAATAGCTTAAGAAAAGAAGCTGTACAGAAGCTTGAATTTTATAGACCTATTAATATAGGTCAGGCTTCCAGAATATCAGGGGTTTCACCGGCAGATATATCAGTATTGCTTATTTATATGGAACAACATAAAAATAATTAAAACAATATGTAACAAAAAATAACAGATATTAAATAATAGATAATAAATAAGTAATAGATAGTAAATAAAGATAACAATAATTTGAGTATATAATTTGAGTAAATAATTGTCATTGAATATTTACTTGAATTATGTAAACTAAAATTATGTAAACCAATAATAGGAGCTTTATGGATAAAGAAAATTTATTAGTTAAAGGATTAAGTGAATTAGGACTGACTATAACTGAAGAACAGATTGAAAAGTTTGATAAATATTATGAAATGTTAATTGAAACAAATAAAGTTATGAATTTAACATCAATAACAGAATATGATGAAGTTATAATCAAACATTTTATAGATAGTTTGTTAGTTGTTAATATCTTTGAGATAAATCAGTCAAAAAAGATGATAGATGTTGGAACAGGGGCAGGTTTTCCAGGTATTCCAATAAAAATAATGTTTCCACACTTACAAATAACATTATTAGACTCATTAAATAAAAGATTAAATTTTTTAAATAATGTTATTGATGAATTAGGGCTTGAAAGTATTGAAACTGTTCATGGAAGAGCCGAGGACATAGCAAGAAAAGAAGAATTTCGTGAACAATATGACCTGTGTGTATCAAGAGCAGTTGCAAATCTTTCAACGTTAAGTGAATATTGTATTCCTTTTATAGCAAAAAATGGAAAATTTATAAGCTATAAGTCTTCTATAAGCTCAGAAGAAATACAAAATGCTAAAAGTGCAATAAAAATACTTGGCGGAGTAGTTGTAGAAGAAAAAACAGTACATTTGCCTTGCTCAGATATGGATAGAACTTTTGTAGTAGTTAATAAAACAAATAATACGGGAAAAAAATATCCAAGAAAGGCAGGAACACCTTCTAAAGAACCATTATAAGTAGACAACAAATGGAGAAAAAAATGATTGAAAAGTATTTAATTGAAAGAAAAGATATTGTTTCAAAGCAAATAGAAAAAATAAATTTAAAAATAGAACATAATAGCAATGTTTTGGAAGAAAACACCAAAAAAATTAAAGAACTTGAATATATAGACGATGAAGCAGCCAATATTTTCTCTGTAAAAGTTAGAAAAGAAGAATTTTATAAACAAAAAGAAGCTTCTAGTCTAAAAGAACAGTCAAATTCAATAAAAGAACAAAATACATTATTGAAAGATAATGTAAAAGAACTAAAAAAAGAACTTAATAAGATAAGCAAAGCTTTGGAAGAATATAAAAAGCTTAAAAAGTAATCAAAAAAGGATGTTTCACGTGAAGCATCCTTTTTTGATGCCTAAATATGTGAATAAGATAGATATATAAGAGAAAAGTCTAATATTAAAAAATAAAAGAGTATTGTTTGTATACATTTATGAAAAAAACTTGAAATAATAGTTTAAATATACAATTAATCGAATTTGTTCTGATACTATGATGTTTCACGTGAAACATTATAATATATTGTGAAATTATTTAGAATATTTGAAATATATAATAAAAAATGACGAGTTTTTCTAATGTATTATAAAATAAAAGTTAATTATAAGAAATGTTTCACGTGAAACATTCAAATATGCACTGAAAATCTATTATAAATAATAATGTAAACAAAGATGAAATATAATAAACTGCAAAATGTGTAAATACATACCAAAAAAAAGTAATGTTTCACGTGAAACATTAGACTATATCATATAGAAATCTAGCTATTATTGTGGTAAAATATAAAAACGGGGAAATTCTATTCAAAAGTGAAAGAATAAGCAAGAAAGGATTAAAGCAAACAGTACTTTCACTTTTTTGTTTGTAGTCTAATTTATTTTAGATTTGGTTTAAAAAATGGGAAAAATAATAGCAATAGCCAACCAAAAAGGTGGCGTAGGAAAAACAACAACAGCAATTAATTTATCTTCATGTTTAGCAGATGCAGGTAAAAAAGTATTATTAGTAGATATAGATCCACAGGGAAATGCAACAAGTGGTGTTGGAATTATGAAACAGACGCTTGAAAACACTGTTTATGAGCTTTTTATTGGAGAATGTACATTTTCAGAGTGCTTAACAGATAGTGCAGTTGATAATTTAAATGTAATACCATCAAATGTTAACCTTTCCGGTGCTGAAATTGACCTGATTGGTGTTGAAAATAGAGAATATATTTTGAAAAATATATTAGATACAATTAAAGATTTGTATGAATACATTATTATAGACTGTCCACCATCACTAAATGTGTTAACAGTTAATGCTATGGTAGCTGCAGATTCCGTAATTGTACCAATTCAGTGTGAATATTATGCATTGGAAGGATTATCACAGTTAATTCATACAATTAACTTAATTCAGGATAGATTAAATAAAAATCTTGAAATAGATGGTATTGTATTCACAATGTATGATTCAAGAACAAATTTATCAACAGAAGTTGTTGAAAATGTTAAAGAAAATATCCATTTACATATTTATAAGACATTAATTCCAAGAAATGTTAGATTAGCGGAGGCACCAAGCTATGGAATACCAATTCATATGTATGATGGAAAGTCAGCAGGTGCAATTGCATACAAAAATTTGGCACAGGAAGTCATTGAAAAAAATAATTAAGATAAAAAAATACAAGTAAAAGTATTAAATTTTAAAATTACAAAATTATCTTTATTAACAAAAACACCGAAAATAATGTTAACAAATAACAATTTTTTAAAAATTTACAGTTATTTATGCTAATAAAAGTAAAATTAAAAAAAATTAATGCAAAAAATCAAATATCTAACAAAAAAATACAGATTAGTTTACATAATATTACTTATGTAAACTAATCTAAAAAATAAGATAGTAATATATAATTGTAAAAAGATTGGAGGCAGTATGGCAGCTAAGAAAAAAGGGCTTGGCAGAGGATTAGATTTACTTATTCCGGAAGGAAATACTACAAAACAGAGTAAAACTGAAAAAGAAAGCAAGCCTATAATTAAAGAAGTTGTAAAAGAGGTAGTTAAGGAAGTAAAGGTTCCAGCAGAAACTTTTCTTAAATTATCAGACATAGAACCTAATAGAGAACAGCCAAGAAAGAATTTTGACAAGGAAGCATTGGAAGAATTGGCTGATTCAATTAAGCAGTATGGTTTAATTCAACCTATTGTTGTACAAAAAAAGGATGATTATTATGAAATAATTGCAGGTGAACGCAGATGGCGTGCAGCAAAAATGGCAAAATTAAAGGAAGTTCCTGTAATTATAAAGGAATATTCTCCACAGGAAGTTATGGAAATAGCTTTAATTGAAAATATTCAGAGACGTGACCTTAATCCGATAGAAGAAGCATTGGCTTACAAGAGTCTTATTGATGAATATAATTTAAAACAGGAAGAAGTGGCTGACAGAGTTTCTAAGTCAAGAACAGCGGTTACAAACTCTATGAGACTATTAAAACTAGCTGAACAGGTTCAAACTATGCTTATAAACGAAGAACTGTCAATGGGACATGCTAGAGCTTTGCTTTCAATTGAAAAAGAAGAAGTTCAGGTTGAGACAGCAAAGGCAATAGTGGAAAGAAAGTTAAGCGTAAGAGAAACAGAAAAATTAGTAAAAGCTATTTTGAATCCAAAACAGGCAAAACTTCCAATTCCATCAACAAATGATGTTGTTTATGAAAAATTATCAGATAAATTAAAGGAAATTATGGGAACAAAGGTTAACATAAATCATAAAAAAGGCGGAAAAGGTAAAATTGAGATAGAATATTACTCTCAGGATGAGCTTGAACGACTTTTGGAATTATTTGATAGTATACAAAATCAATAATTTAATGTAAATTATTATTGAATACATAAAAATGTAACAATATTATGTTAAACTTTTGAAAGTGATTAGAAAACAACACTTTAAAATAACATTGTAATAAGTATAAACAGGTGAAAAGGAGTAAGAAAATGAAAGATTACATTTATATAGGAATAATTGCAGCACTATTTTTAGTATTTTTTATGTTACATATTATACAGAGCAGTAGAATATCAAAGTTAATGAAGAGATATGAAGCATTTATGGAAGGAAAAGATGCAACAAACCTTGCAGATGCCATTGAAGAAAACTTCCAGCAGATGGAAAAGTTAGAAAGCAGTTACCAGGATGCAGAAGTCAAAATGGACAAGGCATTAAGTGGAATCACATCAACATTTCATAAACTTGGTATTGTAAAATATGATGCATTTAAAGAAATGGGTGGAAATTTAAGCTTTGCATTATGCTTGTTAGATGACAATAATAACGGATTTATTTTAAACACAATGCATGGTAGAGAAAGCAGTTACACTTATATAAAAGAAATAGAAAACGGAACAGCTTATTCAACACTTGGTGAAGAAGAAAAGCAGGCATTGCAGAAAGCAATAAGTTCAGACGAAGACTAATAAATTAAGAAAAAGCAGGAGCTACCAACAATTCAGTAGCTCTTGCTTTTATTATTTTATTTAGTATTCCATTACTGAAATTAATCCGTTGAGAACTTTTACTTCTTCAGGAATGTTTTTTGCACATCTTGCTGCGGCAACAATTGGAATCCAATTATGAACATACTTTGAACTTGTATTTGTTTCATTACAGAATCGTTCAAGGTAGTTTTCTGCATAATCAGGCATGTTAATAAGCATCCATAAATATGTACGGGCAACATCAGCACTGGCATTACCCTGTGATGCATGGTTCCAATCAGTTACATAAATATTGTCATCTTTTATGATGATGTTATGTGGTGTAAGATTGCCGTGACATAATTTCTTATGTTTAGGTGAACTGTTAAGCATATCAAGAAGATCAAGCTTTAAGTATCTATCCAAATGTGCAGAATTAATATAATCAGTTAATTTCTGTTTCTGAATTGGAAGATAAGGGCATTTCTTACTATGAATATTAGTCTGAATTTTAATAAACTTATCCATATATTCATCTAATTTGTCAGGATTATTCATCATAAGAGTGTAAAGTGATTCACCATAAATGTCAGGATACATAAAAGCCCATTGACCGTTAATGGTAGTAACCTGCTCAATTGATGGAGCACCGACCTTTAACCCTTCAATCTTTGAAGTAAAAAAAGCCTCGGCGAAAACATCTTCCTTAGAATATCCTTCGTTAAATACTTTATAAACAGCATCATTGTGCTTTATGATGCGATTATTTCTTCGGGTGTTAATAACATTTTCATTAATATTAGTATTCATCTGTATCATTCCTCCCAAGTATATTACTAAAAAGGTTAAATTATTATAATTGTTAACATAAGTATACCATAAGTGGATAATGTTTGCCACAATCCTTGCAAAAATAAGGTGTTAGGGTTATAATCTATATACTGAAGATAAGATAAAAAGGGTTTAATAAAAAATATGAAAGGATGAAATTCAGATGCTTAATGCCCGAAGTATCTGAGCCTGAATATGAAAGTATGATTTTGTGCTAATAATATTCGGGATAGGTAGAAAAATAATGTTAGATATTAAATTACTAAGAAATAATTTTGAAGAAGTTGAAAAAGCACTTTCTACAAGAAATGAAGAATTTGATTTAAGCTTATTTAAAGATTTAGATGAAAAGAGAAGAAATCTTTTAGGTGAAGTTGAAACATTAAAGGCTGAACAGAATGCAACATCTAAGCTTATTCCACAGTATAAGAAAGAAGGAAAAGATGTAGCTCCAATTATGGCTGAAATGAAAGAAATTTCAGAAAAAGTTAAGACTTTAAACGGAGAATTAAGCAAGGCAGAAGAAGATTTAAATAATTATATGCTTACACTTCCTAATATTCCTAATCCAACAGTTCCTCAGGGGATGACGGATGAAGATAATGTTGAAATCAGAAAGTTTGGAGAACCTACTAAGTTTGATTTTGAACCAAAGGCACATTGGGACCTTGGTGCAGATTTAGGAATCCTTGATCCTGAAACAGCAGCAAAGATTAGTGGTTCAAGATTTACAGTATATAGAGATTTAGGTGCAAAGCTTGAAAGAGCAATCGTTAACTTTTTCCTTGATACTCATACTACAAAGCACGGATATACAGAAGTATTCCCACCATTTATGGTTAGCCGTGAAAGTATGACAGGAACAGGTCAGTTACCTAAGTTTGAAGAAGATGCATATAAGGTTCAGGGTGATGGTAAGGAATATTTCTTAGTTCCAACAGCAGAAGTTCCTGTAACTAATATGTACAGAAACCAGATTTTAGATGGATCAAAACTTCCTATTATGCATTGTGCATACACAGCTTGTTTCCGTGCAGAAGCAGGTTCAGCAGGTAGAGATACAAGAGGTCTTATCAGACAGCATCAGTTCAACAAGGTAGAATTAGTTAAGTTCTGTAAGCCTGAAACATCTTATGATGAATTAGAAAAGCTTACAAGAGATGCTGAAGATGTTCTTCAGATGTTAGGACTTCCTTACAGAGTTGTTAAGATTTGTATTGGTGATCTTGGATTTACAGCAGCAATGAAATACGATATTGAAGTTTGGATGCCAAGTTATGGTAGATATGTTGAAATTTCAAGTTGTAGTAACTTTGAAACATTCCAGGCAAGACGTGCTAACATTAAGTACAAAGATAATGCAGGCGACAAAGCTGAATTTGTACACACATTAAATGGTAGTGGTGTTGCTGCAGGTAGAACAACAGCAGCTATTCTTGAAAACTATCAGCAGGCTGATGGAAGCATCGTAATTCCTGAAGTTTTAAGACCATATATGGGTGGACTTGAAAAGATTGAAGCAAAATAATAATTATAGAAAATAAAGATTTACGGAAGAGTAAAGCCTTACAATGTAGGGCTTACTTTTCTGTAAACATTTGCATCTGTGGCTCAGCAGGATAGAGCAACCGCCTCCTAAGCGGTAGGTCGCTGGTTCGAATCCAGTCAGGTGCGTTAGCATGCTATGCATGTAATTTAATATTGGAGAAAAATGATGGATTATATTGTAATGGATTTGGAGTGGAATCAGAATCCTTACGGAAAAAGTCATTGTCATACGGATTTAACTTTTGAAATAATAGAAATTGGAGCTGTTAGGGTAAGTGATGATAGAAAGACCATTGTGGATTCTTTTCAACAGGTCATAAAGCCCAGAGTTTTCAAGAAACTTCACTATAAGATTCAGGAAATTACCCATTTCACTGAAGAAGAGTTAAATGATGGAAAAGATTTCAGAAAAGTAATAAGAGATTTTCTGGAATGGTGCGGTGATGATTATATTTTCTGTACATGGGGGTCAATGGATTTGACTGAATTGCAGAAGAATATGAAACATTATAATCTGGAAAGAGTATTGGATTTTCCGTTATTCTATGTTGATTTACAGAAAATGTTCAGCTTAAGATATGATGACGGACATATGAAAAGAAATTTGACCAGTGCTGTTGAGTATTTAAACATTCAGGAAGAGCATGAGTTCCACAGGGCTTTAAGCGATGCTTATTATACAGCCAGAATTTTACAATCTATGGACTACGATAAATATAAAGATCGTTTATCAATTGACACATTTTATTCCCCTAGAATTAAAGAAGAAGAAATATTCGTTAGATTTGATGAATATACTAAACTTGTTACCCGTGAGTTTTTGACTAAGGACGAATTGTTTGCAGACAAAGACGTAAGACTAATGTTATGTAACAAGTGTGATAAGCCGTTAAAGAAGCACCTTGACTGGTTTTCCGATTGTGGAAAAACATATTATTGTCTTGGAGAATGTAAGGAACATGGATATGTTAGGGGCAAAATAAAGATAAAAAAATGTGAAGAAGATAGTTTTTATGCTATCAAGATTATGAAGTCTACAGATAAGGCGGGGGCCGACAGTATCTATGAAAAACAAGAGTCAATAAGAGAGAAGAGACGAGAGAGAAGACAGAAATATTTAAATAGGGAAATCGTCATAGAAGAATGGGAAGACGAAGATGACGATTAAATTAAAAGAGCTGCAAATCATTGTTGATTAGCAGCTCTTTTTAAATTATGTTAATAAAATATATTAAAAACCAACCGTGTGTTGATAATTTCTATTTTGTATTTTGGTAGTTTTCCATTAATGCTTCTAATTCCTGTAAAAGACAATCAACCTTTCCGTAGAAAGCGTCATTGTTTGCAGGACTATCAAAGTTATCTCTAATACCTGTTAAAGTATCAATAATCTTGTTAAGTTTCTTTTTACCGTTGTCATTTAAGTAAAGTAAGTAACGGCTACGTTCATTTTCCTGTGGTGTCATTTTCTTTAAGAAAACTTCAATGTTTGGCTTCTCTCCGATAAATCTATATGTAATAGATGGAGAAGCATGGTTGAAAAGTTTCTGAAGATGATAAATATCTCCTGTTTCTTTGTAATAGTTCCATGCATACGTTTTTCTCATAGTCTGAGCACCGATTGAATTTAAACCAATCTTGTGTCCTGCACTTCTAAGTACTCTGTAAGCCTGTTCTCTTGATACAGGTTTGTTTGATGAACTATGTCCAAGAATAAGATATGCTTCAGGATCTTTACCCTTAGTATACTCATTAATAATCTGCTGTAATTCTTCAGGAACTGTAAATACATTCTTCATATTTCTTGTTCCAATAGTAACTTCGATTTCTTTTTTTCCGGTTACATCTTTGTTCTTGAATGCAAGAATGTCCTGGAGCTGGAGTCCTGTTCCAACACCTAATTCGAACATAATATAGTACTTGTAATCAACCTGCTTTAATGTTTCACCGAAATTTTTTAATGTTTCCTGATCTTTAATAGGTGCAACCCAATTCATAAAAGTACCTCCTGATAATACATTGAAAAAATTTAATATCTTCTATTTCTCTTAGATGCTCTTATCTGATTAAGACGTCTGTTAGTCAGAATAAGAACTAAAATAACAACTACAATAATGATGATAACAACCACCAAAGGAACAAAAAATCCCGGAAGTTTAAATGAAGACTTCTTAGAGTTTTTATTAGAAACTGTGGTTGAAGATTCCTTATTTGAAGAATCTTTGCCTGAATTGTTCTTTGCCACTGCAGTTTTGCTATTTTTATTGTTGCCTGTATTATTTGCCGCAGTTGTAGTCTGCTGTGAAGCTGTTGTTGATGCCACGGTTACAGTTGAGTCAGTCTTGCCTGAATCAGATGAATAAACTACTTTTGCAGTACCAACGGATTTGTCGCCATACTTGTAGGTAATGGTAGCAAATGAATCTTTAGTGTAGTTAAATTTTACATCAGATGTTAATTGTGAAAATTTAGCTGTTTTAGGTAAAACAATGTTTGATGTTTTATCTATATATATCGAATCTGTTGTGTTACAGAAAGGTGACTGTAAAGTAACCTTATTGTCAGAATCAAATCTTTTGTCATTGTTAGAAACATTTTGTAAACCAAAATTATTAAAACCATAATCTAATAATTCCTTAGTATCCTTGTATACATTAGTGCCGTTAGAGTGCAAAACAACAGCTATAAGAGTCATACCGTTTCGTTTTGCATATGTAACAAGTGTTGTTCCTGACTGGTCTGTAAAACCTGTTTTTCCACCGATAATACCATCATAGTAGTAACCGCTTGTAGGCCAAACCATCTTGTGACGCTGGATTGCAGTGGCGTCGGTTTTACGTTTGTTATTGTGCTTAATGGTATATGTAGTTGTATTAACAATATCATTAAATACAGAATACTTAGAAGCTGCTCTTGTAATCATAGCCATGTCATAAGCTGTTACATAATGGTTTGGATCATGTAAACCGTTAGCGTTGGCAAAATGAGTGTTAAGGGCACCGGCTTCCTTAGCTCTTTTGTTCATCATTTCAGCAAACTTCTTAGTAGATCCTGCAATGTGTTCACCAAGTGCTGTGGCAACTTCGTTGGCTGACTGTAACATTAATGCATAAAGACAATCCTTTACAGTCATTTTTTCACCTACAGAACACCCCATATTGGCATCTCCATATTGTAGGCTGTGAATAGTTGCGTCAGAAAATGTTACCGTTTCATCCATCTTACAATTCTCAATTGTAAGCAAAGCAGTCATAATCTTTGTAATACTTGCAGGGTACATCTTCTTATTACATTTCTTATCATATAAAACAGTACCCGTTGAAGCTTCGATTAAAACGCCTGTCTGACCATAGATTGAAGGACCTTTAGGCCAGTTAGTCTTTGTTGCTGCGTTTACAGTTACAGGTGCTACATTTATAGTTCCAATACAGGAACTTATTAACAAAATAACTATAAGTATTTTAGATATAATTTTTTTCATTTGATCCCTTTCTGATCTTATATATAATTCCATTGTAATTTTAATATAAGTTTATTTATAATTAAATTTTATATAATCTAATTTAGTAAAATATACTACTAAAATCATTACAGATAATTTTACAAAAAAAATAGATAAAAATCAATATAATAAACTTAATAATTTAAAAATATCATATTTTGAATAAACAAAAATATAAGCAGTACCACAATAATAGTACTGCTTATAAATATAATAAGATGTGAGAAACATTTTGTAAAGTTAGAATAAATGTACTTAGCTAACTCTGGATTTTATAACCTTTAATCTTGTAAATTCTTCTCTTTCTTTTTCTTCCAAAGCATTTTCAATAGTTTTTACAAGAGCTTCATAATTTGGTATGGTTATGTTCTTTAAAGCATTAGCACGTTTCTGTGTTTTCTTAATATTGTAAGCAAGGCGGTAAGCTGAATTTTCAATCATTGAAAGCTTAATTGTCAAATCTTTAACCTTTTCAAAGCTTGCCTTAGCCTGATCAAGTGATTCAGTAGTGCCAAAGAAAGAATAAACAGGATTACGTTTTTCTTCTTTATATTTTACAAGAGGAATTTCTGTACCCATAATACTTCTTGTCTTTATTCTTATATCATTTTCAGGGGTAACGTTAAATGCAAAAGTCTCAACATTTTTTATACCCAATTCAATGTTTGCCTTTTCCAAAGCAATATATGCAGACTTAAAAGTTTCATCAATCTCTGACTGAATGGCTTTAGCCTGATTATTTAAATCCATAATTTCACGGACCAAAATATTTCGTTTTTTGTCCATAAGTTCATAACCCTGTCTTGCAAGAGCAAGGGAACTTTTGGCAGACATTAGGTTTCCTTTTGTAGGAACAGTATTTAAATTCATATAAACCTCCTACGTTTCTGATAATATTTATAAAAACTATGCCATTGAATCATAATATTTATCAAGTATTTTTGTATCAATTCGGTCAAGTTCCTCTTTTGGAAGAATGTGAAGAAGTTTCCAACCTAAATTCAAAGTTTCAAAAATATTTCTGTTAACACCAAGACCCTGACCAACAAATTCTTTCTCAAAAGCCTTACCAAATTCAAGATATTTCTTGTCTGTAGATGAAAGTTCATCTTCACCGATTACGGAAGCTAATGCTCTTGCGTCACCTACTTTTGCATAAGCAGAGAATAACTGGTTAGCTACATCCTGATGATCCTCTCTTGTAAAGCCTTCACCGATACCGTCTTTCATAAGACGTGAAAGAGAAGGTAAAACATTAATTGGAGGATATATGCCCTGACCATTTAAACTACGGTCCAAGGTAATCTGTCCTTCAGTGATATATCCTGTTAAGTCAGGAATAGGATGAGTAATATCATCATTAGGCATTGTAAGAATAGGAATCTGTGTTACAGAACCCTTAGCACCTTTTATAATGCCTGCACGTTCATAAATTGTTGCAAGTTCACTGTACAAATAGCCCGGATAACCTTTTCTTGAAGGAATTTCACCTTTAGAAGAAGAAACTTCTCTCATGGCTTCTGCATATGTTGTCATATCAGTTAAAATAACAAGAATATGCATATCTTTTTCATAAGCAAGGTATTCAGCTACAGTAAGTGCAACTTTAGGTGTTATAAGACGTTCTACAACAGGATCATTAGCCATGTTAAGGAACATTACCGTATGTTCCAAAGCACCTGATTCTTCAAATGATCGTTTGAAGAAATCAGCAACGTCATTTTTAACACCCATTGCTGCAAAAACAACAGCAAATTTTTCGTCTGTGTCATCTCCAAGAGAAGACTGGTTAACCAATTGAGCAGCCAATTGGTCGTGTGGAAGTCCATTTCCGGAGAAGATAGGTAATTTCTGACCACGGATAAGTGTTGTAAGTCCATCTATTGCGGAAATACCTGTTCTAATATAGTTTCTTGGATATTCACGGCTTACCGGATTAAGAGGCTTGCCGTTAACATCTCTTTTTTCTCCAATAATAGGAGCAAGTCCGTCAATAGGTTTTCCAATACCATTAAAAGTACGTCCAAGTATTTCAGGAGACAAAGCTACCTCCATGGGATGACCTGTTAACTTAGTATGGGTATTTGTAAGGGACATACCTTCAGAACCCTCAAAAACCTGAATAATCGCTTTGTCTTCATATATTTCAATAATACGACCGAGACGCTTTTCGGCGCCATCGTTAATTGAAAATTCAACAATTTCATCAAAGGCTGCATCTTTAACGCCTTCAAGGGCTATCAAAGGTCCGTTGATTTCGCTTAATCCTAAATATTCAATTGCCATAAATAGCACCTCCTTAAGCGTTTTCTTCCATAACTTTATTATAGAAGTTGTCAATTGCTAATTTATAATCGTCAAACATACTTAGCTTATTGTTAGGAACATCATATTTAATTGAAATTATTTTTTCAAAAATATTATGTTTTTTAAGAACAGACATAGGCATGCCCATTGAGATAAGTTTGCCTGCTTTTTCCTGTAAATACAAAATAGTCTGCATCATAAGAAGCTGTTTCTTTAAAGGAACGCAGGTATCCTCACTGTGGAATGCGTTCTGCTGCAAAAATCCCAGACGAATAACTCTGGCTATTTCAAGGGTTAATTTCTGGTCGTCAGGCAAAACATCGCTACCGATAAGTTTTACGATTTCCATTAATGAACTTTCCTGATTTAAAATGGCAAGAATCTGAGTTCTGCATGAAATAAAATCAGGACCTACGTTAGTGTTGTACCAGTTGGCAAGTTCATCTACGTATTCACTGTAACTTGTAAGCCAGTGAATGGCAGGGAAATGTCTTGCATAAGCTAATGATTTATCAAGTCCCCAGAAGCAACGGACGAAACGTTTAGTATTCTGAGTAACCGGTTCAGAAAAGTCACCACCCTGAGGTGAAACTGCACCGATAATTGATATGGAACCTTCTGTACCATTTAAATTCTCCATATATCCGGCTCTTTCGTAAAAAGCTGAAAGTCTGCTGGCAAGATAAGCCGGGAAGCCTTCTTCCGCAGGCATTTCTTCCAGACGACCGGATAATTCACGAAGAGCTTCAGCCCATCTTGAAGTAGAATCTGCCATAATGGCTACGTGATAGCCCATATCTCTATAATATTCTGCCAAAGTAATACCTGTGTAAATACTTGCCTCACGGGCTGCAACAGGCATATTACTTGTGTTGGCAATAAGTGTTGTTCTATCCATAAGAGGATTGCCTGATTTTGGGTCAATAAGTTCTGAAAATTCATCCAAAACCTGTGTCATTTCATTTCCACGTTCACCACAGCCAATATAAATAATAATGTCAGCGTCTGCCCATTTTGCAATCTGGTGCTGGTTCATTGTTTTTCCTGTACCAAATCCACCGGGAATTGCAGCAGTACCGCCTTTTGCAAGAGGAAAGAGAGTATCCATAATTCTCTGACCTGTAACCAAAGGCTGTGTGGCTCCAAATCTTTTAGTAATTGGACGTGGCTGTCGGATTGGCCATTTCTGTGTTAATGAAAGGTTCATAGTTGAACCGTCATCCTTCTTGATTGTTACGATTGTATCGTTAATGGTATATTCGCCATCAGGAGCAGTCTTAATTACAGTACCTGACACTGTAGGCGGAACCATGGATTTATGCATTATGGCTCTTGTTTCCTGAGTTTCGGCAATAATTGTACCGCCTGAGATGTAATCACCTTCAGAAACGGTAATATGCACATTCCATTTCTTATTAATATCAAGTGAATTAACATTTACACCTCTTGAAATAAAAGCACCTGACTGCTTTTGTATCTCACTTAAAGGTCTTTCTATACCATCAAATATATTATTTAAAATTCCAGGGGCTAAAGTTACAAATATGGCACTATCTGTACCATAAACAAGTTCACCCGGTTTAAGTCCACTGGTTTCTTCATAAACCTGTATGGTAGTCATTTCAGAAGTAAGGCTAATTACTTCACCAACTAACCTTTCAGAACTAACATAAACCATTTTACCCATTTTAAAGTCTGTCTTTCCTTTAATATAGATAACAGGTCCGTTAATTCCATAAATCTTACCTGTTTTTTCCAATTTAGTGCCTCCTACAATGTTATTGCAAATAAATCCTGTTGGTCAGCAAGTCGTGTTTTAAAAGAATTGTCAATAAGAATGTTTTTTTCAGGAACAATGGTACGTGTTCCACCTAAAAATTCTTTATTGTAAATTTCAATATTTCCTCCAGTCTTGCTTTTTAATTCATCAAGCAAAGATGAATCATTAGGATCAATGTATATAGTAATATCTACATCAGAATATTCGCTCATTATATTTTTTATCTGATTTTCAAGATACACTAAGTAATCGTTAGTTTTTCTATATTCAAGTAATTTTTCACGAACTCTATCAAAAACTTCAATTTTAATAGCTGATTGTTTTTGAGTAAGTTCTTTTTTGATTTTCATTTGTTCGGAAGAAAGTTTCTTCTTAGAATTAGCTCTAACCTGATTCATTAGAGCTTTCTTTGATTCTTCAGCCAATTGAGATGCAGTTTCCTTGTGAAGTTCTAAGTCATCGTCCAAGGACTGCTTGTAACTACTGAGAGATTCTGCACTTTTTGAACTGGCGCTTTCAAGAGAAAGGCTTCTAAAGTGGTCCATTTTTTCTTCTATAGTCATAAGTCTCACATCCTTTCTATATTTTTATGCCAATTGCTTCATTAATGTAATTAGTAATGAAATTTGGTTGACGTCCTGAGCCGTGGCGGTCAGGAATCTCTACAAGAAGAGGTTGCTTCCTGTTAAGTTTAATATCATCTACAAGTTCAGGAATTTCAAAACTTAGCTTTTCAGTTAAAAGTAAAATTCCTAAATCCTTGTCTTCAAGAATTTTTTCAACTGCCTGTTTTGCTTCGCGACGACCATGAACAACTTCACCTTCCACACCTGCAAGTCGCATGCCGGTAAGAGTATCAATATTGTCGCTTATTAAATACATTTTCATAATAAAATCCTGCTTAAAATAGATTATGCAACGTGTGTTAAAATAAGGAATGCAACTATGAATCCCCAAAGAGCAATACCTTCTGCAAGAGCTACGAAAATAAGTGCTTTACCGAAAACGCTTGAGTCTTCACTTAATGCACCAAGAGCAGCACTGGCAGAACTTGCAACGGCATAACCACTACCAATACATGAAAGACCTATTGCAAGACCTGCAGCAATAAGACCTAAACCACTTGAAATTGTTGCAGTATCAGCAACAGCAGCATTAGCTGTACTTGTAAAGATAAATACAGTTCCTAAAAGGAAAACACCAAAGAATGCTACAACATTTCCAATAACTGTTCTCTTAAAACGACCTTTAGTCCGTTCACCTACAAAATATCCGATAACAGGTAAAATAATTGTAAGTAATAAAGCAACTGTAAATAAAATACTAATAAACATAATAAAAGCCTCCTCGTTTTTAAAAAATTAAAGTTTATTTTTTATATTTTTTTCTATAAGGTACAAATTCACGTCCTGATCCTTCATAGAAACGACCAAACATTTCGTAATATTCAAGACGAAGAACCTGAATTCCAACAACTAAACCTTCCATTGCCATTACGATAATATTTCCAATAATGACAACAACAATATTGGCTGAACCACCATTCTCAGCACCTGCAAGTGTCATAACAACCTGCATCATAGCTGCATGGCTTATGGCAAAAACACCAATACGCAGGAAAGAAAGAGCGTTGGATAAATAAGTTATTAAATAGTCAAATAATTCAAAAAATGCAGTTGCGGCAAAAATGCCTTTTGAATCTTCTATTAAAGGCTGCTTCTTTGAAACAAGGTTTTTAAGTGGTTCCTCAAGGAAAATAAGAATAAGAGGAACACCAAACATTATTACTGCCAAAATAGTTCCAGGTAAAGGTTTGCCTGTCATGTATAAAATAATAACGGCAATAATACTTACGTAAAATACAAGTCCGGTAACGGCGTTTGGTCCAAAAAGAGCCTTGCCTAAATTCTTTTGCTTAATGGCATTGGCAATATTTATAATCATTGTAGAAACAATTACAAAAGAGCCAAATAAAAATGCTGCAACCAAAACAATATTAATACTGCCAAGGAAAGGCAAGGTAATCATTGAATTAAGAGGACTTATAAACGACTCAAATTCAAATCCAAAGAAGCTTCCGAATAAAGCACCGAAAATACAGGAAAAAAATCCTGCAGCACAAATTATTCCGGCAAGATCCATTTTTTTAGTTTTGTAAACAATAAGACCACCAATAAGTAAGCATAAGCCCTGACCTAAATCTCCAAACATAATACCAAATATGAAAGCATAGGTAATTGTAAGGAATAAAGTAGGGTCAATTTCGTTATATGCAGGTAAACCGTACATTTTTACAAATAACTCAAAAGGTCTTATAAAACGGTTATTTTTAAGCTTTGTAGGCGGTATGGATTTATGGTCGTCAACATCATCGCTAACAATACAAACAACGTTAGGATCGTCATCTGTCTCCTTAAGAAGTTTCTTGGCTTCCTTAGTAGTCATCCAACCACATAAAACCTGAAATGTTACACCGGAATCCCTTGTTACGGCAGCTAACTTTCGAACATCAAAATTACTGAAAGCAATCTCAATTCTTCTGCAGGCTGAAACAAGTTTGTCACGGTTAGTTTCCACAACTGTGGAAATTTCAGCATTTTTGGATTTTATTTTTTCATCTAACTCAGCTTTGTTCTTTGCAATGCTTAAACATTCATCGTTAGGAAATCCCTTGTATTGTTTTGGAATAGGAATTTCATCAAAATGAATATTTCTAAAATCCTTTGCAACTTCATTAAATTTATCTATTGGTGCAAAAAATACACCGTACACATATTCTGACTCCACAAGACAAGTTAAAAATATTTCATCCATGTCAGGATCTAAGTAAGATTCAAACTTATCGAATTCCGACCTTGGAATTTTTCCGAATCTGTACTTAAAAAATTCCATGTCATAAATTCCTTTTAATGAATAATTTAACGTTTTAAAAGGAGCAAGAACTGCATAATCCTGATTTAAGGCATCCATCTGCTTTTCAAGATTAGCTACTTCAGTACGAATATCATCGATTTGCTCGTCAATTTTGTCGATAAATTTCTGAGCCTTGTTTACGTTAATCTTGGAAATGGTAGCCTTCTCAGGATTCTTTACAAGTAACATTAATTCACGGCTTTTGGTTAACATAGCCTTAAAAGGATTCTCTTCCGTAAAAGTAGTAAACTGTTCCGCAGAACTTAGTTCTGAAAGAGCATTTTCAAGGTGAATGTCGTGTTTACTAAGATAATGATCAACAAGATAATCAATCTCAGTTTTAGGCCCTGCTAATGTTACAAAACTCATTTTTTCAATCATTACAGAACACCTCTCTTTTGATTAATATATTGGGAGATGGCTTCCGGTTTGTATCCATATCGAATACATTCAAGTGCTGTTACAACGCGGGCAACTTCCATATTTTTCAAATGGAAGTAGGCATTAATAGCAGCCAGTGAATATGGAGCATCTTTAAAATCCTTCATATTAATAGCATCTAAAATATCACTAAATTGAGCCTCCATATTCTTGGTAGAATCGAAACCATAAGTCTTGCCATAATAGCTGTTGCTTATTATTTCATATAGGACTGTGTTGTTTTCGGCTTCAACCATGCACTTAATTTCGTTTTTGTCCAGATAATAATTAACCGGAATCAGAAATGAATAAATCTGTGCATCAGATAAAACATAATAATTCTTGCATCGATAAATCCATAACATATTAAGCAAGTCAATGTGAGGTCCAAAAGACTTCTTAAAATATGGTCGTTCTCCTTTTGGAACAAAATAATCCGGATGATTCCAAATATATGAAAAGAAGAACAAATCCAGATTCATTTCAAAATCAAATAAAACGGGATTGTCTAATTTAAGAACTTCTCTTAAAGGTTTCTCGTATAAAGTACCTGAAAGATTGTCAACGAACTCTTCAATGGTATTAGACAATACCAGCTTATCAATATTAATCTTTGTGTGTCGCTTAAAGTGCCTGTCAGTTAAAACAGGATTAGCATTAGAACGGCTATCCATAATATTTCTCATACATGCTTTCAAAATAGAAATCTCATATTTCATAAAGTAGTATTCCAAATATTTCTTCTGACTATTTCCTGCAAAATGATATATCTTAGAAAAATCACTATAAGTTGAGAATGTCATTCTGCTTTCAACTTCACCACGGTGTGCAAGTGCAGGGTCCATACTGGCAAGTACTTCTCCGTATGCAGGGGTGGTCTGTAGAAAACTAATTAATTCTGCAACAGTTGTAAAGTGAGTGATTTCTTCATATTGCTCAGGAGAAAGTAATTTATTCTTCATGGCTCTAATCTTTGTAGTCATGCCACTGTAAGCAACCAGATTGCCTTTCAGCATAAAATCACTCCTTTATTATTTCATTAAATATATCATCAACCCATTTAGCAGAGTTTTCATTATAAATACGATTAAGCTGTTCAATGTCATTGTCACAGTCTATACGGCATTGTTTTAAAGCATTCTCGTTCTCGGCATCTAATGCTAGTTGGAATTGACTTACTTCGTAATCGTTCTTTTTCTGAAGATCTTCATCAAAAGCTCTCTTTTGTTGTTTAATCATTTCGGCATACTGAGCTTTCTCATCCTGAGTCTTTTGTAAAATCTTAGCAGAAGCAGAATCAATTTCGGCTAGTTGCTTAATAATGCTGTTAATGTCCTGACTCATACAAACCTCCTTGTTATTATTATATTATTACAGTGTCAAAGGGTATTATTCCATCTGTGCCTGAACAATGGGGATAACGACCTTGGGACACACATATTTAAAAAAACAAAAAATCCCCGATAAAAAATATCGAGGAACAAAAGAAAAACGAATCTTTGAGGAACTTATAAGAACCTCAAAATACCTATGAATTCACTTTAGCACTTTTGAGAAAAATTGCAACAAAAACTTGAAAAAAACTCCATTAAAAAGTAAAATTTTAAATGATTAAAAAAATAGCCAGAATAAACAAAAAATTACCATTAAAAAAGGAGACGCAAATAATGAGATTACGAAATGTACCGGGCTCAAGAGAAGCCATTGCAGACAGCCCGTTAGCAATAAACGAACCAAAGGAATTAAAGGGAAAATGGAACGAAGAATTTGGAAACAACAACCCTATTAGAATTGAAATCGGAATGGGAAAAGGCAAGTTTATAACACAGCTTGCAATGGAAAATCCTGATATCAACTATGTAGGAATAGAAAAATATTCAAGTGTATTAATCAGAGCTATTGAAAAGTGTGAAGACATAGAAATAAATAACTTACGTTTCATCCGAATGGAAGCAGAATACATTCAGGATGTTTTTGAAAAAGACGAAGTAGACAGAATATACTTAAACTTTTCCGATCCATGGCCTAAGGACAGACATGCCAAGAGAAGACTTACATCAAAGCAGTTCTTTGAAAGATATGATGGCATACTAAAGAAAGATGGAATTGTAGAATTTAAAACAGACAACGACCTTCTATTCCAGTTCTCATTAGAACAGGTGCCGGAAGCAGGCTGGAACTTAGATAAATTCACTTGGGATCTTCACAATGATGAAGAAATGGTAAAAGGAAATGTAATGACAGAATATGAAAGTAAATTCTCAGCAATGGGAAATCCAATTCATAAGCTGATAGCATCAAGATAAAATGAAAGATACCCTGCCAAAACAGGGTATCTTTATAAGGTATAATTATTTACTTTCTTCTTTTTCTTTTATTTCTTCCTTTGCCTCACGAACTTTTTCATTCTTTACAATAGGCATGTCAATATTCTTAGCTTCCAGTCGTTCGTTAACCCAATCTTCAAGCAAACCTGCAATAACGGCTACGCATGGAACACCAAGAAGCATTCCCGGTATGCCGGCAATCCAGCCACCAAGTGTAATGGCAAAGATAATCCACAAAGGTCGGAGCCCTGTAGAGTTGCCTAGAATCTTAGGTCCGATAAGGTTACCGTCAAGCTGTTGAATGATAATAATCAAAATAGCAAAAATAAGAGCGCTGTTCAAAGAATAAATGCACAAAAGCAAAATACTTGGAATACCGCCAAGGAACGGACCGAAGTAAGGAATCATATTAGTAATTCCCACAACAATTCCAACCAGCAAAGCACAGTTAGAAAATCCAGGAACGCCAAAGAGGCTAATAATCATCATACTTACAAAAGTCAGCGCACCAATAATTAAAGAGTCAATCATCTTTCCGTCAAAGAAATTACTGAAAATATGAATTGAACGCTTGATAACAGCGCAAATTTTGTTAGCACGCTCTTCGTCAAAAATAGCATAAATAGTACGTTTAATTCCACGAGACTGCATTTTCTTATCAATCAAAAGATAAATAGAAACGATAATGGCAACGATGAAATTAAAAACAAACTTAATAATACTAACACCGGTTACAACAATAGTAGTAGTTAATTTTGAAATAAACTCACCTAAAAATTCCTGAATGGTAGAATCGGCATTACTAATAGATTTAATCAGATAATCCAACTGAAGTTCAGGATGTTTAGCTGCAATAGTATTAATATAACTAATAAGGGCATCTCCCCATTCAGGAAGCTTGTCCAGCAACTGAGTCAGGCTATCGATAATTTCGGGAACAATATAAATAATACCCACAACCAAAAAAACAATAACCAAAACATAAGAAAAGGTAATGGCAAGCAAATGAGCCAAAACATTGTTCTTCACATAAAGCCACTTTTCGAAAACGGTATGATGTAGCCAACTAACCAAAGGGTTAATAAGAAAGGCAATCAAAATACCAATCAAAAAAGGTGACATAGTAGCAAGCAGATTATTAATAACTGAGAGAGTAGAGTCCCAGAAAAAAACTGCTCTGGCAATAATACAAATAACAAGTACAGTCAAAATAGTATAAATAGAAATAGTAAAATACCTGCTATCTGCTTTAAACTGATTCTTCTTCTGCATAAATAAGAACCCCCTAAAATAAAAGTCATAAAGATAGTATAATTATAAAACAAAGTATAAACAAGGGTAAATATGCAAATAATAAAAATAAAAAAATCAAAACTGAAAAAAGCGTATTATAATAAGAAAAGAGTCATAATAAAAGCAAAAAAAAATAAAACAAAAAAACGTCGGGAACCCTTATAAAATGGGGGAAAAATACCATACAAAAATAAATATTACAAAAAATTAAAAAAAAATTAAAAAAGTGGTTGCATTTTTCTACAAGTAGTACTATAATAATCCTTGTCGCTGACGAAGAGACAAAAACAAAACAAGCGCCTCTAGCTCATTTGGTAGAGCACCTGACTCTTAATCAGGGTGTGCAGGGTTCGAGCCCCTGGAGGCGCACTTGCGGGTACCGTTTCGGACATTAAATTGCCTGGGGTGGTACTTTTCTTTGTGCGTAAGCAATGAGTCACATAAAAAAGAGAGAATGTTCAGAGAGAAATGTTTACATTTCGAAAAGAACATTCTCTCTTTTTTTAATGCGGCGAATGCCGCATCAGCGAAATGAAGCGAAGCGTAATTGAGCTGTATGTGACTCATTAAAGCGGTGAGAGTGAGTTAAATGCCGCATCAGCGAGATGAAGCGAAACGTAATTGAACTGTGCACTGCTCATAGTGAAACAAAAATTAACAATACAGTTTTATAAAAACGTTTTCTATGCTATAATCACTCACAGGAAGACTATGTTCTGAATTTAGAGTAAATGAAAAACAAGAAATGTATTGAAAATTCAATATTATTAATTCTAATTTAATTCCATTTAAGAGTAAAAGAATATTAATTCACGGAGAAAAAATTATATGAGAAGTAAAATTTTTTTAATTGCAATAGTCATTTTTCTGGTATGCCTTTTGTTGGAACAGTTGAAAAGAACAAAAAAGGAAGGTTTAGATAAACTGTCAATTGGAGGATTATCAGTAGCAATTATAGGAGTAGTGATTGTTTTAATTTCTTCTATTTTTGTATAGAAAAAGAAAGTAGAAAGAATGATTTTAGCAATGATAAAAAAGTATCTACACATAAAAGCTTGTTTGCAATAGATTTGTTAGGAGATTTTATAGTGCTAAATATACCAACTATTTTATGTACATTGGATATTGCAAAGAAAAAGAGAAATTAATTGGGGTCGAAACGTTCTCGCAAATATAGATGTAAAGTAATAAGTTAATAGATATTGAGTAAACAACATTAGTTATCAATAAGTATTAACTTATTATTTTTATGTTGATAATATACCGCAATCACGGTATACTAATTTCTATAGAAAACAATGAGGTGACAGGTTATGCTTAAAGAATATTTGCAGAAAAATAACATATCAGTGTATAAGCTTTCTAAAAAAAGTGATGTGCCCTATAGCACATTAAATGATTTGGTTAATTTGAAATTGCCTGTTGAAAACATACGTGCAGGACAGCTTAAAAGTATAGCAGATGCATTGGATGTTGAAATGGACGAATTATATAATTTATGTATATATAGAAAAAAAGTTTTTTCAGAGAGATATAATGTATATGGCGATGTGCTTATAAGACAGAAATCATTTTATATAGTTTTTTGCCAATCTGGGAAAAAATATACTAGAGAAGTTATGCCTGTAAAACATGAATCCACATTATATATTGATATACTTGCTCAATGGAAATTGGATGAAGAGTTAAGCAAGTTGGAATTGGAGGCTGCATATGAATCCTTACATTTTTAAAAGAAAAGATGAACCTATTGCAATAATAAATTTGACTGAGGATGGTTCAATAGTAGATTACAAACTTAATTCAAAAAATGAAGAATTGGCACCATTGCACACAGAAGGTAGTACTAATTGGCTAAAGGAGTGGTGGAAACGTAGAGCAGTTCCTATTGAACAGGGACATATAAAGACAATGCTGGAAAAGAAAGGTTTGTTAAGTCCGGAAGATTTTTTGGTGAAGAATTTGGGATTGTCATTAACAGATTATTATTGGATTTCTCCAGTGGATTCAGGCCTTAAATGGAAAGATGTAAATCTGTTTGTAAATGAATTTCATGATGATATTAATATTGCAGGAGAAACTCAAAGAGATTCGCATATTGTTCCACATTATACACCTAATAGTTCTTTGCAGGGAACTTTAGGAAAATGTTGGACTATTCGTAATGGAAAAAGAGGAATGATAAAGGGGAACAGAGATTATTTTTCTGCTGAAAGTTTTAATGAGGTTTTTGCAACAAAGATGCATGAATTGCAACAGTTTGATAATTATACTCCATATAAATTAATCGAAATACATGGGCAGGAATATCAGTATGGTTGTTTTTCAGAACTTTTTACGTCAGAAAGTCTTGAACTTATTAGTGCATACGATGTTGTAGTATCAAAAAAACAACCTCAAAATATTAATTCATACGAGCATTTTATTAAAGTGTGCGGAATGTATGGACTGGATGAATCTGTTCTTCGACCTTTTTTGGAATATCAAATTATGACTGACTTTATAATATCAGGACGAGATAGACATTTGGCTAATATATCAGTGCTAAGGGATGCCAATACTTTGGAATTTGTAAAACCTGCACCTATATATGACAGCGGTAAATCTTTATTTGTAAATGATAGCGTACCTGCGAATAATAAAGATATGCTTAAAATTGCAACAGAAAGTTTTCAAAATACAGAACTTAAGCTTTTAGGATTAGTAAAAGATAGAAGTTTAGTAGATGTTGATAAATTACCATCGGCTGAATTTATCAGAGAATTATATGAATTGGATTCTAATATTAGTGAAAATCGCATTGAAGAAATTATGCGTGGATACGAAATGAAGATTGATTTGTTTAGCAGATGGCAAAAAGGTGAAGATTTAAAAAAGATAGTGGTTAATTTTAAGAGTAAGCCAAGTAATAAAAATATGAAAGATATATTTGTGGAATAAAACAAAAAAGGATTGTCGCATTGGTGATAAATTTACAAAAGCGACAGTCCTTTTATTGTTTTCGTTTACTAATTAACTTTATAATAAAGTGTTATGGCATCTTTCTGGCACACGGCATCAAGTGTGTATGCCTTTGATTTCCACCATGATTCTTTTGAACCGTCAGACCAGCTTCTTGAGAATGAAGCCTGTCCGTATGTGTTTGTAAGCGTGTTGATCATGTTGTTGTACTGGTCCATCCCCACTTCGCCATACTGAACTCTTATTTCTGTTAATTCTTTATTCTTAAATACGTATACAAGCATACACGCGTTAGAATCAGTGTTAACAGGAATTCCAAGGACTGCTGGGGATTTTTCACCGTTGAACTTGTAAGTTAGGTAAGTGTATGTATCACCCTTGTCACTTGAATCTGCTGAAGCTTCGCTTGGATTGTCCAGTGTTATGCTACGTTTTGATTCAAACTTTTTAACCTGGTTAATGTTTTTACCAAAGATTGAATCTTTGGCAGTAGCTTTCTTAGAAGAATCTCCAAAGAAGTTTACATAATTATCAATTGTTTCGTCTTCGCCAATTTCTCCGTCTAATGAGCCATTTGTTTCAACTACGCTTAAAGCGGTTGTGCCCGCATTGTTATTTGCAACAGCACCGGCGTTGTTAGTGTTATTTTTTGAACTATTGTTTTTGCTGAAAATGAAAACAGCAATGCCTATAACTACCACCACGGTAAAAATAAGAATGTATAAAGCATTGTTATCTTTAGCAGTGCCGGGAGTCTTGTTTTTTCTCTCGCTCATAAAAAACCTCCATATTTGTGTTGAAACAATTTTATCACAAATAACAGCTAATATAAAGACAATAAAGTTACAAAAAGTAAAAAATGTGGTATCATCGTATTGAATTATACAAAAGAAAAAACAGGAAGGGATGTAAACATGAAGAAACTTTTAGCTATTGGAGAAGCGTTAATAGATTTTATTCCCCGGAATACAGGAGTTCCAATTAAACAGGTGGAATCTTTTAAGCCGGCTGTAGGTGGAGCACCTGCCAATGTTTGTGGAGCATTTACTAAACTTGGAGGAGAGTCTAAGTTAATAACTCAGTTAGGTAATGATCCTTTTGGTGACAAAATTGTTGATGAATTTGAATATTATGGCATTGGATGTGAATATGTTTCAAGAATTAATGATGCCAATACTTCATTAGCTTTTGTTGCGTTAAAAGATGATGGTAACAGAGAGTTTTCTTTCTACAGAAAACCGGGTGCAGATATGCTTCTTAAGCCTGAAACAATAAAAGAAGATTGGTTTAAGGATGCTTTCGCATTACATTTTTGTTCAGTGTCAATTGGAGATTTTCCAATGAAGGATGCTCATGAGAAAGCGATTGAATATGCTGCAAACAGTGGAGCAATTATTAGTTTTGACCCTAACGTAAGATTGGCACTTTGGGATGACATTGATTTACTTAGAAAGAGAATTAATGAATTTATTCCGAAGGCAGATATTGTTAAGATTTCTGATGAGGAACTTGAATTTATTACAGGAAAAGATAGCATTGAAGATGCTTTGCCACAGTTATTTACAGGCAGAGTTAAATTAGTTATTTATACTAAAGGTTCTGAAGGGGCAGAGGCATATACTAAGAGTGTAAGTGCAAGTGCACCGGCAGAAAAGGTTAATGCAATAGACACAACAGGTGCCGGAGATGCCTTTATTGGCTCATTATTATATCAGTTGGCAGAAGACGGTGTTACAACAGACAGCATTGCTGATTTGACAGAAGATAAATTAGAAGAATACTTAAAGAAATCTAATGGTTATTGCGCAAAAAGTGTACTGGAAAACGGAGCAATTGCATCTTATCCAACATCACTTTAATGTGTGCAATTTACACAAAAAACATTTAGTTTCGGATAATAAAAAATGAATATTGAATAACTGAATATTATTTGTTATAATGTAGACGTAGTACCTAATACTTAAATCTTTTAATTTTAATTAAAAGATGAGTCTCTCCTAAGACTCACAAGTATACTAACATATTTTTCAGTCCGGAACGGTTAATGGCAAGGGGGCCTTAACCGTTCTTTACGTTATATGGAGGAATTATGAAGACAGGTTGGTTAATAGTAAACGGATATTTGGAAAGTGAAAAGTTTGATGAAATATATAACTGGTTAATTGAAGCAGCAGAAAAGAGAGATTGCAAGTTAAGGAAGCTTCCAAACGACCAGGTTGATTCAGTATTGAAAATTAGTTCAGGCAGCACGAATTGGAAGCAGAAGCCTGATTTTGTGTTATTTTGGGATAAGGATGTTAAGCTTGCAAAAACTTTAGAGGCAGAAGGTTTCAAAGTGTTTAACAGTGCAGAGGCAATAGAAACATGTGATGATAAAGCACTTACTTTTATTAAATTAAAGAACACGGATATTAAGATGCCTGCAACTTATATGGCACCAATGACTTTCGATAAGGAATATAAAGATTATACATTTGTGCTTCAAATTGAAGGCAGCCTTGGATATCCAATGGTAATTAAGGAGAACAAAGGCTCTTTCGGTGAACAGGTTTACCTTGTTAATAATTATTATGAAGCTGTTGAAAAAATAAAAGCTATAGGTCATTGTGATTTTATAATGCAGGAGTACATTGAAAGTTCAAAAGGCAGGGATGTGCGAATCCATATTGTGGGAGACAAGATAGTTACTGCAATGGAACGTGTTAACGAAGATGACTTCCGCGCCAACATTACAAATGGCGGAAAGATGAAGAAATACACGCCTACAGAGGAACAGTGTGAAATGGCACTTAAGGTCTGCAGAGAGTTAAAGCTTGATTTTGCCGGAGTGGACATTATGTTTGGAAAGCAGGGTGAACCTGTATTGTGCGAAGTTAATTCTAATGCACATTTTAAGAACATATATGACTGCACGGGAGTAAATGTGGCAGATGAAATTATGGAGTATATACTTAATAAAGTTTAGATAACACAGAAAATATCTGTCAGGCATATAATCTGATGACAAATTACGAAAAGCTTTATGAAAAACGAAAGAAATTCTAAAGATAGGGTAAAGAAAAAGTTAATTGTTGAAAATTGTATTGAAAATAAAAATATATGATGATATGATGTGTAGGAAAGAAAAAACGACAATATTGTATCACAATCAGACATTCAATACAGTTAATGACAAGATAAAGGGGTAAGAGTATGAATATATTAGAAAATATTAAATATTATGCAGCAACCAGTGAATCTAGGATTGCTATTAAAAGTGGAGATAGTGTTCTAACTTATAAACAGTTGGAGGAATATTCTAACAGGCTTGCTGCGTGGATTAATAGGAACCTTAGTAGCAACAAGGTTCCTATTGTTGTATATGGGCATAAGAATCCATATATGGTTGTGTGCTTTTTAGCGTGCGTTAAGTCAGGAAGGGCTTATTGTCCACAGGACATATCCATACCGGATACAAGAGTTATGGATACGGCAGAGTGTGTTAATCCTGAAGTGATTTTTAAAGTAGAAGGCGATATGGATTTTGATGGCTATAATGTGAAAAATCTTGACAGCATTAAAAAGATAATAGAAGAGGAACAGGAAGAATATTGTCCGGAATGGGCTACTAAACCGGAAGATGTATACTATATTCTGTTTACGTCAGGAAGCACAGGAAAGCCGAAAGGAGTAAAGATTACTTTTGACTGTTTAAACAATTATTTGGATTGGTCAGTTAATTTGGGAAGTTCAAAGCAGGACAAGGAAGGAAAGAATTTTGTCAATCAGGCACCATTTTCTTTTGATTTGTCGGTGATGGATTTGTATACAAGTCTTGCCTGTGGTGGAACACTTCACACAATGACGAAGAAGATGCAGGAAGATTACAATGCTATGTTTGAACACTTTAAACAGTCAGACATTAATGTGTGGGTATCAACACCGTCTTTTGCAGATATGTGTTTGTCAGACAGAAAGTTTTCAGGAGAGTTAATTCCTAATTTGGAAGTATTTCTTTTTTGCGGTGAGGTACTTACAACGGCAACAGTTTCAAAGCTTCACCAGAGATTTCCGAAAGCTAAGGTTATTAATACATATGGACCAACAGAGTCTACAGTTGCAGTAACAGATGTTGAGATTACACCTGAACTACTTGAAAACATAATGAGTCAGGGCAAGTCATTGCCTGTTGGACACGAGAAAAAAGGAACAATTATTGAAATTCACGGTGAGCAGGGTGAAATATTAGAAGAAGGACAACAGGGTGAAATTATTATAATCGGTGACACGGTAAGTACCGGATATTATAAAAGAGATGATTTAACAAAGAAGGCATTCTTTCAGTGTGAACGTAATGGAATAAAATACAGAGCATACCATACAGGAGATGCAGGCTATCTAAAAGAGGGGCAACTTTTCTATAACGGACGAATTGACTTACAGGTTAAACTTCACGGCTACCGTATTGAAGTGGAGGATATTGAAAATAATATGCTAAGGCTTCCGCAAATAAGTCACGCGGTTGTTTTACCAAATATGAAAGACGGAAAGGTGAAAAGTCTTACAGCTTTTGTGACAGGTGATAAAGGTGAAAAGTCTGATTTGGAATTTAGTAGACAAATAAAGACGGAACTTAAGGAAATAATTCCGGCGTATATGGTGCCTAAAAAGATAAAATATGTTGATAACATTCCTATGAATAGCAATGGAAAGGCAGACCGAAAATATTTAGGAGGATTGTTGTAATGAGCTTTTTTTCAGGAGAATATTTTTTTACGGTACTTATATTGGTTCTGGCAGGTGCTCTTATACTTGGTTTTTTGGAAAAGCCTCTTAAATGGTACAACATAACAGTTTCCATATTAGTTATAGTTCTTGTTTTAGGTGGCGAACCTGTTAAAATTGTATATTTCCTTGCATATTTTGCAATAGAGCTTGCAATTGTAAAAATATATGAATGGCTTAGAAGGACTAAGGGAAGGCAATTATGGATATACAGGCTTTTTGTTTTATTTTCAATAACACCATTAATATTCTGCAAGCTGTGCGAACTTGAAACATTTAAAAATATGGGATGGTTCCAGTTTATAGGAATATCATATTTAACCTTTAGAGTGGTACAGATTATTATTGAAATGTACGACGGGGTTATTGAGAGCATAAGCCCTTCTGATTTTGCAGAGTTTCTAATATTCTTCCCGACTTTCAGTTGTGGACCGATAGACAGAAGCCGAAGATTTATGGCTGATTCAGGGAAGGCTTATAAGAGAAGTGAATACTTAGAACTTTTCGGAACGGGAATTGAAAAGATGGCATGGGGGTTGTTGTATAAATTTGTTCTTGCAAACCTTGCTTATAAAGTTATGAGTTTTGTAATGGCAAAAACAGTATTGCAGGTTTTGGCATATTCTTATGCATATGGAATATATATGTTCTTTGACTTTGCAGGATACAGTCTTATGGCGATTGGAACCGGATACATGCTTGGCATAAAAGTTCCGGAAAACTTTAACAAACCTTTTATCAGCACTGATATGAAAGACTTCTGGGCAAGATGGCACATATCGTTATCAGAATGGTTTAGGGATTTTATCTTTACCAGATTTATAATGTCCTCAATGAAGAAGAAAAGGTTTAAGACACGACTTACAACAGCGTCAGTTGGTTTCATTATCAATATGTTTGTAATGGGAATCTGGCACGGACTTGCAATACAGTATCTGGTGTATGGTCTGTATCACGGTGTGTTGCTAGCGTTAACTGAAATATACCAGAAGAAGTCCAAATTCTATAAGAAAAATAAGAAAAAAAGATGGTATAAAATTGTATCATGGGCAATAACAATGAATTTTGTAATGTTTGGTTTTCTGATATTCTCAGGACATATCATATAAGATTTTAGTGCAAAAGGCATTATCTCGTTAGTGCTTGCATAATGGTTAGATAATGTAACCAAAATAAATAATTAAATGCGTAAATGAAAAGGAGATACTAAAAATGGAAGAGAAGATTTTAGATTTATTAGAAGAAATTTGTGAGGATGATATTATTAGAGAAGAAAGAGACATGGACCTTTTTGAAGAAGATATTTTGGATTCATTAGGGTTTGCAGAACTTTTGACAAGAATTGAAGAGGAAACAGGAGTTATTATTTCACCTTCAGAAGTTGTTAGAGATGACATTAATACGGTTAACAAGATTTTGGAATTAGTTAAAAGCAAAAAACAGGGGTAATAAATCAGATGAAAAACATAAAAGCAATACTTATAGCATTTCTTATGTTTGCGGTTACGGTTACAGCAGTTAAATTTGTAGCTACTAAAGAAATGCCAAAGTATAGTGTAAAGTATGGAACATGGATTGATCCGTCTAAATTTTCAAGTAATAAGGGCTTGAAAAATTTGCTAAAGGATAAAAATTCAATTGCAGTATTTGGCTCTTCTGAACTGAAGCATTGCCAGAACTCAGGATTTCACGGCAATACTATTTTTCAGAATACTGATATGAAGCCTGTTTTTATAGGAAAAGGTGGCTATCAGAGTTTGTATCATGCCATTGCAGTTGGAAGTATAGGAGAAACATTAAAGGGAAGAAAGATTGTCATAAGTGTGTCGCCACAGTGGTTTAAAAATACCGGTGTTAAAGAGGACGCATTTGGAGCAACTTATTCGGAAAGCAATTTTATTGAGTTTCTAAAAAATAAAGACATTAGCGATAGCTCTAAGGATTATGTTATAAGCAGAGCCATTGACCTTACAAAAAACAATCCTACAATGTGTAATAGAATAAAGGATGATGTAAGATGGTATAGGGATAACAGTAAGAATCCGTGGGATATTTTTAGAAAAAGTATTCACACAAGGCTGGTGGAAGACAAAGCGGATATTAAGCTTTTCTTTAATGCATGGAAGTCAGGTATGCTGGGTAAAAGTAGTGACGAAAAAGCAGACGGTACTACAAACAAAAAGATTAAATGGAAAAAGTACTATAAGAAAGCCGAGAAAAAGGGCATAAAGAAAACATCAAAAAACCAAATGGGTATGCTTGATAATGTTTATAATAAAAAATATAAAAAACTTGTAGATCAAAACATAAGATGGAAACCTACTTACACAGAAAACTCCGTTGAAGGAAAGGATTTGGCCTGCCTGCTTCAAATCTGCAAAGAGGAAAATCTACAGGTTATGGTGGTTCTTCAGCCTTTTAACGGTTTGTATAATGACTATATCAGATGGCCTAAGAAAAGGCGAAATGCAATTTATAATAAAATCAGAAAAATAGCAAAAGAGTATGATGTACAGCTTGCAGACATGACTGACGGAGAATATGAAAAATATTACTTTGAAGACGAAAGTCATCTGGCATTGAAAGGACTGGTAACGTTTAATGAAAAAATTTATGATTTTTATAAACAACCTTCGAAATAGCAAAAAAGCAATGTTTATAGGGAAAATTTTTCTTTTTTATGGTATATTTATGGTGTTGTGGCTATATTTCATTCTGTCAAAGGATTCGGCAGCACCAACATTTATATATGAAGAGTTTTAAAATATAGCCCGATGCATGATTGTTAGCAGATGACAATTATGCAGACTATCAAAAAGATGGAGATTAGGTATGATAGGGTGGCTAATATATTCGGCTGTAGATGTTGAAAAAAATAAATATTATATTCAAATGTATAAGGACAAGTTTAAAGAACACTTTATAGAGATTAAGCTTGTAATTGTGGAAGAACTTGAAAACATGGAGCAATACGTGAAATGTAATAAGGTTGATTTTGCAATTAACAGAAGTAGAAATCACATTATGGGAGAACTCTTGGAACAAAAAGGAGTGAGAGTCTTTAACAGCAGTTCAGTTACAAGAATAGCTAATAATAAAGGAATCACGTATGAGTTTTTGAAAGATGTGGTTCCTTTTTTGGCAGTTAAATATGGAAATGAAATAATAGAGAGCAAAATAGAAAATAAAGGATTTGAATATCCTTATGTAATAAAAAGTTGCAGTGGTCATGGCGGAAGTCAGGTATTTCTTGTAAATAACAGCAAGGAAGAAGAACAGGCTGTTAAGGCAATGAACGGTCAGGAATATGTTGTGCAGCAGTGCTGCTCTGATCTTGGTCGTGATGTCAGGGTATACATAATAGGAAATAAAATTATTAAGGCAGTTCTTAGAACCTCGACGGAAAGCTTTAAAAGTAACTATAGTTTAGGTGGAAAGGTTCAGGAATACACTCTTAATAATGAAGAAAAAGCAATGGTGGAGAGAATAGTAGATAAGTTGCCACTGGACTATGCAGGAATTGATTTTACTTTCAATAACGGAAAGGCGGTTTTTAACGAAATCGAAGATGCAGTTGGGGCAAGAATGCTGTATCAGGTGTCAGATATTGATATTGTGGAAATGTATATTAAGTATATTTTAGAACAATTGAGCAAAGAATGATAAAAACACTAAAACTTTGTAAAAGAAAGAAAATATGTTATACTTAATGGAGTTTATATAAAGAAATTTTATACAGTATGTAAGGAGAACAAGATTATGATATTTGGAGCAGTTTTAGCAGGTGGAATTGGTAGCAGAATGGGAAATGTAGAGAAGCCAAAACAGTATCTTAACATTGCAGGAAAGCCTATTATCATTCATACATTAGAAAAATTTTATGTAAATGATAAATTCGAAAAGATTATTGTTTTGTGTCCTAACCAGTGGGTTAATCACACAGAAAACTTAATTAAGAAATATATTGGCGAGAATGACAAGATAGTTGTAATCAGTGGTGGTTCTACAAGAAATGAAACTATTATGAATGCAATTGCATACATTGAAGAGCACTATACAATAGACGATGATTCTGTTATTGTCACACACGATTCAGTAAGACCATTTGTAACACATAGAATTATTGAAGAAAATATTAAATATGCTCAGGAATATGGTGCATGCGATACTGTAGTTCCTGCAACAGATACAATTGTAAAGAGTATGGATAACGAAATTATATCAGAAATTCCTGACAGAAGTAAAATGTATCAGGGACAGACACCACAGTCATTTAAGATTAAAAAATTAAAATCATTATATGAAGGTTTAAGCGAAGAAGAAAAAACAATTCTTACGGACGCAGCAAAGATTTTTGTTATAAAGGGTGAAAAAGTTCATTTGGTAGAAGGGGAAGTTTCTAACACAAAAATTACTTATCCATATGATTTACGTGTGGCTGAAACATTAATAAGCGAGAAATAATACTCGTGGAAGTTTGTCGGAGGTTAAATAATTATGATAAATACAGTATACCAGTTAGTAGCACCCAGAAGATTTGAAATTAAGTATAGTGACATAGACTTAAATAATAACAAGGTCATTGTACGACCAACATATTTATCAATATGTAATGCAGACCAGCGTTATTATCAGGGATTAAGAGATGCGGAAATTTTAAGAAAGAAATTGCCTATGGCTCTTATACATGAAGCAATCGGAGAAGTAGTAAGGGATCCTTCAGGAACTTTTAAAACAGGTGAATTGGTTGTTATGGTGCCAAACACACCTGTTGAAGAAGATGACATAATAGCAGAGAATTATTTAAGATCGAGCAAGTTTAGAGCAAGCGGATTTGATGGATTTATGCAGGAATATGTTGAAATCACTCCGGATAGACTTGTTAGATTGCCACAGGATATCGACAGAACAGTTGCAGCATTTACTGAGATAGTTAGTGTTAGTGTTCATGCAATTGGAAGATTTGATAAGATTGCTCATAAGAGAAGAAATGTTATTGGAATCTGGGGGGACGGAAACCTTGGATATATAACAGCAGTGTTTTTTAAGACTATGTTCCCTGAAACTAAGTTATATATTTTTGGAGTTAACCCTGATAAGTTACAGGATTTTACTTTTGCAGATGCAACATTTACAGTAGAGCACATTCCTGAAGATGTTAAGATTGACCATGCGTTTGAGTGTGTTGGTGGAGCAGGTTCAGGTAAGGCTATTAATCAGATTATTGATTATATTAATCCTGAAGGAACAATATCAATTCTTGGAGTATCAGAGTATCCTGTACCTATTAATACAAGAATGGTACTTGAAAAGGGACTTAGAATTTTTGGAAGCAGCAGAAGTGGTGTGGCAGACTTTGAAAAGACAGTTGCACTTTACAAGTCTAATCCTGAAATAATAAATTACTTATCTAATATTGTAGGAGCAGTCGTTCCTGTAAGAACAATAGAAGATATGAAGAAGGCATTTGAAATGGACATTCAGAAAGCTTTCGGAAAAACAATTATGATGTGGGATAAATAAAAAATGATAGGGGGAAAGGCTTATGTTTAAAATAATAATGCCTGTTTATAACGCAGAAGAATATCTTGAAAAAGCGGTAGACAGTATAATAAACCAAACATTATCATTTAAGGACAATGTGGTAATACATTTAATAGATGATTCAAGCAGTGACGGCTCTTTAGAATTATGCAATAAATACAAAGAACAATATCCGGATAATTTTATTGTTACACATTTTGAAGAAAATCAGGGCGTTTCGGCAGTGAGAAACTACGGAATAAAGATGTGTAAACACGAGAAAAATGTAATAGTAGGGTTTGTTGATTCTGATGATTATTTGGATAACAAAGCTTTGGAAACAGTATGGAATTTCTTTGAAAAGCATAAGGACATACAGCTTGTAACCTCAGAAATATATCATTTTGGAGCAAGAAATGATGAACATAAATCCAATTGGAGATTTGAAGAAAGAGAAGTTGTAAACATAAAAGAGGATTTTAATTATCCTCAATACTATATTGGTGGCGTGTTCTTAAAAGACAAGGCGTTACGTTCACTTAAGTTTGACGTTAATATGGACTTTTGGGAAGATGCAATGGCAATAAATAAGGTTATTTTAAAGCTGGGCAAATATGGTCTGGCTAAGGGTGCCATTTATTATTACAGAAAGATGGAAAACGAATCATCGCTTGTTGATAAGGCGTGGAGAAAAAAAGAAAGATATACTACTTTTTTGGAAGACGGATATAAGCGTCTTATGAAATGCAGCCTGTTAAGAAAGTTTAAAGTTGTTCCATACATTCAGTATGTAGTTGCTTACCATTTAAGATTATTCTTATTGGAAAGTAACAGAGAAGTTGTAATGGAAATGGTTCCAGAGGAAGAAATGCAGGCGTTTAAAGACAGGTTAAGTAATGTATTGCAAAAGGTAAGTGATGAGGTTATTTGTTCAATGAACACAGCACTTCCTGTAATAGAAATGGAATTGTCATTAAAGTACAAAAAGAAAGTCAGAGCTAAGAGGACGATTACGGATAATGATATGGTTTTCCAATATGGAGAAAAACAATTAGCAAGATTATCAGAACGTAATGTAAGAGTTATTGGAATTATGGACAAGCCCGGATATGAAGGAATGCTGCGTGGAAGATTCAGCACTCCTTTATATGCTATGAAGAAGGATGATTATATTTTTGTACAAAACGGAGATGAAAAAATAAAAACAGACCGCTACAAGTGTAAAAAACAACTGTATATTTTAGATGAATTAATGAGAAATTATAAGAATGCAGGTTTTGTAGTTAGAATTCCGGAAGAATGGAAAGAAATTCAGTTTGGAATACACACAAACGATGCAGATATTCTGCTTAATAAAGTTGAAGTTAATTCAGAAGATAAGCAGGAGAATGAAGATGAATAAACTTGGAGAAATATTTAACGTGGCATTTGTTGTGGTGTTTTACATGATAAGTGTACTTGTAGTAGGAAATATGATTACAGGCTCATATATTGCATCATTATTATCTGTTCCTGTTTTTGTGCTTATTGCCTTTGCAATGAGTAAACAATACCTATGGCTTGATAGAATTAATCTTAAAGTTACATGGGCAGTAATTCAGGTACTTTCAGCAATTTTAATGGTGTATATGGCATTTGCACTGGAAGTCAACCTATCTTGGGACTGGGGTGGATTGATTAAGAATGCAACTAATGTAGTATTTCATAATCAATTGCTATATGAGCAGGATGTGGCAAGATATCCTAATAATGAGTTCTGGTTAGCTTTTTTAGTTATATTATTTAAGATTGTAAGAATGTTTTATGCATCAGCAACCATTGAAACATTTAAAACAGTATCAATTGTTGTAAGTTGCGTATTTGTTCAGTTAACAATATTTTTTATCCACAAAACAGCAAAGCTTGTATGGAATGAAAAGAAGGCTTTTGTTGTTGGAATCATAACTGTATGTTGCCTTCCATTGTATTTGTATGCAATGTTTGCATATACTGATACATCAGGAATGCTATTAGCAATTCTTATGTTGTATTTCTATATTAAATATAATAAAACAGACGGAAGGGCAAATATAGCTTATACCATTTTAATTGGAATTGTTGCTGGAATTTCTTACAAAATTAAAGTGACAATATTCATACTTTTTATGGCTATGATTTGCGAATTGTTCTTAAATCTTAAAGATGCGAAGCAAATAAAGAAGTTTGTAATGTTTGTTGTAATAGCAATGGTTGGAGTTGTGGCAGTTGTAAGTGCATCAAATAAAGTGATTTCAAGTCAGTTTGAAATTAGTGAAGAAGTGGAAGATGCAAATGAATTTCCACTTACACATTGGGTTATGATGGCATTAGGGGAAACCGGCGGATATTGTGAAGAGGACGTTTCATATACAAAAAGTTTTCCTACATACGAAGAAAAAAATAAAGCAGACATAAAAGAGATTAAAAAGCGTGTAAGGGAAAAAGGCAAAGCAGGTTTGATAGAGCATATATGTTATACAAAGCTTAAAAGAACCTGGGGAGACAGTTGTTTGGCAGGTGATGATTATGCCGGCAGATTTCCTGTAGACGAGAATGGAATATGGCAAAGAGTGTTTACTTTCCATGGCAGTGACCATTGGATAGGTTTAATTTATTCATGGCTATATTATATTGTACTTATTGTCGGAATATTGTTATCGGGAATCTTTGCAATAAGAAGAACTAATGAACAGCAGAAAATGCTTGTTTTAAGGATAGCGTTGTTTGGAATTATTTTATTCCTGTCAATTTGGGAATGCAATTCCAGATATCTTGTGGCATTTATACCGGTTCTGATTATGACATCGGCAGATGGTATATTTATGACAAGAGAGAAAATTAAAAATAAAAAATTGAGAATACAATAAATAAAACTCCCAATAAAAGGTTTGAACGGTAGATGTTCTATACAACCTGTTTGTTGGGAGTTTTTGTTATGTTTATTTATCTTTTTTGATTTCTAAGCCATTAGTTGTTTCAGATACAATGTATCTTGGACGTAACTGGATTTCTTCATATATTTTAGAAATATAATATCCGATAATTCCAAGGCTGAACATTAATATTCCACCAATGATAAGCATTAGAAGTATTACGGTTGTAAATCCTTCCAAAGAATATCCAAGGAAATATTTTACTATTGAATATACACCAAATATTACTGCAAAGATGAAGAATATTATTCCACATCCTGTTACTAGCTGCATTGGAGCAGCTGAAAAAGAAGTAATATTGTTAATGGCATACTTAACAAGTGATTTGAAAGACCATTTGGACTCGCCAAGTTCTCTTTCCTGAACATCAAATTCAACGTAAGCTGTTTTATATCCTACCCATGATGAAAGTGCACGGAAGAATACGTGTCTTTCAGGAAGTGCAAGGAATGAATCAACTACCTTACGGTCCAGTAATTTAAAGTCTGATGCACGGGACATATCAATTCCTGTGGAACCACTTATAATATTGTAAAAAGTCTTTACAAACATCTTATGTATAAAGCTTTCTTTTCCACGTGAAGCCTTAACACCTTCCACAACTTCGAAACCTTCTGTCCAAAGCTTATACATTTCCAAAATTGTTTTTGGTGGATGTTGCAGATCACAATCCATAACTACACAACAATCACCGCTTGCATGTTCAAGACCTGCAAATACTGCGCCTTCCTTTCCAAAGTTACGGGAAAAACATACACCCTTAATATTCTTATTATTAGCTGAAGCATTAACTATTTCTTCCCATGTTGTATCTTTTGAACCGTCATTTACAAAAATAATTTCATACTCAATATTGTTTTCCGACAAAAGAGATGAAACTACTTCTGCAGTCTTGTGAATCATCGCCCCCTCATTGTATGCAGGGATAACCACTGAAAGTAAACTCATATCTCTACTCCTTTTGTAATGTAATAATATCGAAATAAACTGAAAAGTTTGATATTATCTATTTTATTATGATAATCCTAAAGTAATATTTTATACTTTATAGAGAATAAATGCAAGTTATGTTGTAATATTTGCATATAAGTTACATACAAGATTTATGGTAATGGGCATTAATTGAAGTTTGTATATTTTTATGGTAGACTTAAAAGTAATGTGTAAATGTAACACAGGAAGAAAATAGAAAAATACAGAAAGGAAACATACATATTTAAATGTATGATTTTGGGAGGATGAACAAAGTTAAAAAATGGCAATGGGGACTACTTTTTGTTGTACTATGTGCATTATGCTTTTTGTATCCATACACAGGTGATGACTGGGCATGGGGAAGCAGCATAGGAATAGAAAGATTAAACACATGGTTCGATAATTATAGCGGACGTTATTTCGGCAATTTAATTGTACTTGCACTTACAAGATCAAATATTTTAAAGACAATTGTAATGTCAGCATGTATTACATTAATTGTCTGGATGATTACAAAAACAAATGAAGGTAAGTGGCAGATGGCTACTTTGGTTACAATACTTATTTTTACTGCACCTAAGGCAGTTATAAGACAGAGTATTGTTTGGACAGCCGGATTTTCAAATTATACTACATCCATTGTTCTTATTCTTTTGTACGGATTGTTTGTAAGAAATTTATTCATAGAAGATGGAAAGAAGCATTCTAATGTATGGGCAATTCCAATGCTTATATTAGGATTTTTGACAACACTTATTGTAGAACACGTAACAATACTTGCAGTTATAATGGCAGTATATATTATTGCATTTAATTTTATAAAAAACAGAAAAATAGAATTGTCTCACGTGGCATATTTCGTGGGAACAATTGCAGGAACAGCAACAATGTTTTCTAATTCTGTTTACTCATCTATTGGAAGCGGAAGCGATGGTTACAGAACTGTCGGAGCAAGTAAAGGCGGAACATTGGAGAGAATTATAACTAATTACTTTGATGTAATTGGAAAAGAAATGATGTTTGATAATATTGTTTTGTGTGTTGTAATGGCAATTGTTGTATTAATAGCTTTTATTCAATACCATGACAAGCTGGAAAGTAACATGGCAAAGATTGTTTCATGTATTTCGTTAACATTGGTTATGGGAACATTGGTATATGGAATTGTAACAAGAGTTGATACAGAATGGATTTACAATTGGAAATATGGAAAGTATCTTGACGGCGTATTTAATGTTATTTTCTGGATTTCATTACTTGTACTTGTTTTAAGCCTTTTTAAGGATAAATATGTAAAGTACAGATTGTCTTTTATATTGGGATGCATAGCGTGTGTGTCAGGACCATTACTTATGGTTACACCAATTGGACCAAGATGTTTCTTTGCAACATTTGTTTTAACAATATGGTTTATTGCAGAAGTATGTAATCTGGTTAATATAAATGAGGATATATATGGTATCCTGACAAAAATGGAAATTGCCGCCCTTGTAATTGTTATGGGAATGCAGTTTGCAGTATATGCACCGATTTATAAAGCTGATAGAGCAAGACTTGATAAAGTAAGAAAAGCGGAAAGTGAAGGAAAATCAGAAGTTACTATTCAGAGACTTCCTTATGAGGGATATCTTCACGCACCATCACCTAGTGAGGAAATATGGGAATACAGATATAAGTTATTTTACAATATTTCACAGGACCTAAAGATTAAAGTGGTGGAACATAAATATTAAAAAAAGCAAAATAATGAAGGGGAAAATAAATGAAAGTTTCAGTAATTATTGCAGCTTATAATGCAGAAAAATATTTGGTAGAAACGTTGCAGAGTGTAGTTAATCAGACATTGGATGACTATGAAATCATTACAATAAATGATGGCTCTAAAGATGGAACACTGGATATATTAAAGGAATATGAGAAAGAATATCCTAATTTTACAGTAATAAGTAAAGAAAACGGCGGGGTGTCAGCTGCAAGAAATGATGGATTAAACGTGGCACAGGGTAAGTATGTTTATTTCTATGATGCTGATGATATATTAGAATTGGAAGCCTTAGAGAAGATGTATGAGGCTGCTGAAAATAATAAGGCAGAGTTGGTAATTGCCGGATATGATATGTTTGACCAGTATAAGACTACAGAAGTAAAAGAGTTGAACAGCTTACTTGAATTAGAGAAAATAGATAAATATGATACAGACATTTTAAAAACATTCTCTTTAACAAACAAATTGTTTAGAAGAGATATAATAGAAAAATATAATTTAAGATTACCACCAATATCTTATTCTGAAGACGGCGTTTTTTCAATGAATTATGTTTATCATGTCACTAAAATCACCGGATTGGAAATGGTAGTTACCCATTACAGAAGAATGATTGGTGACACTAATGCGGCAACACAGAATATATCAGATTCTAAGGTGGAAGATTATATTGAAGCTCACAGACTTATTCTGCAGGCTGCAAGAGATAGTATATTAATGGATTTTCCTAAATACAAATCCATTAAGCAGGTAAGAGCAGAAGATAAGGAATTAACAGAGTATTTAAATAGAATTATTTATAAAGAGTTAAATATTCTCATTAAGCAGTTTTATTCAAAATTCTGGTCTTTGAAAAAAAGCACAATTGAGAAAATTAAAGACGAAATCTTAGAAAAAATAGAAAGCTTAGATTTACAGAATGCATCTTTTGTAGCCGACGAAAACCCTGATATTTCTTTATATAATATTATTACAGATGAGGAAGAAATGAAGGAAAATGCACATTTTACAGCAGTATTATATGGCAAAGAAAATGATGAAGAACAGTTTATTAAGTGCTTAGACAGTCTGGCTAACCAGAATCTTGTTGGGGTAAATATTGTTTTACCTGAAAGTATGAAGAAAATAGTTGAGGACAATGACTGCTTCCAGAAAAATATGATTTTCATAGAGGCGCAGTCTGAAGAAGAGTTGTTTAGAAAAGCACTTGAGACAACTAAGACCAGATATATAACTTTTTGTGATAGTAAGATTTTATATTCAAATAACACATTCAAATATGTGTTTAAGAGATTTATAAAGACTCATAAGGACTTTTTAATAGAACTTATTTATCATACTAATTTCAATGAGCCACAGCCTGTTTATTTAAACAGAATAGCTCAGGAATCAGTTATGAATGAAGTTGGATATAATGATAATCTTTGCATGGATTATACATTGGCAAACAAGTTCTTTGATGTGCATTTTGTCCGTGAAATAATAACGGATGAAAAAGGAATAAAGGAACATATTGAAGATTTCTATAAAAAGGGTTGCTATACATTCTTTAATGATGGCATAGTTCATTTTGATGGAAAAGAAAGAGAATTTATTTCTTTCATTGAACATGACGGAAGTACAGAATATATAAAAAAATATTTTGAAGATGCACAGGTTGACTTAAATAGTGAGGATTTAGCAATGAATCCGGGAGAAGCATTAGTTAAGTTACAGGACATTTCTAATTTTAAAGAGAAAACTTTTGTTAACAATGTAATTAAGTTTGCAATAGAAAGATACAAGACAAAGGAAGTGATAAACAGAACATTGTTTATCAGTGTTAGAAAGAACGGAGAGCTTGAAGGAAATGCCAAGGCTTTATATCCTTATGTAAAGGGTGATAAAGTGATTTTCGCTAAGCAGTTACCACATAATCCGTTACAGATATTAAAAGCTGTCAAATTGATTTGTACAAGTAAAGTTATTGTAACAGATGATTATGTAAAATATTTAAGATATTTTGATTTAAAGCCTGAACAGAGAGTTATACAGTTGTGGCATGCCTGTGGAGCATTTAAGAAGTTTGGACAGAGAGGGACAAATCTGGAATTAAAAACAGACTTAGCAACTCATGCCCAGTACAATCTTGTGTCAGTAAGTGGTGCAGAAGTGCGACCTATTTATGCAGATGCTTTTGACATTGACTTAAAGAAGGTTAAGGCTTTAGGCGTACCTAGAACAGATGAATTTTTTGATAAGAAACTTATAGAACAGAAGAGAGAGGCAATATATAAGGCATATCCTGAATTAAAGGGAAAATTTGTTATTATATACGCACCTACATTTAGAGATGAAGGCCAGGGAAGAAGTCAGTTTAATCCGAAGATTGATTTTGACAGATTATCAGAAAAACTGTTGCCTAACCAGCAGTTTATTATTTGTCCTCATCCGGTAATGAAGAATGATATTGTGTCTAAGAAATACGAAAATATTAAGGTTGTAAGAGATTTCTCAACAAACGATTTTATGTTTGTTTCAGATATGTTAATAACAGATTATTCTTCAGTTATTTTTGAGTATGCGTTATTAAAGAAGCCTATTGGATTCTTCTGTTATGATTTGGCCATATATGATAGAGGATTTTATTTGAATTATCCGGATGACCTTCCGGGTGAAGTATATGAAAACCAGGAACAATTGGAAGAGTTTTTGCAAGATTCCGAAAATACAAAGTTAACAGAAAAGTACGATACATTTATTAAAAAATATATGTCAGGTTGTGACGGACATAGTTGTGAACGTTTGGCAGGTTTAATAAATTCATATGTGGGGAGAAAATAAATGGGAAAAAAGATATCTTTTGTAAGTTCAAAAAATAGAGGGATAACCCTTGATATGTTAGTAGTAAAGGACTTTTTCAGAGTAAATGATGAGAAAGTTGAATTTAAGGATGCGGTTGCAAATGAAAATGCAAAAAATTCCCTTGTAAAAAAAGGAAACATAAGCATAAGAAAGGAGTATTGCAAAAATAATACTGACATAATATGTGTTGACGGTTCAATTGCAGGAAAATTACCTAAGAATGCACCGGAAGGAAAGAGGGTTCTTATAGCAACACCTTATGATTACCAGTTTAAGGCAATTAATGAATATGACAAGGGAGCATTTAAGAAAAAGAATACGTATAAGAATTTTACACATATTATTGTAGGTTCACCTTTTGAAAAAGAGCTTTTGAAAAAATGCTATAATACACCGAAGTCAGAAATAATTGATAAGGTGTGTATGCCATACTCGTGGAGATTGAATCAGGAAGAATTTAAGAAAAAACATTATGATAAGTATTGTAAACATTATCCAATGTTAAAAGGCAAAAAGATTTTGGCAATATTATTAACCGGAGAGTTGGATGAAGATGAGGAAAATCCATATGCAGAAGTTAACTGGAATAAGATTTTTGATAACTTAGATGATGACTGGATTATTTTTACTAACAGTGGGAAGCTGTTGGAGAATATGACTCATATAGGTTACGAACACAGAAACCAGTTTGTATATTCCAATAGAACATTTGATACAAGAGAAGTATTATCATTTGCTGAATGTTTAGTAACAAATAGTGGATTGTATGCAACATATTTTGCAGTTAGACAGAAACCTATTTATTGCCTAAAATATACTAACTGTGAGTTTGAAAAATATATGAAGAGAAAGTTTTCAAATTTATACATTAAAAACGTTGAAGACATTGATATGACAAAATTTTCAGAATTTACTTCAGAGAACGAAAAGTTTTGCGAATATTTCTCATATGATTGGGGTGAAAATCCATCAGCCAAGATATCTGAAATTTTTGAATAGAATATAGTAACAGGAAAGAGTAAGCATTATGAATTTTTTTCAAAAATTAACAGGACATTTTTTAACAATAACACGCCATAGACATAAGGTTATTGCCCATTGTGCAAAGGCGGGAATATTGTGGCAGGGACTTAGACACGACCTGTCAAAATATACTCCAACTGAGTTTATCCCTGGAGTAAAATACTATATGGGAGACAGAAGTCCCAATGAAGGGGAAAGAATAGACAAGGGATATTCTAAGGCATGGTTACATCATAAGGGACGTAACAGACATCATTTTGAATATTGGGTTGATTACAATATGAAAAGTCATAAGAACGAACCTGTTGAAATGCCTTATAATTATGTAGCGGAAATGTACTGTGACAGACTGGCAGCAAGCAAAATATATAACGGTGACAAATACAAACAGACTGATCCGTTAGAATATTTTGTCAGAAGAAAATCAAGTAGAATTATTCATCCAAAAACCAGTGATGAAATTGAAAAGCTACTTGTTATAACTGCCAATGAGGGAGAAGATGCAGCATTTAAATGCATAAGACAGAAATTAAAAAGCCAGAAGAAAGTATAGTTGGTAATACCGACTATACTTTTTGTAAATATTTTTACGAGAGGGAGAAAGATGAAAGATAAAACTACAACAATTTACAAAAATGCCATATTAAACAAGGCAACAGATGTTTTGCAAATATTTATTAAATATATAATCGTAATTATTTCTATGTTATTCTTAGGATTTATTTTCTTACAGAGCTTTTTTGGATCAACGTTTTTAGATTTTTGTGAATCATCTTTTTTTATTGAAAAACCATTTTGGAGTACAGTCCTTATAGTGCTGATTCCAATTTTAATTGCCATAATCGTAAAGATTATTCTGCAGAAGTATTCTATTTCAATAGTTACTCCAAATTATATTTTCCTTGGAATAGTAACGGTAGTTTATACGATTTTAATGATTATGTTTGTGTACAAAACAGGCATTCCGGCAATGGACGACCAGGAACTTATTTTGAACGCAGCCAATGACTTGCTTAACAATGTACCTGATATGTGGGATAAAGGAGCATATTGCTATAGATTTCCTAATCAGAACGGTTTTGTTTTGTTTGTGGCACTTGGATTGAAAATGTTTGGCGCAGATAATCAGATGGTTTTCCAATATTTAAACATACCGATGCTTATATTAAGTTCATTCTTTTTAAGCAAAACCATTTACCTTTTATTTAATGATAGGAAACTGGCACGTTATTCATATATTTTCCTTTTGGGATTCTTCCAGTTGAATTGTTATGTAACATTTGTTTATGGAACATTATATGGACTTGCGGCTTCAGTTGCAGGAATATTTCTTTTGATTAAATATTTCAAAAAGAGAAATATTGTTAACGGACTTGTAGGTATTTCACTTCTTTCAATAGGATATGGATTTAAGTCAAACTATCTGATTATGATTGTTGCAACTTGTCTGTTATTATTATTTGATGCAATAGTAAAAAAGAGTTTGAAATCAGTAATCTCTTTAGTGTGGGGAATTGTTTTTTATGTTGTTGTAGTTACTTCAATTTCGTCAACTATTTATCATCTTACAGGAAAGAAAGTAGATGAGGGAACTCCAAATACAGCTTGGGTAGCTATGGGATTGCAGGAAAGTTACAAGGCTCCGGGATGGTGGAACGGGTATAATGCTAAGGTTTTTGCAGACAATGAATATGATATTCCAAAAACAAAAGAAGCCATTTCTCAAAATATCTCTGAAAGAGTAGGCGAATTAAAAAAAGATAAAGAGTACACATTGTCATTCTTTAGCAAAAAAACAGCATCTCAATGGAGTGAAGGAACATTTGAATGTTTTTACATAACAAACTTGGATAGAGGACGACTTTCCAATCCAACATGGACAGATTCGGTGAAGAATCTAATGGTGGACGGACATTCAGCCAATCGTGCAGTTACTACAATATGTAATTATTTTATTGTATTTTTGTGGCTTGGAATAATATTATTCTTAATATTCGATTTCCGAAAACTGGATGCTTATAAGTTGATTTTTGCAATTACATTTATAGGAGGATTCTTATTCCATCTTGTTTGGGAAGCAAAAGGTCAGTATACAATAATTTATGCTTATCTTATGATTCCATATATGCTTAGAGGCTATCAGTTATTGCTTAGAAGAGTATGCAACATAAGCCTTGGCGAAAAAGAGGCTAAAGAAAAGAGAGGAACAATTATTCCTGTGGTTGTCATTGCTTTAGTTGTAATAGTAATAGGCATTTCAAATAATAAAGTTGTAAATGAAACAATAAAGCTAAATGGCGATAAGGAAAGATATGAGTCATATATGAGCCATCAGGTTGATGACTTGGATGATGGATATTATACTATAATACCTGCAAATGATTCATCAGTAACACTGGCAGGATTAATAGGTAATGATAAAAAATATTCAGATAAGTTTGTAGTTGACTGTTCACTTATAAGTCTTTGTGGTAAGAACAGCAACGAAATATCTGAACAATCACTTGGAATACTGGAAGGCAAAATTGATCCTGGAACTTCAGTAGGACTAAGTGCAACAGACCGTTCAATATTCCAGCGTTGGATTGTTAAAAAGGTAAAAGACAATACTTATGAAATATATGATGAATACAATCTGGCATTAACATATGACAAGAAGAAAAAGACTCTTTCAATTGAACAGTATACCGGAGATAAAAACCAACAGTGGGTTATATATTCGGCAAAATAGAAAGTGGTTGCGTATAATATATTTTAGAATTTGGATTGGTTCCGTGGGGCCAACATATTTAGCACAAAAACAGAGCTGCATTGACGTTTGCCAATGCAGCTCTGTTAATTAAGAACTTTTTATAGTCCGGTTATTATTATTTTCCTTCAACATAATCTGTTGCCTTAACCCAGTTTTCATAAGGAATCATCTGAGCCCAATATGTATTGATAGGTTTTGTTTCATTCTTGTATAAGTCAACTAAAGACTGCTTGAATGTTAATTCTTCATCTGTAATTCTCTTAAGACCGGAAGGTATTGTCCAGTAGCATTTGCCAAAGTACCATAATTTATCATAATTACCAGTGCTTATACATGCGTTTGTTACAGCCTGGTCTGTGTTTTTGTGATGGATATGACCTGTTTCTCCGGCAGGACTATGTGTTGCAATCAAATCCCAATTCTTACTCTTAATAAGTTTAGTTACATCAGCAGCAACACCGTCCTTTACAGAATCCCAATCATATTTAACCCATTTCCTATTAGCATCTCTAACAAGGTCAGGATAATCTAAAATAATTCCCTTAATGCCTGCTTTTTCCATTACAGACTTAAATTCATTCTTTCTAACATCTGTGAAATGATTTGTAAGACATACAACAAACCAGTTACCTGATTTTAAATGAGCACCACCCCATAATGTTTCGTCATCAGGATGGGCAACAATCATAAGCTTGTTACATCCGCTAGTATCAATGTTGTCATATAATAATGAATTTTCAAAAAAGCCTGTTTTATTTTCTACAACTAAGAGCATTCTTAATGTTTCTTTCCTTTTTGAAGGAGTTGCAGTAATGTAAACTTCACCCGGTCTCTTTGTTGTTACAAGACCATTGGCATCAACTGTTGCTATAGATTGATCTTCAGATTTATACTGTATTTTTTCAATGTCGTGATTTGTGTACTGAAGAACAATCTGATAATTGTTTCCGTATTTAACTGTTGCTTTATTGCCATTCTTAAAACTAATCTGTGGAACTTCCTCAGTTTTAATTTTATAAGTCTTTTTAACCTTTGTTTCTTTGGAGTAAACAGTGATTTTGACTTTACCTTTTTCCTTTATTGTAAGTAAACCATCTTTAGATATTGTGGCAACATCATCGTTAGAACTGTTCCAAGTTATTTCTTCCAATGTTTTCTTAGGTGTAGTCTTGTAATTTAACTGATACTGCTGACCTACGTAATAATGTTTCTTCCTGCCAACAACTTTGATTGATTTTACATTTTTAAAAACTTTAACCTTGCATTTAGCCTTTTTTGAAGTACCTTTAATCTGGGCATATATTGTAATGTTACCTTTTTTAAGAGCCTTGACAACCCCTTTCTTATTTACAGTGGCTACCTTTTTGTTTGATGAAGAATAAACTACATCGCTCTTTTTGTACTTGCCTGATAACTTGACTTTAAGCTGCTTGCGCTGTGTAGCAAACATTGTTATCTTTTTGCTATAGTTGTTAAAAGATACAGCTTTTGGAGCTGCATGTACGCTTAATGTACCAATGCCACATAGACATGTCAGCAAAGCAAGAGTTGTAATTAATTTTTTTGTTACCGAATTTTTGCTCATTTTTTTTCACCTCATTTTAATATTTTCATTCTCAAATAACAATTCTATTGTATTATTCGAAAAAAAGCAACATAAACTTTGTTGCTGATAGTTCCAAACAGTAAAAAAATTAAGTAAATTTTGTAAAAAAATTGTATATTGAAAAACAAAAAAATTGCAAAAAAAATCCACCGGAAAACGATTATGCAACGCACCGACGGACTTAGTATTAATATTAAGCTTCTGTTTTATCTTTTTTGAAAATAACAAGCTTGCTGAATACATAGTTAAGTAATACAACAAGGAATGACATTGTAATCTTGCACACGCTACCTTCCAATCCGAAGATTGCCTGATTAAATCCGTGGCTTACAAGGAAAGGAACACCGAAGATTTCGATTAAACCTGTTGCGATTCTCGCAGACAGGAATAAGCTTAATTCCTTAAGAACAAACTTAGGATTCCATGAATAACTTTCAAATACGAAAAGCTTGTTTGTTATGTAAGCAAAAGTTACAGCTAAAACCCATGAAACCACATTGGCAACAAAAACATCAATAGTGCTTGCTGAAATATGAAGGGGCCCTGTTAAATTGTTGCCCGGATGGCAAAACATAACCATAAGACTGTAAACTACCCAGTTAACAACAGTGGTTCCACCACCCATAATAAGGTACATAATGATTTCTTTATATTTAATAAAAAGTTGTTTAATAGTTTCCATTAAAAATCTCCTCTACTTAATTTAACTTCGACAAGTATAACACAAAAAATAAAAGTTGTAACTATTTCCTTAAAAATCGGGGAAAATCAATAATTTACTGCAGATAATTGCAAGAAACAAATAAAATGTTATAATGAACAGGTATGAAGAGGAGGGACAATATGAAACCAATATTATACATAGTTATACCTTGTTATAATGAAGAAGAGGTTTTACCTATTACAAAAGACTTATTTTTAAACAAACTTAAGGAATTAATTTCAAAAGAAAAGATTAGTGATTCAAGTAGAGTAATGTTTGTTAATGACGGCAGTAAGGATTCAACATGGGAGATTATTAAAAAGCTGGCATTAGAAGATGAACATTTCATCGGAATTACACAGAGTAGAAACAGAGGACATCAGAATGCAGTTCTTGCAGGTTTGATGGAAGCAAAAGACAAGTGTGACATTACTATATCTATTGACTGTGATGGTCAGGATGATATTAATGCAATGAATGAAATGGTTGATGAATATTTAGAAGGAAGCGAAATCGTGTATGGTGTGCGTTCTAAGAGAGATACAGATACTTTCTTTAAAAGAGCCACTGCTGAAGGCTTCTATAAAGTTTTAAATATAATGGGAGCAGAGGTTGTGTTTAACCATGCAGATTACAGACTTGTTAGTAGTAGAGTTCTTAATGAGTTTGCTAATTTTAAGGAAGTTAATCTTTTCCTTAGAGGAATGTTTCCACTTGTAGGTTTTAAGAGCACAAGCGTATATTATGAAAGAAATGAAAGAATTGCAGGGGAAAGTCATTATCCGTTAAAGAAGATGCTGGCACTTGCATTTGATGGAATTACAAGTTTAAGCATTAAACCAATACGAATGATTACAAGCTTTGGCTTTATTGTGGCATTGGTAAGTTTCATTTTTATTATAGTTTCTATTATACAGAAATTCGTTGGCACAACAGTAACAGGATGGACAAGTACAATAGCTGTTATATGTTTTGTTAGCGGTGTTCAGTTAATATGTATGGGTGTTCTTGGAGAATATATTGGAAAGATATATATGGAAGTAAAACACAGACCACGTTACATAATTAGTGAACGAACAGAAGATTTAAAAGAGAAGGATAAGTAAGATGGAACAAAAAAAAGGAGCGGGTAGAATAGCAAAATGGGATAACGTAAGATGGATTCTGATTACACTTGTAGTTATATGCCATTTTTTTGAAAATTATTTAGGAAACCCAGTAGCTAATTCACTGTTTTTTTATGTATACACATTTCATATGCCGGCATTCTTCCTTATAGCAGGCTTGTTTTCAAAGAAAACAGTAGAAGACAGAAGAATCGACAAAGTTGCACCTTACATATTAATTTACATATTTATTAAAATAGTAAATTGGATTGTACAAATGATAATTTACGGGAAATATACTTCTATAAATTGGTTTGTTGAATCGGGAGTTGCATGGTTCGCATTGGCAATGTTTTTTATGTATATAATAACATTTTATACAAAACGCTTTAAACCGGTTTATGGGTTTGTCTTATCTGTAGTTATTGCAATGATTTTAGGCTATACAGTTGAGAATACAGATATTTTCTGCTGGATGAGAATTGTTAATTTTTATCCATTTTTCTATTTAGGATATGTTATTTCAATAGAAGACATAACGAAATGGTTGGAAAATAAAAAAATAAAAGTAATGGCAATTATTTCGTTGATTACTTATTTTGTAATATGTTGTGTAGGAATTGACAAAATCTTTTGGCTAAGATTTTTGTTAACAGGAAGAAGTGGATATTACCGTTTGGAATATGGAATGGCATATGGTCCGCTGATTAGATTAGGAGTGTATGTTATTTCATTCTTTATAGTATTTATGTTCCTAAGCATTATGCCGAAAAGAAGATTTATTTTGTCAAAGATAGGTCAGAGAAGCTTAAGTGTATATGTATTCCACTATGTTTTTATCTATATTTATATGGCAAGCAGTTTGTACAAATATTTGCCTTACAAGTATCCTAACAAATGGTGGTTATTTATTGTTGCAATTGGAATAGTAGTCACATTCATATGTGGAACAAAATGGCCTGATGCATTATGCAAATGGATTATGAATAGTAATATTAAATATAGAAAGAATGCCAAACAGTAATTATTTTAATCAATAGGAAAATCCTATAATGAAAGGAAATATATGAACAGTTACGATAATAACGGACAGATAAATAACTACAATAATTCATATATGAACGAACCGGAGCAGAGGAAAATCCCATATGTAACAGCAGTGCTTGTTGCAATAAATGTGGTAGTCTTTCTAGTGATGGAATTTTTTGGGTCAACGGAAAGTGGTGAGTATATGTATGCTCATGGAGCATCATATGCACCGGATATTTTCGAAAACGGACAATGGTACAGAATACTAACAAGTATGTTTATGCATTTTGGCGCAGAACACCTGATAAACAACATGGTAATGCTTTATATCCTTGGATATCAGATAGAAGAAAACTTCGGAAGAGTAAAATACCTTATAACATACTTTATATGTGGCATAGCAGGAGGCATAATCTCATCAGGAATCGAAATGATAACAGGAGAGTACTCTATAAGTGCCGGAGCTTCAGGAGCAATTTTTGGCATCTTCGGTGTCCTACTGGTAATGATATTCAAAAGCAGAAAACAACTGGGACAGGTATCTGCACCACGACTAATCTTGTTATTTATACTAATGGTCTTCGGCAACATGCAGGAAGGCGTAGATTGGATGGCACATCTGGGCGGAGCAGTTACAGGAGTTGTTATTGCATTAGCAATATATAGACCTGGAAACAAACCGCTACATTTATAAGAATAATAGCAAATTACAATTTTTATGGATAGTTGCAAAGCTAACATATCAATATTTTATCCATCGGGGAGCAGAAAGTTATGCAAGCAAACAATAGGCAGATTTTTGAAATTTTGCGAGCATAGTGTAAGCCAAAAATCAGCTGTCTGAGCCGTAGGCGAGTTTTGATTTTTGGACTTACAATAAACGGCGGAGCAAAATAATAAAATCAACGTGTTTGCGGTATAAAGTTCTGTTCAACGATGGTAAATACAAAATATTGATTTGCAACTATCTAAATATGAATTTGATATTATCCAATAAAAAGAATTGGATTTAGGAGGTAAGTTTTATGAGCGATTGTATTTTTTGTAAAATTGCTGGAGGTGAAATTCCTTCAATTACTTTGTTTGAAGATGATAAGGTTAAGGTTATTTTTGATGCAGGCCCTGCAACAGTAGGTCATGCATTGGTTATTCCTAAGAGTCATGCAGCTAATGTTTTTGAGATTGACGATGAACTTTTGGCTCACGCTCACATAGTAGCTAAGAAGGTTGCAACTGCACTTAAGGAAGCAACAGGTTGTGAAGGTGTTAATATTTTGCAGAACAATGGAGAAATAGCAGGTCAGTCTGTTTTCCATCTTCATATTCATGTTATTCCAAGATATAGCAAGGATGATGCTAATATTAAGTGGACACCGGGAACTCAGGATGTTGATAAGCTTAATGCTATCGCAGAAAAGGTTCAGAAGATTTTATAGGAATGGTTTGAAAATTTAGAAAACTATTCGGTATTAAAAATAAATATGTCGTAAAGAAACGGAACTATGTCAAAATTTTTGATATAGTTCCGTTTCTTTGTTGAAATATTGATAACCAGTCTATATGCTGTTTTAATAGATTAAGATAGAATGTCATATAAACAGTCTTCTTTTATATAATATGAAATTTTTGTATATCTAATTATTTCACAAGACTATTAATCAAATCAACAATCATATCAACTCCGCCTGTTCCGGCAGATTTTTTCATTGCGTCAATGTATTTACTGCGATTTTCATAAACTGAGTTTACTGTGTTAACCAAGTCCTCAGCAGTAGCTGTGTCTTCATCTATAACTTCACTAAAGCCCTGTTTCTTGTAGGACTTAGCATTAAGTATCTGGTCGCCACGGCTTGCTCTTGCAGACAATGGGATAAGAATGTTAGGTTTATTTAATGCAGCAATTTCACAGATTGAATTTGCACCGGCTCTTGAAATAATCAAATCAGCCATAGCAAAGAAATCTTTCATTTCGTCGCTGATATATTCAAACTGAGCATAACCTTCCATATCTTTAAGGCTTTCGTCAACCTTGCCCTTGCCACATAGATGGGCAACCTGGAAGTTCTTTAACAATTCAGGTAAAGCCTTTCTTACAAGCTTATTAACATTTTCAGCACCAAGACTTCCGCCTGTTACCATAATTACAGGTTTGTTAGCAGAGAAACCACACATATCAAGTGCTGTAATCTTATTACCTTCAAATAATTCCTTACGGATAGGTGAACCTGTATGTACTGCCTTAGAACCAAGATATGCAGCAGTTTCAGGGAAGTTATGACATACCTTTGTAGACTTCTTAATTGCAAGCTTATTAGCAAGTCCCGGAGTCATATCTGATTCGTGGATAATAACAGGAATCTTATACTTACTTGCTGCATAAACAACAGGTACAGTTACGAAACCACCCTTTGAAAAAACAACATCAGGCTTATATTTCTTCATAAACTTCTTAGCTTCAAAATATCCTTTTAAAACACGGAAAGGATCAGAAAAATTCTTCCAGCTAAAATAACGGCGAAGCTTACCTGAAGAAATACCGATATAGTCAAGACCGGCATCTTCAACAAGCTGTTTCTCCATTCCGTTGTATGTACCAATATATTTAATTTCAAAACCGGATTCTTTAAGTTTAGGAACTAAAGCAATGTTTGGTGTTACGTGGCCGGCAGTTCCACCACCGGTTAATACTATTTTTTTCATTTTAATACCTCTCTTTTACATATGTTATATCACTAAGTAAGACACAAGATAATTTATTCGGATTGATTGCAAACAATTTTTGAAAATCTCGCAAAAAGTTATGCAAGCAAACAATAGGCAGATTTTTGAAATTTTGCGAGCATAGAGTATGTCGTAAAAGTGACTGTTTGAGCCGTAGGCGAGTTTCACTTTTCGACATACAATAAGCGGCGGAGCAAAATGATAAAATCAACGTGTTTGAGGTATAACTTTTTGCGAGATTTTAGTAGTGTTTGCAACAATCCATAAATAAATTATTTATTATCTGAAGCCTGATATTCTTTAACCTTGTTTTCAAGGGTTGTGTAATCTGTGCCATCTAAAGCAAGTTTCATCAATTCAGTTGCGTTGCTTTCAGATTGTTCATCCTGGAGCATTACTGATTTAAACAGACCGTTCCATGTTAATTTCTGTGATGCACTCTGTCCTGTTACACTGTAGGATACGATTTGCCATCCTGTTTTTGAAAACTCACTTTTGCCCATAAGCTGTGTCTGGAGTTTTACAAGTGAGCCAATGTTCATGTCTGTTTTAAAGCTTTCTCCAACAGCACTAAGGATTGAGTCTGTGTTTGTAATCATTGATGTTGAAAGTACTTTTGATGATAATGCTTTCAATACTTTAACCTGATTACGGTTACGCTGTAAGTCACCATCGCCGAATGAATGTCTTTCACGAACAAATGTAAGTGCTTCGTTACCATTCATTTCCTGTTTACCCTTTTTGTACTTGTATGTTTTACGTTCACCGTTGTCTTCATCATATGAAGCGTATGTTTTTGTGCTAAATGACTTGTCAACATCTACTGTAATGCCACCAAGAGCATCTACAAGTTTGGCAAAACCTGTAAAGTTAAGCTGTACATAATGATAGTTCTTGCTTGAAACAGGTATATTGTAAAGTGTTTTTAATGTATCCATAATTGCAGTGTTACCAACGCCCCATGTTACTTCCTGAGCCCAGTTCCAACCACTTGAAGTAAGTTCAGAACCATTCTGATCGTAGGCAATACCTGTTCCGTATTTTCCGGCGTGAGTAAGTTTGTCGTATGAATCAGGAGCAACGCTCTTTGCAATAATTGGTACGTAGTAATCTCTTGGTGTTGAAATCATAAGTACTGTAGAAGTTTTAGGATTTACAACAGCAAGAATATTTGTATCTGAACGGTAGTTTTCCTTCGGATTGTATGTACCAAATTCATCACTGGCTGATACGAAAACAACGAAAGGTTCCTCAGAAACTTTTTTACCGTCGCTGTAGTTATTAAGGAATCCTAAAAATTGTCCCATGTAAAATAAAAGTATGCCAAGTATAATTGAAATTATAATGGACAATATTTTACCTGAAGTACGGGCTGGACGGCCACCCTTCTGTGTTAAAAGGGCAATTGCAAAAAGAACAACCAATACAATAACTAAAACAGCAAGATAAGTTGTGCTTAAAATATTGGCAGAAACTACCTGATAAACAAGAAGCCCTGACAAAACAAGCTGTATTAATGCTAAGATGACGCCTAAAACAGAGCCACCTTTATTTTCCTTTTTCTTTTTATCCTTTCCGGAAACATTTCCCAATTCAGAAGAGTATCCGTAATAACCGGTTTTGTTATCTAAATCGGACATCATTTTTCTACTCATAAGTACCTCCTTGTAATTTTGATTTTAAATTCGTGTAAAATTATTTTATGTACATATACTAAATATGCATACTAACAGTAAGTATACTACATAATTATGAAAAAACAAAGTATACAAGGTATTATAATAGTATTAAAAGTGTGATTAAATTGTGAAATTTGGACAATTTGAATAGGCTAAATAAGGCTAAAAAGTAGCATTAATTGACAAATATTAGTGGCTTTGGTAAAATTGTGTTAAATTCTAGGCTAGGGACGGTTTGCCTAAATCAAAATAATTATGAGATTAAGCCTATAAGTAAGTAGGAGACGATATGAGAGAATCTAGAGCGTTTAGAAGAATAATCGTGCTATTATTATTAGCAATAGTAATTGTAGCACAGACTTATATATTCTGGTATTTTTGGAATACCCATTATAGTCAGGGGATGACAAGAGAGTTCTTCTTTAAGGGCCATATAGTAATGCTTTTTGTATATGGATTAATGTTTACAATATTTTGTAATGTATACGGAGCATTTAAGTTGGGAAGTTTGCAGTATTCGAATTTAGTTTTTTCACAGATACTTGCATTATTATTTACAAACTTTATTATTTATTTACAGATTTCGTTGTTATCACTTAAGATGGTTAGTCCGGCAGCAATTATCGGAATGGGTTTCGATAATATTTTGTGCTGTCTTATTTGGTGTGGTTTGGCAATAAATGTATACAGATGGCTTTATCCACCAAGGGATATGTTACTTATCTACAGTGACAGAGATCCTGATAACCTTGTTAAGAAGATTAAGACGCGTCAGGACAAGTATATGATAACAGAAGCAGTTCATTGTGATGAACCTGTTGATAAAGTTAGAAAGTTAATTAGAAAGCATCAGGCAGTTTTGGTTTGTGACATACCAAGTGGAAAGAGAAATAACATTGTGAAATACTGCTATATGTATGATAAGAGAGCATATGTTACACCTAAACTTTCAGATATTATTCTGATTGGAGCAGGACAGAACACTATGTTTGACTCACCTCTTCTTGTAACAAGAGTTAGAGGCTTAAAATGGGAAGAAGCGTTTATTAAGAGAGTTATTGATATTATTATTTCTCTTATTCTATGTATTCCAACAGTGATTGTTACATTAATAGTAGCAATTGCAGATATGATTTGGGACAGAGGACCTATTTTTTATACACAGGAAAGACTTACACAGAATGGAAAGACGTTTAGAATTCTAAAGTTTAGAAGTATGAAAGTGGACAGTGAAACAGATGGTGCACGACTTGCAGCTAAGGATGATGACAGAATTACTAAGATTGGTAAAGTTTTAAGAGCTACTCATTTAGATGAGTTGCCACAGGTATTTAACATTCTTATGGGACAGATGTCAGTTGTAGGTCCAAGACCTGAAAGACCTGAGATTGCAACACAGTATGAAGAAGAAATTCCTGAATTCAGATTCCGATTAAAGGTTAAGGCAGGATTGACAGGGTACGCTCAGGTATATGGAAAATATAATACAACTCCTTACGATAAGTTGAAGTTAGATTTGTACTATATACAGCATTATAAAGTGTGGACAGATATACAGTTGATTTTGATGACATTTAAGATTATGTTCCTTAAAGAGAACACTGAAGGTGTTGAGAAGGAGCAGAAAACCGCAAGTATTAAGAAAAAGGTGAAGTAGAATGACAGAAAATTATTCAGTGTTGATGTCAGTTTATCATAAGGAAAAACCTGAATATTTCAGGGCAGCCATAGAAAGTATACTTAATCAGACAGTAAAGACTAATGATTTTGTTATTGTCTGTGACGGTCCTTTAAATGAAGGCCTGGATAATGTTATTACAGAGGTTGTAACAGCTAATCCGGGCTTATTCAATATTTATAGAATGACAGAAAACAAAGGGCTTGCCATAGCTCTTAACAATGGAATATTACAGTGTAAAAACCAGATAATTGCCAGAATGGACAGCGATGACATAAGTAGAAATGACCGAATGGAAAAGCAGTTAAAGGCAATGAAGGAACATGACGCAGACATTGTAAGCTCTAATTTAATAGAGTTTGACGGCGATGTGTCTAATACAACACTTACAAGACAGGTGCCTGAAAGTCATAAGGATATAGTGGCTTTTGCAAAAAAGAGAACACCGTTTAATCATCCGGCTGTTATGTACAGAAAGTCAGCAGTTGAGGATTCAGGATTTTATGATGATTATAGATTTTTTGAAGATTATAATCTTTGGGTTGCAATGCTAATGAAAGGACATAAGGGATATAATGTTCAGGAGAATCTTTTGTACATGAGGGCAGGTCAGGATATGTACAAGAGACGTGGCGGATTAGGCTATATTAAGTGCATATTCAGATTTAATAACCATTTAAGAAAGATTGGTTTTATATCTTTTGGTGCGTTTTTGAAAGGGATATTTGTGCGCATAGTTGTAAGTATAATTCCTAACGGACTAAGAAAAACAATATATTCCAAGGCACTTAGAAAATAAAAATCTAAAAGGATTGTACAATGAAAAAGGCAATTTTGAGAGTGTTTTTTAAACCTCTTACCATAATAAATAGAATAAAGAAGAAGGATGAGAAGCTTATCTTCTTCTATTCAAATCTGGGATTTAGAGATAATGTAAAAGCTTTTTATGATTATCTTATAGAAAATAATTATAATGAACAATTTAAAATAGTAGTTAGCATAAATGACTGGGAACAGTATGTGAAAAGAGCTCCAAAGAATGTTATTTTCATTAATAATAAGCAGGGCATTAAATGGTTTATGAAAGCTAAATATGCTTTTTATTGTTTTGGAAAGTATCCAATAAAGCCGTCAAAAAAGCAGACGGTTATAAATCTTTGGCACGGCACACCTCTTAAACGAATCGGTCATCTTGAGAAGGGGTGTGAGAACATTGACTATGACTTTTTTTCAAAGGTTCTTACAAGTGCGCCTATGTATAAGCCGATAATGGCTGATATTTTCGGATGTACAGAGAACCGAGTTGAAGTTATGGGAAATCCCCGTAATGATGAAATGTTCAAAAAAGACAGAATTAAGGATGACTATATAAAAGGAGGCGCAGGTAAGCTTATACTTTGGCTTCCAACATACAGAGAATATGATGAAGGCTTTATTATTTCCATACTAAATAAAGATGAACTTAACAGTTTAAATACTTATCTTATGGATAATAACATTAAGATGATTGTAAAGCTTCACCCACTTCAGACAGCAGATACACAGGGAATAGAATTATCCCACATTAAGTTTATTACTCAGGATGAGCTTAACAGGTCAGACATGACTGTGTATACTTTATTAAGAAATGCAGATGGGTTAATAACAGATTATTCATCAGTATATTTTGATTATATGCTTCTTAACAGACCGATAGGTTTTGCAGTGGAAGATATGGAAAAATATAAGAACAAAAGAGGGTTTATTTTTGACAACCCTAAGGAATATATGCCGGGGCCTGAAATTAGGAACCTTTCAGATATAGAAGAATTTATTGAAAATATCGTTTCAGGCAATGACTTGTATAAGGAAGCAAGAGAGTCAGTAAATGATAAGATTAATTATTATAAAGACGGCAATTGCTGTAAGAGAGTAGCAGAAACATTTATTAAATAATGGAGAGTTGTATGAATGCTTCAACATTAAAACAGAAATTAAAAAGGAATAAAATAGCAAGAATTGGTGCGAAGGTTCTTTTGCCTAATCCTTATCCAAAATATTATGAAAAATTAGATGTGGACAGAAACATAATTTTATATGAATCATTTTATGGAAAAGGAATGACTTGTGGACCTAAGGCAATATTTGACCAGTTAACTAAGAGTATAGTCCTTACATCAACTAAGCATGTCTGGGTTTATGACGATGAGAAACAGTGGGCAGCAAATTTTAAAAAGTATGAAAAATGCGATTATGTTAAGTTTGTAAAATTCAAAAGTGACGAGTATTACAAAATGCTTGCCAGCGCAGGAGTTCTTATAAATAATAGCACTTTTCCACCATGTTTTATTAGAAAGCCTGAACAGGATTATATTAATACATGGCACGGAATACCGCTTAAGCTTATGGGATATGATATGCCTAACGGAAATATTGAATCTGCCAATACGGAAAGAAATTTCTTGCAGGCTAATTATTTGCTTTCACCTAATGAACATCATACAAAGATGTATACGGAAGCTTATAAGCTTAAGGGAATATATGAAGGTAAGATTATTGAAACCGGACAGGCAAGAACAGATACTATTTTTAACGCAGATAGAAATGAAGTGATAAAGAGCCTTAGATATTCAGGTGTTAATGTAGATGAAAATAAGAAGATTATAATGTATGCCCCAACATGGAAGGGCAACAGTTTTTCCAATCCACAGGCAGATGGAGAAGAATATGAAAAGCTTTATAATAAGGTTTGTGAAGTAATAGATACTAATGAATGGCAGGTTTTAATAAAACCACATCAGGCTGTTTTCGATAAGATTAAGGATGATGAGAAATTAAAAGGTTGTCTTGTAAGTCCAAGACTTGATACTAATGAAGTTTTAAGTGTTACAGATGTGCTTGTGTCAGATTATTCAAGTATATTTTTTGATTTCCTTGTAACAGACAGACCTATAATGTTTTATATTCCTGATTTAGAGGAATATAAAGATACAAGAGGATTGTACATGGAACCTGAAAAACTTCCGGGACCTGCAACTGACAGTTTAGACAAGCTAAGTGAAATGCTTGCAAATCCTTACGAAGCAGTAAAAGATTGGGCAGATAATTACAGAAATGCCAAAGAGCAGTTTTGTCCGAATGATGACGGCCATGTATCAGAGAGAATTGTAAATGCAATTTTTAAGAATGAATATAACCATATTAAAGTGGTAAGACCGCTTCAGAATAAGAAGAAAATATTTATTTCGCTAGGAAGGGCACTTCAGAATGGAATAACCCATTCATTTTTAAGTCTTTTAAATAATTTGAACTATGACAGATTTGACGTTACGGCTTATCTTTATGAGCCTATAGCAGATGATCAGATTTTAAGAATAAACCAGATTAATAAGAATGTAAGGGTACTTGTAAGAACAGGAGGCAATGTGGCAACAAAAGAAGAGTTGTCCAAGATGTATTTTAGTATGGCCTTTAACTGTAAAGGCTCGTACGAAAAAATGTTGCCAGAAAAGTATTTTGAAAGAGAAGCGAGAAGACTGGTAGGGGATTGCAACTTTGATTCAGTTGTAGAGTTTTGTGGTTACTCACCAATTCTTGCATTAATATTGCCAAAGATAAAAAATAAAAAAACGGCAATATGGCAGCATAATGATTTGATTGCAGATGCCAACAGAAAGTTAGGTCATAAGAAACCGTTAAGGAGAAAGATGAGCATAATCTTTAACTTGTATCCAAGATGGGACAGATTAGTTTCCTGCAGTCATTCAGTTATGGAAGTTAACGAGAAGAATCTTTCAAGACCGGAGATTGAAGGTAAGTTCTCATATGCAAAGAATACTATTAACTATATGAGAGTTTTGGACAGCTTAGATAACGATTGTACTTATGAAAACTTTTCATTACCGGCAAGTAATGAAACAAGCTTTGTAACAATGGGAAGATTGTCTACAGAGAAGAATCATGGAAATCTTGTCAGGGCATTTGGAGAATATATTAAGGAATATCCTAACAGCAAGCTTTATATTATAGGTGAAGGCCCTTTAAGGGAACAGGTTGAGGGCGAGATTGCAAGACTTAATCTTAAGGACAAGGTTATTCTTACGGGAAATCTTATAAATCCATTTACTTTAATGAAAAACTGTAAATGTTTTATACTTCCATCTATATATGAAGGACAACCTATGGTATTATTAGAAGCGCGTATTGTAGGGCTTCCTATAATAGTTTCAGATTTTTCATCAGTTAAGGATAGTCTGATGGAAAACGGACAATATTTGATTAATTCTTCAGAAGAAAGTATACTAGGGGGGTTAAGGGCTTTTTCAGAAGGAAAAGTTCCGAAATGTAATTTTGATCCAAAACAGTATAACAGAGAAGCTGTGGAAGAATTTGAAAATGCGATTATGTAAAAAATAATTATATAAAATAAGGAAAGGATAAAGGTCACTTAAAAGTGACACCTTAGAATTCTAAGGATGGTATAAATTATGAAGAGAGTTATTACTTATGGTACATTTGATATGCTTCACTATGGACATATTAATTTGCTAAGAAGAGCAAAGGAACTTGGAGATTATCTTGTAGTTGTTCTTTCAACAGATGAGTTTAACTGGAATTCAAAACAGAAGAAATGTTATTTCACATATGAACAAAGAAAGCAGGTTCTTGAAGCAATCAGATATGTAGACCTTGTTATTCCTGAAGAAAACTGGGAGCAGAAGATTAGTGATGTTCAGGATTATAAGATTGACACATTTGTAATGGGAAATGACTGGGAAGGAAAGTTCGACTTCTTAAAGGATTACTGTGAAGTTGTATATCTTCCAAGAACAGAAGGAATTTCAACAACACAGATTAAGACAGATTTAAACCACAAAGATATGGCTGCTAAGGGAGATAAGTAATGGTTAGCATTATAGTAACTCATAAGAAAGATACATTATATTTAAAAGATTGTTTGGAAAGTATTGCCGAACAGCAATTTAAGGATTACGAAACTATTCTTGTAGTTGACCACACAGAGGATAATATCGAACCTTTAATAGAAGAGTTCAAGGATAAGATTAACTTAAAGGTGTTTTATCTTGAAGATAAACATGGTGTCAGCAGTGCAAGAAACCTTGGTCTTGATAAGGCAACAGGAGAGTATGTCTATTTCCTTGATAATGACGATTACCTGTATGGCGATTCTATTAAGTTATTATTGGACGTAATGGATGAAGATACAGATATGGCTTATGGAAGAATGAAACATACATGGTTCCAGAAACAGGCATTTAATGACAGCCAGGGTGATGATGACGACAATAATGATAATAGCGCAGATGATAAAAAGGTAATTTATGACTTTAATGAACCTTACGCGAATATGCTTGAAAAATATCGTAAATTAGACAAGATTACTGTTTTATCAGCTATTTATAAGAAGTCATTATTTACAGACAATAATATTAGATTTAATGAAAAACAGACATATTTTTCAGATACAAAAGTTTTAGTTCAGCTTTTAAATAACGCTAAGAATATTAAAAGCAACGAAGAATCAGTATATGTTAAGCGCCATCATAATGATAAGGCTAAGAATCCTGCAATTTCGCAGTTTCCTAGAGAGGAAACAATGCCGGATTATTTTGTTGCATACAAGAATGCAATTAAGGCAGTAGGAACAAATGAGAGGATTATAAACCATTTATATTATATTCTTGCAAAGTTTGTTGTTAAAGAATACATTATGAAAATGCGTTGGTCAGAAGATGACAGATGGAGAAATGAATTCTTTACGGAATTAGCAACTCTTGCAAAAGATATTAATAACAAAGTATTAAAAGATGATTTTACACATGCTGAAAAGGCAATGGTTAAATCAATGAAACATAACGATTTTGCTAAGATGAAAAAGAAAGCTATGCGTGTTCTTTTCAACAGAAAAATCGTAAAAATGATAAAGAACCCTAGAGTAAGAAATAAGACTATTACTCTTTATGTATTTAACAAGATGAAATTAAAAGAAAACTGGGTGGTTTTTGAAAGCTTTATGGGAAGAAACTGTTCAGGACAGCCTAAATATGTATATAAATATTTGCAGGAAGCTTATGGCGATAAGTACAAATGCATATGGGTTGTTGACAGAAAAGGTGTTGAAATACCGGGAAAACATAAAACATGTAAGCGTTTCAGCTTGAAATACTATTACTATATGAATAGAAGCAAATATTGGGTTAACAATATGAGACAGCCTCTTAGCATTCCGAGACGTGAAGAAACAGTTATGTTAGCTACATGGCATGGAACACCACTTAAGAGACTTGTATTTGATATGGATGATGTACATTCAGCGAACCCAAGATACAAGGATATTGTATTTAAACAGACAAGAGCATGGGATTATTTGTTATCCGACAATCCTTTCTCAACAGAAAGATTCCAGAGCTGTTTCAGATTTGAAAAAGAAAAGATTTTGGAATACGGATATCCTGCTAATGACCCAATGTATGCACCTGACAGAGAAGAGCAGGCAGCAAAGATTAAAGAGAAACTTGGAATTCCAAAGGATAAGAAAGTTATTCTTTATGCTCCAACATGGAGAGATGACCAGTTCTACGAAGCAGGACAGTATGGTTTTGAACTTGATCTTGATGTTAACAGACTTCAGGAAGAGTTTGGGGATGAATATGTATTGTTATTAAGACTTCACTATTTCATAGTAGACCAGCTTGATTTAAGTAAATATGGTGATTTTACAGTTGACGGCAGCAGTTATGATGATATTACTGATTTGTATCTTATTTCAGATATGCTTATTACAGACTACTCATCAGTATTCTTTGATTATGCTAACCTGAAACGTCCTGTACTTTATTACACATACGATTTGGACAAGTATAGAGATGTACTTAGAGGATTTTATCTTGATATGGAAAAGGACTTACCGGGGCCATTGCTTTTAACTAACGATGAAGTAGTTGATGCAATTAAGAATATTGACAAAATCAAAGAACAATACAAAGACAGATATGAAGAATTCTACAACAGATTCTGCTGTGTTGATGACGGACACGCAGCCCGGAGAGTAGTAGAAAAAGTATTTAAATAAAAGATTTAACTAATTTTAAAAATTTAAAAACTAACGGTTTTTAAAGTTTGAAAACAGGTAGCCCTAACTATAATATTGAAATCAAAGCATGTTTTCACAGTATTGTAGTTAGGGTTTTTAAGGTATAGAGATTAATAAATTAAAAGTTGATTTTTTAATTTGTTTATAAGGAGAAGGTATGTTAAGCATTATTATTGCTTTTGGAAAAGGAAAAGAATATTTAAAAGATTGTTTTGACAGCATTAAGGAGCAGGATTATAAAGACATAGAAACAGTGCTTGTTTTAGACAAAGCTAACATAAATCCGGAAGAAAATATTGAAGAACTGACAAGTGAGTTTTCACAGTCAATTAATTTAAAAGTTTATGAAACCGGTGATAATTCAGGAGTAAGTGCCGCCAGAAATTTGGGACTTTTAAAGGCTAATGGAGAGTATGTGTATTTCCTTGATAGTGATGATTATCTTATGGAAGATACATTAACCGGATTAATGAAAACAATGGATGAGAATAAAGACCTTACATATGGTCGCATTTTTCATACATGGTTTAAGAAGGCCGCTTTTAATGTGGATCAGGGAGATGTTATCGACGATGGAAGCGAACAGGAAGTAGATTCTAAGGTTAATAATGATGATAACTTTAATTTCTCAGAAATATATGATTATAAGTTTAAAAATTTCGCCAATTTATCAGAAATAACAGTTCTAGGGACAGTGTTTAAAAAGAAATTCTTAACAGATAATAATATTAAGTTTAATGAAGAGCAGAAATATTATTCTGATCCGGAATTTTGGACTAAAGTTCTTATGAATGTGAAAAATTATGGCTGCAATAAGGATAGTATTTACGTAAAGAGATATCACAATGACAAGATTAATCTGCCATCTATTTCTCAAATGGAAGATGATAGGAAGGATGCTCATTTTGTTCAATCATTTCTTGATTGTATGAAATTATCAGAGAGCAAAACTGATATTAGAAATCACTTTGAAAAAATGGCCTGCGATTATTACGTAAAAGTATTTAGCAGAAAGTTTCATGATAATTCAGCAGATAAAGAATCAATTGATTTTGCCTTAATGTCTTCTATGGTTAAGGAATGTGGAAAGAGGACCATTTCAAAATATGGTTTTGTGGAAAAGAAAATTCTTAAAAATGCCACAGACTATAATATGGAAAAAGTAAAAAAATGGTCAAATATAAGACTTATTAAGAGAAAACTTGTAATGATGTTTACAAGCAAAAAGCATATGTATAGAACCATTAATCTATACGTTTTTGGCAAGATGAAACAGAAAGACAACTGGATTGTTTTTGAAAGTTTTGTTGGAAGAAACTATTCAGGACAACCAAAATATATTTACCGGTACCTTCAGAAGAATTACGGTTCCAAATTTAAATATATTTGGGTTGTTAATGACAAAAATCTTGTAATTGACGGAAATTGTAAGAAGATTAAGCGTTTTGGATTAAAATATTATTATTACATGACAAGAAGTAAATATTGGGTTAACAATATGAGACAACCTCACGCATATCCGAAGAGAGACAGTCAGATAATGCTTGAAACATGGCATGGAACGCCACTTAAAAAACTGGTTTTTGATATGGATGATGTACACTCAGCTAACCCTAAATATAAGCAGATTGTTTACAAGCAGTCAAGAAAATGGGACTACCTATTATCAGATAACCCGTTTTCAACAGAAAAGTTTCAGAGCTGTTTTATGTATGAAAAAGACAAAATTCTAGAATTGGGATACCCGGCAAATGATCCTTTGTATGATAAGGATTTAGATAAAAAAGCAGATGAATTAAAAACAAAACTTGGCATACCAAAGAATAAAAAAGTTCTTCTTTATGCACCAACATGGAGAGATGATAATTCTTACGGTGCCGGTGAGTACAAGTTTGAATTGGCACTGGACCTTAAACGCTTAAAAGAAGAAATAGGTGATGAATATGTAATTCTTCTTAGAATGCATTATTGGATAGTAGACAAGCTTGATTTAACAGGAATGTCTGATTTTGTTATTAATGTAAGTAATTACAGTGACATAACAGACATATATATTGTGTCAGATATTTGTATGACAGACTATTCATCAGTATTTTTTGACTATGCTAATCTTAAACGCCCTATTTTGTACTATATGTATGACCTTGAAAAATACAGAGACGTTCTTAGAGGTTTTTATCTTGATATTGAAAAAGAACTTCCGGGACCAATACTTCAGACTAACGATGAAGTAATAGATGCAATTAAAAATATTGATAAGGTTAATGAAGAATACAAAGATAAATATCAGGAATTTTATAATAGATTCTGTTGCATAGACGACGGTAATGCGGCAAAGCGTGTATGCGAAAAAGTATTCGGTGTAAAGTAGAAAAAATAAATGATTTGTAAAAAAAGTCGGTGCCTTTAATCTTTTATAGATAAAGTAACCTGATTAATAAGCAGAAACATAAAAATGTTACAAAACATAATGTATTTGACATATTTTTGTAAATATATATAATTAAACAATGTATCGCCTAAATTAAGGACATACAGGACTGAACTTAGAATAAGTACAAATTAAAGAGAGAGAAGGTCCTAAGCTTAATAGGGCAAACATATTGGATTGGAGATTTTTATGAAGAATTATATCGACAGTTTTATGAGATATAGATTCCTTTTAGTTGAATTAGTTAAGAAAGGAATTAAATTAAAATACAGAAGATCATATTTAGGATTAGTATGGACTCTGTTGGAACCATTGCTTACAATGATAGTTCTTACATTTGTATTCGGATCTATGCTTGGAAGTAAAGGTGGAGTTTACGGACCGGAATTATATCCGGTATACATTCTTTGTGGACGACTTTTATATAGTTGTTTCTCAAGTGCCTCAAAGATAGGAATGAGATCAATAAGATCAAACCAGGCAATGATAAAGAAAGTATATGTACCAAAATATCTATATCCTTTATCAAGTGTAATTTATAACTACGTTATATTCTTACTATCACTTATAGTACTTGCGATAGTAGGTGTTGTAAGAGGAATTCCACTTACATGGCATATTATAGAAATAGTAATTCCTGTTTTTGTATTATTAATTATGTGTATAGCAGCAGCAATGTTCCTTTCAACAGTCTGCGTATTCTTTAGAGACATTGAATACCTTTGGGACGTATTACTTATGCTGTTAATGTATTGCTCAGCAATATTCTATTATGTTGATAATATTGGAAGCTCAGTGGTTAGAACAGTAATCAGAATGAATCCGCTGTATTGTATTATTGAAAACTTCAGACACGTTGTATTGTTAGGAGAATCAATATTTACAAGTTCAATGGAAATCAATATGTTGATTTATTCATCAGTGTTTAGTGTTGTTGCACTTATCATAAGTGTAATTGTATTTAAAAAGAATCAGGACAGATTTATCCTATACATCTAAAGGAGGCTGATTATGGGCAATAAAAAAGTTGCACTTAAAGTTGAAAATATAAGTATCCGCTTTAACTTAAGTAAAGAAAAAGTAGATAACTTAAAAGAATTAATAATAAAGAAATTAAAAGGGCAGAAGATTCACTTTAATGAATTTTGGGCTTTGAAAAACATAAATTTTGAACTGCAAAAAGGTGACCGTTTAGGAATCCTTGGATTAAACGGTGCCGGAAAAAGTACACTTCTTAAAGTAATCGCAGGTGTGTACAAACCAACGACAGGTACAGTAAAAAGATACGGACACATTGCTCCAATGATAGAATTGGGCGCAGGCTTTGATCCTAACTACACAGGAAGAGAGAACGTATTCCTGTACGGTTCAGTACTTGGATTTTCAAGAGAATTTCTTGAAGAAAAATATGACGAAATCTTAGAGTTCTCAGAACTTGGAGAATTCATAGATGTACCAATAAAGAACTATTCATCAGGTATGAGAGCAAGACTTGGATTCTCAATCGCTACAGTAGTAGAACCTGAAATCCTAATATTGGATGAAGTATTATCAGTAGGTGATGCTAAGTTCAGAAAGAAATGTGAGCGAAAAATGCAGAAAATGTTCGACCACGGCGTAACAGTATTATTCGTATCACACAGCCTTGCACAGGTAAAAAGACTCTGTAACAAAGCTATTCTCCTTGAACATGGTCAGCTAATAGCCCAGGGAGACATAGACGACGTTTCAGAAATATACGAAAGAAAACTGGAGGAATAAAAATGCATTATGTAACAAAAGGAACATGCTCAAGAGCAATCGACTTTGACGTAGTAGACGGCAAAGTAACAAATACAAAATTCACAATGGGATGCATGGGAAACACACAGGGTGTTGCATCACTTGTAGAAGGAATGGAAGTAGAAGAAGTAATCAAAAGATTAAAAGGCATCGACTGCGGAGGCAGAGGAACATCATGCCCAGATCAGTTGGCAAAAGCACTTGAACAATACTTAGAAGAAAACAAGTAAGAAATAAAGTAAACAGATCGTTGTAAAAATTGGAAAATAATGTGGGACGATTGGTTTACATAAAATCAAACAAAATAACAAAAAACAAGCGGGTTCGTTATGACTAGTCATAATAAACCCGTTTCGACTATAATTGAAAAAGCTAACAGAACTTCTTGTCACAGGAAAAATTTTATATGCAAACACGTTGAAATTCTTATTTTGCTCCGCCGCCTATTGCAAAGCGAAAACCTAAACTCGCCTACGGCTCAGACAGTAGGTTTTGCGCTTTACGCTATGCTCGCAAAATTGCGAATTTCTGCCTATTGTTTGCGTGTATAAAATTTTTCCTGTGACAAGAGAATCAATAGCTTTTGCAATTGAAATAGAAAAGGAGAAATTATGCTAGGAATAATAGGCGCTATGGACGTAGAGGTCAATAGCATTAAATCAGAATTAGAAAACGTAGAAATCAAGAACATTGCCGCAATGGACTTTTACAAAGGCACCCTTGCCGGCAAGGAAGTAGTAGTTGTAAAATGTGGTGTCGGCAAGGTTAACGCAGCCATTTGTGCACAGATACTTGTAAGTGTATTTGGCGTAAGTGCCTTAGTTAACACAGGTGTTGCCGGCTCACTTAACAATGATATTAACATTTGCGACATTGTAGTTTCAACAAGTGCGTTAGAACACGACATGGACGTTACAGCTTTAGGATATGCCAAAGGGGTAATTCCGGATATGGACCAGTCAGAGTTTAAGGCAGATGAGAACCTTATTAAACTTGCAAAGGACAGCGCAGAGGAAGCAGGGCTTGACGTTAAAATTTTTGAAGGCAAGGTAGTTTCAGGGGACCGGTTTATTGGAACACATGAAGCAAAGGTTTATTTAAGAGATACCTTTAATGGTGACTGTGCAGAAATGGAAGGAGCTTCAATCGCCCACACTGCATATTTAAATAAAACACCTTATGTTGTAATTAGAGCAATCTCTGACAAAGCAGACGGTGGAGCACAGATGGATTATCCTACTTTTGAAGCAAAAGCAGCAGAAAATTCAATTAAACTTATAAATTGTATGATTAAAAATTATTAGGAGCAGATATGGATAACACTAAAATCATATTTTTTGACATAGACGGAACACTAATCGATATGGAAAAGAAATGTGTTACGGAAAAGATGCTTGAAACACTAAGAAGATTACAGGAAAAAGGCATTATAATTTGTATTGCAACAGGACGTTCACCAATGGATGTACCAAAATTCCAGGGCGTGGAATTTGATGCCATTATTAATTTTAACGGCTCATATTGTCATTGTGGAAACAAGCAGATATATAGTAATCCCTTAAGAACAAATGATATTAAAACAATTATAAGAAATGCAGCGGGAATTAATCGTCCAATAGCTGTGGCAACTGATGAGAAAGTTATAGCTAATGGTAGTGAAAAAGACTTGGTTGACTATTTTGCAATAGCAAAGATGACTGTTGACGTGTCAGAGGACTTTGACAGAACGGTTGAGGAAGATAATGTTTATCAGATAATGATGGGTGGCTACAAAGAAGAGTACCACATTATAGTGAAAGATACAGAAAAGGCTAAAATTGCTGCCTGGTGGAACCGTGCTATAGACATTATTCCAAAAAACGGTGGAAAAGGCATTGGCGTAAATAAAGTTCTTGAATACTATGGCATAGACAAGTCTCAGGCAATGGCTTTCGGTGACGGCAATAATGACATTGAAATGTTTGAACAAGTTGGACATCCTATAGCAATGGGAAATGCATCTGATGATTTAAAAGCCATATCAGAGCAGATTTGCGGTCATGTTGCGGAAGATGGAATTTACTATTTTTGTAAGGAAAACAATTTAATCTAAAAATTAAATGTCGAATTACGACGAACGGTTTTTGGTGTGCAATAAAAGAAAATGTGCTAAAATGCTAATAAGTTTTCAGATGGATTACTATACATTCAAGTGAGGGGGATTTTTTAGTATGGCAGATTATACTTTTATTGAAATGAGGGAATGGTTTTATAACAATGCACCGAAGATAATTAATGAGAAATACTTTCTATACGTAATGGGAAGTATTTTTTTGTTGGGAATTTTTACAAAATGGCTGGCGGCATTTGGATATGGCAGAATGATTAGAAAAGCAGAGCATATGTCAAATCCAAAGAATGCAACTTTAAGACAGATTAAAATGAAATATGACAGCATAAAAGAAATAAACGGGCACGTGGCGAATCCAATGATTTTTGCTGCAAGAAGTCTGAATAAATGCAAATTAGGTATATTTTCATTAAATAAGCTTAATAATATTATAAACGTGTGTATTATTTTAAGTGTTACATTGGCAGTTGGAACAGGTTTTGGAATTTATCTTACGGGAAAAAGTAAGATAGAGGCGATAGTATACGTTTTGATTGGATATTTCTTTGGAATGGTTCTTGACATGATTAACCGAAGCACAAAAATATCCGAAAAACAGACAGAACTTACCTATATTTTGGTTGATTATTTGGAAGATTCAGTTGTGGTTAGAGAAAATGGCCATATGGAAAAACCGGGAAATGAAAATATTGTACAAGAAAAGCAATCTGAAACTAGTACTAATAACAAGGAATTTGAATCAGATGAACAAATCCTTAACCAAGTGATTGGCGAATTTCTACAATAATCAACAATGTAAGGCAAAAGTCTTGAAAAAATCGTTTCAACATTTTATAATGTAATTTAGTTTTGTAATAAACGGAGGAATTGAGACATGGCTAAAGTTACATTTGATTATTCAAAAGCTGAATCATTTATCTCAAATGATGAAGTTAACAGCATGAAAGAAATTGCCGAAAACGCAAAAAAAGTTTTAGTTGAAAGAACAGGGGCAGGTAATGATTTCCTTGGATGGATTGATTTGCCGGTTGATTATGATAAAGAAGAATTTGACAGAATCAAGAAAGCAGCAGCAAAGATTCAGAGCGATTCAGAAGTACTTATCGTTATAGGTATTGGTGGTTCTTATCTTGGAGCAAGAGCTGCAATTGAATTTTTAAGACATGGTTTTTACAACAATGTGCCTAAGGAAGTAAGAAAGACACCTGAAATCTACTATGCAGGTAATAGCATTAGCCCTTCATACTTACAGGGATTACTTGATGTAGTTGGAGATAGAGATTTCTCAGTTAACATTATTTCTAAGTCTGGTACAACAACAGAACCAGCTATCGCTTTCAGAGTTTTCAAAGAAAAACTGGAAAAGAAATATGGAAAAGAAGAAGCTGCAAAGAGAATTTATGCAACAACTGATGCTAAGAAGGGTGCATTAAAAGGACTTGCAACAGCAGAAGGATACGAAAGCTTCGTAGTTCCTGATGATGTTGGAGGACGTTTCTCAGTTCTTACAGCAGTAGGTTTATTACCAATTGCAGTAAGTGGTGCTGACATTGACAAGTTAATGGAAGGTGCAGCAAGCGGAAGAGAGAAAGCATTAAACAACGCATTCGAAGAAAATGATGCAATGAAATATGCAGCAATTAGAAATATATTATTAAGAAAAGGTAAGCTTATCGAAGTTACAGCTAACTACGAACCAAGTCTTCATTACTTTGGTGAATGGTGGAAGCAGTTGTACGGCGAAAGTGAAGGAAAAGACCAGAAGGGTATTTTCCCGGCAGCAGTTGACCTTACAACAGACCTTCACTCAATGGGACAGTTCATTCAGGATGGTTCAAGAACAATGTTTGAAACAGTAATCAACATTGAAAAGTCAAGAGCTTCAGTAGTTATCGACGAAGATCCTGAAGATTTAGACGGACTTAACTACTTAGCAGGTAAGGATATGGATTTTGTAAACAAGAGTGCCATGAACGGTACAATTCTTGCTCACACAGATGGAAATGTTCCTAACCTTATGGTAAGGGTTCCTGAACAGAACGAATTTTACCTTGGTGAATTATTCTATATGTATGAATTTGCATGTGGCGTAAGTGGTTACATTCTTGGAGTTAATCCATTTAACCAGCCTGGTGTAGAAAGCTACAAGAAGAATATGTTCGCATTACTTGGCAAGCCAGGATACGAAGATATGACAGAAGCATTATTAAAGAGATTATAATCTTAAGGATATTTAGTTTAACAATAAATTATAGTTTGAAAGCTATTTAGCTTAATGGATATTGTAATTTAAACAGTTTCTAATAAAGAATTTAGTATTAGAGTTATATAAGAATTTTTAGGAGATGGGATTTTTTCCTGTCTCCTTTTCTTTCTTGCGAAATAAGCTAATGTGCTTTACAATTAGAATTAAGAGTTTGCCAAAAAAGGAGTAGTTATGAGTAAAAAAAGTATTTCCATAAAAGATATTGCAAAATTAGCAGGGGTGTCAATTGCCACTGTTTCAAGGGTAATTAACCGGAATGGAAAGGTTGCACCTGAAACTGAAAAGAAAATATTGCAGGTTATGGAAGAAAACCACTATGTACCCAATCTTTTGGCAAAAGGTTTTAGAACTCAGAAATTTACAACAATCGGAATAATTGTTCCTGATATTTCCATTGAATTTTTTAGCAAAATAGCAAAAAAAGTGCAGACTATTTTTTTTGAAAGAGGATATGCAACCATAATATGTAACACCAATGAGGATTACAAAATGGAACGCCAGTGCATCAATATGCTTCAGGCTCAGCACGTAGGGGGGATTATTCATATAGTCTCCGTTACAACCGAGAAGGAGAAAAAGACTTCAATACCTACGGTTTACATAGACAGGGAACCGGCGTATGGAAACACCAAAAAGGATATGGTTCTTATTGAAAGCGACAACGTGTCAGGTGGGTATCAGGCAACAAACGAAATGATTAAAAAAGGTTGCAAAAATATAATTTGTTTTTGCCCTAAGGATAAAGGCTCAACACATATAAAAAGATGGGAAGGCTATTGTAAGGCAATGGAAGAAACAGGCGGTAAGCCACGATTAGTAAGTCTTGACAATGTATCGGAGGTGGATGCTTACGAGAAAGCCATAGAACTATTCGGGAAAGACAAAGAGATTGATGGAGTTTTTGCCACAACTGACCTTATTGCCATAGGTGTATTAAAGGCATTAAAAGAATTAAAAATAAAGGTGCCTTCTCAGGTAAAAGTATTCGGCTATGATAATAGCCTGTTATCAGAGATTGCTACAACACCTATAGCTACGGTGGAACAGCCGATAGAGTTAATGTCTGAAAAAGCAGCTGAAATGTTGGAAAAACTAATGGACGGAGAAAGGCCGGAAGAAAGCCATATTGTGGTTCCGGTGAAATTAGTGAAAAGAAAAACAGGAAAATAAGCTATTTGATAAATTATAAAAGAATATATTGACAATAATAATGTAAACGTTTACACTAAAAACAAGTAAGAAACATAAGAGGCAACTAAATGGGAAACGTATATGTGTTTCTCATAGATTTTAGAAAAGATATAAACGTTTACATTATCGAATCATGAAAGAAGAAAGGAAGAATATTATGGAAAAATTATTATGTCCATCAATGATGTGTGCAAATTACAGAAACTTGGAGAAGGAAGTTAATGATTTAATTGAAGCAGGGGTAGATATCTTCCATATTGATATTATGGACGGGCAGTTTGTTCCAAACTTTGGAATGGGATTACAGGATGTGGAGTATATTTGCAAAGCATCAACAATACCTGTTGATGCACATTTGATGATTGAAAATCCTGGCAACTATGTTGAGAAGTTTGCAAAATTGGGAATTGACATTATTTATATTCATCCCGAATCAGATGTACATCCAACAAGAACATTACAGTCAATTATAGACTTGGGCGTAAAGCCGGGCATTGCAATTAATCCGGGAACAGCGGTAGAAACAATTAAGCCATTGTTACCATTTGTGGATTATGTAATGGTAATGAGTGTTAATCCGGGATTCTCAGGACAGAAGTACATCTCTTCAGTAGATGAAAAGATTGCACAGCTAGTAGAATTAAAAGAAAAATATGGCTACGAGGTAATGCTTGATGGTGCATGCTCACCTGAAAGAGTGGAAACTTTAAGCAAGGTTGGTGTTAAAGGATTTATCCTTGGAACATCAGCATTATTTGGCAAGGAAAAATCTTATAAAGAGATTGTTAAAGAGTTAAGAAGCTTGTAGAAGTGTCAAAGTAGAAATTTAACAGAATTGTTGTGCATAAAATAAGGCAGAGGTGACTTATGAATAATGAATGTGTAATTGGTATTGATATCGGCGGAACTAATATAAGAATCGGGCGTACTGATGAAAATGATCAGCTTGTGGATTTTGAAAGGGTTTCAAGCAAGGAAACATTTAAGGACGGAAACATATCAGAAAGTTTGACTGAAGTTTTAAAGAATTATCTTGATAAGTATTGCAAGAATGTGCAGGTTAAGCAGATTGCAATTGGAATCCCTGCAACTTTAAGCTCAGACAGAAAGCAGATTCTTCAGGTTCCTAACATAAAAGGAATGGATGGTCTTTTTCTTGGAAAAGAATTAGAAGAAAATCTTGGCATTCCTGTTGTATTGGAAAAAGACGTAAATATGTTATATTACTGGGACAAGTATGATAAAAAGCTTAGTGATGAAGGTGTAGGCATTGGTGTTTACATTGGCACAGGAGTAGGTAACGCAATATTTATCAATGGAAAACCACTGGCAGGCAAAGATGGTGTGGCAGGAGAACTTGGTCACATTCCAATGATCGGTGGAACAAGTCAATGTGGCTGTGGAAACCTTGGCTGCTCAGAGTGCTATGCGTCAGGTTGGAAGTTGGTTGAGTTGAAAGAGGAATACTATCCTGATGTAGACATGAATGATTTGTTTGTAAAGAAAAGCAATGATACGGTACTAAAGAATTTTGTGGACAATATTGCCTGCGTGGCATGCACTGAAATCAATATACTAAATCCTGACTCCATTATTTTCGGTGGCGGAGTAATTAATATGAAAGGCTTCCCTAAGGATTATTTGGAAGAAAGATTGTATGTGCATGCAAGAAAACCGTATCCGGCAGAAAGCCTTGAAATCCAGTACTCAGAAGATAAAGTAGACAACGGAGTAAAAGGCGCAATAATATTTGCAAAAACAATGTTAGAAAAATAGAGAATATATAATAATTGATATTTATTAATGAAAAAATAAGAGTCGCTTAGTGCGGCTCTTATTTTCGGTTAGGGTGGATGAATGGCTGGATGGGAATAAGGACAACTTTTAACATAAAAATACAAAAATACACAAATTATACAAGAAAAAACAAGCAAATAACAACAAAATTACATAAAAAATAAAAACGTTATTAGTAAAAATATCCATAAAAAAAGTAAAAAATAGAAAAAAATTGCTATTTAATCTAAAAATATTCTATTTTTTTTGTACAAGATAAAATCTATAATGAACGTAGTCAATGAGACAGGAAAACAAAAAGTTAAAAAACAGGAGGAACAGTTAAATGAGAAAATCAAAATTATTAACAGTGTTGGTAGCGGCAGCAATTGGAGTTTCAATGGTAGGATGTGGTTCATCAGGAGGAAGTTCAAGTAGTGGAAGTGGCGGAAGCAGTTCAGGCGGAGACGTAGCCAATAAGGATAAGCCTTTATGTTGGTACAATCGTCAGCCATCAAACAGTTCAACAGGTGAACTTGATAAGACAGCGCTTACATTTAATGACAAAACATATTATGTAGGATTTGATGCTAACCAGGGTGCAGAACTTCAGGGACAGATGGTACTTGAGTACATCAAAAAGAATATTGACAAGATCGATAGAAACGGAGACGGAGTAATCGGATATGTACTTGCAATTGGTGATATCGGACATAATGATTCAATAGCACGTACATGTGGTGTTCGTTCACAGCTTGGCACAGCAGTTGAAAAGGACGGAAGCGTTGATTCATCACCTGCAGGAACAAACGTTGATGGAACATCAAAAGTAGTTAAAGATGCAAAATTAGAAGTTAACGGAAAAACATATACAATCAGAGAACTTGCTTCTCAGGAAATGAAAAACTCAGCCGGAGCAACATGGGATGCAGCAACAGCAGGTAACGCAATTGGAACATGGACAGCTTCATTTGGTAAACAGATTGATGTAGTTGTTTCTAATAACGATGGTATGGGAATGTCAATGTTCAATGCATGGGCAAAGGACAACAAAGTTCCAACATTTGGATATGATGCTAACAGCGATGCAGTAGCAGCAATTGCAGAAGGCTACGGCGGAACAATTTCACAGCACGCAGACGTACAGGCATACCTTACACTTAGAGTTCTTCGTAATGCACTTGATGGTGTGGATGTAGATACAGGTATCGGTACAGCAGATGATGCAGGAAACTGCCTTACAAAGGATGAAGATTACAGATACAGCGAAGAAGAAAGATCATATTACGCATTAAACGTAGCTGTAACAGAAGACAATTATAAAGACTTTACAGATTCAACAAAGATTTATGACAAGGTTTCAAAACAGCTTGATGCAAGTAAGAGTCCTGAAAAGAAAGTATGGCTTAACATTTACAATGCATCAGATAACTTCCTTAGTTCAACATATCAGCCATTACTTCAAAAGTATGATGATCTTCTTAACCTTAAAGTAGATTACATCGGTGGTGATGGTCAGACAGAATCAAATATTACAAACCGTTTAGGTAACCCTAGCGAATATGATGCATTTGCAATTAACATGGTTAAAACAGATAATGCAGCTTCATATACATCAATTCTTTCAAAATAGAATTCTAATTAAAGATTAAACAGGTTGTAGAAGGGGGCTTTAAAGCCCCCTTATTAAAAGAAGAGGAAGTATAAATATGGCAGGAGATAAGAATGAATACATCTTGTCGATTAATGGAATGAGCAAATCATTTGGCCGAAATAAGGTTTTAAAACATATTAGTTTAAATGTTAAACCGGGGTCTATCATGGGACTTATGGGTGAAAACGGAGCCGGAAAATCGACAATGATGAAATGTCTCTTCGGAACTTATCAAAAGGACGAAGGAACGATAATATTAGATGGAAAAGAAGTAAACTTTTCAGGTCCTAAAGAAGCACTGGAAAATGGTGTGGCAATGGTACATCAGGAACTTAACCAGTGCCTTGAGAGAAGTGTTGTAGATAATTTGTTTTTAGGAAGATATCCTAAGAACTCAATGGGCGTAGTTGATGAAGGAAGAATGAAAAAAGAAGCTTCAGACTTATTCAGAAAACTTGGAATTACAGTTAATATGACTCAGCCAATGAAGAAAATGTCTGTATCACAAAGACAGATGTGTGAAATAGCAAAAGCTATATCATACAATTCAAAAGTAATTGTACTTGATGAACCTACATCATCACTAACAGCACCGGAAGTTGAAAAGTTATTTAAGATGATGAGACAGTTGAAAGAACAGGGAATCTCATTAATATATATATCACACAAAATGGATGAAATATTCGAAATTTGTGATCAGGTTTCAGTTTTACGAGATGGAAGTCTTGTTATGACAAAAGACAGCAAAGAAACAGATATGAATGAACTTATTTCAGCAATGGTTGGACGTTCACTTGATAACAGATTTCCACCTGTAGATAATAAGCCGGGAGAAGTTATTTTCTCAGTGGAAAATTTGTCTACTAAATACGCACCTAAACTTCAGAATATATCATTTGACATAAGAAAAGGAGAAATCTTCGGATTATATGGACTTGTAGGTGCAGGAAGAACGGAATTACTTGAAACAATATTTGGAATGCGTACAAGAGCAGCAGGAAATGTAATTTATGATGGAAAAATAATGAATTTTACATCAACAAAGGATGCAATGGATCATGGCTTTGCACTTATAACAGAAGAAAGAAAGGCCAATGGCTTATTCTTAAAGGGAGACATTACATTTAATACTACTATTGCAAATATGAATCACTACAAAAAAGGTATAGCATTATCCAAAGATGAAATGGTTCGTGCAACGGCAAATGAAATAAAAGTTATGCGTACTAAATGTATGGGACCGGACGATATGATTTCAAGCCTTTCAGGTGGTAATCAGCAGAAAGCAATATTTGGAAGATGGCTTGAACGTTCACCTAATATCTTTATGATGGATGATCCAACAAGAGGTATTGATGTTGGAGCCAAATACGAAATATATGAATTGATTATAAACATGGCAAAACAGGGAAAAACAATTATAGTTGTTTCATCTGAAATGCCGGAAATTTTAGGTATAACTAATAGAATAGGCGTTATGTCTAATGGACATTTGGCAGGAATAGTTAACACTAAAGAAACAGATCAGGAAGAATTATTAAGACTTAGTGCTAAGTATTTGTAAAAAAGAGAGGAGCATAAGATATGGCAGAGAAAGGATTTATTCTTTCGGCTGAAGAGGAGTTAAAACTTCGAGAGCCCATAGATGAATATATAGGAAAAATACAGGAACAGATAGATGCTTTAAGATTAGATGGTACAGACAAAGTTAGAAGCTTAAAGAACCATATTGCAGTTGTAAAAGAAAGCAAAAATCTATCAAAAGAAGAAAAGACAAAAATTATCGAAAACGATAAAAAAGTATTAGAAGAGGCAAACGCAGTTGAAAGTCGTAATAAAGACAAAGTAAACAAATTAATTGCAGAAGCTGAAGATTATCTTTCAAAGAATTATAACAGCCAGTACTACAATAAGGTGGTTAAATGTTGTGAAGCTGAAAAAGAGGCTGAAAAGAAAGAGTATGAGAGAATTTGTGCAGTATTAAAAGAAGAACATACAGCACAGTTAAGTAAATTATCCGATCCGGATGAGATTAAAGATGAAAAATATGTTTACAAGAATAAATTATATGATGCGAAGATGGCACATGAATCAAAATGTCAGGAAATCAAAGACAGAAAACATGATGCGTTTTTACATAAGTATCATTTAATTGACTTGTTGCGAATGTCAAAATATACATTTGCACAAAAGAGAGCACAGAGTATAGAAAACTATAAGTATTCATTTAATTTAGCACAGTTTCTTTACAAGAATGGCTTGTATATTGTTATTGTTCTAATATTTATTGGATTATGTGCAGTAACTCCAATAGTAAAAAATACACAGTTGCTTACATACACAAACATACTTAACATTCTGCAACAGGCTTCCCCTAGAATGTTCCTCGCCCTTGGGGTTGCAGGATTAATCCTTTTAACAGGAACGGACCTTTCCGTAGGACGTATGGTTGGTATGGGTATGGTAGCGTCGACCATAATAATGCATAACGGTATTAATACAGGTGGAGTATTTGGCCACATATTTGACTTTTCAAGTATGGGTCCTGTAAACAGAGCAATTTTGGCATTAGTTGTCTGCATTGTACTTACAACATTCTTTGCTATGATAGCAGGATTTTTTATGGCAAGATTTAAGATGCATCCATTTATTTCAACAATGGCTAACATGCTTATTATCTTTGGTTTAGTTACATATGCAACAAAAGGTGTTTCATTCGGTGCAATTGACCAGGCAATACCTAATATTTTCATTCCTCAAATAGGTGGCTTCCCAACAATTATACTTTGGGCAATAGTTGCCATTGCAATTGTATGGTTTATCTGGAATAAAACAACTTTTGGAAAAAATCTGTTTGCTGTAGGTGGAAATCCTGAAGCAGCAGCAGTATCAGGAATCTCAGTATTCAAAGTAACTATGGGAGCATTCATTCTTGCAGGTATTCTTTATGGATTTGGTTCATGGCTTGAATGTAACAGAATGATTGGTTCAGGTAGTGCAGCATATGGACAAGGATGGGATATGGATGCAATCGCAGCCTGCGTAGTTGGTGGTGTATCATTTACAGGTGGTATTGGTAAGATTTCAGGTGTAGTAACAGGTGTTCTTATTTTCACTTCCCTTACTTATTCACTTACAATCCTTGGAATCGATACAAACCTCCAGTTTATTTTTGAAGGTATTATCATCCTTGCAGCAGTAACTCTTGACTGCCTTAAATATGTACAGAAAAAATAAATATTAGAAAATATTTCTTAATGATAAAGCTAAAAGTCGTTCTAATTATCTATATGATTAATGGAACGGCTTTTAGTCTAAATTGGTTTAAAAGCAATTCATAGTTTGTTATAATAAAAAAAACAGGTGGGAGAAATATGGAAATAAAAAATAATACTGATATAGAGAAAACTAATATGGAAAATTACAAAGTTATTTTGGTGGATGACGAAGAAGAAGTAATTGATGCAATAAAAAGCCGAATATTATGGGAACAATTAGGTTTGCAGATTGTAGGCAGTGCAACAAATGGTGTAAAAGCATTAGAATTAGTAGAAAAGTTACAACCTGACATTGTTATAACTGACATAAAAATGCCTTATATGGATGGTCTGGAACTGTCGAGAAGATTAAACGATGAATACAGAAATGTTCATATAATTATTTTTACGGGATTTGATGAATTTGATTATGCAAAAGAAGCAGTGCATCTTGAAATAGATGAATATATGCTTAAACCAATTAACGCTGTGGAATTGTCAGAGTGCCTTAAGCGTGTTAAAAATTCATTGGATAAAGAAAGAGAAGAAAAATTAAATGTTCAAAAGCTTGAAAATTATTTCGATGATGTTTTGCCAATTATTCAGACTAACTTTTTTGTTTCGTTAATAGAGGGAAGAGTTAACGAAAGTGAATATGAGAAATTTTTGCAGGCATACAAGATAGATTTAAATGGACCGTATTTTTGTTGTGCAGTTTTTCACACTTCAGAAAATAATGTTCCGGAAGAAATGTCGCCATTATTATTATCTATGTCGGTTGAGAGAGAGATAAAAGCAAGAATAGTGGGAAAATTCAAGTGTAGGGAGTTTATATATTTAGGAAATACAGTTCTTATTATAGAATTGAAATCAAAAGAAGAGACAGTAGAACTTACTGATGTTTGTGATAAATTCTGTAAGTGGGTTAACAGAGTAATTGGAGCAGTAGTAACTGCAGGAATAGGTATGGTATGTGATAACATATCAAATATTAATAATTCGTATGATGGGGCAAGGGAAGCCGTATCATACAGAGTATTATATGGAACAAAGAGAGCCATAAATATTGATGAAATCACATCAAACAAACAAAATATGGGATTACAGTCAGAAGAAACAAAGATGCATGAATTGTTTAAGGCCATTTATCTGGGAAACGAACAGGAAATAGAGGCTGCAACAAACAGGGAAGTTGACAGAATACATGGTAATTCCAATACGATTAGCCAATATAAGTTATATACAATGGAAATGGTAGGAGCATTCTACAGATTTTGCGAAAATAATTTTATTGACTTTAACGATTTTCTGGGCGAAATGAGCAACCCTTATGAAAAGGTGCCAAAAATGGATGAAAGCACACTAAAAAAATGGATTGTGCAAGTTTCCACAGAAATGGGAAAACAATTAAAGAGTGTCCGAAACAGTAAATCACGAAGACTGATAAATGACGCAAAAAATATCGTTGCAAACAGATATATGGAAGAAGATTTATCCTTGGATAAGGTTTGCTCAATAATGGGAGTGTCTAATTCATACTTTTCTTCTATATTTAAGAAGGAAACAGGAATTTCTTTTGTATCTTATTTAACAGATTATAGAATGGATATAGCAGCAAAGTTAATTTTAGATACAAATGAGAAAAGCTACAAGATTGGTGAAATGGTTGGATATATGGACGCAAACTATTTTAGTTATGTATTCAAAAAGAAATTTGGAATTTCACCATCTAAATATCGAAATGCAAAATTAAAATCATAAATATATGCAGGGATGGAATATTGAAAAATAAAAGTAAAACAGGCGGGAAAAATCTTAATAGAGGAAGAAGAAAATGGTTTCACAAAGGGGAATTTATAGGTCTTGATATACAGTCAGTAATAATGACTGTTTTAACTATGCTTACAATTGCAGTTACTGTAGTTATGGGCTTGTTAATTTATAACAGATTTAAGCTGTCAGTTAAAGAAACAAATATATCAAGCACTGAGGGCATAGTAGACAGCGTAGTAGAAAAAATGAATTCCGATTTGTACAATATAAGACAGATTTCAAATGCAGCGAACTATAACATTATTCAACAATACGACGTTTCGAGTCAGGAATTTAATAACCAGTTTAGCCTTCTTTACGAAATAAATTCTGACAAAATACAAAGCCTGGTTTTGTACAACAATGAAGGAAAACTTATGGCATCAGAACCAATTTCTTCAGAGAAAAAGAACGTAGAAATTAAAAAACAGGATTGGTTTTATAATGCAAAGAAAGAAATAGAGAACATTCATTTTTCAAAACCTCATTTGCAAAATATATTTATGGATGGAACATACAAGTATAATTGGGTTATTTCTCTTAGCCGTTCAGTTGACATAAATGATGGAGAAGAACCAATAAGTGGAATATTATTAGTAGATATGAAATATTCAATTATTGAAGAAACGTTTGAAAGAATTAATGGTAATTCCAACGGTGTATATTATTATTTGTGTGATGGTAATGGAGATATAATTTATCATCCAAGAAAGGTTGAAATTGACAGAAACAAGTTAGCCGAAAGCAACAGGGAACTTGCTTCATATGAAGACGGAATATATGAACTTAAATTAAATGGAAGAAAAGCAAATTATGTTATAAGTAATATGGCATATACAGGTTGGAAAGTTGTGGGTGTTGTGCCGGAAAGCACGCAAATTATGAGCATGAACCAGTTTAGATATTATATTGTAATAACCATTATAATATTGCTGATGATGCTTCTTGTTGTAAATAGATTTATTTCAAAGAGAATTTCAAAGCCTATTAGAGAGTTAGATGAATCCGTTAAGGCTTATGAAGCAGGTGGCAAAAAAGACATTTATGTTGGAGGTTCTTCAGAGATAAGACATCTGGGATATTCAGTTCAGAAATCATATGAACAGATTGAAGAATTGATGGACGAGATTATTAAGCAACAGACTCAAAGAAGAAAAAGTGAATTAGCAGCATTGCAAAGTCAGATAAATCCACACTTCTTATATAATACATTAGAATCAATTACCTGGATGGTGGAAGCAAACAGAAACGCAGATGCAGTATTGATGATTTCGGAGCTTGCTAAGTTACTTAGAATAAGCTTATCAAAAGGAAAAACAATAATAAGAATTGCAGATGAAATACAACACAGTAAAAGTTATATGAGCATTCAAATGGTAAGATACAAAGAACGATTTGGAATAAAATTCCACATTGATGAAGAAATTAATGATTACTGTATTGTAAAACTGGTAATACAACCCATATTAGAGAATGCAATTTATTATGGTGTAGGCGATATGGATGCTGATGAAGGCGGAATGATAACTGTTACAGGAAGAAAGATTGAAGAGGATATATACATATCTATAGAAGATAATGGAATGGGTATGAGAGAAGAAGTAGTGGAAAATATTCTTACAGATAACAGTAAAGTTCCAAAACATGGTTCAGGTGTAGGCGTAATAAATGTTCATAATAGAATACAGCTTATGTTTGGTGAAGAGTATGGATTAAAAGTCGAAAGTGAAGCAGATGAGGGAACAAAAGTTACAATACATATACCGGCAATACCATTTAATAGTGAAAATCAAAGTAAAATGGAAGAGAAAAGTGTAGAAAGGAAGGGCAAAAATGAAAAAGAATAAAGTAATCTTTCTTGCTACAGAAATTATATTATGTGTTTTAGCACTTTTTTTCACTTTCAAAATGTTTGATCAAAATGAGACAGAAAAGAAAGTTGCAGTAATTGTACAAAATTCAGGTGATAAAAATTGGAATTCTTTCATAAAGGGATTAAAAGAATCAGCCAAAGTCAATAATATTCATTTGATTATATGTAATGCTGATGAAATCAACAACATAGATGATCAAAAAGAATTAATTAATGAGCAAATAGAAAATGGAGTTGATGCTTTTATAATAAGTCCGGCTCCGGGAAGCAAAACAAAAACAGAAATGAAGACTATTTGTGGAGACAAGCCATTTATATTAGTAACTGAAGATGTTTATATGGGAGAAAATAAAAAATCTGAATACCCTGTAATAAAGCCTGATAATTACAAAATCGGCTATAGTCTTGGAAAAGAAATGGTTGGAAAATCTATAAAGAAAATAGGCATTGTACTGGGACAGAAAGAAAAAGAAGAAACAGCTGACAGATATAAAGGGTTTGAAGATGCAATAAAAGATAGTGGCATGAAAGTTGCGTGGAAATATAATGGCATAGAAAATAAAGATATTGTTAAAATTGTAAATCGCAGGAGTAAAGTTGATGCAATAGTAGCGTTAGATAACTATTCACTAGATGATTTGGGTGAAAACGCCAGAGAGGATTCGTATAATGGTGCGAAAATATATGGTGTTGGAACTAATGTTGAGTCCCTTGTCCTTGTGGATTATGGAAAAGTGGAATGTGTGATAATTCCTGACGGATATGAAATGGGATATAAAAGTGTTAAGGAGATAACTGAAAGACTAAACCATACTTTTTATGTGATGAAAAGTACTAATGTGGAACACAAAATAGTTTATAAAAAAGATTTATTTACTACTGATATTGAAAGGTTTTTGTATTCATATGAATAAAAGAAAGAAAATTGTTGTAGGTTTGATTTTAGGAATAATTCTAGTCTGCAATATTTGCGGTTGTCAAAGCAATAAAGAAGAGAAGAAGAGCATACTTAGAGTAGGCATAGTGACTTATACACAGGATGATCCTTTTATAAATGCGTTAAAAGAACAGATAAAAGGGAACTTAAAAACTATGGAAACGAAGGATATGAAGATAATGATTTCCGAAAGAAATGGAGACAATGACCAAAGGGATCAAAATGAAGCTGTTGAAGAGATGATTGATGCAGGATGTGATATAATGTGTATAAATTTAGTAGATAGGACAGAGCCTTCTAAGATTATAAAAATGGCAAGACAGAATAACATACCCGTTATTTTCTTTAACAGGGAACCGGTTAAAGAGGATTTGAAGCAATGGGATAAACTTTATTATGTAGGCTGTAATGCAGAACAGTCAGGTGAAATGCAGGGACAGATAGCAGCAAAATATATAAAAAAGAATAAAAAAGTTGATAAAAATTATGATGGAAGAATTCAATATGTATTATTGGAAGGTGAAGCGGGGCATCAGGATGCCATAAGTAGAACGGACTGTTCCGTAAAAACCATAATAGGCAAAGGTATAAAACTGGAAAAATTAAGTTATCAGTTTGCAGATTGGAATAGAGGACAGGCAGAAAACAGAACAAACCAATTAATTGAACAATATGGTGATAAGATAGAAATGATAATTTCCAACAATGATGAAATGGCATTAGGAGCATTGGAGGCATATAAAAAATCAAAATATGACAAGAAGCAGTGGCCGATTATTTTTGGAATTGACGGTTTGGATGATGCTTTAGCAGCAATAAAGAATGGCGAAATGCAGGGAACGGTATACAATGATAAAGAAGATCAGGCATTAGAAATTTCGCGATTAGTTGTAGACATTTATCAGGGCAATAGTATGAAAAATCATAATTTGCAGCAGGGAAAATATTATGTGTCTCAATACAAAAAAGTTGAAAAAAGCAGCATAGACAAATTCATAAAATAAAGGCGGGTCAATATATGTGGAATGAAAGGTTTAACAAAGAGTTTAAAGAAGAATCTAAGAAAGAGACAAATGAAAAGTCTAAAAACGAGTTAAAAAAAGAACTTTTTGGAGAAGACTTTTATGAAGAAATGGAACCTGAGAAAAGATTAGAAATTTTTCAAAAAAATATAGATTCAGACAATAATAAAGAACTACGAGAATGCTTATGGACAGCAAGATATGGAAAAAGAAAGCCTAAAAAAGACTTATTCATAGGCTATCTTATGGAAATGAAATACATATCAGAAAGTGGTTCCACTGATGTAGGAGGAGCGAAAAGAAAACAGTTGTGCAAGATTATTAATAATTTGTGCATTGACAACTATGAAATTCTGTCAGAGGAGCAGCGTGGCATTCTTAAAAATGAGCTAAAGAATACATTTAAAAAATTTATTCAGGTAAGTCGAGGAGGTAGAGGCTTCACTTCGGCAGTTTTTGGACTGGGACAGTTATCTGATGAGGGCATTGCAAAAAAGATAGCTGAACAAATAAGCAATATTGCATTCCTAACACCTCATATGTTCAGAATGGATAAAGAATTTAAAATCCTTCAGGCAGCAGCGCTGGAAGCCTATAGGGAAGAATATCCCAATAGAGAACATTTTTTGAAAAAATAGGACAACCTTAGATTATACAAAAATACCTCACGGTTTGAGAAAATGAAAACCGCGGGGTATTTTTCTTTTGGCTTGAATAGTTACAGACTTAGAGTTTGCCTCATATATAGTACAAATCCCCAATAGTCGTGAAGTAATCCACCCCAAATCTCTCATATCAAGTGAAAACAAATGACAGAAAATGAAAAATAAAGAATTATTGATAATTTTATCTCAAATACCCAACAATCAGCATACATATTACACAAAAAATACAATTTACATACTCGAAAAATAACATTATTGTTAGAAAAATCAAAAAAAACGGAAAAGGCAAAAATAACACAAAGCAAAAAGTGACAACAAATGAAACGTTTTTAACAACGAAAACTGTACAATATGCACAAAAGAAATATGTCTAAATTGTGAAAACCGTGAAAAATGTTGAAAATAGTTGACAGAAAATGAAAAGAGTACTACAATTATGCTATCAGATGAAAACAAATGACAAAACTTGAAAGAACAAAAGATAAAAGAAATAACAAAGAAAGGAAGGAAATATGAATTACGCAGGAAGATTTAATTCTTTTATATTAAAAGGCCAGAACGTATTTGATGCAATTAAGGCATATCACGAGATGGACGGCATTACACATTTAGAGTTTAACTACCCGGAACATTTTGCAGGATATGATTTAGAAGAAATCAAAAAGGCCATGGGTGATTTAAAAGTTAACGGATTGGCAGTTCGTTGGAGAAATGATTTCACAAACGGAGACTTAACAAATCCTGATCCGGAACTTAGAGAAAGAGCCATCAGATATTGTAAGGAAGCTACAGATATTTGTAGAGAACTTGGTGGAACATACATAACATTATGGTTAGAAAATGACGGTTTTGATTATGCGTTCCAAGTTGACTATGAAGAAGCATGGAACCAAATGATAGATGCTTTCAGAGAATTAGCAGATTATGCACCAGACATGAAATACAGCATCGAGTACAAACCATTTGAACCAAGAAACTTCTCAATGGTTGACAGCACAGGAATGACATTACTTCTTATTAAAGAGATAGACAGACCAAATGTAGGATGTACATTAGACTTCTGTCATATGTTAATGAAGAGAGATTCCCCGGCATACGGACTAGCACTTGCAGCAAGTATGGGAAAACTTTATGGATTACATATGAACGACGGATATTCACAGATGGACAGCGGAATGATATTTGGTTCAGTAAATATAGCTCACGCAGCTGAGTTTATCTACTATTTAAAGAAGTACAATTATCAGGGAGTTGTATTCTTCGATACATTCCCAATCAGAGAAAACGCAAAGCTTGAAACACAGGCAAACATCAATTCATTCGAAAAGATTTCAAAAATAATTGATGAAATCGGAATGGACAGAATAGCTGAAGTAGTATCTAAACGTGACGGAGTTGAGGCACAGCGCCTTGTTCTGGACATGTTGAAATAAAGAGAAAATAAAAAAGAAAAAGGAGAACACACAAATGAGAAAGAAATTTTTAGCAGTTGCCCTTGCAGCAACAATGGTAATCGGTTTAGTTGGATGTGGAAATTCATCATCTAGCTCAAACAACGCAACAACAGCAGCCTCAAATGACACACAGGCTACAGAGGAATTTAACCCTGATACAGTTAAAGACAGCAAGACTATCGAAGACATCCGTAAAGATAACGGAGACGAAGTAAAAGTTAAGAGTGGTTTAAAGATGGGTGCCATCGCAAAGTCATTCTCAAACGAATTCTGGCGTAACTTTAAAAATGGTTATGAACAGTCAGAAAAGGTACTTAAAGATGCAGGCGTAGACGTATCAATTAAGATTGACGGAACAACAGATGAAAGTGATGAAATCGGACAGCAGACAATGACAGACAACTTAGTAAACCAGGGTTACAACGCTTTAATGTTAAGCCCAATCTCAGATTCAAACTTAACAGCATCAGTTGATAACGCTAAAGGCAAAAAGATTCCTACAATTAACGTAAACGATGGATTAATCGCAGCAGCAGATTACTTCGTAGGACCGGATGCTTACCAGAATGGTGAATTAGCAGCTGAATGGGTTTCAAAGAAGCTTGGTGACAAAGGTGATGTAGCTATCGTAATCGGTATGGCAAAAGCTTTCGCAGCTCGTGAAAGAACAGCAGGATTCAAGGGATGGATCAAAGACAACAATTCAGGACTTAACGTAGTAGCAGAACAGAATGCTGACTGGGATAGACAGAAAGCTAAAGAATTAGCAAGCACATGGATTCAGCAGAACCCGGACTTAAAGGCTATCTTCTGTAACAACGACGATATGGCTTTAGGTGTAGTAGAAGCAGTTGAAGAAGCTAAGAAAGATATCTTAGTAGTAGGTGTTGATGGTATCGGTGAAGCTTATGACTCAATCAGAGCTGGTAAGTTAGATGCAACAGTTGATTCATTTGGTTACTATATGTCACAGGTTGCTACAGAAGTAACATTAAGAGTATTAGCTGGACAGGATATTCCTAGAGTAACACATACTCCACAGGCTCTTATCGATAAGACTAACGTAGATAAAGACGCAAAAGACATCATTGGTTGGACAGATCCAAAATATGTAACAGAATAGTTTAGACACAATAATTTAGAAGATTTGATTTGTAAAGTGGGAGAAAGGTAAAACTTTCTCCCACATATATAAAGGAGGAACGATTATGGCGAAGGCTGTTGAATTTGTTAAGATTAACAAACGCTTTCCGGGAGTACACGTCCTTAAAGATATCTCTTTTTCAGTAGAAGAAGGTGAAGTTCATGCATTGCTTGGTGAAAATGGTGCAGGGAAATCAACACTATTGAATATTTTGCATGGAGTTTATCCTGAATATGAAGGAGAGGTAAGACTTCATGGTAAAAAGGTAAGCTTTAAAGACACAAATGATGCTATTGTAAATGGCAAAATATCTAAGGTTCATCAGGAAACATTGGTAGTAAAAGATCTTACCGTTGGACAGAACGTAACAATGGGATATGAACCTAAAAAAGGAATCTTTATTGATTTCAAAAAAATGAATAAAGATGTAGACGTAATATTAGAAGACTTAAACTGTAACTTTAAATCATCAGATTTGGTTGCAACATTAACAGCAGGTGAAATGCAGATGTTAGCAATTGCAAGAGCATTATATCATCATTCAACAATTATATCTCTTGACGAGCCAACAGCTTCACTTACAACAAAAGAAACAGAAGCTTTGTTTGAAGTAGTAAGAAAACTTAAAAAACAGGGCGTAACAATATTATATGTAAGTCATAGATTGGAAGAAATTTTCCAGATTTGTGACAGAGCAACAATTCTTCGAGATGGAGAATATATCCAGACAATGGATATTGCAAGTACTACAAGAGATGAACTGATTCACGCAATGGTTGGTCGAAATGTTGCAGCAGTGGCATCAAGACTTAAACCTAGTCCAATGACAGATGAAGTAGTATTAAAAGTAGAACATTTATGTAATGAAAATTATAATGACGTAAGTTTTGAACTTCACAAAGGTGAAATCTTAGGATTCTTCGGATTAGTTGGAGCAGGAAGAACTGAAGTCATGAGAACACTTATTGGTGCAGATCAGAGAACATCAGGAAAGATTATTCTTAAAGGTAAAGAAGTAAAGAATGGCTGGAATACAACAAAAGCCTTAAAAGCCGGCATCGGTTTATTACCTGAAGACAGAAAAACACAGGGATTTATGAATCTTTCTAATAACTATGAAAATATAGCAATATCAAGCTTAGAGAAATATATGACAGGTCCATTTACAGACACAAAGAAGAAGATTAAAAACGCAGAAGTTTACTTCGAAGAAATGGACGTACATCCAAGACGTGTTGATTATATGACAAGCAACATGTCAGGTGGTAACCAGCAGAAAGTTATTTTGGCAAGATGGATGTCTACAGATGTAGATATAATTATCTTCGATGAACCTACAAAAGGTGTTGACGTAGGTGCTAAGGCAGAAATTTACAGACTTATGGAACAGTTAGTAGAAGATGGAAAGAGTATTATCGTAGTTTCATCAGAATTACCTGAAGCCATGGGTATAAGCGACAGAATGATAATTATGAGTGAAGGAAGAATAACAGCTGAGTTAACAAATAAGGTTGACTTTGTAGAAGATTCAATTCTTGATTTAGCAATTGGAGGTAATCAAAATGAAAAATATATGGGATAAATATAAACGTGAGTTTGTAGTATTGCTGGCAACCTTGGCTATGGCAGTTGTCTTTACAGTACTAAACAGTAACTTTTTAAATTATAACAACTTTGTAACTATTTTACAGCAGATGGTATTAAACGGTGTACTTGCAGTAGGTATGATGTTTACAATCATCACAGGTGGTATCGACCTTTCAGTAGGTTGTACATACGCAATTACAGGTATTATAGTTGCTTCATGTACAGTAAACTATGGAATGAATCCATTCCTTGGAATTTTAGTAGGACTTGTAGTTGGTGCAGTTCTTGGTGCATTTAACGGATTCTTAATTAATAAGATGAAGTTACAGCCATTTATCGCAACATTAGGTACAATGAGTTTATACAGAGGTCTTGCTTATGTAGTAACAGGTGGTGTACCTGTAACAAACGTTCCGGACTCATACAGAAACATCTTCAACGGAGAATTAGTTGGAGGAATCAGATACTACATTATAGTTATGGTAGTTGTATTCTTAGTAGCACACATTCTTTTATCAAAGATGAGAAGTGGTGATTACTTATATGCAGTAGGTGGAAACGAAGAAGCAGCTAAGTTATCAGGTGTTAACGTAGTTAAGACAAAATACATTGCATACATCTTCTGTGGTGTTTGCTCAGCAATTGCAGGTATGATTATGTTAGCAAGCTTAGGTTCAGCAGAAGCAACAGCAGGTAGCGGATATGAAACAAACGCAATCGCAGCAGCAGCTATCGGTGGAACAAGAATGGCAGGTGGTAAAGGTACAGCACTTGGAACATTCATCGGTGCATTAATGTTAGCAGTATTAAAAGTAGGTATGGTAGTTATCAACGTTGACTCATTCTGGCAGTTCGTTGTAACTGGTATTATTATCATCGTAGCTTCATACTTCGAATTCATTCAGCAGGACGTTGCAGGATTTATTTCAAGACATAAGAAAGCTGAAAACTAAAAAATAAACCGCAAAAAATTAATAAACATTGCGGCACTAATATATTTTCAATATGAATTGAATTATAATAAAGGCGCAGGGAAAAATAAACTTTGCGCCTTTATTCTTTTTAATAATAGGAAACAAAATAAATTTTGAGTAGGAGGAAAATAAGGATGAATAAGAAAATCACAGTTATCGGAAGTTTAAACTATGATGTCATCTTAAAAATTCCAAGATTACCTTTTAAAGGTGAAACATTAACAGCCAACGGAGCGACATTTAGTGCCGGCGGAAAAGGTGCTAATCAGGCAGTTCAGGCAGCAAAATTAAAAACTCCAACTTATATGGTAGGATGTGTTGGAACAGATGCATCAGCAGACTTTTTGGTTAACACAGCAAAAGAGTATGGTGTAAATGTTGATTATATTAGAAAAGTACCCGGAAGTAGTGGAATGGGAGTTATAAACGCAGTTGAAGACGGAAGCGTTTATGCATGCATCGTAAGAGGTGCAAACTTTGAGGTTACAAAGGAAGATGTAGACAATGCAATGCCTATTCTTAAAGAATCAGGTGTATGTATTCTACAGAACGAGATTCCGGTAGAAATTATTGCTTATGCAATTGATAAGGCAAAAGAAGCAGGATGTACAGTTGTATTAAACGCAGCACCTGCAATAGAATTACCTGAAGAATGTTTAAGTAAGGTAGACATTCTTGTAGTAAATGAAGTCGAGGCAGAATTTTACTGTCACGAAAAAATCGACTCAGTTGAAAAGGCAAAAACAGAAATTAAGAAAATGGCAGAAAAATACAATAATAATGTTATTTTCACACTTGGAAAAGATGGAGCAGTGGCTTACGAAAATGGAACAATCGAATTTATTCCGGCAATGAAAGTAGATGCGATTGAAACAACAGGAGCAGGAGATTCATATATCGGAGCAGTAAGTCATTCAATAATTGAAGGAAAGAGCCTGATTGAGGCTTGTAAGTTTGCAACTAAGTGTAGTGCAATTACAGTTTGCCGAATGGGAGCACAGCCTTCAATGCCAACTTTGGAGGACGTGGAATAAACCCCGATTATTATTGACATTTTTAACCATTAAAGGATATTATATAGGTATAACTGTAACGTTTTTATCGTTACGTATACAGGCAATCAATTCTCTTTGAGAATTGATTACAAATATGGGAATTGCACACTATTAAAAAGCACTTAGTGCGAGTGTGCAAGTAGGCAATCAATTCTCTTTGAGAATTGATTACAAATACACAGGAGGAAGAAGATATGATACCTTATGAGAGAAGATTACAAATAGCAGAATTGCTTGAGAAGAATGAGGTTGTATCTTTGGATGAGTTTTGTAAATCTTTAGGGGGTGTCTCTGAATCGACGGTCAGAAGAGATTTGAAGACCATGGAGAAAGAGGGAGAGATAACATTACTAAGAGGTGGCGGAGCTTGTTTAAAAAGAGGCAGCTATGAAGTTCCTGTTCTTTCAAAGAAAAGTAAGAATGTCAAAGAGAAGGACGGAATTGCTAAGGTTGCAGCAAGTCTTGTAAATGACGGTGATTCGATTTATATCGATTCAGGAAGTACAGCCTTAGATATGGTTAAATATTTAAAAGACAAAAACATAACAGTTGTAACAACAAATGCATTAATATGTTCAGAGTTGCAATCTCCTAATATTAAGTGTATTATAGCAGGTGGTGAAATCAATATTACTACTGCTTCAATTAGAGGAATTACAACAAACAACTTTTTAAAGAGTTACTATTTTGACAAAGCTTTTGTAGGAATATCCGGTTTTTCAAAAGAAGCAGGGTTTAATACACCTGATTTGTTAGAAGCTGAAAAGAAACGTATTGTCTGCAAGAACGCAGGTAAGGCATATATTTTGGCAGATAGCAGTAAATCAGGAAAAAATACTTTATGTAAGGTGCTTGACATTGATCAGGCAACATTAATTTGCGATAAGGAAACAGATGTAGTTAAGGAAGCAGGAGATTATATTATTGCTTAAAATCCTCTCCCTAAATTAATTAAAAAATACAAAAGAATGAGGTGACATAAATGAAAATAGGAATTGGAAATGATCATGTAGCAGTTGAAATGAAGAATGAAATCAAGGCATATCTTGAAGAAAAAGGACATGAAGTTGTAGATTTCGGTACAAATTCTTCTGAGAGATGTAATTACCCTGTATATGGCGAGGCAGTAGCCAATGCCATTGTTAACGGTGAAGTAGATTGTGGTGTTTTAATTTGTGGAACAGGTGTAGGAATTTCACTTTCAGCTAACAAGGTTAACGGAATTAGAGCCTGCGTATGTAGCGAGCCATATAGCGCAAGATTATCTAAGCAGCATAACAACACTAACATTATTGCATTTGGCGCAAGAGTTATTGGCATAGAACTTGCAAAAATGATAGTAGATGAATGGCTTAATGCAGAATATGAAGGTGGCCGTCATCAGGTTAGAATCGATATGATTAAAGACATCGAGGAAAAACAGAAACAGAAGTAATTTGCTATTTATAAATGGTAGATTATTAATGTAATAGTAATGTAACAGAAGAGTAATGGAACAAAAAGACAAGGAGAGATACTATGAAGATTAAAAATATTGAAAACCCTGAAGAATTTTTAAAGGTAATTGACAGTTGTACAGGAAGAGTTGAATTAATAACAGATGATGGAGACAGATTAAACTTAAAATCAAAGTTATGTCAGTTAGTTTCATTGTCAACAATTTTCTCTTCAGCAGCTAAGATTCCTGAAATGGAAATTGTAGCTCATGAATTAGAAGATTCAAAGAAAATAATGGACTACTTAATGGGTTGCTAATTGATAAGATTACAGTGTAGAAATTTTAAATAGTATAGAAATAATTTTCTAAAAAGCGCGTTCAAAGAGACTTAAAAAGTCAAAAGACCTGTTGCACTTTAAACTTGGTGTGACAGGTCTTTTTTATTAATGGGAAAAATCTATTAATTTAAAATCCAACTGCGGATATAAACCTATACTTAATAAGCTTAGTGAAAAGATTAATCCTCTTCAATAACATAGAAGTCAAGATAGTCGAAATCTATTGATTCCACAAAACTGTCTGCATAAAATCTTGTTCGCGCAATACGTTTAAACTCGTTAATATTTGAATCAAGCCATATTGGATTGCTTAAATCAAATTCCTCACAAATCTGTTCAAGAGCCATAAAAACCTTATGAGTTCTTGTCTCGTCAGGAATATCCAATTCAATAGTAGTGCTTTGTAACATTTTATTACTTTTAAAAGTACGTCCCCAAACTCTAAACATAATAATCTCCGTTCCATTAATATAGTATAAATAACATAATATAAATCCAAAGTAAGTGTAAGGGAAAACGGAGTAAAAGTAAAGAAAAAAGAAGTTAGACAAAACTAACACATAAGCATAAGTTTAACTTTAAATATTGTTAGAATAATGATATACTTAGGGGTAATGAGCACTATAAATAAGTGAGAAATGTATGGTAGTCATAAACAAAAAAGAGGGAAGAGATGAAATAGGCGTAGCTGTTTATACCGTTTTAAGAAAAGCGGAATGGAGTATTATATGGGAAATAAAAGAAAGAAAAAATTACAGACTCAGGTAGGAAAATATTTAAAGGGACCGTTGTATTTTATTGGATTTTGGATAATGATTAATGTGATTACATATGCCATTGATGTAAGAGCAGGCGCAGTAATGAGTCTTGCCACATTTGTTTACATTATTTTAATGCTAAGCATAGCTATTAAGTATAATTCCAACGTAACTAAGAGACTTATAGACTTCGGAAGTGCTTACAGTCTGGTTCAACGACAGATGCTTAAGGAAATGGATGTGCCATATGGCCTTATTGACGAAAATGGAAAGATACTATGGACTAACAACCAGTTTGATACCTTATTTGAAAAGAGTGTTTTAAATAAGAACATTATGAATATTTTTGAAGGCATTAAGCCGGAATATTTGGTTTTTGATGACGAGAAACCTAATCACGTTAAGCTTAGTTATAAAGACAAATTATTTGCGGTAACATTAACCAAGTTTGAGCTGAAAAATGATTTTGAAGACAGCGCACTTAATCTTTTGGAAGAAAATAGCGGTCAGTTAATTTCCATTTATTTAAGAGATGAAACATTAATCAGCAAGCTGGAAAAAGAGACTAAGGAAGAACGACTTGTAACGGCAAATATTTATATTGATAACTATGACGAAGTGGTACAAAGTGTTGAAAACACACGAAGAACCCTTTTGGTAGCTTTAATAGACAGAAAGATTAATGTTTATTTTTCTCAATATGACGGAATTGTCAGAAAGCTTGAAAATGACAAGTATTTTGTAGTTTTCAAAACAAAATATATAAGCAAGATGCAGACTAACAAGTTTGCAATTCTTGACGAAGTAAAAACAGTTAATATAGGAAACAGCCTTCCTGTAACAATCAGTATCGGTATTGGTATGGGAGGAAACAGTCTGGTACAGAACTATGATTTGTCCACAACAGCCATTGACATGGCGCTTGGACGTGGCGGTGACCAGGCAGTGTTAAAAGACGGTAGTAAGGTTTATTATTACGGTGGAAAGACCAAATCAGTAGAAAAGAACACAAAAGTTAAATCAAGAGTAAAAGCCACAGCGTTTAGAGATTTGATTGAAACAAAAGATAATCTTTATATTATGGGACATCATATAGGGGATAATGATTCCTTTGGTGCCGCAATAGGCTTATACAGAGTTGGAAAGACTATCGGAAAGAAGACGCACATTGTACTTGGAGATGTAAGTGGCAGTGTAGTTCCTTTAGTTGATGAATTTAAGAACTCAGACTTATATGATGAAGATATGTTTATTACAGGACCGGAAGCAGTTTCTGAAATGACTAAGAATGACGCCCTTATTATAGTTGACTGTAACAGAGCCTCATATACAGAATATCCTGAGCTTGTAAGAAGAGCCCAGTGTATAATTGTATTTGACCACCATAGACAGACAACAGATTGCATTGACAATGCACAGCTTTCATATGTTGAATTATCATCATCATCAACATGTGAAATGGTAGTTGAAATTATTCAGTATATTAATGAAACAGTTAAGCTTACAAAGCTTGACGCAGAGGCTTTATATGGTGGCATTATGGTTGATACTAACAACTTTATTAACCGTACAGGTGTCAGAACCTTTGAGGCGGCAGCGTACCTTAAGAAGAATGGTGCGGATATAGCAAGAGTTAGAAGAATGTTTAGAGATGAGCTTTCTGATTACAAGGCTAAGGCATTGGCTATTCAGAATACAGAAATCTTTATGGATGAATATGCATTGTCTGTATGTAATCCTCAGGGCGTTTCTTCGCCTACAATTGTTGGAGCTCAGGCTGCCAATGAATTATTAAATGTAAAAAATGTTAAAGCATCATTTGTATGTACACCATACAATGATCAGGTATATATAAGTGCCCGCTCAATAGATAAGGTCAACGTTCAGGTTATTATGGAACAGTTCGGCGGTGGCGGACATATGAATCTTGCCGGAGCACAGGTTAGAAACAAGACAACCGGTGAGGTTATCGTTATGTTAAAGAAGATTATTGAGAAGATGATAGAGGAAGGAGAATTTTAATGAAGGTTATATTATTAGAAGATGTTAAATCTCTTGGAAAAAAAGGGGAGATTGTAAATGTAAATGACGGATACGCAAGAAATTTTATTTTGCCTAAAAAGTTAGGTCTTGAGGCAACATCAAAGAATCTTAATGATTTAAAACTTCAGAAGCAGAATGACGAAAAGGTTGCACAGGAAAAACTTGATGCAGCAAAGGCTTTAGCAGAAGAAATAAAAGAAAAATCAATTACCGTAAAGATTCAGGCAGGAGTAGAGGGAAGAGTTTTCGGTTCTATTTCAAGCAAGGAAATCGCTTTAGAAGCAAAGAAACAGTTAAACATGGATATTGATAAGAAGAAAATCATAATCCCTGATGCCATTAAATCACTTGGAACTTACAATGTTAACATTAAGTTACACAAGGATGTTATGGCTACTTTGGCCGTAAAGGTTGAAGCAAAATAAAAGTCGGCAAGGAGAAAACCAAATGGAAGAGGCAGTAGTAAAAAGAGTAATGCCCCATAGTAATGAGGCAGAACAGGCAGTAATCGGCTCAATGCTTATGGATGCAGATGCCATTACAACTGCTATGGAAAAAATTTCAGAAGATGATTTTTATAACAAACAATATGGCTCTCTTTTTAAGGCTATGATTGAACTTTACAACGAAGGAAAAACTTGTGATCTTGTTACAGTAAAGTCTAAGTTAGAGGAAACAGGGGTGCCTTCAGAGGTTGTAAGTCTTGATTTTATCAGAAATATATTGGAAATGGTTCCTACATCAGCTAACATTAAGCATTATGCAGAAATTGTTTACGAAAAATCAGTTCTTAGAAATCTAATTCGTGCCAATGAAGATATTGCCGGCAAATGCTACGCAGGAAATGAAACACTAGAGGCAATTCTTGAGGAAACGGAAAAGAAGATGTTTGACCTGATTCAGTCAGGAAGCAGTGGAGATTACACTCCGGTAAGACAGGTAGTTCTTAATGTATTTGAAAAGATTGAGAAAGCTTCCCAGACTAAAGGTTCCATTACAGGTTTAGAAACAGGCTTTACTAAGCTTGACCACCAGCTTTCAGGACTTCAGCCATCAGATATGATACTTATTGCAGCCAGACCATCTGTAGGTAAAACAGCTTTTGTTTTGAATATTACGGAAACAGTTGCAGTAAAACACAACATACCTGTTGCCATATTTAGTTTGGAAATGTCAAGCGAACAGCTTATTAACCGTATTATTTCACAGAACTCAATGGTAAGTTCACAGAAAATGAGAAATGGTGACTTAAGTGACAGCGAGTGGGCAAACATAGTTGAATCAGCCAATATTATCGGTAATTCCAACATTATCATAGATGATACACCGGGTATAAGCATAGGCGAAATGCGTTCTAAGTGTAGAAAGTTTAAGTTGGAGAAAGATATCCAGCTTGTTATAGTGGATTACCTTCAGTTGATGACAACCAACGGCAGAGCGTCAAGCCGTGAACAGGAAATTGCGGAAATTTCAAGAACCTTAAAGGGAATTGCAAGAGAGTTAAACGTTCCGGTTATTGCCTTATCACAGCTTAACCGTGCAGCTGAAACAAGAGAAGACAAGAAGCCTATTATGGCGGATCTTCGTGAATCCGGTTCTATTGAGCAGGATGCGGACGTTGTAATGCTTATGTCAAGATTTTACGATAAGGAAACAAAGACAGAAGACAGAAACAGAATCATCGTAAACGTAGCTAAACAGCGTAACGGCCCTGTAGGTGAAGTAGAATTAGTATGGTTACCACAGTATACTAAGTTCGAAAATGCGGAAACAGAACAGGTGTAGGTGACTGTAGTAGACAGTTGGCGACAAAGCTACAGAAAGTCGTTTTTTTCGCAGTGTTAAAAATATTGAACAAGGCATATAATGAATTTATAATGGAGATGTTCCAAAAGGGAGCATCTCCTTTTCGATGCTCCAATTCGATTTTTAAGGAGGAGTATATGGGGGAAAAAAGATATATTATTTCGGACGCATCAAAGATGCTCAATGTTGAATCACATGTTTTAAGATATTGGGAAGAAGAACTTGAAATCAAAATTCCAAGAAATGAAATGGGACACAGATACTACACGGAAGGCAACCTAGAAAGCCTTAGAAAAGTCAGGGACTTAAAGAAGCAGGGCTACAGCCTAAAGGCAATAAAAAATATGGTAAACCCAAAAAAAGGAGCCAGGGAAAATAAAGAATCAAATGAAAGACTGACAGTAAGACAGCCGATTTCGCTGATGGAAGTAAGGGAGAAAAAAGCCGGGGTGGAGAATTGCTATCAGGAAGTGCCGGAGGCAATGTCTGGCAGTGTACAGAGTGTGGTACAGAATATGACACAGAGTAATGGTCAGAATGCAGAAAGCACAGGCTTGAAGTTAGAACAGTTCCAGAACCTTATGAATAAGGTTGTTTCAAAGGCATTAAAAGAATCCACAACGAACCTTGGAAAAGAGCTAAGTGACAACGTAAGCGAAAACGTTCTAAAAGGAATGAATTATATGATGAGAGTTCAGGATGAAAAGGAAGAAGAACGTTATCGAAAACTTGATGAGCTTATGAGAAACAAGCAGAAGCTAAGCCGTCGAGAAAAAAGAAAAAAAGCAAAAGCAGAAAAACTTCTTTTGAAAAACAAGAAAAAAGGAATGGCTCATTTCGGGAAAAAACCACAGACTACATAAACAAAAATACATTATAGAAGAATGTTGCATCGCATATAAAATGCAAAAGATATTAAAAAAATGCAATACATAAAGAGACAGATAATAAGGACAAATAGCAAAAATAATTTAAAGATACAATAAAAATATTAAAAAATATTAAAAGAAAGACGATAAGAAATATTATAAAAAATATTATGAAAAGTTACATAGATAATATTACATAAAAAATGCCATCCTTTACATAAAGTAAAGATGGCATTTTTTATACCTATACGGTACATAATACGCTCCAAAGAGAGCGTATAAATTAATTAGTCTAATTTGATTGAATCTGTTGGGCATGCACCTGCACAAGCGCCACATTCGATACATGTATCTGCATCGATTACGCAAACGCTACCATCGTTGCTAATAGCTCCTACTGGGCAAGTACCTTCACATGCACCACAACCGATACATCCGTCAGTAATTTTGTAAGCCATTATGTAAGCCTCCTTTGATTTTTTATACGTTTATAATAATACAATTATCCCAATATTGCAATAAATAAAAAGTTAAAAATTTAACAATAACAAGAAACATCAAGCGTCACGAACCACTGTAAGCACCCTTCCAAAGTAGTGAACATCATCGATATTATCGATGAAAAGCGAGTTTTTGTCACCATTAATGGGAGCAAGCTCCAGCCTGATTCCTGGAATATATTTACGAATATACACTTTATTTCCAATAAGAAAAATCCCTGTCTCACCGGATTCAGGAAAACGGTCCTTGCCAATCAGAAGAATATCGTTGTCAAAATAAGTAGGTGAAAGATTTCGCCCAACAATCTTAATCCCACACAAAACAATGTCACCAAAATCTTTTTGATATGGTGAAATATCAACAATATCAGTGGAAATACTGTCGAAAACCATTCCGTCCTGAACAATACCCGTTGGCGTAAGAACGGAAACACAATCGGTTTTGTGAGATTGATTGTAGTCGGCAATGCGTGATTCAAAATAAGCAATTTCTGCCAAAAGATTAAAAACTCTAGGCGGAAGAGATTTTTGGTCAATAGTATTGATTACGGAACGTCCAAGAAGATAATCAATGCTGCAATCAAGAGCATCGCAAACCTTAGATATAGTATAGATTGTGGGATTTTTGATTTTACCTCCCACTAATTTCTTAATAGATTCATATGGAAGACCGGCCTGATCTGAAAGTTGCCTGATGGACCAATTCTTCTTATAAAGAAGACGGTTAATGTTTTGAACCATAGTGTTTTTTAAAAAATCTAAATCCTGTGATTTCTGATTCATTATAAAATTCCCCCTGTAAATAAAAATAAGTTTTAAAAAGATACCAAAAAAGCTTTACAAAAAATATATTTATGGAAAACAGCTTTGAATAAAATACATTTATAAAAAACTGCTTTGCAAAAAATACATTTGTAATAATAACTTTGTTAAAAATCTTTTTTGGCACACAAAAAACAACAATATACCAAAATTTGTGCCTTTCTATGCCTTTTTTTTACAAAAATATGCATTTATTATATAGCATATAGAAAAAAATTAAAATATCTATGGAAAAAATGGAGGGAAAAATGAACAAAATGGAGAAAAACAGTAGCGAAAAACTATTACGACAGCTTATTGCAACGCTAAGGATGGAAGGAAGCCTGGTGTCAGCCAGCCTGGGAGAAAGTGACAAATATAACATTATAGTAATTAATGGCGAAAGCCTAACCGGGGAAGACATGGGGAATTCTTTGTACAATAGTGAATGCAAAAGAAAAAGTGGCAAGGAATTGGAAAACATCATATCAAAAAAGCTGATTGGCCTTGGTATACCAACCAGACTAAAAGGATATAAATATATGCTTTCTGCAATTGAACAGGTGCTGGAGGATGAAACCTCACTTGAGGGAGTTACCAAGATACTTTATCCTGATGTGGCGAAGAAGTATAATTCAACACCTCAAAGAGTGGAAAAAGCCATAAGGCATGCCATAGAAGTAGCATGGACTGATAATGGGGTAGAGCTTAGGCGAGAGTTTCAAGACAGAAAGGAAAACAAAAGACCAACTAATTCAGAGTTTATTTCAAGAATAAGTGCTTATATAAAGATGTCAGCATAAAGAATATTATAGGCTTAGTTTTGTACGTTTTACAAAGCTAAGCTTCTTTTACTTAGATTTCTATATGAAATACATTAAATAAATGTATTTGGAGAGAGACCTATAAGGCAGGCGGAGCTTACATCAAAGGGCTTGTAAATGTGAATGCACCACAAAAAAACATAGAACATCACATAAACAGTATATATGAAACACAAATAAAGTGTTGACTTTCACACACTTATCCATTACCATATTTATATAAATAAATACGAGGGAGGATAAGATGTAAATGAAAAGATACGATCAGTTGGAAATTACGGATTCATTCATGTTTGCCAAGGTAATGTCTGACAAGGAAATATGCAAGGCAACGTTGGAGCAGATACTAAACATTAAAATCCGGGATATCAAATATCTGGATTATGAGGAAACCATTCAGGTGGCACCGGGAGCGAAGGGAGTAAGATTGGACATTTATGTGGAAGATGACAAGAACACTGTTTTTAACCTGGAAATGCAAACCACAAGTTATGCGGAATTACCTAAGAGGTCACGCTATTATCAGGATGTGATAGACCTTAATATAATTGAAAAAGGGGATACATATGATATACTAGGAGTAAGTTATGTTATCTTTATTTGTACCTTTGATTTCTTTAAGAAGGACAGAAGTGTGTATGAGTTCGAGAATATATGTGTTGAGGATGCTAACATAAGGTTGAATGATGGAACGCATAAGATTTTTTTGAACACCAAGGGTGATAGAGATGGCATAGGCAGGGAACTACAGTTGTTATTAGACTATTTCGATGGCAGGGAACCGGAAAGTAAGCTTGCAAGGGACATGCAGAAGAAGGTATTTGAGGCCAGAGGAAATGACCAATGGAGGCGTGAGTATATGTCATATCAGATGGAATTAAATCAACAGTATAAGAATGGTAGAGCAGAAGGCATAGAACAGGGCATGAAGCAAGGCATAGAACAGGGAAAAAAACAAGGAGTGCAGCAGGCAACAGAGGATATTAATAAGTTAATTAAAGTTTTGCTCTCACAGAAGAAGTATGATGAATTGGAGAAGATGTCGGAAGACAAGGAATACCAGAATGAGCTAATGAAGAAATACAACATAATAGAATAGTCTGTAATAGGAATATCATATAGTTTTTGCACCAAAGTATACGAGACAGGTAATACACAAGAATAAGACAGAGACGCCGGGCGGCTATTTGTGAGAGAGGGAGGATATGGTGGAGATAAGTATTGTGTGGGGAAATATCACATAAGAAGCTTCTCAAAACGTCCTCAACGACAAAAATGTATGTGAAAGGAAATATATCCCACGACAGAACCCCAAAAACAAAACCAAGGGAAAGTGATGCATCACTTTCCCTTGGTAAATCATATATAATTCAATTTTAATTTCTAGCAACAACACATGTTAAGCAAACATAATGTTGTGCAAGGATCAGCGCAACACATTGCACCGGAATTGCCACCATATGAATACTGGCGGGTGTTGTACCATTGACCACCACTTTCAAGTGTTTGGACAAGTCTTTGGTATGTCTGGTTGTCAGGTTCCATCTGCAAAGCAGTCTTTGCAAGATCAAGAGCCATAACATTGTTGCCCAGACCATTGTTGGCCAATGCACTTAAGAAATACCACTGGGCTGTACGGTCCTGAATATTGTTAAGCACATTTAAAGCTTCCTGAAAGTGTCTGTTATTAATATAGTTAGATGCAGCAGTGTAATAAGAAGCATCCTGACCGTAATACTGGCTGGATTGTCCCTGCTCACTGTTAAAACCGCCGAAGCCTCCAAAACCACCAAACAAATCATCAAAAGGATTGCCGGAATAACCACCACCGTAGTTGCCGTTACCTGAACCACCATAGGCAGAACCACCATTACCATAGCTACCGGAACCATTGCCATAACTGCCATAGCCACCGTAGCCAGAACTACCATAACCATTCTTACGCTCATCCATAATCTGATTGTAAGCCTGACCAACTAACTTAAACATCTCCTCCGCCTTATCCTTATTAGGATTGTTAATATTAGCATCGGGATGATACTTGCGACTTAATTTTCTATATGCCTGTTTTACTTCATCATCTGTGGCATCTCGTGAAATGCCAAGAACTTTATATGGATCACTCATATCAAACTCCTAAAAAACTAAAGTTATGTAAACCTAATAGCTTACGCATTAACCTTAGTCATCCTCTTTTATTGTATTGTCTGATGCTACATCTTCTCCACGTCGTTCCTTCAGATTCTTATAATAGACCGTCCAAACCCCGGCGTAAAGGATATTTCTAAGAACCTCAGCATTCTCCAAAATAGGAAGATACTCGAACTCCTTAGAGCATTCAGCCATCATCATCTGTAGCATGCCCTTTATTCTATCATCAAACCCCTGTTCATTGCAAATAGATTTGAAAGGATTGTAATGATTTTTCTTAATATCCTCCTCCAAATCATCATAGGCATCAAGAATATAAATAAATTTGCCAAGGAAAAAACCAATGCGGCTAAGAGAAGCAGCCCACTGGTCGTCTTTTGGAACAAAAAGGACAGACATAATACGACCGAAAAGCCCTGCCATAACATCAATATTCGTCTCATTCTCTTTTTCGCGGGTACCTAATTCGGTGAGAAGAGACGAAATAACTTCTGCCTTCTTGTTATAATCAAAGCCATCATCAGGATGCTTAGTTTTTAAAAGCTTGGCAAAAGCAAGCTTCAAAACACTGCGGTCATCATTCCAGTCGTCCATAGCCTTATAATAAGATAATAAAATATTCATATCAGCCACGTAATCTGAGTAAATACTGGAAGACATAGGCTGTGCCTTAAGGGGATGACGAATACATTTGTGCTCAGAATGAGCAACCTTCGGTTCGTACAAAGAAGTAAGAAGCATTACAAGAAAAGTCATATCATAAGAAAGTGTAAACTGCCCGACAAAACCATAGCGGGACCTTAAAGAATAACACAAACCACAATAAAAACTCTTGTAAACATCAAACTCCTTAAATTTTAATTCCGGTTTATTAATAACAACATATCCAAACATAAAAAACTAACTTCTTCTTATAAAAGTGGCGTTGCACTTAGGGCAACGAATCTGAATCTTACCGTGTCCTTTAGGAATACGAATCCTCTGGCCACATTCCGGACACTTGTAGAAATGATAATACTTGCGCTGACTGGCAAGGTTCTTCTCATTGGCAACCTTGTTGCGCCAGCTACCGAGAATACGCATATACTTCTCGTTTTCAGCAGCACGCTTATAAATATTACGTGAAAACATTCTAAAATAAGTATAAAAAATAAGAAGCAAAATCAAAGTACTAAAAAGGGAACCAAGTCTTCTTGGAACAAAAAGCGAAATAATACACAACGCAATTGTAAGCCCAAGCAAAAACTTAGAAAACTGATCTGCACCATATCTTCCATACATAAATTTTGAAAATCTATCTCTCCAATTCATAAACATGTCACCTCACCAATCATCTTGAATATTGTAGACTGATCATTCAATATAAAAAACAGTCATCTTAATACTGAAGACCAATCATCTGAAATATTGTAGTCGATATTAAGAGTGTAAGTCCAATGCCCGATAAAAGCAATGGCAAAGGGTTTGAATTTACATTTAAGTCATAAAAGTTTACAAATATGTAAAAAATGATAAGCATAAAAACGTTTTTACTGAAAAAGAAAACAAACTGACTAAAAATACTGAATTATTACTAAAATGACAATATCGAGCATTGAAAAAGGACGAAAAATAGAGTATTATGGAAAAGAAAAAGAGCTAAGCAACGTTAGCTATAAGCTATATGAGTGTATAAGTGATTTTTATAGAAGTTGTATAAATATGCACAAAGCATATGATAAAGATAATAAACACAAGAATATACATCAGATTCTTTATAAATATGTAAAGATTATAAATAGACAACAAAGGGAAGACAATAGTATACAAAAGACGCTATGTAAAAAATAGGAGGGGAGATTCACTGTATGTACGTGAAGAAGAACAGCTGGGTTAAGCATTTAGACTTTATACTTGCTGATTTGTTGTGCATTAATTTAACGTTATTGATTGCATATTTTCTACGTAATGGAGTACGTAATGTATATGCGCTAAAGGAGTACAGAACACTTCTTTTTGCAATAATGGCACTGCATTTCTGCATAAGTTTTTTCTCGAATACATATTCAGACATCCTAAGAAGAGGATATTTTCAGGAATTTAAAAGAGTACTTGTTCATAATACAGGATTAATGCTATGCGTAATGGTATTTATGTTCTTTACTCATACAGGAGCGATATACTCAAGATTAATGATTTTTGCATTCTGGGTAATGGACATTTTTGCAATGTATTTTGTACATATTTGCTTAAAAACATTTTTAAGAAAAAGAGATTACCGAGAGAAGAAACAAACCAAACTTTTGATAATTACTACACCGGAAAATATGGAGAAAGTAATCAGTGAAGTAAACGATGGACCGGACAAGAGTTTTGAAATAGTAGGAATAGCATTAAACACAAATGAGGAAGGAATTAAAGAGTGCCAGGGAATACCGGTAGTTTCAGAAGGAACAGATATGTATGACTATGTTTGCAAAAATGTTGTAGATGAAGTTTTACTTAATTCAAACTATCCATCAGATAATTTTGATCAGATGGTGGAAACTTTAGTTAATATAGGAATTACCGTAGATATTAAATTAAATATTAAGTTTAATGGTGGAACTCAGGAGTTCGGACATATTAATAACACCAAGATTATAAGAACAAGTGCCAATACTGTAACAATAACAGAGATGGCATTGAAGAGAGGCATGGATATCTGTGCAGGCATTGTTGGATGTATAGTTACAGGTATACTTTTTATATTTGTGGCACCTGCAATTAAGATAGCAGATCCTAAGGGACCTGTATTCTTCGGACAGAAGAGAGTTGGTCGTAACGGAAGAACTTTTACAATATATAAGTTCCGTTCTATGTATGTAGATGCGGAAGAACGTAAGAAGGAACTTATGGCGAAGAACAAGATGGAAGGTCTTATGTTTAAGATGGACGCTGATCCTAGAATTATAGGAAGCGGTCCGGACGGAACAAGAAAGGGACTTGGATATTATCTTAGACATCTGTCTATAGATGAATTCCCTAACTTCTGGAGCATCCTGAAAGGCGATATGAGTCTTGTGGGAACAAGACCACCAACAATGGATGAATACAATCAGTACGAATTGCATCACAAGAGCCGTCTGGCAGCAAAACCGGGACTTACAGGAATGTGGCAGGTAAGTGGCAGAAGTGATTTTACTGATTTCGAAGAAATAGTAAAAATGGACAGCGATTATATTAAGAACTGGAATATAGGACTTGATATAAAAATAATTCTGAAAACAGTGCTGGTAGTGCTGGGACAGAAGGGATCGGTGTAATATTTGGCAAAATATGCAAGGGGATAAAAAGTGCATAAGAAGAATAAAGATAAATTAAGAATCGCAATGTTAGGTCATAAGAGAATACCTTCAAGAGAAGGTGGCGTGGAAATTGTGGTGGAAGAACTTTGTACAAGAATGGTTAACAAAGGTCACAAAGTAACATGCTACAACCGTGGCGGACATCATGTTAGCGGTAAGGAATTTGACAGTGCGAAGATTAAAAACTACAAAGGAATAAACCTGAAAACAGTGCCTACAATAAACTGCAAAGGGTTGGCAGCAATGTCAGCCTCAGTTTTTGCAGGCATAAAAGCGTCTATGGGAAGATACGATATTGTTCATTTTCACGCAGAAGGACCTTGTGCAATGTTATGGCTTCCTAAGTTATTCGGCAAGAGATGCATAGCAACAATTCACGGCCTGGACCATCAGAGAGCTAAGTGGGGCAAGCTTGCAAGGACTTACATAATGATGGGTGAGAAGTGTGCAGTAAAGCACGCAGACGAAATAATAGTATTAAGCCGTGGCGTGCAGGATTATTTCAGAGATACATATGGAAGAGAAACTAAGTTTATTCCTAACGGAGTAAACAGACCGATAATAAGAGAACCACAGATTATAAAAGCAAAATTCGGATTGGAAAAAGATGATTACATCTTATTCCTGGGACGACTGGTTCCTGAAAAAGGGCTTAAGTATCTGGTAGAAGCTTTTAAAAAAGTAAAAACAGATAAGAAATTGGTAATAGCCGGTGGAAGTTCAGATACAGATGAGTTTGCTAACGAATTAAGACAGATGGCAAAAGATGACGACAGAATAATCTTTACAGGATTCGTTCAGGGAGAAGAATTGGATGAGTTATACAGTAATGTGTATGTATATACACTTCCAAGTGACCTGGAGGGAATGCCACTGAGCCTGCTTGAAGCAATGAGCTATGGTAACTGCTGTCTTGTATCAGATATAGATGAATGCGCGTCAGTTGTAGAAGACAAGGCACTGGTATTCAAAAAATCAGATGTAGATGACTTAAGAGAAAAACTACAGCAGGCTTGTGATAAGCCTAAGATGGTTAAGAAGTATAAAGAAGAAGCTGCAGATTTCATTTGTGAGAAATATAATTGGGATGATGTGGTTGAGAAAACAATGGAGTTGTATAGAGGTTAGAATATGGAAAAGAAACATTATGGTGCGATAGATGGCTTAAGAGCTATTGCAGCAATTGGTATCGTTATGATGCATATGGGAGCAAATAATAACTATGAAATAGGTGGATATATTTATAATAAAATTATTCCATCATTTACTAATTTTGTATTTTTGTTTATGGTGATTTCGGCTTTTGGAATGTGCTGTGGATATTATGAAAAAATATTAAAAAACGAAATAACATTAGAAAAATTTTATGTAAAAAGATTTAAAAAAATATTGCCATTTTTTGCACTATTAGTTTTTGTAGATTTAATTATGTCACCTTCGATTGAATCTTTATATGAAGCCTTTGCAGATTTGACATTAATGTTTGGTTTTTTGCCAAACGCAGGTAATATTTCTGTTATTGGAGTTGGTTGGTTTTTAGGACTGATATTTGTCTTTTACATATGTTTTCCTTTTTATTGTGTTTTAATACAGAATAAAAAGAGAGCTTGGATAGCTTTCGGAATTAGTGCGATATATAATTTAATAGGTTCAAATTATTTTGAGATAAACAGAACGAATATCCTTTATAGTGCATGTTTCTTTATAGCTGGAGGATTAGTTTATTTATATAGAAATGAAATATCAAAAATAAAAGCATGGCAAATGTTAAGTGTTATGAGTATTACTATTATTGTATATTATCTGCTGAATGGTAATGTGTTTATGTGTCTATTAGTTTCAGTAGTGATGCTATTATATGCGATTACTTCAAATGTAAAAGTATTGGACAATAAGATAGCTAAATTCTTAAGTGGAATAAGTATGGAGATATATTTATGCCATATGATGGTGTTTAGAATATTACAAAAAATGAAGATTACTAATATATTTGGAAATGGATGGATTCAATATTTTATTACAGTAATATTAACTTTAATAGGAGCGATTATATTTGCAATTATAGTCAGAAAAGTGTTTGAAGTTGTAGAAAGTAAAATAAAGTAAAAAATATAAGGAATAAAATATGAAGATTTTAATGGTAAATAAGTTTTTGTATCCAAATGGAGGTTCAGAAACATATATATTCAAATTAGGTGAGTATTTAGAAAGGCAGGGACACAAAGTACAATACTTTGGAATGGAACATGAAGGAAGATGTGTTGGAAATCATGCAGAAGCCTATACATCTGATATGGACTTTCATGGAGGTTCAAAACTTTCTAAACTGACTTATCCAATTAAAACTATATATTCAAGTGAGGCAAGAAAGAAAATCAGACTTGTTCTTGAAGACTTTCAGCCTGATGTGGTCCATTTAAACAACTTTACATATCAGATAACTCCAAGTGTTATATTAGAAATAAAGAAATGGTCAAAACAGACAGGACATAAATGCAAGATTATATTTACCGCACACGATTATAATCTGGTTTGCCCAAATCATATGTGCAACAATCCAAATACACACGAAAATTGTGAAAAGTGTTTAGGCGGACATTTTATGAATTGCTTTAAAGGTAAGTGTATTCATGGAAGCACAGCCAAATCAGCAGTTGGAACAATGGAAGCAATGTTTTGGAAAATGAAAGGAACATATAAATACATAGATTCAATGATATGTTGTAGTGAATTTATGAAGACAAAGATGGATTCAAATCCTTTGTTTGCAAGTAAGACTATTGCACTTCATAATTTTATAGATAAAGTTGAATGGAAAGAAGCAGAGAAGAAAGATTATGTTCTTTACTTCGGAAGATTTTCAGAAGAAAAAGGAATAGGAACACTTATAGAAGTGTGTAAGAAACTTCCAGATGTTCAGTTTATATTTGCGGGAACAGGTCCTTTGGAAGAAGAAATTAATGGAATTAGCAATATTAAAAATGTAGGTTTTCAAAAGGGAGAAGCTCTTGAAAAACTTATAAGAGAAGCAAGATTCTCTATATATCCATCAGAATGGTATGAAAATTGCCCATTTTCAGTAATGGAAAGTCAGATGTATGGAACGCCGGTTCTTGGTGCTAATATTGGAGGAATTCCAGAACTGATATCAGTAGGAAAGACTGGGGAATTGTTTGAAAGCGGCAATGGCGAAGATTTAAAGAGTAAAATCGATGAATTGTGGAATGACAAAGAAAAGTTAGATAAATACAGTGAAAACTGTAAAGATATTAACTTTGATACGATTGAAGAATATTGTAATAAATTGATTAAGATATACGAATAAAAGGGAAAAGGGAGAGAACATAATGGCAGAGAAAAAATTAAATGGTACAGTTATCGTAACATATAGATGTAACGCACGTTGTTCAATGTGTAACAGATATAAAGCACCATCAAAACCTGAAGAAGAAATTTCAATTGAAACAATTAAAAAATTACCTAAAATGTACTTTACAAATATAACTGGCGGAGAACCTTTTATACGTACAGATTTAAAGGACATTGTTAGAGAATTATATAAGAAGAGTGATAGAATTGTTATTTCAACTAATGGATTTTTCACAGATAGAATTGTTGATTTGTGTAAGGAATTTCCTAATATCGGAATCCGTATTTCAATTGAAGGTCTTGAACAGACAAACAATGAAATCCGTGGATTAGATGATGGATATAACAAGGGTTATACAACACTTAAGAAATTACGTGAAATGGGAATGAAGGATGTTGGTTTCGGAATGACGGTTCAGGACAAGAATGCACCTGATTTAGTACCACTTTATAAGATTTCTAATGAAATGGGAATGGAATTTGCAACTGCTTCATTACATAACAGTTTCTATTTCGTAGAAGCAAAGAATATAATCAAAGACCGTCCAATGGTAGCAAAGAATTTCGAAGATTTAATTAACGAATTACTTAGATCAAAGAGTCCTAAGAAATGGATGAGAGCTTATTTCAATCACGGACTTATTAATTATATTTACGGACAGAAGAGATTACTCCCTTGTGATATGAGTTTTGATACATTCTTTATTGATCCATACGGAGATGTAATGCCATGTAACGGAACAAAAGATAAAGAAGTAATGGGTAACTTAAACAACCAGAGCTGGGATGAATTATGGAATAGCCCTGAAGCAGAGCAGGTTAGAGCAAAGGTTCGCTGCTGTGACAGAGATTGTTGGATGATAGGTTCAGCTTCTCCTGCAATGCATAAGTATATTTGGAAACCTGGGTTCTGGGTACTTAAACATAAGTTTAAGGCTTTGTTTAGTAAACATCCATATAGCATGTATGAGCTGAAAATCTGCCGTGACTACCGTGATGGCAAAGTCACTAAAGAGGATCTGGACAAGTGCAGCACCTGCGATATGAACTGTGTTATTAATAACGGTCTGAGTGAAGCATCTAAGGAACAGCTGAAGCATAAGACCGGCGAGGAAATCGTGGATGCTGATATTGAAAATCAAATGAAAACTAAATGATGGAGAAAATATGAATTTACAATTGAGTATTATTGTACCAGTTTATAATGTGGAAAAATATTTACAAAGATGTATGGAGTCTCTTTTAACTCAAAATATATCTAACTACGAAATTATACTTGTAGATGATGGCTCAAAGGATAAAAGTTCAGAAATATGCGATGAATACGCAAGTAAATATTCTTTTGTTCATGTGATACATAAAGAAAATGAAGGGCTTGGCTATGCTAGAAATAGTGGGCTTGCTGTGGCAAAGGGAAAATATGTGTCATTTGTTGATTCAGATGATACTGTATCTTCAGAACATTTTCGAGAACTTCTAAGAGTTGCGGAAAAATACCATGCCGATGCATGCTTAGGTGGTATGACTGATGTATATGAAACACACGAAGTGGTAAGTCGACATCCTTTTGCGGGAAGGGTATTTAATAAACAAGAAGTTATGGAAATATTGCTTCCAAGTATGTTGGGATACGATGAATATGGGCAAAACTATTCTGGAATGTCTGTTTGTGTTGGAATATTTTGTCGCGAAATCATAGAGCAAAACAGTATACGTTTTTGCTCAGAGAGAGAATATATATCAGAAGATGTTATTTTTGATATTGAATTTATGAGTCATAGCCATATTGTGGCTATCAATGAATTGGCAGGGTATAACTATTATCATAATGTTGGAACCTTAACAACGAAGTACAGACCAGAAAGATTTGAACAAATAAAAAAGCTATATCTTTATGAGTATCAAATTGTTAAGGAAAAAGATAATTGCACAAATCTGTGTCGTAGAATTGACAGTATGTTTTTAGCAAATCTTCGTGTGACTATAATGCAAGAAGTAGATCATAGTGGCTTTAATTGCATGGCATCAAACAAAGTGATAGAATCTATGATTTGTGATGACTGTGTACAAGGTGTAATCAAAAAATATGATTTTTCCAAAATGCCAGCAAAGCAAAAATTATTTTGCCAGGCAATTTATAAAAAGAGTAAGTTCTTGACATATATGATGGCATTGCTCCAAAATTGGAAGAAGAAGAGAGCACTGTTCCGTTAAATAGTAATTTCAGATGACGTATAAATGTCTTATCACCTAAGAGATAGTGACGTGCTAATAATGAGGTTTGTGGTGAGACGATTAAGATAAAACAGCGAAAGAGACAGGAGGAAAGAAAGTTGTGAGAGGTAAACTTATAAAGATTAGAAAGTCACAAATCCCATATTTTATTTCTGGAATAATAATATTTACAAATAGATTTAACGGAACGAATATTAACTATAGCATTAAGTATATTGTTGCTGGAATATGGGCACTTTATTATTTGGCAGTTGTTATTTCAGTTCAGAACAATGCAACAAGAAAAAACAAAAAATATGAGCAAATAAAAAGTCATTATAACCTAATGATTGCGCCCTTTGTTGCTTTTTGCTTCTATTCGATGGTTATTTGGGCGTTTCGAGAGGATGTAACAATAGAAAATTATACGAGATTATTTAGTACGATATTGTATTTGGCTCTTGCATGGGGGTATGCAAGCTGTGGATACTATTTGTTTGGGAAAAAAAGTATAGATGTTTTATTTTATGCGGGAGTGACCTCTTATACACTGGGATCTATAATTCCTCTTATTTTTAATTATGGAGTTCGAGAGATTGGACTATATTTGATTAGTGCTATAACCGGTGTAAATACAGCCGCTTCGTATATGATGGAAGTACATGATCTCACTTTTGCTATGGGACTGTTCTTTTTGTATTATATTTTTGTAGAGAACAAAAAGGAAAGAAGCCACATAAAAAAAATACTGCTTTCGTTTATTCTTATTGTCTTAGGTCTAAAAAGAATAGAGATATTAGCATTAGCAGTTGCAATAGTTTCTTATTGGGTAGTATTACGAAAAGGAAAAACGATGAAAGGAAGAAGTATATTCTTCTTTCTGGTTTTCTCGATGTTGACAGTAGGGTATGTATATATTATTTGGAGTGGGGCTTTAGAGATACTGGCTACTAGATTTGGAATTGATTTTATGGGAAGACTTAGCTATTATTCATATGCAAGAAAGTTTTACAAATTTTCCCCCCTTTTTTTAGGCAATGGCTACACTTATTTTTCACGATATTGGGGAAGCTTGTATTCTAGCGGCTTTAGAATAGGCGGTTATGGAGTTGCAGCAAGTATACACAGCGATATTCTTGTTATGTTTATCGAAATTGGCTTTATTGGAATGTTGATATGGATTTACTACTGTTTTAAATACAAAACTGTCAAGCTAAATAGACGGAACGGGACTGCAGTTGGAGAGTACTATTTACTTGCAACTATATATATGTTTATATTATATCTTACAGATAATACGTCAACATATTTTATAACACAAATGATTTATTATTTGATACCTTTGGCAATGGGAAATATATCAACAATTAATATTAATTTAAAAAGAAATGGGGTGGAAATGCGGAATGAGAGATAAAAAAATAGTATTCCATTGCTGCACGGTTTACCAGCTGATTGTTGCGATTCAAATAAAGTGCGTTTTTTATTCTTCGTATTGGAGTGAATTGATAATTTCAAAATCAACACCTAATTCGAATATAATTGCAAAAAGATTGTGTGGTGTTTTTGATTCGGTTGTTGTTGCCGATAACGAAACACTTGATTGGAATGCACCGAAAATGATAAGCTGGTATTATATAAAAAAACAGCTACCTAAATTGCTTGAATCTTCTAATATAAAAGAAAATGATGTAGTTGATGAATACCTATTTGCTGGTTTAGGAGGTTTTTCTAACGCAATCGGTCAATGGCTTATGCACGAACATGGATGCAAAAACATTGCAATGTTCGAAGAGGGAGCTTCTTCATATTCAAGGATATACGAACATGCCATTTGTATGCGGCGTAAAAATCCATCGATAATTAAAAATTTATACTACAAATGTTTTCCACATGTTTTATCTGTGTTTAAAAAATTCTACTTTTTTGATCCGAATCTTTGTTTGTGGGATACACAATCAAAAGTAATAGAAATTCCGAGCTTGCTTGAAACAAAGAGTATTATTAACCCTATCTTGAATAAAGTATTTTCTGTAAAGGAATGTAGGGATTCGTATGATAGAGATGTTATTTTTTTTGAAGAATCCTACTACAATGATGGCATCCTAACAGGTGATGTAGAGCTGGTTGAAAATTTAGCTAAAATCTATGGCAAAGATAACATAATAGTAAAAGTACATCCTAGAAATAAAGAAAATCGCTTTAAAAAATTAGGATATACGACAAATGTGGATCTAACGATTCCGTGGGAAGCCATTGCACTTAATATCGAAGGAATGGAAAATAAAACGCTTGTAACAATGACGTCTACAGCTTTGATTAGTACATATTTGTGTATAAAATCAAATGCAAAATTGATTTTCTATACGAGTAAATTAAACAGCCAAAACCAACGAGTCCTTTATACAGCAGAGGTTATTAAGAAACTGGCATCTTTGTATCCAAATATAATAGAGGAGATATAATAATGATAAAGCAGATTCTAAGAAAGTTAATATATCGCGAAAAAAGTTCAGGAGAGAAATATATTGCATATTGTAAGCGGGGGGGGGCAACAATTGGAAACAATGTGACTGTTTACAGTGCGAAAAATACTACCATTGATGAAACAAGTCTTCAACACATTTTTATTGGCGATAATACCCAAATAACAGCCGGAGTTATTATACTTGCACATGATTATAGCTATTCAGTTCTTGGAAATATTTATGGAGAACTGCCAAGGCAACAAAGAGACACTATCATTGGAAAAAATGTCTTCATTGGTATGAACTCCATAATATTAATGGGATCAAATATAGGAGATAATGTTATTATTGGCGCAGGAAGTGTTGTTTCTGGACGTATACCGTCAAATACTGTATGTGCAGGAAATCCCGCAAAAATAATCTGTTCACTAGATCAGTTCCTTGTAAAGGGGCGAACACGATTTGAGGAAAGTGCTCGGTGTTATTATGCGGGAATTAAAAGAAAAAAACAAAATGTGACAGAAGAAGATATGATAATATATAGGAGTCTTTTTACGGAAAAAAGTGAAATGGAAAGATATATTGCATATGGAAAATTTTGTGGGGTGGAAAACGAAAAGATAATCAATATGGAAAATTATAGAAAGTATAAAACATTTAATGATTTTATGGAGGATATACAATGAAAACAGTAGCAATTGTGCCTATGAAGCTGAATAATCGTCGCTTGCCGCAGAAAAATACGAAGAGCTTTACGAATGGTAAGCCGCTTTGCCATTACATTCTCTCTACTCTGTTGACAGTTGAAGGTGTGGATGAGGTTTACGTTTATTGTAGCAATCCTGATATTCAGGAGTTTATTCCTGAGGGAGTAAAGTATCTGCAACGTTCAACCAGCTTGGATCAAGATACGACAAAAATGAATGAAGTACTGCATTGCTTTGCGAACGAAGTGTCTGCAGATATTTATGTGATGACGCATACGACAGCACCTTTTATTAAAAAAGAATCGCTTGAGAAGGGTTTGGAAGCTGTCAAGAGTGGAGAATATGATTCTTCCTTTGCTGCTAAGAAGTTACAGGATTTTCTGTGGAAAGATGGAAAACCGTTCAATTATGAGCTGAATAATATCCCTCGCACACAGGATTTGCCGGCATTGTATGAGGAAACAAGCGGTTTCTATATCTATAGAAACACGGTAATGACAGAACTTAATCGCCGAATCGGAGATAAACCGTATATTGTTGAGGTCGGCGAAATTGAAAGCGTAGATATTGATGAGGCAGAAGACTTTATGATTGCGGATGCAATCTATAACTATGAGCTTCAAGAGAAGTAAGAATATTTCGTGGAGAAAGTATAATGAACAAAATACAGGTATTAGATTGTACACTAAGAGATGGTGGTTACTGCAACGATTGTAGATTTGGCTTTGAGAATGAGAAGAAAATTGTTCATGGGCTTGTAGAGGCTAATGTTGATATTATTGAATGCGGATTCCTTATGAATACCGTAGAATATGATAAAGATGTTACAAGATTTAGCTCACTTGATGAAGTAGCCAAAATCATTCCGAAAAACAAAGAGGGCAAAACATTTGTAATGCTTACTGACTATGGCAAATATCGTCCGGAAGATCTGCCAGAGTATAATGGAGTATCTGTGGATGGTTTGCGTGTGGCTTTTCACAAGAAAGACCGCGTAGTTGCGTTGGAAGAATGTAAAAAAATAAAAAATAAAGGATATAAGGTCTTTGTTCAGGCAATGGTTTCACTGAGCTATACGGATGAAGAATTCCTTGACTTGATCCGTCGAGTGAATGAATTAGAGCCGTATGCGTTTTATATTGTGGATAGTTTTGGAATGATGAAACGCAAGGACCTGACGAGGCTTTTTTATTTAGTTGAACATAATCTGAATGAGAAAATTAAAATCGGTTTTCATTCACATAATAATATGCAGCTGGCCTACTCGAACGCTCAAAGTTTGGTGGATCTGCATTCTGATCGAGAACTCATTATTGATTCCTCTGTATATGGAATGGGACGAGGAGCGGGTAATTTAAACACAGAGCTATTTGTACAGTATTTGAACGATAATGCGGATGGAAATTACGATATTAAACCGTTGCTATCTATTATTGATGAAATTTTGAATGAGTTTTATCAGCGAAACTATTGGGGATATTCTTTGCCAAATTATTTGTCCGCGGCACATAACGCCCATCCGAATTATGCTGGGTATTTGGATGATAAGAAGACCTTGACTGTCGAAAATATGAATGAAATCTTTGACATGATGGATGAAGACAAAAGGATCTCTTATGATAAGGAATACATAGAACAGCTTTATTTAAGATATATGGCAACTGGAAAATCGCAGGAAGAACATAAGACAGAGTTACAGGAAAAAATTAAAGGAAAAACAATTCTGCTGATTGCGCCGGGAAAGAGTTCGACAGAAGAGAGGGAAAAGATAGCATCGTTTATAAATGAAGATGTTGTGACGATAAGTGTTAATTATAACTATCCTCTCGTAAATACTGATTATATTTTTCTGAGCAATTTGAGACGCTTCAGAGAATTGGATGCATCGAATAGAGAGAAGTGCATTGTTACATCGAATATTCCGGCTGATAATGTGTATATTCAGACAAAATATCGAGAACTTCTGTGCGACATTGAAGCGGTAAAAGACAATGCAGGTTTGATGGCAATTAAATATTTTACCCAGATGGGGGCAAAGAAGATTTATCTGGCAGGATTCGATGGATACTCTCATGATGAAAAGGAAAATTACGGAGAATCCACAATGGCATTTGTTACAAGAACGGCAGTCCTTGATGCAATGAACATGGGCATGACGGAAATGCTGAAAAAGTACAGCAGCATAGTCGAGTTGAAATTCCTGACAGAGCAGCATTATGTGAAAATTTAAGGAGGCGATAAATATGAAGGTCCTTTCTTTTGGCGAGATTCTTTTAAGACTTGCATCGCCAGGATATACAAAATTATTTCAAAAGGATAGTTTAGATGCTACATTCTGTGGTGGAGAAGCAAATGTCGCGGTGTCACTGGCTAATTTTGGCATACAGTCGGAATTCTTGACAGTTGTCCCTGATAATGATGTCGGACGTGCATCATTGAACGCTCTGCGCTATTTCGGTGTAGATACAAGCAAAACTTTTTTCAAGAATGGTCGAATGGGCCTTTATTACCTCGAAAAGGGTGCTTCTCAGCGCCCATCTAAGGTAATTTATGATAGAGCATACTCATCGATTGCTTTAGCTGAGCCAACCGACTTTGATTGGGAAGCATTGTTTGACGGTGTGACATGGTTTCATTGGACTGGAATTGATCCGGCGTTGTCTGATAATATGGTGCAGATTTGTGAGCAGGCTTGTAAGGAAGCGAGAGAAAAAGGTATTACAATTTCTTGTGACCTGAATTTTAGAAAAAATCTTTGGAGTTCTGAAAAAGCACAGGAAGTAATGCGTAATCTTGTTCAGTATGTTGATGTTTGCATTGCAAATGAAGAAGATGCGGATAAGGTTCTTGGAATCAAGGCACCGAACAACAATGTCGAATCGGGAAAGTTGAATAAGAATGGCTATGAGTATGTGGCAAAAGAAATCTGTGAACGATTTGGCTGCAAAAAAGTTGCCATTACTTTACGAGAAAGCATTAACGCAAGCCGCAATGGGTGGAGCGGAATGATATATGATGTCGCAACCGGAACTGCAAATTACTCCACACATTACGATATTGATATTGTAGATCGAGTCGGTGGTGGTGATAGCTTTACAGGTGCAATGATTTACAGTTTAATCACTGGTAAAGATGATAAAAGTGCTATCGAGTTTGCTGTTGCAGCAAGTTGCTTAAAGCATTCAATTGAGGGAGACTTCAACCGAGTGACAGTATCTGATGTGGAAAATCTTATAAAAAATGGAGGTAACGGAAGGGTTCAAAGATGAAATTGAAATTGAAAACCTTAGTAGATAAATATAAAAGCTTATCCGCTCCGGTGAAAGCATCTATCTGGTTTACTGCTTGTAATATAATTCAAAAGGGAATAGCATTAATTAGTACACCTATTTTCACACGTATAATGACGACACAGCAGTATGGAGTATATACGATTTATCAATCGTGGTATCAAGTGCTGACAATTTTTGCTACGTTGAATTTATCGGCAGGTATTTTTAATAATGGTTTGACAAAATATCCAGAAAAGAAGAGTGAATTTGTTTCTTCACTGCAAGGATTGTCGACGACAGTTACGTTTGTGCTTTTTTTAATTTATATTGCAATTCCACAATTTTGGAATGAATTATTAGGGCTGGGTACATTATTTGTTGTCGCGATGTTTGTACAATTACTATTTGAACCCGCGTATTTGTTTTGGTCTGCAGAGCAGAGGTATCAATACAACTATAAAAGTTTAATTTTTACAACAATGATAATAGCAATAGGAAGTCCCCTAATCGGAATTATTGCGGTCATTTCAACATCCTATAAGGCGGAGGCTCGCGTTTTATCATTTGTTCTTGTACAAGTTGTATTGGGTTTATATTTTTATATTCGAGCGTTTGCAAAGGGAAAGTGTTTTTTTAATAGCTTTTTTTGGAAGTATGCACTATCGTTTAATATTCCGTTAATTCCACATTATTTGTCGATGACAGTACTTAATCAGTCCGACAGAATAATGATCGATAAAATGGTTGGGACATCGGAAGCTGCCATATATGGAATTGCATATACATTGGCAATGATGATGACAATTATTACTGGCGCAATTAATAGCTCATTTATCCCATACACATATCAGAATATAAAAAGAAAACATTATAAGGAAATAGGGAGCAATGCTAACTTTATCCTATTGCTAGTGGCAATGGGATGTGCTATGGCTATGGCATTTGGTCCAGAACTGATTAAATTATTTGCAACAGAGGAATATTATGACGCAATTTGGGTTATGCCATCTGTAGCGGCCTCTGTGTTTTTTATGTTTTTATATCCACTTTTTGCAAACATTGAATTTTATTATGAAAAAACCAAATTTGTTATGGTCGCATCGTGTTCGGGAGCGCTTCTTAATATCCTGTTAAATTATATTTTTATCGGGTTGTACGGATATTATGCTGCTGGTTACACCACATTGATATGTTATATGGTTTTTTCTTTTGCTCATTATTTGGCTTACAAAAAAATAGTTGATAATAATTCAGAATTAGAAGAAATATATGACATAAAGTTTATAATAGCATTATCTGTTTTTGTGTTGGCGATGATGGGCATAATGATAGTGGGCTTTTCATATACTTGGCTACGATACACAATTCTGCTTGTTATGGTGATTGTCCTATTTAAAAATAAGACAGAAATCCTTAATAAGTTGATGAAGCTACGGAAAAAAGACTAGCTAGTTTTAAATTATAAGATGGGAGTTATGTATGGTTGAGGAAAATGTAATAAAATTAAGACGTGCACAGTTAATGATTGCTAAAGAAATAAAGAGAATATGTGATTTAAACAATATCAATTATTTTTTGGACTCAGGCTCAATGCTAGGTGCAGTTAGACACAGTGGTTTTATTCCTTGGGATGATGACATGGATATTGGTATGTGTTGCGATGATTATGAGAAATTTATATCAATAGCACCTAAAGAGTTGGACAATAGATTCTTTTTAGACAACTATGAAACAAATAAAAGTAATCCACTGGTTTTCAGTAAAGTACGTTTGAAGGGAACAACTTATATTGAAAATATTGGAAATAAAAATTTGGAACATAATGAAATTTTTGTTGACGTGTTTCCCTACTATTATATTTCCGATAATATTATGGAGAGAAAAATTGAAGGACTTGAAATGGCATTTTTGGCACAGGCAATCATGTCGAAATCTGGATATAAAGTATGGAAAGGAAAAGGTCTGAAAAAGCGTCTGAAATTTTTGCCAACGGATATCGTCGGTAAAGTTTGCACAATGCATTATCTGAGAGCGAAAGTGAATCGATTATATTCAAAGCATCATAATACAAAAATGATGGGCATTCAAGCTGGATCATGTTATGGGTATTGGTATTTTCCAGAAAGCGTATTAAGAAAAACAGTGAAGCATAAATTTGAAGATGAAGAGTTTAATATTCCACAAGAATATGACTGCTTTTTAAAGGTTGCATATGGAGATTACATGAAGCTGCCACCTGAAAATGAAAGAGTAACGCATCAAATATTGCGGTTGGATTTCGGACAGACAAAAATCTTATAATTTAGATCTGTATGAATGGGAGACCGACCTTCTTTTAAAAACACCTTGGAAGGTCGGATTTTATATGAATTGATGTTCACAAAAAGAAAGGAAAAAGCGTACATGAACAAACAAGAAAGCGATATTTTGAACACACTTTTGCTAGAACCATTTATTAATCAAAGAATTTTAGCGGAAGAGTCAGGACATTCATTAGGAGTGGTCAATCGATCATTAAAAGAACTCATCAAGATGGACTATCTGGATGACTCAATCCGGCCAACGGTGAAAGCAATCACCGAGTTCAAAGAAAAGACACCTCAAAGAGCAATCATTTTAGCCGCTGGATTTGGAATGCGTATGGTTCCTATTAATACAGAAATGCCGAAAGGACTACTTGAAGTTAATGGTGAACCTCTTGTCGAACGTATTATTAGGCAACTTCATGAGGTTGGAATCAAAGAAATCTATGTCGTAGTTGGATTCATGAAGGAGAAGTATGAATATCTGATTGATGATTATGGGGTAGAATTGGTTGTTAATACAGAGTATGCAGCTAAGAATAATCTTCATTCTTTGAAACTGGTTAAGGAGCATTTGGAAAATTCGTATATCGTTCCGTGCGATATATGGTGTGACCGAAATCCGTTCCATCGGCATGAGCTTTATTCATGGTATATGGTTAGTGACCTCGTAGACAATGAGAGCAATGTTCGTGTTAATCGGAAAATGGAACTTGTCACTGTGCCGGAGGCATCTGGCGGTAATGCGATGATTGGAATTTGTTATCTGATTAAGGAGGATGCAGATATTGTAGAGCGTTGTATTGAAGAATTATGCGGAAATCAAAGATATGATGGCTCTTTTTGGGAAGAGGCATTGTATCACAAAGATCGTATGATTGTTGCTGCGCGGGTTGTACATTCGGCAGATGTTGTGGAAATCAACACTTATGAACAGCTCCGGGAAATTGATAGTGATTCGAATCAGCTAAAAACAGATGCAATTCAAGTGATCGGTAAAGCGTTGAATGCAAAATCAGATGAGATCACAGATATTACTGTCTTGAAAAAAGGCATGACAAATCGCTCGTTCCTTTTTACTTGTAAAGGGAAAAAGTACATTATGCGTATCCCAGGCGAGGGAACCGATCAACTCATCAATCGCAGGCAGGAAGCAGAGGTATACCACACGATTGATGGAAAAAAAATCTGTGATGATATTGCCTATATTAATCCTGAAAACGGGTATAAAATTACGGAGTTTCTGGAAGGAGCCAGAGTATGTGATCCGTTAAATTACGAAGATGTTAAAAAGTGCATGAATAGGTTGAAAAATTTCCATGAAATGAAGTTGAAAGTAAACCATGAGTTTGACATCTTTGGACAGATGGAGTTTTATGAGTCTCTATGGGATGGGATGCCGTCTGTTTACAAGGACTACGCAAAGACGAAAGCAAATGTTCTTTCATTAAAAGAATATATAGATTCGCATGTATCTGAGAAGGTTCTGACGCATATTGATGCTGTGCCAGATAATTTCCTTTTTGTTGAGAAGGATGGACAAGAGGAAATTAGACTGATCGACTGGGAGTATGCAGGGATGCAGGACCCCCATGTTGATGTGGCGATGTTCTGTATCTATTCGCTTTATAACAAACGGCAGGTAGATCGTTTGATAGTAGCATATTTTACGGAAGGATGTGACGATGCAACCAGAATTAAAATTTATTGTTACATTGCGGCCTGTGGACTGTTGTGGAGCAACTGGTGTGAGTATAAGCGAAACTTGGGTGTGGAATTTGGCGAATATTCGCTGCGTCAGTATCGGTATGCAAAGGAATACTATCGAATCGTTCAAGATGAATTAAAGAAGCAAAAAGAAAGGGAGGATAACTAAATGCATAAAGTAGAAAGAGCAATCATCATGGCGGCAGGACTGGGTAATCGAATGCATCCAATTACGCTGACCACTCCTAAACCGCTAGTTCGTGTGAACGGAATTCGTATGATAGATACGGTGATTGACGGCTTACACAAGAACGGAATCAATGAAATCTATGTGGTGGTAGGATATTTGAAAGAGCAATTTGAGAAACTGGAGCGGGAGTATCCTGGAGTGGAGCTTATTGAAAATCCATATTATGATACATGCAATAATATTTCGTCACTCTATGTTGCAAGAAATCATATTGAAAATGCGATTATCTTGGATGGGGATCAGATTATTTATAATCCGAAGATTCTTTCACCAGAATTCGAACGCTCTGGGTATAACAGCGTTTGGACAGACGATGAAACGGACGAGTGGCTTCAGACTGTAAAAAACGGAATTGTGACCTCTTGTAGTCGGACTGGAGGCAAGGGTGGCTGGCAACTGTACAGTATTTCCAGATGGACAGCGGAAGATGGTCGAAAGTTGAAACATTTCTTGGAAGTAGAATTTGAAGAAAAACAAAATCGGCAGATATATTGGGATGATGTAGCAATGTTTTGCCATCCTGATGACTTCAAATTAGGAATTCGTCCAATGAATGCATCGGATATTATAGAAGTGGATAATCTATCAGAACTGGTTGCATTGGATGAAAGCTATAAAAAATATGTGGAGGAAAATTAAAATGAACACGAAAAAAGAGCATGGAAAAATAGACTGGATGATAACGCTAGTGCCGTTAGCAATTGTAATTGCGCTTTGTGTACTGTTCTTCTTTGTGCCAGAACAGTCAAATGCGGTATTGAGCCAAATTCGTTTTTTCTTTGGTGATACTTTTGGAACGTATTATCTAATTATTGGTCTTGGAATTTTTATTGTTTCACTTTATATTGCTGGATCTAAATATGGAAATATTGTTCTCGGCGAACCAGATGAGAAACCGAAGTACTCCTTTTTTGCATGGGGTTCTATGATGTTCACCTGCGGTCTTGCAGCAGACATTTTGTTTTATTCTTTCTCTGAATGGGTGTTGTATGCAACTGATCCACATATTGCGGAAATGGGGAGCATTCAAGATTGGGCAGGCGTATATCCTTTATTCCATTGGAGCTTTATTCCTTGGGGATTCTATCTCGTGCTGGCTGTTGCATTCGGCTTTATGCTTCATGTAAGAAAAAGAAATCGACAAAAATATTCAGAAGCTTGCCGCCCGATTTTGGGAAAGCATACAGATGGATGGGCTGGCCGAATTATTGACCTTTTAGCTGTATTTGCACTTCTTGCTGGTACTGCGACTACATTCAGTGTTGCAACTCCGTTGATGGCGACAATTATTGGGGAACTGTTCCATATTGCAATTAGCCGTACTGTGATTAATATTATTATTCTTCTGATTACTTGTGCCGTATATACTTATTCCTTGTTGCATGGATTTAAGGGAATTAGCAAGCTGGCTAACATTTGTATTTATATGTTCTTTGGTCTAATTGCCTTTGTTCTTTTGTTCGGTGGAGAAACACGTTATATTATTGAGACTGGATTTGCATCTTTGGGTAAGATGGCCCAAAACTTCATTGATTTATCTACTTTTACTGATCCGCTTAGAACTTCGAACTTCCCGCAGAACTGGACAATCTATTATTGGGCATATTGGATGGTATGGTGTGTGGCAGCTCCGTTTTTTATTGGAAGTATTTCACGAGGAAGAACTGTACGTCAGACAATTTTGGGCGGTTATATATTTGGTGTTGGATCAACATTGACAAGTTTCATTGTACTTGGAAATTATTCAATGGGTATGCAGGTAACAGGAAAGGCAGATTTTATTGCACAGTATTTGGCAGATGGAGATCTTTATGGAATGATTGTATCTATTATAAAGACAATGCCGTGTGCACCTGCTATTATGATTATTGTGTTAATAACAATGATTGCATTCTATGCAACATCTTTTGACTCGATTGCATTGACTGCTTCTTGTTATAGTTATCATATTTTGGAAGATGGAAAACAACCAAATAAAGGGATTCAATTGATGTGGTGTATTTTATTGATTTTACTTCCGATTGCATTATTGTTTGCAGAGAGTTCTATGAATAATTTACAATCAGTTAGTATTGTGGCTGCTTTTCCAATTGGTGCAGTTATTGTAATGATTGCAATTAGCTTTATAAAAGATGCTAAAAAATATTTAGAAGAATTAAAAGAAAAAAAATAGAAGATTTACATATGAAAATAACATTAGTTATCATGGCTACCGGTACCGGTTCCTGATTCGGCGGTGGAATCAAACAACTTGCTCCAGTTGGTTTAAATGGAGAAATCATCATGGATTATTCTATCCATGATGCAATAGAAGCAGGTTTCAACAAAATTGTTTTTATTATCCGTAAAGATATTAAGGACGCATTTAAAGAAGCAATCGGTGACCGCATCGAAAAGATTTGCAACAATCTTAATGTGGAGATTGCCTTTGGAGTTATTTATATGATTGCTGGAATTGGCTGCTAAAAACTGCTGGTTTTTAACTGCCGAAAACCGCTGGTTTTATTATACCGTTTACAATAAAAACAGATTCACTAAAAATGGTTTGAGAAAAAATTGATATTCACGATAAATATATAAGATTTTATGTTATAATTAACGAAATATGGAAGTGATTCGTTACTCATTTTTCACAAGGAGTAAACCATTATGAGCATTATCGTTACCGGTGGAGCTGGATTTATCGGAAGTAACTTTGTATTTCATATGTTAAATACATATCCTGATTATAGAATTATTTGTGTGGACAAGCTCACTTACGCAGGTAACTTATCCACTCTTGAACCAGTTATGGACAACCCTAATTTCCGTTTTTGCAAAATCGACATTTGCGACAGAGATGCAATTTACGGACTTTTCGAGGAAGAACATCCTGACATGGTTGTTAACTTTGCAGCAGAAAGTCATGTAGACCGTTCAATAGAGAACCCGGAAGTGTTCCTTAACACTAATATTCTTGGTACTGCAGTTCTTATGGATGCCTGCAGAAAGTATGGTATTAAGCGTTATCATCAGGTATCTACTGATGAAGTTTACGGTGACCTTCCTCTTGACAGACCTGACTTGTTCTTTACAGAGGAAACACCAATTCACACAAGCAGTCCTTACAGTTCATCAAAGGCAGGGGCTGACCTTTTGGTTCTTGCATATTACAGAACTTACGGACTTCCTGTTACAATCAGTAGATGTTCTAATAACTATGGACCATATCACTTCCCAGAGAAGTTGATTCCCCTTATGATTGCCAATGCATTAAATGACAAGCCACTTCCTGTATATGGCAAGGGCGAAAATGTTCGTGACTGGTTATATGTTGAAGATCATTGTCGCGCAATTGACTTGATTATTCACAAGGGAAGAGTTGGCGAAGTTTACAATGTTGGCGGACACAATGAAATGACAAATATTGATATCGTTAAGATTATTTGTAAAGAATTAGGCAAACCTGAAAGCCTTATTACATATGTTGCCGACAGAAAGGGACACGATATGCGTTACGCAATCGATCCCACTAAGATTCACAACGAACTTGGCTGGTTGCCGGAAACTAAGTTCGCTGATGGCATTAAGAAGACTATTAAGTGGTATCTTGAGAATAGAGAATGGTGGGAGACTATTATTTCCGGCGAATATCAGAATTATTATGAGAAGATGTATGGCAACAGATAGCAATATGTTGCGGTAGAATAGTTATCCATACGAAAGGTTTACTATGGACAAAGCAAATGATATTATTACTAACATTATAAAAGAGGTGCTTACTGCACTTTATCAACCTTTTGGCGCAGCAGTGCTAATGGCTTTTGTTTCTATGTTTGTTTTTCTTTACGCAAGGGAACACGGCTGGAAGAAGGGAAGCCTGATTAAAAATATTTTTGGCACATGGTTTAGAAATTTTAAGGAAAGCTCTACATTTAGAAGGGCTTTCCTTTTGGTGTTTTATTCTACTATGATTCTTTTTAGAACGATTTTGAATAGAGATATTTGGTTTGATCCATTAGGCGATATTATGGGAAATTGGGGGCTTCATAATGCAGATGGTACTTTGTCTACGGAGCCTATTGAGAATTTTATGCTTTTTATGCCTTTTGCGGTGCTTTTGCTTTGGGCGTTTAAGGATAAGATTCTTGGAAGTGATGTAAGGCTTGGAAAGATTCTATGGAAGTCCACCGTTGTAGTTGGAATTTTTTCTTTTGGAATCGAATTTTCACAGTTGTTGTTCCACCTTGGTACGTTCCAAATATCGGATTTGGTGTACAACACCCTGGGCGGAACCGTTGGCGGCGCGGTGTACTATGTGATATATAGGGTTAGACATAAAGGGGAATAAAGCCGAATAGCTGAAAGAAAACAGAAAATATTAAGTCAATCAGGGCTGGCATTGCGCCAGCCCTGATTCTCTAAAAACTATTATATAAATATTATCTGTGAAATAAGCCAAAAAGTTAAGAGATTTTTTATCTCTTACTTCAACTTCACCTTCATTGTCTTGCTCCAATTACCTTTTCCATGCTTATTATATCCTCGAACACGTATGTAGTATGTTTTCTTTTTCTTCAACTTTGTAATTGTAGCTGAGTTTTGCAAAGTTGTTTTTTTCTTTAGTGTTTTCGTATTTTTCTTAAATCGTTTGTTAGTGGAGTACTGGACATAGTAGCCACTTTTTCCGCGGGCAGTCTGAGCTTTCCATTTTACATAAATAGAAGTTTTTGAATATTTCTTTGCTGACTTGATTTTTACAGTTGCAGGAGCAGGGTTCTTTTTTGTTTTTATTTTAACTGTTTTGCTCCATTTTCCGTAGCCTACATTTGTTTTGTATGCTCTGATTTTGAAATAGTATTTTGTGTTATATTTAAGATTTTTGATAGTAGTATTTGTAGTTTCAGGTTTTGTAATGTATTTATATTTAAATGCCGTGTTAAATGTTTTGTCAGTGGAATACATTATTGTGTAACCTGTTGCGGAACCTTGCTTGTCCCAACTTAAATGTGCACTGTTATAAGAAGAAACGGAACCTTTCAGTGTTTCTTTCTTAGGCAAAATCAAAAATGTAGTTGAACATACGCTAACGTATTTAACTTCTGTTGCAGTAAGTTTAACCTTGGCAACACCTGTGTTAATGTTAGATGAATAAGTAATCTTGTAATGATATGCAGGAACTAACTGACCGTCAACGTACAAATTGACAGTAGGTTTGATTTGTTTACCTGTTGCGTAGAAAACGTTATTACTCAATGTAATCGTACCTTTTTTTATTGAAACAAAAGGATTGTTTTCTTTATTGGAAGTAGAAATTACACCGTTGTTAAAATTGATAACTACATTAGCATCTGCAGTTCTATATAATTTGATAAAACGTCTTGCAAGTCTTTGAAGTACTGATTCCTTAGGAAATTCGCATATATCAGGAGTTCCGCAGGAAACAACAGCGTATTGTGGCGCAACTGCGTCAAGGAAGTTGGCGCATGATGAAGCGGCAGCACCGTGATGACCTATTTTAAGAACATCAGCCTTAAAATTATAACCTTGTTTAAGAAGCTCATTTTCCATAGTAGATGGAAGGTCGCCGGTTAAGAGAATAGACTTGTTATCGCATGTGACACGCATAACAATGCTGGCTTCATTATAGGTTGAACCTTGTGAACCGTCATAAACCACTTCCACAGTTGCATCGCCCAATTTGAATTTTTCACCTTCCACCGGAATCCTGAAAGGACAATCTTTCTCCTTAACGGTTTTTATAAAACTAAGGTAGTCTTTGCTTGGTTTTGTACATGGTGAGTAAATTACCTGACCGATTTCATATTCCTTGAAAACAGCAGGAAAACCGCCAACATGGTCCCCGTCAGGGTGGGTTGATATAACGTAGTCAATTTTTTTATCCGGAATGTTTAAAGATTTAAGATATGCAAGTACCTTTTCAGATGTTTGTGAAATACCTGAATCCACAAGCATAAAATGTCCGTTACTTTCGATAACAATGGCATCACCCCTGTCAACATAAATGGCATGCATTTTCATTTGCCCTGCTTTGGCAGAAACATTAATTGCCAAAATGCTAAACATAAAAAGAGCAAGAAATGCAATAAACTTTGTTCCTAAATTAATTTTGTTTTTCATAATTAAGCCATGTCCTTTCTAAATAATAATATGTACGTTTCAGGATAATCCAAAAAACAATTACCATAAATACAAGTACGCCTTCAAAGAATCTGCCCACAGCCAGGAGCATATTGAAATCTGAACCTATCCAGAAAACAAATGTGACTAAAATCTGTAGAACAAAAGTAACGTACCAAGTCATTTTGCACCATTTTCTCTCATCTCTACAGCAAATGTCTGTGCACATCTTAAGAAGTCCGCTACTGAACATAAAAGTAGTTATAATATTGCTTCCAAGATAAGCCAGTCCCAAAACGAGAGCTGTATTGCATAGAACTATTCCGTTAAGGAAAAACGGAAGTGCCAAAATAACAATGTGTAAAATTAAGGCGAACAATGTCGTAACTGAACCGTATTTGAAACGGTTATTAACTTTAGCTAAGTTTAAGCATGCAATAAATATAAGAAGAAAACCTAAAGCATCACTGAAAATATCTACTGAAATATTTCCAAAATAAACGTGGTCAATAACTTTTGCCGTGCTCTGACCGGTGTTTGTTGATGAATTGGTTGAGCTATTATCATTTGTTGTATTATAATGTGAATTTTCATCAGCTTTTTCTGAACTTGTGTTAATAACTTTGTAATCGCACCAGGCATTATAGTTAGATGCAATGTTATAATACTGAAATTCTCCGATTACCGAACCTGAATTGTTATATTTATGCGGATATTTAAATGGAGTTGTAACATTAACGTCCAATGTTATGAGAACGAAACCAATTGCCAGCATAAAAATAAAAAGTTTAAATTTGTTTTTGAGCATAAAAGCCTCCATAATATTATGTGCATTTTCTTAGATTATAAAATATAAATTTTAAGTAAATACGATATTTTTGTGAAATAAAAACGTTTAAGTACATTATATATGAACCACTTATGAAAAACAACTAAATAGGTGTTTGTGATTGTATATTGCCAAATAAAATAGTATAATAAGGGCGAATTCTGTTAAAGGGAATAAGCCGTAAAGGGCTTCAAAATAAGCAAAGGAGTAATGATATGAAGAAAATCACATCAAAATTAGTAGCAGTATTAATGATTGTTGTTATGGCGTTTGGTATTTCAGGCACAGCAACAGTTAAGACAGAAGCTAAAGAAAGCAAAGGTTATGTTATTAAAGTTAACTTAGGAACAAACTGTACAACAGTTTACAAAAACGGAAAAGCAATAAAGGCTATGATTTGTTCACCAAGTAATGAAACACCTATAGGAACATTTTATACACCTGTTAAATACAGATGGCATGAGATGATAGGTAATTGTTATGCACAGTATTGTACAAGAATTACAGACAGCATCTTATTCCATTCAGTTTGGTATTACAAGAATGGTGATAAATCAACAATGTCAGTTAGGGCATACAATGTAATGGGACAGAAGGCATCACACGGTTGTGTAAGACTTTTATGTAAAGATTCTAAGTGGATTTATGATCATTGTGCATTAGGAACAAAGGTTATAATTTTTAGAGGAACAAAGAAGGATGATCCTATTAAGAGACCTTCATTTACACCTATTACAAACGGTAAGTTTACAGATTGGGACCCAACTGATCCTGATCCTAAGAATCCATACAAGAGCAATAAGCCTGTAATTACTGCAAAAGTAAAGACTATTGAGTATGGAACAAAAGTTAAATTGTCTGACTTAATTACAGTAAAAGACAAAGCAGGCAACGTTCTTACCAAAAAAAATGTAAAGATTACTACAGTTGGTAAGATTAAAACATCTAAATTAGGAAAGTATAAGATTAAGTTTAAAGTAAAAGACAGCTTAGGAAATTCAAAGACTAAGATTTTAAAATTTAAGGTAGTAGATACAAAGAAACCTATTATTTCAGGTGCAGTAAAGAATCCTGATGTAGCTTTAAACAGTTCAGTTAATGTTTTATCTAATGTTACTGCAAAGACAGCAGCAGGCAAGAATATTACTTCGAAAATAAAAGTTACTGTTAAGTATAATAAGAAGAAAGTTAAGATTAAGAATGGTGTGGTTAAGTTTGCAAACAAGGGCAAATATTACATTACATATAAAGTTACGGGCACAAATAAGAAGACAGCAAAGAAGACTATTAAATACGTTGTAAAAGACCACAAGGTAAGTCTTACAATGAAGAATACAACTGTAAAGGTTAAACAGAACAGCGCATTTAATCCTTTGAATTATGTAGCTTCAGTTAAGGATTACAAGGGTAATGCTTTAAATATTAAGAACAGCGTTACAGTTACAGGAAAGGTTGATACAAAGAAACCTGGAACATATACATTAACATATAAGGCACAGTACTCAAATCAGGCATACACTGCAAGAACAGCAACACTTAAAGTTGTAGTAGAAGCTGTTGCACAGCAGCCTACAACAAAGCCTGTTACAACACAGCCTACAACAAAGCCTGTTACAACACAGCCTACAACTAAGGTACCGGAAACAACAACTAAGGCACCGGAGACAACAACTAAGGCACCTGAGACAACAACTGTACCGGAAACAACAACATCTAAGTAAATAATAGAAGAAAGAGGGGCAATAAATGTTTTCATATGAGACAACAGTAAGTTACAGCAGAACAGACAGAAATGGAAAAGTTCCAATGCATGAGATATTAAATCTTTTGCAGGATTGCTCCACCTTTCATTCAGAAGATATTGGTCATGGCGTAAGTTATATGAAAAGAGAGGCCAGGGCGTGGGTACTTGTTGCATACAAAGTTATAGTTAACAGACCTATTATGTTTGGACAGAAAATAACAATAGGCACATCTCCTTCAAAGTTTAGCAGCATGTTTGCTTCAAGACAGTATTTCATAAAAGATGAAAATGGAGATTATCTTGTTCAGGCAGACAGCCTCTGGGTTCTTATTGATATTCAGACACGAAAACCTTTAAGAATTACTGAAGAGGATTCAAGTGTTTATAAACCGGAACCGATATTTGATAATATAAAGGCGTCAAGAAAGATTAGGTTTAGTAGTGAAAGAACCAAATTAGAGTCGTTTAAGGTTTTAAAAACTTACATAGACAGCAATGGTCATATGAACAATGCTAATTATTTAAGGGCGGCTGAAGAATTTTTACCAACAAATTTTCCTTGCCATGAGGTAGATATTGTGTATAATAAAGAAGCTATGGAAGGTGAAATTATTACACCATATCTTTATAGCGAAGAAAATGGAATAGGTATTAGCTTCGAAAATCAAAGTGGAGAGACACTTACAAGAATAATGCTTATGTAATGATAAAAGAGGTTATGGCGTTAAAGTCTGACCTCTTTTTTATAAAAGTGCTAATATCAGGTAAACTATAAAAAATAGAACGGAGAGACAAAAAATGGAATTAGGAAGAACACAAAAATTAGAAATAGTAAGAATGGTAGATTTTGGTGCATATCTTGGCACAGAGGAAGAACAGGTGCTTCTTCCAAAGAAGCAGGTTCCTGAAGGAGCAAATGTTGGTGATGAAGTAAAGGTATTTATTTACAGAGATTCACAGGACAGACTTATAGCAACAGTAAACAAGCCTTTAGTTGAATTAGACGAAACAGCAGTTTTGACAGTTAAGGAAGTTTCAAAGAATGGTGCATTTCTTGACTGGGGCTTAGAAAAAGACTTATTTTTGCCATACAAGGAGCAGACAGTTTCAATTAAGTCAGGGGACAAGGTATTAGTAGGAGTATATTTGGACAAAAGTAACAGATTATGTGCAACAATGAAGGCGTATAAGTTCTTAAAATGTACCTCAACATATGAACCTGATGATGTTGTAACAGGAACAGTTTATAACTACAATCCTGAGTACGGTGTTTTTGTTGCTGTAGATAATAAGTATCACGGACTTGTACAGAAGAAAGAGCTTACAACAAGATTAGAAATCGGTCAGCAGATTCAGGCAAGAGTAAAAAGTGTAAGACCTGATGGCAAATTAGACCTTTCACTTAGAAAGAAAGCATATTTACAAATGGACGAAGATGCCGAAAAAATATATAAATACATTGAGAATAACGGTGGTCAGTTAGGATATACAGATAAGGCTAAACCTGAGGTAATTAGAGAAGATTTTCAGATGAGCAAAAGTGAATTTAAAAGAGCTATCGGCAGATTGCTCAAAGAACACCGTATAATCATTGGCGAAAGTAACATATTTTTAAATAAATAATAGGGGCTGTATGCAATATTAACAAAGATTTTTTTGTTATTTTGTTTATTTACAATATAGCATTTTTAGTGTCAGTGATTTAGAATACAATCAGACGCGAGATAGAGAAACTATTTCAATACTAGGAGGAATTTTTAAAATGGCAAGTTTATCATTAAGAAATATCTGCAAGGTATATCCAAACGGATTCTGTGCAGTAAAAGATTTTAACCTTGAAATCAAGGATAAAGAATTTATCATCTTCGTAGGACCATCTGGTTGTGGTAAGTCAACAACACTTAGAATGATCGCAGGTCTTGAAGAAATTTCATCAGGAGAATTATACATCGGAGATAAGTTAGTAAACGATGTTGAACCAAAGGATAGAGATATCGCAATGGTATTCCAGAACTACGCTTTATATCCACATATGACAGTATATGATAATATGGCATTTGGTCTTAAGTTAAGAAAAGTACCTAAGGCTGAACAGGAAAGATTAGTTAAGGATGCAGCTAAGATTCTTGACCTTGAACAGTTACTTGATCGTAAGCCTAAGGCTTTATCAGGTGGTCAGAGACAGAGAGTTGCTATGGGACGTGCTATCGTTCGTAACCCTAAGGTATTCCTTATGGATGAACCTCTTTCAAACTTGGATGCTAAATTAAGAGTACAGATGCGTGTGGAAATCGCTAAGATTCATAAGAGATTAGGCGCAACAATCATCTACGTAACGCATGACCAGACAGAAGCTATGACACTTGGTACAAGAATCGTAGTTATGAAGGATGGTGTTGTACAGCAGGTAGATTCACCTAAGAACTTATATGATAAGCCGGTTAACTTATTCGTAGCAGGATTTATGGGTTCACCACAGATGAACTTCATCGATGCAGAAGTTGAACAGGAAGGAGCTGACATTAAGCTCCACATTGGACAGGCTAGAACATACATTACAGTACCGGCTGAACAGGCTAGAAGGCTTATTGACGGTGGTTATGTTGGTAAGACAGTTGTTATGGGTATCAGACCGGAAGATATTCATGATGAAGAAAGCTTCATTGAAATGTCACCTGATAGTGCATTTAAGACAACAATCAGAATTTACGAATTACTTGGTGCTGAAGTATACTTATACTTTGACCTTGAAGGATTCGATTGTACAGCAAGAGTTAATGCTCGTACAACAGCTAGACCTGGTGATGAAGTTGTTATGGCAATGGATCTTACAAAACTTCACATCTTTGATAAGGATACAGAAAAAGTTATCACAAACTAATATATATATTTATCAAAAGACTGCCCGATTTGGGCAGTCTTTTTTACTTAATAAGAAATTTCTTTGGAGTTTTTATTAGGCTCTTTGTCAAGAGTGGGGGTAAAAAAATCATACGATATTATAAAGGATTTTTTTGATGCTGTAAAATAGTTGGTTATTTTGACAAAAATTACAAGATAAAAGTACTATTGATTAGCTCTTTTCTCTTGTTTTTTGTCATAAACTGGTTTAAAATATAGTTTGACAGAATGTACGAATTTTTTAGAACAAGGAGTGGCCTATGATATCAAATCAGATTTTACAGAACACAATAGAAGGAATAAAAAGTATTTCAAGGGTAGATTTACATGTGGCAGATACAGACGGAAAGATTATTGCCAGTACTTCCCAGTTAGGAGATGAGTTTGAACATGCTATAATTAGCTTTGTTACTTCTCCGGCAGACAGCCAGTCAGTACAGGAATACCAGTTCTTTAAGGTTTATGATGAAAGCCAGTTAGAACTGATTCTGATAGCTCAGGGAACAAGCGATGACGTGTTTATGGTAGGAAAGATGGCTGCCTTCCAGATTCAGAATCTGCTTGTTGCATATAAAGAAAGATTTGATAAAGACAATTTTATCAAAAACTTATTATTAGACAATCTACTCCTTGTTGATATTTATAATAGATCAAAGAAGTTGTACATTGATGTGGATGCAAGAAGATGTGTCTGTATTATTGAAACAAAGAACGAAAAGGACAGTGTTGCTTTAGAAACAGTTAGAACATTGTTCTCAGGTAATAAGAAAGACTTTATTACAGCAGTAGATGAAAAGAGCATTATTCTTGTTAAGGAGTTAGACGAAAAACAGGGATATGAAGATATTGAAAAGATAGCAAGGACAATTGTGGACATGCTTAACACAGAGGCAATGGTTAAGGCTACTGTAGCATACGGAACTATTGTTAAGGAGATTAAGGAAGTATCACGTTCATACAAGGAAGCAAGAATGGCCCTTGATGTAGGAAAGATTTTCTTTAGCACTAAGAACGTAATTGCTTACAATAATCTTGGAATCGGAAGATTAATTTATCAGTTACCAATTCCACTTTGCAAGATGTTCATTAGCGAGATTTTTGAAGGAAAGTCACCGGATGAATTTGACGAAGAAACATTGACAACAATTAATAAGTTCTTTGAAAACAGCTTGAATGTATCTGAAACATCAAGACAGCTATATATTCACAGAAATACTTTAGTATACAGACTGGACAAGTTGCAGAAGAGTACAGGACTAGATTTAAGAGTATTTGAGGATGCAATTACATTTAAGATTGCCCTTATGGTTGTTAAGTACATGAAATACATGGATAACACAGATTTTTAGAAAATAAATAGTTAAAATGTAGCAATATGAAGGTCCCTATGGACCTTCATATTGTGCTAGTGGAGCAAATTCAATTCGGAAATATATTAAAATTTTATTACAAGGATTGTTACGTGCTTTGCCCACCCACAAAAAAACACATTTGTGTTATATATTTCTATTTAGAGCAGAATATTAGGAGGCATATAATGATTAAAATAGAAGGTGTAAGTAAGTCTTATGGCAACGGTGCACCGGCGTTAAGCAATTTAAATCTTGAAATAGAGGAAGGAGAGTTTGTATTTGTTGTTGGAGCCAGTGGTTCAGGAAAGTCAACATTTATCAAACTGCTTCTTAAAGAGTTAAATCCCACAGAGGGAACAATAGTGGTAGATGATGTTAATTTATCAAAACTTAAATCAAGAGGAACAGCTAAGTATAGAAGAAAGGTTGGAGTTGTTTTTCAGGATTTCAGATTGTTACAGGATAGAGATGTTTACTCAAATATTGCTTTTGCACAGAGAGTAATAGGGGCGTCACCAAGAGAGATTAAAAAGAATGTGGCAAGAGTATTATCTTTGGTGGGACTTTCAGAAAAATATCGTTCCAATCCGTCAGAATTGTCAGGTGGTGAGCAGCAGAGAGTTGCCCTTGCAAGAGCACTTGTTAATAAACCACAGTATATTTTGGCTGATGAACCTACAGGAAACCTTGACCCTGAAAATTCATGGGAGATTATGAAACTGCTTGAAAAAATTAATGAGCAGGGAACAACAGTTATTGTTGTTACACATAACATGGAAATAGTTAAGGCTATGAACAAGCGTGTCATAACTATGAAGAAAGGTGTAAAAGTAGAGGATAGCAAAGGGGAGGAACAGACAGATGAATACTAGAACAGCAAACTACTGTTTAAAACAGGGTTTTGTAAACATAAAGAGAAACAAACTGTTTTCCCTTGCATCAATAGGAACTATTGCTGCGTGTATATTTTTAATAGGTGTAATTTTTACAATTATTATTAATGTTAACTTTATGGAAAAGAAAGTTGAGCAACAGGTTGGGGTAACAATATTCTTTAACGAAGGGTTAAGCCAGCAGGGAATAGATGATATTGGAAAAACAATTAAGTCAGATTCCCGTGTAAAGAGTTACGAATATACATCAGCAGAGGAAGCTTGGGAAGGTTTCAAAAAGAATTATTTTAAAGATAATCCTGATTTGGCAGAGGGATTTTCAAAGGAAAACCCATTGGCTAATTCAGCATCTTACACAGTTTACTTAAATAGTATTAATGACCAGAAAGCTTTTGCCACAGCAATGGAAAAGGTTCAGGGTGTAAGACAGGTTAAGTATTCAAACCCAACAAGAGAGTTTCTTACAAACTTTGGCAAAATGTTAGGATATGCGTCTATTGCATTGATTATTATTTTGCTTGGTGTTGGTATTTTCCTTATAAGCAACACGGTTATGATTGGTATTTCAGTAAGAAGACACGAAATTAAAATTATGAAGCTTATTGGAGCAACTAATAGTTTTGTAAGAGCACCATTTATTATAGAAGGTGTAACAATCGGTTTATTAGGTTCAATAATTCCGCTTGTTATAATAAGACTTGTTTATGACAGATTAATTGATCTTATTATGACTAAATTTGGTGTACTTGGCAACAGTATTCCTTTTGCGTCAGTTCATCAGATTTTTTTGGTGCTTGTTCCATTAGGACTTGGAATTGGAGCAGGTATTGGTTTAATAGGATCAATTGTGTCAATGAGAAAGCACTTAAAGGTATAAAGTTAATTGAGTTAACAGGGAAAGAGATAAGGAGAAAGTAATGAGAAAATCTAAAGTATTAAGTTTTGTTCTCGTGGCAGCATTGGCAGTTACTGCTATTCCAATTAATGCGTTTGGAACAGTTAACGATGAGAAGAATAAACTTTCAGATTTGCAGAATCAGAAGCAACAGGCTCAGGATGAAAATAATAAACTACAGAAATCTAAGTCTGATGCACAGGAGTACATTCAGTCAGTTGATAAGAAGTTAACTAATTTGGCTACAGAGATGTACAAGACTAATCAGAAATTATCAAAAACAGAAGACAAGATATCTAAGACTCAGAAGGAATTGAACAATGCTCAGGTTAGCATAAATGAGCAGTATGAAGATATGAAGCTTAGAATCAAATATATGTATGAGAATGGTGATACTCAGATGATAGATTTGATTTTTAATTCAAAGAGCATAACTGATTTCTTAAATAAGGCAGAGTACATAACAGAGTTATCACAGTATGACAGAGATATGCTTAATAAGATGAAGAAGACTAAAGAGAAAATAGCTTCTGCAAAGAGTACTCTTGTAACTGAGAAAAAGAATCTTCAGACAATACAGGCACAGCAGAAGAGTGACCAGACTAAGCTTACTAATCTTTCTGAATCAAAGCAGCAGGAACTTAAAAATTATGAAGATTTGATAGCACATAATGAGGCCACATCTGATGAATTGGAAGCAGAAATCAGTGCACAGGAAAAGAGAGTTGCATCTGCTGAAGAACAGCGCAAAAACCAGGCAGCTGCTGAGCAGGCAAATAAGGCCGCAGCGGAAAAAGCAAGACGTGAGGCGGCAGCAAAGAAACAGCAGGCAGCTAGTTCAAATAGTAGTACAAGCAATACATCATCAAATACAGGAAGCAATACAACAGATACTTCAAACAGTGGAAATTCAGGAAGTAGTGGAACAGTTTCAGGCGGTGGATTTACATGGCCACTTCCGGGACATACAACTATATCTTCAGGATATGGATATAGAGGTTCTGAATTTCATAAGGGTATTGATATTCCGGCATCAGCAGGAACCACTATTGTTGCAGCAGGTTCAGGTACAGTAGAGTGGGCTAATTATAGTACAACAGCAGGCAACTGGATTGGTATTAATCACGGCAATGGTGTATATAGTGTATATATGCATATGTCTGCACTTTTAGTTTCGGCAGGAACAAAGGTAAGCGCAGGACAGAGCATTGGACTTGTAGGAAATACAGGAGCATCACAGGGTAACCATTTACATTTTGCAGTACGTAAGAACGGGGCATATGTTAATCCTTGGGATTATTTAAAATAAACTTGAATTAAGGAGTCATGATGAAAAAGAATAAGAACCGTTTTTTACTTGGATTCTTTTTTGGAATGCTTGCCATGGCAGTTGTGGTAGGTGGTGTTGGAACAGGTTTGTATTTTGCAAACCAGAACACATCCGGAAAAACAATCAGTGAAAAAACATCACAAAAGCTTGATTATATAAATAAACTTATAGATGCTAAGTTCTTAAATAAGGTTAATGAATCTGACTTGGAAGATGGAATTTACAAAGGATTGTTGGAAGGCTTAAATGATCCGTATTCTGTTTATTACACGGCAGAAGAATACCAGAAAATGATGGAACAGACGTCAGGAACTTACAGCGGAATAGGTGCTTTGGTATCTCAGAATGCTGAAACAGGAATAATTACGGTAGTTAAGGCTTTTGCCGATGCACCGGCTGCAAAGGCAGGAGTAAAGAACGGAGATATTATTTATAAAGTAAAGGGCAAAGAAGTAACTGGTGTTGACATTAACAATGTTGTTACTGAAATGAAGGGCGAAAAAGGAACAACAGTTGACATAACTGTTTACAGAGAGTCCGAAAAGAAATACATTGACTTTACAATAACAAGAGATCAGGTTAATGAGCCTACTGTTGAATATAAGATGCTTGATAAGAAGAAAAAGATTGGTTATATACAGATAAGTCAGTTTGAAGAAGTTACTTATGACCAGTTTACGAAAGCATTGGATGACTTGAAGAAGCAGGGAATGAAGGCTGTTATCTTTGATGTTAGAAGCAATCCGGGTGGATTATATGAGACAGTCTGCAAGATGCTTGATGAAATACTTCCTGAAGGAAATTTGGTTTCAACTAAGGATAAATATGGAAATGAGGAAAAGCAGACTTCAGACAGCAAGTGTCTTGAAATGCCAATGGTTGTTTTGCAGAATAAGGACAGCGCCAGTGCATCAGAAATTTTTGCAGGTGCAATTCAGGACTTTAATGCAGGAAAAATCGTAGGCACACAGTCATTTGGTAAAGGAATTGTACAGACAATTCTTCCATTAAGCGACGGCTCAGCGGTAAAACTTACAGTTCAGGATTATTATACTCCAAGTGGCAAAAACATTCACGGAAAGGGAATAACTCCTGATGTTGAAGCAGAATTGGAAGAAAATGCAACAAGCGATACACAGCTTGAAAAGGCAAAAGAAACAATTATGGAATTAATGAAATAATGAACAGAAAGACCATACATATATCTTGCAAACGAAGATATATGTATGGTCTTTTTCTATGCTTTGAATAACTGTATAAAATAAGTAAAAGGGTAAATGAAAAATGTTCCTTTTTATTTTGACAAATGCTTATGAAAAAATTAAATTTGTAAAGTGTCAAAATAGACAAAGTTTTTACGAAAGTTTTGGTTATTTATTTGTCTAAAAATCATATTAATAGGCTGGGTTTCACATTGTTATCGTGACGTTAAAATGCTATAATATAACATGCAATTATAGAGACGGATGTATTAAAAAAGGGACAAAAACGGAAGTGTACTTCCTATTTCTGTTAATGTTTCAAGAGTAAATTTCTATAGAACTAATCTGGTATCAAATCTTTTGGAACTGGTTGAAAAATATAATTTGGAACCAAAGGATTTGCAACTTGAAATTACGGAAACAGTATATACTGAGGAAAAGCAGGTAATATATTCAATAATAAGTGAATTGCAGGAAGCAGGCTTTAAGATTTTGATGGATGATTTCGGAAGTGGATATTCATCACTTAATATGTTAAAGGATGCGCCTATAGACGTACTTAAATTGGATATGGCGTTTATGCGAAATTTGGATAATGAAAATGAAAGAAACAACATAATTGTTGAGTCTATTGTAGAATTGTCCAAGAAATTAAATATTTCGGTAGTAGTAGAAGGTGTTGAGTCAGAAAAACAGGTTAACTTCTTAAAATCAATTGGAGCAGAAGTGATTCAGGGATATTATTTCTCAAAGCCAATACCTACGGACGAATATGAAAAGTTAATAGAGGAATAATAAAAGAATAACAAAAGCACAGAACAAACATTCGATTTTGTTCTGTACTTTTGTTATTTTGAATGATATACTTGACAAGTAACAATACTAAGAAAAGTAGTTGATAAATGATTTGGGTTTGAAAATACTCAAATATTGATTAGAGCTAATTGGGAGAAATCATATGGATCATTTTGAATTAGTTTCAGAGTATAAGCCTACCGGGGACCAGCCGCAGGCTATTGAAGAGTTAGTTGAAGGTTTTAAGAAAGGAAAACAATTCCAGACTTTGCTTGGTGTAACAGGTTCAGGTAAGACTTTTACAATGGCGAATGTTATTGAACAATTAAATAAACCTACACTTATTATTGCTCATAATAAGACTTTGGCAGCTCAGCTTTACGGTGAGTTTAAGGAGTTTTTTCCTAATAATGCTGTGGAATATTTTGTTTCCTACTACGATTATTATCAGCCGGAGGCTTATGTTCCAAGCACAGACACATATATTGAGAAGGATTCATCAATTAATGATGAAATAGATAAGTTACGTCATTCGGCAACAATGGCTTTAATGGAGCGTAAAGATGTAATTATTATTTCTTCAGTTTCATGTATATATGGTTTGGGAGACCCAATAGATTACAAGAATATGGTTGTGTCTTTAAGACCGAATACCATTAGAGATAGAGATGAGATTATTCATAAGCTTATTGAAATACAGTATGACAGAAATGATATGGACTTTAAACGTGGAACTTTCAGGGTTCGTGGAGAGAATCTGGAAATATTTCCTGCTTCGTATACGGATAGTGCAATTAGAGTTGAATTTTTTGATGATGAAATCGAGAGAATTTCAGAGATTGATGCTTTAACGGGTCAGATTAAGAACGTGCTTGAACATGTAGCAATATTCCCTAATTCTCATTATGTTGTGCCACCTGAAAAGATGGAGCGTGCCATTAAGGATATAGAGAAAGAGTTAGAGGAACAGGTAGCATATTTTAAATCAGAAGACAAATTAATAGAGGCACAGCGTATTGCCGAGCGAACTAATTTTGATATGGAAATGCTAAGAGAAACAGGTTTTTGTTCAGGAATAGAGAACTATTCAAGACATATGGCAGGTTTGGAGCCGGGAGCCACACCTCATACATTAATGGAATATTTCGGAGATGATTTCTTAATAATAGTAGATGAGTCTCATATTACGATTCCACAGATTAGAGGAATGTATGCCGGTGACCAGTCAAGGAAGTCTACTTTAGTTGATTATGGGTTCAGACTGCCTTCGGCTAAGGATAACAGACCACTTAATTTTGAAGAATTTGAAAGCATGATTGACCAGATGATGTTTGTGTCAGCTACGCCTAATGTTTATGAACAGGAACATGAATTAGGACGTGCAGAGCAGATTATAAGACCTACAGGATTGCTTGATCCGGAAGTTGAAGTAAGACCGGTTGAAGGACAGATTGATGACCTTATAACTGAGATTAATAAGGAAGTTGCCAAGAAGAATAAAGTTTTGGTAACAACTTTGACGAAGCGTATGGCTGAGGATTTGACAGATTATATGCGCGATGTGGGAATTAGGGTTAAATACCTTCATTCAGATATAGATACGTTAGAGAGAACTCAGATTATCAGAGATATGCGATTGGATGTTTTTGATGTTTTGGTTGGTATTAACCTTTTAAGAGAAGGTTTGGACATACCGGAAATTGCTTTAGTTGCAATATTGGATGCTGACAAGGAAGGGTTTTTACGTTCAGAAACATCACTTATTCAGACTATTGGACGAGCTGCAAGAAATGCAGAAGGCCACGTAATAATGTATGCTGACAATATTACTGATTCAATGGATAAAGCTTTAACGGAAACTAACAGACGTAGAGAGATTCAGCAGAAATACAATAATGAGCACGGCATTACTCCAACAACTATTAAGAAGGCTGTTCGAGACCTTATTAGTATCTCCAAAGAAGTGGACAGAAAGATTAGCGACGTTGAGAAAGATCCTGAATCAATGGATTATAAGGAACTTAAAAAGCTTATCGAAAAGGTTAAGAAGAAAATGGAAAGAGCTGCAGCAGAGCTTGATTTTGAAACAGCTATTGAAATGCGAGATAAGTTGGCAGAATTAAGAAAGTTGCAGGAAGATAACTAAAAATCTATAACGGAATTTATTTGGAAAAGATATAAAATAACCAAATAACAAAGATAGAAAAAGATAGGAAAATAAAATGAAAGACAATAAAAAATATATTCATATAAAAGGTGCAAATGAGCACAATTTGAAAAATATTGATATTGATATACCAAGAGATGAATTTACGGTAGTAACAGGTTTAAGCGGTTCAGGTAAGTCATCCCTTGCTTTTGACACTATTTATGCAGAAGGACAGAGAAGATATATGGAATCGTTATCTTCTTATGCAAGACAGTTCTTAGGGCAGATGGAAAAACCACAGGTTGAAAGTATTGAAGGATTACCACCGGCTATTTCAATTGATCAGAAATCAACAAACAAGAATCCACGTTCAACAGTTGGAACAGTAACAGAAATATACGATTATATGAGATTGCTTTATGCAAGAGCAGGTATTCCACATTGTCCAAAATGCGGACGTGAAATAAAGAAACAGACAGTTGATGAAATGGTAGATCGTATTCTTATGCTGGAAGAACGTACTAAGTTTCAGATATTGGCACCTGTTGTAAGAGGAAAGAAAGGACGTCACGAAAAAGTATTTGAAAGTGCTAAGAAAAGTGGCTATTTGCGAGTAAGAGTTGATGGCAATATGTATGAACTAACTGAAGAGATTAAGTTAGAAAAAAACATAAAGCACAGTATCGAAATTATTATAGACCGACTTAGCATTCGTGAAGGAATTGAAAAGCGTCTTACAGATTCTGTTGAAAATGCTTTAAAGCTTGGCAACGGACTAATGATAGTAGATGTTATTGGTGGGGAAGAGATGACTTTTAGTCAGAATTTTGCCTGCCCTGACTGTGGAATAAGTATTGACGAAGTACAGCCTAGAAGTTTTTCTTTTAATAATCCTTTTGGGGCTTGTCCTGACTGTTATGGTTTGGGATACAAGATGGAATTTGACGAAGACCTTATTATTCCTGATAAGAGTTTAAGCATTAATCAGGGAGCAATTGTAGTATTGGGGTGGCAGAGTGCAAATGACGGAAAGAGTTTTAGTAATGCGATACTTCAGGCATTGGCTTTAAAATACAATTTTTCTCTTGATACGCCTTTTGAGGATTATCCAAAAGAGATACATGATATTTTGATTTATGGAACAAATGGTGAAAAAGTAGCCGTAAGATACAAGGGGCAAAGAGGTATTGGAGTTTATGATATTGCTTTTGAAGGATTAATTAAAAATGTAGAAAGACGATATCGTGAAACAAGTGCAGAGTCAACAAAGGCAGAATATGAAACATTTATGAGATTTACGCCATGTGCAACATGCCACGGACAGAGACTTAAAAAGGAATCGTTGGCTGTAACTATTGGAGATAAGAATATTTATGAAATGACAGAAATGTCTGTAAGAGATTTGCGCCAGTATTTGGATGAATTGCAATTAACTGAAACTCAGCTAAAGATAGGAAAAGAGATTTTGAAAGAAATTAAAGGACGTCTTCAATTCTTAGTTGACGTTGGACTTGATTATCTTAGCCTTTCAAGAGCTACGGGAACTTTGTCAGGCGGAGAGGCTCAGCGTATACGTTTGGCAACTCAGATAGGTTCAGGCTTGGTTGGAGTTGCTTATATAATGGATGAGCCAAGTATTGGATTGCATCAGAATGATAATGATAAGCTTCTTGCAACATTGAAGCATTTAAGAGATTTGGGAAATACTTTGATTGTAGTTGAACATGATGAGGATACAATGCGTGCAGCAGATTATGTGGTTGACATAGGTCCGGGAGCAGGAGAACACGGTGGACATGTTATTGCTACAGGAACTGCAGAGGATATAATGAAAAATCCTAATTCAATTACAGGAAAATATTTAAGTGGAGAGATTAAAATACCTGTTCCAAAAACACGTAGAAAACCAAAAGGTTTCTTAAAAGTAGTTGGAGCCAAGGAAAATAACCTAAAGAACATTGATGTAAAGGTGCCAATTGGGGTACTTACATGTGTAACAGGTGTTTCAGGCTCAGGTAAAAGCTCACTTGTTAATGAAATACTATATAAGAGTCTTGCAAGAAAATTAAACAGGGCAAGAACAATTCCCGGAAAATGCAAGAAGATAGAGGGAATGGAGCAGCTTGATAAGGTAATAAATATTGATCAGTCACCAATAGGCAGAACTCCACGTTCAAACCCGGCAACATATACCGGAATGTTTGATATGATAAGAGATCTTTTTGCTGCAACAACTGATGCAAAGGAAAGAGGATATAAAAAAGGCAGATTTAGTTTCAATGTAAAGGGGGGACGATGCGAGGCATGTTCAGGGGATGGAATTTTAAAGGTTGAAATGCATTTTCTTCCTGATGTATATGTTCCATGTGAGGTTTGTGGCGGAAAGCGTTACAATAGGGAAACACTGGAAGTACACTACAAAGGTAAGACTATTTATGATGTTCTTGAAATGACAGTGGAAGAAGCATTGGATTTCTTTAAGAATGTGCCTAGAATTCTTAACAAGGTACAGACATTGTATGATGTAGGTCTTGGCTATTTAAAATTAGGACAGCCGTCAACAACATTGTCGGGTGGTGAAGCACAGAGAATTAAGCTTGCAACAGAATTAAGTAAGAGAAGCACAGGAAAAACAATATATGTATTGGATGAACCAACAACAGGTCTTCATTTTGCTGATGTGCATAAATTAGTAGAGATTCTTCACAGATTAACAGATGAAGGTAATACAGTAGTGGTTATTGAGCATAATCTGGACGTAATAAAAGTGGCAGATTATATAATTGATATGGGACCTGACGGTGGTGACCGTGGTGGAACAGTTGTAGTTGCAGGAACACCTGAGCAGGTTGCAGAACATCCAACAAGTTATACCGGCAAGTATGTTAAGCAGATGTTAGAGAGACAATAGTCATTTTTTATAAAAAAACGATTCATAAAAATGTTTAAATAAAAGGGCATTTATGCAATGTTTATAAAGATGAAAAAAGTGCTTGAACCCCCTTTAAAATAAGGGAAAATTGTGCTATATTGAACATACAAACAAAAACGTATTAAATACCTAAAAAGACTTCTACAAAGAAGTTAACGACCCATTTGTTATTAGATGTCAACCTAATAACAACAGTATCTAAGTTTAGTGGTGAAAGGAGTTTTACCCAGTGATATCTGCTAACATGGCAATCAACGGAAGATTGTTTAAGTAGTGATTATTGGATGAGGTGTTACAAAGAATTGGATAGGATAGGAATTATTCAAAACGAAAATTCAATGAAGAATAACATCTTATGGTTAAGGTAGATAGTGAAGTCGAAGCAGGACAAATAGTAAGGAATAGACTAGGTATACAGATATTCGGAATGCGATCGAAACGAATAGTGTACAGAAGAAATTCCCGAGAAGATTCATTTAATAAAAAGTACCTGCGGTTGTTAACAAAATTGTAAAGTTAGGGTATTGAAATAGGGAGCATCTGTCATACGAGGAAGTAGGGCAGGTGCTCTTACTTCGTTATAAGTACTTGAAATGGTATTACAATTTAGGAACGTGTGAAAGTATATTATGAGTCTGAAAGATGTATAAGTTTAAAAATATTTTGTATATAGAGAGCAGTCAGGTTATAAGTTATGGGAATTATAAAAGTTAGTACAGTGTACTTGTTTTAAATAGAAAAATAGGGTAGAATTAAAAATTAGCAGGTAATTAGATTTTATATAGCAATTACCTTTTACAGTAGTATGGTGCAGGCACCATTTTAGGAGGAAATACATTGAAGAAAGAATTAGTAATCGTTCTTGACTTTGGTGGTCAGTATAACCAGTTGGTTGCAAGACGTGTTCGTGAATGTAATGTATATTGTGAAATATATTCTTACAAAACAGACATTGAAAAAATCAAAGCAATGAACCCAAAGGGTATCATCTTAACAGGTGGACCAAATAGTTGTTATGAAGCCGATTCTCCAACATATTCAAAAGAATTATTTGAATTAGGCGTTCCAGTGTTAGGACTTTGCTACGGAGCACAGCTTATGATGCATGTGTTAGGCGGAAAAGTAGAACGTGCAGATGTACGTGAATATGGTAAGACAGAAGTATTAATAGACAAGACTCAGTCAAAGATTTTTGCAGATGTTTCACCAAAAACAGTTTGCTGGATGAGTCATTTTGATTATATATCACAGGTGGCACCGGGATTTGAAATCTCATCACACACAAAGGATTGCCCTTGTGCATCAGCAGAAAACGAAGAAAAGAAACTTTATGCAATACAGTTCCATCCAGAAGTACTTCACACACAGGAAGGAACAAAGATGTTATACAACTTCGTTCGTGGAGTTTGCCAGTGCTCAGGAGACTGGAGAATGGATTCATTTGTAGAAGAATCAATTAAGGCAATCCGTGAAAAAGTTGGCGATGGTAAGGTTTTATGTGCATTGTCAGGTGGTGTAGATTCATCAGTTGCAGCAGTAATGCTTTCAAAAGCCATTGGAAAACAGCTTACATGTGTATTCGTAGACCATGGCTTACTTCGTAAAAACGAAGGTGACGAAGTAGAAGCAGTATTCGGTCCTGACGGTCCATATGACTTAAACTTTATCCGTGTAAACGCACAGGAACGTTACTACAGCAAGTTAGCAGGAGTAAAAGAACCTGAACAGAAGCGTAAAATAATTGGTGAAGAATTTATCAGAGTTTTTGAAGAAGAAGCAAAGAAAATCGGAGCAGTTGACTTCCTTGTACAGGGAACAATTTATCCTGACGTTGTTGAAAGTGGTTTAGGTGGCGAATCAGCAGTAATTAAGTCACATCACAACGTAGGTGGATTACCTGACTGTGTAGATTTTAAGGAAATAATCGAACCACTTCGTGATTTATTTAAGGACGAAGTAAGAAAAGCCGGCTTAGAAATGGGTATACCTGAATATTTAGTATACCGTCAGCCTTTCCCAGGTCCGGGACTTGGAATCCGTATCATCGGTGAAGTAACAGCCGAAAAAGTTAAAATGGTACAGGATGCAGATGCAATTTATCGTGAAGAAATTGCAAATGCCGGATTGGATAAAACAATAGGACAGTATTTTGCAGCACTTACAAATATGCGTAGCGTAGGTGTAATGGGCGACGAAAGAACATACGATTACGCCATTGCACTTCGTGCAGTAAATACTGTAGATTTCATGACAGCAGAAGCTGCAGAAATACCTTACGAAGTATTGTCAAAGGTAATGAGCAGAATCATAAACGAGGTGCGCGGGGTCAATAGAGTAATGTACGATTTGACAAGTAAGCCACCTGGAACTATAGAGTTTGAATAGACACTAAAATCCCACAATGCCTTTATTTATGGGCACTGTGAGAGGTAGTGATTATATCGTGGCAACGATATGGCAACACTAAAACAATTCACCCATATGTATAAATGAAAAAACCTTACTGATTTTGAGGAGTCAGTAAGGTTTTTTTATGCTCTTTTATAAATCAATTAGTTTATGATATCCGTGAGTATTAGCCGGATAGTTGTATCTCCAATTATCGTATTCTTCCTTGGAGATTTCTCCGGCATCAAACTTGGACTTCATCTTTGCCCAGGACTTTGCCTCATGACCTAAAGCGTCGTGGATGGCACCTAAGTTAAGGGTAATATGACTTCCTTCCTGTCTGACGGATATACCATAAATATCTTCAAGAGTGAACAGAAGCTGCATAATTCCCACATGAGTATCAATGTCAGGAACATTAATGGCCTCAGGAGAAACTTCCAAAATGGAAGAAAGAGTTTCAATCAAATCATCCTTGGGAACACGTTTCTCTGCTTCATATTGAGCCATGCGGATATCAGCAGTACTTTCCTTAAAACCTAACTGAACTCCCAATTCCTTTTGAGTTAAACCTTTACGCTTGCGAAAAGTTCTAATTCTTTCACCAATTGCCATAACAAACCTCCAATTTAACATAAAAATTCCCAATGCGGGATAACTTAAACAAATTCGCTATGGTCAGTATAACATAGGTAAAAATGTATATCAAGAGAAACTTAAACAAAAAAAGTTAATTTTTCTATTGACTTAAACTAAAAAGTTTAATATAATGCACATTATCTTAAACAAATATGTTTAAGAAATATAATGAAGGAGGAAAAAATCATGGAAAAGAACTTTATGACAGTCGACGATGTTGCAGAAGAACTATCTGTTTCAAAGTCCAAGGCTTACAAGATTGTAAGACAGCTTAATAAGGAACTGGAAGAAAAAGGCATCATCACGGTAGCAGGACGTGTCTGTACTTCTTATTTCAGAAAAAAAGTAATGTACAGCGGTGATTAGAAAATATTTATTAAAGGAAGGTGATGAACATGAGCGTTTATTCTTACATGGCAAATAATAAGAAAAAGTGGAGAGCTGTTTATCGCTATACGGACTTTACCGGAAAAAGAAGACAGACACAGAAAAGAGGCTTCAACACAAAAAGAGAAGCGGAGTTTTGGCTTGAAAATAAGAAGAAAGCCGAAAACGGACAATTGAACATGACATTTGGAAGTTTTTATGAAATCTACGAAAGAGACAAGAAGGCAAGGGTAAAGGAAACCACCTTTGAGACAAAATCATATGTGGTAAGAGACAAAATCCTTCCTTACTTTAAGGACAGAAGAATGGATGAGATTAAACCAAAGGATGTAATGGAGTGGCAGAATGAACTGCTTAATTACAGGAATGAAAAGGGAGAGCCTTATTCATCAGGTTACTTAAGAACGATTCACGCACAGCTTAGCGCAATATTTAATTTTGCAAAAAGATATTATGGGCTATCCACAAATCCTGCAGCAATAGTTGGAACAATGAAAAATGACGTTGAAAAGGAAGTGGAAATCTGGACAAAGGAAGAATACCTGAAGTTTTCGGAAGCAGTCATGGACAAGCCATTATCGTTTTATGCATTTGAAGTATTGTACTGGACAGGTGTCAGGGAAGGAGAACTACTGGCACTTACTCCGGCAGACTTTGATTTTGATAATAACACAATGAGAATCAACAAGAATTATCAGAAGGTAAAGGGGCGTGAAATCATTACTTCTCCAAAGACAAAAAAGAGTAACAGGGTGGTGAAGATTCCACATTTTCTGGCAGATGAGATTAAGGATTACATGAAATGCTTTTATGACCTGAAGCCTGACCAGAGACTTTTCTTTAAGTCAAAAGGGTATCTTGGACATGAAATCACAAGAGGTTCCAAGAAGGCAGGAATTAAGAGAATCAACATACACGCCCTTAGACATTCACACATTTCACTGCTTATGGACAGAGGATTTTCAGCACTTGACATAGCTGAAAGGGTAGGGCATGAAGCAATCAGCATTACTTACAAATATGCCCACATGTATCCAAACAAGCAGGATGAAATGGCAAGAAAACTTGAAGAGGAAAGGAGTTAGGAATAATGGAAAAATCATTGGACAGTCACGGTCGTTGGAGAAAGAAGATAGTAGCCTTCAGGGTTTCTGAGGAAGAGGCAAGAATCATTGATGACAGGGTTGCCCTGTCAGGACTGACAAAGCAGGAATACATTATCCGCAGGCTGTGTGAAAAGGAAATTGTGGTAAATGGAAATCCAAAGGTTTACATTGCCTTAAAAAACAGACTTAATGACGTGTACGAGGAGTTAAAAAGAATTACAGGTGCAGGTGAGGTTGATGATGTTTTGTTAGAGGTAATTGAACTAATCGGTGCTACCATGAACGGAATGAAGGAGGATAAGAATAATGAATAATAAAACAACAGTGACTACCCTTAACGTATCTGTTGGCGCAGATAACGGGCAGTCACCAAGTGTTACCAAACACAGTAACAGTATAACAGATAATAATTGTGTCCGCAATTTGCAATCCACCGGTACCCCGGTGGGTGAAAATCTGGAAACAGTATCAATGGAAGAACTTTATGACACGGTATATCCGATTAAGAAACCCTTGGTTGAGGATCTGATTTACAACGGAGTGTATCTGTTTGTCGGTGCACCAAAGGTTGGAAAGTCGTTCTTAATGGCTGAAATAGGTTTCTGTGTAAGTGCAGGAATTGACCTTTGGGGGCATAAGACCAATCAGGGAACAGTGCTGTATCTGGCATTGGAAGATGATTATGCAAGACTTCAACAGAGACTTTCAAGAATGTTTGGAATTGATGTGGCAGAGCATTTTTACTTCGCCACACGTTCCAAAAATCTCAATGAAGGTCTGGAAGAACAGCTTAAAGAGTTTCTTGTGGCGCATGCTGATACAAGACTTGTAATAATTGACACACTTCAGAAAATCAAGGAAATAAGTGGAGACAAATTCAGTTACGCAAACGATTATGACATCATTACAAAGCTAAAACACTTTGCTGATGAACATAACATTTGCATTCTGGTGGTTCATCACACAAGAAAGATGGATTCATCAGATGCCTTTGAAATGATATCGGGAACAAACGGACTGCTTGGTGCAGCTGACGGAGCTTTCATCATGCAGAAGGAAAAAAGAACTGACCTAAAGGCTACCGTTGACATAACAGGAAGAGACCAACAGGACCAGAAACTTTATCTTAAGTTTGACCCAAAGTTGTGTTTGTGGAAATTTGAAAAGGCTGAAACAGAGCTGTGGAAAGAGCCGGAAGATAAAGTACTTTCTGCTGTTAATACATATCTGATGGAAGCAGGATGTTTTCAAGGAACGGCAAGTGAACTGATGGATAAGATACAGGAGATTAATTTAGTTCCGAATCAGCTGACCAGACAGTTGAACATTAAGGCAGGAAGGCTGTATGAGGATTATGGCATCAGGTATGACAATAAGCGTTGTCATGATGGGAGAATCATAACATTGGAATATGAAAAAGAGTAAAGCGTGACGATGGTGTCGATGGTGACGATGTTTTATGGTACGTAAATCATCGTCACAACCGTCACGCATCGACACGGAACAAGATTAGTTACAAAACAGTGAGGTTTGAAAATGAGCAAAAACAGAATGATAAGTAATGAATTAATGATGGCTTTGATTAAGTATCATGTATTAGACATGAAAGATAATGAAGAAATTAATAATCTTATAATTTCTGAATTGGAAGAAAAACTAAGCAAGATGTCAAGGCACGAGGATTACACAAAAAGTAAAATGGCACCCACAAAAGAAGAGAGGGAAGAGTACAGACAGAAATATCTTGACACCGTTGGAATGCACCGGGACTTTAGATGGTAGTAACAGCTTGCAACATAAATAGGTTTCTTGTTGATAATATCAATACCTGCAAGTGACACTTGCAGGTTAAAGAATAATCAGGGAGAACCAAAAAGAATTGGTTACAGTTAAAAGTTAGTGACATCATGTCACTAAGAACCGCGGGACCCGGAGTCCCGAGGTTAAACATAATATAGCTGCCATTACAATTACAGCAACCACTAAATGCCATTTGACAGGTTATTAGTAAAGCATTGATAGCAGCTATATAAGCCCTCGGCAGAGCCCCCGCAGTTGTGTCTATGACAGAACTGCTAGGGGGTTATCAATTATGGCAGAGCCAAATTGATAAGAACCACCCGTTTTCAACAGCCTCGGGCAGACTACTAAAGACTAACAACGTGCAGGTGTCACCGCACGTATCAAAACAATAAAAGAAAAAAGGAGTGAGAATATGGCAGGATTATCATATTCAGCACACCTGAGTCAGAAAAACAGTGCCATTAACAGTAAGGCAAAACTCTCAGGTGTTGCAAAGCACAATTTACGAAAGTACCGCTCCTTGGAATACGATAAGGAGAACATTGTAATTTTATGGGGTACGGATAAATTAGTACAGGATGTAAAAAAAGTATATAAGGAACAGTTTGACGAAGCAGTCAGGGAATACAACAAAAAGCAGACAAGGGATGACAGAAAGATTGATGATTACTTTGAAAAGACAGCAAAGTCAAACAAAGACATGGCAGTGGAACTTATTTTTCAGATAGGAGACAAGGAGTTCTGGGATAAGAATCCTGAAAAGCGAAGAAGGATGGATGCAGCCTTTAAGGAAATGCTTAACATGTTACAGAAGGAAGCACCAAACCTTGTTGTGGCAAATGCAGTGGTACATTATGATGAGGCAAGCCCACACATGCACGTGGTGGCAGTTCCCGTAGCTGACGGATTTAAGAAGGGAATGTCAAAGCAGGTATCAAAAAGAAAGGTTTGTACAAAGGAATTTCTTGAAAAAGTATTGCAGGGCAGAATAAGAGAATACGCAGAGGACAGGTCATTCGCATGGATTGGAGAATTTCTGAAAGGAAAGGAAAAAGGTCGCAATAATGATTTGAAAGTTAAGGAATATAAAACTCAGGCAGAAACAAAAAAAGCAAATCGGTTAGCGAAGGAAAATGCTGAATCTGAACAGGAACTTAAGGAAACGATGATTAAGCAGATAGCGGCTGAAAAAGAATTAGCAGACATGTATGAGGAATTAAAAATAGTTGAAAATGTGGCTGACTTAGGAAAAAACGTGAAAAAACTTGAAACCATGGTTAGAAAAGGACCGGACAATCCAAAGGGAATCATGTCTGCCAAGAATTATCGGGAAAAGATTGTAATTCCATTTATAGATAAAATGTATGATGCATTTAAAAATGTGGTTAATTTTGCAAAGGGATGTTTTGCACAACTTAAGGAACTGACAGAAAAATATAATGAACAACTTGAAGTAAATGAAATGCTAAGGAAACAAAATAGCAGGCTAAGAGAAAGCATTGATGAGCAGGAAAAAGAGATTGACGGACTGTATGATGACAGGAAAAAACTTGGATATTTTAAGAAATTCCTGAAGAGGGAGGATTACAATAAGGTAATTGAAATGGGTGAGGAAAATTATAAGAGAAATGTTAGAAGCAGGTAACGTATGTGATAGTATAAAAATATATAGTTAGATATCAGACACAAAAATTAGTATAACCAATACTATGTACTAAAAAGAATCAATCATATTGTAATATGATCGATTCTTAAGTTAGTTAAGTATAAAGATTTATTTTTTTGTTTTTCGTTGCTTAACGACAATATCGTCTCCGATTGCTTTTTTAGCAGTGAAATTTCCTACGTGGTCATCAAAAAATAAATCTTTTTCCCATACTTCTCCAGTTGTAATAGAGTAAATAGGGTATATTTTTATTGTTACAGGATATTTGTAAGTATTACTCCAACTTATACTAAATTTATTTGTTTTGGTAACGTTGTATCCCAACTGTGCGTTTAATATTTTTGATGTAACTCCACCAGATGCAGAAAATGTGTTACTTATGCTAACGCTTTCTGAAATTTTTACTTTTCCAGCAGGTCTTTTATATTGTCTTAAGACATTACTTTTATCTGTTTTTCTAGTTACTTTTTTGTTTTTTATACAATAATCATCACCAAAATATAATGTTTGTATCATAGCATTTTCGTTAGGAACATCGATATGTCTGTATATTTCTATTACATCTGGATCGTATTTCAGCCCCATTGATTCTTGGTATTCTTTTATTTCCTGTTTATTTGTAATATGTATAGTTCCTTCCTGGAAAAATTGATTTGTTTTTGTAGCTATTTCAGCATTGCTAACTTTGTCATAAGTCAAATTATCTCCAAATGTAGCTGCGGATGAATTAATAGAAATACATAATGTAGTAATCATACAAATTGTAATTAAGCTTAATAATTTCTTCATAGTGTTTTACCCCCTGTTATTTGTTATCAATCTTTAATTTCCCGAGAGAATAAAAGTATTGCACACGCGATATAAATAATTGATATAACGATTTCTAAAAAATTCAGTGAAACAAAAGGTTTTGTATTTATTTCATATAATGATTTTATGCAAAATATCATAATCATTGCATATCCAATTAAGGTTAATAAGATATTTTTCTTGGATTTATTTTTCTTTTTAACAATAAAAAAAGAAAAAAATGTAAATGATAACATAAACAAAAGCAATGCTATATTAACAATTCCATACAAATTATAATAATCGATGAACCCTATAAAACCTGTATACCAGGTTCCAGATTCTGCCTGTCTGGCAATGGGAGTTGGAAAAAATGTTGATATTAATTTTATTAGTATAAGGAAAATGATCGAAATAGTCATTCCAGATCCAGGCAATATGAATTTGAGATGCCTTTTGATTGCAGTGGATTTTGTGCCTACATTTTTATTATTTGCAATTTTATTGTGTTCGTTGCTAAACTCCTCCTCAAATTGGTCTTCCTTATCATCATTCATAAGATAATCTAAAGAGCAATCAAAAAAATTGCTTATCTTTACTAAATTATTAATATCCGGTAGGGTTCCCAGTTCCCATTTTGAGATGGCTTGTCTGGATACACATAACTCAGAAGCTAGTTGCTCTTGCGACAAGTTATTATCCTTTCTTAATTTTTGCAATTTACTAGAAAACGTCATTATTTATATCTCCTCTCCTTCTTGTTTTTTGTATAGTACAATAACTCAAACTACCAAATTGCTTAAAAAGTGAGCACCCCCTATCTCGCAATCTATAAATTTTGATATGAGTAAATGTACTGTTACAAATTTTAGTGAAAAAATGAAAATCCTCAACCATTTAAAGGTGGAATTTGCGCAACTCACAGTAGCATCTTGCCTATTTTAGGCGTTTCTCTTGTATTTTTCGTATGTAAATTCTATACATTTGCAATTTATAATATCATAAATATTAGGAGAGATTCAAATTATTTTGAAGCATTTACCTTCGAGAGTATTTCTTAATTTGTTATCTGAAGTGTAAAAAATTAAAAATATTTTGCAAGAATTTCTGTACGTTGTAAAACAAGAGAAGATAGAGAAAGTAAGAAAGTATATTGATTAGTGGCAAAAAATAAACCAAATTGAAGATAATAAAAATAACTTAATGAAATAAGATATAACTTATGTTATAATACCCTCGTGGCAACACTATGGCAACACGAAATCAGAAGGATAATACAAATAATATAATACAGGTAAGTTAACAGATAAAAACACATATAACCTAAACAAATATGTTTAAGTTAAACTTAGTACACGCCGAGTTTGAATAAAAAAGTATCCCAAGGCAATCTCTTTTATCCTCAAGGGGCAAAAATCTTTAGCCTAGGGAATGAATAAAATAACGAGAAAATAAAGACCTTGTAGAGCGGGAAAACCGTTCTATGAGGTCTTTTCCTTTTACTTAAAACCATGGAGAAAGCCTTGAAAATAGAGGAATATCGAGAGATAAGAGAGAAGAAAGAGAGAGTAAGTCAAGACCTTGAAGGAAGTCCTAAAATGCCTTGAAAGAGAAAATGGGTGAGGATAAAGGATTTTGCCTTTTGAGGATAAAGAGGGTTGCATGAATATACGGAGATTTCATTTTTGGTGAAATCCGTTTTTGGGGATGCCCTAAAATCAAGGCTTCCAAGGATTCACATTTTTGGCATTTTCCTACTCTTGTATTCCTTGGAAAGAAAGGTGGCATTTTATGAGGAAAAAGAATTACAAAGGAGCAAAATGTACAAAGAGGTATGTGAATAAGTGTGGTGATGTTTGCAAAACTTATGATGCAATTCAATATGCCTATGCAAATCTATTGTCGGAAACAGAAGAAGTGAAGTCGTTCCAAGTTAATGTGTTGTTGCAGGGATTAGAAGAAGGGGCATACACATCTGATTTTGTTATCACCAAAGCCGATGGAAACCTTATAGTGAGTGAATGTGTGAGCAGAAAGCATCTTACAAAGCCAATGACAACAAAGCTTTTGGATGCAAGCAGAAACTATTGGAAGTCCCATGGTGTGAGTGATTGGGGCATTGTGATAGAAGAAGAGGTGTAGGCTCATGAACAAAGCAGATATGAGAAAAGGAATGCTTCTAAAAGGAAAAGTTGGAGCAGAAGAAAAAATATATCGGGTGTTAGATTTGAAAGAAAAAGTGCTTGTGCTTGATTGTGTAAAAAAGACTATGCCGGTATGGAAAACATATGAGGAATTATCTGATTGTGTGGAAAAAGAGGAAGAAAGCATGACAGAAACAACAGATATAATAGATGCCATGGTGGGGGAGCGCAGAAAAACAGCATATCAGAGATACAACATGATTTCAGGTATTCTTCCTTTTCTTTCAGGGGAGAACATGAGAACAGAAACAATTAAAAGAGCATCAGAAAGATATGGCATTTCTAAACAGACGGTCAGAAATTATTTATGTGAGTATCTGGCAACAATGGATGTCAGAAGTCTTGCACCAGGGAATAAAAAAGCAGAGAAGATGCTTAGTGCGGATGAAAAGAATATGAGGAACTGATAAATGGTCAGACAAAACATAGTGATGCAGGTCAGACCATTGAAAATGATTATTATATTTTTGAAGCCACAAGCAAGGCAAATGGCAAGAAAGAGATAATCCAATGTGGGATGACCGCAGCTAGAGATTTCCTTAAGAAAATAAATCATGAGGGACTGCCGTTGTTTAATCCTTTGCATGGAGAGGGAGGAATAGGGAAGAAAGGCAGCAAGACCTCTGGAGGTAATGAATCCAAGGAAGTGAAGTGGAATTCAATTGCAAAACAGCTATATAATGCAATCATGTGGGTGATTGTAATTATAGATGCCAAACCAAACACCGCAATATATGAGGTCAAGGAAAAGGTGTGGAAATTTAAAAGCTATGAGCCATTTCCAAGTCAAGTGAAAGCTGTAAATATTATAATAGGAAAGAATATAGTTGGAAAAACGTTGACCGAAGCAATTGATGAGCTTAGACATGATAATGATATTAGAGATGGAATGTGTGATTTCGACAAGCTGATAGAAATTATCACTCATTATGTTGATAAAGAAGGCCATGCCATAGAGATTGAGCCTAAGTTTTAAAAATAAAAATTGCTCCTAAAAAGAGAAGTGTGGAAGAGGATATATGCATAGTAGCAATAGTTTGCTAAGAAATTTTTTGATGACAATTTGTTATATATATGAAGCAATATCCTTTTCTTTCTTAGAAGCGTAATTTATTTAAAGGTATCTTATATATATGATTTTAGACCACTTTTTTTATGAGGCAAAAAGCCATCAACAATGGATAAATACTGGCATTGAGGGGGATTGAAAATCGGGAAAGGGTTTCCCGATTTCCGATGCTAATATAATGGAGAAATTTATAAGGCGTTATTGGAATAAAATTATGAGCATTAGGTTATTATAAGAAATTTCATTACAAATGTATCTATGCTATAATGAGTATACGCAATAGTTGTTTATGATTGATTAACAAGGGAGAAGAAAATGAATTTTGAAGTTGTATCTTCAGTAAATGATTGCAAAAACAAAGATACTATATATTTGATTCTGAATAATTGGGATGATTGGTTTACATATTCAACATTATTTAAGGTACGATATATTGATAAAGATGGGATTAAACATAAAATGTCAGGCGTGAAAATTGGACAAAAAGGACAGGGAAGGAGCCCTCGTCTGCCAGAAAAATTTAGCACACTCTCGAAAGATTTTTTTTCATTGGGAGAATGTGAAGATTATTATGATTCAATAAAGTCTAATTTTCCAGAGGATAAGCAAAGAGAAGAGATATTTTCTGCATTAAATGATATTGCATTTGATTTGGAACTATTTGATAAAGTAAAAAACTTAGATGTTGTTCAAACATCATTAATGAGAGATTATACTTCTAGAGTTATAAAAAATCAGTTTCATAGAATGACAATGGGAGGAGCATGGTTAACACCATATAAATTTAGCTACTTTCCAGATGGTGAAGTGGATGTTTTTGATGAAAATGTAACTGAATTGGAATTTGAAGTGGAACATGAAAAAATGCCGCCATCTAATATACATGTGTTAATCGGAAAGAATGGAGTTGGTAAAACAACTTTATTGAAGGACATGATAAGTGCATTAGAAGAAACAGGAGAAAATTGTGGGAAATTTCAAACTTGGGGAGGAAAGGGATTTGCAAATATAGTTTATGTTTCATTTAGTGCGTTTGACGGATTTTTTGATATAGAGGATGATATTGTACAATATTCATATATTGGATTGGCAACTAAAGATGGAATTAAAAATATTGATATGCTAGCAAAAGATTTTGCAGGAAGCTTGTTTGAAATATCAAAAGGAAATAAAAAGAAACTTTGGAAACAAATAATAGATATTTTGGAATCTGACAATACCTTTATTGATTTGAATATAAAAAAGTGGTCTGAAGAATGTGAGGATAACGTAAATGAATTGCCTTCTGAATGCAGTACGGAGAGCCTTGGGGCAGATAGAAAAAGAATATTAAAAGAATCATTTATAGAAAAAATAATTCCAAGATTCAAAACTCTAAGTTCTGGACACAAGGTCATTTTATTAATTATTGTAAGGTTGATTGAACTAGTAGAAGAAAAAACACTGGTAATCATGGATGAACCAGAAGAACATTTACATCCACCGCTTGTATCAGCATTAATTAGAGCATTGTCGAGTCTGCTTACATATCGAAATGGAGTAGGGGTCATTGCTACACATTCACCAGTTATAGTGCAAGAAGTACCTAAAGATTGTGTTTGGATATTAAGAAGAGTAGGAGAAGAATTAATTGCAGAAAGACCAGAAATAGAAACATTTGGTGAAAATTTGGGAGTACTTACTAGTGAAATTTTCGGGTATGAAGTTACTAATTCAGGATTTCATACAATGATTCAAAATTCTGTAGAAAAATATACAAACTTTAAAAGAGCAATGAATTATTTTCATGGAAAATTAGGGAATGAAGGTAAGGCAATTTTACGTTCTCTTATGTATGAAAAAGAACAGTTAGAGGAAGATGTAGATGATTAAATTAGAAAAACCTGATATAGATGTGGAATCTATAATTACAGATTGTATAGCGAATCTTACAAAACAACCTATTTTAACACATATCAATGCAAGCCACCCCACTATTGTATTAAAAAGTGAAAAATATAATGAACTTGCAGAAAAGGGGCAATTGGGAACATTAGAAACACATACTATAGTTGAGGGTGGAGCAACTAAAGATGATATGGTTTGGTTGTATGATAATAAATTTGTGGCAGATGGTGGTAGAAAGTATTATGACAAAATAAAATCTATTCCTAAATATAGCAAATGTCCATTTTGTGGTGTGGGAACAGTGAGTACATTAGACCATTATCTGCCAAAAACAAAATATCCAACATATGCAGTGACTCCGGTGAATCTTATTGCATGCTGCGCAGACTGTAATAAAAAGAAAAAATCGGAGATTAGTGAAACGAGGAACAATGAATTTATACATCCATATTATGATGATTTTAATGATGAAGTTTGGTTAAAAGTAAAAATAGTATTTGATGAGGAAATAATATTTAGCTTTTACGTAGAGAAACCAAATACATGGGAACAAGAAAAGTATGAGAGAGCAAAAAATCATTTGAAAAAATTGCAATTGAACAAGTTGTACGTCGCTCATTGTGGAGAGGAATTTTCTGAATATGGATATACGGCAAAAGGGTTGTATAAAAGAGGTGGAGAGGAATTAGTTAGAGAGGATTTGATATGCAGAATTGAAGAACGCAGGAGAGTGACTAAAAATAATTGGCGAGCAGCCTTGTATGAAGGGTTGTTAGAGAGCCAAGATTTTTTCGATAAATATTTAATGAGCTAGAAAGAGTGTGGGAGGAAATATTTATGGATATTGATTATTTCTTAAGAACTAAGTATGAAGAAAATCAAGTGGAAGGTGTATTAAGAACAGAGGAACTATATAAAAATATAAGCAACACGTATTTAAAACATCTCTTTGCGGTTATGCATCAAAGTATTAATGGCTTGCTTAGTTTTATGCAATCCAAAAAGAATAGTAATGGACATTATAATGCTACTGAAAGCAGAGAACTGTTAAGAATGATTAAATTGTATGAAGATATGGAATATGTACTGAAGTCTACGCCTTTAGCTTTCAAATTAGAAGAAAAGTATGATAATATGTTGAAGTTTTGCAATGGTTTTTTGCAAGAAAGTGGTGGGAGTGAAATACCAGATGATTTGCCCAAATTTAATATAATAGAATATGACCCTATTTTTTATATGTCAGAAATAATAACTGTTCCTTCAATAAGTAAGGACAATAATTTTGAACTTAAAATGATAGGCGAAGGTTCATATGCAAAAGTTTTTAGATATAGAGATGAATTTTATAATAAATATTTCGTGTTAAAAAGGGCAAAAAATGACCTTAATGATAAAGAATTGGAGAGATTTAAAAGGGAATTTGACGTCATGAATGAATTGAAATCGCCATATGTATTGGAGGTTCATAGATATGATGAAGAAAAAAATGAATATTATATGGAATATGCGGATGAGACACTAAAAAAATTCATAGAAAGAAATAACAGCACTTTAACAATAAACAGACGACGAGGAATTGCGATGCAGATTTTCAAAGGATTCTCTTATATTCATTCAAAAGGGTATCTACATAGAGATATTAGTTTTACAAATGTATTGTTACAACACTACGAAAATGATTTGACGATAGTAAAAATTTCTGATTTTGGTTTAGTTAAGATGAAACAAAGTGATTTGACAAGTTTCGGTAGTGAAATAAAAGGTTCACTAAATGATAGTAACCTTCAAATTGTAGGGTTTGGAAACTACAATATGGAGTATGAAACTTTTGCGCTTACAAGACTTATCTATTATGTGATGACAGGCAGATATAATTTGGAAAATATTAAAAATCAAAAAGTAAAGGATTTTGTGTTGAAAGGTATATCATCCAATTTAGATGAAAGATATCATAGCGTCGCAGAGATGCAGCAAGCATTTGAGGTTGCTTTCCCTATGAAAAACTGGGATTTTCTACAATAAAGCATGAGCGTTATCCGGTAGAAAATGGAGTGATACTTGCCTATGAGGTTATGGAAAAAGAACCTAATAAGGCGTCTACAGACATTTGTTATGATGGAAGAAGTTCATTTCAAAAATGAATTCCGAGAATGGCGAGGTTAGTGAACAGACTACCTTTACATATCATCAGAATGGAAAATTGTTATGGGCAGACTACAGTGGTGGCGATATATTGAGGGGTTCTTTGATAGGTACAGTATCAATTAACGGAGAACTTGATTTTGTATATCATCATATGAATCAGGATATGCAGGTAAAAACCGGAAAGTGTCATAGTGTACCAACTGTATTAGAGAATGGGAAAATGGAACTTTCGGAACAATGGGAATGGACAAGCGGAGATTATTCTGAGGGAGAGTCTTTGCTGGTAGAGGTGTAGAATGAAAGAAAACTATGAATATAAAAAAGCAACTATAGAAGATACCGATGAACTGGTAAGAACAAGAATCACTGTCCTTCGTGCGGCCAACAAACTGTCAGATGATGTTGATATGTCATTGGTTGAAAAAGAATCCTATGAGTATTATAAGCGAGCGTTAGAAACCGGTGAGCATATTGGATATCTTGTGTATGATAACGGAACTTTTATTGGCGCAGGTGGTGTCAGCTTCTATCAGGTTATGCCGACCTATCACAATTCAACGGGTAAAAAGGCTTACATTATGAATATGTATACGGCACCGGAATATCGAAGACAGGGAATTGCATTTCATACATTGGATTTACTGATGAATGATGCGAAGAAACAGGGTGTGTTACAGATTGCGTTAGAGGCAACGGATATGGGACGACCTTTGTATGAGAGATACGGATTTGTAAAAATGGAAGATAAAATGGAGTTGAAGGTATAAATAGTTAAAATAGAAAGCAGGTATAGCATGAGAAATAGATATATAACAGAAGAATGCAATAAAATACTTAATTTTTGGAAATTGGAAGAATATTTTACACCATCGGATTATCCCGAATTGACTTTGACAATAAAAGAGGGAAAACAAGATATTCCGTTTGATGCATATTATAATGCTTACAGTACAAGAAGTTTACCATTAAAAGAATACAAGGCACATAATGAGTATTTGAGCAAAAAACATAAATCTGATGAGAAGTTGTATAATCGTGCAAATGTTTATTGTGGCTGTTACAAAATTAAAACCTTTGTGGAAAAAATGGCTGAAAAATGTAAATTAGATATGGAAAAATATGCAGAGATAAACGAATTGTCAGGTAGATTTTATATTTTCTCAGTTCAGATAGACTTAGATGGAAAACTTACAGAGGAAGGTGTGCAAATCAGTCCTTTCTTTTATGCTGTACTTTGTATGATAAAATCAGAAGACATAAATGTTAATATTATGCAAGAAGACATATGCAAGTTAAATGAAGATGTAAATGAATTACTTAAACAGAATGATATACAAATACTGGAGTTTACAGACATAACGATAGTTAAAAATATTATATTTGATAAACTGAGAATTGAGTCTGAAAGTGAAGTTGGGCTAAAAAGTGCTTCGGATAAAGTATATGCATGTAAAGGTTTAAAAAAAGAAGATGAAACAAGTGACTTTACCAGTTTTTATTTGGACGAAATAGAAAATGTTCAGAAGAACTATAAGAATAATGAGAATTTGATAAAATATACCACCTCATTATTGGCAGGAAATAAAAAAAAGATAATGATAGACAGTGATGTTTGTTCCATGAAAAAATGGTTAGAAGTAGATAGATTTCCGATGGGAAAATATCCATCAAAGTTTTCTCCGACATTAATGCAGCAAATAGCTATAAACATAGCTATATCAGAAAACGATAGAAAGGAAAAAATATTTTCAGTAAATGGACCACCAGGAACGGGAAAAACAACTCTTTTGAAAGAAATCATTGCTTCAAATGTTGTCCAATTAGCAGAAGTTTTAATTAAATATGGAATTAGTGGTAGTAATTTTGTTCCTAGGAAAGTTGAATCCTCATCAAATGCTAGTTATACAGAAAAATATTATGAAATACCAGAAGAAATTTCTAAATATGGAATTCTTGTGGTATCAAATAATAATGGAGCTGTAGAAAATATCACGCTCGATTTACCGAAATCTGGCGATATGGAAAAAGATAAAACTAGGACAGATTACTTCGACAGAAAAATAAATAAAGAAGTGTATTTTTCAGCGGTAGCAGATAATCTTTTGGGAAAAGAAGGAGGTGCGTGGGGATTAATATCAGCTCGTATGGGAAGAAAATCCTATGTTACTGAAGTTTTAGAATCTTGTGTATTCGCTAAAAAAAATGATGCTTCGGATAAAGTGACATTAGACCTGGCAAGAGAAGATAGTATTTCGTGGGATGAAGCTATTGATAAGTTTAATGTAGCTAAAAGAAAGGTTTTGTTATTAAGAGAAGGCATTAAAAAAGACCAAAAACTCTTGGATGATTTTTATAAAGAAGGAGAGGGTTTAGCGAAGAGTAAATTGGATTTAAAACAGTTGCTCATAGAAAAGGAGCAATTAAATATAAAGTTAAATGAGGTAAAAACGGAATTAGAAAATAATGAAAAGGAGACTTTAGAGCAGGAAGAGGAAATCAAATATATTAAAGAGCATAGCTCTATTTTTAAGAAACTACTTATCCTTTTGGGGTTAGGAAAAATAGGTAGACATATTGCTAAAAAACAAAAATATGTCGATGAGTTAATAATAAATCACGAAGACATTAAGCGTAGGTATAGTTTGACCAAGAGAAATACAGAAGAAGTATGTGGGAAAATTGAAAATCAATATAGCATAATCTCTACTCTAGAAAAGAAAGTACAGATACTTGAGGAAAAAGTATATGGAAATAATGAGTCATTGAAAAACAAATACAAAAATAATTTTGCAGATAGATATTTCTATGAAAATATTAAGGAATCTGAAAATTCACAGAATGCATGCCCATGGACATTTGACGAATACGATATGGCTAGAGAAGAATTGTTTTATGCTTCATTACAAGTGCGAAAAGCGTTTATTTTGAATTCGCCATATATAAAAAGAAATCTGTTTGTATATCAGGCATATAACAATGGAAAATATACAATAGCAGAAAAACAAGAGATGTTTCCACATTTGTTTAATTCCTTGTCAGTAGTGATACCTGTGTTGTCTTCTACTTTTGCTTCGGTGGGAAGATTTTTAAAACATGCTGGGAATATGAGCTTAGGCATGCTTATCATTGACGAATCTGGACAAGCAGTTCCACAGTCTGCTTTAGGAGCAATTTATAGAACAAGGCGAGCAGTTGTTGTGGGAGATCCATTGCAAGTAGAACCTGTTGTAACAATTCCTAAAGTGCTAATTGACATACTGGCTGATAGTACTTGTGTAGCAAATGAATATAAGGTGATTGAAAATTCAGCTCAGACTTTTGTTGATAATATAAATGAGTTTAACGGTATGATCGGGGAACGCCAGGTTGGTTGTCCGTTGGTTGTTCACAGAAGGTGCATAGAACCAATGTTTTCTATTTCAAATTTGATTTCATATGACAATAGAATGTTTAATAAAACAAATAAGAAGGAAGAATATTTGAAACCAGAAAATCCATTTTTGATAAAAAAATCTGGATGGATTAATGTTGAAGGAGTAGAAAATGGTGGCAAGGATCATTTTGTGAAAAATCAAGCTAAGAGAGTATGCCAATTAATGGAAGATGCAGTATATATATATTCAGATTTGTTTGAGACAGATGATAAGATTTTTATAATTACACCTTTTAGAACAGTTGCAGAATCAATGCGTAAGTTTATCATTAGCTACTTTTCAGCAAAAGGATATGATAAGGAAATCTTGTCAAAGTGGACCAAAAATTGTGTTGGTACAGTGCATACTTTTCAAGGTAAAGACGCGAATGAGGTACTTTTGGTATTAGGTTGTTCAAATAAAAGTGCAGGTGCAATGAATTGGGTAGTAAAGAAAGCTAATATACTTAATGTTGCATGCACCAGAGCAAAATATAGAATAGCATTTATTGGCAATATAAATGATTGGAAAAATAGGAGGTACTTTAGAGAGTTTATTCCGAATTTAATTGATATAATAAATGTGTAAAATATAGACGATATGGAGTCAGAGTAGGAGATATTGTTATGGCTGTATCATATAACAAATTATGGAAACTATTAGTGGATAAAAAAATGAGCAAATCTGATTTGCGTAAAAAGGCAGAAATTGCCCCAAACACAATGACAAAATTGCGCCGTGATGAAGAGGTGAGTCTCACAATTTTGAGCAAGATATGTAAGACTTTAAATGCTGATTTTGGAGACATTGTAGAGTATGTACCGGATGCAGAAATCTGGGATTTGTATGATGAAAATAGGAAACTTCTAGGGAAAGACCATGTCAGAGGAGAACAGCTACCGATAGATGGATATCATTTGGTAGTGAATGTATGGATTCGTAATTCCAAGGGAGAGTATCTGATTTCACAGCGTTCTGCAAACAGACCTACATTTCCGTTGATGTGGGAATGTGTAGGCGGCTCGGTTGTAAAGGGTGAAGACAGCATGCAGGGAGCAATTAGAGAGGCAAAGGAAGAAGTAGGTGTTGAATTGAATCCTGAAAAAGGACAAGTCCTTTTTACTAAAACAAGAAAAATTATAGAGGGGAAAATTTTTAATGATATTATGGATGTCTGGTTGTTTGAGTATGATGGAGAGGTTGATTTGAGTAATGCCACAACAGATGAAGTGGCACAGGTTGCATGGATGGACAGAAAGCAGATAAAAGAATTGTTTGATGCGGATATGTTTGTGGATACATTGGAGTACTTTTTTACAGAAGTGGATAAGAAATGTTGAAAAGGAGCTAGTTGTTATGGAGCAAATTGAGTTGGGTTATAAAAGTGTGTGAAGGTGATTATGCGACAGATGAATTGTATGAAAACATAAATATGGCAAAGACTATAAATTAAACAGGAAGTGAATGTTTGGTATGAATATAAAAGATTTAATTGGTGAAGCAACAGAATACGATAAAAAGCTGGCATTGGAGGAAAAGAAACCAAAAAGTTGGTGTAAAAGTGTAAGTGCATTTGCAAATACATTTGGTGGAGCATTGATTTTTGGTATCGCTAATGAGGGAATGGTTGTAGGACTTTAAAATCCAGAAGGCGATGCAGAAAAGATTAGTGAAGTGATTAAGACAAGACTTGATCCCATGCCGGAATTTAAGCTTAGATTTTATCAAACAGAAGATGGTAAGGTTTTGATCATACTTGATGTATATAAGGGTGATGAAACTCCATATTATTATTCGGGAGATGGTGTACTGGAAGCTTATGTTCGTGTTGGAAATGAGAGTGTAAAGGCAACTGCAACAGAATTAAAACGTCTTGTCCTCAGAGGAAAGAATACTTCCTATGATTCGCAGAATTCTACCTATAAGGCGGAAGATTATGCTTTTTCAAAGCTTAAGGAAAGATATAAGAAGTGGACCGGAAACAGTTTCGACGATAAAGATTTGATTTCTTTTGGACTGGTAAATGAACAGGGGAACTTGACCAATGCAGGAGCGTTACTTGCCGATGAAAATCCTATTCGTTGTTCAAGGCTGTTTTGTACAAGATGGAATGGGTTGAATAAAAGTGGCGGTGCAGTCGATGCGTTAGATGATGCTGAGTATTCGGGCAGTGTTATTTCACTGATTGAAAATGGGGAGGCCTTTATCAAACGTAATTGCAAAATGAAATGGCGTAAAACAGCAAATTCAAGAGAAGAAATGCCGGAGTATGTAGAGCGAAGCTATCATGAAGCACTCGTAAATGCTTTAGCACATCGTGATTATCTGGTAAATGGAAGTGAAGTTCATATTGACATATACGATGACAGAATGGAAATCTATTCTCCGGGAGGAATGCCGGATGGCTCCATGATTCAGGACAGAGATCCGCTTACAGTACCTTCTACCAGAAGAAATCCGGTTCTTGCGGATGTGTTCAACAGGCTTGGATATATGGAGCGTAAAGGTAGTGGATTTGGAAAGATTATTAGTGGATATGAATTTCAAATTAATTATGATGAGAGTAAAAGACCATCATTTCGCTCGGACAGATATCAGTTTACTGTAGTAATGCCGAATCTGAACTACAATGTCCCTCAAGATGTCCCTCAAGATGTCCCTCAAGATGTCCCTCAAGACAAACTGGATATGCAGATTCTGGACTTGATTCGTAAAGACAATAAAATTAGTACAGAGAAAATAGCAATTGCATTGGGTGTAAGCTCTAAAACAATCAAGCGTCATATAAAAAAAATGGATAACATATGTTATGTTGGGCGTGGGTTCAGTGGACACTGGGAAATTACTGATAAAGAGTAATATGTAATAAAAATGATAGTTGTCCATGAACAGTTAAGAAAATGCATTTACAGCGAGGAGAAAATACAAAATGGAGAGGTTGTATTGGAAAGGAAGAAAAATACAAAATGCGGTGCTATTTAAAATAAAGGCGTTCTTTCATAAAAGAAGAGATGAACTGGAATCTAAAAAAGATGATTTGTTATTTGAAAAAAGCGTAGTGAAAGAAGTTATAAAGGCCTTTATAAAAAATATTTGCATTATTGCACTGATTTTGTTTTTGGAACAAATATTAGTTTCCGAAAAGTGCGATGGTATATTTTCCTATGGCTTACAAAAATGGATAATAAAAACAAATGCGTTAGTTGTAGAGGATAGGAGCCTCCTTATAGATGTTTTGTCTGCAATTGTTGGAGTGTCAGGTGTATTTTTGGGTTTGTATTGTGCGAATATAATGTCAATGTATGCAGAAAAATATGCGAATGCACCGCAATCAATATCACTATTGTTTGAAAATGACATTGTGTCCAATAAATGTATAAAAGCAATTACCAATTATTTGATTTTTTCAGTAGTAGTACTATTTTTGCAGATAATTCAAATAGATATAGGGATAATAATGCTTATAGTGTTAGGAGTAAAGGCTCTTAAGATTATTGTTTCCTTTGCTTTTATGAGTCGTAGAACATATCAATTTTCAGACATGTATTACGTTACGAATGCGGTATATAAAGAAATATACAGAAATTTACTCCATCTTAACAAGGGAAAGATGTTTACACATGATAATAATTTCCAAAATCATTATAAAAAACAGGTAAAAAAATGTGTTGGAATTTTAGCCAAAATAAACAATTATAATTTGGAAAAAGAGGAAAAGATAAGTGCTTCAGTAGAAAGTTTTATGAAACATAATGTAGCCTTGATATATACATATTGGCAAGAAAAGAGTAAAATTTCTTACGACTCATATTGGTATGATGATAAGGTGGTATATAAAAAATGGTATAGTGCGTCTGACACAGAAATAGAAATGGCGCTAAAGACGGGCACATTATTAGGATATAATACCGAGAAAAATTATTTGTGGTTAGAAGAAGATATAGAACAGATAAATGATAATGGATTACAATATCTTATAAACCAAAAGTCTTTTGCAGGCTTAATCAGATGGTTAGGAACATTGGAAAATTTGTCTGAACGTGCTGTAGAATCTGGAAATGTAGTTTATTATGTTGATTATTTGTATAAAATTCAAAAGAAGTTACAAAACACAATAGGCAAAGAGAAGTTCTCATTGGAAGAAGAAATGGCTTTGGCAGAGCACATAGTTGTAAGTTATTTAGGAGTGTTAGTAGGGGGAAGAAAATATATTGAAAAATGGAGTGAAGAGAGCTGCTTTTGTGATGTTAAATTGTTTGAAAGAAAGTCTTGGAAAAATCCAAATAGATTTTACAATTATTTTGATGTAAATAAAATATACGATGGTGTAAAAGCAGAAATCAGGTTGGAAAAGCATAGAATAACTCCAGAATGGTATATTAATCAAGTTGTAGCAAAGCATTATTATGATGAACTATTACAAATATACATAAAAGTGAATGATTCAGTAAATAAGTACATTCCTGAACTGGCAAAAGAGTTACTTAACCAAAACCGAGATGCAGGGGCAATGGTTGTTTTTGCAAAATATAGCGAAGTAAAATCAAAAGTCAATATGCTTGATGTTTTGATTGCCGACAAATTGGATTGGCTATTGGGGTATCACAAAGAACGATCAATTGTTTGGAGTGATAAACCCGAAATTGATGTTGCGAAGAATTTTGATTCGATTTATAAAACAATGTCATCAGAGTGGTGTAAATGTACTAGTAATTTTGTGCTTAATCATTGGGATATATATGAGAATTATCCGGATATATTGGGTGCATGTGCAACATATCTTTGCGACATATTAATAGAGGCAATAGTTGATAATGAAATCGATACATTTGCATCAAATTATAAAAACTTATTGGGAATATTATTGCTATATCAGGAGTATAGCAGAAAAGAGTTAATTGGAATAAAAGAAACATTTCGACAAAGTGCTGTGGCGGCGGTATATAGCAATCCTATTATTGAATATTGTATGATTTCAGGTTACGCATATTTATGGGGCGAGATATCATATGATGAACGCTGGAAAGAATTAATACTAGAGGATGCTAAAAGAATTCTTGTTAAGGACGATATGGCGAAAAGATTTTGTGAAATATTAAGTTCTGTTCGGTATAGAATGCCAGCGATTTATAATAGAGATGTGTTGCATACTGGTTGGAAGCAACGAATAGAAAGTACTTTAAAAAATAGTGGTAATATAATTTGGAAAAGAAATAGGTTTTATGAGGTATATGATGGGAAAAGCAAAATATTGAAAATAGTTTTAAATGATAAAAATTCTCATAATTTATTGCGATGCGAAGCCTATGAAATATATGCCATAGTTATTTTAAATCAGTTTGTAGATGAAGAAAATAGATATCATAGTCGTGATGGATGGGAGGAAAAGTATTATGGATGATGAACATATGATAATTAGCTCTCGTCAGACTTACGATTATTTGCCCTACCCTTTTTTTAAAAGAAAAAGAAGAATAAGCTTATATGGAGACATGCTCTTGCAAGACTTTTGTATGCATTTTTCTATTATACTTCGAAAGAATAATGATTATCGATATTTTTACAAAATAGATGTTCCGGATAATCGTCTACTGAATTTGCTCGAATATGATAATGGTAAGTTTTTGGAATATGACTTAGATAAACTTCTGGCAGATAATTTGGCAGATCTGCTACATTATGGTAAGTCTTATGTTGAACTGGTTAGAATATTTGATAAAGATAAGAAGCTTATAGGAATTAAACTTATACGCTTTAGAAATAATATTCAAGTACATATAGGGAAGAAGATATATTATGTTTTGAGAAAATGTGATGGGAAGATTGTTACTGGAAAAATAGACACAGAAAATGTAATTTCATTTAAGTTACGAGATATAGGATATTCTAAAAGCTATTTTAAAAAGTTATTTAGAAAACTACATAAATATGATACAGATTTTTTGAAATTATCAATGGATAGTAAATCAGGGTTTGAAATGGATGTTTATGAAAAGAAACATGATTACGAACTTCTTAAATTAGGGCATAATGTAAGGTGGTTGGGCAGAAAGTTTGATAATTATTATGTTAATGAACCCTACTTGTTGTATATTAAAATAGAGGAGATGAAACTTAAAGAAGCAATGCTTAGTCAGCTTTTGTCAAAGTATAATGAGAAACTTGTCAATGTCGGAAAAAAGTATGGCTTTTTAGGTAAAATATGCTTTGATTCAAAAACATCAAAATATTCAGATTTGTACAAGGACCTTATGAAGGGAATGAAAAATTGTGAAGAAGTATCAGGGGAAATCTAATGAGCGTGACATAATGTCTTGTTAGGTAGACGAAGGTGCTTGGCGGCAATGAACGCTTTGGGCTAGAGAAAATGACATATGGGGAAATTGAAATTGAGAAGTACCAATGTCCAAATTGATGTCTGAATAAATGTCCGAATCAACATGAGGGAACTACATGGTATTCAACGGTTGTTTTAATTCCGTTTACTTAGGTATTAACTGGTAGAGTTATACAAGTTATTTCACCAGAGGGAAAATGTAGAAGATGCTTTCTCTGTGAATGGGGTATTTAACAGAGTGGAAGAAAGCGATTGTAAATGTAATAGTCTCACCAGTCTCAAAATATTCTTGAGACTGGTGAGACTAACTCAAATAGAATGCATCCTCAACTTTGGGAACAATTAATTAAATTCATCATAGCATCCACATAATCCTGCAATCCGCTTTCCTTTAATGCTAATTTAGCATACAGAAGAGGTGCTTCCTCTGCCAGCCGGTAAAGATAAACAATATCATTTGGGTCATCAAAGGTGACGGAGGAATTACATTCCTTACAACGGATAATAAGAACAGAGTTCTCACCGATATTGATAATGACTGAGTCTGTGGCAGGCTCATACATACCAAATTGAAAATTAAGATTGTTGTTCATAGAGGTCTCCTTCCCACAGATATTTGGCACCATCCAAGAGGTCAATAATAGCTGTAAGCGTATTGGTGTATTCTGTTTGCAATTCCCTGATTTTATCCGAAGCAGGAAGTGTATCAGACGTGGCATCAGTTAAGGTAAATGCTTTCTGCATTTCAAGTAATTGCAGATACAGAGCATTAACAGTCTGCACAAGAGGATATATAGTTTCTTTCTTGCCGACAACGCAGATGCGGTTATAGATGCAGGAACGGAAAAAGTAATCTTTCTTCATCATACCGCTGGTAAGGATGCGGGCTTCGATTTGCTTGCGTTCAGCATCGCTTATTCTAAAACTTATAGTTGGATGTTTATGTTGATTGCTCATAAAAAGCTCCTTTCATAGTGGGTGTGGCAGCAGGCACAGTTAAGCACCCGCAAGCCCCATTTGATTATTCGTTTTTGAGTAGTAAAAGTAGATTATATCTGCCATGGTCTTTGTAGATGCAATATTGAATAATTGCAACTAATTTGCTACTAAAGTTTTTGAAAACCATATGAAAAGAACAACATTAGATGAAACGGATGCGGTGGAATGCCGCATAAAATCAGCATTTTTGATTTGATGATACTTCCTTTGGGAAGAGTTTGAGTAGATGTTTTTTTGAATTCAAATTTTAAGAAAGCCTTTAAATAAAGGGCTTTGAACCACATAATTGTATATAATATTACCGAGGTGATACCAATATGATACCATTTCGGCAAATATAGGAGAATAAGGCTCCAATGTGATTAATCAGTCACATTGGAGTTTTTTTTCTTTATAGGAAAGACCGTAGTTGGCGTTCTGGTAAATTGAAAACAGCCCGCCGGGAGGCGGGCATAGATTCCACTATATCGAATCATTTTAAAGTGCTTTTCAGGGATGTATCTGATTAACCGTTTTATGAAATCCATAGCAGGGAGAGTTTCTTCGACATACTTTTCGTCTTCGTGATGATTGTAATGGAAGGTAACGAACACGCTGTCATAGCTGTAGCCACCTTCGAAAATCAGGCAGTGAATGTGAGGATTCCATTTGAGATCCCTGCCAAAAGTATGAAGAACCATGATATAACCGGGAGTGAAGTTTTGGGATTTGTTCATTTTAAAGAACATGTGGGAAATAACACTGCAACAGAATGGAAAAGACAATGAAGCAGAGTTCTGTCCTGAAGGGAAAAATCACGGAGATTTTCATTAATCGTGAAGACGCAGTGTCTGTGCTGAACGTTAACCAGTTTAAAAGACATAGATGTAGTACGTTCCATGGAATACTTGTTACCGCAAGAGGGACAGAAACGGCTGTGGTAGCGAAAAGGAACGGACTTAAGATTTCCACAGTGTGGGTAGCCGTACATAGCACCACCAAAAGAAGGATCACCACAGTTTATCATCTTTTCGATATTTTCTATCTCAGAAGCTCTGGGATGAAGAGTATATTTAATTTCTTCATAATAGTTGGTAAAGATTCTTTGTAAGATATTCATATGTCTATTATGCAGAAAAATGAAGCAAAAGAAAAGCCCACCCCTCAAGATTGAGGGGCGAGGGAGTTGAATAGGCAAAGCATGTTTTTTATTAGAGGTATCTGAATTTTAGAAAGTATATGTGGCAAACAACATTTTAGGTATAATTAAAATGTATTTTAATGATTATATGGCATAAGTGATATGGCATTTTTATGTTAGGTACAGTTATGTTGTAGTTGAAAAGGAGGACATTATGACAAAGAAAGGAAAATTAAGAAAGGGTATCGGTATTCTACTTGCAGTATGTATGGCTCTCCCTGTGGGATTTGTTACGAAAAGCGAAACTGTGCATGGAAAAGTGATAGATGCAGATATAACAAAAAGAGAATTATGGTCTACATCCTTTGAATCAGCAGATGGATTTAAAACTTCTACAGTAGATGATAAGAAGGGCACCGCCAATATTGCAGCAACTAAAATTTCAGCCGGGGTAAGCACTGGAATTGGAAGTCACGCTAAAGACATTGAAGATAAGGGCGATGATCAGTTTGAAATTTCTGATGGCGTTCGGTAGATGAAATTTACAATGATCTTCAAAAGATTGGAATGCAACCGGTAATGAGCGATTATATTTACGGTTAGTGACATGATGAAATAAGCTACGTAATGGTAGCATACTAAATGATAATATACAAAATGATAGCATACAAAATGATAGCGTACGAAATGGTAGCGCATGAAATGATAACATACAAAATAATTTCATATAAAAATATATAAAGGTAAAATTTATGAATACTACATTAAAAAATGAAACAGCGGACATATATGACAAAGTTATATGTGTCACAAACAGACATTTATGCAAAGAATCATTGCCAAAGCAATTGGAGGAATAAAACTTTCAGATGTACAAATGGATGAAATAATCAAATGCGGTGCCAAAGGCGGTTGTATAATGTCTGGTATGATGAGCCTATAATTCTAAAAAATTAGAATACAAAGTTAATCTGGTAAATGCTATAATGAATATATAATTAAGGTGTAAAAGAATAAATGATTAAAAGGAGATTTTATGAAAAAAGGGTTTAGTATAATTATGGCGTTTGTTACGGTTATGACAATGCTTTTTAGTGGCGCAACTTTTGCTGATGATACGAATGAAAATACAGAAAATAAAACAAAAGAAAGTAATTTTACAAATCTTATAGTATTTGCAAGATTTTTAGATGAAGATGAATTTATAGATAATTCTTATAATGGGGAATCTGTTAGAAAAATTACAGACAATTCTTACAACAATGCAGATTTTAATGTTTCAGATTATTATGAAACTGCTTCAAATGGAAAGTTACATATGAATAGTGTGTATTTATTCGACAAGGGTGGTTCTATACAATTGTCACATCCAAGAGGTTACTATGCTGAATACAGCGATGAAAATCCTGAAGGCTATACGGACAATGGCGAAAAATCAGAGCGTATGTACGAATTAAAAACAGACTGGTCTGAATCTATAAACAGAGCTATATCAGCGGGTAATGTGATTACAAATTATGATGGTACAAAAAAGTACAACTTTTCTGAACTTGATAAAAACAACGATGGGGTAATTGATGCAATCACCATTATTTACAAAAATACAACTCAGAGTATTTCTGTGGGTTGGTCCTCCCCTTTATGGAATTATAAGGATTATGCAGATTACGTAAAAATAAATGCAGATGGAAAAACAATTACAAGTAAAAACTATGTACAGGTGACAAATTCTTATAATTATTTATACAAGGATAATCGGGAAAACGTGATTTTGCCTATGGCAGTGGCGACTCATGAAATGGGGCACATTTTAGGATTTAAGGATTTGTACAATAGCTCAAATAGTTCGCCGGTATATTATATGTCTGCAATGGCAAAGCATACGTCACCTGTGCCACAGTTTATATCTGTAAAAGAAAGAGAAGCAAAGGGGTGGCTTACATCTGACAATGTTAAAACAATTTATCAAAATGGACAGTATACCTTAAAGGAAGCATCGACTAGAGGAGATTCACAGATAGTCGGATACAAATTAAATTTAAAAGGAACCGATAAAACACTGTACTTAGAATATAGAAATTTTGGAACAGGTGGTAATAAGTATGATTGTCAGTCAAAAGAATTGTATAAAACAGATGGAACGAAGCTAAAAGGATTGACAATTGGTTCAGGACTTGTTTGTTATTTGGTGGATAAAGACACAAAATTCCCAAACAATATGGGATGCGTTGCAGGAAAGTGGAATTATGAAACATTAGGTGGCACATATGCAACAAAATCTGATGCACCATTAAAACTGAATCAGAGCTTGGAAATAACCGATGATATGCATGTTGAAGTCACAAACATAACTGATAATCAATTAACATTTAAAATAGAAGGTGATTTTGAAGAACAACAGACTGAAACTAAAGAGATATCAGACAGGGAAAAATATGATGGAAGGGACGATGGCATAGTCACACCAGTAAAAGATCAGGGAGATACCAATTTGTGTTGGGCATATTCAAGCATTGCAGCAGCAGAATCATCCATTTTGAAAAGTGGAATTGATCCTACAGTAACAAAAGATACATTATCATTAAATCCGATGGCGGCAGCTTATAGAGTTTTTAAGAGAGAAAGCGATCCATTGGGAAATACAGATGGAGACTGGCAATCAGTAAATTATTTGACGCAGTCAGGAGACCCACTAAAAATTGCCAAGTTATATTCAATGTGGTGGGCACCGGTATCGGGTAATGTGGTTACCACAAACCCATATGAAAATCCATCATATAGATTTGAAAATGCAATTTATATACCTGAAAACAAATCAAATCCGGAAGAATACATTAGGTCAATAAAAAAAGCCATAGCAAAATATGGGGCAGTAACATTTCAGTACAACAATGCAAGAGAAACATTATACTACAATCCAAAGAATGAACAGGGCAGTACAATTTCTCCACATGCATGCACAATTATTGGCTGGGATGACAATATCCCATCAGACAAATTTGTGCCAAATGGTGCTACCCAAAAGGGTGGCTGGCTTGTAAAAAACAGTTACAAATCATTGGAGTATTTTTGGCTGTCATATGACAATACAAGCAGTTGTTCTTATGCATTTTCATTTGCACCAAAGGACAAGTATGACTTTAATTATTACTATGATGGAAGCATGGACGATTTCCCATTAAGAAAAGATAAGTCAGTGGCAAATGTGTTTAAAGCAAAAAAATCTGATGATTTAAAAGATGAATATATAAAAGCAGTAAATGTAGCTATTGGTGGTGAAAAAGTAACCGCTAAAGTGGAGATATACAAAAATGTAGATTATCCTTATGGCGGACAGGACAATGTACCGGTTTCAGGTGGTTATCTGGCAAATACTACAACAGCATATTTTGAAAATAGCGGATATGTAACAATAGAACTGAATCAGCCGGTAAAGATTGAAAAAGACCAATGGTTCTCTGCAATAGTAAGTGTTTCAAATGAAAATGGCGACGCCAAAATAATGACTTCATATAAAAATGGCAGGGAAATGTCATATATAAACAATGGTAGTGGATGGACACAACTTAAAAATTATGTAGGAAGAATAAAGGTATACACAAAATTGGAGAACAAAGTGGAGAATCCAACTATAGAAGTGCCTACAACGGAAGCACCAACCACAACTGAAGTGACAACAACATCAGAGCCAACAACGGAAGCACCAACCACAGCGGAAGTGACAACAACATCAGAGCCAACAACAGAAGCACCAACCACAGCGGAAGTGACAACAACACTAAAGCCAACAACGGAAGTGACAACTACATTAGAACCAACAACTGAGAAACAAACTGAGACAACTGTCACAGTAGAACCCACAACTGAAATATTGACTACAGAAAATACAACATCAGAAACTACTGTAGAAAATCAAACAACTGACGAAACAACATCAGAAAAAGAATCAACTACAACTTTTGGACAAGTTGTAACAAAGGAAAATGAACCAACAACTAACGGAAAAACTACAACTCGTGTTGACGGTGTAAATAAAAAGAGTTTAAAGCAAACAAAAATTCTAAAAGTAAAAAAACTTAAAAACAGAAAAGTGAGAATTGCTTTTAAAAAGGTAAGTAAGGCTAAAATATATTGGATACAGTATTCAACTGACAGAAAATTTAAGAAAAACGTAAGAACAAAACGTACAGGAAAAAATACATATCTGTTAAGAAAATTACGTGTTAGAAAAAGATATTATGTAAGAGTGAGAGCAATAGTTGGAAAAGACAAAGGCAAATGGAGTAGTGTAAAATCTTTTAAAGTGAGTAAGCGGTTTTATAAGTAATTGACAGTTATTCCATATTTGTTATAATACCGTCACTTGGTAGCGCAATGGTAATGTCAATTTACACACTTACAGATGCAATTGTAATTGGACAGGGAGTTGGGGCTAACGCCCTTGCGGCACTTGCATCAGGGCTTATGGGCTGTAATGCCGGTGGTGGAAGCGATTCAGCAGAAGATTATTGAAAATGGAGAAGATGGCAGATCAACATGGCTCTATGTAGATGAAGTACATGTGCTTTTATGTTCACCGTTTAGTACTGACTATTTACAGCAAATGTGGAAGAAGGTAAGAAAGCAGGGAGGACTATGTACCGGTATTACTCAGAATATCATAGACGTATTTAGAAGTGAGATTGCTACGACAATGCTTTCGAACTCTGCATTTGTGCTACTTCTTAATCAGTCAAATAAGGATATCGAAAAGATAACAGAGGCTCTGAGCAGCTTAATTATGTGATTGATTCACCTTCTGGTACAGGATTGTTGAGGTTCGGTAAGAAGATAGTGCCATTTGACAATACGGTTGAGAAGGGCAGTGAATTGTATAATCTTTATAATACTAATATGTATGAGAAGATGGAGAAAAATAAGGTGTAAAGTAATGATTGAAATTGCAATAATCGAAATATCGTAATATAATCGATTTAAATAAATTTTGCTTAGGTAAATGCAAAATTTATTCTCCAACCTTGAGGCATGATTAAATGCAGGGATAATCCGTAAGATTTTTCTTATTTGGGTTCAGCTAAGAAGTTGACAAAGTTGTCCGCTATCTTGTGCGTAATCATTTATATGAAAACATATGGAGTCAAGGAGAAAGGAGAAGTGGCTTATGGCAAATAAAAAAGGTGTGTCATCAAAGACACATACAAAGAAACAGCTTGATGATTACGCTAATCAGCATAATCCAAATAATAAAGCGTATAAAGCTAGAGTTGAAAATGACAGAAACACAAAGAAAGTGTCAAGTAAACATGAAGCTAAACGTCAAGCTAAGCAATGGGCTAAATTTGAAGAGGAAAATGGTGTGATGTACCCTCTCGATTGGATGTGTTATAGTGATTCATATGATTTTTGATTAAACACCTAATGGTCGGTAATCAAAGATAAGGGGATATTTTCCTTAAAAGGAATCCTTCTTAACTGTTATGTTAAGGAGGATTCTTTGTTGTGTAACAGTAAAAATAAACCCCTGCTATGCGGGGGGTGGGAAGATCTTTAGATAAAAGTAACTCCTGTGTTAAAATAAATGTAGGTCTGCAAACCACAAATAAAAAACACAGGAGGTCCAAAATGGACAATAATAGTTTAGCCCATACAAAATGGGAATGCAAGTATCATATAGTTTTTGCACTAAAGTATAGAAGACAGGTAATATACAAGAATATTAGAGCAGATGTAGGGCAGATTTTAGCAACATTATGTAAAAGAAAAGGAATAGAAATAATAGAAGCAGAAGCAATGTTGGGTCACATACATATGTTGGTAAGGATACCACCAAAATATTCAGTATCAGAAGTGATGGGATATCTAAAAGGAAAATCAAGTCTAATGATTTTTGAGAAACATGCAAATTTAAAGTATAAGTATGGAAACCGTCATTTCTGGTGCAGGGGATATTATGTAGACACGGTAGGAAAAAATACGGCTGCAATCAAAAAGTATATACAAAATCAAATAAAAGAAGATATGGAATATGATCAAATGTCTTTGGTAGAGTATATAGACCCGTTTACGGGCCAGCCGGTGGGGAAACACAAGAAATAAAACTCTTAAGAGTTAGTAGGGAACCAAAGCAAACCAGCAAGCCTTTTAAGGCTGGGCCGGAATAAGGAAGCACTGACAAAGCCCTTTTAAGGGCAGCTGTGAATGTGGTACAGTAGGCAGACTTCGGTGCGCCTTCCGGGCGCAAGTTGGGGAAAGCCCCTTATAGGGGCAGAGCAAGCCACAGGCTAAGCCGGTGGTGTTGACTATCAAATAGCTCTAGTTTGGCTCTATTTGTTGGCGGAGTAATGAGCTAGAATATACAGAAGGAGAACAGTGCTATGTCAATTTTGTCAACAAGAGAATGGGCAACATTAATATGGGGATGTATTTTAATGTTACATGTATTATGCCATAGGGAAATAAGAAAAAGTTTGTGGAATGTCATAGTAATATTTTTTGACAAGAAGTTAAGGATATTATGGGAAATAATATTGCTATATGTTCTAATGATTACAATGGTATTCTGTTATTTGCCCATTTGGGAGAATATATATATCAAAGATATTATTATATGGTTTCTTTTTTCTGGATTAATATATTGTATGAATGCGGTTTCGAGTGAAGCTGATGAAACATACATTAAAAAAATCCTTAAAGATAATTTGAAATTTACTATGATTTTAGAATTTTTTATGAGCACATTTACATTTAATATATGGATTGAACTTGCGATTATTCCAGTTATTACAATAATTACTGTTATGAATGTAATTGCAGAAAGAAAAGAAGAATATAAAAGTGTTCATAAATTATTGGATAGTATATTGGCAATCGCTGGATTTTGGATTTTTTATGAGACAATAAAGATTGGGATAAATGAATACAAGCAATTAAATATAATAAATACATTGGTAAGTTTTATGATACCGATTGTTTATTTAATATTGATAATTCCATTAGAATATATATATTGGAATTATATTCAAAATATGAAGTGTTATTTCTAAGAATGACTTTTAAAGAAGAAAAAGATAAAAGAATTAGATTGCATCATAGGACAGCTATATTTCGTGAGTACAATTTTTCAGTTCGCAAGATATTATTATTTCAAAGGGAATATATGATACAAATGTATGCTTTAATGAAGGAAGATGAATTTAATCAATTGATGCAAAAATTTAGAAGCGCGTGTAAGAGAATGACATCGTAAGTTTGGCATAAATAGGATGAGTATAATGTGTTTATTATAAAATTATTGACATAAGAAGGAATATGGATTAATCTTATAAAAAATCTGAAGGAGAACATACACATGAATCAGAACTTATATTCAAGACATTATATGTACATGTATTACGGACGTACACAGCTATAAATATGCAAGGTTAGTGCATTAGGTTATAGCTTGTAGGTCTTTTAGTCTAGTGCATAAAACCAGGATATAAGAGAAGAATTTACATATATGGCATCTTATTTACATTGGAGATATCGCATTAGACATTTAATGTTTGGTGCGATTTTTTTATTTTTTTACAAGAAAGAGGTGCAAAAAATGAATGATTTAATTGAACTGAAACTGATAACAAGAGAGGATGCAGAATGTCTGCATAAACTGCAGATAGAAGCGTTTATGCCCTTATATGAAAAATATCAGGATGATACTACAAGCCCAGTAAAAGAAAGTCTTGAAATAATAGAGAAGAAGATAGCTGAGGACAAATCAGATTTCTATTTTATTTTGTTTAATGGTGAGAAGGCTGGAGCTGTAAGAGTTAAATGGTATAAAGGTGGAAAAGTATATGAGAATGTAACTTGGATAGCTCCTATTTTTATTATTCCATACTTTCAAAATAAGGGAATTGCCAGCAATGTTATTAAGCAATTATTTACTATCTATCCTAATACTATCGAATGGCGGTTAGATACGATTAAGCAGGAAGAGAGAATTTGTTATTTGTATGAAAAATGTGGATTTGTTAAAACTGGAGATGAGACAGTTGTAAATGAAAATATGACATTGATTGATTATGTGAAAAATTGCATTAAGGTGAGGCAATTTAAGGAAGAGGATGCCAAAGAGGTCAGAAATCTTATTGTCAGAAATTTCTTAGAGGTTAACAGTAAAGATTATGGCATATCAGCAATGGAGAAACTTGCAAAGGCTTACGATGTGGAAAAGGTTTTGAATGTGGCAAGTTATGCACATATGTATGTCTTTGAATTTGATGAAAAAATAGTTGGAACAGGTTCTATCTCAAGTTTTTGGGGAAGCGAAACAGAAAGCATACTTCTGTGTATTTTTGTCCTCCCGGAATTTCACGGAAAAGGTATTGGAAGAAAAATTATAAATACATTAGAAGCAGATGAATTTTATGTAAGAGCAAGCAGAATTGAGATACCGGCATCCATTACAGCAACGGAGTTTTATAGAAAAGTTGGATATGATTACAAAAATGGTGTTAAGGAATTGGATAATGAGTATCATTACAGATTGGAAAAGTTTAAGGAGGCAGGGTTGAAATAACAACAGATAATCAATTATTTTTATTTACTGTACTAGAGTATAGCAGAGGTTCTTCTTAGGAGCAAATAAAAGATTGGTAAATGGAGGACTTTTATGGAGGAACAGAAGACAGAATTAAAGATGATACGGATGTCGGAGATTGAGTCACAGGAAGTGAAATGGCTGTGGTATCCGTTTATACCATATGGGAAGCTGACAATTATTCAGGGAGGTCCGGGTGATGGAAAGACTACATTGGTGTTAAATATAGCAGCAAAGCTGTCAAAGGGAGAAAGTCTCGACAGTGATATGAACGTGCAGGAGCCAGTAAATGTCATTTATCAGACAGCAGAGGATGGACGGTCAGGACTGTCAGATGATGTGGAGTTTTACAAGGGTAAGATTAAGGATATGAGTGATAGGACAGAGCTGTTGCAGGAAAAGGCTGATGATCTGGAGCGTGTGAAGAGATATGCTGGTGCAGAGCAGATTGATACGATTATTCGTAAGGTAAAGGAACAGGAGCGTACAGAAAAGCAGATAAGGCGGTATGACAGGCCTTATGGGACAAGATAATGGGAAGGATGGATTGATGATATGAAAGATAATCGAATGGATAATATCGTAGATTGTGCTTATAACATGGATAACGGATATGTTGAGGTGTGGTTTACAGATGGAAATATGTTGCGGATAAAGTGCGAAGAAGTGGAGGCTGCTCTGAGGACAACAGAGCAGTCACTGGCGAAGCTGCATAAGCTGTTGGGCAATAAGCCAATAGAGTATGTGGAAATGGTTTTGTCAGGGGAGCTGCAGGCATATTGTGATATTGAGGATGATATGGTTAAAGGAATGTTTGGGACGATTGTGCAGGGGTATCTGAAAAAGGGGTATAACCGAGCTACGGCGGAAATGATGGCTAGGGAGTTCTTTCGGTATGAGAGTTGAGATAGATGTAAATAAAATAACTATAAGAATGTGAAAAAATGTAGTATAATTAATAAAAATATGTGTTGGAGGGAATGATATGCTTTTATATGATTTGATTGAGAAATGTTCTTACAGAGATGAATATCAGAAGGAACATGAACAATGTGAGGATTGCTCATATGGGGACTGTTGTCCACGAGATTGTCAAAGTTGTTTACAGTATGTACATTTTCCTCAAAATGCCCCGGCTCCAAGAAAATATGACTGTATACATATGGCAGATTGCTATTATTGTAAATATGCATATAAATATGCATCTGAAATGGTGTATGGATTAAGCTGCTTTGCTGAAATTCGAGATAAGAAGAAATTGAAGATTATGTCAGTTGGATGCGGACCATGTACAGAATTGGCTGCAGTTGATTATCTTAGAAATGAGGGGGTGCTTAATTATGACCAATTGGACTATAGGGGAATTGATCCATTAGGAGAGGTATGGCAACCTATTTGGAATGATATTATAGATTATTTTGGCGACGGAATAAGATTTTATCCAAATGATATATTACAATTAGTGGATATTATTGTTCAAAAAAAGTGGGTGCCAGATGTGCTTATTTTTCAATATGTCTTTTCGGATATGTATAAACATTCAGACGAAAAGCAAATAGTTCAGTTTATTGATAAGTTGGCATCTTTTTTGAATTCATATAATCAAGAGCCTATATATATTTTGTGTAATGACATTAATCTCAGCAAATCTATGGGCGGAGGAAGAGAATTCTTTGATTTATTAGAGTCAAAAATTCAAACACCGAAAATAGTGAGAAGAATGCATTTTAATAATGTAAATAGAGAAAGAAATTACGAATATGGCGGGCAGTATGATAGTAGTGAGCTCGTCTTTAATATGATTTCAGATGAAATTAGAAATGCGTATAATCCATTTGAAAGTTGTGCTAGCGCACAGATGCTCATAAAAAAGGAAAGAAAGAAGTGATGAAATGATATTAAGTGTTAGTAGAAGAACGGATATTCCTAATTATTATTCGGAATGGTTCTATAATAGAATAAAAGAAGGATTTTTATATGTTCGTAATCCTATGAATGCTCATCAGATAAGTGAAATAAAAATTACTCCAGATGTTGTAGATTGCATAGTGTTTTGGACAAAGAACCCTTTGCCAATGATAAAGAGGTTAGACGAGATAAAAGATTATAATTATTATTTTCAATTCACATTAACGGGATATGGAAATGATGTTGAGGTTAATTTGCCAAATAAAAAAACAAAAATGATTCCAGTCTTTCAAGAACTATCTGAAAAAATTGGCAAGCAAAAAGTGATTTGGAGATATGATCCTATATTCTTTTCTGATAGATATACGAAAGAATATCATTTGAAGGCATTTAAAAGTATTGCTGAGGCTTTAAGTGGATACACGGAAAAATGCGTGATTAGTTTTGTTGATATATATCCTAAAAATAAAAAAAATATGGATGGATTGTCAAGTTATGAATTAAATGATGATGAGCTGCGGGAATTTGCTGAGAAATTAAGTAAGATAGCTGCGGATAATAATATTAAGATTGGAAGTTGCGCAGAAAAAATAGATTTGGATGAATGTGGTATAATTCATAATTGTTGCATAGATAGAGAATTAATTGAAAAAATTATCGGATGTAAACTTAATGTTGGCAAAGATAAAAATCAGCGTAAAGAATGTGGATGCGTTGAAAGCGTTGAAATAGGTACTTATAATACATGCAAAAATGGATGTGCATATTGCTATGCAAATTATAGTTCAAAAAGTGTAGAAACAAACGCTGCCAAATATGATCCTTCGTCACCTCTTCTATGTGGGCAAGTTCAAGAAGATGACAAAATAACGATTAGAAAAGTTGAGTCATTAAAAGAAACACAGCTAAGTATTTTTGATATGTGAGTTCATTATTATAACGTATATTTTTAAGAGTATATTTGGCTCCATTTTGGCTCTAAAAATTTTAGACGAGGTACACAAAAATGCGAAATAAGATGAATATGAAGAGTAAAATGCACAAATGTGCACCTAGAAACAGCCAGATAAATCTCTCCGCCCAAGAGTTTGAATAACAGTTTTTTTGAATTCAAATTTTTAAAAAGCCTTTAAATAAAGGGCTTAGAACCACATAATTGTATATAATATTACCGAGGTGATACCAATATGATACCATTTCGGCAAATATAGGAGAATAAGGCTCCAATGTGATTAATTAGTCACATTGGAGTCTTTTTTTTGTTGTGCGCCTTGCGGCGCACGTTTCTAACGGGTGAAAGTCCCCAATCCGCCCTAGTAGTGGGAAGGATACAGCCAAGACCAAGGGTGTCCATTGTGAGGTGGAATCTGAAGGAAGGTGGAGGCAAATCTCTGGTCTGACGAACAGAAATCACATCAGGCTATAGTTAAGGATAAGGCTGCAACACAAGTCAAAGTCCAATAACTACTCGGAATTAGCTATAGTAAATGTGGCAGATATATGGAGAGAAAGAGACGTGTGGTACCAAGTGAGGTCTCGTCAGCAGGTGGAAACGGAGTATGAAACTTGTAGTAACAACGAATGACGAGAAGTCAGCAGAGGTCATAGTACCACTGTGGTTGCAAACATAGTGGGAAGGACTGAACTTTAGGAGATGTGAGTAAATGAATGTAACCAAAGATGGATTTAAGGACAGACAACTTCATATAGAGGACTATCTGCAAATGGTATCAGCGGAACAGAAAGAGTATGCAGAAGTGTCCGCCCATCAGAGGATTGCTGAAAACAACGACATCATCACAGATTTTCAAACAGACAATCTAATGGAACAGATATTACATAAAGATAACCTTAACAAGGCTTATAAGAAAGTGAAATCAAACAAAGGAGCAGCAGGAGTTGACGGAATGAGCGTGGATGAACTTCTAGGCTTTCTGAGAGACAACCAAAAGCAACTAATCCAACAGATAAAAGATGGGAAATACAAACCAAACCCAGTCCGTAGGGTAGAAATACCCAAAGAAACAAAAGGAGAGTTTAAAAAACTGGGAGTGCCAACAGTAGTTGACAGAGTATTTCAACAGGCAATTACACAGGTGCTTTCTCCAATCTATGAGAAACAGTTTTCAGAGAACAGTTTTGGTTTTCGACCAAACAGAGGTGCACATGATGCACTGAAACAATGCCAGACAAATGTTAATGATGGATATGTATATGTGGTAGATATGGATTTGGAGAAATTCTTTGATACAGTAAGTCAGAGTAAACTTATAGAAGTTCTATCGAGAACCATCAAAGATGGACGGGTAATATCGCTCATTCACAAATATTTAAACGCTGGAGAAATCAGTAGAGGAATGTTTGAAAAGACAGCGGTCGGAATGCCACAAGGTGGACCATTAAGCCCACTACTAAGTAACATAATGCTGAATGAAATGGATAAGGAACTTACACGCAGAGGACACAGATTTGTCAGATATGCAGACGATTGTATGATTTTCTGTAAAAGCAGAAAAAGTGCGGAAAGAACCTTAGAAAACATAGTGCCATACATTGAGGGAAAATTATTTCTTAAAGTAAATCGTACCAAAACGAGCGCGGCACATATCAGCAAAGTCAAGTATCTTGGCTATAGCTTTTATAGATATAAATGTAAATGCAGATTTCGAGTACATCCAAAATCAGTGGAGAAGATGAAGAATAAAATCAGAGAACTAACTGACAGAAGTAATGGATGGGGAAATGAATACCGAGCATTGAAACTTACACAGTTTATCAGAGGATGGGTAAACTACTTTGGAAAGGCAGATATGAAAAGTCTGTTGCGGAGTAATGATGAATGGTTACGCCACAGAATAAGGGCAATATATTGGAAGCAATGGAAGAAAGTCAAAACAAAGTTCAAAGAACTCAGGAAGTTAGGAGTAGAGGAAGAAAAGGCATGGATATGTGCCAATATGCGAAATGGAAACTGGTATTGTAGTGGATATTTTGTGCTTCAAACTGCTTTTAACAATAAGAAACTCCGTGAATTGGGATATCCTACATTCACAGAGTTCTATTTGAAAATATGTGAAAAATAAAGAACCGCCGTATACCGAACGGTACGTACGGTGGTGTGGGAGGTCGGTAGATAAAATAATTATCTACCTCCTACCCGATTAAGTAACTTATTGGTTGAATTTGAAAACAAAATGTTGATAAACGAATAAAAAGTATGAAATTCATCAAAATATGTTGAAAAAGACAAGACAGGGAAGTATACTGTATGAGTAGGAATGTATACGAGTATATGGAGGGCTTTTGAATGGCAGTAAGTTATAAGCGTCTTTGGAAAATTTTAATAGATAAGAATATGAAAAAAAGTGATTTGGAGAGAGATGCACAGTTGACACATTATTCTATGTCTAAACTCACCAAGGAACAGGACGTTTCCACAGATGTATTATATAAAATATGTTCTACTTTGAAGTGTGGGATTGAAGAAGTTATGGAATTTGTTGATGAAGATGAGGTGAAAAAGTAATGGCAAAGAATTCAAGTTTAAATGCTGCGAGTGTTGCGAAGCAGGATGAATTTTATACTCAATATAAGGATATACAAAATGAACTCAACCATTACGAAAAGCATTTTAAGGATAAAACAGTATTATGTAATTGTGATGACCCATTTGAAAGTAATTTTTGTAAATTTTTCTTACGTAATTTTAATTATTTAGGGCTTAAACGCCTTATATGTACATCGTATAGCACATCATCTGTTGTTGGAAAGCAGATGACATTGTTCGATTGGATGGATGAACCTGTTGTGACTGGAAATGGATATGTGATGGATATAAAAGAGGTTCCGATGGCTAATGGCAGAGGTGTTTCGGATGAAGACATTGATAATCTGTTAAAATCAAAAAAGAGCGGTGTGAAAAAGTTAAAAGGTGACGGTGACTTTCGTTCGGAAGAGTGTATTGAATATTTAAAGCAAGCGGATATTGTAGTAACCAATCCGCCATTCAGCCTTTTTAGAGAATATGTGGCACTGCTTATGGAATATGATAAAAAGTTTTTGATTATTGGTAATCAGAACAATATTACTTATAAAGAAATATTTCCATTGATACAGCAAAACAAAATATGGTTAGGGTGTAAATTTGGAGATATGGCATTCCGAGTGCCAGATCATTATGAGCCAAGAGCAACAAGATTTTGGATAGATGAAAACGGACAGAAGTGGAGAAGCTTCGGTACAATCTGTTGGTATACAAACTTAGACCACGAGAAGCGACACGAAAAACTTATTTTATATAAAAATTATTACGGAAATGAAAGCGATTATCCGAAGTATGATAATTATGATGCCATAAATGTAAATAAAGTGGCTGATATACCTAAAGATTATTTTGAATGTATGGCAGTTCCTATTACATATGTGGATAAGCATAATCCAGAAGAATTTGATATTATCAATGCCAATGATATTAGAACAAATCCCGAAACGCCTGTGAAAGGACACGGACTAATAAAAGATAAAGATGCCGTAATAACTACATACGCATATAAGTACGATGAAATAGCAAAAAATAGCTTGACATATGTAGCGGAAGAAAGTCACAATTATTTGACAGACAGACAGACAGACAGACAGACAGACGCATTACTTATGCAAGAATTGTCATCAGACGCAAGATGTAACGGAATTATGGGAGTGCCAATCACATTCCTCGATAAATACAACCCAGACCAGTTCATTATCGTCGGACTTGACAGATATGTCCCAGACAATCCAAAATATGGACATAGATTTACAGTCAATGGACGAGAAACATATGCAAGAATTCTCATTAAGAGAAAACTGTAGTGGTGTTATGGGAGTACCGATTACATTTCTTGACAAATATAATCCGAACAATTTGAAATATTGGGATTAGCAAATAGTGCGAGATATATTGGAGAGTTTCCTTGCTATACAGCAGTTGATGGTAAAAAAATATATAATCGCATTTTAATCAGAAGGAGAAAAGGCAATGAAAATTGAGCCAAAATCAATAAAAGTCAGAGATATATTTGAAGGTTATACAGATAACGGAGATGATGGAGTCTTTGCTTATGGTAGTAAATTAGCAATACGCCCTGCTTATCAACGAGAGTTTGTTTATGATACAGAACAGGCAGAAGCAGTTATACATACAATACTGAAGGGATTTCCTTTAAATGTTATGTATTGGGTCAAAGTTGGGAACGACCAGTACGAGGTGCTTGATGGTCAGCAGAGAACCCTCTCAGTAATGCAATACCTGCAACATAAATTTCCGATTACCCTTGATGATAAAAAATATTATTGGGATGCACTGCCAGATGATAAATACAATGCAATTATGAATTATGATTTTATGATTTATATTTGCGAAGGAAACGAATCTGAAAAGTTAGATTGGTTTAAGGTTGTAAATATAGCTGGAGAAAAGCTGACAGACCAAGAACTTAGAAACTCTGTTTATACAGGCGAATGGTTGTCGGATGCCAAACGATATTTTTCAAAGCGAAACTGTGTTGCCAAAGGCTTGTCTGATAGATATATTACAGGTGATCCTAATAGGCAGGAACTTCTTGAAAAAGCATTAAAAGGGATTTGTGACAATCAAGGAATTAAAGATATTACAGAATATATGGCTGCTCATAAATCCGATAGTGATGCGGACGAATTATGGCAGTATTTTCAAGATGTAATTAGATGGGCAGAAAAAATATTCCCGAAATACTATTCAGATATGAAAGGATTAGACTGGTGTCATCTTTATAATAAGTATCATTCTAATTCGTATAATTCTTCTGTGATGAATACTGAGGTAAAAAGACTTCACGAAGATGAAGATGTCCAAAAGACGAAGGGGATTTATGAATATCTTCTCTGTAAAGATTTTGACCCATTTGCAGGAAGACTACTGAATTTAAGAGCTTTTGATAAGAGAGATAAATTGGCGGCGTATAGCAAGCAGGATGGAATATGTCCTATTTGTGGACAACATTTCGAGTTTAATGAAATGGAAGGAGACCATATCAAGCCTTGGAGCAAAGGTGGGCACACAACGCCAGATAATTGTCAAATGTTATGCAAGGATTGTAATGGGAAAAAGACGGATAAATATTGATTCAATTTTATGTTACATTCCTTGGTTCTATAATGGTTAGAAAAGTGTCAAAGGAGAAATAATTTTATGAAAAATATGAAAATTGACGCTAATGGAACAGAAATCAGAGTGATGGGCGATGTTGTAAATGAGGATGCTTACATTTCCTTAACAGACATTGCCAAATATAAAAATCCAGACAATGCATTTATCGTAGTTGCAAATTGGATGCGTAATTATTCGACAATTTCATTTTTGGGGTTGTGGGAACAAATTCATAATCCCAATTTTAAACCTATCGAATTCGATAGGTTTAAAGCAGAGTCGGGCGATAATGCATTTACATTGACACCGCAACAATGGATAAAGGCAACAGACGCAATTGGTATTATTTCAAAATCAGGTCGATATGGCGGTACATATGCACATACCGACATTGCTTTTGAATTTGCTTCGTGGATTTCGCCAGAGTTCAAACTTTATATCATCAAGGATTATCAGCGATTAAAGAAAGACGAAGCAGAACGACTTGCGATTGGTTGGGATGTAAAAAGAGAGTTATCAAAAATTAATTATCGTATCCATACAGATGCGGTAAAGGAATTTCTGATAGCACCTACATTATCTCCACAGGAAATGGCTTATACATATGCGTCAGAAGCCGATATTCTTAATATGGCATTGTTTGGAAAGACGGCAGCCCAGTGGAGAGCCGAAAAGGGAATCAGCGGAAAGACACCAAACATCAGAGATTTTGCTTCGGCGGAGGAATTGGTGGTACTCATCAATTTGGAAGATACAAATGCTGATTTAATAAGGCAAGATGTGCCGAAACTTGAAAGATTGAGGATTCTGAGAGAAAAGGCATACCGTCAGCTCGAACTTCTTAAGAAGAATCAGGAAACACTTGAAGCGTTGAAGCAGAATCTTATTGAGGATACAGGAAACAAAGAATACTCTTAATAATTGAAATTGAGAAACAGAGAAGTTTTTAGATTGATAAAGCGAAAAGAACTTTGGAGGGATTGTTATGCCTACAGTTAGTGAGGTTATTGATAAAGAATATAGAAAAATTATAAAACAGAGATATCCTGAATATAGTGCTTCTTGGCCTATTGTTAGCGGATATAATATATTAAATGGTCCATATGGTAACTATATTATATGCATTTTTAAACATACAGGAAACAGTGGAATGGTGGCCACTTCCGTTGTGGAGTTTAATGTTGCGAATACAGGTGTGGAATCCATATCTTCTTGTAATATTGATAGTGTAAGAGATAAGGTTCGTTCTTCGTTCCATTTGTCAAATATGGATTCAGTAGTTATTCTTGAAGTTGATGGAAGTAATTTGGATACTGAGTTGCAAAAACTTTTAGAAGAACATGAATTTGTAATGGGAGTGAAGAAAATGAAGATTTTTTTAAGTCATAAAGGTGCAGATAAACCATTGGTCAGATTATATAAACAAACTTTGGAAATATTAGGGTTTGATGTTTGGCTTGATGAAGATGCGATGCCGGCTGGCACAGCATTGCATAGAGGGATTTTGCAAGGATTTAAAGATTCGTGTGCAGCAATTTTCTTTATTACTCCAAATTATAAAGACGAGGGATTTTTGGAAACTGAAGTCAATTATGCAATAACAGAAAAAATGACTAAAGGTGATAAATTTTCAATTATAACATTAGTTTTTAGTGACGATAAAGGAAATATAGGAGAAGTTCCAGAACTTCTGAAAACATATGTATGGAAACAGCCAGCGGATGATTTGGAGGCGATTCAAGAAATCGTTAAGGCATTACCAGTGAAGTTGGGGGATGTCAGATATAGATAATTTGGCGAATATAGTGATTGTTCATAGATACAGAGTAACGATATAGAAGAAAAAATGCTGTATAAAAATAGATTTTATACTAAAGAGGTACGAATATGGAAATAGTGATTATATTATTGGGTTTGATGATAATAGTTGTCATATTGTTAAGTCTATATGAAAAAAATAGAATATATACAGATGCGGATTTCCGTTTAAAAAGGATAGAAAATTCGACTGATAATACATATTATTTCCAAATACCAGTATCTTTTTTTCAGTATAAAAAAAAGGAAGGATTAAGAAAAAGATATGGTCAGAATAGCATTATATATTGTGAGGAAGATAATTCATATCATAGAGTTTTAAAATGGGGAGCAAATGTGCAAGGTATTCAAAGAATTATTGCTGAACCATATATTGTAGAGGAAATTATTCCGAATACCAACTATACTGTATATATATCCAATTATGGTTCTTTGTATATAGATTTGTCTGAAACATATTATATAGATGAGCTATATAAAGAAATATCAAATGCTGATTTAAGTATAGGGGAACAAGAAAAAAGTATTGCTCTTAATACATTAAAAGATATAAAAGAAAGAAAAGTTGTCAGAAAAAATTCGTTGGAAAATTTGTGTGCATTTTTGGAAAAATATGATACAGTATTTTCTTTTTCATCAAATGTATTATCTATTATTTCTGCGATAATGGGATTTATGAAGTAATTGATAAACGAAAGAGAAATCCTTTATGATTCAATATAGTACATATTGTTATTATTCACAGTTATAGAGCAAGTGTTATCAACAGCGATAACAAAATGATAACATTAGCTCGTATAGGCAGTATAATATGGAGATATCAGATAATCAAAAGAACGAGAAACACGACAGAGAATAATTCCTAAACAAAATGTGTTAGGTTTTGTCGAGTTTGAATAGGCACAAAAATCCCACAAAGCCTTTATTTATGGGCATTGTGGGATTTTTTTAATAACTGTGATTCTATTTCTAATAAAAAGTGAAATATCGAAAGGATAAACAAACTGATGGATAGCGAAAAATATCTTGTTTATGATGAAAAATTAAAACGGAGCATTCACACTGCTCCGTTTTTTATGAGACTGTGAAATAAAGTCTCGTTTCCTCCAAAATTGTTATTCTATAATGGTTTCTTCAGAATGTATTTGTTCTTCCATAAAGACTTTATGACCTTCATACTGGATATAAATTTTCACAATTGTCAAGGAGAATAGGCATATAGTTAATAAAATTAACAGTAGTTTAATATATTTTGAAATCCGAATCTTCTTTATAACATCATCAGTATTAACAGTAGAATAATACGAATCAATTATATCTTTAGGAGTACCAAATTCTTTGTACAAATCGTCAATAGTACTTTCCGGTACATCAGCTAAATAATCGTTAACATTGATTGTTATTGCTTTAATATATTTACGTTCATATTTGCCCATAACGGGAAAAAGTAGTTTAACTTTTCTAATGTATGTTCTACACAATTTATTCATCGGTGTTCTCCTCACTATTAGATGATAAAAAATCCAAAATCTTACAAACATTAGTAGTTACCATTTGATAATCTGATGTAAGTTTTTCTAAATAAGTCAATCCCGGTTTTTCTATATGATAGTAAATTCTTGTTCGCTTTCTACCAACCAGCTTGGAATATTCTGAGATTTTTTCTTCATTTTCCAATTTATATGCAGCAGCATATATAGTATTTTGGGACATAGGAAGAATGTCATTGGTTATTTCACTAATGGTTTTTTTTATATCATAGATGTAAGTATCTTGGTTTTTCAATATTGATAAAATTAATAACTCTGCAACCCCATTAAGAAAATAGTTTTTGCTTGCCATATATACGTACCTCAATTAATTGATAATGATAGTATAACTTAAAAATACATTAGGTCAATATTCAAATGAACAAAACATTTATTGACAATATTTTTAAATAGACATACAATATGTTTACAAAGCTTTGTAAAATTTAATGATTTTGGAGGGGTAAAATGAGAAATAAATTGATTTATTATTTTTCAAGGAGTCATAAAATGAAAAAGAAAATGATAATAAAGTTAAGCATACTTTTAAGTATGATAATTCTCTGTAGTTGCACAAAAAAAGAGGAATCAATGCTTCCGAATGCGAACAATATTAAGGAAACTCAAATTAACAAAGCAAAAAGTTACAAGGTTTCAGAAGATATTACAATAGATAAAAAATATTTAGAAAAGAAATATCCGGGGAAAACAGTTTTAACCTGGGTTTATACAGAATCAGAAAATATAAGTAAAAAAGAACGAAAAAAATATAATGAGCCTT